>ODAI014515612.1_pt1 | contig 188977 bp, 142 predicted proteins | sample 1539321 | NCBI WGS metagenome assembly ODAI01 (sample SAMN02144231, study PRJEB22623) | gut metagenome | biome: sheep rumen | host: Ovis aries | place: New Zealand | reverse complement strand
TAGCCGTCATAGCAACCGCCACGATTCGACGAAGCCGGCGAATCAAACACATCAAAAAACGGTCTTATTGGATTTTCCTCATAACCAAACCATTCAGCAGTATCCTGTTCGGGAATGACATTAATATAATTCCCGCCAATTACAGTGAAGTCCGTCTCTATATTATTTATGTCTCCTTTTATAAAAATCTCTATGCTCATCTTACTTGAATCAAAATCAACATTCTCCAAAGGACCGAGACCACAGGAAAAAACACTCCATACAGGGCAATCATTCTCTGAAACCTTTAGAGTAGAATCGTCGCACTGGTATTTGTTTTCGCTTAATCCAACCACACAGACCCGCCGATTATTGAGAAAAAAATGAACACTATCAATATCTGTCATAGATATAATTTTCAAAAATACATACTGATCTGAATCATAACATTTCGTCTCAATTCCCTCATAGCAACCCCAGAACAATCCGCAAAACGCGGTTGCCAAGGCAAGGCCTATTTTGGATAACTTTTGCACCACATTACCTCTTTTTACTTGTCGTAGCAATATTCCTTATCTTTTATTGGCAACGTTGCTACACAATAACCATCATAGCAGCCAGCACGATTTGATGAAGCCGGAGACCTAAAATCTTCAGAAAAGGATATCATGGGATTGTCCTTATAACCAAACCATATAACTGAATCTTGTTCAGAAATGACATTGATATTATTCCCGCCCATAGCTGGTATGATTATATTTTGTTCTTTTTTTTGCAATCCTTCAAATAAGTGCATAGAAACAATGGTATCTTGGGTTCTGATCTTATCAGGAGGTTTTCTTAAATAACAATCCAAATTATACCATGAAGGACATTTTTCTAACGAGTCGCAAAGATCTTCACCGGTCAACACCTTATGAAAATCTTTATCATAAAAATACTCTTTACTTGCAGGCTTAACAAAGTGATATGCATTGTTTATATGACACACCTGCTCCCCATTTAAATAGATATCTGCACTATCTATCTTTGTAGTAGATAATATGTGAATAGAGATATATTCCTTTGAATCAAAGCACTCAACATCTACACCCTCATAGCAACCGCAGAACAATCCGCAAATTGCGGTTGTTAAGACAAGGCTTATTTTGGATAACTTTTGCACCACATTACCTCTTTTTACTTGTCGTAGCAAACATCCTTATCAGCCATTGGCAACGTCGCTATACAATAGCCATCATGGCATCCTACACGATTTGACGCAGCTGGTGATTCATAATCATCAAAATATGGCCTTATTGGATTTTCATCATAAGCAAACCACGAAATTGTATCATGTTCGGCAATAATGTTAACATTGCTACCTCCAAAAGATTCCAAAGGCAATTCAACTCGAGATGATTCGTTCTTATAAAAAATACGCAACCATATTTTTGCAGAGCCAACATTTACTCCATCAGATGGTTTTCCAACAAAGCAATGGACCGCTTTCCATATTGATTTGTTATCCGAAAGAATACACTTGTCAGTATCAGACTCCGTTGCAATCATTGCGGTTAAAAAAGCGTTTGAATCTTGATAACATAAAATTTGGTCATAATAAACACCAATATTTCCTTCGCAAACTCTATCTTCATTTAAATAGAAATGAACGCTATCCAGTTTACCGGTCGTCAAAAAATTCAAACTCACAAACTGGCTCGAACCGAAGCACTCCGTTTCGCCGTCATAGCAACCACAGAACAATCCGCTGATTACCGACATGCAAAGCAGAACGGTCTTACGCATTGACAATCTCCTCAAAAAAATTCTGGTTATTACCCCGCACTTTCTTGAAATATATAACTTATACGTAAAAACCGGCGTTTTTTATGCAAAAAGCCGGTAAAATATCAAAAACAAAAATCCCCCGGATCGCTCCGGGGGACCTTTGCAGCGGGAAGAGCGAGATTCGAACTCGCGATAGGATTAAGTCCTATACGTCCTTAGCAGGGACGCGCCTTCGGCCAGCTCGGCCATCTTCCCATCTTGGGGACACTAATTTTACTTAATTTTCGGCCGATTTTCAAGGGGTGACGGCAAAAAAAGCTATATTCGACTAAAAAAAGAGGCTCTGCGCAACCCGCAGGGTCCTTTTGGCGATTTGTAAGGCTCATATGGCAAAAGATAGAAAGAAGAAAAAGAGTTCCAGGCTCGTGAAGTTTTTCAAGATCGTGGCGGCTTTCGCCCTCGTGGGGCTCATCTGCTGCATTCCCGCCTACATCGTGGTGTTCAAGGTGCTCCCGGACCGCGACCCCGACAAGCAGTTCAACCGCGAGACCATCCTCCAGGTGCTCTCGGGCGAGACCCGCGTGTACTACCGCGACGGCGACAACCTGCTCGGCGCCTTCTTCGACGCGAACCACCGCCTCTACGTGCCCTACGGCGACATCCCGAAGGATATCGTGAACGCGCTCGTGGCCGCCGAGGACGCGGGCTACTGGACGCACAACGGGTTCAGCCTGCAGGGGTTCCTCCGCGCGATGGCCGCTAACATCAAGAGCGGCCACATGCGGCAGGGCGGTTCCACGCTCACCCAGCAGACGGCGAAGAACGTGCTCGGCCGCGAGGAGAGGAGCATCAAGGCCAAGTGGAAAGAACTCATCGACGCGCTCAGGCTCGAGAGGCACTTTTCCAAGGAAGACATCCTCGAATTCTACCTGAACCAGTTCCACGTCTCGGGTACGGGCAAGGGCGTGGCGATCGCCGCACAGTATTTCTTCGACAAGGAACTCAAGGACCTGACGCTCGCGGAATGCGCGTTCATCGCGGGTTCCGTGAAGGGGCCGTTCAACTACGACCCGTTCATCCAGCGCACGGAGGAGCGGCGCGAGAGGGCCATCAAGCGCGGCGAGGAACGTCTCCGCTACGTGCTAGGCCGCATGGTCGAGGAAAGCTATATCGACCAGGAACAGATGGACGACGCGCTCGCGGAACCGCTGCACTTCAAGCACGGCAACTTCCGCTTCAGCGTCTCGACGACGCTCGAACGCATCGACGAGAAGCTTTCGGGCGAATATTACCAGCAGCTGTTCGAGGAGAAGGGCATCGGAGACTGGCGCAAGGCGCAGCTCGAGATCGTGACGACGCTCGACGCGAAGAGCCAGGATGCGGCCAAGCGCGCGCTCCAGAACAACATCAGCAACCTGCAGATGCAGCTCGGCGGATTCGTGCTCCCGAAGGCGCAGTTCGCGAACAAGGCGGTAAGCGCGCGCAAGGGCGACTACCTCTACGGCGCGGTCGACACGGTGCTGTACAACGAGAACGGCTCGCTCAAGGCGCTGCGGCTCGGGTTCGGGCAGCTCAAGGGCGAAGTGGGCGAAGAATCCCTCAAGGAGTTCGGCAAGCAGGTGGGCAAGGACCCGGCCGCCGTACTCGGCAACCAGATGAAGAAGGGCGCGATTCTCCTGGTGAGCGTCGCGGACGAGAACAAGGTGAACGGGTTCGTGCCCTGCAAGATAGAGACGGAACCGGTATTGCAGGGCGGCCTCGTGGCCATCCAGAACGGCAGGGTGCTCGCAAGCCAGGGCGGGTTCCACAACACGGACTTCGACCGCAGTTTCAAGGCGCTACGGCAGCTTGGTTCCAGCTGGAAGCCTATCCTGTATGCGCTCGCGCTCAAGTATAACTGGAACTACATGAACCCGCTCGAGAACGACTTCAACGTGTTCCAGTACGTGAACCAGTTCTACTTCCCGCGCCCCGACCACAAGAACAAGGGCGACGTGGTGAGCATCGCGTGGGCGGCGACCCGCTCCGAGAACATCGCGAGCATCTGGCTTCTGGACCACCTTCTCGACAGGCTCAACCAGGAACAGTTCGACGCCGTCGCCGCGGAGAACGGCTACGCGCAGCTCCCCGACGAGGATTCGAAGGCTTACTTCGCGAGGCTCCGCGACAAGTTCGGGCTCACCATGAAGGAAGACGTGAAGCGTGAAATCGAGTTCACGAAGGCACAGTACAGGCTTGCGGCTCTCTACGAGAGCGAGGACAAGTTCGACAAGGCGATGGACGTGAGGAACCTGCGCTACGGCACCTACAACGACGTGGCGATGAAGCAGGCGAAGAAGGACGAGAAGATCAAGGCGTTCATCGCGCACAACTACAAGAACTACTCCGAGATACTCCGTGCCCGCGAGATGCAGGAGCTCGACCCCGACGTCTCGGAAAAGCTCCCGCCGCTCGATTCCGTGAAACTGTTCCGGAACTTCACGCTCGCCGACATGAAGCGGCTTTCCGCCATGATCGACCCGGTGAATTCCGAAATCGACTACCTGCTGCCCGACAACATCCGCTACTGGCCGGACTTCCGCCGTTCGCTCTCGATGGCAGAATACGCGCGGTTCGCGCACGAAATCGGCATCCACCAGAAACTGCAGAAGGTGTTCAGCATGCCGCTCGGCGTGAACGAGATTACGCTTGGCGAAATCAGCACGGCGTACCAGACCATCCTTTCGGGAAAGGTGTACAAGTGCAAGGACGGCGAATGGAACGAACCGTGCTTCATCAAGGAAATCCGCGACAGGAACGGACACGTCATCTTCAGGAACACGGTGGAGTCGAAGGTCGTGCTCGACGAGAACATCACTTCGCAGATGGGCGCGATGCTGCGTTCGGTGTTCACGAACGGTACGGCCAGGAGCCAGAATTCTTCCATCGCGGTGGTGAGTGCCGACGGGAAGACGAAACTGCGCTACCCCGTGGTAGGCAAGACCGGTACCACCAACGACTACAGGAACGTCGCGTTCATGGGCGGCATCCCGACGTACGTCTACGAGAAGGAGGGCTTCGCGCTCGATTCCGTGATTGCCGTCGGAAGCTACGTGGGCTTCGACAACAACAAGCCGCTGAAGTCGGGCAAGACGCGTATCGCGGGCGCCTCGGGCGGCCTTCCGCAGTGGGCGTCTTTCGCGAAGGAAGAAATCGAGATTCTGAAGATTCCCGACATGGTGGACTTCTACGACATTTCGATTCTCGCGACGGGCGAGGTGCCGCTGCAGCTTGCGAACGAGCGCGGCGAAATTACGGTCGACCCGATGACGGGCCTCTACGTGACCGAAGCGGGGACGGCGGGAAGGCCGTTGCCGTGGCTCGAGGTTCCGGGATTCATTCCGCCGCAGGTGCAGGAACAGGCCGCCGAATCCATCGCCGAGATGGGAATCATGACGAGCCTCCCGATGCCTGCGGCCGCTGCCGTTGTGGAATCGTCGGCTAGTGCGGACGCGCAGGCGAACGCACCCGTCGGTTCCGAATCGGCGCATACTACCTTGGATTCGATTCCTGCGGTGCAGGCGGCGCAGGTCCCGGTGGCTCCGGCTGCAAAACCCGATTCGACGCCAGCTCCGGCTGCTGCATCTGCCGCTGCTTCCGTTCCGGCTGCGCCTGCTCCGGCCACTGCGCCCGCTGCAACTCCCGCACCCGCCGAACCGAAGGCTGCCGCAATGCCCAAGGACGACGACTGGGATTTGCCGGAAGGGATGGACGGAGGCGCCTTCGTGCCTATTGAGGCGGAATAAGTAATCAGAAGCGTGTGATGTGAAATGGGAAACAAGATGAACAACAAGTTTTTTAGCAAGGTGATTCTCTCGGCCGCGACATTCATGCTCGCCGCCTGCGCAGGGAACGCCCCCTGTCCCGCCACGGATGCCTCCGTGCAGCAGGCAGGAATGCCTGCCGCCCCGGCGGAATCCTCCGCCGCGCCGGGCCAGGCGGAGCCCGCGCAACAGGCTACGGCCCAGGACGCGAAAATGCAACCGGCAACCGCGACAAAGAAATCCACGGCGGAACCTTCCGCGACAAACGAAGGCCGGACATATTTTACTTCGGACGTGCTCGACAGCTACAGGCTCTCGACTCCGGATTCGGTCCCTGCCGCAAACGGCGGTGACGGAAGTGTGGGTATAAACAACGTTGTCTGTGAAAATCCGGCCGCGACGGCTGCCGCGGCTCCCGACCCCTATACCGACTTCCCGGCCCTCGCCGTCCGCGTGTTTGCACACGCCGACTCGCTCTACGCGACAGGCCTCACCGATTCCGCCAGCGCCTACCTGCAGCGCTTCCGCATCATCAAGCCGCTCTGGAACACCTGGGAAGCCCAGGCAGATTCCATGCTGAACGAGTTCGGCAAGACGCGCGCCGAGAAGGCGAAGGCGTTCGAGCCGCTGGTGCTCACCATCCAGAACATGAACCGCGTGAAGTCTGCCTACAGCATGGTGGCAGAAATTGCGGACAGTCTGATCGCGCTCGCCCCTGGCGATTCACTTGTGAACTGGGCCAAGGTCCAGAAGCAGAACGCGTTCGTCAATACGCTCGAGAAGGCGAAGAAGGAATTTGCGCAGATCAAGGCACTGGCCGATGACCAGGCGCAATTCGCCGAAGCGCTCAAGAAGATCGAAGAATTCCGCATGCGCTACGGCGACTTCGCAGAGACGCTCCGCATCCAGGAATACACCGACCACGTCAAGGAAATGATGCAGTCCGCCGATTCCGAAGCTGCGAAGTACTGGGAATCGCATGACCCCGCACAGGCACTCGCGAAGGCCGACACCCTCATAAAGGCAGGCAAGTTCGCCGAAGCGAAGGATATCCTCACCAGGCTCAAGGCGAGCAACTTCCGCAAGAAGGCGGGCGAGAAGTACCAGGAACTCGCCAACACGTTCTGCAACGCGCAACGCAAAACCACATCGCAGATCTTCGCGAAGGCGCAGAAGCAGAAGGACGCAGCAAAGAAAAAGAAGTTGCTCCAGGACGCCATCGGACCGCTTGACAAGTGCCTCGCGGAATACCCCGAATACACGCAGAAGCAGAAGGTCGTAGACAACAAGAGCTTCCTCGAGAAGGAACTCGCGAAATGATTGATTCCGAAGTGTGGCAATACGCGCAGTACCCCGCATTCTTTGTGCTGGGGGCAGTAGTCAGCCTCATCAACAGCATCGCGGGCGGCGGTTCCACGCTGAGCCTCCCCATCATGATTTTCCTCGGGATGCCCGCGACCGTCGCGAACGGCACGAACCGCATCGGGCTTATCATCGGGAACTTCAGCAGTGCGTTCAACCTGATGAAGCACGGCTACCTGAACAAGAAAATCTTCATGCAGCTTGCGGTTCCCACCTTCCTGGGCGCTCTCGTGGGCGCATGCTTCCTCGTGCGCATCGGTGACAAGATGTTCCAGGCGATTCTCGCGGTCGTCATCTGCGTCGTGGTGGTCATGAGCAACCTCCGCAAGGACATCCTCGGCAAGCCTCCCGCGACGCCTCCCGAAAAGCTCACCTGGAAAGGCGCGCTCGGATTCTTCGGCATAGCGGTTTACGGATGCATCGTGCAGGTGGGTGTGGGGTTCGTGCAGATTTTCGGGCTCACGCGCTACACCGGAATGGACGCCGTCCACGTGAACGCGCTCAAGAACTCGCTTACCAACGTGTTCCTGCTCGTAAGCACCGTGGCACTCGGAGTCATGGGGAAGATTGACTGGCCCATTGCCATCGTGATGGCGGCGGGAGCCTGGCTCGGCGGCTACCTCGGGAGCTTTACGCAGAGGAAGAAGGGGAACGCGTTTGTCCGCCGCTTCGTGAGTGTCGCGAGCGTCATCATGGCCGTATTCCTGGTCGTGGATTTAATTGTCAGCTAGTTCTTCGAGCAGCTTCTTTGCAAGTTCTGGGTCGCCCGCTGCGAGAAGTTCCTTTTGCGGCCGCGGCAGCTTCTTGATGCGCGCTTCCAGGCGCAGGGCCATGCCGTGGCTTTCGAGTTCGAACTTGCGCAATATGCATTCCGGCGGGAATGCCTTCGTGAATTTCGCGCCCTTGCCGGACTTGTGCTGCTCGAACCGCGCCTCGACATCGACGGCGTAGCCCGTGTAGATGCGGTTTCCTGCGCAGCGGAGCATGTAGACGAAATGGGGCATTCTTTCGGCGGACCTAGGCCGCTTCGCTCTTCGCCTCTTCGGTTTCGTTATGCGGCTTTGACACGATGTTCATGTATATCGTACCGAGGATTGCCGCGCAGAAGCTTCCGAGCAAGATGCCGAGTTTCGCGGAATCCTGGCGGTCGCCCACGTCGAAGGCGAGGTTCGCGACAAATAGCGCCATGGTAAAGCCGATACCCGCGAGCATACCGCCGCCCCACAGCACCTTCCAGCTGTAGCTGGGTTTCACCGACACGCCAATCTTCACGGCGAGCAGGCTGAAGAGGAATATGCCGATGGGTTTGCCGAGGATAAGCGCAAGCGCGACCGCACCCATCACGGGGACTTCCACGCCGCCGAGTTTGATTTCGACACCCGCGTTGCTGAGCGCGAACAGCGGCATGATGAAGAAGTTCACCCACGGCACGAGTGGCTTGAAGAAGCGTTCCTGCATCGAGATGCTCTCGCGTGCACCGCGCTTCAAGAGCGTAAACACCTCGTACTGTTCGTTGCGGTCCTTGGCCTCGCCCGAAAGCGCACCGCCGACGCTACCCGCAAAGTGGGCGAGCTTGCCCTTCGCGAGCACAGGCTTCGCCGGAACCGAGAGCCCGAGCAGCACGCCCGCGATAGTCGGGTGCACGCCGCTCTTCACGAAGAACGCCCAGACAGAAATCCCTATCAGGCCGTGCAGGAGCAGGTTGCGGACCCCGATGCGGAACAGCACGTTGATAAGCACGAGCAGGGCAAAGCCGGTACCGAGGGCGATGAAGTTGATGCCGTCTCCGCTCGGGTAGCCAATCGCAATAACGAGAATTGCGCCGATGTCGTCGGCAATGGCGAGGGTCAGGATCATCACGCGGAGCGCATGCGGCACCTTCTTGCCGAGAATGGCCATGCAGCCCACCACGAATGCGATATCGGTCGCCGTCGGGACGCCCCATCCGTGTGTGGCGCTGTTGTCGCCATGCGGGCAAAGGAGCAGGTATATGAGTGCAGGGAAAAGCATACCGCCCGCAGCGGCAATCACGGGCAGGCTCGCCGCCTTGGGGTTCCGGAGTTCGCCGTAGGTCATCTCGCCCTTGACTTCGAGGCCGATATTGAAGAAGAATACCGTCATCATCGCGTCGTTGATGAGCCAGTGCAGGTCGGCGGAACCGACCCAGCTGCCTATCGTGAGCGCGAACGGCATGTGCCAAAAGTGATGGTATGTTTCGGGACTCAGGTTGGCCCAGAGGAGGGCCGCTAGCGTCATGATGATAAGGACGATGCCGCCGGTCGTTTCCACCTTCATCAGGCGTTCTATCGGAGTTATAATCTTCCGGACGGGGGTTTCCGGGAACAAATCTTCAATCTTGTCGCTGCTGGTGACTCTTGCGGACATATCTACCTATAGGTGTTGGATGGTTGTTCGACCTTTCACTTACTAAAATAATCATTTTTTGGAAAGACGGTAGACGTCTCCCGTACAAATGGCGTTATTTGGGCGACAAAGCGCTACTTTGCGAGGTGCAGCTTGCGGAGTACCTTGCCCAGGAGCTCGTTCAGGATGTCCTTCGCGTCCTTGCTGCCGAGGTAGCGCTGCACGATGAGCGTGAGCGTGAAGAGCGCAAGGCCCGCCGCACAGGCATAGATGACGAGCACCACGAGACTTGTATTGCGGACAAACTCTCCCGACACGCGGTCGAGGCCCACGGCGGCACAGATCATGATACCGAAGGCGACAAGCGCGCGGAGCATGTTGAGGAGGGCGTCCTTCATGCCGTCGGTCCCGTTTTTCTTGGCCCACATGAAAATCATCGAGATGACCTGGAGAATTGCTCCCGTGGCGCCGACGATGGGGACGCTCTTGATGCCGAGCCCCGCTTCGGGAGCGCCGAGCAGAATATAGGCGGGGATGGTTGCCGCGAAGATGCCGGTGTTGAGCAGCGTCGGCACCCACATGCGCTCGCAGGCGTAGAAACTGCGGACGAGCACCGCCTGGAGGCAGAGCCCGAGGCTCACGGGCAGGTACCAGCGGAGGATTTCGGAAATGGCTTCGGTAGTTTCGCGCTGGAAGGCGCCACGCTCGAAGAGGATGCGCACCGCAGGGAAGCTGAGCGCCCACACGGCAACCACTGCCGGAATCAAAATGCAGAACATGCGCGAGAGGCTCTTCCAGATTTTGCGGTTGAGCTGCCCGAAATCGCCCTCCTTCACGAGGCGCGCCATGTCGGGGTAGCTCGTGACGGATACGGAGAACCCGAATACCGCCACCAGCGTGTACATGACGCGGTAGGCGTAGTTGAGGCTCGAGATGCCTCCCGTGCCGAAGTTCGCGCCGAAGCTACGGATGATGAATTCGAGCCCGAACATGGAGCCCACGCCCAGTGACATCGGCAACATCATCTTGAAGTAGCGCACGATATCCGGGTGTGTCGGCTGGATGATGAGGTCGTAGTGCACGCCTCCGCGCTTTGCGCCGAAAATCTGGAGTGCGAAGAACCCGATGAACGCTCCGACCGGGACGCCCCAGGCGAACCCTTCGAGGCCGTAGTCTGTTCCGGTGTACCTGGTGAGCGCGATGCCCGCGGCGCCGCCCCCGACAATCGCCACGTTGTAGATGAGGCCGGTGAGCGATGGAATCAGGAACTGCTTGCGCGTGTGCTGTACGGCGACAAGGATGCTGCCCACGAAGATGAATATCTGGCCCGGCAGGATGATGCGGCCGTAGTAGGTGGCGCGCTCGATGAGTTCCGGGGTGGCGCCCTCGACGGTCAGGAGCTGCAGGAGTTCCTTCATCCAGATGAATGCAGGAACCACGAGGATCAGGAGCACGAGGCCGAAGGTGTTCAGCACGTTGCTGAAAAATTTCCATCCGCCCTTCTCGTCGCCCGCGACCTTGTAGCCCGTGAAAATCGGGATGAAGATGATGGAAAGGAACCCGGTACTCACCACATGGTTGAGGATATCGGGAATCATGAAGGCGAGGTCGAGCGCGTTCTTCTCGAGCGAGACGCCCGCGGCGTGCGCAAGGAGCATTTCGCGGAAGATTCCGAGCACGCGGCTCAGGAGCATGGAAACGGCGACGATGATGGCGGCTTTGTTCATAGAAATCTTTGCCTATACGGCAACCTTGAAATCGTTCAGGAGAGTGCGATGCGGAAGCTTCCCCTGCTGCTGCAGGCGTTCCACGAGGATTCCGGGGCGCACGCGGAGCGTACGGGAGAAATAGCGGATGCAGCGGTCTTCCTCGAAACGGCCGCAGCAGATGAGCCTGCATTCGTCGGCTTCGGGAAGCAGCAGGTCGCCTGCAAACTTCTGTGCTTCGGCGTCCTGGGTATTTTGCGTCGGGGATGCTGGGGCGTTGCATGGGGCGACAAGGAAGGAGGAACGCCTGCGCGGGTGTGCAGCGATATGCCATGCGGTACGGCATATGCTTTCGAGCAACACAGAATCGTTTATCCTCGATGTGGAAGCCTGGATAAAGGGGATGTCTCCGATCCAGAAGCTAGCGCAGGTGGGGTATGGCGCGGCGATGAATGGATCCACCTCGATGTATCCGATGCCGCTGTCGCGCAGTGCTTTTGCGATCGCGGAACGCAGGCCGCCTCCCGAATTGCGCGTGAGCGTTTTCAGGTTGCGGGCGAGGAGGTCCTTGTCGACCGCGAATGTCGATTTGGACTTGGCGGCATCTGCGGATGCGAGCGTTTCGCCGATGCGGATCCATGCGGCGTAGACCTGGGGCGCCACGCTGTCGAGCGTAAAGGTGTAAGTCTTGTCGAAGCCTTCGCGTCCGCCGACTCCCATGAACCGGAGTACGTCGCGCACGGAGCCTGCCCCGCACGTTCCGTGCGGGAGGAGCCCGCGTTTCTGGAGGGCCTTCACGGGGAACCTGCGTATCCAGGGGAGCAGCTGTTCGGCCCAGGCCCTCTCCTCGCGGGCGGAACGCGGCTCGTAGCCTTCGAGCTTTGCTCCGAAGGCTACCCAGGCTCCGTGCGCGATTCGCGACCAGTTTCCGGCATACCGCAGTTCGCTCATGGTACACCCGAGACGCTGGCAGAACATTTCTTGCGAAATGCGCTCCCGCTTGCAACAGTCTTGGATGCTCCTTTTAAAATCCATGGCTAAAAAATACCTTTTTTTGAAGATTATCGGACAAGTGATGCTCCACTATTGCTTTTTTTGTTTGTATTTTATGGATATGAAAAAGACTCTCGCTTTCGCCGTTTCGATGGCCGCGGCAGCCTTCGCTGCCGATGTTCAAGTTGTTGCCCCATCCGGTGCCGATTTCTCTCCCGATGCTCCCCAGATCGTGAACTCGCTCGTGCGTGCAGCAGTGAGCCAGTCCGGAAACACTCCGGTGGAAGACAGCACCGAGATTCAGCTCCGCACGAATATCATGACGATGGGTTCCTCCTATATCGTCGTATGCGAGCAGGCCAAGGCGGGCGTGGTTGTCGGTTCGGGAAAGCAGAAGGCGGCGAGCGTCGATGCCCTCGACGCGGCAATCGAGCAGGCGGTACTTTCGGCGCTGGGCGAAAAGAAGCCCGAAGCCCCGGCCGAACCCGCGCCTGAGCCGGTCGCGGCGGCACCTGCTCCGCAGCCTGCCGCAGATTCTGCCACCGCGCCGAAAAAGGAACCGCTCCCCGTGAACACTTCTGTCGTCACTGTCGAGGTCGAGGAAGCCCCTGCCGCGAAAACCGAGGAACCTGTCGGCGAAAAACGCCCGACACGCAACTACAACAGTTTCGGCGTGGGTGCCGCGATATGGCATAACTACGACTACTTCGCAAATCCCAAGGATATAAAGGACGGCAAGGACAGGGACGAGGAACGCTCCTGGAACGCTACCTTCGCTTTCCACTACGCAAGGATTTTCGAGGTCTCCGCGCATGCGGCCATCACCATGGTGAACAACACGAACTTTGTCGTCGGCAAGGGCTGGGAACTTCACGACGTGTTCCTTATCGGCGCCCGCTACTACACGAGCACAGGAGCCGTTTCTCCGTTCTTCGGGGGCGGCTTCGGCATCGGAGGACAGCTGGACTTCCACTACGAGAATTTTGACGAAGTCGTCGCCTTGGGCCTGGCTGGCGGACTCGAAGCCGGTATCGTCCTCTTCCGCAATTCGGCGCTGCAGCTGGAACTCGGCGTGGCATGGGACGCCCTGTGGGATGAATTCGAGTCGTTCAAGCGCCGTTTCGGTTCCGGTACGGCCTATATCGCCCTGAACTATTAGACCTTAAATAGGCCCGAAATAGGCCCCCAAAAGTCCACATTTGACAATCCCCAGTTGTTAGGGTATATTTATAATCAGGCTATGTAAAATAACATGGCGCAAGAAAGGGATTGGTTTATGAAAAAAAGGAATTTTGGAGTATCCGGCGCGGTTCTGGCGATGGCGGCGTTTGTCGCGGGCCTCGCGGGTATCGTTTCTCCCGCACATGCACAGACCAAGGTCGTTGTTGACCCCGGCAAAAAGTACCAGGTTTTCGAGGGCTGGGGCACAAGCCTCTGCTGGTGGGCCGTAAAGGCGGGCGCCTGGAGCGAGGCGAACCGCAGCAAGCTTCTGGGTGCGATTGCCGACCCCGATACGGGTCTGGGCTACACAATTTTCCGCTACAACATCGGCGGCGGCGACCAACCGGGCCATAATCACCTCACGAAGGGCGACGGCGGTGCGAACGTTCCCGGCTACAAGCCTACTGAAAAGGGAAGTTACGACTGGACGGCCGACCCGTACCAGCGCACGATTGCGATTGAACTTTCCAAGCGCGTAAAGGACCCGATTTTCGAGGCATTCAGCAATTCGCCCCCGTGGTGGATGACGAAGAGCGGCTGCGTCTCGGGCTCTAGCGACGGCAGCGACAACCTCAAGGAAGACTATTTCGACGACTTCGCGGACTACCTCTCCGAAGTGGCGCTGCACTTCAAGAAGGAATGGGGAATTACGTTCCGTACGGTGGAACCGTTCAACGAGCCGAGTGCCGGCTGGTGGAAGTCCAATGGCGGGCAGGAAGGTTGCGGGTTCAAGAACAACCAGACGAAGATGATTGTGGAACTCGGCAAGGCGCTTCAGAAGAAGGGCCTGTTCCCAGAGACTTCGGTGAGTGCCGCCGACGAGACGAACATTGGCGATGCCCTGAACCAGTTCAACAAGTACAGCGGCGAAGCGCTCTCTTACATGTTCCAGGTGAACACGCACAGCTATTCCGGCGGCGATAACCGCGCCAAACTTTTCAATGCGGCGTTCGCGAAAGACAAGAAGGTTTGGCAGTCCGAAACGGGCCCGCTTCACAAGAGCGGCGACGAGAACATTGCGCTCTGGATGGCGGGCGTGATTTTGGCAGACCTGCGCGATATGAAGGCGAGTGCCTGGGTGGACTGGCAGATTGGCGACCCGGCCGAGAACTGGCGTAGCCTCGCGCTGAACCACAGCAAGCAGACTTTCAGCCCGAACGCGCGCTACTACATGCATGCCGCATTCAGCCGTTACATTCGTCCGGGCTCCCGCATTATTGATAGCGACAACGGCAACACTCTCGCGGCACTCACGCCCGAGGGAGCGCTGGTGCTTATCGTGCGCAATAGCGGTTCTAGCGACGTGAAGTATGAATTTGATTTGGGTGAATTCGTGAAGATTGGCACGAGCGCGAAGGTGGTGCGGTTCGAACTGCCGGGCAGCCTCACCAAGCAATCCGATATCGTGGTTTCGGGCAAGGCGCTTTCGATGACCGCGAAGTCCAACACGATTACCACGATGGTGATTGACGGCGCCGAGGGTGGCGCTTGCAAGCCGGATTCCATCATCCCGTATTCGAAAATCAACAATAACGAGGGCTGGTCCACTGCGACCGAAATCTCGCTTTCCAAGGGCGATTCGCTTTCGATCGGCCCGCACCCGTGGGAAGGCGGGCGCTGGCTGTGGAGCGGCCCGAACAGCTTTACCTCTACGAACCGTGAAATCCACCTCGGCAAGATGGACGGCACCATGAGCGGCTACTACAAGGCGGTCCACACGAACGCCTCGGGCTGCGAAGGCTCCGTGACCTTCAAGGTGGTGGTGGACGATCCGGCACACCCCTTCGTGGAACCGGATACGAGCGTGAACGACACCGGCGTCACGGACACTTCGGTGGCGATAGGCCTGCGCGGTCTTGCCGGTGAACTGGACGCAAGCAAGCTCAATGCGAACGAGCCTGTCCAGGTATTTGACATGCAGGGACGTTTCCTTGGCACGTCGCTGAAGCGGATCCGGCTCCCCGGCGTGTACATCGTGAGGCAGGGCGTGCAAATCCACCGCGTCCGGATACAGTAAAAACCGGTCCGTAGTTTTTTTGCTATTCTTTTGCGCATGTTTTTGGAGAGCGTTGCGCAAAGGGTGATTCTTGCCTTGATGGCCGTGTTTCTTGTCGTCACTACGGGCAAGGACTGGTATGATTTCTACACCTGCGGCGCCGTTGGCCAGTGCCTTGCCGATGCGGGAACGCTGCAGTTCATTACCAAGTTCTCGATGTCGCTGCTGCTTACGGTGATGGCGTTCGTCGTGTCGCGCGACGCCTTTTCGCAACGCGACGGCAGGCTGCTCCGGGTCGCGTTCGTCTTCTCCTTCCTCGCCGACACGAGTTTCAGCGTCATCAAGCTTGTCGTGCCTTCCGAGCACGACCTCAGCGACGTCCTCGGTATCGCGCTCTTCATGGTCTTCCAGATGTTGCTTATCTACAGGCATTCGCGAATATCCGATTCCGACACCAGCAGGCCCTCGGGCCACCTGTTCCTTTGTGGGTTGCTGGGGGCCGCGTCGGGCATTTTCGGCGGGGGAGTGCTTGAACTTACGCTCGAAAACGTGACAATCGTAACTGTCGCCGTCTATGGCGTGATCCTTACCATGTCGATGGTGGTGGGCATCCTCGCTCCGCGCAAGGGTTACTTCCCTGCGAAGAACGCAAGGTGCATCCGCTGGGGCATGGTCGCGTTCTTCGTGGGCGATGTCCTCGTTGGCCTCTCGCTGCTTTCGGGTGAAGACCACGGCGCCCTGCAGACGGTTTCCGCAATTTCGAAGAACTTCATCTGGTGGTTCTACGTCCCGGCGCAGCTCATGATTATCCGCGCCTGCCAGAAGCCGAAGGCATGACCTTGGGCAAGTTCAGGGTACAAAAAAAGGCATCCGTCACGGTGGAACACTCGAAGCTACTATTCTGAAAAGATAGCAGTGCCTTGTTGTTTCGTTTTTCACGTCGAAGCGCGCCTAAACTGGACACCAAGAGCCACGAGCTGATTATATCTTGTTAGATCGGGCGTTAATCCGTGCGATGCCTTATATCCCAAATATACCTTTATGGGGGCATAAAATCAAGCGAAAAAAGCGCTTAATTTGTATTTTGTCTGTCAGAGTATTGTAAAAATAGGCAAATGGCCGCCTACATCCAGTCGTCAGCTTTCTCGGGGCGGTCGAGCCCTTCGTCGAGCAGGGCCGCCATTTCCTTGATGCTGTTGTTGAGCTCGTCGCGTTCCACCTTGACCTGGTGCAGCAGTTTCCGCATCTCGAAAAGTTGCTGTCCGAGTTCCAGGGCGAGCAACGCCATCTTCTTGCCCGCTTCTAGCTTGAACCGATCGTAGCTGGCATAGCGCTCGTCGATGAAGTCGACGATTTCCTTGATGTCCCCGTCGGGAAGGTCAGTCTTGATCTGCAGCCGTTCCTTGGCGACAGTCACGCTGACGGGCCTGTGTAGATTCAATTCTGCCATTATTTCATTCCTACGCCGAATGGATCGTCATCCATCAGCCACCTTAGCCGAAAAAACCGGATTGCGAGCCTCCATTGCTCGCGAAAAGGTCCGGTTCCTTCTCATTGGCGGGGTGGATTTCGATGGGTTCCTCTTCTTCAGCGGCCGCATTGTCGGCGGGCTGTTCTGTGACGGCTTCGGCCGGGCTCTCTGCGCTTTCCGCCCCGGCGCCTTCCTCGGCGGCAGCTTCGGCGTCTTCGGAGAAGGGTACCCGCACCGGAATCTCGGTGCCGAGTTCGGTCTCGATGGTCGAAACCATCTGCTTGAAGCGTTCCTGAGCCTGCAGGATTTCGTCGCCCTGGGCCTGGATGGTCTCGTTGAGCCCCGCCTTTTCGGCATTGAGCGCTTCGATGGCGGCGTCCTTATCGGCGATGGCCTTGTTCAGTTCCTCGATTTTCCCGTTCAGGATGGACTCGTTCGCTTTCGACGCGGCAAGGTCTATCCGCAACTGGTTTTCCTGTTCCTGTAGCTGTCCCGCCTGCTCGTCGCGCGAAGCGATTTCTCCGTTGAGCCTCGAAATCTCGTTCTTCGCGTTTTCCAGGTTCTCGTTGCCCTGGTTCACCAGGTTCTGCAGTTCGAGGACTTTCGCGTTCATGTCCTCGAGGCTGCGGTTGAGGTCGTCGATGGCGCCCTGTTTCTGGTTGATGGCGTCGTCCTGTGCGGCAGCCTGGTTGGCTCGGGCTTCAAGGGCAGCCTTGCAGTCCGCCAGTTCGGCGTTCGCGTTTTCCAGCAGGATGTTCTTGTCCTGGAGTTCGGCTCGTGCCCCGTCCAGGGCCCCTTTCAGGGAGGCGACCTCTTGGCGGAGGTTGCGGACGGTCGCGAGGACCCCGTCAACCTTTTGCGAGAGGAGATTGATGTTTTCTAGGTTCATTTTGACTCCGTGAAAAAATCGATGGAACAGTTTCCATAAAAAAAGATATATAAAAAAATTGCGCAAATGTAACAAAAAAAGAGAAAAAATATCGTTGCGGCTAGTGCGGGTCCAGGAAATAAATTTTACCTTGTAGGTCAGTGATTCCCGTTAGCGAACATATCGAGCGCAGGCTTGCCGAACTCCCCGCGTTGCCGGGCGTCTACATCATGCGTAACGCCCAGGGGAAGATTATCTACATCGGCAAGGCGAAGGTGCTCAAGAACCGCGTGAGGAGCTACTTCGACGGGAGCGACCACGCAGGTCACCGCGCGGCGACGCTCATGCTGCCCTATATACGCGATATCGAGTGGATTATTACCGAGAGCGAGTCCGAGGCGCTAATCCTGGAGGCGAACCTCATCCGCAAGCACACGCCCAAGTACAACGTGCTGCTTAAAGACGACAAGCATTTCCCCTACCTCGCGTTCTCGGTGAACGAGCCGTTCCCGAGGCTGTTCCTTTCCCGCGCGGTGCGCAAGGACGGCTGCCAGTACTACGGGCCCTACATGAATTCCCGCATGATAGGCCAGCTGCAGGATATTGCCGCCCGCCTGTTCAAGATTCGCGAGTGCAAGCTGAAGTTGCCGCTCGCAAAGCCCGCGAGGCCCTGCCTCAACTACCACATAGGGCGGTGTGGCGCCCCGTGCGCGGGGCTCGTGACGCAGGAGGAATACCACCAGGCGGTTCTCCAGACGCAGATGCTGTTGAACGGGAAGCGCGACGACCTGATTGCCCAGTGGGAACGGGAAATGCAGGAGGCGAGCGACCGGCTGGATTTCGAGGCCGCGATGAAGAAGCGCGACGCCATCCAGGCCCTGAAGGCTACGGGCGTGCACCAGAAGACCGACGTGACGGATGCGCGCCTGTGCATGGACGTGCTGAGCCTGCGCCGGAACGGCACGATGGCGGCCGCAGTGATTTTCGAGTACAGGAATGGCGTGCTCTGCGGGCGCCGCCACTACCGCCTGGAATGCAAACTGGAAGAGGACGAGACCGAGATTTTCCGGCAGATGCTTTTGCAGTGGTACATGGACGTGGAGTTTATCCCGGGCGAAATCGCGACCGACGTTCCCCTCGGGCTTGGCGACGAGGGCGGCATTGCCGGAGACTCGCCGGATACGGAACCGCTTGCGCAGGCCCTGACCGAGAAGGCGGGCCACAAGGTGGCAATCACGAACCCGCAACGTGGCGAGAAGCTCGGCTTTTTAAAACTTGCGGGCGCGAACGCCGACATGATTCTGGTGGAGATGCGCGCGGAGGTGCAGAAGTATAGCGAAATCGACCAGAGCGTATTTGAGCTGCAGAAGGTGCTGGGCCTCAAGAAGACCCCCTTCCGTATCGAGTGCGTGGACATTTCGCACCTCTCGGGCACGAACACGGTGGCAAGTCTCGTCGCCTTCAAGAACGGCAAGCCCGACAAGAGCAACTACCGCAAGTTTATCATCAAGACGGTAACGGGTGTGGACGACTTCGCGAGCATGCGCGAGGTGATGACGCGACGCATCCGCAGGCTCGAAGACGAAGGTACGCCCATGCCCGACCTGTGGGTATGCGACGGCGGTAAGGGCCAGGTGGATGCCACCATGCAGATTCTGAAGGAACTCGGGCACGACAAGGACCTGCCGCTCATCGGGCTTGCGAAGCGCCTCGAAGAAATCGTGTTTCCCGACGACCGCAAGAGCATCGTGCTGCACCGCACGAGCCCCGCTTTGAAACTATTGCAGAACGCCCGCGACGAGGCGCACCGCTTCGCCATCACGTACCAGCGGAGCAAGCGCAAGAAGGATTTGGAAGTGGAATGGCTCAAGATGCCAGGCGTGGGGCACGAGACCCGCGTGAAGATTCTCTCCAGATACAAAAGCGCGGAGGCCTTTATGGCTGCTCCGCTTGAAGATATCGTCGATTTGCTCGGAAAAGTCCGTGGCAACAGCGTCCGCGAACAGGTCGCGAAATACTGCGCCGACTTTATTATTCCTGCACGCAGCGCACGCTGAAGAACTTGGTCTTGGAGTCGACCTGGAAGAACTTCTGATCGGCTCCTTCTCCGGCGTACTCAGGCTCCTTCTCCACGATGATGACCGCGTAGCTGTCACCCTTGTTCGAGTCGAAGTTTTTGTCGCCGTCCTGCGGGGTGGCGCTGGTCCAGTGGAAGCCCATCTTTTCCGTAAAGTCGCAGTTGCCGTCCTTGCAGCGACCGCTGTAGCTCCACGGGTAGGAGTCGTCGGCGAAGAGTGTCGTCACTTCGTTTCGGTTTGGGAGTCTCCAGCCCGGAGGGCAGGCCTTCGTGGCGGCGACATAAGCGTAGAGTCTTCCGTACTTTTCGCACATCGCATCGTTGTCGTCGAAGCACATGCTGTTTCCGCTCTTGAAGGCGAGGTCCTGGGCCATCCACAGCTTGCCGCCCACGTTCTTGAGCTGGTAGCTCTTGCCGTCGCGGTTGTCGACCATGGTGTTGCCGTTCACGGTCGGCGGTTCGACGGATGCGGACGAAGCCGCGATGATAATCTCGTCGCTAGAACTGGATTCGGCCGAAGAGGAGGAGATGAAGTCCTTCTCGCAACCTTCGGTCCAGCAGAAGATGCCGCTGCTGTAGTAGCTGAGTTCTTCGTTGTTCCCCGAGGTGTCCTTCACGTGCTGTACGATGGTGACGGTGTCCTTCGAGGTGGACGAAGCTGGCTTGGAACTGTCGCTGGACGTGCTGCCGGCGGAACTCTTGGGGGAACTAGAATCGGAGGATTCGATCTCGGAGATGTCGCCATCGTCCGGGGGGGTGACCGGGCCGCTCGCGGTATCGGAGCAACCCCAGAAAAGCGCCACTGCGCCTATAACCACACATGCAAATAGTCTTTTCATATCCCCAAATATACTTTACATAAGGGGAGGTTAACAGAAAAAAGTTTTTTACTATATTTTTTATCACTATGAGTAATGTTGAAGTTTTCGACACGACGTTCGCCATGACCATCCTGGTCATCATGGCCCTCTGCATTCCCGCAATCCTCCTGCTTGCCAACTGGTTTTTGCACCCGGGCAAGATCAAGAACGTGCTTATCAAGGGGGCTGCCTACGAGTGCGGCCTTGCCCATGTCTCGGGTACCGCGAACGAGCGCTATCCCGTTAAATACTACATGGTGGCCATGCTTTTCCTCGTTTTTGACCTGGAAGTGGCGTTCCTCTACCCCTGGACGGTCCAGTTCCTCGCTGGTGGCTGGGAGCTTTTGATCGTGCTCCTCGGGTTCCTGTTCATCCTCGAAGCGGGCTACATCTACCTCTACAAGAAGGGCGTGCTCGACTGGACGAGCATCAAGGACTAGGGTCTTTCAAGCTATTCTATCTCAAAATAAAAAGCGCGGATTCCACCCCGGAGTCCGCGTTTTTCTGTATACAGGTGTCTTCAGGTGCGCGCTTCGCCCCGTGATTTAAATCACCTTAAAACGCTTCGCGGAAGTAGAACGTCATGCCGAGGCTCTTGAAGTCGACCCACGAGAATTCGGCGCGGGCGTAAAGGCGCTCGCTCTTGTTGAGCGCGAACTTGCCGCCGAATCCGACGGAACGGTGCCACTCGTTGCGCAACAGCTGGCTGAAATACGGCCCGACCTTGCCGCCTTCGAAGAAGATGTCGCCCGCAAGCCTCCAGAAGAGTTCCTTGCGGAGTTCCACCTGCATGATGAGTGCCTGGTTGTCGCGGAAATACTTCATCTCCACGCCACGGAATCGCTTGATGCCGTCGGGGCCCGCCATGTACTCGAAGGGGACGTCGCCGTCGGAGCGCTGCCACATGAGACCCACCGCCATGGAGGTGTTCCAGATGGTCTCGCCGTAGGTGCGCAGGTCTAGCTCCTGGTACGTGAACCCGAAGTCGCCGATGGCGTCGGTGTAGAACCGGTGTTCCCACTGCAGGTACATGCCGTGGCGCGCCCAGTTGGGGTTGTCGCGCGTGTCTACCGTGAGGTGGTAGCCGAGGGCGGTGCGCCAGCCGTCCGCGTTTGCGGGGAGCGCGATTTCGCCGTCGTATTCCTTGAACTCCATCGTGCTGTGGTTGATGTCGAGCACCATGCCGTAGCGGAAAAACTGGAGTGAAGGCGGAAGCCCGAGGTTCGATTCCACGAGGGCCATGAAGAAGAACGTCTCGCGGTCGAAGCTGATGTAGTCGTCCATGTCGACGTCGTTCCCGATGCCGAAAAAGTGCCCCACCCAGTTCTGGTAGCGGAAGTCGAGCCAGCCCGAGATGCGGTCGTGCGCGAGGTAGAAGTAGGGCGTGGCCGCGAACTGGAACTGCTTGCGGGTAGAACCGTAGGCCGCGATGTCTATCTCCTGCGAGTTGCCGCCCTTGAACGAGGAGGGAATGAAGAAGTTCACCATCGCGCCGTACTGCAGTTCCGTCTCCTCGGTATAGCCGAGTACGGGCACGGCGCTCCACCACTGGAAATGCGATGTGTCGGCAGCGGCGGAGTCGGTGGCTACGTTCGCAGAATCGGCCTGTGCGTACGCGGAGGATATTGCGAGTGCGAGGCCGACTGTAGCGGATATTTTTTTGACGGGGACAATCACGCTAGGCAATTTAGAAAAAAAAGAACCCTGCCCGGGAAAGGGGTCCGTTCCTGTTTTTACAAAATGTCAACATATTTTGTTCGCACTGCATGCGCTTTTTGCGGGAAAAAAGATTAGATTAAGGCATGACGGGTGGAACCCGTATTTTGGGGGAATGGGCGGTTTTGCTGTTTGGTTAAAGGAGTGATAATGAACAAAGTAATTTCTTCGGTGCCCTTGATGGCGCTTGTTTTGTGCATCCTTGCCACGGCCGGTTTTGCGCAGGACCCAAACCTCCACATTTACCTGGCCTACGGGCAGTCCAACATGTCGGGGCAGGCGACTGTCACCGACAAGGACCGCGTGCAGGACCCCCGCTTCCTCGTGTTGCGCGCGGCGAACCATTCGAACCAGAAGGTGGGCGAGTTCTACCCGGCGGCACCCCCGATGGGTCACAGCCAGTCCAAGGTGGGCATCGCCGATATATTCGGGCGCACCATGGTCGCTAACCTCCCGGACAGCATCAAGGTGGCGGTGGCGAATATTGCGATTGGCGGGCAGAGCATAGACCTGTTCGACAAGGACCGCAACAAGGCCTATGTGCAGAACGCGAAGAACAAGGGCGATACCTGGTGGATCCAGTACCTGGACGAATACGGTGGCGACGTGTACAAGCGCATCGTCGAGATGGGGAAGATTGCCAAGCAGAAGGGCGTCATCAAGGGTTTCCTTTTCCACCAGGGAGAGGCGGACTACCAGATGAGCGACTGGCCCAAGCGCGTGAAGAAGGTGTACGACGACCTGATTGCCGAACTGGAACTCGACCCGGAAAAGACCCCGATACTCATTGGCGAACTTGCGCCCACGGGCGATTTGGGCTGGCGTAACGATGCCGTGAAGCAGGCGGCGGACCTTATCCCGAACGGCCACCTGATTTCGGCGCAGGGCTGCCCCGCGTTGAAGGAGGCGAGCTACACGCTGCACTTTACGCGCGAGGGCTACGAGACGTTCGGCAAGCGCTACGCCGAAAAGATGCTTGAAATCCTCAAGTCGCAGGAGCCGCCTCCGGACACGAGTTCTGCCGACACCACGGTTGCCGACACTTCTGCGCAGGATACGATGACGAACGATTCCATACCGGATTTGGTGCGCGGCATGGGAATGCCCCACGGCATCGCGATGCATGTCTCGGGAAGGTTCCTTGCGGTTTCCGGGGCTCCGGTGGATGCCCGTGTTAAGTTGTTTGACATACAGGGCAACTTGCTCGGTGTGCTCGGCGCGCAGGGTGGCTCCATGCCGCAAATCCGTGCGGGTCGTGTCCTTGCCATTGTCGAAAGCGCTTCGGGCATGCGCCTTATGACCAGGATGTTCGATATTACCGGATTGTAGGCGTCCCCATTTTTCTAAATTATAGTGCAGATGCCAATCCTGTCTGCACAGAATATCTCCCTGCGGTTTAGCGGCCCTCCGCTTCTCGACAACGCCTCGTTCGATATCGAGGCGGGTGACCGCATTTGTCTCGTGGGCCGTAACGGCGAAGGCAAGAGCACGCTTCTCAAGATAATCCAGGGCGAGATGGGCATGGATTCGGGCGAAATCGTGAAGCGCACCGGCCTGAAGGTTTCCCGCATGGTGCAGGAAATCCCCGCCCATATGGAAGGCACGGTGCGCGACGTGGTGATGGTCGGCATTGCGCAGGACGGCCACCACGATGCCCACGCCGAGGCGATTCTCGGCAAGACGGGCATCGCGGCCGACGCTTTGTTCGACGGGCTTTCCGGCGGACAGAAGCGTCGCGTGCTGTTCGCACGGGCCGTCGCCGAGAATCCGGACTTGCTTTTGCTCGATGAACCCACGAACCACCTGGATATTCCTGCCATCCAGTGGCTGGAGGGTATCGTTTCGCGTTTGGAATGTGCGGTGCTTTTCGTGAGCCACGACCGCGCCTTCGTGCGGCGTGTGGCGACCCGCATCTTCGAACTCGACCGCGGGCGCGTCCGCACGTGGAATTATCCGTACGACAAGTTCGTGCAGTTCAGGGACCAGGCACTCGCTGAAGAGGAGAAGGCGAACAGGCTCTTTGACAAGCGGCTCGCCGAAGAGGAAGTCTGGATCCGCAAGGGAATCCAGGCGCGCCGTACCAGGAACGAGGGACGCGTGCGTGCGCTCATCAAGATGCGGCAGGAACGTGCGGAAAGGCGCACGCGGACCGGATCGGTGAACATGCAGATTACCGAGGCCGAACGCTCCGGCCGCCTTGTAGCCCGCCTCACCGACGTGAGCTTTGCCTACGAGGGCGCCCCGCTGATATCGCATTTCAGTACCGAGGTCTCCCGCGGGGACCGCATCGGCATCGTGGGCCCGAACGGTTCCGGCAAGACGACGCTGCTCAAGCTTATCCTCGGCGAGATCCAGCCCGACGAGGGCGAAGTCCGGCTGGGGACGAACCTGCAGATTGCCTACTTCGACCAGATGCGCACCCGCCTGCGCGAAGACAAGAGCCTTGTCGAGAATGTAGGTGACGGCCAGGCCTATATCACGCTCAACGGTGTCCGGCGCCATGTGTTAAGTTATCTGCAGGACTTCCTGTTTTCGGCGGAACGCGCCCGCGGGCCCATCAGTGCCTTGAGCGGCGGCGAAAGGAATCGCCTGCTGCTCGCCTGCCTGTTCAGCCACCCGAGCAACGTGCTCGTGCTCGACGAGCCCACGAACGACCTCGACATGGAAACGCTCGACCTCCTGGCCGAACTTCTGGCCGATTTCAACGGCACGGTTATCGTCGTAAGCCACGACAGGGCCTTCCTGGATTCCGTCGCTACGGGTATTTTTGCCATAGAAGACGGCGGAAACGTGTTCGAAGCCGTCGGCGGGTACACCGATTACGAAAATAATCGCAAGATTCGTGAAAAAGAAGCGGCAAATGCGGCGAGAATAGCCGAAGAAAAGGCGAAATCTCGCGCGTCCGGCGCGGTTCAGCCTCAAAATCCTGCGCAAAGTACGCAAATTTCGCAAAATCCGGTAAAAAAGAAGAAGCGTTCCTATAACGAGGAACGCGAATATGCGTCACTTCCGGACAAGATTGAGAAGCTGGAATCCGAAATTGCCGGTTTTCAGACGGAACTTTCGAAACCGGAAGTCTATACCGATGCAAAACGTATCGTAGAACTGCAAAAAGAGATTGCGACCCGAGAGTCGGAACTCGAAAAGGCCTACGAACGCTACGAAGAACTGGATTTGCTCGGCGGCTAGCCTATTTTGGACGAAATGTCTATGGAATCCGGCAAAAAACCGGGGTTTCGCTGTTGCAAAAAAAGCGCAGATTGTTTATTTTATTATTACATTACTCTTCATAACCTTTTGGTAGGAGGCTTTATGAACGTGAAGAATTCTGCATTGGCTCTGGCGCTTTTGGGTAGCGCCGCCATGGCCGCAACGGCGACAGTCTGGACGGAAGATGGTCCGGGTACAATGGCCCCGGCCTCCTGGTATACCTATACGAGCGGGACGGGTGCCTCGGTCGATACGACGACAACGGCGGACAATGTCAAGGTGGCTACATTCAGTGTGACACCGGGCAAGACAGAGAACAGCGCTGGCCTTGGCCTCACCTGGAAACAGGATCCCGACAATGGCTACAAGGATGTTCCCGTTTCGCTTGCGAACTACAAGGGCGTCTGCTTCACCTATAGGGCGACCGCTCCCTTCCGTATGGACTTCAAACAGTCCACCATCGCGGACTACAACTATTATGGTGCGGAACTCGCCGCGGGTGCCAAGAGGACCTTCGTCGCGTTCAGCAGCCTGAAGCAGGGGTGGACTTCCAAGACGACTGTCGCCTGGAACGCGAACTCGCAGACGGGTGTCCAGTTTGCCTACAAGAACACCCACGCGACTACGACCGTCAGCACCAACACGGTCGAAATAGTGAGCTTTATCCTGGCCGACGAGTGCGTGAACCACGCCCCGAACCTAGTCGACGGCGTTTCCGCTGCCGTTACCAAGGACCTCTACGAAGGTGATACGCTCCAGGTCGCTTTCAAGGAAATCTTCGAGGATGCCGACGGCGACGACCTGAACATCACGATGGCCCTCTCCGGCTATGCGCAAGATCTCGTGGGCTCGAAGAGCTACTCCATGAGCGATATCGCAAAGATCAAGAGCAAGGCGAACCCGATCGACAGCACGGAAGCCACGGCGACCTTCACCGCCAAGGATCCGGCAGGCAAATCCGTCACCTACACCGTCAAGCTTAACCTCATCGACCGCAAGAACGCGCCGGTGGCCGTAGACGACAACTACGAAATGAACGAGGACGAGACTCTCACGGTCAAGGACAGGGATGTCATGGCCAACGACTACGATGCCGATGACAACGGCTTCACGGCGACTGTCAAGGACGAACCGTCCCATGGAACGCTCGGATCGTTCAACGGTCTGACGGGCAAGTTCTCCTATACCCCCAACGCCGACTTCTACGGAACGGACTCCTTCACCTACACGATTACCGACGATGGCGGCCTGGAAAGCGAACCGGCGACCGTCACCATCACTGTCAAGAACGTGAACGACCCGGCGACCCTCTCCATCACCGATTCGCTGTTCTACATAGACGATTACACTGGCGACGCGAACAAGTTTTCCGACGGCATCGCCCTAAAGGAAGACTTTGCCGAATTCGACCTGTTCATCCCCACCGCCGACATCGTGTTCACCGACCCTGACGTGGTTGGCGCTGAATTCAACGTCCTCGCGAGAAGCACGAAGGGCAGCGTCGAGACCCTCCTGAAGAAGCGCGGCGGCTACTACATCGTCTCCGTATCCCCGGTTGCCGATGCGTACGGCGAGGACGCCATCCAGCTGTTCATCATCGATGACAAGGATACCGTGGGATTCTCCATCCCGCTCACGATTGAAGCCGTGGCCGACAAGCCCAAGGCGGTGGACGATACCTACTCCGTCCTCCAGGATACCGTGACTGTCGTTTCGGCCGCGAAGGGCGTGCTCAAGAACGACCTGAACCCCGATGATGCCGCATCCGCGCTGAAGGCCTTCCTTTCGACGGATGCTTCGCATGGCAAGGTCACTCTCGATACGACGGGTGCCTTCCGCTATGAAGTGGGCGCCTACGAGGGAGAGGATTCCTTCACCTACTTCATCGTCAATGCCGAAGGCGATACGTCGGATGTGGCTACGGTGACGCTGGATGTCGCCTACAGGAACCGCGCCCCGCAGGTTGTCGCTGGAATTGCGGATTCCCTCAAGGCTCGCTTTGCCGACCTCAAGGAAGATTTTACTAGCCAGTTCTCGTACACCCTCATGGAAATGAAGGGCTGGTTTGCCGATCCCGACGGTGATGCCTTCGATGTGACAGTCGCGAATCCCGACAGCATCCTGCATGTGGAGGTGAATACCTCGAAGATGACCGTCAAGTCCGTGAAGGACGCCTGTGGCGATGCTACACTCGTCGTGACCGCTACGGACAAGAACAAGAATTCGACGGCCCTCCAGATTCCGGTTCCGGTTGCCTGCGTCAACGACAGGCCGACGCGCTACGGCCTGAAGGATACGGTCTATGTCCCGATTTCCGGCTGGCAGAAGGTGTTCTATGTGTTCGATCTCTTCGAAGACGTGGACGATTCGGTGCTGGTCATGAAAACGACGAAAGTCCATCCGTTCCTGTTCGCAGAAATTGTCGGCGACTCCCTGTATGTCAGGCTGATCGAAGAACGCCTGGCGCTTCAGTATAACGTTGCTTACGAAGTCAGGGTGACGGCAACGGATGAAGCGGGCGAAACTTCCCCTGCGAAGGAGCTGGTGTTCGTCTCCAATCCGACTCCGATACCTGTTGTCGCGAATGCGCCCAAGGCCGGTTGGCAAGGTGCCGTCGCTGCCGACCATGGCATGGCAGTCATGTTCGACATGCAGGGCCGCGTGATGTGGCAGCATAGGCTCCCGGTAAGCGAAGACGCCGTGCGTAACGCCGCCGCTCAGGTGCAGGGCCGCAAGATCCTGATGGTCAACAGGCAGACCTGGACGATTAAGTAATACGCTCCCGTGTCATTCCCGCGAAGGCGGGAATTTCTTATAAAATTGAAGGCCCCGCAGATTGCGGGGCCTATTGCACAAATAGATTAATTTATTTAGATTATAATTAGGGAAAGAAAGGAGGTTCAGAATGAAAAGACTCATGTTCTTGACGGGAGCGTTGTCGCTTGCCCTGCTCGCCTGCTCGGGAGACGATGTTTCCGGGACATCCGACAGCCTGGAATCTTCGGCTACAGAAAACGAGTCGTCGTCAAGCCTTCTTGTTGAAGAATCAAGTTCCTCGCTTGAGGCGTCATCCTCATCTATGCAGGAAACGTCGTCCAGCGCCGATTTCGCACTCTGCAAAGTTAGGGGTGATTGGGGTTCGCGTGGCGGATGTGCAGAAACTCCGCCTAGTGGTCACGGAGACCTATGGTCTACAGGCAATCTTAAGGTAAAAACAGCTTCTCTTATTGACCCTGCCTCTTTGGGTGATAGGGCAGGAGAGTTCTTTTTTGAAACGGATTCTGCAGAAGGCGGCGGTTCGGAAATAATTTGGACGGAACGGATTTTCGTTATACCTGAATTTAAAGGACTTCTTGAAGCCAATATTCATCTGGTTACAGGAAACCTTCCGTACAATCCTTTCTGCAATATAGGTTTCAATGTGGCGGGATTTGATTCCAGCGGCAATGCGATATCCGCAGATGTTTCTGACTGGAACGGAATATGCGTCCTTTACGAAGGTTCTATCAGTCCGACCATACAGTTAGATTTAGGCGATTCCCTCAACCAAAAGATTGGCCACTCCTTGCCGTCTGTAAAAATGGTCTCGCAAAAGGAACCCCAATGCTACGAATGGAGCCAATTTAAACAACCCAATCTTGAAGAAGGATACGAGGCTATTTCGGGAGAGGAAGCGGCAAAGAAGGTAGTTAGAATCGTATTCCATTTTCAAGAACAACCGAATGAAGAATTTTATGGTCATGAGGATATCGAGTTTATTGCCATCGGCACCAACCGGGATGAATAAAGAAAAAAGGCTTGAAATGAAAAGACTCATGTTCTTGACGGGAGCGTTGTCGCTCGCCCTGCTCGCCTGCTCGGGAGACGATGTTTCCGGGACATCCGACAACCCGGAATCTTCGGCTGCAGAAAACGAATCGTCGTCAAGCCTTCTTGTTGAAGAATCAAGTTCCTCGCTTGAGGCATCATCCACATCTATGCAGGAATCGTCGTCAAGTGCTTTCCATGCCCTGTGCAAGGTGAGCGGTGATTGGGGATCGCGTGGCGGATGTGCGGAAACTCCGCCTAGTGGTCACGGAGACCTATGGTCTACAGGCAATCTTAAGGTAAAAACAGCTTCTCTTATTGACCCTGCCTCTTTGGGTGATAGGGCAGGAGAGTTCTTTTTTGAAACGGATTCTGCAGAAGGAGGAGCATCTCGAATTATTTGGGGCGACAACCATATTATTTGGCCAGAATTCAGAGGATTACTTTTTGCCAATCTCCAGTTAGTGAAACAGAACCTTCCATACAATCCTTTCTGCAATATAGGTTTCAATGTGGCGGGATTCGATTCCAGCGGGCATGCGATATCCGCAGATGTTTCTGACTGGAACGGAATATGCGTTCTTTACGAAGGTTCTATCAGTCCGACCATACAGTTAGATTTAGGCGATTCCCTCAACCAAAAGATGGGCCACTCCTTGCCGTCTGTAAAAACGGTCTCTCAAAAGGAACCCCAATGCTACGAATGGAGCCAATTTAAACAACCCAATCTTGAAGAAGGATACGAGGCTATTTCGGGAGAGGAAGCGGCAAAGAAGGTAGTCAGAATCGTATTCCATTTTCAAGAAAAACCGAATGAAGAACTAAACGGGTACGATTTAGTCGAGTTTATTGCCATCGGCACCAATCGGGATGAATAAATAGAAGCGAAAAGAGGCCCCGCGGATTGCGGGGCCTTTACTGTATTCAAGAACCAGATGGGGCTTCGCGTCACTTTACCAGAGCTTCTGTATCCAGAGCAATCAGCAGTTCTTCGTTGGTGGCGACAACCATGGCGGTCGGGGTGCCGTCCTTGCTGATGATGTGGCCGGATTCCTTGCCGTTCTTTTCGTTGCGGGCTTCGTCGATCTGGTAGCCGAGAATCTTGAGGTTGTCCATCGCCATCTTGCGGACGAGCTTGCTGTTCTCGCCGATACCGCCGGTGAACACCAGCGCGTCGATGCGCGGGAGTGCCATGGCGATGCCACCGATTTCGCGGGTGAGCCTGTAGGCGAACGTTTCGAGGGCAATCTGTGCGCCCACATGGCCTTCGCTTGCGGCCTGCGTCAGGGTGCGCATGTCGTTAGAAAGTCCGGAGAGGCCGAGCAGGCCCGATTCCTTGTTCACGAGCTTGTCGAGGCGGTCGATGTCGTAGCCGTATTTTTTGCTGATGAAGAAGAGGATGGCCGGGTCGAGGCTGCCGGAGCGGGTGCCCATGATGAGGCCCTCGAGCGGAGTGAAGCCCATGGTGGTATCAACGCACTGGCCGTTCAGGATGGCAGAGCAGCTGGAACCGTTACCGAGGTGGGCCGTGATGAGGCAGACTTCTTCGGGCTTCTTGCCCAAAATCTTGGCGGCCTCGCCGGTCACGAAGCGGTGGCTCGTACCGTGTGCGCCGTAACGGCGGATCTTGTCTTCTTCGTAGAACTTGTAGGGGATGCCGTAGAGGTAGGCCTTGCGCGGCATGGTCTGGTGGAAGGCGGTGTCGAACACGGCGACCTGCGGGAGGCCCGGGAAGAACTTGGTGGCGCATTCCATGCCGGTGGCGTGCGCGGGTTCGTGCAGCGGGGCGAACAGCGTGATGCTGCGGATGTAGTCAATGACTTCCTGCGTGACGCGCTCGCTCTTGACGTACTTGCCGCCGTGCACCACGCGGTGGCCGATGGCTTCAATCGTGTCGGTGAGCTTCTGTTCGGCGAGGAACTTCTGTACCTCGGCGACGGCTTCGGCGTGGGTCGGGCAGTCGAAATTGAAGTCGATGTTGCCTTCGGGGCCCTTGGCCTTGACGTGGCCGTTCACGCCGATATTTTCGACGAGGCCGCTGGCGATGGACTGTTTGGTCTGGGTGTCGATAACGGCGAACTTGACCGAGGAGCTGCCGCAATTAAGAACGAGTACGCGCATAATGCTTCCTTTATAATTTAACTCGCAAAAAAATAGGAATTTTATTAACTACATTTGTGGCGATGTTCAAGAGAATAGCAGAATTTGACAATCGCGTGTCGGAGTACTGGACGAACCACCATTTTTCCGGACGTGCGAACAGAATCCTCAGGTTCTACGTGCGCCTGGGGGACGGCTATATCTGGGCCCTGTTCATTGCGTTCCTTTTCTGGAGGGTCGGGCTCGACAATTTTCTGCCGATTCTTTGGCATGCGCTGACGGCTCTTGCGATAAGCCTGCTTGGCTACTGGGTGATAAAGCTTTGGATAAAGCGTCCGCGCCCGTTTGACGCCAATCCGGCAATCAAGGCGGAGGTCCCGCCGCTCGACAAGTACAGCTTCCCGTCGGGGCACACGATGAACAACCTCGCGGTCGCATCGGCGGTGTTCTATAGCGTCCCGCAATATGGCTGGGTGATGGTCCTCTTGCCCCTCACGTGGGGACTCTTGCGCGTGTATTTTGGCGTCCACTGGCTTTCGGATGTGGTGGGTGGATTCCTGCTCGGCATTTTGAGCTATGTCATCGGACACGCGATATGGATCCTGGTGACTGCGACTTTCGGAATCGGCTGATGGATTTTGTTCTGGCTCCGGAATTCTTTTCTGCCATTGCATCCGATGAACGCGTTTTCCTTTTGATTCGCCACGGGGAGCGTCGGCATATTACGCCTGACGACCCGGATTTCGGGGCGCACGTGGGGCTCACGGAAAGGGGCCGCGAACAGGCTTTGACACTTGGCAGATGCATCCCTGCGGAAGGCGGGATGTCGCTTTTCTCGAGTCCGGTCGGACGTTGCATGGAAACTGCCGGATTTATAGAAAGGGGCCGGACGGCTGCACTCGGCATACAGGTCCCGAAAGAACCGGTTGTAGAACCGCTCGACTGCCTGGCGGAATACTTTGTCCAAAATTACGACGAGTACCTGAATGTGCTGCGTGCCGGTTTCTACGAGGGCATCTGCGAGTGGCTTGCTAGCGAGACTGCGGGTAGGCCACGCGGCGACAAAGAAGCGTTCGCGCCGCTGTCTGCCCGTTCCGAAGAGATGCTTTCGATGATGCTCGAAAAGGGGAATGCCCGTTTCAACATCTTCGCGACGCACGACGCTTGGGTGGTTCCGTGTCTCACGCATTTCTGCAAGATGCGCTTCACGCCGCAGCGCTGGATGAACTACCTCACCGGGATGGCTGTCGTGACGGATTCGCTTAAGGCTGTCCGCCGCATCGTCCCTGTGACGGCGCTTGAAAACGGCTGGCTGGAATTTACGTAAGGCGGGCCGTTACGAAGCGCTGAATTGAAGTTTTTGCACATTCTTTCACAATTTTATAAAGAAAAGTATGCTCTCTTGTGCAGTTCTTGCGCGCTCTAGTGTCGGCTTTGTGTGAGCGATTTAACATGCGGATTTGCGGGGGGCGGCTTTATTTCTATTTTTACACATCATGAACTACAATACCAAGATTCTTTGCATTGGCGCGGGCTATGTCGGCGGCCCCACTATGACTGTTATTGCCGACAAGTGCCCCGATGTTAAAGTGACCGTAGTCGATATCAACCAGGCCCGTATCGACGCCTGGAACAGCGACAACCTTCCGATTTTTGAACCCGGCCTCGACGACGTGGTGAAGCGTGCCCGCGGCCGTAACCTCTTCTTCAGCACGGACATCCCGGCTGCGATTAAGGAAGCGGACATCATTTTCGTTTCCGTGAACACCCCGACCAAGACGTTTGGCCATGGCGCCGGCAAGGCTTCCGACCTGCAGTACTGGGAAAAGACCGCACGCAACATCCTGGAAATTGCCGACGAAGGCAAGATTATCGTGGAAAAGTCGACACTTCCCGTGCGTACCGCCGCCGCGATGGAACGCATCCTGAATTCTAACGACAAGGGCCTGCATTTCGAAGTGCTCTCTAACCCCGAGTTCCTCGCTGAAGGCACCGCCATCAACGACCTGTTTGAGCCCGATCGGGTGCTCATTGGCTCCCACCAGACGGAATCGGGCCTCGCCGCCTGCCAGAAGCTGGTGGATGTGTATGCCCACTGGGTGCCGCGTGACCGCATCCTCACGACGAACCTCTGGAGTTCCGAGCTCACGAAGCTCACCGCGAACGCCTTCCTGGCGCAGCGCATCAGCTCCATCAACTCCATCAGCGCCCTCTGCGAAAAGACCGGCGCCGACGTGGACGAGGTCGCCTACGTGATGGGCAAGGACCGCCGTATCGGCCCGAAGTTCCTCAAGGCCTCCATCGGTTTCGGTGGCTCCTGCTTCAAGAAGGATATTTTGAACCTCGTGTACCTGTGTGGCTACTACGGCCTCCCCGAAGTGGCCGCCTACTGGGAAAGCGTCGTGAAAATCAACGAGTGGCAAACCCACCGCGTGGTGGACCGCATGCTCGAGACCATGTTCAACACGATTGCAGGGAAGAAGATTGCTGTGTTCGGTTTCGCCTTCAAGGCGAACACCGGCGATACCCGCGAAAGCCCCGCGAACCTCGTGGTGCGCGATTTGCTCGCCGAACATGCACAGCCGGTCGTGACCGACCCGAAGGCTATTCCCGATGCCAAGCGCGACCTGAAGGACGTGATTGAACAGGTTGAGTTCGAAGAAGACCCGTACAAGGCTGCCGAGGGCGCACATGCCGTGGTGGTCTGTACCGAATGGAAGTGCTTTGCCGAACTTGACTGGAACCGCATCTACAAGGGCATGGCGAAGCCCGCTTTCGTGTTTGACGGCCGCAATATCCTGGATGCCGACGCCCTCCGCAAGATCGGCTTTGAAGTGTCCAGCATCGGCAAGGGCAAGGCGGAATAGTTTTTAACCGGGACGACTGGTATGGCTTCTATTAGTGTTTTTGGGTTGGGATACGTTGGATGCGTAGGTATTGCCTGTTTGGCCAAGCTCGGCCATCGCGTCATTGGCTGTGACGTGGACTTCAACAAGGTCTCGCGAATCGCCATGGGACTTCCGACGATTGTCGAACGCGATATCGACGAAGTGATGATGGAAGGCTTCAAGGCCGGACTCATCTCGGCGACGTCTTCTGCCGAGGAAGCCGTGCTCAAGTCCGAAATCTCGTTCCTTTGCGTCGGCACTCCGAATGCTTCGGATGGCCGCCTGGATACGTCGTTCCTTGTTTCGGCGGTTCGTTCCATTGCGAACGCGATCCGCTCCAAGTCGACGTTCCATATCGTGGTTATCCGCAGTACGGTCCCTCCCGGAACGAACGCCATGGTGAGCGAGATTATCGAGAAGGTTTCGGGCAAGCGTGACGGCATCAACTTTACGGTCGTCTCCAACCCGGAGTTCCTGCGCGAAGGCATGGCCGTCGCGGACTTCTTGAACCCGCCCCTCACGGTTATCGGCAGTCTTCACCGTCGCGCCCTCAACAAGCTCAAGGAACTCTATTCCGGCCTCGGCAGCGAGATCGTGGAAGTCGACCCGAAGGTCGCCGAGATCATCAAGTTCGTCAACAATTCCTACCATGCGCTCAAGGTCGCTTTCGGTAACGAGATTGGCGCTATCTGCAAGAAGCTCGATATCGACAGCCACCAGGTGATGGACCTGTTCTGCAAGGATACGCAGCTCAATATCTCTCCGTACTACTTCAAGCCGGGCTTCGCCTATGGCGGCTCGTGCCTTCCGAAGGATTTGCGCGGACTGAACTTCCTTGCCGAATCGAACCAGGTGGAAGTGCCTATCCTCGGTTCTATCGAGAACAGCAACAACCTCCACATCCAGCGCGTGCTGGAACGCGTGCAGCAGATTGGCGTGCGCTCCGTGGGTATCGTGGGTCTCACCTTCAAGGCAGGGACCGATGACCTCCGCAATTCGGCCGCCATACGCCTGGCAGAAGCGGTGCTCGGCAAGGGCTGTGCGCTCCGCATCTATGACCGCTACTTGAATATCGCGCGCGAGAAGGAAACGAATTTGAAGGAACTGAACCATCGCATTCCGCATTTGCTTCCGCTTCTGGACAAGGACGTAGAATCGGTGGTGAGCAAGGTCTCTCTCGTGATCGTGACAGTCAAGAATCCCGAAATACCAGATTTGATCCGCAAGTATCCGGAAATCCATTTCCTGGATTTGGTCCGCTTGAAGGATTCGTCCGTGGAAACGCTCCCGAACTACGAAGGATTCTGCTGGTAATAGTGTCATGGAACTTGCGAATAAAAAAGTCTGTATCGTTGTCGAAAACCTACCCGTTCCGTTTGACCGCCGCGTGTGGCAGGAGTCGCTCGCCCTGAAAGAGGCGGGTGCCGAAGTGACGGTCATCTGCCCGCAGACGAAGACCTACCCGCTCGAATACGAGGAACTCGAAGGCATCAGGATTTATCGTCATCCGCTGCCGGAGGCGAACCGTTCCATCGAGTATATCAAGGAATACCTCGGGGCGCTCTATCACGAAACCCGCCTCCTGTTCAAGGTGTTCCGCAAGCAGGGCGTACAGGACGTGATCCATGCCTGCAACCCGCCCGACCTGATTTTCATTGCGGCGGCCCCGTTCTTCTTCTTTACGCGCTGCCGGTTCCTTTTCGACCACCACGACATCAACCCGGAACTCTGGATTGCGAAATTCGGCAAGAAGGGGCTGGGCTACAAGGCGATGCTCTTGGTGGAACGCCTCACGTACCACTTTGCAAGGCATGCCATCGTGACGAACGAATCCTACAAGGAAATCGCCATGCGCCGCGGGCACAAGCGCGAAGAGGATGTGACCATCGTCCGCAGCGGCCCGAATATTTCGAAGCTGAAGGTGGGCCCGGCGAAACCCGAAGTCAAGAAGGGCTTCAAGCACTTGGTGGGCTATATTGGCGTGATGGGCAAGCAGGAAGGTATCGACCTGTTGCTGCAATCCGTCGACTACATCGTGAACAGGAAGGGCCGCAAGGATATCCGCTTCTGCATCATGGGCGGAGGCCCCGCGCTTGACGAGTTGCGCGAGATGAACGAGAAGATGGGGCTTACGGACTATGTGGAGTTCCCGGGGCGTGTGTCGGACGAATATCTGGCCGATGTGCTCAATACCGCCGATGTTTGCGTGAATCCCGACTTGCCATCCGAAATGAACGACAAGTCCACCATGAACAAGATCATGGAATACATGGCGTTCGGGAAGCCCATCGTGCAGTTCACGCTCAAGGAAGGGAAGTTCAGTGCCCAGGAAGCCTCGCTCTATGCGAAGAATACTGACACGGACGACTTTGCCGAAAAGATCCTGTGGCTGCTCGAAAATCCGGAGAAGGCTTCCGAGATGGGCAAGTTTGGCCGCGAGCGCGTGGTGAACGAACTCAGCTGGGATTACGAGAAGCCGAAGCTGATCGGTGCCTACAAGAAGCTGCTCGGGCTGTAGTTTTACTCTTTGCTTGAAAAGTCGATGTCCAGCGTCTGGATGAGAGAATCTAGACGCTGGGAAATTTTTTCGGCGCCTAGGGATCCTAGATGGTCCCTGTCATAGGCCATGTCGTCCGTATAGTCGTGTTCGCCCATCTTGTTTTCGTCCATAAATACGACGTGGGGATAGTCCTGTGAAATGTTTTGGATTGATTCTAGCAATGCGGGGGCTTCGCTTCTAAGTATTCCGTTCTTGCCGTATGCCCCGGTATTTCGAAATGACGGACTCTGCGGTGGCTCCAGGATGATGACACGGATTCCTTTGTCGGCTGTAAGGCGTGCAATTTCTTTGAGCAGTTCGAGGTTCTCGTTGAAAGGTGTCGGGTCGTTGACGTGCCAGCTGCTGTCGCCATTGACGGACGGGATGGAATCGCCCCATCCGCGGTTTTTTTGTGATTTGTAGCCTCTTGTCTGGAGAATCGTCTCTTTCATTGTCTTGGATTTTCCTAGGGACTGTTCTGTTGCCTTTAGCATTTTTTTGGGGATGCCGTCTTTCCAATAATCGTGACTCTGGTCATAGACCCATCCGGGATAGGTCCATGCTTCCGAATCCCAGAAACTGTCGAGGTATTTGAGCCTGTCCATGCCGGCTTCGACGACAATGCATTTGAGATTCGAGAAATGCGGCAATATGTAGTTCTTGAAGAGGAAGAACGAGCCTATGAGCGTGTTGTGGTCGTTTGCCATGTTCAAGGCGAAATGAGGCTTTTCGATTAGCTCGGGAATTACCGAGTGGAATGTCCGGGAAGAACCAAGGATGACGACGGTGGCCGAATCCCTGTATTGCCACAGGAGTTGCATCTTGTACCTGAACTTTTCGGCATCATCGCTCCCTCCGACGGTATAGTACATGCCGGCACTGTCGGGATCGAGTTCAAAGTCGATGCCCACTTCGGGCGTTTCGGTGGACGTGGAGTCTCCGCTGCTTGCCGGAACTTTTGCCTTGCGTTCGACCCACAGGCAGGGGTGCCACAGTTCGTCGCCTTCGGCAAGTTCTATAATACTGCTGTCGGCGGGGCTTGCAAGGACAATCTTTTCGTGCACTCCGTTTGTGTTCGTTATGGTTGCGACGATGTTCGAGGTCTCGCCGTCGCCCGCCCATTCCGTATGGTCGAAGGCGTAGCCTGCGGGAGCCTTGATGGTCTGCAGCAGCTTGCCGTTGCTGTCGGCGATGAGGATTCGCTCGTGCGTGGCATAGTTTTCGCCGGCGAATGTCCTGCCGGGCTTTCCGCCGAAGTCGAGGAAGAGCGTGCGCTTGCTGCCGTCCTGGGCGAGCGATGCGTTGCAGGCCTGGGCCGTGTCGTACCAGATGGTGTTTGCCGCCTTGCCCGTAAGCGTGGAGCCGGAATCGGCGATGCGTGCGCGGAGCAGGCGCGCTCCCGTTACGGCGAGCGTGTTGTCTTCGCTGATGCCGCCGTGGAACGCTCCGTCGAAGAGCTTTTCCGGAGTGCCGAACTTGCCTCCTGCAAATTTTACCTGCCAGGTGGATGAGTTCTTGAAGGCGGCTTCGTCCTTGTTGTTGCCTGCGTCGGTTACGTAGACAATCACGGTGTCGCCGTTCCTGAGCACGCGCCATCGCGGGATGGCTGCGCTTTCAACGTCGAGCTTTTTGAGGTTCGTGCCTTCGGCGTTGAGGTCGCGCACGTAGAGCGATGATTTTCCCGAGACGCCCTCGGGCTTGGTGCAGAACGCCACGAGCTTGCCGTCGGGGGAAATATCGGGGTGGTAGACTTCCAGGGTGTCGTCGATTTCGGTCACGGATAGATTGCCTTCGCCGTAGTCGATGTAGGCGAGGTTCCCGCTGACATCGTTGCGGAAGGCGAGCAGCATGTTGTAGGTTCCGGTGTAGGATTTCAGCGTGGCCACGTTGGAAAGCGGCGTGACGATGCTTCCTTTCACGTTGCCGCTCGCGTCGAGCCATACGGGATTCGGGATGGCGCCGAAAGCAAGCCTGAAGCCGATGCGGTCGGCGTGCGATGACGCCTCTACGGTGTATTCGTCCCCGCGTGCGACGATATTCAGTTCGGAGGCGCGGTCCGAGAAGTAGCCGCCCTTCAGCACGCGTTCGCCGAGGTCGCCCCCGTCGGGTGCGCCCAGGTAGTTCGTGACGGTCGTGTCGCGGAAACTTCCGGCCCAGTCGTTGACCCATTCCTTCACGTTGCCCGCAAGGTCGCAGAAGCCGAGCGTGTTGGTGCCGATGCTGCAGACATCGTGCGTGCGGAATCCGGAATTGTCCGCGTTCCAGCTTTTGCTTTCGGGATTCCATCCCTGCGATGCGGCGAGAACCCATTCCGCCTCGGTCGGCAGGCGGTAGGCTTTGGCCTTGGGGTGGAACGCGAAGCTTTCCAGATAGGTGCAGTGGCCTTCGCTGTCGAAGGCCGCCTTGCTGTAGGTGTAGGCGGTGTCGCGATTCTCGAGTTTGCCCTTGGCGTTCGCGAAGAGCGCCGCGTCGTAGTAGGTGATGTCGGCGAGCGGGAGGCTGTCGCCGTCGCAATTGCCAAAATCCTTGAGACTCATTTTCGTTGCGATTTCGCTGTATTCCCCGCAAGTGACTTCATGCTTCCCGAGATAGAAATCGTAGTCGAGGATGACCTTCATGGCGGGGCGCTCCGATGTCCTGTATTTGGAATCGTTGCTGCCGATCGTTGCCGTGCCTGCATGGACGAGAATCATACCGTCCATTTCGGGAACGTCCGTTGTTTCTTCCATGTATTCCTGCGTGCTGTTGCTGCATGCGAGGAGCAACAGGGAGTTCAGGTATATTGCTAGGAAACGGTTCATACAAACATCCTTCTTCGTTGTAATAATATATATTTATCCTGTGAGTCTATCGTGGTATTTAAAGCGGCTGCGGACATTTTCTGCGGGCGAAGTCTTTTTTCGGGTTCGCCAACGCGTCCGGACCCATATTTTGGACAATTTAAGGCAGGATGGTTCTGGCACCCAGTTGTCGATTCCCGATTCCGAAATCGTGAAGAATCCTGACGCGCACTGCTATTATCCGGTTTTTGACCAGAAGCTCGATATTTTCAAGGAAATCGACTGGCATCTTGATCTTTCGACAGGGAAACGGTTCCCGCAGACATTTGCCCACAAGATAGACATCCGCAGTGACCGCTACGGGAGTGCCAAGCACGTGTGGGAAGTGAATCGCATGCAGTTCCTGCTCTACCTTGCTGGGCTTTACAAGTCGGGCGGTGACCTAAAACATCTCGTGCTGTTCTGCCACCATCTGGGAATGTGGCGCAATGCGAACCCTTACATGGTGGGCGTGAACTGGTACAGCAATATCGAGGTGAACCTGCGGCTTATCTGCTGGGCTTTTTGCTGGCAGCTGCTGGATATTGACAGCCTGCGCAAGGAAAACAGCGCTATCGAGGAGTTCGTAACGGAAGCGTGGTGGCCGATGATCTGTGAACACGCGGAATATTCCTACAGGCATCCGTCGCTCTGTTCCTCGGCGAATAACCACCTGATTTCGGAGTATGCGGGCCTGTTCGTCGCGGCCTGCGTGTGGAATATCCCGCATCGCAATGCGCGCCTGAAATATGCGAAAGCGGGGCTCGAACGCGAAATCCTCAAGCAGAATACGGCCGAGGGGGTGAACCGCGAGGAGGCTGCGGAATATATCCAGTTTATCGACGACTTCTTCTTGATTGCCGCTGTGGTGGGCGATGCAACGGGGCATCCGTTCTCTGCCACATACAAGGAACGCCTGCACGCCATGGCAAATTACATGAATGCCATGCTCGACGTGAATTTCAATTACCCGATGTACGGCGACGGCGACGACGGGTTCGTGCTGCGCCCCGATGCGGGCGGGCATTTCAACAACTTCAAGTCGCTGCTCGTCTCGTTTGCGACATACTTCGGCGCTTCCTCGTTCAAGCGTGCGGGCCTCGTATGGGACGAGAAAAACGAGGTCCTGTTCGGCAGTGCGGGCCGCGAGAAGTTTGACGCCTTGCAGGTGACCCCGCTTGCGGATGGCAACAGGTTCTTTGCAGGGAGCGGGCATTTTATATTCAGGAAAAATGAGGGCCGCGAAACCTACCTGCATTTCGATGCCGCCCCGCTCGGGTTCCTGAGCATTGCGGCGCATGGCCATGCGGATGCGCTTTCGTTTATTCTGCATGTGGATGGAAAACCTGTCATCGTTGACCCCGGTACGTTTACCTACCATACGCACAAGGAACTGCGTGCCTATTTTGTGAGCACGCTTGCGCACAATACGGTTTGCGTGAACGGCAGGAACCAGGCCGAGCAGGCGGGCCCCACGATGTGGCTGAACCATTACAAGGCGACGGTGCTAAGTTACGACGAGGCGAAGGGCTTTGTCGAGGCGACCCACGACGGTTACAGGGCCGAGGGCGTTTCGCATACGCGCCGTGTAGAATTCAATCGCGATGCGGATGAATTTGTTATCACGGATAAGCTGCGCTGCGCAAAGTCGGCGACTCTCGAAATCCCGTTCCACCTGCATCCGGCCGCCGTTGTAGATTTGCGCGGGACGGTCGCCGAGGTCTCTGTACCGGGGAGCCGCCGCGTTTCGCTTGCGCTTGATGGAAAACTCGCATACGCCGTCCGCGAAGACGGCTGGTATTCGGAACACTTCGGCGAGAAGGTCCCGACGAAATATCTATATGCAAAAGCCGACTGCGAAGGCGAAATGGAATTCGTGACCAGGATTAAGGTGCTCGGATGATTGAACGTATTTGTCACATAGGTCCCGCGCTCGACGTGCAGGGCGGCATCAGCTCCGTGCTGGTGAGCTATAAGAAGCTGTTCGGTCTCCCGCGCAAGAACTTCATCGCGAGCTACAACGGCTCGTTCGTGAAGTCGCTCCCGATGTTTACTTTGCTTTGCCTTAAGCTCTTGCTGTGCCCGCCGAAGGCTCCGCTTGTCCAGATACATACGTCGTTCAACGGGAGCTTTTTTCGCAAGTACCTGATTAGCCTCTGCCTCCGCCTGCGCGGCAAGCGCTACATCGCGCACATTCACGGAAGCCAGTTCAAGAGGATGTGCTCGACGGCGCCTTCGATAGTGAAGGGTTTTATCCGTAGTTACTTCAGGCATTCCGCGATGGTCATCTGCATTACACCTGACATGCAGGAATTTTTGGATGAATTTGTCGGCAAGGGAATTTGCCGCTACAGCGTCGTCCCGAATCCGTGCGATACGTTGGCGAATGTTCCTGCCGACCTGAATCGCCCCGAAGGCTCTCCGGTCCGCATCCTCTTTGCGGGCCGCTACGGCCACCGCAAGGGTGTCTACGACTTGCTTGCCGCATTTAAGAATGCGAATTTCAATGTTCCCGCGGAACTGTGCCTGTTCGGTGACGACGAAGTCGAGAAGGTAAAGCAGATTGCCGAACGCGACAATGCGGAATTTGCGGATTGCGGCAAGAAAATTTCTGTTTCGGGCTGGGTGAGCCGTGGCGATTACCTGGAGATGATTCGCGGTTACGACCTGCTCGCCCTGCCTTCGTATTCCGAGACTTTCGGCATGAGCCTGGTGGAAGCGATGGGCCAGGGCCTGCCCGTGATTTCGACATTCTCCGGCGGCGTTCCCTACGTGGTGCGCAACGGCGAAGACGGCATATTGTTCGAGGCGGGTGACCTGCCGGCGTTGCAGAACGCGCTGGAGCGACTTGTGAATGACCGCGCTCTGCGCATGCAGATGGGTAAGGCCGCCTGGAAGGATTGTACGGAACGATTTGCGGGTGGAATAGTTTTGCAGGGACTCGAATCGGTGTATGCGCAGTTGAAATAGTTTTTATATTTCTATGGTACTAGATGGAAGCCCGATGAAAAAAGAAACCAGCAACATAGATGTCGAAAAACTCAGGCCGATCAAGTCCGTGAAGGAACTTCAGGGAGTCTTGCTGGGTATAGCCAAGGTCTTCCACCAGATTTGCGTAGAAGAGAATATCCCCTACTACATGGTGGGCGGAACGATGCTCGGATCCATCCGTCACGGCGGCTTTATCCCCTGGGATGACGATATGGATTTCGCCGTGTCCAGGAAGGATTTCGAACGCCTGCTGAAGATTCTGCCCGAGCGGCTGCCCGCGCCCTACAGGATGCTCACCCGCAAGGATACCGCGTCCGTCACCGGCTTCCTGAAAATTTCCGACGAGCGAACCCTGCATGTGTATCGCTGGACGGACGGACAGGAACGCGATTACGGTGTCGATATCGACATCTTCCAGCTCGACCCTGCGACGAGCAAGACGCGCGGGCGCATCAAGGATTTTATCTTGAAGATGCGCGGCTACAGGGTGCTGAGTGCGAAGAACCGCTCGCTTTCGAAGAAGATTCTTGCCTATTTGATCAAGACGGTGTTCTTCTTTGTCAGCAGGGACATGATTTACAATTTCATCGAGCGCCACCTGGTAGAAAAGAAGGGCGACCTCATCGCGAATACATACGGCGGTACCGCGAAGGCCGAAACGATGCCCAGGGAATACATGGGCGAACCTAGACTCTACAAGTTCGAAGATACTCAGTTTTATGGAGTGGCCATGCCCGAGGAATACCTCACGTCGCTTTACGGGGACTGGAAAACGCTGCCGCCCGAAGACAAACGGCATGACCACATTGTTTCCATGTACTGGCGGGACGAAGAATGAAGAAGGTCATCACATACGGCACATTCGATTTGCTGCACCAGGGGCATATCAACCTGTTGCGTAGGGCGAAGGAACTCGGTGACTACCTGATTGTCGGGGTTACCAACGACAATTTCGACCGCGAACGCGGAAAGCTGAATGTCCGCAACAACGTGCTCGAACGCGTCGAAGCCGTGCGTGCTACGGGCTTTGCCGACCTGGTGATTATCGAGGACTATGTCGGGCAGAAAATTGACGATATCCAGAAATACGATGTCGATATCTTCGCGATAGGTTCCGATTGGGAAGGCAAGTTCGATTACCTCAATGAATTCTGCGATGTCGTGTACCTGCCCCGCACGGAAGGCATTTCCTCGACGCAGCTGCGCGACCAGGACCAGGAAACGGTGCCTGTCGGCATTGTTGGCTGCGGCCGTGTTGCCCAGCGCTTCCCGCAGGAAGCCGACGTGGTGAATGGCGTGCGCGTCGTTGCCGCATACGATGCCGATATCGAAGTCGCGAGGGAATTCTGCAAGAACCACTTGGCCGATGGCGCTTGCTGCAAGTCTTACGACGAATTGCTTTCCAGGGTTTCCGCCGTATATATCGCGACTCCGCACCTTTCGCACTATGAATGCATCAAGAAGGCGCTGGAAGCGGGGAAACACGTACTCTGCGAGACCCCGATGGTCCTGAAGAAGGACGAGGCGAAGGAACTCTACAAGTACGCCGAGGAACATAGCCTCGTGCTGATGGAAGCGAACAAGACGGCGCACTGCCCGGCGTTCAACCACCTGATGGTAATGATCAAATCCGGGCTGATTGGCGACGTGGTGGATATCGAGGCCTCGCTTTCGCAGTTGCTCGACAAGAGCGGTCGCGAATTTGACAGCAAGCAGGCGGGCGGTTCCCTGTACGAGGAAGGCAGCTACCCGCTGCTCCCCATTTTCAAGCTGATGGGAATCGATTACGAGGAACTGCGCCTGTTTTCCCGCATCGAGAACGGGATTGACGTCTATACGCACGGAATTTTTAGGTACCCGAAGGCGGTGTGCTCCTTCAAGGTCGGGCTTGGCGTCAAAACCGAAGGCAACCTGGTGATTTCGGGAACGAAGGGCTACGCCTATGTGCCGGCTCCCTGGTGGAAGACGGACTATTTCGAGCTCCGCTACGAAGACCAGAACGATAACAAGAAGTTCTTCTACAAGTGGGATGGCTTCGGGCTCCGCTACGAAATTCAGGAATTTGTCAGCTGTATCGTGAACAGGCGTTTCTCTTCGGCTCGCCTGCGTCGCAGGGAAAGTATCGCCATGGCGGAAGTCATGGAGCAGTTTTCCGACAGGAAAAACTTTACGGAGATTTGACGGATGCTCAATTTTACAGTAGGTCCGGTGCAGTCGAGCGAAACCGTAAGGGAGATTGGCTCCCATCAGGTTCCCTATTTCAGGACGGCCGAGTTTTCCGATGTCATGTTCGAGAACGAAGCCTTGGTCAAAAAATTCGCGAAGGCTCCGGAAGGCTCCAGGGTCGTATTCATCACGGGTTCGGGTTCGGCCTCGATGGAAGCGTCCATCATGAATACGCTTGCCTCTGCGGACAAGGTGCTCGTTGTTAATGGCGGAAGCTTCGGCCACCGCTTTGTGGAACTACTCCAGCTGCACCAGGTGCCGTTCGAGGAGATTGCGCTGGAGGCCGGGACTCCGCTTGCCGCGAATCATCTGGCACCGTTCGAGAACAAGGGCTTCACGGCGTTCGTCGTCAACATGCACGAGACGTCGACGGGCATCCTGTACGACATGGACATGATAAGTGCGTTCTGCAAGAGGAACGGTTTGTTTCTGATTGTGGACTGCATCAGCTCTTTCTTGACCGATCCGTTCGATATGGGGGCATTGGGCGCCGATATCATGATTACGGGTTCGCAGAAGGCACTTGCCTGCCCGCCGGGAATCTCCGTCATGGTGCTTTCGCCGCGGGCGCTTGAACGCGTGTCGAAGACAAAGTGCGTCTGCCAGTATCTCGACTTGCAGATTGCGCTCAGGAACGCGGAACGCGGTCAGACCCCGTGGACGCCCGCTGTCGGGACACTGTTGCAGATAAACGCGCGACTTAAGGAAATCGATGCCGCAGGCGGTGTCGAAACTGAAATTGCCCGTACGGCGCATCTTGCTCGGTACTTCAGGGACCGAATCAAGGCGTTCCCGTTCAAGGAATTTTCTTGTTCCCCCTCCAACGCGGTGACGGCGCTCTGTCCGACGACGGTTTCGGCGAACGACCTGTTCCTGAAACTGAAGGACGAGTATGGAATCTGGATTTGCCCCAACGGCGGCGACCTGAAGGAAAAGGTTTTCCGCGTCGGCCATATCGGGTGCCTGACGGAGAAGGATTACGATTGCCTGCTCGCCGCCTTTGCCGACCTACAGAAGAAGGGATTCATCTGATGGATTTTGTCCTGATTTGGGTTGACGGCGGTGACGAGGAGTGGCTGAAGGAAAAGGCCAAGTATTCCGGCACGCCTGTCGACAATGCCGCGGCGCGCTTTAGGGACTGGGGCCTGCTCAAGTACTGGTTCCGGGGCGTGGAACAGTTTGCCCCTTGGGTGGACAAGGTCCATTTCGTGACGTGCGGACACACGCCCGCGTGGCTAAACCTGGATCACCCCAAGATCAACTTTGTCAGGCATTCGGAGTATATTCCGGCGAAATACCTGCCGACATTCAATTCGCACACGATTGAGCTCAACCTGCACAGGATAAAGGATCTTTCGGAAGAGTTCGTCTATTTCAACGACGACATGTTCCTTGTCGCTCCGGCGAAGCCGACGGATTTTTTCAGAAACGGCCTGCCTTGCGATGAAGCCTCCATGCAGTTCCTGCTGCCCAAGCGTTACAATATTTCCAAGTCCATCGACGGTCACAACATGGGTGTGCTGAACAGGAATTTTTCGAAGAAGAAGTCCGTTCGCAAGCATCCGTTCAAGTTCTTTCATCCCGCTTACGGCCTGAAGAACAATCTCTATACCCTCTACACGATGGCGTCGCCCGTTTTCCCGGGTTTCAAGCGGACGCATACGGCGCAGTCGTTTTTGAAGAGCACATTCGTGGATCTCTGGGAAAAGGAACCCGAGGTTCTCGATGCGACATGTGCCTGCAAGTTCAGGTCGTTCTTCAACGTGAACCAGTACCTGTTCAGGTACTGGCAGATCGCCCAGGGACGTTTTGCACCTGTGAACATGCATTCGGTGCGGCAGCGCTTCGACCTGGATGTCGACGATGCGGGCGATATCGCGAAGGCGATTTGCAAAAGGAAGTACAAGGCGATTTGCATTAACGAGGACGAGAACGAGAACCTGGACGTGTTCGAGAACATCCAGAAAAAACTTGTCGCCGCGTTCGAGCAGATCTTGCCCCAGAAGTCAACATTCGAGAAGTAACTATGCGCGAATTATCGGGTGAGGAAATTAGGCAGAAGCAGATAGAAATTCTGGATGCTTTTGTCGATACCTGCGAAAAGAACGGCCTGCAGTATTACCTCTGCGGAGGCACGCTGCTCGGCGCCATCCGCCACAAGGGCTTTATCCCGTGGGACGACGACATCGACGTGTTCATGCCCCGCCCGGACTTCGAGAAAATCCAGAACCTGACGATGGATGCTCCGTTTGAAATCCATTTCTACAAGAACGGGAAGTCGCACAAGCCGTTCTTGAAGGTCGTGAACGCGAACACGGAGGCGTGCGAGAAGAACAACCGTTCCCGCACGGCGCTCTGGATAGATGTATTTGCGATTGACAGCCTGTTCGAGAATAACTTCCTCAACAAGTTGCATTACAAGGTGACACTCTTTTTGCGCAAGGGCGTGTATTTCGGTTTCCGCCCGCGCACTGGGTTGTTCGGAAAGATTGCGCTCCCGATTCTCAAGGTGCTGCACATCTCTCCCGAGCGCGTGAACGATTTCGCGTCGGCATGCATCGACCGCATCAGCAAGATACGGCGCTACGAGAAGGGACGCTATCTCGGCGGCATCAACTGGGGCTACGGCCCGCACGAGCGTATGGAACGCGCCGACCTGGAATCTGCCGTGAAGGTGGAGTTCGAGGGCAAGATGTATAACGCGCCCGTCGCCTACGACAAGTATTTGCATAATTTGTATGGCGACTACATGAAGTTGCCTCCCGAAGAGAAACGCCGTACGCACGGGTTGCTCGTGTGGGAAAAGTAGTCTAGTTTTCGTCGGAGGCGCTTTCGCCTTCTGCCATGTTTTCCAGTTCCGGCACAGTTTTGCCGTCGTCACCTTGCGCCGGGGCTTTCGGTTCGTCCGGGTCCTCTTTCTGGGTCAAGTAGAGAATTCCCATGAAGAACGAGCTGATGATGGAGAAGTTCGATACCATCGAATCGCTGATGAAGAAACTCACGATGTTGAAGATGAGCCAGCAGCTGACGACCATTCGGAGCTTCTTGTTGCCGGTAAACTTCTGCGAGATGGCAAAGAACAGGAGTATCATGAAAAGCAGGTAGCAGATTGTGCCTGCAAAACCTGTCTGGCCTATAATCGAAGAAAAGCCGGAGTCGCCATAGACGGAATCGCGCTCGTCGGCCCAGAGAAAATAATAGTAGTAGTCGCTGAAGACGGGCGAGTTATAGCGGTAGGCGTTCCAGGTTCCGATGGTGCACCATCCGGCTCCCAGGGGGTTGTATTTGAGCGCGAGCATTGTTGCCACCACGTAGAACGTGGCCCGGATGGAGTCGTCGTCGGTGTAGTAGAGAATCTTCTGGTAGGAAATCGCGCCGGCAATGATTCCGATGAGGAATAGCAACGGGATGAACAGCTTTATGTTGAAGGTGTTGCTCCGGTAAACGATTGCAAAGGCGATGAATAGCAGCAGGAACATGTAGCCGCGGTCTCTGGCCGAAAGCAGGCAGAGCGCGCAGAGGATGAACGTGTAGAGATTGCGTTCCTTGTAGAGAAGCAGAAACGAGAAGGCGACGACAGTGATGAGGTAGGTGCCGTGGTAGTAAATGAACTCGTAGGGCGGGAAAAGTCGGTGCGCTGCGTCGTGCGAGGTCATCCCTAGCCCGAAAGCCTGTTCGAGGAACCAGAATAGCAGAGTTGCGACGGTCAGCCCCTTGACGAAGAATATCGTCGGCTCGAGCCATTCCTTCAGCCGCTCCTTCGGCGTGTCCTGGAAATAGCAGATGGTACCGTAGAACCCCAGAATGAACGAACTGTAGTTCACGACGTCCATGATTTGCGGGTAGAGTTTCATGTGCTCGTCGGAGAAAACGGAACTCAGGGATCCGCAGGCGATAAATAGCCCGAAGGCCACGAACATGAGTTTTTCTGTCAGAGAGAAGTTGATAAGTCGCTTGCCGTGGATGGCGCGCAGGAAAATGCCGAAGAGAATGACGATGAGAATGATTTTAGGCGGGATATTGACCACTTCGCCTCCAAAGCCCAAGGCGTCCTGGAGGTAGCGGACCTTGCCGAAGACAAGGACAAGCATCAGACCTAGAAATACAAATCTCATTTCTGTCTAAAAGATAAAAAAAAGAGGTCTGAAAAAACTAATATTGCCATATGAAGTCGTTGAAAGCGCTTGCCTTGCTAGCTGTTCTGTTTTTGGTGACGGTATCCCGTGCGGAACCGTTCCATGTCGCGACATGGAACATCCGCTGCGTCGATGTCAAGGATTCGCTTCGGGGTGATGCCTGGAGCAAGCGTGCCCCCGAAATCGCGAAGGTCGTGCGGTTCAGGAATTTCGACGTGGTGGGCATGCAGGAGGTGGATTCCACGCAGAGGGCCATGCTCGAGGAACTGCTGCCGGAATATGAATGGGTGCTCGACCGCCGTACGGAAGGCAACCCTATCGCGTTTCGCAAGGACCGCCTTGAGCTTCTCGACAACGGGGTGTTCTGGTATTCGCGTTCGATGGTTCCCGGCGTGAAGGATTGGGACTCGAAACACCCGCGCTATTGCAATTGGGTCCGCCTGGTCGATAAGGAAACCCGCAAGGAACTATTCGTGTTCAATACGCACTGGGACAACAAGGGCGATACGGCGAGGATGGAGAGTGCCCGCATGGCAAGAAACCTTGTCCCGCGCATTGCGGGCGACGCGCCGACAATCTTCATGGGGGATTTGAACATCAAGCCGGGAAGGAAACCTATCCAGATTCTGAAGGAGGATTCGCTTTTCCGCGAAGCGCTGGAAATCTCCCCGGTCGTCTCCATTCCCGAGGGCTCCTTCACGAAGTTCCGTACGGATAGGCACAGCGAGGAAACGCTCGACCACATGTTCTGTCGTGGCGGGGTCGATATCCTGCGTTACGGAATCCTGCGCGAGACGTATTTCGACGGCGAGAATTACCGGTTCCCGTCGGACCATCATCCGGTCATGATTGAAATAGAAGTGCGCTAAGAATGGAATCGGGTTGGTGTAGGGCCCGGTTACCACTCGATATAGAACTTGGTATGCGTCGTGTAGATGGAACCGTAGTGGAAGAACCTGAAAAGGAGATTCTTCAGCTTCCCGAATTTTGACTTGCGGTTTTTGTAGTAGACGCTCAGGTGCTCCAGTTGCTGCAACTGCGAACGGTTGAGTTTGCCCTGTAGCCTTGTCTTGACGGATTCGGCGATGCAGAGCCTGTCCGGACGGACGGGGTTGCGCTTGAAGTGGATGAACCCGAGATAGGTCGGCCAGTGCGTGCGGCGCGAGGCGTTCATGTCGTGGCGGCGGTGCTGCGTAATGACCTGCGGCGTGAAGGCGAAACCCTTGCTGTAGCAGGCGATGACGGTGAGCCACGTATCGTGATAGTCGATACCTTCGGGGAGCGGGAGCGCGACATCCAGCAGCGATTTCCGGATGAGCATCGATGCTCCTTGGAAGCATCCGTTGCTGTAGAAGATGCGGAGCGGAATCTCGCGGTAGTCCTTTGGGCAATGGTAGAGAAAATCTACTTCGCTGAGCTTTGCCCCGAGAAGCTTGCCTTCGCCGTCGATGAGTTCCGCATCTCCGCAGGCGATGTCGCGGTCGCCGATTGTTTCCGCGAGAGTTTTTAGGTGGTCTTCTTTCCAGATGTCGTCCTGGTCGGAGAGCGCGACGAATTCGCCTTCGCAGAGGCGCATGGCCTTCTCGAAGTTCGCCTTGAACCCGAGATTCTTCTCGTTCCTGAAACATCGAATGGACGGAAATTTGGACTGGTATTCCTGAAGGATGTCCCACGTGCCGTCGGTGGAACAGTCGTCGCATACTACGATTTCAAAATCCTGAACGTTCTGGTTCAGGATGGAGTCGAGCTGCTGTCGAATGTAGCGCTCGCCGTTGTATGTTGCCATCGCGACGGATATCATGCGGAATTCCTGTTTGTAGGTACAATGTATAAATTATTGTGCAGCCGCAGTTCCCGCTTTGGAAAAAACTATCTTTGCTGTGGTGAAGAATTTTCTTTTTAGCAAGCCTGTCCTGTTTATCCTGATTGCCTTCGGGATAAGATTCCTGCAAATTCTGCAACTGTACTTTACCGAGACGCCGTCGGGCGGAAGCTTTATCGAACGTCCCGTGAACGGGATTATATGTGCGACCATCGTGAACATCGCCGCGTTCGCATTTCTGGGAGCGCTATTCTCCCTGGCTACGCTTCTGAAGGGAAAGGCCGCAAGATGGGTGTGCGTGCTGGTGGCCGCGCTCACCTGGTTCCATCTGGTCATATGCGCCATCGACGACCAGATCATGCGCTGGATGGGGCAGCACCTGACCATGTCCTTCCTTTCCACGTATTCGGTCTTCCGCCTGGATTCGACGATGGCGTCGAACGTTGCGCTCGACGGGCTCCCGAACTTCCTGCTGTCCGTGTTCCTGGTGCTGCTTGCGGGTGTATTGTTTTTCGTGATGCTTGCGAAGTTGCGCCAGCGTCCGCTTTCCCTGTGGGTGACTTGCGTGCTTGCGGGCGTCCTTGTGGTAATTGCCGTCGCGAGCGGGAATGCGCACCACTACTACAAGCCCTGCCGCATCCGCTGGCAGACTATCGAGCCCACGTACCTGACAATCTTGGACGAGTACATCTACCAGCGCGAACACAGCGTCCGCCCGCAGCGCCTTGAGCAGGGAATTTCGATGCTGGGCGGGAACCCGGAATCGGAATACCCTTTCTACCATCCAGTTGAAAATGAGGATTCCCTGATGGAAGAATTCAGGAACCGTCCGCTCGACCAGAAGAAGGATGTGATTCTCCTTTCCCTGGAAAGCTTTCGCGGCTGGGTGGGAGACTTCCGCATTGGCCAGAACTGCGAACGCATGCCGAACCTTTGCGCCCTGGGCAAGGCCGGCACGACGTTCCCCTATACCTACAGCGTAGGCTACCCTTCGACCGAAGGTATGCTTGGCCTGCAGCTTGGAATTTGGAGCCATCCGAGCAAGGTGTTCCTGAGCAGCCTCATGAATACGCGAACCCGCTCCCTGCCCGATATCTTAGGCGAGGCTGGCTACTACCGTGTCGTCCTTACCGCCGCCGAGCCCAGCTTCGACAACTTTACGCCCTGGTTTAGCAAGTGGTTCGATTTTGCCGAATACGACCCGAAAAGGTCTGCGGATATTCCGCTTGCAGAGAGGTTCAGGGAAGTCTATGCGGCTCGCCCCAAGGATAAGCCTCTCTACTTCGAGTGGATAAACTTCGTGACGCACACTCCCTTCACGGTGCCGAAATCCTATGCGGAGCCGGCCTCGACATCCGACCAGCGCTACGCCCAGGCCGTCGCCTACCTGGACAGTGCCATCGGGATTGTGCTGGATGCAGTGCGGAATGGCCCGCGCGCGAACGAGACAATCATTGTCGTTACGGGCGACCACTCCATCGCCAATGCGAAGGCCCAGAAAAAGCAGGATGAGCTCGGAGAGGCAAACAGCACCTACACGTGGACCACGTTCATCTGGGCGGGCGCCGGGATCCCTGCCGACAGCCTGGTTTTGGAACCGCGTTCGCACGTAGACTATGCGCCCACCATATTGTCACAGCTGGGGCTGCGGGCGACAAACCACTTCGTCGGGGAGAACCTCTTTGGCGAATCGCACCGGAGGGTGTTCTCGTTCCGGCATTCCGATGCCGTGATGCGCGGGGATTCCGTGGTGGTATTTGCCCGCGCGGGGAACGCTTCTTTCTCGCATGCGCGCAGGCAGAGCCGTGCCGTCGATTGGGATACGACCGAGACAGTGGGCGGTTTTGTCGCCGAAGAGAAGCTCCCGCTAGGCGTGAAGGCTCCTACGGACAGCCTCCTGGACGCGGCGGATGCTTGGATGTGGGTTCTCGACCAGAATTTGCTGATGCCCGAAGAATAGCCGCAGTCCTGATTCCGGCGCTTTTCTGCGAGGCGGAATCCCGCACTTTCCTGTACTAGTTCCTGTGCGTAATCTTCGCGATTAGCTTGCCTGCAATCTTGCGAGTTTCCTTGCGCGAATCCCCGTCGAGGATAATCAGGTAGCCGAACGCGCCGCCCACCACGCAGCAGGCAAGCCCGCTTACGCAGAGCATTGCCCAGCTCGGGTCCGTGATGAACTGCTTGATGTAGAACAGCGGAGCGAGCGTGACGGCAAATGCGATGAGGCTCCGTACGGTGCAGGCGTAGAGCAGGCGTGCCTTGAGCCCCACGCAGTGTGCTCCGTAGAGCGGCAGGAACGTGAGAGCCTTGATGGCGTTGAATATGGCGCTTGTGCAGGCGATAATCATCAGGTGTGTCGTCTCGCCTTCCGTAACGTTCAGACCGATGACCACGACTACGAAGGTGAGCGAAAAGAGCCCGAGCCCGAACAGCGAATTTGCCCTAATCCTGTTTACAATGGGGTAGATGTTGTAGATAGGCTGCAGGGGCATCGCAATCGGTAGGTCGACACAGGCGCCAACTGTCAAGATATAGAGCAGGTGCGCGTCCTGCGTTGGCATCCATAGCTGGTAGAAGTGGTCGCTGAACACGAAGATGAATGCCGTGGGAATGATGCTGATGATGCCGAAGAAGCGGAGCGAAGAGATGATGCCCCGGTGCAGTTCCTTCGTGTTCCCTTCGGCGTAGAGCTTGGTCCAGGGCGGCGCGAAGATGGAGTTGATGCGTTCGTAGAACGTGAGCGTGAGTTCCGGGATGCGGCGCGTAATGGAAAGGATACCCATGGGCCCCGCACCGATAAAGATGTTCGCAAGGAGCAGGTTGAATCCCGTGCACAGGATGGCGTTGAATTTGGAAACGATATTCCAGACGCCTGCTGAAAGCAGTTCCTTGATAGACTTGGTGTCGAAATACTTGAACGAAATCCGGAGCTCCGGAGTGAGCTTCCGCTTGAACATGATGTTTGTGCCGATGGTATAGACTGTGCTGATGACGGTTGCTAGGCCGATGAACCATACCGCAGGGTCGAAGAAGTAGAAGAGCGCGATGAGCAACAGGGCCTTCAGGGCGTGGGCGACAATCGACCTGGTAGAAGAGAGATCGAGGCGGTTACGGATGAAGGTGCTTACGCTATAGACGTTGAAGATCAGGCTGATGAAGAAGTTCAGGAAAATGCAACCGAAAAGCAGCTTGACATCCCCGATAATTTCTTCCGGAATCTTGACGATGTATTCGAGCTTGTAGAGGACGCCGATGGCGATGCAGTTGATGAACAGGACAAGGATGATATTCGAGAAGAAAACCGAGCTGAAGTACTTGCGCGCGTCCTCGATCTGGTTCTTGTGTACGCTTATGGTGATAAAGCGCCCCGCCATCGAGTTGAGGGCGATCGTGATAATCTGCGCGTAGCTCACGAAGTTGCTTGCAAGGCCCACAAAACCGTATGCGGCGGCACCCAGGCGGGCGACAATGTAGGGGGTCAGGAAAAACGTGATGCCGATGCTCACCAGGAAGGCAAACACTTGCGCAAAGCCGTTGATGGCAAATCGTTTCTTCGAACCCATTGCATATAATAATAGAATTTTCCGTGTCCGCAGGGCTCTTGTAAACGGGGGATAAATGCTATATTGTCCTTTTGAAATAAAGCAGGTGGGCCGATAGCTTATGACAGGAATTGAATCTTCTCGGGATAGCTTCTTGCAGGGAGATGTAGAACGCATCGCGAATTCTGCGTGCATCCCGTGGGACAAACTTGGCGGATGCTCCGTCCTCGTGACGGGCGCTACCGGCCTTATCGGCTCGCTTCTGGTGCGTGCGCTTGCCTGCCGTAATCGCCTGTTCAATCAGGATATCAGGATAAAGGCTCTCGCCCGCAACAGGGAGAAGGCTGAACGCGAATTCGAGAGTCTTGTTAATCGGCCCGGATTCGAGATTGTCAAAGGCGATGTGACCGCGCCCATTGAAGGTGCCGGCGATGTCGACTACATCATCCATACGGCGAGCGCGACAAGCTCGAAGTATTTCGTGACGAACCCCGTGGAAACCATCGCGACGGCAATCGACGGCACGCGCAACGTGTTGGAACTTGCACGCCGCAGCGAGGTGAAGGGATTCCTCTACCTCTCTTCGCTCGAAGTCTATGGCGTCCCGGCCGAAGGCCACGTGAAGATGCAAGAATCCGAGGCTGGCTACATCGACTCGATGAAGGTCCGCAGTTGCTACTCCGAAGGCAAGCGCATGGTAGAATGCCTCTGCGCCTCTTACGCCTCGGAATACGGCGTGCCTATAAAGGTCGTGCGCCTCTCGCAGACGTTCGGTGCGGGGGTCGCGTATGTGGACGGGCGCGTATTCGCACAGTTTGCCCGCAGCGCCATCGAAGGGACGGATATCGTTTTAAAGACGAAGGGCGAGACGCTCCGTAACTATTGCTACACGGCGGATGCGGTGACGGCGCTCCTGCTCGTGCTCGTGAATGGCTCGGTCGGGGAGGCCTACAACGTCGCGAACAAGGATACCGCGATTTCCATCGCCGACATGGCGCATCTCGTGTGCGACAAGTTCTCGGGCGGCAGGAGCAAGGTCGTGTTCGACATCGCGGAAGACGCCACAAAGCTCGGCTACAATCCCGTGGTGAAAATCTGCCTCGATACAACGAAGCTCGAAACCCTCGGCTGGAAGGCGGAATTCGGCCTGGAAGAGATGTTCCGGCGCACCATCGAAAGCATGAAACTGGAACGGGTGTAATACGGTTCGGCAATGTCCTCCCTAGTTGAAAAGATACGAAAGCGTCTTGACCGCAAGTTCCTGAAAATGGTCAAGGAAGACAGGCTCCATTGGCTGCCGGATAAGCTGTTCCTGTCCTGGATGTTCCGCATAAAGATGGGCTACAAGCTGAATTGGAAGAATCCGCGGACGCTCAACGAAAAACTGCAGTGGCTTAAGTTCTACAACAAAAATCCGCAATATACGGAAATGGTTGACAAGTACGGAGTCCGCGAATACGTCAAGAAGACCGTTGGCGAGGAGTACCTCATTCCGCTTCTCGGCGTATGGGATAAGTTCGACGATATCGATTTCGGTAAACTGCCGAAAGAATTTGTCTTGAAGTGTACACATGATTCTGGCGGCCTTGTCATCTGCCGCAACAAGGAAGAACTCGACAAGGCTGCAGCCCGGGAAAAGATTGGGAAGAGCCTCGCGCGGAATTATTACTACCGTTGGCGCGAATGGCCCTATAGGAATATCCGCCCGCGCATTATTGCGGAACAATTTATGGAAGACGACCTTCTGGGAGGGCTTCCGGATTACAAGTTTTTCTGCTTTGACGGACGCGTTGATTGCGTGATGGTCTGCGTAGATCGTCACCTGCACGATGTCAAGTTCTATTTTTTTGATCGCGACTGGAAATTCCTGAAACCGAACATCGAAACGCAAAACTTGCCCGATGATTTCACGATTCCAAAGCCTCCCTGCATTGACGAGATGTTCGGTATCGCTGCGAAACTTTCAAAAGGTCTCCCGTTTTCGCGAATAGATCTGTATTGTGTTTCTGGAAAAGTCTATTTTGGAGAAATCACGTTCTTCCCGGATAGTGGATACGATACGACTTTCTTGAAAGAAGCCGATTTGAAATGGGGCGACATGATTACGCTCCCGCCCAAGAGGCGCTAATCCCTATTTCTCGAAGCCGACCAGCTTGCGGTAGACAAATCGCCCGATACGGTTCAGGCTTTTTCCCCAGATGTTCTTTTCGCGCTTGTGCTGTTCCATGTAGAGCCACGGGCAGTTGCGCGCATTCTCGTTTTCGGGGAGCAGGTAGTCGAACGCGATTCCCGATTTCCAGAGCGTGTAGGGGTACGAAAGCTGGTCGCGGCGCGAATACGTGTTTATCATCTTCCACCACATGTCGCATTGCCTGCGTACCTTTTCGCTGTCGTGCCTGCGCAAGATGATGTTCGCCTCGAACATGCCGAAGCGCCTGGGCAGGCCTTCCTTGCGGATGAATCGCATCTCCTTCACGATGGTCGAAAACTTGTCGAGCCCGTAGGTGAATACCACATAGCCTTCGACGTAGCAGCAGTTCCTGAACGGGTGCTTCACGCCCGAAAGTTCTACGCCTGCATCGATCTTCTGCATCACGGCATTGTAGAAGTCGGCAGTCTCGATGCGGATGTTCGCGTCCATGTAGACGCTGTATTCGTAATCGGACAGCACTGTGTACGGGTGCATCTTCGGGTAGCGCGACTCGATCTGTTTCGAGGGAAATTCGCCTTCGAACTTGCGAACCTTCCAGATTCCGATGGTATCCTTCTCGATGTCGTTCGAGAAGCAGAAGTAGTCGAAGCGCTCGTCGATGACCTTGGGCTGTTCGAGCGTGTCGTATCCGCCGGTGAGAACCGTGTAGATGGCGACCTTAGCCATTGCCGCCTCCCGGAATTTCGTCATTCTGAATTTCGTTCAGGGGCGCAGAATTCCCCTTGATGAATTCGTTGATTACGGTCGCGATATCCTTTGCGGCATGCCCTGTCTCGTGCAGGCCGACCCTTTCCGTAAAGGCCTTCCATGTGGCGTTGTATTCTTCTGCGTTGAAGTTCCGCACACGTTCCAAAAGCTCATCGTTGTTCCTGCCGCAGGGGAAGGGAAGGTCCTCAAGTTCGTAATACACGCCGCGGTCCTGCCTGTAATCCTCGAAGTCGGTCGCGAACATGAAGCACGGCATTGCAAGCATCGCTGCGTCGAATATGCCGCTGGAGTAGTCCGAGAGCATCGCGTCGGTCGCCATGATGAGTTCCTGCATGTCGGGGTAGCGTGTCGCGTCGATAACCGAGCTGCCGTATATCTCGGCGACATCCTTCATGCTGTTCGCCATGACCGGATGCCAGCGGACAAGTATTTTCCATTCGCCGCCGAACCGTTCCTGGAGCGCGCCTTGCAGCTTGTCGAAATGGATGTCGAATGGCCCCCGGTCAAAACCTGCCTCGTTGAAGCTGTCGCGGAACGTGGGGGCGTACAGCAGGATTCTCGTGTCTTGCGGGATGCCGTAGAGGTCGCGGATCTTCTTTCGGAATGGCCCGCGTTCCTGGAACAGGGCGTCGTTTTTTGGGTATCCCGCCCTCCAGATTTTCCCGCGATAGTTGAATGCGCTGCGGTAGATCTTCGTGAGGTGCGTGGAGTTGGAAATGAACAGGTCGGCCAGTGCCGATGTCCTGTTGACCTCGCGAACGACTCGCTTCATCTCGCGGAACTTGGGCACGTCGAGGTCGAGTTTCTTGATGCCGAGCCCGCCGTGCCATGTCTCGATAACCAGCTGCCCCTTGCGCTTGCGGGCGTTGCCCGGGAACCGGTGCGTGTCGAGCCAGACTTTGGCCGTCGCGTATTCATAGGCGGTGCGCCAGTGAGCGAAGTGCGAAACGGCGCGCATGTATTGCGGTATGTCGTACTTGTACTTGAAATTGCGAATCCAGACAATCTTTACGCCGGGGTTAATCCGGTGCAGTTCTTCGAGCACGAACTGCGTGTTGTCGCCGTACTTTCGCCCCCAGAAAGTGGAGCCGACAATCTTGTCCTGGAGCGGGAGCAGCCTGCAGAGGTAATAGACAATGCCGGATGTCGTAAGCGAGATTCTGTCCGCTGCGTGGTGGATGGACTTGCGGAGCCCTAGCAGTCCTTTTATCAGGGGAAAGTTGGAGCTCCTGACGCTATTGCGGATAGCCTTGAGGGACATTTACTCGATTCCGTAAATCTGGGCGTCTTCCTTGACCTGGAGGATTGCGCGCATCGTGTAGAAATCGTCCGGGGTCGTAATCTTGATGTTCTCGTACGGGCCGTCGGTCATGTGGAGCTTGAATCCGTAGTGCTGCATCATGGTACACGAATCGATAAAGTCCTCTCGCCCTTCGGCGAGAGCCTTCTGATGCGCTCCGAGAATGTCGTCGAGCCAGAAACACTGCGGCGCCTTAGCTACCCTGGAATGCGCACGGTCGGGCACCAGCTTGATGGCTCCCTCGTCGTCGATTTCCACGATGGTTTCCTTCACGATTCCGCTCGTGATGGAGGTCCCGTATTTCTTCACGCATTCGATGTTCTTTGTCAGGAGTTCGCTGTTGATGAGCGGTCGCACGCCGTCGTGGATGAGCACGATGCTCTTCTCGTTTCCGGCGACTTCCTTTGCGGCGACAAGCCCGTTGTAGATGGAAAGCTGGCCGGTCTTTCCGCCCGGAACGACCTTCCTCACCTTGGTCAGGTGGTACTGTTCGACCAGCTTGCCAAAGTAGTCCATCCATTCGGCGACGCAGACCACGACCACGGCGTCGATTTCGGGATTCCGCTCGAAATGCTCGATGGTGTGGACCATGATGGGCCTGTCATGGATGCGCAGGAACTGCTTGGGCAATTCCTTGCTGTGCATCCTGGAGCCGACTCCGCCGGCGAAAATGAGCCCGATATTCATCGCTAGTATTTTCCGTACTTGTAGCCGTAACCGTCGCTATGGCCGTGTTCGTACTTGTTGATGACGAAGCTTGCGTGGGCGGTGCTGTTGCCCTTGAGCAGCTGGTTCATGCCGTCCTGGATGGCGTCGATGCTGTGCCTGTTGTACTCGATGACCATCACGATTTGCGATGCGACGCGGCAGGCGAGGGCGGCGTCGGTGACGAGCATGATAGGCGGCGTGTCGATGATGATGAGGTCGTAGTCGCTTTCCATCGACGAAATCAGGTTCGTGAAGTGGTTCGAGCCGAGGAGTTCGGAGGGGTTCGGGGGAACGTTTCCGCACTGCATGATGAAGAGGTTGTCCACTTCGGTCGGCTTCACGACATCGCTTGCCGTGGCTTCGCCCAGGAGGATCTGCGAAAGCCCGTTGCCGCGCTTGATGCCGAATTCCTTGTGCAGGCGGCCCTTGCGGAGGTCCGCGTCGATGAGGAGGACCTTCTTGCCGAGACCCGCATAGAGGGCGGCAAGGTTCACGGAGATAAAGCTCTTGCCCACGCCGGGGATAAGTCCGCTCACGCCGATGATGGGCTTGCTGCCTTCGCTCATCGAGAATTCAAGCGAACTGCGGAGGGCGCGTAGCGATTCCACGGCCACGTCGTCGGGTTCCACCACGGCGAGCGGGCGCGTGCCCTTGGTCCCGTTCGGGTTTCCTTTCGGGACCTTTGCGTAGACGCTGAACCCGGTCTCGCGTTCGATGAAGTGCGCATCGCGGACGCCGTTGCTGAGCTTGCTTTTCAGGAGGACGAGGGCCGCGCCGAATGCAAAGCCGATGACGAGGGCGATGAGCACGATAATCTTCTTGTTCGGCTTGGATGGCTTGTTTACCTGTTCCGCGAAGTCGATAATACGGACGGAACCCACTTCTCCGGCAGATACGAGTTTCAGCTGCTGGATGTTGTTGAGCATCGTCGTGTACAGGATCTTGCTCGTTTCCACTTCGTTCGTGAGCTTGAGAACTTCCTGCTGGGTGGCGGGGAGCTTCTTGGTCGCGCTGCTGTTAGCGGCAAGTTCACGCTTGAGCGTCGCTTCCTGCTCTTCGAGCGTCTTGATGGTCGGATGTTCCGGCTGGAAAAGCCTGATGGCGCTCTGCTTCTTCTGCTGGAGCGCGAGCAGGTCCTGCTGCAACTTGGTCCTGTTCTCGAGAACGAGGCGTGTTTCCGCGTTGATATCGACGGAGCCGACCTTGTTCCTGTAGGTATTGAACTTCAGGAGCGAACTGTCCATCTGTGCCTTGACTTCGGGCAACTGCTTTTCCAGGAATTCGAGCGTCTTCTGTGCTTCGGCGTTCCTCTGTTCCACGTTCTGCCGCAGGTAGGTCGTGGCGATTTCGTTCAGGATGGTGGTCGCGCGGTCAGGGTAGATATCCTGGTAGCTGAATTCCAGGATGCCGGTCTTCTTGCCTTTTTCCTTGACGGAGAAGGCTCCCTTGAATGAACCGATGGCATTCAGGCGACTTTTCTTGGTGATGGCGAACTTCTGGCCCGGCTGGACTTCCATCGAATAGACGCTGAAGGAGACGGTGTCGCCCGCGTAGGGAGTCCTGTAGGTCTGCCCGGGAGTTCCCGTCAGGACCTTCTTTCCATTGTGGTCGAGAAGGTCGAAGGTCACGCTGTCCTTTGCCACGGCGAACCAGGGCTTGCCCATTTCTTCGGCGGGGAGCTTGCTCCAGGGGACTTCGAACTGGTGCACTTCCATCCTGCCTTCACGGTGGAGCAGCCTGTCGAGCTTGTTCAGCGGTTCCGCGTCATACTGCAGGTGCATCTTCTCGACGGCTTCGCCGATAATCTGGCGGCTCATGATGAGCTCGATTTCCGTCTCTGCCGGGCTGGCTGTCGCGAAAAGGCTCCCGAGTCCGGCCATCATTCCCATGTTCTTGTTGTTTTTCGTCTCGATCTGTAAAAGGGCGTCGACCTTATAGACGGGGCGGATCCACAATGCGACGAATACACCGACAACTCCTGCGATGAATAGGCAGGGGAGGAGTATTTTCCAGTTTTTCACCATGTCCTTGAAAAATTCGACGTAGTCCGAATCTTCTTTTTTCTTTGATGACGCCATGATACAACCGTTAATTTTTAGATAGTTATAATTATGAATATAGAAAAATTGCTAAAATAAAAGCGATGAAGAAATTCCTTGCACTGTTTTTCGCCTTTGCGGCGCTTTCTTTTGCTTACATCCCCGGCGAATCGGGCTTTGTGTCGCTTGAATACGAACACGGCATCTTCGGGAACCCCGCCGGTGTTTCCTCGTTCGATTCGAGGGGAGCCCTGCTCGACTACCAATACGACAACGGGATTTCGGCATTCCGCGTCGGGGGAAACCTCGAACGGCTCGCTGTCGGATTTGATTACCGCACCGATGGAGAAGGCTTTGACGAATCGCGATGGAACGCCGCGTTTTCGTTCCCGATGTTTAGCCGCATGCTCTTTTCCGGATCGCGCGTGACCGCGCTCCGCAGCGCCGATTTCGAAGGCACGGAGTGGACTTTTACGCAGGGGTTCCTGCTCCGTCCGCTACGGTTCTTCTCGCTGGGATATTCCTGCGAGAACCTGCTCTATCTGGGGCCGCAGTCGCAGGAACGCATCCACAACCTGGGCGCGACTATCCGCCTTGGAAGTCATTTCTCCGTGAGCTACGACTGGGAAAACTGGGAAAGCCACCGCCTGCTCCTGGAACTCGGAATATACGGTTTCCGTTTCGGTTTCCGGATGCCCCTCTATGGCGATGACGAATGGAAACTGACGGTTGCCACGTCGCTTGGCGGCTACAACGATTTTGCGCTCACCTTCTTCGACGACATGCTCCCGAAACGCGGGGCGTGGGGCTACCATTCCGCAAGGAACCCGAAGGCGTCGCGCTTTGCGCAGGTCGTGCGCGTTCCCCTCAATACCGACGTGGTGGAAAAGAGCGAAGCCATACCGTTTATCGGGAGCCGCGACATCGGACTTTCCAAGGTGCGTAATTTGTTCAAACACCTGATGCTCGACCCGGCTGCTGGTCTCGTGATTCTCGACTTTTCGGGCTACCGCGGGAACCTGGGGGTCTCGAGTGAAATCTATGGTTACGTCATGAGACTCAAGGCCCGTGGCACGAAGGTGGTCGCCTATGTCGATGATATTCGTTTGTCTGTGCTCGTGGCTGCGGCGTCGGTCGACCGCATTGTTGCAGAACCTTCGGCGCACCTGACCTGGCGCGGTCTCGGCGGGAATACGCTTTTTTACAAGGGCCTCCTCGACAAGCTGGGCGTGAAGGTGGAGTTCCTCAAGCATGGTGACTACAAGTCGGCGGTGGAACCCTACGTGGCCGATTCCATGTCTGCGGAAGCCCGCGAGAACAGGACCGTACTCTACAAGGACCTTTGGGACTTCACCTCCATGCTGGTTGCGGGCCGCAAGTCGAACAATGCCCATGATGCCTACGCGACGAAGAAACCGCTCGATTCTCTCGCCTCGATTCCGGTAATCTCCGCTTCGGCGGCGAAAAAGGCCGGCCTCGTGGATACGCTCCTCTACATCGACCAGGTCCCCGCCTACGCGCTCAAGACTTTCTTCGATGTCGATGCCCCGCAGGCGCGCTACAGGGACTGGAACCCGACATCCAGGAAGATCTTTACCGAAAGCTGGTCGCGCCGCTCGAAAATCGCGCTCCTGAATATCGACGGCACCATCGATTCCCGCATGGAAGCAGAAGTCTCGGCGGCGCTCAACCGCCTGCCCGGCGTGGCCGACGCGCTTGTGCTCCGCATCTCTTCCCCGGGTGGGAGCGCACTTGCGTCCGACAAAATCTGGGCCGCCCTCGAAGCCGTGAAGGCCCGCGGGATTCCCGTGGTCGCAAGCATCGGCAGTGTCGGGGCTTCGGGCGCCTACTATATCGCTTGCGGTGCGGACGCGATTTTCGCGGAGCCGTTTTCCATTGTCGGGAGCATCGGCATCTACGGCGGGAAGATCGACGCTTCCGGGCTCATGAGCAAGCTTGGCCTGAAGGCGGAAACGGTCAAGACGCACGAGCATGCCGATGCCGAAACCTTCACGCGCTCGTGGACGGACGACGAGAGGAAGGCCCTCCAGGATTACATGGACGAGTTTTACGCAAGGTTCGTGGGCGTCGTCTCGAAGGCGACCGGGATTGCCGACGCAACTGTCGATAGCGCCTATGGTGGTGGCCGCGTGTTTGTCGGCTGGAAGGCTCACAAATACGGCCTCGTGCAGGGAATCGGAGGCATCGAAAATGCCATCGAAGAAGCCCGTAGGCTCGCAGGAATTAGCGAGCGCTCCGAAATAGAGCTTGTTTCGCTTTCGACCGGGAAATCGGACATCGTGCCGGACGTCTCCGCGAAGGCTCTCCTCGAAACGCTTTCGGACCTGGATCGTGTGCAGTTCTGGGCGGTTGATCCTGCGCTCTTGGAACAATCGCTGTTGGGAGGGGGCCTCTAGCCGCCGGACGCGAATATGCTAGCCATTGTCGTTACAGTCCTCTGTTGCCTTGCCGCCTCGGCGTTCTGTTCCGTGACGGAAGCTTCTTTCTATAGTGTGCCGCCCGCGACGGTCGAGTTCCTGCAGAAGAACAAGAAGTTTACGGCCAGGTACCTCACGCATGTTAAGGAAAACATCGACCGCTACATCGCCTCGGTGCTTATCGTGAACACTGTCGCGAATACGGTGGGAGCCTCGCTTGCGACGGCGCTCGCGGTAAAACGGCTTTCCCCGACGGGTGCCATGGCACTCCCGATTGTCCTCACGATTCTCATCCTGCTTTTTGGCGAAATCACTCCCAAGACGCTCGGCGTAAAGCAGGCGAAGACGTTCGCCCCGCTTGTCGCGGTGCCGTTCTACTACATTACGAAGATTCTCGGGTGGACGGGGCTCATCTGGCTGTGCCTTACGCTCACCAAGCACTGGACGCACGAGGACGAGGAGAAGAAGGACGTGAGCGTCGAGGACATCAACAGCCTCGTGAGTCTCGGGCTCCGCGAAGATGTCATCGACCGCCAGCAGGCATCCGTTATCAAGAATATCCTGTCGCTCAAGTCCGTGCCCGCGCGCAAGGTGATGACGCCCCGCCAGGTGGTGTTCAGCCTCCCTGCCGACAAGACCATCGGCGAGACGCTCGACGAGCGCGGCAACTGGCCTTTCTCCCGCATCCCGCTCCATGGCGAAAAGAAGGACGAGTGGATCGGGATCGTGCTCAGGCGCGATGCCTACAACCAGCTTGCCGAGGGAAACCGCGACGTGAAGCTCCGCAAGCTCATGCGTCCCTTGCAGCTCATTCCCGACAGCGTCATGCTCGACAAGCTCTTGCTCCGGTTCTTGAAGCAGCGCGGACACATGGTGGGCGTGGTGGACGAGTTCGGCGCCATCGCGGGTATCGTGAGTCTCGAGGACGTGCTCGAAGAAATCCTCGGCCGCGAAATCGTGGACGAGTACGACGAATCCGTGAACCTGCAGGAGACCGCCCGCCGCCGGAGCAAGGCCCTGGCGTTCATCCGCAAGAACCGCCCTAAGAAATGACGTTTTTTTGTAAAATGTTGATATAATTCTACTAATTCATGCAATTAGTAGAATAAAAATTGCCGATTTTACGGACTTTTCTTGAAAAATTCGATTTTTTACCCTTGATTCCCTTGCCGAATCCATCTATATTTGTCTTGCTTTTCCTGGGCGCCGATGTCCGGGAATCTAATTCACCTAGAGGATTTACATGAAGACCATTACGGTAAACCCGAAGTCCGTCACCCGCAAGTGGAAGCTTGTGGATGCCGCTGACAAGCCGATGGGACGCGTTGCAAGCGAAGTTGCTCGCCTCCTCATGGGCAAGCATAAGGCCATCTATTCCCCGAACGTCGACACTGGTGACTTCGTTGTTGTCATCAACGCCGGCAAGGTTGCCGTTTCCGGCAACAAGAACCTGCAGAAGGAATACTTCCACCACACCGGTCACATCGCCGGCGAACGCTGGATCAACTTTGCCGACCTCATGGCTAAGGATCCGACCGCCCCGCTGACCGCTGCCATCTGGGGTATGCTCCCTCACAGCGCTCTTGGCCACAAGATGGTTAAGAAACTCAAAATCTATGCCGGCGCCGAACATCCGCACGCTGCGCAGAACCCCGAAGTCGTTGACTTCTAATCTTTAGAACGGAGGATACCTCTATCGCTACCGCAAAGAACAAGAAGATCTACCGTGGCACGGGCCGCCGCAAGAACGCCATCGCCGCTGTGATCCTGAAGCCGGGTACCGGCAAGCGCACTATCAATGGTCGTGATTTCAAGGATTACTTCCATTCCGAAGTGCAGAACATGATTGCCAACCTTCCGTTCGCCATCCTCGGCAACGCGGAAGAATGGGACGTCGAAGTCACCGCTCGCGGCGGTGGAATCGCCGGCCAGATGGGCGCTGTCCGTCTTGGCATTTCTCGCGCTCTCGTCGCCAACGACGCCGAAGTGAAGCCCGCCCTCAAGAAGGAAGGCCTCATGACTCGTGACGCCCGTGCCGTTGAACGTAAGAAGTTCGGCCGCAAGAAGGCCCGTAAGCACTTCCAGTTCAGCAAGCGCTAATCTGCGAAATCGCTTTTACGGAAAACCCTGGCATCTGCCAGGGTTTTTCTTTTTGCACACCGCAGGTGTGCGCGAGGCAGGCTTTGCTTGCCGAAGTTCTTTATTATAGTTATTCCAGGACGAACCGCTTGAAGAACTTGGGATCGTGGGCAAGAGCCTGGAGTTCCTTTTCGAGCGAATCCGCGCCGAAGATTTCGAGCAGGGTCTTCTCTTCCGAGTACAGCGATACTCCCAGCCCGAACCGGTGCTCGGCGATGTCAAAGCCCATGGCCTCGAGTATTGTCGGCGCGATGTCGATGGAGGTGAACTGCCTGCGCCTGGTTTCGGGATTCTTGGTCGGGTTTATCAGGATGGTGACCCAACCGCGATTTTCTTCACGCGCATGGGCGAGGAACTTCCCGGGAAAATTATTCATGAAGAGGTGGTCGCCGACGATGACGATAAGCGTGTTTTCGGCGAAGTCCTGCTTCTGGCACCATTCCACGAATTCGTTCACCTCGCGCGAGGAACAGCGCAGGGTCGCCTTGTAGTAGTCCTCGTCCGAACTCGAGGCGGGCTTCTCGAGGCAATTTGGGTCGTAGAATCCGTAGGGGAAGTGCGTGCTGATGGTCGGGATGGAAACCGAGAATGGCTTGCCGTTTTTCGATATGGAATCGATATAGTTTTTGGATGCGGTGAAGAGGCTGTTATCTGTGAGCCCGGCATCGAAGGAATGGATGTTCTTCAGTTTTTCGTCTACTTCTTGCTTGGTTCCTTGCAGAGTCCTTACGTCGTAGATGCGGTCTATGCCGTGCTGCTCCAGGAACCAGTTGAACATGGTGAACCTGGAATCCGTACCCATGATGAAGTAGTTCTCGTAGCCGTAGCGGCGCAGGGTTTCCCAGATGCTTCTCGCCCCGGGAACGAACTTGTTGTTGAGGCGCAGGCGCGACAGCAGCGGGATGCCGGTCGCCTTGGAGAATGTTCCGGTAATGGTCATGTACGAACCCAGCATGTCGTGTCCGCCGCCGAACCTGTCGGAATGCGAGAAGCCCGTGTTCTTTTCGAAGAGCTGGGTGATTTCGGGAATGTAGTTCGTTGCCGCCTCGCCGCCGCTTGCCGTGTCCGCGAACGTATTTTCCATGGATTCCATCAAAATCCAGATGAGGTTGCGCGGTTTTTCGGGCGAGGTTATGTGCAGGGAATCGGCGTCCACGAAATATTTTTCCAGGAGGTCGCTTTCCGTGACTGCGGTCTCGTTCTGGATGGCTTCGATATACTTGGAGACGGGAATCTTGTTGATGAAGGATGCGAGGAAAACAATGGCGCCGGCGGAGGTCAGCACTGCGCATGTAATCCTGGGCTTCTTGAAAATGGAACAGATTTCGCCGAAGAAGTAGGAAAGTGCCGCGGTCATGAGGACGATGGGCAGCAGGACGCGCAGTAGGTAGCTCTTGATGAAAATGACGGTGAAGCCGTCAAGGGGAAGGTTGAGTGTGGTAATGACCGACTCCACGTCGTTTACCGGGAACGTGCGCAATGTCCAGATGGCCGAAACGCGGATGAACAGGATTGTAAATAGTGCAACCGGGAACGCGAACGACCACTTGCATGAGGGCTGCGCACCGGTTTTTTTGAAGGTGACGAACTTCCATGCGAATATGGCGCCCCAGAGGATTGCTGCGAACAGCACGTGCTTTGTCGAGGGGGGCGGGTTCCCGGTGAAGTACGACATTACCCAGGTAAGCGCAAGCATCTCGGCGCAAACGCGGATACTGTTGAATGCAGTCTGCCTGCGGGTTTCCAACCTGTAGAACAGCTTGCCGCGGAGCAGCACGAAAAAGAGCGAAACGCAGATATAGGCGGCAATCAGTTTCATCGCTAAAAACCAGAGTTTCTAGAAGTTGTCCGGGCGGTCGAACATGTGCGTGACGAACTCGGTCACGAGCGTCACGTAGGCATCGTCGCTGAAGATGGGCTTCTGCATCAGGTCGATTGCTTCCTGCGAGAGTTTGCCGGTAGTTGCAAGTTCTGCGCCGCCCTTGCGGTACTTTTCACGAAGCATGTTGAGGCGGCGCGGGCCACCGCGGTGGTCGAGTGCGCGCATCTGCGGGCAGGCGATGAGCGTGTATCCCTCGTGCCCGAGAATGATGTCGAACTGTTTGCGGATGGGCTCGTAAACCACGTCGATGTCCATCCAGGCGCAGCTCGAAAGCAGGATGATTTTCTGGCCTTCTTTCTGGAACTGGAGCCCATGCAGGTGCGAGTTGAGTGCGTTCGCGCCATCCTTGAGCTTCTGGCCCATGTAGGGGTGGACCATGCCCACGATGCGGTCCATCAGGACCTTCATCTGCCCGGGGATGCTGAACAGGAACAGCGGGAAACTCCAGATGACGATATCCGAGTTGATGAGCTTCTCGCGCACCATCGGGATGTCGTCGTCCTTGATGAAACAGCTTCCGTCGGGGCGGCCCCAGCAGCTGAGGCACCCGCGGCAGGGCTTGATGTTCAGGCGGTCGATGAAGAGGTACTCGGTTTCGTAGTCGCCGTTCTCTTCGAGCCCCTGCACGAACGCTTTCGTGGGGATAAGCGTCCCGCTGCGTTCGTTCTTCGGGCTTGCGACCATTACGAGTATCTTCTTCTTTTCTGCCATGCGCCCAAATTTAGAAAAAAACAGCAAGGAGAAGATTGTATGCTCAGGTTCCCGAGTGTTTTTTAGAGGTTTGAAAAAAAGCAAAAGTCATTTGACATTTTATGACATCCTGACGATACTATATTTGAAGTGATAAAGAACTCCGGCTCCGGGCCGGAAAGGAAGAACATGAAGTTCATACACACAGCCGACTGGCACCTGGGCAATTCGATGCACGACATCGACCGCCAAAAAGAAACCGAGCTGTTCCTCGCCTGGCTCAAGGAACGCGTCGTGGAACTCGGGGCGCAGTGCCTTGTGGTGGCGGGGGACATCTTCGATACCACCAACCCGCCCGTCGAGGCGCGCAGGCAGTATTTCCGGTTTCTCGCCTCCCTGCTCGAAACGGACTGCAAGAACATCGTCCTCATCGGCGGGAACCACGACTCGGGCGCACTGCTCGACGCCCCGCGCGACCTGCTCGACGCCATCAATATCCAGATGGTAGGCTCCCTCGGGGAACGCCCCGTAGAAGAACTTGTGAAGGAACTTACGGATGCCAGCGGGAACGTCGTGGGCATCAGCGCCGCAGTCCCGTATGTACGCGAAACGGAACTGCGCCGTTTCAAGCCCGAAGACGCAGTGGATTTCGCCCAGAGTACATACAGCGGGCTCTACAGCGTCGTTTACGAGGCCGCCGAAAAGCTGCGCGCCGGCCGCGACATCCCCATCGTGGCAACGGGCCACCTGTACGCCTCCAGGCTGGAAGGCCGCCCCGAAAACGACGAGGGCAGGGACGCGAAGGAACACGGCATGCGCGATATTGTCGGGAACCTCGGGACAATCCCCGTCTCCGTTTTCCCGGAAGGCCTCGACTACGTGGCCCTCGGGCATATCCACTACACCACCATGGTGGCACAAAATCCGAAGGTGCGATACTCGGGTTCGCCGTTCGTGCTCGGGTTCGACGAGGCAAACATCCCGCACCATATCCTCTGTGTCGACCTGCAGAAGGGCGCAGAACCCGCCGTGCAGAAAATCGAGACCCCACAGTACTTCAAGTTCCTGCGCGTATCGGGCTCTGTCGCGGATATCGTCATGCAGCTGAACCAGCTGAAAAATGCGCCCGCAGAAAAGCCCCTGAAGGTCGAAGTCGTGTACGACTACGCTCCGGGCGTGAGCATCAACGAGGCGCTCGAATCCGTGCTGGAAGGCGCCCCGTTCGAGGTCGTGAGCAAGAAGGTGAAACGCGCCGACACCCTTGCGGCGGACGCCTTCTCGGACGATACGCTCGAATCGGTCGACGTCCTTACCGACGAGGAAGTGTTCAAGCGTCTCGTGATGAGCAGGATGGGTGCGCCCGAAATGGACGAAAGTATCCAGAAGGCCCTCGATGAATACCTCCCGCTCTTCAGGCAAGTGGTCGAAGAAGTCAACAACGAAACCGGCAGCGAGGAGGTCTAGTACATGAAGATTCTGAAAGTCGAATTCGAAAATATCAACAGTCTCGCCGGCAAGTGGTGCATCGACTTTACCGACCCCTCCTACAGCGAACTGGACCACAGCCTTTTCGTCATCAGCGGAAAGACGGGCATGGGCAAGACGAGCATTCTCGATGCCATCACGATTGCCCTCTACGGCGCCACCCCGCGCCAGGGTGTAATCTACAACGGCAATGATGGTAATGCCGTCATGACATCGGACAAGGGCACCTGTTTCGCCCGCGTCACGTACCGCTGCCGCAAGGGCACCTACGTGTCGGAATGGAACCAGCGCCGCGCCCGCGACAAGGCTGATGGCAACCTGCAGCCCGCCCATGGAAAAGTCTGGTCTATCGACAGTCCGGAAAACCCGGTTTTTGACGGCAATACCGGCAAGAACGGCGAATTGGGCAAGGCGAATGCCGAAGTTATCCAGCTGGACTACTCGCAGTTCTGCCGTTCCATCATGCTCGCGCAGGGCGAATTCAGCAAGTTCCTCACCAGCGACGAAAGAGAACGCGCCGACATCCTCGAAAAACTGAACGGCACCGAAAAGTACCGCCGCATCGGAAAGAAGGTGGGTGACCACAGGCGCGAGGCGAAAGCGGCAAAGGACACTTCGCAGGCGGCATTCGATGCGTTGAACAACACCATGCTCAAGGCCGAGGACATCGAGAAGGACAAAGCCCTGCTTGCAGAAGTCGCGGACAAGGAAAAGGCCCTCACGGACAAGAAGAAGGATCTCGAAGCCCGTATCGCCTGGCGCAACTCGATGAACGAAAGCACCCGCAGCCTGGAAAGCGCAGAAACCGAACTTGCAAAAGCGAACAAGGACAAGAGCGAATTCGCCGGCAACGAGAAGCGGCTTGCAGATGCCGAGAAGGCCCGCGAATGCGCGACGCTGCATACGGAACTGCAAGGTCTTCGCAAGCACGAGGCTTCCGACAAGGCGAAACTCGAAAATTTCCAGAAGCAGCTCCCGCAGGTGGCAAGCGACCTGAAAACCGCGGGCGATAACAAGGCCATCGCCGAAAAGGAGAAGACGGCCACCGAGCAGTTTATCGCCGAAAACGAAGCGCTCTGGAACGAAATCCGCAAACTCGACCAGAACGTGAAAAACGCGACAAGCGTGAAGGCCGAAGCCGAAAACCGCAAGGCCACCGCCGCACAGTCTCTCTCCGAAGCAGAAGCGGAACTGAAAAAGGCGCAGGATGCCATCAAGTCGCTCGAACCGCAGGTCGAATCCCTCGCACAGACCCAGGAAGCGAACGCGAAGGACGCGGAACTCGCAGGAATTATCCCGCAGAGCGAAACGCTTGTCGCAAGCATCCGCGGGTTCGACAAGAAAATCGCCGACGAGGAGAAGGCGAAAAAGGTCGCCGCAGAAGACTTGAAAAAGGCAGAAGAAGGTCTCAATGACGCAAACGCGCTCAAACAGGAACTTCTCGAACAGCAGAACGAACTGTTCCGGAACGATATCCTCGCGCTCGCCAACGTCATCCAGAACCACCTGGAAGAGGGCAAGGCATGCCCGGTATGCGGTTCTACGGAACATCCCGCCTGCGGACACTCGGAGGAAACGGAAGCCGACAAATCCCGCGTGCGCAACACCGCCGAAAAGATTCGCGAACTGAACACGAAGATGCTGGACGTGGATACAAAACTCGGGAAGTACGAAAATGCCCGGAGCCGCGCGTTGACCGCCGGGAATGCGACAAACGAAAACATCGAATCGCTGACCGGCCAGAAAAACGAGGCGAGCGAAAAGGTGGCGGAACTTTGGAAGCCCTGGGCTGAATTTGACCTTACAAACGCGGACAGCACCCTTGCCGACCTGAAATTGCGCCTGCAGCAGTTCACCGCAAACAAGACCAAGTTTGATAAACTTTCGAATGATCTTGCCATCGCCCGCAACAACGTGGAACTGTACGGCAAGAAGGTCCAGCATGAACAGGACCATCTCGAAAAGGAAACCGCAAACCTCGATGATGTCTCCCGCAAGCTGGATGAACTCCGCAGTTCCCGCAACGAGAAGTTTGGCGACAAGGACGTGGAAGCCGTCGCGAAGGATGCAACTGCCAGCAAGACCGCAGCCGCCAACAAGTACGACGCTGCCGATACGGCGTTCCGCAATATCGAAAACAGGCACAATGAACTCAATACGCAGATTTTGGCGCTCAAGGGTTCCCTTGAAAAGACCGCGGGCGACATCAAGACCGCAACCGAAAAGTTCGTGAACGCAATCGCCGCGAAGGGTTTCGCCGACGAAGCTGCCTTCCAGGCCGCATTGCTGCAAGAAGCCGAATTCACGAAGTTGCAGAACGAAAAGAAGCGCATCGACGCTGCCATCGCTACCGCAACCGGCAAGAAGCAGGCGGCAACCGGGACCCTCGAAAAACTGAAGGCGGAACGCTCCGACGAGATGCCCCTGCAGGCCCTTACCGAGGGGAAAGTTGCCGTCGAAAAGGAACTCGGCGAACTGCAAGGCTCATCGGGTGCCGCACGCGCCCGCGTGAAAGCCTATACAGAAAACGTCGCCCAGTTGCAGATTCTGCAGAAGGATCTCGACGCAAAGAAGGCGGAACTTTCCCGCTGGGACGCGATGGGTGAATGGTTCGGCGTAATGGACGGCAGCGACTTCGCCACTTTCGTGCAGGGGCTAACCTTCAAGTCGCTCCTGAAGCTCGCCAACAAGCACCTGGCGATTGTCAAGGACCGCTTCAGGCTTGTCGCCGAAGGAAACCTCGGCTTCAAGGTGGTCGATTCGGAATTCGACAGTGCCCGCCGTATCTCGAACCTCTCCGGTGGCGAAAAGTTCCTGGTGAGTCTCTCGCTTGCCCTCGGGATTGCCGACTTCGCAAGCCGCAACGTGCGCGTGGAATCGCTCTTCATGGACGAAGGCTTCGGCACGCTGGACGACGTCACCCTGGAAGACGTGATGAGCTGCCTCCGCTGCCAGCAACGCGAAGGAAAGATGCTCGGAATCATCACCCACGTGGAATCGGTGGTGAACAGCATCAACCAGAAAATCATGCTGGAACGCAGTACCAGCCAGAAGGGCCACAGCACGATAACCGGCCCCGGCGTCACGCGGGTGGCGTAACGGAGCCTGCGCTGGCGCCTATATCCTGTGCCTTTGCCGGAACACGACCAGGTGCTCCTTGGCCCTTGTCGCTCCGACCAGGATCAGGTGTGCGTTGCTGTGGGGGTATCCCGGGCCGTTCTTGGAGGGTTTCAGGTCCGTCAGGATAACCACGCGCTTGTCGAGTCCCTTGTAGCGGTAGGCCGATACGATGTTGATGACGGCCCCGTTCAGGGAATCGCTGATGTCGCTCCATCGGAAAGTGTCGTTGTTCAGGGAGGCAAGTCCTGAATTCCTGCGGCTGCGTAGCGAGACGACGAGGATGTCCTCGAAGGTTACTCCCTTCTTGTGGAGCCGCTCGATTTCCTTGAGCAGCAGTTCCTCTTGTTCCTTGGGCTCGGTGTATGTCCGCACATCCACGGGCCGCCCTTCCGGGGTGTTCTCGTAGCACGGGATCCTGATGTCGGTTGTGTCGTGGACCCATTCCAGGATTCGCTTGGTGCAGCGGAAACCGCGCTTGAGTACCATCACGGGCATTGCGCCGATGGTCCTGTTTCCCAGCACGTCCCGGTCCTTGTAGATGGTCTGGTTCGGGTCGTAGAAAAAGCGGACGGTTCCCTTTTGCGGATCCTTCAGGAGTTGCAGGACCGAATCGAGCCACCTGTTCTCGAAATCCTGCCCCTCGTCGATGACGAGCGCGTCAAAGAACAGGTTCTTCTTTTTGTCCCGGAGAGTCTTTAGCGCACCGGGCAGGCTTGCGACGACGGCGTCGTAATATTCCGATTTGGCGGCATCGTCTTCCGGTTCGCGGCGGGGGACTCCCGCTACCTTTGCGATGCGTGCGTACTTGGCGGCCAGCTTGTGGAAACTTGTCGCCACGGCCTGGCTCTCGTCGAGTCCCAGGTTCTTGAAGTTCTGCCGCATCTGTTCTGCCAGCAGGTCGTTGTAGCAGAGCACGGCGACGCGCTTTCCTTCGCGTGCGAGGCGGCGGGTTTCCCATTGCACCAGCAGGGACTTGCCCGATCCGGCGACCCCTTCGATCTGCATGCGCGGATTGCGGGTGATGGATTCCATCAGCATTTCCTGGAAGGCGGTGGGTGCCACGCGGGCCCTGGATTCCATTTCCCAGAGTTCGGGCCAGCTGGGTTCGTCGAAGCAGCCCAAAAAACTGATAAGCCTGTCATAGTCTTCGTCGCTCAGCTCGTCGTTCGGGAAGGGCTTTCCGCCATATGACAGTTCCCCTGTCTCGAGAATCTTCCTAATCTTGCGTTCGAGGGTGTTGTAGCTCTTGATGTCGGACTTTAAAATGGCGTGCCGGGGCTGCAGCGCGTTGTTGCCGATCCTTCCCGTGCTGTCCATGTCGGGGAAGCATACCGCCCACTGCACGCGGATCCTGTTGTACTGGTGGCCGGCCTTGGGGAACATCTCGCTGAAGTAGTCGTGGAGCGGATGGGTGCTTGCCTTGATTTGTTCGATGGGGGAGCGCTCCATGATGCGGTTCCCCTGTTTCCAGATGACCCCCTTTTCGGTGCCTTGGGCTCCCTCCGTGGATATGTGCCCGTCCTTGCATTCGATCAGGAGCATCCCGTATTTCCGGTGGTACAGTATGCAGTCCACCTCGTGGTCTATGCTCGTGCCGCTCTTCTTGACGGCGAAGTTCAGTTGGACGTTCATCCAGACATCCCAGGCGTCATTCAGGCAGACGGCGGTGTCGAAGAGGGTTTGTTCCGAACGGGACGTGGAATTCGAGGAAATTCTTTTGCGGATAGTGGACATTTTGGGGTCCTTTTTACGGCTTTTTCGTTCAAATATACATTAGACACCACTCCTTCGATTTTCTATATTTGACCCCGCTCGGGCAATTTCGCCCGGGTAAAACCAATCACCGGTTTGCGAGAGTCGCTTCGGTGGCGCGGTCCTGGGCCTGAGGTTCTCCCCGAGTCAGGGCATCGCTTCGCGGCTTATTTGCATGCCGGGTAGTAACAACCGAAAAGGAATACATTATGGCAAATCTGCCTTCCGTTGAAGATCTGCTTGCAGCAGGCTCCCACTTTGGTCACCAGACTCAGCGCTGGAACCCGAAAATGAAACCCTACATCTTGGCCGAGAAGAACGGTATCTACGTTCTCAACCTGTCCAAGACTCGCGACCTCCTCGAAGAAGCCGCCAAGGCCGCCGCCAAGATTTCTGAATCTGGCAAGACCGTGCTCTTCGTTGGCACCAAGCCGACTGCCCGTCAGTGCGTGCTCGACGCCGCTGCCGCCTGCAACCAGTTCTCCGTTACCAACCGCTGGCTCGGCGGTATGCTCACCAACTTCCAGACGGTCCGCAAGTCCATCAAGAAGATCGACAAGATCGACGCCATGGAAAACGACGGTACGTTCCAGGCCCTCTCCAAGAAGGAAGTGCTCGACAAGAACCGCGAACGCGAAAAGCTCCTTTCCGTGTTCGGTGGCATCCGTGAAATGGTGAACCTTCCGGGTCTCCTGGTCGTGACCGACCTCGCCCACGAAAAGATTGCCGTGGCCGAAGCCCGTCGCCTCCACATTCCTATCATTGGCATCTGCGACACGAACGTCGATCCGACCCTCGTGGATTACCCCGTGCCGGCTAACGACGACGCCGTGAAGTCCATCAAGCTCATTGTGGACTACATCGCCGCCAACGTCAAGGCCCGCGTCGCCAACGACAAGAAGGCCGACAAGGAAGAACCGAAGAAGTTCGACAACGGCGAGGACAAGTAATATGCAGATTACCGCTTCCCTCGTTAACGAACTCCGCCAGAAGACTGGCGTGGGCATGATGCAGTGCAAGAAGGCCCTCACCGAGACTGACGGCGACATGGACAAGGCCGTCGAGCTCCTCCGCAAGCAGGGTGCCGCCGTCGCTGCAAAGCGCGCCGACAAGGCTGCCAAGGAAGGCCGCATCTACCTCGTGGAAACTGCCGACAAGGCTGCTGCGTTCGAACTCTCTTGCGAAACCGAACCGGTTTCCAACAACGATGACTTCGTTGCTCTCGCAAACCTCGCCGTCAAGGCCGTGGAAACGCAGGCTATCTCCTCCGTCGAAGACCTCAAGAACGCTGTCGTCGACGGCGTGAAGATTGCCGACCGCCTCGCCGACGTTCTCGTGAAGATCCAGGAAAACATCGACTTCCGCAAGTTCGGCGAACTCAAGAAGGTCCCGAATTCCGTGTTCGGTGTTTACAGCCACATGAAGGGCAAGATCGGTGTGATTACCGAACTCGCATTCGAAGGCTCTGCCGACGAAGCCGCCCTCAAGGCTGCCGCCAAGGACATCGCTATGCAGGCTGCCGCATTTGCTCCGGTTGCCCTGAACGATGCTTCAGTCCCGGCCGAAACGATCGAGAAGGAAAAGGAAATTGCCAAGGCCCAGATCGAAGCTTCTGGCAAGCAGACCAAGCCTGAGTTCATGCAGCGCCAGATCGATGGCCGCGTGGCTAAGGTCCTCAAGGAAATCGTTCTCGAAGATCAGGAATTCTTCATGTCCGAAAAGAACCCGAAGAAGCTCAGCGTCAAGGACTACCTCCAGGAAGTCGTTGCCAAGCAGCTCGGTCTTTCCAGCCTGAAGGTCGTGAACTTCATCCGCTTCGAACGCGGTAACTAGTTTGGACATCGTCCTCGCGTAGAGGGCGTCATCCTCGCACAAAGGATGTCATCCTCGCTATACGATACTTGGCAACTTGTTGCCATAGTAGAGTTATCCTCTTTGGGGAGTAGGCGAGGATCTTCAAACATTAAATGGGCCGTCCCTTCCCGGGACGGTCCTTTTTTTTTATGAAAAAACGCAAATCCAGGGGTTTTTGTGACAAAAATGTAAGAAAGTGTTTGCATTATCGAAAATAAAAGATTAGTTTAATGGTAAAGAAGATGAAGTTTTATCAGGTGGCTTGGTTATGGCGGTGCAAGAGATTGGTTGTTTTCCGGAGATATTGCGTCGGGAACTGGAGAATTCCGAAATTCCGCTAGCCGTCTACCAGTTTACCGGCGGCTGCGTCCGGACAGTCCTCGTTTCGGACGGGCTTGTGCGCCTGCATGTTCCCGGTTCCTCGCGAGAAGACGTCATCCGCCTTCTCGACACGGACATGTACAGGGGCGTTCACCCTGAAGATACCGTCTACGTCGCGACCAGGGCTGCCGAATTCGCGAAACTCGAAGGTGGCCGCTACGAGGTCGTCTACCGCCAGAAGCTGCGCGGCGAGGATGCATACCGTACCATCCATGCGGTGGGCTACCATCGCCATCTCGAGGACGGCTCGAAGTGCGCCGTGGTCGTCTACGACGATGTTACCGACGCGCTCGATGCGAACGGGAAATCCCTCCAGAATTTCGAAGGCAGCGTCGTGGAGTTCCTGAGTACGGACAAGGTGGACCCGTTTGTCATCTTCGATGCGAAAACGTATGAGATCTATATGGTCAGCGCGTCGATTGAACGCGTCTGGAAACCCGTGAAGGCCTTTGATTCGGGAATCAAGCTGGCGGATTACTTCTTCAACGAAGACGAACTGACCCTGCTGCCGTCTATCAACGGCATCCTAGAAAGGGGCGAGGCGATTATCCGGAGCCCGCGTTCCGGGAAATACCTGATACTGAACGTATCCCAGATTTCGTGGAAGGGGAAGAGCTCCATATTCCTGACCGTGAGCGAACATGCCGACCGCTATTTCGACCCCCTGACGGGACTTGCGAATCTGAAATATGCCCGCCTGTGCGGCGAGAACTATATCGACGAAATCAGGGAGGCGGGAGGCGCCCCGGTCCTTGCGTTTATCGATATCGTGGGGATGAAGCTCTACAATAGCGCGAACGGGTTCCGCAGGGGCGACGAACTCCTGGTGAACCTTGCGGATTGCCTCAGGGAACAGTTCGGGAATAACCTGATCTGCCGTCTCGCGAACGACCACTTCGCGGTAATCGCGGACATCGACGGCATCGAGGAAAAGCTGGCCGAAATCCGCAAGTGCGTCAAGGGGGTTGTGTCGAAGATATCGATGGACCTCTATGTCGGAATCTGCAGGATAGAGGAACTCGATGAATTCCTGGAAGCGATCGAAAAGGCGAAACTCGCCTGCAGCCTCCAGAAGAAGCAGGGCGACAAGTTTATCCGCTATTACGACGATGGCCTGCACAAGGATCTCCTGCTGCAGAACTACGTGGTGAACCATATCGACGAGGCGATCGCGAACGGCTATATCAAGATTTACTACCAGCCGGTCGTCCGCACGATTACGGAAACGTTCTGCGGCATGGAGGCGCTTGCCCGCTGGATAGACCCGCAGTACGGATTCCTGAATCCGGGAGTGTTCATCGGCGCGCTCGAGGATTCCCGCCAGATTCACAAGCTCGACAGCCACGTCATAGAGCTTGTCTGCAGGGAACTGCGCGACGAACTGGAACACGGCCGCCCGGTGGTCCCCGTGTCGTTCAACCTTTCGCGCCTGGATTTTACTGGCTGCGACATCTTCGAGGTGGTCGAAGGGACGCTCAGGAGGTTCGGGATAGGCCACGAGTTCATCCGTGTCGAAATCACCGAGAGCATCATGGCGTCGGACCCTTACGTGCAGCGCGAAATCGAGCGCTTCCGCCTGGCGGGTTTCGAGGTCTGGATGGACGATTTCGGGAGCGGGTATTCCTCGCTCAACACGCTCAAGGATTACAAGTTCGACGAACTCAAGATCGATATGGCGTTCCTCTCGAACCTGAACGATGTTTCGCGCATCATCATCAGTTCGATGGTCCGCATGGCGAAACGCCTTGGCCTGAAGACGCTTGCCGAGGGTGTCGAGACGCAGGAGCAGATGGATTTCCTGAAAGGCATCGGGTGCGAGAAGGCGCAGGGCTACTATTACGGCAAGCCGCAGCCCCTGGCCGATACCATGAAGCACATGGAAACCAGGGGTATCGTCGTCGAGGACGCCAACATGAGGGCGGTCTATTCGAAACTGGGAAGCCTCGACTACCTGGTGGAAACGCCCATGTCGATAATGACCTACGAAAACGGGGTGTTCAAGTTCCTGTTTGCGAACCGGCAGTACGAGGAACAGCTCCGGAGCCTCGGGTTTATGAGCAGGAAGGACGTGGAAGACGCTTCCAACAATCCCCAGAACCCGGTGTACTACACGCTGCGCGAAGGGGAGAGGATGGCCTACATGTCGCCATGCGAAATGACGTATGCGACTCACGGGGTCTATGTATTCGTGAGGGGGAGCCTGGTTGCCGATATCAACGGCTGCCACATATACAACCTGATGCTGCGCAATACGCACGTGAGCGCGTTTGACGGATTGCCCAACAACGAGAGCGTGACTGCTCCCGTGCGGACGAAGACGGTACTGCTCGCCGACAGCAACCCGCAGAACAGGGCGTTCCTTGAAAGTGTCTTGCGGGCGGATTACAACATGCTGATCGCAAGCGACGGCGCGCAGGCGCACGAACTCCTGCTGGAACACCGCAGGAACATTTCTCTCGTGCTGCTCGATGCGGGCCTCCCGAAAATGGACGGGTTTAGGCTCATCCAGGAATTTCAGGGAAGCAGGCGCGATCTCCAGATTCCGTTCGTCATGATGACGGACAACCTGGAACTTGCGAAGGAGAGCATCCGCCTGGGCGCCTACCAGTTTATTCTCAAGCCCATCACGGACAAGGGAATGATCAAGGCGAAGGTGGCGGGCGCAATCCGGCATGCGGAACTGCAGCACCAGATGGCGCTCAACTATATGGAGTATGTTCCCGGCGGCGTGGTCCTTATCAACGTCATGACTGGGAAAATCCTCTACGTGAATGCCCGTGCGCTCGATATCTTCGAATGCGGGAGCCCCGAGGAGTTCCGCGACTTCGTCGGCGCGAATTTCAGGAACGCTATCCTTCCGGAAGACTACGAGAAGATAGGCAACGAGCTCAAGGAACAGTTCGAGGCCGATGACGGCTCGACGAAGCAGATTTCCTACCGTACCAGAACGGGCAAGGGGAACATCAAGCGCATATACCATGTGGGCCGCGTCTACAAGGATACGCCGTATGGCCATATCCTTTCGGCGTTCATTTCGGAAGACGACATGGCGATGAAGAATTACTTTACTCGAAAGGACGCCTTTGCGAAGTTCATGGAATCGGGCGAGGCGACGCATACGAAATCTTACGACATGGGCTACAAGGGGTTCCTGTTCTGGAACCTGACGAAGAATTCCCCGGTGCTCAGGATGGACGGCATATCGTATATCCCCAAGGAGCTCCTCGCGGAATACACCTACGACCTCCATTACAGCTACCTGAGCTCCCTGATGCTCAAGAGCGAGGAAAACATCCTGAAATCGATGGACTACACCCGCGAGCGTCTGATTCTCGATTACCTGAACAAGTGCATCGTGCCGCCGCTCGATATCAGCTACGACATCGACGGCTTCTGTTTTACCATACGTTCGACCTTCGACATGATGATGGACCCGGATTCGGGCGACATTGTCCTGAAGCTCGTGAACGAGTGCATCAAGACGACCAAGGAATAAGACATTTTAATAAACATCAACAAAGGAACATCTAATGAAAAAAGCAATCCTTCTGACAATGATCATTGGTATACTTGCCCTGGCTGGGTGCAAGAAGAGCACGGCATGCTGGTATCCTATTGAAGGCGGCCATATCAATCTCGACAATGTGACACGCATATCGTCGGAAGCACAGCTGCTGCTCTGGGCCGATGAAGATATTGTGAAAAACGAATGGGGCCTGAAGGAGATAAACAAGGATACCCTGATCGATGGAGTCATTACCGAGAGCAATATCGAGAAGGCTATCGCCAGATTGAAGTCGACGACGAAAAATTATTCGCATGCGAATGCCAATGCGGCCATTATATTTGATAATTTTACGGTCAAACTGCAGGATACGGACGACATTCCGGGCGGCTGGTCCGACAACAAGGGACTTGTCAAGTTGCTGCAAATGTGGCTTGATGCGAAGAAAGATGTCGATTCGATGCTGTAGGATGAACGCCGCCCACAATAAGAGAGATTTATGAAAAAACTTCTTTTGGCGCTTTCGCTCGCCCTGTTCTGCGTGCCGGAGGCCTTTTCCCAGGATATCATCCATCTGAAGAACGGCAAGGATGTCGAGGCCAAGATCATCGAGATGGATGGCGAATCAATCCGCTACAAAAAATTCAGCTACCAGGACGGGATGGACCTTGTTGTCCCGATTGGCAAGGTGGCGAGCGTCACCTACGCTAACGGCGAAATCGAAACGTTCGACGAACCGGACGTTCCTGCCGCCGCACCCGCTGCCGCCCCGACAGTGGTCTATGTTGAACAGGGAGCTGCGAGTGCCCCGCGCAAGAATCAGATGGAAGATCCCGAATCCGTGTGGTACAAGGCGAAGGAGAACGCCTTCAGCGTCTGGGCCCAGCCGCTGGGATTTGCCCTTTGGGGGCCCATGGTGGGCGTAGGGTACCGTCGCGGGTCGTCCCTGCTTGCCGATGTCTATATCAGGTTGCCGCAGTTCGGCTATACCTACTCGCTTGTTTCGAACAGTCCGGACGAGTTGTCCGGTGTCGCGCTCGGGTTCGAAATGAAATCCCTTGTCATGAGGAGCAACGGAGGCTGGTATGGCGGTGGCCTGCTGGAAGTAGGATATACGGGAGCAGTCTACTCTAAGGGCGCACTGAGCGAAGAGGATTACCAATGGTATACGTTCGTGTTCGCGTTCTCGGGTGGATACCGGTTCTGCTTTGGACAGGGTTTCCATTTGGATGTGGGTATCATCTCCGGCATACTCCTGGTCTCGGATAATGACTGGCGTTATTCGAATCCCGCGAATAGCTACTATTCGCCGGATTACGACCGGGTCGATGACGGCTTCATAGCCTATTTCGGAATGCCGGTGCTTTCGCTCGGAATCGATTTCTAAAAAAAATCCCGCGAGAAATCGCGGGATTTTTTGAGGGTGGGTGACCGGACTCGAACCGACAACATCCAGAATCACAATCTGGGACTCTAACCAATTGAGCTACACCCACCATGAGTGTGAGCCCAAATATAAAAAAGCCACCCCAAATTTCAAGGGATGGCATTAAAAAAGTCGCAAAAAAGGCCGGGTCGGGCGCCTAGCCGTTCTTTTTCTGCATGATGCGGATGAAATTCTCGCGCTTGAAGTCGTTCCTGTGTTCCAGGCAGAAGCGGGGATACACGGTCTGCTTGGGGAAGACCTTGATGGTAAACGTCCCGTCGCAGCCTTCGAGGCAGCACTTGAAGGTGAGGTCCATGGACTCCGTGTAGTTGTGGCGGAAGATGATGTTCTTGGACTCGATGCTTTCCACGTTCTTCTTCTGCTTCTGGCGCAACTTGATGTCGCGGTGCAGTTCGCAGTACTTGGCGATCGGGTGGCCCCAGAATTCGCGGCCGCAGCCGGGCTCCTGGCAGATTTTGAGCTTGATACGCTTCTTTTTCTTGTATTTGGGTAACTGCATACTGCAAATTTAATAAAAAAAACGACTGATTTGGCACATTTTCGCCGCGAAATCGTTTTTATAGGTATGAGATACTTTCTTTTCCTGAAATTCCGGTTTTTCCTGCCGTTCCTGCCCAGAATGTTCTTTGGACCTATGGGCATTTTGCTTTTCACTTTCGTGGCGGGATGCTCGCCCGAAATTATCCGCGAGGGGGAGGCGCCTCCTTCGCCTCTTGTCGTGACGGTCCTGGACGTGGGGCAGGGCCTCGCGGTGCTGCTGGAGTGCGGGGGGCGCTATGCTCTCTACGACTCGGGGCCCGATTCCGCGGGAGTCGCCGACACGCTGCGTGCGCGCGGCATAGATTCGCTCGAATGGGTGCTCGTGAGCCATTACCACCGCGACCACGGCGGAGGGTTCTTCGAGTTCGGATCGAAAGTCCACGTCCGGAACCTCTTCGTGGGGCCGGATACGTCGGGCGGGTTCGTACGCGACAGCGTGCTAGCGATAGCGCGTCGCGCCTCTATCCCCGTCGATACGCTGATGCGCGGGGTGTCCTTCGCCCTGTGCGGCGACATGCCGGAATCGGCACCTGCTCCCCGATTCGACGTGCTCTGGCCACCCGCCTACGTGCGCGAGGGCGGGAATCCGGCAAGCGTGGTCGTGCGCGTGGAGTATGGCGCAGGAACGGTCCTCTTGACGGGAGACCTGGATTCCGCGGGGGAGCGCCGCCTGCTGGAACTGTTCCCGACGCTCTCGGCCGACCTGCTGCAGGTGGCGCACCATGGTTCTGCGGGGAGCAGCTCGCTTCCCTTCCTTGCTCGGGTGTCTCCGCAATATGCGGTAGCGAGCGTTGGCGAAAAAAACCGCTACGGCCATCCTTCCGCTTTGGTTGTCCGTAAGTTCGAATATGTCCTCGGGGACTCGGCGCGTTTTTTCCGTACGGACAGGGACGGAAGCGTGCGGTTTGAACTGTGGCCCGGTCTTGGGGTTGTCGCCGGTGGCGACTAGTCCTGGAATCCGATGCGAGCCTGGAAGTGGCACTGTGTCATGTCGCCCGCGTTCATGCCGAAGATATAGGCGTGGTGGTTTGTGTTCTTGAACCGGACGATATTTACTTCGCCTCCGAGCGGCACCTGCGTGACATAATTCATTTGTATGGAACGGATGCGGCGGCTCCTGATTTCTTCCTTGTCAAGGGAATCCATGACCCAGTCGACATAGCGGCAGTGGTTCACGTGCTTGTTCATGTCGAGGTCGCTGTATTTTGCGATTTCGGTGCGGATGACCTTGGGCTCGATTTCGGGATCCAGGATTTCCATCATTTCGGGAAGCGCATCCTTGCCGCGAAAAAGCGGGATGGGGAAGGGGCTGTTGGCCGGGTTCTCGGATTTCCCCGTCTTGAGGTTCACCAGAAGCCAGCTCGACGTGGCCTGAGCGATGGAGTGCCCCTGTGAATCGAGGATGGAATAGTCCTTGAGGCAGACCTTGTCCTTGTAGAAATCCTTCGCCCATGTCGATACGGAAATCTTCTCGCCCCAGACGGGCGTGTGCAGGATGCGGATTTTCATGCGCGTGATGACGGTGGTGTAGCCCGCCTGCATCATTTTCCAGAGCCCGAATCCGTTCCTTTCGGCGTCGGCGATGGCGGTCTCTTCCATGAACAGGAAAAGGTTCGACAGTTTGAGGCGGCTGTGGTGGTCGCAGTCCGAAAAGCGAACTTCGAAGTCCTTGGTCGTGATTTCCTGTTCCATGGGGCACCTTCCTTTCTTGTTCCTTTCAATAATTTATAATTTTGAAGCATGGAAGATTTTCAGTTCCGTCCCTCTTACAAGCTGTTGCCGCCTTCTAAGTCTTTTAGCGGCGTCGTCCGCGTCCCCGGTTCCAAGAGCATCACGAATCGCGCCTTCTTGATTGCGGCGCTGGCCTGCGGAACGACTAGGTTGCACAACCTGCTCAGGAGCGATGACACGCGCTACATGGGCGAAGCGCTCCAGAAGCTGGGCGTGAAAATCGAATTTTCGGAAGATTTTTCGGAAGCGACCGTCTACGGCAACGGCGGCCCGATCGATGCCCCCGCGGATGCATCGGGCGAGAAGAAGGCCGAACTTTACCTGGGAAATGCCGGGACGGCGATGCGTTCGCTCTGCGCGGCACTGACTCTTGGCAGTGGCACTTTCTGCCTCTCCGGCGAGGAACGCATGAGCGAGCGTCCCATCCGCGACCTGGTCGATGCCCTGCAGAAGCTCGGTGCCGAAATCAAGTATGAGGAAACGGAAGGGTACCCTCCGGTGACCATCAGTGCGCACGGCCTTGAAGGCGGGGAGGTCTCCGTCCGCGGCAACATCTCGAGCCAGTACCTGACGGCGCTCCTGATCTGCGCGCCCTACTGCAAGTCGCATCTGAAAATCCGCGTCGAGGGCGAACTGATTTCGGAACCCTATGTCGCGATGACACTTTCCGTGATGAGGCGTTTCGGGCTGAATGTAGAATGGCCTGCCGGATACCCCTACGAATTTGACGTGCCCCACGGAGTCTTCAGTAGCCCCGGCGATTTCTTTGTCGAAGGCGATGCGAGTTCTGCCTCCTATCCGCTTGCGGCCGCCGCTATTTCGGGTGGCCACGTGAAGGTGCTCGGCGTGGGCAGGAACAGTATCCAGGGCGATGTCGCATTCGCCGAGGTCCTGCGGGATATGGGGGCCGATATCCGCTATGGCTCCGAGAACGGAGAAGACTTTATCGAGTGTGTCGGTCCGAAGGGCAAGCTCAAGAGCCTGGGCGATTACAGCGCCATCGAGATTCCCGATGCCGCCATGACGCTTGCTGTCCTTGCGCTGTTTGCCGATGCGCCTACGACAATCCGCGGAATCGCGAGCTGGCGCGTGAAGGAGACCGACCGCATTGCTGCGATGGCGGCAGAGCTCCGCAAGGTGGGGGCCGAGGTCCGCGAATCGAACGATTCCATAACGATTACGCCGCCCGAAACATTGCAGCCGGTGACCATCGAGACCTACAACGACCACCGCATGGCCATGTGCTTCAGCCTCGTCTCGCTTGGAGGAGTCCCCGTCAAGATCATGGACCCCGCCTGCGTGAACAAGACCTACCCCCAGTATTTCGAGGACTTTGAGAAATTTGCCAAATGAGTAAACTGCTGAAGGATCTTCTTGCTTTTGTTTTTCTCACGACGTCGCTTTGCGTCACGGTGCATGCCGAATCTGTAATCGGCAGGCCGGTTGGGGCCGATACGCTTGAATTCTGGGTGATGGACAACGGGCTCGGCTCGCAGAAGTCCATCCACAAGATAGTGAAGAAGTTCCAGCGCGAAACGGGAACTCCCGTGAAGGTTCGCGTGCTCAACTGGGGCGAGGCCTTTGTCGAAATTTCCCGCGCGCTTTCGGATACGTCGGGTTCCGCTCCAGACCTGTTGCAGCTTGGTTCTACATGGGTCCCGCATTTCGCGGCGACGGGCAAGATTCGCGTCCTCGATTCCATGCTTGCGCAGATGGATTCGTCAAGGTTCTACCCCCAGACCTACGTCGCAGGCCATATTGCGGACAGGCCCGGGATATACGCCTTCCCGTGGTTCCTCGATGTGCGCGCGCTTTTCGTGAATGAGTGGCTGTGGCACAGCCTCGGCATCCTGGAATCCGATATCGAGGATTTCCCGAAGTTCATGGGTGCGCTCCGCGAAATCAACAGGGGCGGGCTCAAGAATACGGAGATGAAACCGGTGGCCGCGTTCTCGCTTCCCGGAAAGGACGACTGGACCGGGCCCCAGATGATGGCTCCGTTTGTCTGGAACCAGGGCGGGGATTTCATCGTCAAGAATGGCCAGCGCTACAGGAGCGGCTTGCTCGATACGGCCACCTTGAAGGGCGTGGCGACCTATGCGAAAATTCTGGGTGATACGGAACTTGCTCCGTTCGCTCTGCAGGACAATTCCGAACGCAGTGCTGCGCGCTTCGTCCATTCGGAACAGCTGCTCCACTACAGCACCTCGGAACTGATCCGCCAGCTGGAGTATCCGGCTTCTGCGGGCGGGCTTCGTTCCACCGCTATTGCCGATGACGGAATCATGATTGTGCCTTTCCCTGCCGGCCCGCAGGGCCGCTCCACGTTCGTGGGCGGTAGCCACCTCACGCTCCCCTCGAATGCGGATTCCCTGAAATTTGAGAAGGCGGAATCCCTGCTTGCCTACCTGTTGCGAGTTGACAACCTGGATGCGTTCTGCCGTTCCGTCGGATTCCCTCCTTCGGACCGCGGCCTCATGCGTATCTGGATGCAGGACCGCCGGTATTCGCAGCTGATCAACGATCTTGAACATGGCCGTAGTTTCCCGAATATTCCGGAGTGGGGCGCCATTGAAAACCTGCTCATCGGCCTTTCCAACAACATGGGCAATATGTTCTCCGGGGAGGCTGATCCCGTTGCTCGTGCCCGAGAAATGGCCGGGCTCCTTCTCGAAACCGACCGCCAAATCGACAGTGTCCTCGGGAACGCGCCGCGAGTCGATGCTGGCGCGCTCCGTCCTTGGATCGAGGGCGTCCTTTTAGGAAAAATCGAGGAAGTGACGCCCGAGAATCTCAGCTTTGAACCGCAGGAACCTCCGTTCCCCGTGTGGCGTGTGGTGCTTGTCGTCGGTTGTATCCTAGTGGTCGTAATCTTTGCGTTGCTTGTGTGGCTGCTAGTAAAGTTTATCCGCAATCGCCGGTCGGGCGGGAGATCCGGCAGGTGAGATTCGCTCGATACATTGCATTTTTGATAACGTTGTCTGTATCCTCGCTCTTTGCAGACATCCCGTTGGATTCGTTCCAGGTCTATGTCGATTCGTTGCTTCCGGGCTCCAAGCTGGGACTTTCCGTGCGCTCCGTGAGTACGGGCAAGGAACTGCTGAATATCCAGGCAGACGAGTATTTTACTCCGGCAAGCACCATGAAGACGCTCTCGACGGCGACGGCGCTCCACTGGCTTCCGCTCGACTACGCTCCCGAAACGAAGGTGACGCTCAACGGGAACATGCAGGGGGGCACTTTCCGGGGCGTGCTGAACGTACGCGGCGAAGGCGACCCGAACCTCTCTGCGCGCTACTACAAGGATCCGCTTTACTGGTTCTATGCAGTAGCCGATTCCATCAGGGCTCTCGGAATCGACTTCATTCAGGGACGCATCGACCTGGATTCCTCCTACTATAGCGGCCCGTGGAAACCGGAACACTGGCGCAAGGATTTTTACGATTTCTGGTACGGGGCCGAGGTCACGCCGCTACAGTTCAACGACAACTGCGCACTGATACGCATCAAGCCTGGTGCGAAGGAAGGCGACCTGGTCCAGGTGAGCGTGCATCCGGACGTGGGCTACGTGCGGATCGAAAACAAGCTCGTCACGAAAGTGGCTCCCCGGAACAAGCGCAAACGCAAGCAGAAGCTCAAGTGGACACGCGAGATGGACCCCGATAAACCTGTCGTCAAGCTCGAAGGGGAATTCGACATCGAGTCGGATTCGACGCAGATTACCGTGCCCGTGCGTGGCGCCATCGGATATTTCAAGGCGGCGCTCCTGACCGCTTTTGAAAAGCGCGGCATCCGCTATGCCGAAGCTCCCGACGCCCCCATGGGCGCCAAGCTCCAGCAGTTCAGTTTTTCCGCGGCGCCGTTGCTGAGCGTCATGGATGAAATCAACCAGAAAAGCCAGAACCTGCATGCCGAATCCCTGTTCCGCAACATGGCCGCCTTCATGACGGGCGAAGGAAATGTCGAAAAGGCGAAGGCCATGGAGGCCAAGTTCTTGAACGAGATTGGCGTCGACACCAGCGGTTTTGTCGTGTTCGACGGCTGCGGACTATCGAGCAAGAACAAGATCAAGCCGTCGTCGGAAACGCAGATGCTTGCCGCCATGGCGCGCCACCCCAAGGGAAACTTCTATATCAACAGTTTCGCGCGCCCGGGCATCGGTTCGGGCAGCAAGCGCATGATGGACCTGCAGGAAACATGGCTTACCAAGTTCAAGACGGGCTACATCAGCGAGGTCCACGGGCTCGCGGGCTACATATTCGCTATGGGCGATACCCTTTCCGTTGCGCTATACTTGAACGAGACGGGCAAGAACAAGGATGCCGACTGCAAGGACATGATGGATTCGATCTGGGTTTCGCTTGTCCGCTGGGCGAACGCCGGCAACGCTTCGTACATGAAGATGAAGGACATGTGGATTGCGGCGCAGGGAATTTCGGGTTTTCATGAACGGCTCGAATACTTCTCCCGCATGCTCCTGAAGATTCCCTATCGTATTGGTCCCATGGGCGAAGGAACGTTCGACCCTATCGAACCAAAACCGCTAGTTTATCTGGACTCTGTCGATTGCGTGACATACATGGAGCATGCGCTTGCCCTTGCGAACGCATCCCACGAGGATTCTCTCTTTAATGTACTGCAGCGCATCCGCTATTTCGATGGCAAAATTTCTTACCGCACCCGTAAGCACTACCTGCTTACGGACTGGGTGGGCGAAGGCAAGTTCTCCCGCGGAATCCGCATCAATGGAGATACGACAATCGTGCGCACTATGCCCAAGAAAAAGTTCTTCGCGTCTAAAAAGATCAAGTTCGATGCCCCCGAGCCGCAGGTGCAGATAAATTATCTGACCCTCGAAAAGGCGAAGGCGTGGGCCTCTGCCGTGCACGAAGGGGACCTGACTGTGCTTGGAGTCGCCTTCATCAGCAAGCTCGATATCATTGACGCCTACCATACAGGATTCATCGTGCTGAGGCCGGGGCAGGTCCCCATGCTGCGGCATGCATCGCAGATTCTCAAAAAGACAGTGGAATTGCCTTTTGCCGAATACCTCGAAACCGCCAAGAAAAAAGCTCTCGGTGTCTCGTTCTTCGAATTCGTGAAGCAGTAGCTTGTCCTAGTCGCCAAAATCGAAAGCGAGGATGGCGACCATCTCGTACTTGTCGGGCGAATCCGCGCAGTCGCTGCTTTCGAATGCCGTCCACGCATCGGGTGCCCAGCCGTAGGCTCCCATCGTGAGTTCCTTGCCAAGGGCTATTTCGGCGTTCTCGATTTCTTCCCAGCGGATGGGGGAGGCTGCCTTGTAGTAGCGCAGCATGCCGAGCGCGTCCATCGCTTCGGGATGCTCGTCGACGAGCCTGTAGGCGCAGGCCTTGAAGTTTTCTGCCTTAAGACGGATGACGCGGTAGAGACGTTTGCGCCCCAGGAATTTTGAAAGGTCTCCTCGGTGGACTTCGATTTTCGCATCGTGCCCAAAGAACACGGCGAGTTCACGGAATACATCGGACTCCTCGTCCAGCAACGGGGAAAGTTGCTTGATCAGGGCGATTGCTTCTGCGTGGCGTGAATTCATGTGTTTTCCTGTGCGAGATTGTTTCATATATAACAAAAAAAAGCCTTCCGATTCTGCCGAAGTAAGAAAAATAAATGATTTTTATTTTGTGACGGAGCCATTTTCCGTTGACAGTCCAATGGGCTGATTTTATATTTGCGCGCGGTTTAGGATGTTTGTTCAACAAGGTTGGCAATTTTCCCTTGTGAAAACAAGGCGCTGACTGCGACGAAAAAATCTGTTGGTTTGGAAATTTTCGAAGCGGTTGCTTGGGGTTAGAATGGAACTGATTAACGACAGTAGTCTGATGCTGCAGGTTATCAAGCTGTGCTGCATCGCGGGGTTTGCAGTGGCGACGCTTGCGTTTGTTTGTTTGCTCGCGCATCTTCACAAGGAAAAGCCTTTCGTCAAGCACAAGAAGGAAGAATGGGAAATCGCCTTCGAAAGGTGGCTGCACAGGCACCATGAAAAATCCCCCGGCATGCACCGAGGGATTTAGCAGAGAGTACATCTAATCCGAAAATGTTACGGGAGGGTGAACTGCTTCAGGAACGGCCAACCGACGTTGCCGTCGCCCTGTTCGTGGCCGCCGCCCTGCTTGGTGCAGAGAACGACCTTCGTGCCATCCTGGCAGTTGGAGTTCTTTTCGGCACCGAGAACCTGCGCGCAAGAACCGCTGAATCGATCAGGCTTCCGGGCACCTATTTCGTGAAGTCCCTCCGTGGCGGCCGCACCTACAGGATCGCTGTCCAGAAATAGCAAGGTTTATAGATTCACTCCTCCAAAAAAACGGCGCCCCGCTATTATGCAGGGTGCTTTTGGGTTATGGGGGTTGGTTTTATTTTCTTACTTCACGAAGCTGGCGGGCAGCGTGAACTGCTTCAGGAACGGCCAGCCGATGCTTGCGTCACCGTAGTCGTGGCCGCCACCCTGCTTGGTGCAGAGCACGACCTTTACGCCGTCCTGGCAGTTGGAGTATTCATCGCAACCGTTGGAGTTCTTGGTCGGAGCCCCGGTACAGCCGTTCTTTTCGCCCCAGAACTTGAAGGTGCCTTCGGCGCCGAGGAAGTTCAGGCCGTCGTTGAATCCGCTATCGCCGCCCTGATATTTGCAGACCGGGTCGTTTGTGCCGCGGAAGTTGATGACAGAAATCGGACGTGACATCTTGCAAGCGGCGCTATTGGTCTTGTTCAAGTCCATAGCTGCCGGAGCGACTGCTGCAAAGACGTCGGACATCATGCAAGCCACGTGGTTGCTCATGCCGCCACCCATCGAGAAACCGGTTGCGTAGATACGCTGCGGGTCGATACAGGCGATTTCTTTGAGTTTGTCGATCATTGCGTAAGAGAACTTGACGTCGTCATCGTTGGAACAGCAGGGGCCGACGTTCCAGCCGTTACCCATTCCACCCGGTTTGCTGGTGCCGTCCGGGTAAAGCGTGATTACGCCTTCGGGGTCAGTCTTGGCCTTGTACGGAGAACTTCCGAATTCGCCATTGCCGGAACCGCCAATCGGGTGGTAGTCAATAACGAGCGGTACGGGCTTGTCGCCCTTGTAAGCGCTCGGAATATGCATGATGAAGGTGCGCTGCTTGCCATCGACGGTCACGGACATATTTTGCTTATCTCCGACTTTTGCAGTCTTGCCGGAGCAATCGACTACGATAGGTTCGTCGCTGCCAGCGTTGCTGCTGGAAGGCGTGACTTTGCTCGAAGAAGATGCCACGACGGAAGAACTCTGAGGCGGAGCGACTTCGCTAGAGCTTGAACTCGAGGGCCTTACCATTTCGATGGTCACGCCGGTTTCGGTTTCGGCCTGCATCTGGTAGACAAAATTGGCGTAGCCGTCAAGCGCAAATTGGAGCATCGGCAACAAGTCGCCTTCTTTCTTGAGCGCCTTTACGCCCTTGTCGGTCACCATGAAGGTGCTGTTCTGGCTGTCCGCGCTGATGCGGATGAACTTCGTGCCGCGGGCAAGTTTGCCCATGTCTAGGGTGACGATTCCCTGGACGGTCTGAAGGTTGCTTTCCTTGAGGACCTTGCCCAGGGCGCTGATTACGGATACCTTGAGCTTATTCGCGTACACGTTGTAGAGGGTGAGGGTCGTGCCTTCCATGTGAATTGACATGTCCGCGGCCTTGGCTCCGGCGAGCGCATCGCTTCCGCCGCTGAGGCTGAACGTGCCGTCTTCGGCACTGGTGGTTTCGAAACCTCCGAAATTGAAGGTGCTGATTTTTACGCCGGCGAGCAAGCGGCCGGAGACCTTGGATTTTACCACTCCGTCGATACTCCAGGCAAAAGCCAGGCTGCTCGACATTGCTATTGCGCTAGCAACGCCTAAAAGTTTGGGAAAATGCATTTTTGACTCCTTTTTTTCCCAAACACCACATACTTACCGAAACATAATTTAAACCCTTTTATAGTCGGTCGGGGCTTGTGCCCTGTGTAAAGTTTTATTTGTTGACATTTTGGTAATGGCAAATTTCGCAAAAAAGGGCCATTCCGCGTGTTGACATTTTCTGATGGGTGGAAAATTCCCGATTTTCGTTAAAAATGGCTTTTTTCACCGCCTGTGGACATTTGGATAATGCCGCCCTGTAAACTTTTGTCCGTGGATAAACTGTCCATAGAATAGTAGGCGGACCGTGAGATTTATGCCCGTGCGCAAGATAGTTTTATTCATGGCTTGCATGGGATGTGCTTGCCACATCAACATAAAAGGGATGTGGATATGAAAAATATTCTCTCAACAGCAACAAAGGTTGCTGCTGTCGCTCTTGCGGCAACAGCGTATTCTTTCGCAGGGCCCGGCTTGGCCGATGGCGCGGCAAAGTTCATTGGTAACATTACCCAGAGTAATAGTGTCGGCTCAGACTTTACTGCGCTCTGGAACCAAGCTACGGCCGAAAACGGCTGTAAGTGGGGTTCCGTCGAAGGTACTCGTGGCCGTTACAACTGGGGTGCCTGCGATGCTGCCTATAACTGGGCAAAGCAGAACGGGGGTCACTTCAAGTTCCACGCTTTGGTGTGGGGCTCCCAGTATCCGGGTTGGTTGAACGGCCTCAGCGTCGATGAAACCAAGAAGGCGATTACCGCCTGGTTCGATGCTGTTAAGGAACACTACCCTGAAATCGAGATGATTGACGTGGTGAACGAGGCTATCCGTACGGGCAACAACAGCTATCATTCTCCTTACGGCAAGAACAACAATATCATTCCGGCACTTGGCGGCGACAACAATGGTGACTACACCTTCGTGACGACGGCCTTCAAAATGGCGCGCGAACGTTGGCCGAAGGCTATCCTCATTTATAATGACTACAACACCGTCCAGTGGAACAAGGATCAGGGCATTCAGCTTATCCAGACCATCAAGAAAAACGGTGCTCCGGTCGACGCATATGGTTTGCAGGCCCACGACATGATGAGCCAGGGCGGTGGCCAGGGCGGTACCGGTGGCGGCGGCGTCTGCTTGAACATCAATACGCTCAAGAGCATTACCAAGGAAATCTGGGACAAGACCCAGACCCCGATGTTCATCAGCGAATACGACATTGCAACTACCGACGACAATATCCAGAAGCAGTGCTACTCCGAACAGATTTCTCACTTCATGGAAAACGAACACATTGCCGGCATTACCATCTGGGGCTACATTTATGGTCGCACTTGGCTCGACTGTAACGGCACTGCGAGTGGCTGCTCCGGCATTGTCAAGAATGGCCAGGACCGCGCCGCTTTGAAGTGGATGAGGGAGTACCTCAAGAGCAACAAGGGCGTGAACACGACTGGCCTCAAGACGGGAGTGCTCACTCCGGTCGAACCTGTGCCGCGCAAGTTGTTCAAGGGTTCTGCATTCGACATCCCGGGCAAAATCGAAGCCGAAGACTTTGATATTTCCGGTGTCGGCGAAACCAATGGCGTGAGCAACGTTTCTTACAGCGAAAGCGATATCGAAAATCACGGCGACGTGAAGGATTACCGCAAGGACACGACGGGTGTCGACCTCTACAAGAAGGCGACCGGCATCATCGTGGGCTACAACAGCGAAGGCGATTGGCTCGAATACACCGTGAACGTAAAAGAAGCGGGCGACTACACCATGTTCGCAGCCGTGGCTGCCGCCGGTTCTACCTCCAGCTTCCAGATGTCCCTCGACGGCAAGGCCATTACCGATGTCATCAGCGTCCCGGCCGCCAAGCAGGGCGAAGAAAACTACGACGACTACAACAAGGTCAAGGCTAACGTGTCCCTCACGGCCGGCACGCATATCCTCCGCATGACGGTGACCGGTTCCTGGTTCGACGTGGACTACTTCACCTTCGTGAAGGGCAAGGATGCGACCGACCCGGAACCGATCGTGAAGGATGAGCCGTTTGTTGACGATTCCACGACGTTCATCGCTCATAAGGTCCAGTACGACCCGAATGCCCTTCAGGATTACTTCGTGTTCGACATGCATGGTGTGAACATGGGTGTCCTCAGCGCCTATGGCTTCGAAGGCGCTCGGGAGATCCTCCGTTCCTCCGTTGACGTGAAGTCCTCGGGCGTGTACCTGCTGCGCAATCGCTTCACCGGCGAAATGCAGAAGGTCCGTGTAATTAAGTAAGAATCAAATAAATTAACGAAATTTTACAAAAAAGAGCAGATTCCGGGATTCTCCGGAACCTGCCTTTGGAGGTTATGGACATTTTGTCAATGGGAAATATTCACTTGTAGGGGAAGCCGCCCTTTTTTGAGGATATTTTAAAATGGGGAAACTTCAAAAAAGGATGTGTGTAACATGAAAAACATTCTCTCTAGGGCTAAAAGGGCCGCTGTATTTGCTATTGCAGCGTCCACTCTCTCTTTTGCAGGACCCGGCTTGGCCGATGGTGCTGCAAAATTCGTAGGCAACATTACGACTCGCGGCCAGGTCCGCAGCGACTTTACGCAGTTGTGGAACCAGATTACCGCCGAAAACGAGTGCAAGTGGGCTTCCATCGAAGGCTCCCGTGGCCGTTACAACTGGGGCGGTTGTGATGCTGCATTTAACTGGGCGAAGAACAACGGTGGCCACTTCAAGTTCCACGCCCTGGTTTGGGGCTCCCAGTATCCGAACTGGCTGAACGGTCTTAGTGCCGATGAAACCAAGAAGGCCATTACCGCCTGGATGGATGCAGTCAAGGACCATTACCCCGAACTCGAAATGATTGACGTGGTGAACGAAGCCATCAAGGCGGGTGGCAAGTACCATTCCAATTACGGCTCGCAGGGTGGCAACAACATTGTCGCGGCTCTCGGCGGCGATAACGGCAATTACGAGTTCGTGCAGACGGCGTTCAAGATGGCCCGCGAACGTTGGCCGGAAGCGATCCTCATCTATAACGACTATAACACGGTCCAGTGGAACAAGAACGAAGGTATCGACCTCATTCAGAAGCTGAAGAAGGGCGGTGCTCCGGTGGATGCCTACGGCCTGCAGGCCCATGACATGATGAGTCAGGGCGGTGGCCAGGGCGGTACCGGCGGTGGCGGCTCCTGCTTGAGCATCAATACGCTCAAGAGCACTATCGAAGAAATCTGGAACAAGACCGAGATTCCGCTGTTCATCAGTGAATACGATATTTTCACGAGCGATGATAACGTTCAGAAGAAGTGCTACTCCGAACAGATTTCCTACTTCATGGAGAACGAACATATTGCCGGTATCACCATCTGGGGCTATATCTACGGCGCTACATGGAATGATGGTACGTCCGGTATTATCAAGGACAACAAGGACCGTCCGGCTATGACCTGGTTGAAGGAATACCTCGCTTCGAACAAGGGCGCTAACGATACCGGCCTTCCGACGGGCGAGTTGACGCCGGTCGAACCTGAACCGCAGACTCCGTTCAAGGGTAAGGCGTTTGACTTGTCGGGCAAGATTGAAGCTGAAGACTTCGACATCCCGGGCAAGGGCAAGGGCAATAACTCCTATTCCGTTTCTGGCGATTGCGATGATTCCTGGAATACGGAATATAGAAAGGGTACATCTGTAAAGATTGGCGAAAAGAATGGCGGCCTTGTTCTTGGTTGCAACCCGACAGGAAACTACTTCGAATACACCATCAACGTGGCTTCGGCTGGCGACTATGTCGTGTCGGCAAACGTGGCTGCTAGCGGAACTGGCTCCATCGTGTTCAAGGTCGGCGACAAGGTTGTTTCTGATACGCTTGAATTTACCGGTGATTCCTGGACTTCCTTCGACCAGGTCAAGGGTAACATCAAGCTCGATGCCGGCGAACAGATCCTGACTCTCGAAATTTCCAAGGGATATATCGATGTCGACTGGTTCCAGATTACGAAGGCCGGCGAAATTCCTCCGGACGCTATCGCCCAGAAGGTCAGCTACGACCCGAACAGCCGTCAGGATTACTTCGTGTTCGACATGCACGGCGTGAACATGGGCGTCCTGAGCGCTTACGGATTTGAAGCGGCCGCGGAGATCCTCCAGAACTCCAGCGACGTGAAGTCCTCGGGCGTGTACATGCTGCGTAACCGCGCTACCGGCGCAATGCAGAAGGTCCGCGTGGTCCGCTAATAGCAAACCCAAGAGTTTAGCATTTTAGAGACGGGTCCCGAAACGAAAGTTTCGGGATTCGTTTCTTTATGCGTTTGCCTTGTTCCCATGGATAGATTGTCCATGAAAACCCCCTTCCGACATGCGATTTTTGACGTTTTTCAAGGTAATTTTGGAATATAGACAATAAAAAAGGATGTGGTGTATGAAAAATCTTTCTCTCTCTCTCGCTGTCGTTGCCATCGCTGGCCTTGCAACCGTGGCAAATGCCGCATTGGCCGATGGTGGCGCCAAGTTCGTGGGCAATATTACTACGGGTGGCCAGATCCGTAGCGACTTCGCCCAGTACTGGAACCAGATTACTCCCGAAAATGGCTGTAAGTGGGGTTCCATCCATTCCCTTTCTAACGGCAACAGCGGTACAAGCAAGTTCGCCTGGGACAACTTCGACAAGTGCGAAAGCGCCTACAAGTGGGCCAAGGAAAAGCCCGGTGAGCGTCACTTCAAGTTCCACGCCCTCGTTTGGGGTTCCCAGTACCCGAACTTCCTCTGCAAGAAGAAGAATCCGAGCATCACGGTAGAAAAAACCAAGCAGTACATCACCGAATGGTTCGACGCCGTTGCGGCCAAGTTCCCGGACCTCGAATACATCGACGTGGTGAACGAAGCCATTTGGGCGGGCGACAACTACCACTCCGGTTACGGCAAGCCCGCTGCAGGTGCCGAAGGCCACAGCACCGACGATACCGAATGCGGCGGCTCCTACATTATCGAGGCCCTCGGTGGCGACCGCGTGGTGAATGGCAAGCACCAGTACGACTTTATCACGAATGCCTTCAAGATGGCCCGCGAACGCTGGCCGAAGGCTGTGCTTATCTACAACGACTACAACACGCTCTCTTGGCAGATTAACGAAGGTATCGAACTCATCCAGACCATCCTCAAGAATGGCGCTCCGGTCGATGCATACGGCCAGCAGGCTCACGACTGCAAGGGCATGAGCAAGAACGATTTCGAAAGCAAGATGACTCGAATCCATAACGAGACGGGCCTACCGCTCCTCGTTTCGGAATACGATATCGGCGAAGCCGACGATACCAAGCAGAAGAACGATTACGCAAACCAGGTTCCCTTCATGTGGGAAACTCCTTGGGTCGCGGGTATCACTATCTGGGGTTATATCAACGGCTCTACCTGGGTGGCAAACACCGGCCTTATCGAAAAGGATGGCCGCAAGCGCGCTTCCATGAACTGGCTCGAAGACTACTTCGCGAAGAACCTCAACAAGGGCCAGAATGAAGTGACCTTCACTCCGGTCGAGCCCGAACCGCAGCTTCCGTTCAAGGGTCAGCCGATTGCGCTTCCGGGCAAGGTCGAAGCCGAAGATTTCGATATCCCGGGCAAGGGCGTCAACGAAGACGGCACGAGCAACCAGTCCTACAGCGACGATTCCGAAAACCACGGCGATAGCGACTACCGCAAGGATACGGGCGTTGACCTCTACAAGAAGGCGACTGGCGTGATTGTGGGCTACAACAGCGAAGGCGACTGGCTCGAATGGACCGTGAACGTGAAGGAAGCGGGCGACTACACGATGTTTGCCGCCGTGGCGGCCGCGGGCTCCACCTCCAGCTTCCAGCTCTCCCTCGATGGCAAGGCCCTGACCGACGTGATTTCGGTTCCTGCCGCCAAGTCCGGCGAGGAGAACTACGATGACTACAACAAGGTCAGCGCCAACGTGACCCTCCCGGAGGGTAAGCATATACTCCGCATGGACGTGACTGGCGCCTGGTTCGACGTGGACTACTTCACCTTCGTGAAGGGCAAGGACGCGACCGACCCCGAACCGATTGACCCGGGTACGACCTCCATTGCGAATGTCAAGTTTGATGCGGGCGCACTCCAGGATTACTACGTGTTCGACATGCACGGCGTAAACATGGGCATACTCTCCGCTTACGGTTTTGATGCCGCCGCCCGGATGCTCCAGACTTCCGGTACAGTGAAGTCCTCGGGAGTCTACATGCTGCGCAACCGCTTTACCGGCGAAATGCAGAAGGTCCGCGTGACCCGCTAAGGCAAAAAAGAATCCTAATCCATACACCCGAAGCCTCCGGAAAATTTCCGGGGGCTTTTTTGACGTTTTTTCGGCAATTTGCAATCTATTTATTACACGTCCGGGGGTGTTGTTTTTGGGTGCGCCAAGTTATATTTAAACCGGGTGGGAAAACACAAAAACAAGGATGTTTATGAAAACTTTTCTAAAAGCGACAGCTTGCGCGGTTCTCTTGACCGCAGCCATGGGTAATGCAGGGCAGTACCCTTTCCCGCAGAACATGAAATACCCGCATGGCACGATTATTGAATATGCCAATACGGACATGATCAAGGAACATTACAAACTGTGGAAGCAGGCTTGGTACAATGCCAGCAACGGCTGGGTGTATGCACCGGAAGGAAAATGCTCTACCGTTTCTGAAGCTATTGCATACGGTATGTTGATTACTGTATACATGGACGAAGAAGAAGTGTTCAAGAACCTTTATAAGGTTTGGACGTCCAATACGGTTGGTGGCGCTAAAAACGCTGGCATGAATTGGCGTATTGGTTGCCAGGCTGACAACGGTTCGGCTACGGATGCCGACGAAGATGCCGCTCTCGCCCTCGTGATGGCATCCAAGCAGTGGAACAATGCTGGTTATTTGAGCGATGCGACGGCGCTTATTAATTGGATTGCCCAGAACGATGTTGATGGCAATAACTCCCTCAAGCCGGGCAGCAACTGGAATCCGGCTCTCAACCCGAGTTATGTGGTGCCGGGGCACTACCGCCTGTTCGAAAAAGTGACGAATAACAGTAAGTGGTCTACCATCCGTTCTAAGGCAATGCAGGATTTGCTTGCTTGTCAGGATTCCAAGACCGGTCTAGTGGGAGACTGGTGCAGTTGGAGTGACCATAAGACGATTTCTTCTCCGGGTGCAGCCGTATCCAATGATATTGGTTTCTATGATGACGCCGCACGTACCCCGTGGCGTACCGCTTGGGCCTATTACTGGTATGGTGATAGCGACGCGCAAAAGTTCAACCAAACTGTAACAAAATGGCTCATCCCGAATACCCGCACTGCTAGTGGCGTGAATTCTGGCTACAAGTGGCAAGATTACATGAACTCGTACATAGCGGACGAAAGCGATTCGCGCAACTTTGTCTCTTCTACCTTCTCCGGCGGTCTTGGCCTTGCGACTTCGTCTATAAACACTGACGAGGCGAAATCCTATCTTAACACGGTTTTCAAGGTCCTCAAGGAAAAGAAGAGCTGTGCATCTGTGGATGGTTGCGGCGAAAGTATCGCGGGTGAAAAATATTACCCGGCTACCTTGAACATGCTTTACCTCCTCATCTTGACGGGCAATATGCCTAACCTCTATGATCTTTCCGGCTTTACGAGATTCACGCCGGATACTACCAAGGCTCCGTCCGTGAATCAGATTGGCGGAACCCAGATGGAACGCGGCGATACGACTGTCGGTGTCTCGGGCCTTTGGAACTGGGGCGCCTACCATGACAAGCTCGGTATCGGCACCAAGATGGTTCCTGACTCGGGTTCCTCTCCGCTGTTCAGGAAGGACGACGGCTCTATCTATGCCGAAGCCTCCATGAATATCGGTCCTGAACCGGATTATGTCCCGGGCGTAGCGCTTAAGTATCCGTCTGCCGGTATTGCGGTGTCGTTCAAGAAGGAAGAATGCAAGCAGACAAAGACCTGCGGGGTCGATTTCACGGCTCTCGGTATCAAGTATGTCCGCGTGACAGCAAAGACTTCTGGCCCGATCCGTATGGCCGTCTTGAATACCATTACGGATGAAAATGCCGAAAAGGGACTGCAAAATTTGGGTGCCGGCTCTGAACCGGGTATCTATGTCGACAACTCCGATGACTACGTTGCCGTCACCTATGATATGACCCCGGATGAATGGGGCTTCAAGGGTGCGAACGGCACGAAGATAACCATCCTTGACTGGGTGAACAAGAATGCACCTCCGGGAGCAGACATCATCAAGACAATCAAGGGTTTCAAGTGGGAAGTCAAGGATGCTCAGGGTGGCATCGGCGAAATCTCCATCAAGAAGATTGAATTCCTCGATGCGAACAAGCAGGCGATTGACCCTGTCAAGCTTACCGGCATCGTCATTTCGGATGTCCCGGCGTCCTCCAGTTCTGCTGCCGTGAATCCGGGTTCTTCCAGCTCTGCTACCGTGAATCCGGAATCTTCCAGCTCGGGCCCAGACGCCATCCATGCGGTTGCCTCCGTCGGATCGCTCAAGGTCGTGACTTCCGGTATGCAGGTCCGCGTGCTCGGCGCAAGGCTCGGCTCCTCCTATGCCGTGTTTGACGTCCAGGGCAAGGCTGTCGTTTCTGGCCGTATCGGCGCTGCCGACCAGGGCATTGCAGTTCCCCACAAGGGAATCTACCTTGTCCGTGTCGATGGCAAGATCCATACCGTGACGGTCAAGTAGCGAGGGTTAAAGAATTATCCAGAACCGGGGCTCTGCTGCCTCGGTTTTTTGTATATGGGCTTTGCATATGCCGCATAAAACTTGCCCATGACTCTCGGCTTTTGTATATTCTCAGTGCGGGAACGAGTTCCCGGAAATTTTTGGAGCTTAGAATGGATATTGGTGCGTATCATTTTCAGAATCCCGAAGCCTTCTGGCTGTTTATTCTTGTTCCGGTTCTGATTGCCTTATACGTTTACAGGCAACAACGCCGCAAGAGCACGATCAAGTTTCCCGCCCTTGCGATTGCGAAAAAGGCTGTCCCGAGCCGTCGCGTTCGCCTCCGCCATATCGTGCCTGCGCTCCGCCTTGCCGCCCTCTGCTGCTTTATTGTGGCGCTAGCCCGCCCGCAAAACGCGATGGAAATTGAATACACGAATACCGATGGCGTCGACATCATGCTCGTACTTGATGTTTCGGGATCGATGGGAACGCTCGACATGCTTACCCGCGTGGAACAGGCGAAACTCGGCGTGATGAATGCCGAGCGCATCTACAAGTCGGGGGATTTCTGGAAATATAGCCGCATGGGCTATGCGCAGGATGTGATTGCCGAGTTTATCCAGAAGCGCCGCAGTGACCGCATCGGGCTTTCGGCGTTCGGAAGTCGGGCCATGACGCAATGCCCCCTCACGCTCGATTACGGAAGCCTTCTTGAAATCCTGGGCGCGACGGACGAACTGGCTCGCGATTCCGTGGTGGCGTCGAGGACCGCGATTGGCGATGGCCTCATGAACGCGCTTGCCCGACTGCAGAAGTCCGAGGCGAAATCGAAGGTCGTCATCCTCCTCACCGACGGCAAGGACAATGCGAGCGTCATATCCCCGGTGCGCGCGGCCGAGGTTGCCCAGTCACTCGGCATCAAGGTCTATACGGTCGGCGTCGGCAAGAAGAAGGGCAAGATTCTCGGGTTCCAGGTGAACCCGTGGACGGGCGAAATCTCGTGGGCCGAAAGTGACATCACTCCCGAGGAGGGAATCGACGAGTCGACCCTCGTGGCGGTGGCACAGAAGACGGGCGGCAAGTTCTACCGCGCCGAGAACAAGGAACAGCTCGAAGAAATCTATTCCGAAATCGACCAGCTCGAAAAGACCGAAATCGAGACGGTCGTCTATGCGCGCTATGCCGAAAAGTTCTACCCGTGGCTTTTGGCGGGCGCCCTGTTGATCCTGCTGGAACTTCTGCTTGCGAACACGCGCTTCGTGCGCATCCCCTAGCGCTAGGTTTTGGCCGTTGGCGGCTTGAAGCAGTTTTCCTTGGCGTTGTCGAGGAAGGAGTCTATGTTCTGCGTGGACTTGGTCCCGTATTCGGACCAGTAGATGCTGAAGGACAGCGGCCAGGGTATCTGGCCGAGCTGGCTATTCTGCGTGCTCTTGCGGACAATCCCGTTGCAGAGTTCCTCGACTTCGGAGAAGTTGCCGCATTCGTAGACGATGGCGAAGGTGTCCGAGCTGTACCGGGCGAGGAAAAGGTTCTTGTCCTTGCACTGGGAGCGCAGGAATTGCGCCATCTGCCGGAGGGCCATGTCGGGGGCGTGCTTGCCGTGCGTCTTGCGTATAGTGACCAGGTCATCGATGTGGATCTGGATGAGGAAGAGCCTCTTGCTTGCATCCAGTGTCTGCGTGATGCGGCTAAGGTAAGCCGCGAACTTGCTTGTGCTGTTGAGCCCGGTGGTAAGGTCGGTGGAGGAGTTTTCCTTGAGGTCGCTCAGGTAGATGAATAGGATCGTGAGCATGAGCGCGGGCGAGGTAATCGGCATTTCCATGGACTGGGTCTGGATCGCCATGCCGGCAAGCGGAACGAAGACGATGATGGCGAGCTGGTTATAGTGCCTGCGCAGGAACCGGTTCTTGCACTTGAACGAATTGCGGAGGGCTACGGCGCTCGCGCCGAGGAGGTAGCCGACGGAGACCAGGTTCAGGAGGATCCACAGGACGGGATTCAGGGCTGTTCCCGTGTCGTGCAGGTGCATGAATGCCACGATGATGGCGTAACCGCCCGTGATGAATATGGGAGCCAGGATGAGAAGGGCCCATTTCTGCAGCCTGTAGCTGCTCGATGTGACCGCGTAGGATACCATGTAGAACCATGCTGCCGCGATGGCGAGGCATGCGATAATCTTGAGGCATTCGATAATTCTGCAGGCGATGACGAATTCCGGCGAGAGGATTTTCCCGGCAATCTCGAGGGCGGCGAATACGATGAAAAAGTCGAGCAGCCTGTCGAGTGCCCTCGCACAGAGCAAAAGCGATGCCGCCTCCCTGTTGCCCTGTCGGATCAGGAGGAGGACCAAGATGCAGATGACATCAACCTCTATTGCGAAAAGGACTGAATCCATATCAACCTTCTTGTTCTGAATATAATAAAATTTTAAGAAAGGGGAAAATTTTTTGAAAAAAACGCTTCGGGGCCGTTTTTTTGTATATTCTAGGTGCTTGCGGGTGGATTCCCGAGCCGATCCTGGAGGATTTGATGCGTTTTGCCGAACCGAACTTTCTTTGGTGCCTTTTTTCGCTGCCGCTGTTTGCGCTCCTGTTTTACTATGCCTACCACCGCCGAAAAAAGCTTGCCGCGCGTTTTGTCTCGCTTTCGATGCTCCCGAAACTTTCGACCAGCGTATCCCCGTGGAGGCGCCTTGCCAAGGTGACGATCCTGCTTCTGGCCATCGCCTTCCTCTTTGTGGCGCTCGCGCGTCCGCAGTGGGGCCGCAAGATGGAACATGTCGAACGCCGTGGCCTCGACCTCGTGCTGTTGCAGGATATTTCGCTTTCGATGCTTGCCGAGGATGTGAAGCCGAACCGCCTCGTCCGCAGCCGTCACGAGATTTCCGCTTTCCTGGAAGGGCTTTCGGGCGACCGCGTGGGGCTTGTCGCGTTCAGCGGCGAGGCCCAGGTGATGGTGCCCCTGACGCTTGACTACGGCACGGTACAGATGATGCTGCGAGAGCTGAATCCGGGCTGGCTCATGCCTGGCACGAACCTCGAAAACGCCATCCGCAAGGGGATGACCTTGTTCAAGAATTCCGGTGGCGCAGGACAGTATTCGGTGATGATTCTCATGAGCGATGGCGAAGAACTCGAGGCCGCCGCGGTGAATGCCGCGAAGGAAGCGGCAGAGATGGGCATCAAGATTTATACCATCGGTATCGGCAGCCGCGAGGGCGTGCCTATCCCGGTGAAGACGAAAAACGGCGACGTCGCCTACAAGAAGGATATCCAGGGAAACATCGTGACGACGCGTCTAGAGGAAGGAACGCTGCAGGAGATTGCGAGCGTGACGGGAGGCCTGTATTTCTACGCGAGCCCGGGCGAATTCCAGTTGCAGAAGGTGTTGACCGAGATTGCGGGCATGGAGAAGAAGGAACAGGCTTCCGACCGCATGGAAAATTACCAGGACCGCTACCAGATATTCCTCGCGCTTTCGGCCCTGCTCTTCCTGGCCGAGGCCCTGGTTTCCGAACGTGGGCGCCGCCGCAAGCAACTCGCCGGCCGCTTCAGTTGATATAATTAGAGAGGGCTGTGCCCTCCCTAGTCGACAATAACTAAAGGGACAGCGCACCGGCACTGTCCCTTTGGTTTTGGAGGATAGAGGAAAAGCCCTTCTGGTGGGTATGTCTCTCTTGGAGACGGGCGGCTCGCCGAGGCGATGCCGAAGTGATCCACCGGAAGGGCTCATTGTCTAATATAACTCAAAAAGTCCATTGCGGACGCCCAATCTTCAAAATGACTACTCCAAGTTGGATGATTGCCGATTCCGGCATTTATAAATCTATTTTAATTCCATATTAAATCTATATTTAGAACGAGATGAAAAAAGAGATGAGACTTTTGACCGTTGCCGCCTTCTCTGCGGTTGTTGCCGCATGTTCCTCGGGCCCGAAGCCCGAGGCCGAGACCCCTGCCGCGGCTCCCGCCGTTGCCGAAACTGCGGCTGTATCCGATATACCCGCTAGCTACAAGGATATCCGGTATCCCGACTACAAGTACGTGGCGCCTTACCCGAAGGATTACCGCGTGGAGCTTGCTCCGGGCATTTCGGGCTATATCGTTCCCGATTCGAGCCTCCCGCTCGTGAACCTCTCCGTGTATTTCGAGAACCCGCAGGTGGTTTCGAATATCAAGGACGAGGCCGCCTCCGAGATGCTGGGCTCGATGTTCCGCCGTGGCGGTAGCACGAACACGTCGGCGCACGCCCTTGACGATTCGCTCGAGTTCATTAGCGCCGGGATTTCTACTTCCGTAGGGACGTGGAAATCGGGATTTTCCATCGATTGCCTTTCGAAGGATTTCCTCACCACGCTGTTTCTTGCAGGGGAGCTGATTGCGACTCCGGGTTTTGACAAGGAACAGCTCGAAATTGTCAAGACGAATTTTGTGACGGCTCACGAGCAGCGCTACGATACTCCGGCGAAGGTGCTTTCCGCATTGAGGACCAAGGTCAACTACGCCCCGAATCCGCGGTTGTGGGATGCTACGCTCGAAGAATACAAGAAGGTGGGTGTCGACGACCTGAAACGTCTTTCTGCAAAGACCTTCATAAATGGCATGCATCTTCCTGATCGAGGACGCGTCGTGTTTGCCCTGTCGGGAGACGTGAACCGCGATTCTGCCCTGACCGTGCTCAAGGGCTTTATCATGGCCTTGTTCATGAAGCAGTCCGGTGACGAGGCCGGTTCCGAGGCGCTCTACAGTGCGCCGCAGCCGCTTGTGTTCCTGAACAGGCCCGGCACCTACGTGGTGGACAAGGATATCACGCAGGCGAACATCTCGATGAACCAGCCCTTCGTGAAACGTCCGCATCCGGATTACTACCCGACGGCCGTCGCGAACTTTATTCTCGGTGGCGGCAGCTTCTCTTCGCGCCTCATGACGCGCGTGCGTAGCGACGAGGGCCTTGCCTACCACATCAGCAGCCGCGCGGGCAACGACTACCGCGATACGGCGATGATTTCGATTAGCCTGCAGACGAAGGTGGAATCCGCCGCGTTCGCGTTGAAACTCGTGTACGAGGAAATAGAGAAACTCGCGAAGGATGGCCCCACGGAAGAGGAACTCGCGATGGCGAAGAAGACGCTCGTCGAGAGCCTGCCCGGGCTGTTCGATTCCCCGTCCTCGATTGCGGAAATATTCGCGGGGGATGAACTGTTGGGCAAGAGCCCGGACCATTACCTTGACTACGTGAAGGAAATCAACGCCGTGACCGCCGAACAGGTGAAGGCGATGATCAAGAAGTATTACGCGAAGGACAAGATGACGATATCTGTAGTGGGTCCGGTCGCAAAGCTCGAGGCCCTGAAGCCCTTTACGGTTGTCCCGATTGACAGTCTCGAATTCAGGTAATCCATGTTCAGGGTTGTTTCGGAATATCTTTCCCGTCTGTCTGTCGCATCGCTGCTAGTGATGTTTGTGGGCGTATGCTCCCATGCTGCGGATTCCGACAACATGCTCGGCGCGGATTCGGTTGTCCGCAACAGCCTCCTCAAGCAACTCGAAAACGAAGACGACCTCCGTTCGCTCTGTTCGGGTCTCAAGAAATGCCTCGATATCGATTACCCGGGGTGCTCCGCCGGGGACAAGCATCCGTGGCCGAGACTGAAGTATGACGACGAATACTGTGGCGTCTACCGCGAAGTCGTGAAGCGCGGATTCGAACCCAGGCCCGGAGTGCCGATGGGGGTGCAGATTTTTGCGCGCCTCGGCCGTAGGTACAGGGCCATCTACGAGAACAAGGGGACGCTTCCGCTCGGGGAAAGCGTCATCAGCTACCTTTTCGACAACATGCCCTTTACGGCGGAACTGATCAATGCCTACCTCGGTTCCAACTACCAGCTCGAATACACGAGTGCGAACCGCCGCTACTTCAACGGGAGCAACGGCAGGAGCCTATCGGGAGAATTCTACTGGGCGCTGCAGGATAGCGCGGGCGCGAGGCTCGGCATGCGGAACCTGTTCTTTGGCTACGGGCATGCCAAGGTCCTGAAGTGGTCGCTGCACGGCACCGCCATTGCGTTCCTCGACATGGACGAAACTCCCCAAAAGGAGATTAAGTATAAACTAACTGCGATTGTCTTCCCCGGGAATTCGGTTCTCAATTCCATCATGCAGATGCAGGTGTTCAAGGCGGTCGTGAACGAAAAGATAGACGACATCGTGAAGGATATCAAGAAGGCGTCTGGCCGCTACTTTGGCGGCGACAAGGAGCCGATGCTCAAGAGCGCCTCGCTCAAGTCGTTCGACAACGTGCAATATGTGCTCGATTTCGAAAACGTGGTGAATGGCGCTCCGTGGAAACTTGGGGATTTTGAAAAGAAACGCAGGGAACGCGAAAAGCAGAAGCGCGATGCGATTCCCTTGAAAGTAGAAGACGTGAGGACACAGCAAAAATGAGTGAAAGCGAAAAGGAAAGCCTGGAATCCCTCCTGGCGCGCGTGACGGACAGGCGCAGGGAACTATTGACGGAAGTCGTGAATCGCCGCACGAGGCATTTCTGCATGGTGTTGGAAGACCTGTTCGACCCGCATAACATTTCGGCGGTTATCCGCACGGCGGAAGTGTTCGGCCTACAGGACGTGCACATCATCGAAGAAGACAACGCCTACAGCGTGAACAAGTCCATATTGAAGGGCAGCTACAAGTGGATGAGCCTCTACCTCTACAAGAAACGCATGCTCTGCATGGAAAAGCTCCGTGCGAAGGGCTACAAGATTGCGGTCGCGAGCACGAACACCACGAATTCCGTGCTCGACCTGGATTTGAGCCAGCCGACGGCGTTCTACCTCGGGAGCGAATTCCACGGGAACCATCCCGATACGCTCGCGCATGCCGATTACGAGTTCAAGCTGCCGCAATACGGCATTACCGAATCGATGAACGTCTCGGTTGCCGGTGGCGTGCTCATGACCTACCTCGACGTGTACATGCAGAAGGAAGGGCGCGAGAAGTTCCTGCTTTCGCCTGCCGACCGCGACGCCCTGCTGCGCGACTGGCTCGACCGTCACGTGAACGGGATCGAGAACAACAGCCCCATCGTGCATGTAGATGCCTGATTCTGCTCGAAAAGTGCGAAAAAAAGCCCGATTTTTGAATCCCGGGCCGGAAACCTTCGTAGAAAAAACTAATTTGAAGCAAGAATGAAAAAGAATTCTGCCCTATATTTTTCTGTTGGCCTCGTTGTTCTCTTGGCCGTTGTGATTCTAGTCTTCGGCATGTTCTTCCTGAACGAGAAGGACCCCCGGGAAACTTTCAATACGTTCTACCTCCGCTTCTCCCAGGTCAGCACCCTGGTGCTCGATGACCCGGTCAAGGTCAATGGCGTCAAGATGGGCAAGGTGGAAGACATCAGCCTCGCCGGTCACCGCGTGGTCGTGCGCATCCGTCTCCGCACCGACGTGAAGATCCCGAAGGATTCCGAAATCCGCGTGCAGAACATCGGTATCATGGGCGAACGCCAAATTGGCATGATCTTGGGTGACGCCGAAAGCTACTGGGCTCCGGGTGACACCATCAACGGGCAGTTCGATGCCGGTATCGCCGAGGCGCTTGGCCTTGCGGGCGAAGTCTGCGACAGCACGAAGGTCCTCCTTGAATCCGTGAAGGAGGCCCTCAACGGCACTATTGCGAACCCCGATTTCCAGGAACGCTTCAGGACCATCCTCGCGAAGGCCGAATCCCTGGAAGACCGCCTGATGACCATGGTCAACACCACCGACCCGCAAATCAAGAAGAGCCTGAACGGCCTTAACGATGTGATGGGGAAGGTCGAGACTCTTGTCGACGGCGTGAAGCCCCCTATGGACAATCTTTTTGCCAATGCGGACAAGGTCGTCGGGAATGCCGACCACCTGGTGTCCGAACTGGAAGGCGTTACCAAGCACCTGGACGAGCTGATTGCGAAGGTTCAGTCCAAGGACAATACGATGGGCATCCTGCTGTCGGACAGGGCCCTGCACGACGACCTCGTCAAGACGATTCATTCCGCCGACAGCCTGTTCCGTGTCATCCTGCATGACGGGCTGGATATCAACGTGGATATTTTCTGAGGAAACAATGATCGAAAAGACTCTAACGGTCACTAACAAGTTGGGCATCCATGCGCGTCCGGCGGGCATGATTGTCGATATTACCGGCCCGGCCAAGAGTGATGTATATATTGTTTTCGAAGGGACGAAGGCGAACGCCAAGAGCATCCTCAACGTGATGATGCTTGCTATTCCGCTGGGCTCCGAAGTCCGGTTCGAAGTCGACGGCGAAGACGAACAGGAAGTCGTGCAAAAGCTGGAACAGTTATTCCATGACAACTTCAACGAAGAACCCAACTGAGACGGGGGTGTCTGGCGGACGCTCTTCCGTAAGGCTTGTCCTGGTTGGCGTGCCTGCGTCTCCCGGCTTTGCCATGGGGCGCGCTTTTCAGGTTATCAGCCGCGAACTGACGGTCGTTGAAGAGACAATTTCGGAATCGAGGGTCCAGACCGAGGAACAGGTTTTCTTGAAGGCCGTCGAACGCACTTCCAAGGAAATCAACCAGATCAAGGAAATATCCGAGACGCGGACGGGCGTCTACGACAGCCTCATCTTTGCGACTCACCTGATGATCCTCCAGGATCCGGGACTCGTGAACGGCGTCCTGGACATGATTCGCAAGGGGCACAAGAATGCACGCTGGGCGGTGCATGTGGTTCTCGGCGACTACATCGACCGGTTCGGAAAGATTGATTCGCCTGCAATGCGCGACAAGGCCGCGGACCTGCGGGACCTGTACAACCGGCTCATGGCGGCTATGGAAAATTCCGAACCGGCCTTGGCGGAAGTATCCAGCGAGAACGGTGCGGTCCTCGTTGCGCACGAGATCATGCCCAGCTTCCTGATGTCGCTCAAGCCGGGCCAGGCGCAGGCGCTCCTGATGGATACCGGTGGCCGAACAAGCCATGTGGCAATCCTTGCGCGCTCGCTGCAGATTCCGGTAGTGTCCGGCCTCCGCGACGTAGCCTCGCGCGTGAAGTCCGGCGATACGGTCATTGTGGACGGTACGGACGGCAGGGTCATCGTCAATCCCAACGACGACGATATCCGCAAGTTCCATGAACGTCAGGAAGTCTACGAACGCCAGCGCAGGGAACTGTTTACCATGCGCAGGCTCGAACCCATGACCCGCGACGGTAAGTACATCACGCTGCATGCGAACATCGAACTTCCGAGCGAAGCCGAGAAGGTCATGGACTACGGTGCGACCGGCATCGGCCTTTACCGTTCGGAGTTCCTGTTCTTCCAGAACAGCGCCCCGAGCGAGGAGGAACAGACGGAAGCCTACAAGCGCATCCTCAATACGATGGCGCCCTGCCCCGTCACGATCCGAACCCTGGATGCCGGAGGCGACAAGCTTGTCGAAGGCCTTTCCGCGGCGAACGAGGCGAACCCGTTCATGGGATGGCGCTCTATCCGCGTGTGCCTCTCGCGCGAAGATATTTTCCGCACGCAGCTCAAGGCCCTGCTCCTTGCAAACGAGAAGGGCAACCTTAGGATTTTGCTCCCGATGATTTCGGGCCTCGACGAATTGCGCAAGGCGAAGGCCTGCATCCGCAGCTGCATCGCGGAACTGGAGGCGAAGGGCCACAAGTGCGCCGCCGTGAAGGTGGGCGTGATGATTGAAGTGCCCGCCGCCGTGATGATGGTGAACCTGCTTGCGAAGGAGGTGGACTTCTTCAGCATCGGGACGAACGACCTCATCCAGTTCACGCTTGCTGTGGACCGCACGAACGAACTCATTACGGACATGTTCCAGCCGCACCATCCGGCCGTACTCAACATGATTTACAATACGATCATGGCGGCCCATCGCGAGGGAATCCCGGTCGCAGTCTGTGGCGAAATGAGTTCTGACCCGCTGAGCGTACTCCTGCTTGTGGGCCTCGGCGTCGACGAACTTTCCATGACGCCCTGGTGCGTGATGGCGACAAAGAAGATTATACGTTCCATCAACTTCGAGGACGTGCACGAGACTGCGCTTTCGGTCCTCCAGATGGACGATGCGGACCGCGTCAACGATTATATGTACAAGAAGTACGCGCAGACCATTACCGACCTCGAGATTTCGAGTTTTGTCGGGCCTGTGGCGAACAAACTGAAAAGTGACAAGGATTGATTTTTTGGAGGTGCATGGTGGATTTGTGTAGGTCGGCTTTCTTCCGCCGTTTTATTCCAGTGCTCGGGCTGATTGTCGCATGTAACGCTTCGGGCGAGAATGGGGACAAGGCCGCTCAGGATTCCGTGGCGGATTCGGCCTCCGTGGCTCCCGCTGCCCCGGCAGTCCCGGTGAATCCCTACGCCGAGCTCGAACAGGTGGAACCGGACAAGTTCCAGAACTTCATCGTGCATGCGGACCTTGCGAAGGCCGCCTTCTCCGACACGACGCTTTCGGCGGATGTCCGCGACTTTGCGAAGGCCGCCTACTACTACTATACCGAAAAGTGGGACAGCGCCTTCGTGGCCTACGAGGCGCTCCGCACCCGCGACCCCAAGCTCGAATCGGCGGTAGTGCTCCGCATGGCGAAATCCCGCTTTATGCAGGGCGACTTTGCGGGCATGCGCGAAGTCCTCAAGCAGGGGGCGAAATTTGAAAAAGATAATTTGTTTGCAAAGACGGCGGCCGACCTCCGCATCGATGCTGCCCTTGACGATTCGACGCTTTCGGAAGCGGCCCGTGCGGATTCCCTGAAGCATTACCTGGACCGTAACACCAAGGGCGAGAAGGTGGCTGCTCTCAGGTTCCGCTATGCGGTGTACCTGGAAAAGATCAAGCAGCAGAAGCAGGCGAAGCGTTACTACATGCAGGTGCTTGCGATGTCGAGCCCGTACAAGGATTCCGCATTCACGGCTATCCAGCGCCTGCGCAAGGTCCGTACGACTCCGGAATCGCTCGCCGAGAAGGTCGCCTATGCGAGGATGGCCTGCGGGAAGGAAGAGGCATCCGCATGCCTCGACTTGCTCGATTCCATCCGGGTGATGGATGAACGCGCGGTCGCGAAACATCCCGAATCCGCCCTGGAACCTTCCGGTGATTCGCTCCAGATGCTGCTTCCGAAGAGCACGCTCGATTTGAATGCCCGCATCGCCCTCTGGGAGAAGCGTGTCGTGGCGCTCAAGGCGCTCAAGCGCGAACAGGAAGCGATTGCGCAGTATGTCTACTTGATCGATTCCGTGGAAGCGCGCCCCGTGTGGATCCAGGCCGCCCTCCGCATGATGCGAAATGCGGCGACGAAGAATACGAAGGAAATCCGCAGGCTCGACGCGATACTCCAGGACGTGAGCCAGTTCAGCAAGGAAAACGCGAACAACCTTTGGGTGCGCGGATTCGAGCATGAACAGCAGGCGCGCTACGATAGCGCCATCGTCTGCTTCAAGAAACTTTCGAACAGCCGCTTCGGCAATAACCAGAAGCGTCAATGGGCCAAGTTCCGCATCGGTCTCATCTATTTCAAGCAAGAAAAATGGAATGAGGCGGAGAAGGCGTTTGTCGATGCCGCGAAGGATCCGTTCCTCTGGAGCGGAAGCGGAAGCCGCATGTTCCTTGCCGATACCTACATGAAGATGGGCAAGGATTCGCTCGCCCGCGAGGCCTACCTCGACTGTATCCGCGATTTCCCGCTCGGATACTACGCGCACAGGAGCCGCATCAAGCTGGTGGAATACAAGCTCATGGAAGCATCCGAAGTCCCTTATGCGCACGGCATCCCCATGTCGCCGGATTCGACGCTCGCCTGGGTGCGCAGCGTCCAGAAAAACGACAAGAAGGACGCGAGCTACTCGCCCGAAAACTACGGACGGATCAAGAACCTGTTCCAGTACGGATTTTCCGAAGAGGCATTCACCCTCTACGAGGAACTGCGCAAGAAGAACGCGAAACGCCTCGACTTCCTTTACGAATTCGGCAAGCTGTTCTACGAGATGGGCGAGACGGCTGCGGGCTACAGGCTTGCCCGCCAGTTCCAGGCGCAAATCGACCGCCGCAAGCTGATGGAGCCTCCTCTCGACGTGCTGCATTACCTGTTCCCGGTGCCCTACAAGGACCAGGTCAAGTTCCATTCCGGCACGCGCATCGACCCGTTCTTTGTCTACAGCGTGATGCGCCAGGAATCGATTTTCAACTTCCAGATTGTCTCCCCGGCGGGTGCGTGCGGCCTGTTGCAGATCATGCCCGCGACCGGCAGGATGCTCGCGAAGCAGGAAGGCCTCGCGAATTTCGATCCGTCCCAGCTCTACAACGCCTACCTGAACATTCGCCTCGGCATTCGCTACCTCGTGGACCTGAAGGCCGAATACAAGGATGACTACATGTACGTGCTCGGCAACTACAATGCGGGCCCCAAGCCGACAAGGCGCTGGCAGGCGGCAGGCGCCGGGCTTCCGTGGGATATCCGTGCCGAGGATATCAGCTACTGGGAAACCCGCGACTACGTGAAGCGCGTCATGGGCAACTATTGGATTTACCAGGAAATCTACGACGAGATCTAGCCGATGCTGTTCCTCCTTCTCACGATAGGCCCTGCGTTCCTTTTTGCGTGCGGGAACATCCTGGAAAAGTCCGGGGTGTCCACGGTCGGCAAGCGGACGGGCGGGACGTCGAAACCCTGGGAGTTTTTCAAGGGTGTCATTACGAATAAGTTCTGGTGGCTCGGGTTTGGCTGTTCCGTGCTTGCGACTGTCGGCTACTACATCGCAATGGCTCGCTACGACCTTTCGCAGGTGCAGCCGATGATGGTCCTGAACCCGGTGCTTACCGCCCTGATGGGTTTCTGCATTCTGAAGGAGGCGCTCACGAAGCGTATCGTCGTCGCCATCTGTTTTGTGGTGGCGGGTCTACTCTATTCGGTCGAGAGCCTCGGCGAATCCACGGCGGTGCAGAATGTCTCCATGCTCTGGATCTACTCTGGAGTGCTCTGTGGCGTGACGCTTGTGCTGCACCTGTTCGTGAAGAACCGCGAAATGGTGGATTCTCTCATCATGGGTGTTGGCTTCGGGCTTTCGGCGGCGTTCTACAAGAGCCTCGCGATGGATTTCGATCTTGACCATATCGAAGTTTCTTCCGTCGCGAACTTGCTGGTCGATTTCCGCACGCTCGGCTACGTGGCGACCTACGGCATCGCGTTCCTCTATTCGCAGATTTCGTTCTCCCGTGGCCGCGCGCTGTTCATCATCCCGTTCAGTGCGGCGGTCGGTGCCGCGGTGCCGACCCTGGCCGGTGCGCTCGTTTTCTCGGAGGCCTTCCCGATTGGGAAAATCGTTTCCACGGTGCTCGTGCTCACGGGGGCTGCGCTCTTCGTTGTCCGCAGACCGCGCAAATCGCATCCCTAGCCTCGCGGTCACGCTTTTTTGTGCAGAATCGCTTGTTTTGCCGCACAGGGCGTTTGCTTTTATGGATTAAGAATATAGATTCAATTCATGGTGTATAGGCGATTTTCCATAACGTTTTTACTTGGAACGCTCGTGGCGTGGATGTTCGCGTCGTGTTCCGACGACGGCGGCTCGCATGGGACTCCGGCTGTTGACGAGGAATCCAGTTCTTCGGCGAATACCGGGGCGACGTTGCCGTTTGTGGACGGCCTGCTGAAGTTTACCGAGATAGATCCTGTCAATGTCGTTTACGAAGATCACGAGGGCGACGATGCGGGCTGGGTGGAACTTTTCAACAGCTCGACGGATACGGTGAATTTGTCCGGAATGTACCTGACGGATTCGCAGGAAGACCCGTTTAAATGGAAATTCGGAAACGTGAAAATGGAACCGAATTCGCTGCTGCTCGTGTTCATGTCGGGAAAGGATTATCCCGATTACGTCTTGCCGCACGATACGCTCAACATGATTGGCCCCGGATGCTGGACATGGACCGATGCGCAGAGCGACCCGCCGGGCTACAGCTTTGCCGACCCGTTGGAAGGCCAGAAGAAGAATTGCTTTTCCGAAGACGGGAAGCGGCGCGTCGGGGCGCGGATGCAACTTGGCGAAAACGAGGAACTGGGCTGGTCCTCGATCGCGATGTTTGTCGGGACGCGCAGTTCGAGTACCGATGACGTGCTCGATATCTCGGTGGCGAATGAACTGTTCTTGCGAGCCTACATCACCAAGGACAGGAAGGTCTCCTTCCGCCTGGCACAGCCCGATGTCGACGACTGGAAGGGTTACGAGTTCATCTTTACCGGCACCGGAGATTCTTCGACAGTTTACCGCGCAAGGCTTCCGGCGGGCTTGACGCTCCCGGATCTCGAAAATATCTATGGCACGCGGATTAGCCCTGAATACAACGAGTCGCAGGAGATGACCATCAAGGTGTTTGATTACTTTGTGCGGAACCGTGGCCACGAACCTCATGCCGGATTCAAGCTATCGAAAAAGGGCGGGAGCCTTTACCTGGTGAATGCGGATACGGCGATTGTGGATTCTGTCGCCTACCCGGAAATGCCCGTGGGGAAAACCTGGAACTACGGCCCTCGCGGAGCGGAAACCCATATAACGGAAAACGGCGACAAGGTGTTTTCCGATTTCGGGTACCAGTGGGGCTACGCGGATCCGTCTCCGTATGGAGATGTTTCCGGAGGAGTGCTGGTTTCTAGATCTCCGTCCGTAGAATCGCTCGCCGAAATTCCGCCATCGGGATTCTATGCGTCTCCTTTCAAAATTGTTTTCCCCGAAGATGCCTCGGTCCGGTGCGAAACGGGAGGCCCGGTCCCCACGGACGAAAGCCCCTTGACGCCTTCGCTACAGATAAACTCCACGGTGACGGTCCGTTGCGCGAGCTTTGTGGATTACAAGCTTCCGGGCGAAACCATGACGCGCACCTACGTATTCGAAAATGCGCCGGCAGTCCCTGCGGTGTTCCTGTCGGCCGACCCGAATTCGCTTTTTGACCCGGATTCGGGAATCTACATGGAGGGAAATTTCGCACAGGAAAAGGAACCGCATTACGGTGCGAATTACTGGCTCGACAAGGAAATTCCCGTGACGGTCGAACTGATGGAGCCGGGAACGAATGCACCTGCCTTCGCGCACAACGCGGGCCTCAAGATTTTCGGCAATTACAGCCGCCAGAACTCCAAGAAGTCGGTCGCCATCACCTTCCGCGAAAAGTATGGCGAAAACCGCCTCAAGTATGCGCTGTTCCCGGAGTATCCGGAACTCGACAAGTTCAAGGTCTTCTTGCTCCGCAACAACGGAAGCAACTTCGGGAACGATTACGTCCGCGACCGCCTCGCAAGTTCCGTAAGCGAAGGTCTCGGCGTCGATTACCAGCGTGGCCGATTTGCCGTCGTCTATTACAATGGCGAGTACTACGGCATCCACAGCATCCGCGAACGCAGTACCGAATACTATTTCGAGACTCATTATGGAATCGACCCGGGCGCTATCGACCTGCTCAAGGCGGACAATGCCGCATCGGCGGGCTCTTCGGTCGATTACACAAGGCTCATGGAATGGCTGGAGGCGAATAGCCTGGACGACGAGGAAAACTATGCGCAGGTGGCCTCGCAGATAGATATCGATAACTACCTCAACTACATGCAAACCGAAATCTATGCGGACAACCGCGACTGGCCGGCAAACAACGTGAAGAAGTGGCGCGGCACCAATCCGCAGACCAAGTGGAAGTGGTTCCTTTACGACCTGGATTTCGGCATGGGCAACGAGTACAGCGAGTACAAGGATCTGAACATTTTCGACTTCGTGACGGCAGAAGATGGTCCCGGCTGGCCCAATGGCCCCGAGCATACGCTGCTGTTGCGCCGCCTGCTCGAAAACGAGGGCTTCAAGGCCGCGTTCATCAACCGCATGTCCGCATTGCTAGCAATGAACTTCGAAAGTTCACGCGTCCGTGCGCGTCTCGACGCAATGATGTCGGAAATCGAACCGGAAATCGCACGCGACCAGAAACGCTGGAAACTGAACGCGTCTAGGATGGAGCGGCAGCTGGGGCTTATCGAGAAGTTTATCGAGGAGCGCCCGGCGAAGCTCGCTTCGGAAATGCAGGCTCATTTTGAATTGGGGGCGGCCGCTGCGGTCGACCTGCGGACGGAAGGGAAGGGACGAATCCTTGTCCATGGCCTGCCGCTCGATTCCCCCGCGCTGACGGTGCAGTTCTTTGAAGGATTCCCGGTAAGGCTCACGGCTCAGCCTGTAGATGGCGGCGTGTTTGCCGGATGGGAAGATGGAGTCGCGGATGCGACGCGCACGATTGTTCCGGGCGAAGTCGCTGCCGTGAAGGCGCTGTTCAAATAACGTTATTTCTTTTTCCGGCCCGGAGGGCTGGGCATGAAGGGGTTCGACGCTTTCGCCTTCTCGGTACTGGCGGCGCCGACGCTTTCCTGGCTTACGACTACGGAATCGCCAATGGAGAGCCCCTTCAGAATCTGGATGTTCACGCCGTCGCTGATGCCGGTCTTGACCCTGCGGGGGGCCGCCTTCCCGTCGATGCTGACCCACACGTGGTCGCCCGCGGGTTTCTTCGCTCCGGCGCGTTTCTTGAACGTCTTGCCCGGAGGCCCGAACTTTCCGGAGCCGCCGGTACCGCTACCCGGCGGGCCGAAACCTCCTGGAGGCGGGAAGTCTCCCTTCGCAAATGCGCTGTCGCCTGCGAGCGAGTCGCGACCCATGCGCGGCGGGCGCGGCATGTCCTTCGGGTCTGCCATCGGGGTCCCGTCTGCGGGAGTAAACTTGAGTGCCTTCACGGGAATCGCGATGGCATCCTTCACCTCTTGCGTCACGATGGTGCAGGTCGCCGTCATGCCGGGCAAGAGCTTCTGTTCCGGGTTCTCCGCGGTAATCACCACCGTGTATGTCACCACGTTGCTCGTGGTCGTCGGGTTCAGGCGCACTTCCTGTACCGCGCCGTTGAACGATTCTCCCTGGAATGCGTCGACGGTGAATGTCGCTTTCTGGCCCTGCTTCACCTGGCCGATATCCGCCTCGTCGATGGCGGCCATCACCTTCATCTGGCTTAGGTCCTTCGCGATGACGAACAGGGTGGGCGTGCTCATGGAGGCGGCCACCGTCTGGCCCACTTCTACCGCGCGCTTCAGGACTACGCCGTCAATCGGGCTCTTGATGGTCGCGTAGCTCAGGTTGAGCCTTGCCTGGTTCACCTCGTTCTTGCTGCGTTCCACGGCGAACTTTGCCGCGTTCATGTTGTATTCGGCGGTTTCCAGTTCCACGGCGCTCGCGGAATTGCTCTCCGAGAGTTTCTTCACGCGGTTGTAGGTTGATTCCTTGTACTTGTAGTCGTTTTCTGCGCTCCGGTAGGCGATTTCTGCCTGCGTGAGCGTCGCCTTGAGCTTCGACTTGTCGAGTTCGGCAATCACCTGGCCTTTCTTGACCTTGGAATTGAAATCCACGTAGATTTTCGCGATGTCGCCCGAGACCTGTGTGCCCACTTCCACCTGGTCGACCGGCTCTAGCGTTCCCGTTGCCGAAATTGTCGTCGAAATCGTAGTCTGCGTGACCTTCGCGCTCACGAGCGGGCCCGCGGCGTCATTTGCCTTCTCCGTAAAGAAGAAGAACTTCACGCCGTAGGCGATGCCCGCAAGTACCGCGAGCACGATGGCGATTTTCAGCAATTTCTTCAAGATTTTCATAGATGCAGCCTAAAAATAGAAAGTATTGCCCTTATTTCGAGTATTTTGATGCCCGGCGGGCCAAAAAGGTTGCATGGGAAGCGAAAAACGCCTTCATTTGCTTATAAAATAAATTTTATATTAGGTCGCATGACGCGCATCAGAAAGAAAGACGACAGCTCCGAGGTCCGCAGCGTAACGCTGGTAGGGCTTGTCTGGAACGTGGTTCTTTCCGTGGGCAAGTTCTTCGCGGGCTATTTTGGCGGGTCGCAGGCGCTTGTTGCCGACGCCATCCACAGTGCATCGGATTTCATTACCGATATCGCGATAATCGTGGGTTCCAAGTTCTGGAACGCGCCCCCCGATGCGGACCACCCGTACGGGCACCGGCGTTTCGAGACGCTCATCTCGGTGGGTATCGGGCTTGCCGTATGCGCGGTGGGTATCGGGCTCGGTTACAATGCCATAATGGCCCTTGTAAACGGCGAGCAGTCGCACCCCGAGTGGATTGCGGCCATCATGGCGGCGGTCTCCATCGTCGTGAAGGAAGCCCTGTTCCGCTACACGCGGGCGAAGGGCCGTGCCATCCGGAGCGAGGCCGTGGAGGCGAACGCGTGGCACCACCGGAGCGATGCGTACAGTTCTATACCGGTTCTGATTGCGGTCCTGTTCGGGATACTTTTCCCGACGCTCTGGTTCGCGGACTCTGTCGGCGCGATTATCGTTTCTTGCTTTATCCTGCATTCCGGCTACGAGATTGCCTGGCCCGGAATTCACCGCGTCGCCGATGTGGGCGCGAGCGAGGAGGTCGCGCAGAAGTTGAAGGAAGTGGCGCTTGCCTGCCCGAACGTCATCAGCATACACGGGTTCCGCACGCGCTACGTGGGTTCTGACCTGCATGTGGATTTGCACGTGGTGGTGCCTGCCGAGATGACCCTCCTTGCGGCGCACGATTTGGCCGAGGATGTGGAACGCAGGCTCATCGACGCGGGCGAGAACGTGGTGGATGCGCTCGTGCACATCGACCCGTACAGCGAAGAACGCGTAAGGCGCGGCGAAATCAAGACGCTTGAGCGCTAGGTCGCGCGTGTGGCGAAACCCTCGGAAAAAGTTTTACTAAATTCATGGCTATGAAAGGTCTTATGCGAAAGGTTTCTGGTATTGCTGCCGGTATTGCGGGTGCGCTCATGCTGTTTGCCCCTGCCCAGGCGGGCGTGAATCTCCCCGTCCACAAGGAAGTTCTCGAAAACGGGCTCACGGTGCTGCTGCACCCGAACAAGCAGGCACCCACGGTGAGCTGCCGCCTCTTTTACGTGACGGGCTCGGTGCACGAGGTTCCGGGAAAGTCCGGCCTTGCGCATATCCTGGAACACGAACTCTTCAAGGGCACCAACAAGGTGGGCGTCACCGACAGCATCGCCGATGCGGCGTTCATGGCGCGCGAGGACAGCCTGCAGGCGCTTATCCGTCCGGCAAAGCTTGCGGGCGATACCGCTACCGTAAAGAAGCTCACTGCCGAACACGATTCACTCTTGAATGAACAGCGCAAGCTCTTTGTGAAGGATGAACTCTGGGGCGCCTACCAGTCCGTGGGCGGCACGGGCCTCAACGCGTTCACGACTGACCTCATGACGGCCTACATCGTGACGCTCCCGAAGGACAAGATCGAACTTTTCATGTGGCTGGAATCCGACCGCATGCAGAACGCGGTGTTGCGCGAATTCTACTCCGAACGCGACGTGGTGCGCGAGGAACGCCGCATGCGTTACGACGACAAGCCCACGGGCCGCTTTTTCGAGACGATGAATTCGCTTATCTACGAGGCGTTCCCCTACCGCGTGCCGACTATCGGCTGGCCGTCCGACATCATGAACTTGACCCGCGAAATGGCCGACGAGCATTACCGCAAGTACTACAAGCCGCGCAACGCGATTCTCGTGCTGGCGGGCGACCTCGATACCGCTTCCACGATGCAGATGGTGAATAAGTATTTCGCCAATATTCCCGCGGGCGAGGCGTTCCCGCCGATTACGGTGCGTGACCCGGAGCAGGTGGGCGAGAAGCGTTTCAAGCAGATTCGCCCCGATGCGCCGAACCTCTATTCGCTCGTGTTCAAGACGGCCGAAGTGGGCGACCCGAGCCTCTATGCGCTCGATATCGCGGAAGGCGTGCTGAACGGGCGTTCCGGCAGGCTCTACAAGCGCCTGGTCGAAGAGGAAAAGCTCGCGGTGAGCGTGAAGGCGGGCAACAGCCCGAACAAGTATGTATCCGAATTCTCCGTGATGGTGAGCCTAAGGCTCGATGCCGATGCGGAGAAGGTCGAGAAGATCGTATGGGAAGAACTTGAAAAGCTCAAGAACGAACCCGTGAGCGAACGCGAATTCCAGAAGGTGAAGAACCATACCTATGCGGGCCTTGTCCGCAGCTTTACCGATATGGAAAATGTCGCGACGATGCTCGCCTGGTACGAGATGTTCGGCGACTACCACATCTTCCTCAACTGGGCCGACGAACTGGAAAAAGTAAACGCAGCCGCCGTTCAGGAGGCTGCGAAGCAGACTTTCGTCCGCGAGAAGTCGGTTGCCGGGTTCCTGCTGAAGAAGTAGGGGCGACGCTCGGCTCCTAGGGGCCTGCTTCGCAGTCCCTAATCCTTCGGCTCACCAATACGAAAGCAGGTTTTCGTGCTGGATTCGCCTTTTGGATTAGTCGTTGACCATCTTTTCGTAGAACTTGCGGTAGTGGTCGCGGTCTTCCGTCTTGCGCACGGCGATGGCGTCTTGCGGATGGCGGTTGAGCATGCCCGTGATCATCTGCGGGATGATGTAGCCCCATTCGTACTTCTGCTGTAGCGGGAGGAACAGTTCCTCGATGGCATCGAGAACCGGACGCAGGTCGTATTTGGGATTCTTGAGGAAGCTGAGCAGAAGCTCGGTGGTGCAGTTGCCCGCGCCGCGTCCCATGCCGGAAACAGAACCGTCGAGGTAGTCCACGTGGTTGATGATGGCCTGGATCGTGTTGGAGAAGGCGAGCTGCTGGTTGTTGTGGCCGTGGAAGCCGAATTTTTTGCCCTTCACGATTCCCTTGTAGCGCGCGAGTTCCTTGTCGATGTCTTCCTGGTAGAATGCGCCGAAGCTGTCGACGAGGTAGAGCACGTCGGCCTTGCATTCTTCCTGCACCTGGTGGAGCGCTTCGTCGAGTTCCGGACCGCGGTCACGGCTTACGGCCATGATGTTGAGGGTCGTCTCGTAACCCATGTCATGGAAGGCGTTCACCATGCTGATACCCTTGTCGATGTTCTTCACGTAGCTTGCCACGCGGAACATCTGGTAGGGGCTTTCGGATGCGGGCTTCACGGCGTCCATGTTCACGCGGCCCACGTCGGCCATCACGGCCATCTTCATCTTGGAATCGATGCCGTCCTTCACTTTCCACAGCAGGTCGTCGTCGCAGAACTTCCACGGGCCGTATTCCTTGGGGTCGAAAAGTTCGGGGGAGTTCTTGTAGCCCATTTCCATGTAGTCGATGCCGGCTGCGGTGAGGAGGGTGTAGAGGCGGCGGACGAATTCCAGGGAGAAGTCGTGCTTGTTGACGAGTCCGCCGTCGCGGATGGTGCAGTCGAGAACTTTGATGCTTTCGTAGTACATGGTTGGGTTCCTTTTTTAATTGCTCCGCAAAGATAGGTTCTGCAAAAGCGCCGGTCAAGGAAAAAAGTATGGCTGAAAAAGAAAATGGCTTATTTAACGCAAAACAAGCGTTGAAAAGCGGTGAAATGGTGAAATTCGACTGCCATGGGCGGTTGCCTTGTTTGAAAACCTAAGCCCTTACGTTATGGAAAGGCTTGCTATTGGCTTGTAATTTGAGAATGTAAGGTCTGAAAAGAAATCGGGACTTACATCCGCTCTGTTATTTAACGCTAAATTTGCGTAGAAAATAAAGCAAAAGGACATGGCGGGGAGCACACCTAATAGTTTCTTTATTGATAAACTAGCCCCGAAAACTTATATTCAATACCATGAAGAGAACAACGTTTATACCCCTTTCCCTCGCGATTGCGGCATCCGCTTTCGCGGACAATACCTTCTACTTTAACGAGGCGGGCTACGACTCCGACCAGCCGATTTCTATCGTGGTCAAGAGCACCGACAACCTCGAAGGGCAAAAGTGGACCCTGTGGTTTGACCCGGATGGCGACATGACCGGCGCCTCCGTGGCGACAGGCACGTTCGGTGCGGGCGTAAATCCGGACAACTGGACGAACAACGGGAAGTTCTACACCATCAAGCTTACGGACAAACCGCTGCAGTCGGGCAGTTTCCATGTGGAAGTGTCTGCGGGTAGCCCGTCGGCTTCGCAGAAGTTCTTCATCGGTGACAAGGCCCTTGCGCAAAAGACTCTTGGCATGGTGATGGATTACTTCTACAACGACCGCGCGAGCCGGCAAGAAATTGTGGCGATGGACCAGAAGATTCCCGTGTACGGGAGCGGCGCCACCCGCGATGTCCACGGCGGCTGGTACGATGCGAGCGGCGACGTGAGCAAGTACCTTTCGCACCTTTCCTATGCGAACTACCTGAACCCGCAGCAGATTCCGCTCACGGTGTGGTCGCTCGCTTTTGCGGCAGAACACATTCCGCAGTTGCTCGGCAGTACGAGCACCAAGGCGAAGACTGCCGACGAGGCGGCGTTCGGTGCGGATTTCCTGGTGCGCATGCTCGACGACCAGGGATTCTTCTACATGACGGTGTTCGACAACTGGGGAAGCCCGATGGGCAAGCGCGAACTCTGTGCGTTCAAGGGTTCCGACGGCATAAAGAGTGCCGATTACCAGACGGCGTTCCGTGAAGGCGGTGGCATGGCGATTGCCGGCCTTGCCCGCGTGGCGCATCTCGAAGGGATGAACATTGCGGCCAAGGGAGACTACACTGCGGCGCAGTACCTGGATGCGGCGAAGAAGGCTTACGAACATTTGACCTCGAAGCAGAGCATGGGCGGCAACTGCGCCTACTGTGACGACGGCAAGGAAAACATCATCGACGACTACACGGCTCTCCTCGCAGCGACGGAACTCTATGTGGCTACAGGCAATAGCCAGTACCAGAAGGATATGCAGGCGCGTGCGGAGCACCTTGTCGGTCGCTTGAGCGATGACGGGTATTTCTGGAGCGACGACGCGAAGACGCGCCCGTTCTGGCATGCGAGCGATGCTGGCCTCCCGCTGATGGCGTTGGTGCGCTACTTGGAAGCGGAAGCCATGGTGGATTACGAACCGTGTCCGCCTGACGTAGAGTGCGTTATTCCTGGGGCAGATATCATGAGAGCCGCGAAGACTGCCATCGAAAAGCACCTGAAATGGCTTGTCACCATTACGAACAAGGTAGAAAACCCGTTCGGTTATGCTCGCCAGACCTACAAGACGAACAATGCCATCAAGGACGGTTTCTTTATTCCGCACGACAATGAGAGTGGTTACTGGTGGCAGGGCGAAGATGCACGAATTGCAAGCCTTGCCGCTGCTGCGGTGTATGCTGCAAATGCTCTCAAGTCGCTTGATGACGGCGTGAACAAATACGCTGCCGACCAGCTCGACTGGATTCTGGGCAAGAACCCTTACGCAACTTGCATGATGTACGGTATCGGCAAGAAGAATCCCAATATTTATGACGGCCAGTCGAATTACGATGCGACGCTCAAGGGCGGTATCGCGAACGGCATTACCGGCAAGAACAACGACGGTTCGGGAATCGCCTGGACCGATGACGGTGTCGCCGCGGTGGGCTTCGATGCGATGAAGGAATCGTGGCAGGTGTGGCGCTGGGACGAACAGTGGCTCCCGCATACCACGTGGTTCATGAATGCGCTTGTCGCCCGTTACGACGAGAACAAACCGTTTATCGCAGTTCCGGAAAAGGTCTCTGTTCCGAAGGTGAATGTCGTTGCCGCAGGGTTTGGCGTGCACCTTTCCGGCCGTATGCTCACGGTGAACGCTGCCGGCGCAAGGAACGGCGTTACGGTGACGGTGCTCGGGCTTGACGGCTCGAAGGTCGCCTCGGGTACTTTGAATGCGGGCCGCGCGACGCTAGACCTCGAATCCGTGAAGAGCGGCGCCTATCTGGTGAAGGTCGACGGCTACGGCGCGAAGAAGGTGCTTGTCCGCTAGCAAATCGGTTATAGGAAGTGCTTGATGCGTGAATTTCGCTTGACTGTCGGGAATGCCTTGCTGTGCGTGCTGTTGCCGGCTGCAGTGCTTGCATCCCCTTTGGATCCTAGCGAGCGTCGCAGTATCATCAACGATGGCGATACGCTAACGCTCCAGGACCTGGGCGACGAACATTACAGCGTCACGCGTACGGAAGACGGCTACCTCGTGGTTGCCGACGAAAAGAATGTCTTCTACTACGCCGACGAAAATGGCGAACCCTCCAAGTTCAAGGCGAGAGACGCGCATAAACGCAAGAGCGCAGAAAGGGCGTTTCTGAACGGGCTCAACCGTGAAAAAACGTTCAGGGAGCATCGCCGCCGGACTCCGGACCGGTTTGCGGACCGTGACATGGAACATCGGGTGGCGCCTGCACCGTGGGTTCCCAAGGTACTCCCGAAATCGCACCATTCGGCAGGGAAACTTCGATTCCCGATAATCCTTGTGGCAGGCGAAGCGAATGGATTGCAAAATCTCGATTCTGCGGGAATGTATGCGCGGTTGAATGTTGCAGGCTATAACGAGGATGACTATTTGGGGTCGGCAAGGGATTACTTTGTCGATCAGTCGTCGGGCGTATTCGAACCGCAATTCGATATCTTCCTGGTGAGCGAAAGCGAACCGTTCAGCGGATACATCGGGAAGGAGGCGGAATTCATGAAGCGCGCCGTCCTTTCGATGCTCGAAAAGTACCCGTCGTTCGATGCCTCGCTCTATGACTACGATAGCGATGGCGAGATAGATGCGTTCGGCGTGATGTATGCGGGTTCCCGCTACAAGCTGGGGACCAAGCACCTGGGTGGCTTCCAGACTACACTCAAAAAATACAGTTCGGTTGTCGAGACGTCGGACGGGAAAAAGTTCAACACGTGCTTTATCATAGACCAAGGTGCAAGCCATGTCGTGCAGCTAATCCATGAATTCAGCCATACGATGGGTCTCAAGGATCATTATTGCGTGAGGATGAGCGGTTGCAGCGCCTACTATGCAGACAGCGTCTACCAGGCTCCGGGAGCACATGCGTGGGACGTGATGGCGACCGGCATGTATAACGGGAGCTACCGTAAGCCGCCCAACTACAGCGCGTTCGAGCGAAATTTCATGGGTTGGCTCGATTACTCGACTCTTGAAGTGAATTCGCAGGTGAAGGCGCTTCCCCCGCTCGGTACGAACAACTTTGCATACTACGTGAACGTAAATGACAAGGAATGGTATGTATTCGAAAACCGCCAGCAGGTCAAGTGGGATGGCGGCCTCCCGAATCACGGGATGCTTGTGTGGCATATCGAATTTAATTCCGGCGCATGGACTCTCGATGCCATGAACGATGTCCCGGAGCACCAGCGCGTGGATATAGTCGAAGCGGGCGATATCCGCGTTTTCAGCCAGACGGGCGGTTACATGAGCCAGGGCGGTGGGGCGCGGCAGAAGGACGATCCGTTCCCCGGAAGCCTGGACGTGACGAAGCTTTCGCCGGTGCTCGCGTGGGACAGTTCCGTGGTGCTTGCCGGTCTCTTCAACATTGTCGAACCTGACACGAACGTGTGTTTCGTTCTCGATTCGACGGTTGCCGTGGAAAACTGCGAATTTATCCGTGTCTCGTCGAGCAGTTTTGCGCTCGAATCGAGCAGTTCGTCGCTTGGGTCGAGTTCCGGCGAGGAAAGCTCCAGCAGCGCGCAATTCGAATCCAGCTCGAGCGTGGAATCCTCCAGCAGCATCCAGTCGAGTTCGTCGCAGGTCGAGTCCAGCAGTTCCGTGATGGAGTCTTCGAGCAGCGCCGAATCGAGCTCGTCATTCGAACCGGAGTCCAGCTTCTCGACGACATTCGCGGGGCGCGACGTTCCGGGAGCGGCTGGCTTCCATATCGCGATGGAAGGTCGCACGCTCGAAATCCGTGTGTCCGAATCCGGAATGAAAATTGTCCGCGTCTTCGACATGCAGGGAAATGCGCTCGCTTCGGCTTCGTTCGCGGGCCAATCGCATCGGCTGGACCTCGGCCGCATCGCTCATGGCTCTCCCCTCGTGGTGCGTCTCGAGTTGGGCGGCCGGCTTGCCGGGTATTTCAGGGTGGCGCCCGCAGTGCGCTAAAAACGGGACCATCCCGCTCGGAAATCGTAAAAAACAGGCGACAAACACAAGTTTTACACGAAAAAATCATTTCGTGCGATTGTTTTTACACGTATCCGAGGATATATTTATAATGCTGTTTGATGAATGTAAAGGAGCGGTTTGGTAATGGGAACCCATTCTCTTGACAAGTTTTTCTTTTGCTCGGCTTTGTGCGCTGGGCTGACGGCCATGTCGTTTGCCTATCCCTCGAATCCCGTGCTCAGGACTATCGATAACGATGGCGATTCCCTTTCTGTCCGTACGCTCGGCGACGAACATTACCGTTTCACGCAGACAGAAGATGGCTTCCTCGTGATGCGCGATTCGAACGGAGTGTTCTTCTTTGCGGACGAGAATGCCGAACGTTCCCGGTTCAAGGCGAAAAATCCTGGAAAGCGCACTGCCGAAGAAAAGGCGTTCCTGAACGGCCTCGACAACCAGAAGGTCCGCGACAGGCACAGGGAAAAGCACCCCGACAGGTACAAACGGCCCGATTCCAGGCAGAAATCGAAACGCGCTTCCTGGGTGCCCACGGCGAAAAGTCCGGACGCCGCTGGGGGTGCTAATGCATCCGCTTCCGCCGCAGAAGATGTCCCGCCTGTCCTGAGGCTTCCGGCGGCATATTCGCATGCGAATGGCACGAACCGCTTTCCCGTATTCCTGGTAGAAGACAACAACACGAAGAATGCGGATTCCGCCAGTACGTATGCCTACATGAACCAGGAAAATTACAAGGCGAAGAACTACGTCGGCTCGATCCGCGATTACTTCATAGACCAGTCGGGAGGACTATTCGTTCCGTCTTTCGACCTCTATATCGTCAAGGTCAGCGATTCTTTCCGGAATTATATCGGCGTGGAATATCAGCTGATCCAAAAGACGATTGCCGCGGTCTTGTCGAAATATCCGTCGTTCGATGCGGGTGCCTACGATTCCGATAATGATGGCGAGGTCGATGCCTTTGCGGTCCTGTATGCGGGGAGCATCGTCGAGTCGGGCGATTCTCACCTGGGCGGGTTCCAGTATGAACTTCGGTGGAACGCTTGCGGAAGGCTGAATGCCGGAAACGGGAAACGATTTAACAATTACTTTATTTTGAACCAGGTCGGTGATATCTTCGAGAGGTTTATCCACGAGTTCAGCCATACCATGGGACTCAGGGACCATTACTGCGTATGGAGCGACAGTTGCTACATAAGTTATTCCAATTCCGATACCCAGGCTCCGGGTGCGCACGCGTGGGACGTGATGGCGACCGGCATGTATAACGGGCAGAACAATCCTCCGAACTATAGCGCTTTCGAACGGAATTACATGGGCTGGCTCGAATACACGACTCTCGAAAAAGATTCCGAGGTGAAGACGCTCCCGCCGCTCGGTACGAGCAACTTTGCCTACCATGCGGGTGCGAGCAAAAACGAGTGGTTCGTGTTCGAGAACCGCCAGAAGGTCAAGTGGGACGCCGCCCTCCCGAACCATGGATTGCTCGTGTGGCATATCGACTACGATGCGAATTCGTGGACCGATGACAACCTCAACGATGTGCCGAGGCACCAGCGCGTGGATGTCGTGGAAGCGGGAAACCTGCGCGTGACGGACTACTACGACGGCTTTGCCTCTTCATCCTACGGCGGGTCGCACTTGAAGGATGACCCGTTCCCCGGAAGCCAGAACGTGACGAAACTTTCGCCCGTGCTTTCGTGGAAGAATGTGGAAGTGCTTCCGGGACTCTTCAATATAAAGGAACAGGACGACCTAGTGTGCTTTGCCGTAGACGGATCCGTCGCTGTCGGTAGCTGCGAACTTGCAAAAAGCTCGAGCAGTTTCGTGGTTTCTAGCAGCTCCGTAGCTTCGAGCAGTTCTGTGGAGAGTTCCAGCAGCGCCGTAATGAGTTCCTCGTCGAGTTCTTCTTTCCGGTGGCCGTGGCGCAGCAGTTCGTCGACGGACGTGGCTTCTTCTTCGGCTACGGAACGGATTGCCGCGGACGCCGTGCCGCACGTGGGTTTCGAGGTGCGCTACGAAGGCGGAATGCTGAATGTGCTTGCCCCGGTGGCGGGAGCGAAAAAGGTGCGGCTTTTTGACATGCAGGGGCACCTGGTCTTTGCGGAATCGTTTGATGGAATGTCGCATGGCGTAAACCTCCGTAAGTCGCGTTCGCTTGTTTCACGGAGCGGTTTCTTGATTGTGCGCGTGGATGCGGCAGGGAAATCGCTGGGCTATAGAATGGTAGGTATCCGATGAAACTGCTTGAGACAACGTTGCTTGTATCCGCTTTGTGCGTGACGGGTGCTTTCGCGCATCCGGCAAACCCCTTTGTAAAAAAGCATGTGCAGTCCGACGGCTCGACGCTGAGCGTGCGCACCTTGGGCGATGAACATTATCATTTTGTGCAGACCGCCGACGGGCTGCTCGTGGAACGCGATTCTGCGGGGGATTTCGTCTACGTCGGCAATGACGGCCTGCGTTCGGGAGTGAAGGCGAAGGACCCTGCGCTCCGCGATTCCCGCGAAACGGCTTTTGTCGCCGGTATTGACCAGGCGGCCGCCCGCGAGGCCTACAGGGCAAAAAAGGGAGAACGCTTCCGGAATCAGAACGTGGCATACGACGCTGTCGCGGCTGACTATTCCTACGATGCGACGGGTACCGCCGTCAAGCGCAAGCGCCCGCGTGCCGAAAACTGGGTGATGGGCGAGAGGTGGTTCCCCGTGCTGCTGGTCTCGACCCCGAAACAGGCTGCCGTCGATTCTGCAAGGATGTGGCGTTTTTTTAACGAGGAAGGCTATTCCGATAGCGAAGGGAACATCGGCAGCGTGCGCGATTTCTATCTGGAATCTTCCAACGGGAACTTCAGCCCGCATTTCGACATTTTCCCCATCACGATTTCGAAAGAGCTTGTACAGTATGTGAATTCGGCAAACGACTCGCTCTACGAAAACGAATTGACGAAGGAGGGGGTTGACCTGCTCGTGAAGCGTGCGGATTTCGACGTGGACAAGTACGTGTCGAACAAGAACAAGAAGCTGGTGGACGGCTTTATTTTCCTGTTCCCTGGCCGCGAAGAAGATGTCCTGGTCTACAGCGAGGACTTCTGGGCGCACCAGTTCTGGATGCAGGCCAATGGTTCGAACAACGTGTTCCGAGCTCCTTTCGGATACAAGCCGAACAACTTCGGCTATGTCTTTGACAAGTATCTCCTGATCGCCCAGCTCGAAGACGCCGACAACGATTTGTACAGGGCGGGCAACTTGAACAAGTTCGGCATCTTTGTCCATGAGTTTGCGCATGTGCTTGGGCTTATGGACCATTACGGGGTAAGGGATTCGGGCGAAGATGAACTGGGCGCCGCCTCCTACGACCTGATGTCGTTGGGAATGTATAATGAAAACGGACGGATCCCTGCAAAGTTCAATGCGTTCGAACGCGAGACGATGGGCTGGATGACGCTTTCGGAACTCACGACCGCGGATACGGGCGTAATCATGCTTGGCGATATCGACCAGGGCCAGGCGTATTCGGTCACGAACCCGTCCGACAAGGATGAATACTTTATTGTGGAATACCGCCCGGCAAAGGGATACGATACCGGCATTACGCATGGGCAGGACTACGCCTACAACGGGGTCTGGGTCTGGTATATCAAGTACGAACTGGAGGCCTGGGAAAACAACAATATCAACGGGATGGGCAATTTTAACCGCGTCGATATCAAGGCGCCGCTGCTGAGTGGAACATGGGGCTCCAAGACTTCCTATTCGCCGCTGGTCTACAAGTCGGGAACGGCCTCTCCGGTTCCGGGCGTGTTCAACTTCGTGAAGGCGGATGATTCGTTTGTATGTTTTACTCTGGATGCATCCGTCAAGGTCGCAAAATGCGAATCGCCGGTCCCGGCTTCGTCTGCGGGATCTTCGTCGTCGCAGTCCAGCAGCTCGGTGGAGGCCGTCTCCAGCAGTTCCGAGACGGTCAAGTCCAGTAGCTCGGCAGAAGCGGTTTCGTCGGCCACGTTTGCCGTGCAGACGCAGGTGCCTCCGCAATTCTCCATGTCGCTAGATGGCCGCCGCCTGGCCGTGAATGCCCGAACGGGCGGGACAAAGACGGTCCGCATATTCGACATGCAGGGAAACGAGGTGATGCGCTCCGCGTTTGCCGGGGAATCGGCCGTGATGGACCTTTCCGGACTCGGCAGGGGGCATTTCGCTATCATGGTTTCGGTTCGGGGAAAATCGCTCGGAATCCGGACTTTGCGGCTGAATTTTGATTAAAAAGCCCATCCCCTCTTGATAAAATATCCACGGAACTTGCCGAAATGACATTTAAATGCCCCTCAAAAAGGGGTATTTTTCTTTATGGTGTAGAATAAACAAAGAGGATGTTATGAAGAATTCCCAAATAGCCAAGGTTGTTTCGTGTGCGGCCATTTTTGCTGCACTTGCGGGCTCCGCTTTTGCGCAGAGCGGCCCGAACGACGAATGGAACGGCAAACCGCGCGTTTTCGGTGTGAACCGGCTTAACCCGCACGTGACCTCGATGCCCTACACTACGGTGCAGGAGGCCATCAAGGGCGACCGCCATGCATCCGAATGGTACCAGACGCTTTCGGGCAAGTGGAAATTCTACCACGTAGACAAGCCGAGCCAGCGCAACAACGACTTCTACAAGGACAACTACGACGTGTCCGGCTGGGACGAGATTCCTGTGCCGAGTTCCTGGCAGATTCTCGGCTACGACCACCCGATTTACACCAACGTGGTTTACCCGTGGGCGCAGAACAACCGCGTGTCCGCTCCGGGCGCCCCGACCGATTTTAACCCGGTGGGCCACTACCGCCGCACCTTCACCGTGCCCGACAAGTGGGCCGGCAAGCGCATCCGCCTGCATTTCGAGGGCGTGGAATCCGCATACTACGTGTGGGTGAACGGCAACTACGTGGGCTATTCCGAAGACTCCTTCACGGGTCACGAGTTCGATATCAACAAGTACCTGCGCAAGGGCGAGAACAACATTTCGGTGCAGGTGTTCCGCTGGTGCGACGGCTCCTGGCTCGAAGACCAGGACTTCATCCGCCTTTCGGGCATCATGCGTGACGTGTACATCTACGCCGTGCCCGAGGTCCATATTCAGGACTTCCAGATTGACGCAACGCTCACGAACAACTATACCGATGGCTTGCTGAAGACGACTGCCTGGATTTACAATTCCACGGGTTCCTCTTCGGGCGAATATACCGTCGAACTTTCGCTCTACAACGATGCCGGCAGCGAAGTGATTGCCCCGACGGCGCAGAAGGTCTCGGGTATCGGCGCGAACGGTGGCGAAAAGAGCGTGCATTTCGAAATCCCGTATGCCAAGCCGAACCGCTGGTCTGCAGAAACTCCGTACCTCTACACGGCGGTGCTCACCATCAAGGATAACGCGGGCAAGATTATCCAGGTCGAAAGCAACAAGATTGGTTTCCGCACGGTCGAAATCAAGAAGGACAACGGAGTCCCGCGCCTGCTGGTGAACGGCATGCCGGTGAAGTTCCACGGCGTGAACCGCCACGAACTCGACCCGGATAACGGACGCGCAGTGAACTACGAGCGCATGGAACAGGATATCATCCTGATGAAGCAGTTCAATATCAACGCTCTCCGCATGTCGCACTACCCGAACAACCCGGTAATGTACGACCTTTGCGACAAGTACGGTATTTACGTGATTGACGAGGCGAACGTGGAAAGCCACGGCGCAAACGGCGACCTGCCCAAGAGCAGCGATGACTGGCGCGCTCCGGTGGTGGACCGCCTGAACAGCATGGTGCAGCGCGACAAGAACCACCCGAGTATCATCCTGTGGTCGCTCGGCAACGAGGCCGGTAACGGCAATGTGTTTGCCTCCGAACGCCAGCGCGCCCACGAAATCGACTCCACCCGCTACGTGCACTACGAAGGCGACAACAACAATGCCGACGTGACGAGCCAGATGTACTGGGGCTACGACTATATCGCCGGTTACAAGGATGCGAACAAGCCGGTAATGCTCTGCGAATACGAACACGCCATGGGCAACTCCGTGGGCGACCTCCAGGAATACATGAACGCCTTCTACGGCAACCCGCGCGCCTTCGGTGGCTTCATCTGGGACTTCATTGACCAGGGCCTGCACCACAAGGGCACTCCGTACTGGGAATTCGGCGGCATGTGGGGTGACTGGCAGAACGACGACAACTTCTGCGCGAACGGCCTCGTGTTCCCGGATAGAAAGATTCAGCCCGAAATGTGGGAAGTCAAGTACCAGTATAGCCAGCTGCGCGTGAAGAACGTCGACGCCGCGAAGGGCAAGATCGAAATCGAGAGCCGCTACCTATTCAAGAACCTCGGCGACTTCCTCGATGCCTACTGGCAGATTCGCGAGAACGGCAAGGTTATCAAGGACGGCAAGCTGAGCGGCTCGCAGATGAATATCGGGCCTCTGCAGAAGAAGGAAGTGACCATCGAAATGCCGGATATCGAGACGACAATCGGTGCCGAGTACTTCCTGGATATCGATTTCCGCCTGAAGAAGGATGAACTCTGGGCCAAGGCGGGTCACAGCGTCGCCCATGAACAGTTCGGCATCAACCTGGGCCAGCTCTGGTCTACCGAAGTGGATATAAGCTCTTTGGATGGTCACAGGGTTTCTAGGGGGAGCGGCCTCACCATCGAAGGAACCGACTTCAAGATTACCTTCGACGAGAAGGCGGGTACGCTTGCGAGCTATGTTCTCGATGGCGATACCATCATCAAGAATGGCGGTATCCCGAACTTCTGGCGCGCCCCGACCGACAACGACAAGGGCTACAACATGGAACGTGGCCATGGCGAATGGCGCAAGGCGAGCAAGAACCGCTCCGTGACTTCCGAAGTCGACGAGGTATCTCCGCAGGAAACCCGGGTGACATTCAACTTCAGCTTCCCGGACGTGGGCAATTCCAAGATGAAGATGACCTACTACGTGTACGGCAGCGGCGATATCGTGGTGGAATACTCGTTTACTCCGGACGGCTCCAGGAGCTACATCCCGAACGTGGGTACGCTATTCACCGTGCCGGGCGGCTACGAGAAGGTTCGCTACTTCGGTCGCGGCCCCGACGAGAACTACATCGGTCGTAACCGCGGCAGCTTCATGGGCATCTACTCGACTCTCGTGGATTCCATGACGGTCATGTACATGGAAATCGGCGAAACGGGCCAGCGCACCGACGTGAAGTGGGCGACGCTCACCAACGAAAAATCGGGCAAGGGCGTGATGGTCGTGGGCTCCCCGCGCATGGAATTCAACGCGCAGCACTACACTCCGGAACAGCTTTCCGATACCAAGCTTCCGTGGGAACTCAAGCGCAACAAGGATATCACGATGCGTGTCGACCTGCGTCAGATGGGCCTCGGCGGCATCAACAGCTGGGGTGCGGAACCGCTCAACGAATATCGTCTGAACGCAAACCGCGAATACTCTCACAAGTTCCGCATTGCGCCTATCCGCAAGCAACTGAACGACCCGACCGAATACTCGCTGCTCGGTTTCCGCAACTTCGGTACGAACGACCTTCCGCCTGCACCGTATGGCCAGAAGGAAATTAAGGAGATTTACGAGAACCAGCCCGAGAAGGACGTGACGGAAACGGCCGATATCGGCCCGAGCGACAAGACCGACATTCCGCGCCGCCCCATGGTGTTGCTCCCCGAGAACGAACGCAACTACAGCGTGTTCGACATGCAGGGCCGCCTCGTGGCGAAATTCACGACCCACGGCGTCGAAGACCTCCGCGCGCTCACCAAGAACTCCGTCAAGCGCGCAGGCTCCTACCTCGTCCGCGGCAATGCAGGCTCCGTGTTCCGCATTATCGTGAAATAGGGAATTCCACACCCCAAAGCATAAACGCTCCGGTTTTGCCGGGGCGTTTGTCGTCATCCTCGCGACCATTCTCGTCATCCCCGCGATCTTTTTCGTCATCCTCGCGTAGGCGAGGATCTTTTTGCGTAAAGAAAAATTTTTTGGCATTTTTGGAACATTTTCCCGTTTCGGCCGTTTTTATGTATAGATAGGGGAACCCCTGTCCGCGAAGCGGTCGCTTTGCCGCGCAAAAGGACTATAAAATGGCTGAGAACAAAGCCGATTTGAAAAAAGAACCGAAGGCGCCCGTGCGTCGTAAGCACGATCCCTTCTTCCGTTACATCTATGCTGTCCCTGAGAATGCTCGTACCCTCCTGCGGCTTGCGCAGTACCGGAATCCTGAACTCCGCAGGATGCTTGCGTCAGTCGATATGCAGACCCTTGAACTCATTCCCGGTAACTACAGCAATGTGAAGGAGTGGGGCGAGGCGGACCTTGCCTTCAAGGCGAGTCTCAAGAACGGTCCCGAAATCTTCGTGGGTATTCTTCTTGAACATAAGTCCTACCGCAAGAAGGACGTGCTCTCGCAAATCTACCGCTATGTATTCGAGATCATGGTGAACAAGGGCTCGTCCGATTTCGGCTGGTATCCGACGAAGGCTATCATCATCTACAATGGCCAGAAGGACTGGGACCCTATGGCAGAATTTCGTGCGAAGTTCAGGGGCGAGTTCAACGGTCGCGAATTGCCTTTTGAATGCGTCCTTGTGAACCTTGCCGATATTCCCGACAGCAAGTGTTTTGCCGAAAAGAACATTGAAGCAGCCGTTGGTGCACTGGTGATGAAGTACGCGTTCAATGGTGAAAAGTTGAAAGGTGTCGTAAAACAAATTGTTCGGATGCTCTCGAAGATGGAAAATGAATCGAGGGCTACCCTTGTCGAAAAAATTGAATTATATTTGCAGAAAACCCTTCGCCTCGGCAATGGAAATGCAAGCATTTCCGCTGCTCTCGGCTTGAAGGTTTTTAGGAGAGTACATCGACGAAAACGTCGTAGAGGAGTTGCGTATGCGCATGAGTATAGGACAGGCACTGGGGATTGTTACTGCCGGCGACCGCCGCCGTGCTGCGGAGCGCAACGGCCTTCGTCGCGGTAAAAAGCTTGGAGCACAGAAAGAACGCGAAAAGAACGCCGCCCGTGAGGCTAGGATTGCGGAATACCTCCGTTCCATTGGCGTTCCTGCTGAAAAAGTGGACGCGGCTCTCGCCATCAAATGACAAAACCGTGAAATTGGGGATTGAACGCCCGGAAAACATTGGGTTTAATCCCCAATTTTATAATTTGTATGTAATCTAGAGCGCCGTTTGGGGTTCTAGGTGGGGATGAAAAACGCGAAAAAAAACAATTCAATCCCCAAAATGAACTTTTCCGCCGGACTTGCGGTTCGATTTTTTGATTTTCATGTTACTTTGTTCTGAAAACTGGGGATTGAAACCCGCAAAATAGCCCCGTTTAATCCCCAATTTTTGAAAAATCAGCGAAATCGCGCCTTGCTTGCGGCGCAAAAACGTTCCATTAATCAAAATTCTTGACTAATTTAACATCTAATATCATATTAGTCGAGAAAACTTGGGCCGGGCAGGCTGTCGGATGGCCGAAAAGCAGTCACGAGCCACGGATTCTCGATTTTACACTGCGGAAACAAGGGACTCCCGGGACGTTTATATTCAGCCCTTTACATACCGCTGCTTGCTGCTCTTTGGTTTTTCGGGGAGGGTCAGCTTCAGCGCGCCGCTTTCCAACAGCGGCTGGACAATGTGGCTCATGGTATAGAACTGTGACATTCCTGTAAAACCCTGCAACTCTGCCCGGCTTCTTGGTACGGAACAGAAGGCCAGAATGTCGGCGGGCTTGCCGGAATATTCGGGCTGGTTCACCGAGTTATATAGTGTTGCGTAGAACTCTCCATGACGAACGGAAAACTCGGCTGGAGGCAATCCCGCCTCTTGCATTTCCTTTTGTATGGTCGGGATGCCTGAGTAGCGGTTCTCGGTAATTTTTAGAATCTCGAGGATGTTTGCTAATACTGCGTTCCTTGTGTCCGGCCTGATTTTGCCAAGATTGCTTAGCGTGGTTTTCCCGTACAATCCTCCGCTGTTTATGACTTGTAGCCGGTTGTCGTACATTTCAATTCGAACGGGGGTGTTTTCGGAATAGACGCTATAATCGCGATGAACCAGCGCGTTCAGGACAACCTCGCGTACTGCGATAGACGGATATTCTTCTTTGTCTGTGCGTTTCCCGTTTTTGTCAATGACCGTCTTGTGACGGCTGTTCTTTTGGACGAACGAAATTGCATCTTCTAGCATTTGCGGGATGGTCCCGGTCAGCCTGGCGTTGTCGATAAACCTTTCGCCGGTCGCACCGAGGTCGCCCATTTCGTTGCCGGGAACCCGCACTGCGGTGATGCAGAGCTGGGGCAAAAAACCTTGCGGGTATTTTGAAAACGAAAGAATTCCTGCTACCGTGGGCGCACCGGAATGAATTACTCCCATTAGTTCCAAGATTTCTTCGCTGCTGACATTTTCGGAAAGATTCTTGCGCTCCCTCTTGCATAGCCGAACATAGTTTTCGACATCGGCCTTGTTTAGGGTGTCAAGAGGCGCTTCGGTAATGGCTCGGGCATCGTCGCGGATGTGTCTGCGAAACGCCTCGTAGCTGTACACTTCGTATTCGCTCATTGGCTCATCCGAATCGCCGACACGGACAAAGGAGCCTTTTGTCCGTCCCATGCCTTTGTAGAAGACAGGCCGGTGGAAAACCTCTATGCCAGGGATTTCTGCAGATACGATCTTTTTTTGGCCGATTGAACAAATTGTAAAAAGGGGGCGCACGCATGGCTCCATCTCTTTACTTTGTTCGTTAATGCAAAAGTTTGCCAACAAAAAGCAATAGTTTGCCAAGTTGTTGTTTGATTTTGCCAACTGTTTCGCGAAATTAACCAACTATTTGGCTAAATTTGCCAACTAGTTGGTAAAATTTGCCAACCATCATTGTCATCCCCGCGAAGGCGGGGATCTCCCTTCTAAATGACAAAACCGTGACAAAAGGGGTGTGATATATTCCACATTGGAATAAAAAATTTCGGCGGAAGTCCCCTTTTTTGCGAAAAAAATCTATAATTGTAACCATCCGAAACACCCCTAAAACGGCGATTTTGGTCGAAAAAAGCAATTTTTGCGTCTGCTCCAGGTTGTTATGACACAAAAATGACAAAAGTTTGACAAAACTATTGCTTTTCCGAAAAAAATTGTGTATATTAGGGAATGTAAACGAGTCGGACGCTCAATTTCGGGCCAGGACTCAAAAAAGTGTGTCACAAACAACAAGGAGTACACTATGAAGAAACAAGGTTTTACCCTCATTGAATTGATGGTCGTGATCGTGATCATGGGCATCCTCGCCGCCGTCGCAGTGCCTAAGCTGTTCGGCATGATCGCCAAGTCCAAGGCCTCTGAAGTCGGCCCCGCAGCTGGTACCTATGTGCATCTGCAGGACAGCTACTATGCTGAAATGAATGCTGTCGGCACCGGCACTCAGATTGGCTACAACGCCCCGGCTAGCAATACATTCACTTATGACGCTGCCACAGCAGGAACTTGGACTGCCACGTCAAAGAGTGATTTGAATGAGTGTGGAACGGGCTCTGTTTGGACAGTTACTTCTGCGCCTGCTTCTGGTGGAGTTTCTCATACGGCAACGACGCCTTCTGGCAAACCGGCTTGCGAAGCTCTCACGCCGTCCTTCACTCAGATTGGCGCTGCAACGCACAACTAATCTCTGCTGAAACATTGCAAAAAAGGAACCTGCCTCTCATGGCAGGTTCCTTTTGTTTAGATGACAATCGTATAATTACGTGCCGGCACCGATAGATGTGAACGAAGGCGTAAGGACACCGCAGCCATCACCTGTAACAGTTGCTTCGTGTTCCAAGCCACTAGATCCTGCCTGAGAAGCCACATTCCAAGAACCAGCGTTCAGCTGGCAATCGTTCAAAGCGGTTTCGCTATTCACAGCAGTGAATGTTGCTACGGCGCCAGACACTGTGACGTTGTAAGTAAACACCGTACTAGCGGGTTCCTTGTAACCGATCTGGGACTTGTCACCCACAGCATTCATCTCTGCGAAGTAAGAATCCTGCAGATGCACGTAGGTTCTTGCGAAAAAGCATCAAGAGGGAATAATCCTAACATTGCCCCTCTGTTTCGGATGGGCCGGAACAATCAACAACAATTCCACGGAGGATTATCCCATGCGTTTTTTCGATACGGCAATGCAGTATCTGGACAAAGAAAAATATAATCTCGCGCCGCTTTCGGTGCGGACATACTTCTGGAACCTGAAGAAAATAGCGGATTTCAAGCCCGACCTTCAGTGCGAGGATTTGAACGCCGATGTTGTGCAAGAATATAAGGTCTATCTGGTCAAGCGCGGGAACAGGGCGGTCACGATAAACAAGGCACTTTCGGTTTTCAGGAATTTTACGAACAAGATGTTCCAGGATGGTATACTGAAAGAAAATCCATTTGACAAGGTGAAAATTGGTCGTGTTTATTCTCGTCGCGGGTTCTTGACAAAAGGCGAACTTAAGAGGCTTTGCCTGAATTTCGAAGACCGCGGCATGTCTCTTACGCAAACGGAACAGGATGTCATGCGGGTGTTCTTGTTCAGTTGTTTTACCGGGCTGCGTTACAGCGATCTTCGTTCCCTCGATGCAAGCGAGATTTTTGATTGGAAAATCCGCAAGCAGATGCACAAAACGGGTGATCCGGTGTATATCCCCATTCCGGTGCAGGCAAGGCTCCTGCTTCCCACAGAGATGAAGGCAGGTAAGGTTTTCCGCGTTGTGGAGAATTCGCACTTCAACAGAACCCTGCGTAGTGCTGCGCAAAAACTCGGATACCACAAGCATATACATTGCCACCTTGCACGGCACACGTTTGCCACCACTTGCATAACGCTCGGAATACCCTTGCCAGTAACAAGTAAACTACTCGGCCACCGAAACCTGGAAACGACTTTAATTTATGCAAAATACGTAGATGCTTTCTTGGATAAAGAAATGAAAAAGTTTAACAAGCTCTAGTCACTTGTCGATGGTGTGACAATATTTTTCATCACGCTTTCGCACGAATGGAGATAGATTTGTTCATCCTTGTACCATAGAGTTAGCGAATCGTCTTTTGTAAAAGGCAAGTCGTGCATGTCTGTCACGAGGTGCGTTATCTCTTGCTCTCCGCACAGGTGGCGCACCCGCGACACCAGGGAATCTTTCTTGAAAAGGTATTCTGATGCCAAGAACTTGCGGACTTGCCACTTGAGTTTTTTCCATTCGGCATCGGTCGGTTGCGAGCCTAGGAAAACCATTTTTTCGCGGGCTTGCGATACATCCTTGTGACCCTTGAAAAAGATGCTCCCGACTTCGTACTGTTCGTCGTAATAGGCTCCCGATAGGAAGTGTATTCGCGGCAGTTTCCCGGCGTAATCCTTTACGGAGTAAAGGACCCTTCCGCGTTTTTCAATTTCGGGGAAAGGCGGAGCCTTTACGAACTGGTTCATTGCATGTTCTCTTTCTTTTTGTTCGCTATCACGGTGGTCGTAGTTGATTATGACGCAAATGCAAAGCAATATGGCCAGCGTCACTAAAGTAATAACTTTGCCGCCGGGTTTCTCCGCCTGTTGCGCCTGCACTATTATTCCCCAACAGACAATCGCCAAAATGAAAGCGAACGAAAAATTCTGCTTTGGGAAAATCTGATTTCCCCAGAGGATTTCAACGGAGCAAAGCAGCATGATGACGATGACGGCCTTTCGCCATTTCGGACAGACGGTATGCACAACTAGCGCAAGTGCCGCTGTCGCGGCAAAAAGCTCCTGTATGAAAGTCAGGTAGCTTTTGTACAGTTCCGGCAGGGATTGCCTATGCAAGAAGACAATCCAGTAAGCCGAAAAGGCGGTTGTAGCAATCCATGCGCAGACGGTCGCAGCGCGGACTTTTCCAGAGCAACTCTTTTCGCGGGTTGCATACAGTATGACTGCGGCAATTGCCCCGACGAGTATGAATGGGGAGTCTATCCAATATACGAATGTGATGGCAAAAAATATTTTGTCCCAAATGCTGAGAGGCTTGCTTTTGCGCAATTTTGTCGTATACAGGCGCATAGCAACAAAGGACTGTATAAGCACGGCTGAAACCTGGCAAAGCCAAAGAATGCGGAAGGTCTGGACTTGGAACAAGAAAATGTGGTGCGTGAACACCGATGCGATAAACCAGTAGATGGCTATTCCTGCAACAAAAGTTTGTGCCACGGCGAATTTTTTCAGTACCTTGTATTGGACGAACTTGGTTGATGCCAAAATGAAAAAAGTAAGATTCAAGGTGAGGTTTAACAGGAGCGTGTCTAACCCTTCCATGCTCCAGTCGATATAGACCCAGTCATCGGTATAGGCTGCCCAAGGAACCTTGCCGATAAGTATTGTCGCTGGGAGCAGAGCGGCTGCCGCTACAATGGGAAGCCTTGTCTTGTTGAAGTGGAAGAATAGCCATAGTGGGAGTCCCCATCCTGCAGTTAGAGGGTGTATCAATGAACCTGCAAGGAATATTGCGGGCGTTTTCCATTTGTTTTTGTCGAATAGGTGCGCAAGTCCCCAGAAACCGAAGCAAAGCGAAAGTGTACGGGCTACTGGGAATGCCTCGATATTTTTGATGGTATCCCATATATCGTTGCGAAACTCGCCGTAGGCATATGCCGAAAAAAAGAACAATGTTACAGGCAGGGCTAGCTGCGGACGGTGAAATTTTGTTGTCCATTTGTGGGTGAGCCAGGCGAAAGAGAGCGCCACCCCGCAGTGTGTCAGCAGCGTGAGCAGCAGTGCCGCCTTGTCTATGGGCAGCGATTTTATGAACAGAGCGTAAAGGGGCGAAAAGAGGCTGAACGCGTCCTGGTTCCCGAACATAAATGCGGGATCGTCGATGAACCGCCCCGGAAAGATCCTGTTGATTGCCTGCAGCGTATAGAGGATACTGTCTTGCTCGAAGCCGTCGAAATGGTTGACGCACAAGAAAAACAATACTGCCAGGGGTAAAAGGAATTTTACGGACAAGTTCATTTCCCCATCAAGAAGTAGTCGTACTGGATACTCCTTTCGCGAAGAAGGCTATCCAGAACCTGCTGGCCGTATGTCTCCAGCAGTGTGGGGGTGTCGGAAAACAGTGACCGACCTAGCCCCATGGAACGTCCTTCTACAGTGAAACCCATAGCTTCCAGCAGCGTTGGGAAAATGTCGAACGAGGAATACCTGCGTTGTTTTTGCGGAACGGGATGGGCCGGGTTCAGCATGAAGTTTGTCCAGTAGAGCGTATCGTCAGGCGGAATTTTTACCTTGGATGAAAGCGACGGCATGGCGTGGTCTCCCATGACCGCGATGACTGTGTTGCTGAACCATGGCCGTTGCTCGGCCCAGTCAAGGAATCTTGCCAGTTGGAATGATGCGCAGCGTAGAGATTTCGGCAGCACCCCTTGTGTGCCTGCAAACTGGGCTTGGCACGAGTCGTCTACAAACCCTGGCTGGTGCGTATCGACCGTAAGCATGTAGAACGCGAAGGGGTTACCCAGCAAAGCCAGACTGTCCAGTTCTTCGCGGACGAACCCGTACAGTTTGCGATCTTCGAACCCCCAGAAAACCTTGTAGTCGTCTGGAATTTTACCGGCTCCCTTGTAATGCTCGATGTCGTGGATTGTGACATTCCCGTGTACTCTCCAGAAGTCCCGCTTCTGTGTAAAATCACCGCTCGACCCCTGTGCGTACACCTGGTTGTAGCCTTGTTTTGCAAGAACATTCATGAGGCAATGTGCGTGTGGCAGGTAAGTCGGGAGCTTGCCGACGTATTCGTTTATCCCCATGGGCATGTTGAGGGGGATGCCGCAGAGTTTGCCCGTAATCCCCGCGATGGTCCAACTGGTGCCGGCTACGTTTACTCCGCCGGGAGCGAATCCCGATTGTCCAAATAGGCTGTCTATTTCAGGTGTGTACTGGCGGAAATTTGTCTCCATGGATTCGAGGAATATTACGAGCAGGTTCTTGGGCTGCCTGGTTGCTGTCACATTGATGGAATCGGGATGCGCGTAATGTTCCCGATACAGTTCTGAATCGACTGGCCGCTGGAATAATGCCTTGAAGGGCGCACTTGCGACAATGCCTGGAAGCACGAGCGAGATTACGGCGCAATAGAGGACGAAGGCTCCCGCAGCGATTTTTTGCCATCCCCAAAGGAAGTCTTTGAACCCGCCATTTTTTTTTGCCAAGAAAATCGATATCGCAATGAGAATGACTTCTATAATAAAGAACAAGGTTAATCCAGGTATAAGCGCTTTGTCGATGAACGACGATATGACGAACTCCTCTGCGCCCTCGTTTGCCCCGGCGAACACCGTGAAGAGGACCGCTTCGACATTCGAGAGCGGGAACGTGTCTATGGCCCAGGGGATGGTCTTGGAATATACCGCGCACAGGAACAGGCCGAGACAGGCGAAAATTCCCTGTATTAGGGCATGCTTTTTCTCGGGGGCGGAAATGCCGTCCTTGATTTTACCGAAAGACGAGAAATAACGGAACAAAAATGCCGTGTAGAGTGCGCCCACGTAGGGCGGCAGTAGGGGGAATATCCCGCCTATGAGTCCGCTGTCGAAGTTGTAGAACAGACAGTAGTGCAGTACCGGAACTACAGGAACCGCCACCAGCCGCAGCCTTCTGCTACGGACCAGAAATACCGCCAGAATGGCCGAAATGGCCGATGTGACAAAGAAGTTTATGGTATAGGTGTCCATTTACGGTTTCGGGAGGGGCATTATTCTGTTATGGAATATAGAAAAAGGTGGCTGAAATGCGAAAGCTGCGCTGGAGATTGTTAGATTTGAAAAAGGATAATTGCGAAATAAAAGGTCAAAACAATGGTAGATTTAAAACAAATTGATATGGGAAAAAACGATGCGAAACTGGATTCGCTGGAAAAATATTTTTATGATTGTGGACATATCCAAGAAATAAAAAAGCAAAACAAATTTTTTGTAATAGGAAGAAAAGGGGCTGGAAAGTCGGCGATTGCGTGCTATGCTAAGAAGCATATTGAAGAAAAAATGTATGTGGATATAATTAGCTTCAGAGACATCCCGACGCAATTGATGGAACAGTTTTACGATGACCGCTTTACAGCGTCAAATAAATATGTTGCCTTGTGGAATTTCATTCTTTCTGTAGAAATGTCGAAAATTCTTTTGGATTCAACGAAAGTAGAAAAAGGTGCAAGGGATAAAATTAAGTTCTTTTTAGAGCTAATTAATCCAACGCTTAAGGAAAATCCAAAAGATTATTTAAATAATGTGAAATTGTTAGGATGGAATGTTGGCGCTGGCGTGAGTACTCCTCTTGCATCGGTTAATGTTGGCGTGAAAAAGGAAACGCAGTATGCAGAGAAATACGTAAATGTCATAGATTATACAAATGATTTGACGAGTGAACTTGTGAGAGCGATTCCGTTAGAAGAAAATTTTCATCTTTTTTTTGACGAATTGGATGACAATTACCAAGATGAAGAAAACTATAAAAATATGATAATTGCCTTATTTAAGGCGTCCATGGATCTTAATTCAAAATTTTTAAATCAAGAAAAGAAAGCGAGTGTTGTGATTTTGTTGAGAGATGATATATATGAAAAATTAGCATATGCAGACAAAAATAAATGGCGAGACTTTGGGATTTTTTTGAATTGGACACCTTCAAAAACACGTCAGTGGTATGAACAGGAACTTTTTAAAATAGCAAATGAACGTATCGGAGCAAGCATAGATGGCGTTGCACAAAGGGAAGTTAACTATTGGAATAAGATTTTTATAACAGAGAACATATCGGCAGATACTAACGCGTTTGATTTTATTATATCAAGAACTTTTTTTAGGCCTAGAGATATTATTCAATATGTAAAGTCTGCGTTAGAAGTGGCGGTTAGTCAAAATAAAAGTATTATTGATAAATATGTTATTGAAGAAACTGATTTGAAATATGGTGAGTGGTTTAAAGGAGAACTTGTAGATGAATTGTTTCCTGTAATACCTGAAATCCAAGAAATATTCAACGTGCTTAAGATAAATTACAAATACGTTTTTTTTAAAAAGGATATAGAAAACATTTTTAGTCGGCATAAATTAACAACAAAATATTCAATATCTGAATTATTGCAGATACTATATGATTATAGTATTGTTGGACAATTTATGGATACGAAGTATCCTGTGTTCAAATATCGTAATCCAGGTATTTCATTGAATGAAGAAAACAAACTATGCCTTCATTATGGTTTAAGGTGTGGCCTTGGGTTCTCGTTTAGAAAAGATTATAAAAAAGGAAAAACAAAAGAATCTCCGAAATTTGATAGAAAAAATGTAAAGCAGATTTTGGGAAAGGGTTCTTTTTTTTACAAGCTTTCGAGGTGAACCCCAATAACCATAAAGGTTTCCCTTGATACAAACCAATCGTAGAATAAAGTTATGTCTTTCTTAAACGGCGTTAATTCAAAATATTTCTTTGATTCCCTTATAGCCTTGCTAAAAAACAAGTGGTTGCCTTTTGTTTTGGGAATACCGCTATTTTTCTGTTTGCATCATTATGAGGGGATTATTGGTGACGCACGTTTGTATTTGTTGCAAGTCATACACAGATGGCAACCAGAGCGTTTTATAAATGATCCGCCATTTATGTTTGGAAATCAAGATAGTTATAGTGTGTTTACCATAATCTACGATTTAATTCTCTCACATTTTTCTATTGATAGGGGAACATTTTTTTTTACATTGTTTGGTCATTCGCTTTTCCTGTTTGCCATATTTGTATTTATCTACTATTTTACAAAAACAACTCGGACAAGATTATGGTTTGTGCCTTTGTTGTTTGCCTTTATTGTTTATTCGGGAGACAACATGCCAAACGATCATGTTTTCTTCTGGACGTATATAGAAAAGTTTAATACCTCTAGATTATTTTCTTTGGCAATTGCAATTTTAGGATTGGGAACTCTTTTTGCTGCAAAAAAATATATTAGTTTGATTCTGTTTCTGATTGGGACCGCTATTCATCCAATAACTGCTGGCTGGTGTTTGCCCTTGTGGTTATTTCTGTATTATCCTAAAACTCGCGTTCCTGTTGTAATATTTGCATTGCTATTTCCTTTGACTTTTCTATTACATAAAGGAGTGTTTGATATTTATCCCGATGATTGGGGTAATTGTACCCATGATCATCCAGTTACTTATTTAATGCTGTGGCGAGAAGTCGTTGCCGTCTTGTTTTTTGGAATTGTTGTGCCTAAATTCACCAAGAATGAAATTCTTTTGAAATATGCAAAAGCGTGCTTTGGAGTGTTGTTTATTGGTTTCTATTGGTCTGCAACGGGGGTGGCGGCAAAACATATTTTTCTTTATCAAGTGCAAACATGGCGTATTGAATGGTTGTTTTTTATTTTGGCATTGCCTTTTTTTGCGTATTTGGTGTACGAACAAATTGCTCTAGTTCGCCATAAAAAGTTCAATTTGGGTGGAATTCAATTGACGACTCAACATGCGTCGCTTGCTTTGGTTGGTTATGCAATTTTTATGATCGCTCCTTGTAGTGGAGCTATTGTTATGTCTTTGGTTTTACTGTTAATTCCCGAAAAGAAATTGAATTTGAATATTTTGATGTTCGTGCTATCTGCTTTATGTTTTTTGTCGGCTGGAGAACAGGGACTAATTGAAAATATACTTTTGGGAACTATAGATTTTAAATTGTTTAACTTGACTGATTTGTACAGAAGTGTAGACAATTTAATCTTTTTACAATTTTTGTGGGTTTTGGGAATTATTTTTGCGATAGTATTAAAGATTGCCAACAAACACGAGAGTCCGTTTATGCTGTTGTGTTTTGCGGTAGTCTTATTGATTTATGCAGCGTTTCCTCAATTTCAGTTGTTGCCAGTGGCTTTACTTGCCTTTGTACTTTTTTATAAAAAACGTATAAAACTTTGGCTGTTTATCCCAATTTTACTTTTGTGTATAGGGGATTGTCTTTTTAATACGGAATTACGAGAAACAAATGCTTTATTCGGATTCCCCAAAAAGATTTTGAATACTATGTTTTATGCTTTTTTTGTTGCTGTTGGATTTAGCTTGTTTCTTTTTAATATTTCAAGTCTTTTCCGCAAGTTTCTTTTGATTGTAATTTCTTTCATATTAACAGCCTTTGCGTATGTAGATTATGACAAAAGGAATGAAGAACTCAAACAAGCAGAATCTCAAATAGGGTTGTTCAGAGACGATACTATTTTTCCGCAGATTAAAAACAGAGGAAAATTGTTTTATTATGTGACAGGAAATTATGTGGATGATTCGAGAATGCAATTCTGGACAGGGTCTTATTTTGGCGAAACAACTCCGGTGGGAGAACCTCTTTTTCAAGGGCAGTTCGAAGAAGAGCGAAAACGTCTCAACTATATTTTCTTTAAGGAACAGCGCGGTTTTATTGCCAAACGAGGTGATTGGCGTAGATTTGTTAAAGATTCGCTATCGCAAAAAGATATTCTTCTTGACAGAGTAGATTTTCTTTGCTCCATTGGAGAAATTTCTCATTTGGTGTCTAGCTTTAGATTGCGAGAGTACCAAAAATTAGATTCTCTTTCTATAAATATGTCAGAAACCATTTATTTGTATGGGTGTCCAAATGCAAAAGACTAGAGATTCTATTTTTGATATAATGAAAGGTATAGCAATTATTTCTGTTGTTGTTATACATTCTTGTCCTCCTTGGCAATTGTATCACTTGCTAAGTTTTTTTCATGTTCCTCTTTTCTTTGTTATATCGGGATACTTTTCCAAAGAGAAGCGGTTTTCTGAAGTTTTTTTGAATCGTGTAACAAAGCTTCTTATCCCTTTAGTATTTACAAGCCTTGTGATGTTGCTTGTTGTGAGTCTCTTAGATGCCGTATGCGGTACGCATTCGATAGATGTTGCTGTAAAATCATTGCTGCTGGGAACTGCTTCGTGGACAATGCCACCAGGGGAGGTTTATATTCTGAGTGCGGGGCCTTTGTGGTTTTTGTGGGCGCTTGTTTTTGTTAGCGTTTATTGGTCTTTTTTTCAGAGGGTAAATAACGAACTTTTGCGAGGAGTGCTGGTGCTGGTTTTTGCGATGGCTGCGAACCTATCCAAGTCATATTTTACGCTGCCATTTTCTATTCAGGCTTCTTTTGGTGCATTAGGTTTTTTTTATGCAGGTTTTCTGGTTAAAAAATATGGCTTGCTGGAGAACGTATTGGGTAAGAAGATTTCTATTGTGTGTCTGATAGCCTTTGTTTATTGTGTTGGCTTCTCAAATATTGATGTGAATTTGTGTGCTTACGGGGCTTTGTATGTGCCGGAGGTTCTTGCCGTTTTGGCCGTATTTTTTGCCTTGCATGCGATTGTCACCAAATATAGGACTGAATCCAGACTTTGGTCATTGCTAAATTTTGTTGGCAGATATAGCCTGGTTGCGTTTTGTGTTCATTCGATTGATCAAAATATCTTTGTATACTGGCTTCCATATAAGATATGGGCGTCTTTTGAAGGCGATTTTCAAACTAATTGCGCGATTTTGTTGCGGATTATGCTTGTTATTTTTACAACATGGCTTGTATCTAAAAACAAGTTCTTATGTAAAAAGGTATTTTTTATTGAGTAACAAGGAGTTCTTATGTCTTGTTTTTTGATTACTGGTGGTGCGGGCTTCTTTGGCTCCATCTTAAAAAAACAACTTCTATCAGAAGGCCACAGGTGCGTAAGCATAGACCTGTGCCCGGATGCAGATTCGCATGAAAATCTTGTCAGCGTGCGGGGGGATATTCGCGACAAGGAACTCGTGGAAAAACTTTTTAACGAAAATCAATTTGAAGCGGTGTTTCATCTTGCAGCAATGCTTGCCCATGACCGCAAACGGATAAACGACCTCTGGACGTCTAATGTCGAGGGAACTGAAATCATTGCTGATACATGTATTCGGCATAATGTAAAAAAGCTGGTGTTTACGTCGTCCAACTGCTTGTGGGCAAAAAATTTTGATTCTCCGGTTACCGAAGAAGAAATCCCGAATCCGATTGAAATTTACGGTAAATCGAAACTGGAGGGTGAAAAGATTCTATTTGCAAAGAAAGATAAACTGGATTCTGTGATTTTCCGTTGCCCGACGATTATGGATGAAGGTCGTTTAGGCTTGCTATCCATTTTGTTTGAATTTATTGATGAAAATCGCAAGCTTTGGATGGTTGGCGATGGCAATAATCGCTATCAGTTTATCTATGCAAAGGATTTGGCGAATGCCTGCGAACTTGCGCTTGGTTATCAGGGTACAACGGTGTTCAACATCGGTTCCGACAATGTAAAGACCTTTAATGAAGTTTATAGTTATGTAATTCAGCATGGTGAATCCAAATCTAAGTTGGCGCATTTCCCGAAATGGTTTATTATTCCATGCATGAAGTTGGCCAGTAAATTGGGAATTTCTCCGCTTGGCCCATATCAGTATAAGATGATTGCGTCTACGTTTGTTTTTGACACGTCAAAGATTAAACGTGAACTTGGCTTTAAGCCTACAAAAACAAATGAAGAAATGCTTTTGAGGGCTTATGAGTTTTACCACCAGAATCGTAGGGCTATTGAACATCGGACAAATGTTTCGGCACATAATGAGTGTGCCGATATGGGGATTATCAGGTTGTTGAAATGGCTTTCGTAGAATTGTTGAAAATTGCGGTTTCCAATAAACAAAATATCGTAGGGCAATTCTTACGGTATTTTGTGACGGGGGGCCTTGCCTTTATAGTAGATTTTGGTGTTTTTTCATTGACACTCTACTATTTTGATGTCCATTATTTGGTCGCAAACTTAATAGGTCTTATGGCTGGCAATGTGGTGAACTATCTGCTTTCTCTAGGCTGGGTTTTTAGTGCAGAAAAGAGAAAGATGGAAAAGCATCGAATGCTTGAAATAACGGTGTTTGTGATTATAAGCCTTGTTGGCATGGGCTTGAATGAATTGCTTATGTTGTTAATGGTGGGTTTTGCTGATCTTAATGAAATGTTCTCAAAGGTTATGTCGGCAGGTGTGGTGCTTGTATATAATTTCTTGGCGAGAAAGTTTATATTATTTAAGAAAAATAAGAGGTAGTTTATGGGTTGCGAAAAAAACAAAATCGCTGTTATCGCTGGTGCGGGCCCGGCTGGGCTTACCGCTGCGCTGGAACTCTTGCGCACGACCGGCGTAAAGCCCGTCATTTTTGAGGCCGAGGATGTAATTGGGGGCATTTCCCGTACGGCGCGTTACAACGGCAACCGCATGGATATCGGCGGGCACCGCTTCTTCAGCAAGAGCGATACCGTGATGGACTGGTGGCAGGGAATACTCCCGCTGCAGGGCGCCGCCAGTAAGGACGACATTGCCATCGGGCGCAATGTACCGCTCACGGAAGGCGGTCCCGACCCCGAGAAGACGGACTACGTGATGCTCTGCCGCAGCCGCCTCAGCCGAATCCTCTTCTTGCGTAAGCTTTTCGACTACCCGGTTTCGCTGAATGGCGATACCATCCGTAACCTCGGCCTTTGGCGCATGTTCAAGATTGGCATGAGCTACATCAAGGTGCAACTTTTGCCCGCCCGCAAGGAGAAGAGCCTCGAAGATTTCATGATCAACCGCTTCGGCGTGGAACTCTACCGCACGTTCTTCCGCGACTACACCGAGAAGGTGTGGGGCGTGCCGTGCAGCAAGATTAGCCCAGACTGGGGTGGTCAGCGCATCAAGGGGCTTTCCATCACGAAGACTGTGGTGCATGCCGTGAAGCAGATTTTCGCAAAGCCCACCGACATCCGCCAGAAGAATACCGAGACGAGTCTCATTGGGCAGTTCCTTTATCCGAAATTCGGACCCGGCCAGCTGTGGGAAACGGTTGCCGAGAAGGTGAGGGAGATGGGCGGCGAAATCCGCATGAACTCGAAGGTCGTGGGCGTGAACCGCTCGGCTGACGGATTGCATGTCGAGTGTGTCGTGGTGGAAAGTATGGGCTCAGATGGTGTTGTTGCGCGCGAAACTGTCTCGTGTGACTACTTCCTCAGCACCATGCCTGTCAAGGATCTTGTCGCTGCGATGGACAACGAGAGGACTCCCGTGCCTGCCGATGTCAGGCGCGTCGCCGATGGCCTTGTGTACCGCGACTTCATTACCGTGGGTCTATTGCTCGACAAATTGCTCATCAAAAATCCGGCAAAGCCAGGCACTCCCGAAAGTAAGCTCAAGTTCGTGGCCGACAACTGGATCTACGTGCAGGAATCCGACGTGAAGCTCGGCCGCATCCAGATTTTCAACAATTGGAGCCCTTACCTGGTCGCCGACCCCGAGAAGGTGTGGATAGGCCTCGAGTACTTTGCTACCGAAGGCGACGAGATGTGGCGCATGCCCGACGCGGACTTTATCAAGTTTGCCATCGCTGAACTTGACAAGATTGATGTGGCAAGGCCCGATGACGTGCGCGACTCCGTGGTGTTCCACATCAAGAAGGCGTATCCGGCCTACTTTGGTACCTACGGAGAGTTTAACAAGATTCGCGAATACGTAGACCCGATAGATAATTTGTTCTTGATGGGCCGTAACGGCATGCATAAGTACAACAACATGGACCACAGCATGCTTGCCGCCATGGAAGTCGTGAAGTGCATCCGCGAAGGTTCAACCGACAAGACTGCCCTCTGGAACGTGAACAGCGAAGAAGAATACCACGAAGGGAAAAAAGGGTAGATTTCAAGGAAAGGCCGGGAATAACAAATTTGGCCAATTTTAGTCGGGTTCGTCACCTTTTAGAAAAAGAGATCTTTTAATATTACGTGAATGCTAACGGATGGTCTTAAAAGTATTTGTGCGATTATGGGGTGCTTTCATATGGGAGAATGGTTACTTGTTGTATTTAAATTTATGATGAATGTCGTTCTTTTCAAATTCAAAGATGGGGTCATCTTTAGTGCCGAAAAGGTAGATTGACTCGCAATGCGCGAAATAGCGGACGAATTTTGAAAGCGCTTTGTCGTAATCCTTATCATTTGTTGAAAAAGGAACCATTAAATGTGGCATGATGTTGTGAATCATTCTGTATTTTGTAAAGAAATGGTTCCCATCCTTGGATTCTTCTTCCCATTCGTAGCCGAATCCGGAAAACCAGTTGTAGAACAGCATTATTTGTTCGCGGGTACTAAGTTGTGCCCGAAGGATTTTTAGAAGATTTGTCTTTTCGTCTGGTGGTAGGTATTTCTCGTCTTCGTTGGCTACTGTTTTAACCATCAAAAATAGATGGCGGTAATAATTGTCAAGATCATCGAAATGGCCGAAGAAGGGTGGCTGCGATATAAAGAATTTCCGGTATTGAAATAATGTTTGGATTATATTGTTCATTTCTTGTGATTCGGTGCTTTTAATTTTTCCTTTGAATATTTTCTTTATTGTGCTTGAAAAAGATTTTATGTTGCCGTCGGTTAATGCTTGGTAAATTGCGTTTCGCATGCCATAGTTGAAAATTTCATCGTCTATTCCAAAATAATAAATGCTGTATGCTCGCTGAACTCTTTGTATCGCTTTTTGATTTGGCGCAAGAACCCCGAGAATGTCGTAAGTGAGGGTAAACTCTATTAGGTGATGAAGAAAAATCTGGCGTCCGTTTTTCTCAATTGTTTCTTCTTCGGGGCGTTTTAGCAAGCGGAAATTAGAATTTTTTGTACTGTATATGTTTTGTATCCATTTGAGTTCTTTGATATTTTCTCGGTGTATCGCGAGCATCTCGTAGAACCGTGATATTGCTTGTTGTTTCCTGTTCTCTCGAATCATCTCCTCATTCGCTTTAAATTGTACCCAAAAGGCTGCGAAAGTAATAAGCGCTGCGGCAATCGCGATAAAGGGGTTCATTATTCCGAATGTATCGCCAATGACTCCTGTACTAGAATCAAAAGTGGAAAAACCAGTAAACCGCCACAGCGTTATAACGGCAAAAATCGTTGCGGTCAGAGCAAGTAGCGCGAGAACGGCTAGAAAAGGATTGTCTTTTATCCAATGGAAAAACTTCATCATATTTTCTCGTTGGTTTTTTTTAACAAAAAAAGATTCTACGTACGAAATTTTTTACGGCTATGTAATCAGCATTGGGCAAGTACGTGGAGCCGCTCTTTTGCTGCGCCTCGCAAAGCAACTTTAAGGAGTCGATGCCTGTTTCTTTTGAATCTTCATTTTTTTAATGAATATTTACGAAAGTTTCGCCTTTCTTTGTTAACCTATATTTTTGCTTGGGGCTTTTGGGAGAAGCTGGATTGGTCATTTCTACAAGATTTAGTGCTATGGCGGGGTTTATATACGAACTGAGCAGAGTCGGACGGTGCTTTAGATTCAAGGCTGTCAATATTTCTTTTATTGACATCGGGGATGCAAGAACGTTCAATAGATTCTGTACTTGTTCGGTTACTTGTTCGGTTACTTGTTCGGTAGCTTGTTCGGTAGCTTGTTCGGTTGCTTGTCTCCAAATGGTGACCTTAAAATCTCCGTCTTGCTCAAATAGGGGCTTTTTCAGGCCATGCTGTAGGCAAAGTTTTACGATTTCCCCGGTGCCGGTTCCAGCCTTTTCTATGAACCCCGAACGCTGCAGGGGTTCTGCAATCAATGGGTTGTTGGGGTGCGATTTGTGGGGCTTGTAAAGCTGTTGCGTGGTCAATTCATATGGCAACTGTCCTGGATTCCAAATCTCGAGACGGTTTTTGAACAGCATCACTTGTACGCTGGCGTTGCTTGTGTAGTCTCGGTGGCATATTGCGTTGACAATTGCTTCGCGTACGGCTTCGCCGGGTAATTCGGGCTTTGTCGGCACGGAAGCACTTTTGGCTCTTGTGCCAATCCACATGTTGATGCGGCTCATGACGAAACTTGTCGCCTGGTCTACAAGTTGGAAAATATCTCCCTTGTAAATCTGTAACGACGGGATGGGCTTTTCGATTTCGTTGCCGTAAAATTGCATACACTTGACTTCAGACGATATGAAAAATTTTTGCGGCTTTTTCCCAAAAAGGAGAATGGCGGCGTTTGTCAAGTGCCCAGATTCGTCCATCAGACTCAGGTGCGTTAGCAGGTCCGTTGCGGATATGTTTTCTTTAAATTTGAAGTTTCTTTTTTGCTTGGATAACTCGATAAAAGATTTGATTTTATCGACGCTTATGTCTTTTATTGTCGCTTCGTTGTCCTTGGCTTGATCAAAGGGGACTAGGCGGAACAATTCTTTTTCTTCAAGATAGAGGGCTAGCGATTTGTAAACGGCGGCCTTCAATTCTTCGTAATTGTCGAAGGTCCTGCGAACAACATCTGCCTCTACCTTTTGAATAAAGGTTTTCTCCTTGGCCTGCCGTTTAGAAGAATCTCTCTTTATGTAGATAAGACAGTCTTTGTGTAGTTTGTGGGCGAGGTTGTATTCCTGTTCCGTTGGGGAAAGCCCAGCCTTGTTTTGGAAGCCATATTCGTCACCAAAAATGCCAAGGTAGATATCGCTCTTTTCAACTTCTTTCAGATACACTGTTGAAGTCGAACGCCCCGTTGCAGGGTAATCTTCAAAAATGAACGGTACAAAGAATTTCGATAGTATGGGATCATCCATTAAATAGTCGAAAAGCTGCTTGCGCTCTTCGGCAAACTCCTTCTGGACGCTGCTTATGAAAATTCTTTTCTTTGGCATGGGCTTTCCTCAATGGAAATATACATTCTGTGGGGGCGTTTAGGCAATAGGGGCTAGGTGGGGGTGGCTTTTCTTTAATTTATTGATTCGGAATATTTTTTGAATAGAAATATGAAAATAGCGTCTAACAAGCATAATATAAAGTAGCGGCTAAACCAGTTTTCGTATTTGGGATTCGACGAGAGCAATTTGCTTAATGGTGGAGTGTTGTCTTGATAGGACAACAAGTTGTGTGCACACCGATTTCTATGGGAATACATGCTTTCAAAGCAGTCTTTTAAGCAATTGTTTTTCTCGGAAGAATTTAGATTGTCTTTGTTTGCGAAAATTGTTTTGCCTTTGATGATTTGATTGGTCGTTATATTTGAAGAAAAATTTTCAAAGAATGATAAATCTTTAGGGAACCAATCCTTAAAAACGGACGTATTGAATAATTGGTTGCAGGTATCTTTTGTTATGGTGAGAATACTTAATCGGTCATTGTCTTCTATTTCAAATGAGTTGTTCTTTCTTGTACAATCAATCAAATCATTCAAAATCTTGCATTTTGATTTATAGTCGGAACATTCACCATAGTCTTGATTTTTCAAAAAGGAATATCTGAATTCATAATCGGCAGATGCCAGTTCCCAAAGGATGCATTTGCACTTTTGCTCGCCCGCTCCAGTAAGCTTTAGAAACGTGGTTTGCGTTATATATTCACTTAAAGAACAAGCCCTGATGTCATTTTTCAAAAAGGAGCAAGATACAACAGCATCTTCCAAGATGTTCGAAATAGGAGAAAGAATGAACTTATCGTGAATACTCATCTCATGTATTCCCTGTATATCTCTATAGATTTAGATACCCTTAATCGCAGATATTTCAAGGCTGAAGGGGTCTTTTTATGTAAAGTACCAGTACTGGAATCATTTTTTATTTCGTTAACGGAGTCTTCTAATTTTTCTTTTAATGATGCGACATCGTTATCATTAATATGTTTATCTTCGAAAATGGAATAGAATACTAGGCCGAACAAATAAATGTCACAATCTATAATAGACGTGAATGTTTTTCCATTAAAGTTTAGTTTGTTTATATCTTGTTTTAAAGATTCGATTCTGTGTTTTAAGGAATCGTTGAATGGCGTAAACATATCATTTGCGTTTTGACTTATACAATGGTCAATAAAATCGTTATAGTATTTCTCTTCCTTTTTTCCATAATTTTTTAAAAGATTGCTGGCGTTCTCATTTTTTTTGTATTGGCTATCTAAAGACAGGTATCTGACGAAATCTATTCGTTCTCTTTTCTTGTCTTTTTCCACAATAATATTTTTTATGCAATCTGGATCAAAAAATTGTTCCATACCTTCTTTTAAGAAGTAGAGGGATCGTCTTGTTTCCAAAGATGAAAGTTTTTTCCCAGATTCGTTAATATTCTTAAAAACAGATGAAAAATATTTTTGAGGATTGTCTTCAGGAATTAAATATGAAAAACCTAAATAGTTGTTTTCGAAAAAATCTTCCGCTAAGTTAAGATTTGTAATTGTGTCATAATCAGATAAATCGGATGATAAGATTTGTTCCTTTGAGGATCCTTTTTTTAACAACTCATTGAAAGTCCACCCTAAAATTGGAGCATCGTTATCAGAGTCTGAAACGTCGTCATTCTCGTTCGCTAATGGAACTGTATTCTCAAATGAGAATTTGTCTAATTTTGGATATTTTCCTAAAAAAGAGAGTAGCAAACTGGAAAGGCGTTGTTGACCATCTATAATTAAATCCTGTCCTTCATAATTTCCAATTGTAATGGATGGAACAAAAAGATTATCTTTGAAAGACTGTATGAGTTTTAGAACATCGTCTTTATTCCATACAAATGTTCTTTGGTATTCTGGCAATACAATCTTTTTTGATAAGACCAATTCTATCCAATACTTAAGAGAATATTCGCCATAGTAGGTTCGGTTGCTCATATTATGCTCCTTAGTATCTTTACAAGCTCGCCAAGAACTTCAAATCTTCCGAGCAAATCACAACAAAATCCGATAATCCATAATATTTATTAATTGCGTATTTTACGCCATTGTTTTTTAGTACTTTTTCCACTTCTGCGACGGTTTCCTGTTCGCCAATTCTATTGCAGTCGTCGATGATTATGCAGAATGTTTCGGCAAGGTTGTTTTTTGCAAGATGAATTATTTGTGAACGGGAATAATGCTCGGAACCAAAGGGGCCATCGACAAGGATGAAGTCAAATTTCTGGTTCTCAAATGCAGTCTTAACGCCTTGATAGGTTCTAGTTTTATAGCCGTTATAGTCGACCATTTCTAGTGGCAAAATTTTTACGTTTATCGGGTAAGCGTTGTGGGTGTCCTCGCGCGTAAATTCTACCCATTCGTCATCGTGTTCTACGGTGATTGCGGGGACATTGTAAAATGCGGTGTATTGGTGGACCATTCGGGATGTCTGTCCAAGTCCGAATTCCAGGAGATTTGTGAAATTGTGGTGTTCGAAAATGCGGAACAATGTGAGCAAGAATGTGTATTCGACAGCCCATCTTCCCGGGTAGAAACTCTTATATTTCAGCCATTCTGAATTTTGTATGGCGTTGGAAAAGGTTGTTGCCGCAAGGGATTCTTGTGCCATTCTGTTTTGCAGGTTTTGACTTTCCAAAATTGCACGAATCCCGCTTTTGTCAAGATAGAATTCCCTTATTTTATCCCTTAATCCCATTATACAACCTCAAAATTTAAGACAGAGCTTCCTTGTGAATCGGGAATGTTTACGCCTGTTTTGAAAAAATCGTCAAAAACAACTTCAAAATGTCCTACGTTACGGAGCCAGTCGGATACTCCAAAATTTGTAGCACAATGCAGGTTGACGTCATAGCTACCTTGGTTGAGCATCATTTGCGGAATCTTTATAACGAGTTCTTTTTTGTTGTAATCTAGAGCCTTTTGGAAAATCTTGGAACTAAGCCAAGCGACTCTATGGCTGTTTTCGTTGTTAATTCCGATGTCTATATAAGATTCGGTGACTCCGTCGAGGGATTTGTTGATGTCAAATGCGATTTTGACGAAAACTTCTTGGCCGACTTGGAATGTGCTTGTGACGTTCCCCGAAGAATCTGTATATTGCAATTTTTTGATTTTTAAAATTCCATTGCCATATCGCTGATTGCTTTGGTTGAAATCTGTTTGACCGATATTTTGGTTTTGTGTCAAATATTCATCAACAATTTCGTTAACATTCCCGGTATTGCGAATCATCCCGTTTTCGAGCAACATGCCGGTCTTACACAAATTCTTCACCGCGCCCATATTATGGCTCACGAACAGCACGGTTCTGCCTTCACCGCGGCTGACGTCCTGCATCTTGCCGATGGCTTTCTTTTGGAATTCAGCATCGCCCACGGCCAACACTTCATCCACTACGAGAATTTCGGGTTCCAGGTGTGCCGCGATGGCGAATCCGAGGCGTACGGTCATGCCGCTGCTGTAGCGTTTTACGGGGGTGTCCAGGTAGCGTTCGCAGCCGCTGAAGTCTACGATTTCGTCGAGCTTGCGGGTAATCTCGGCGCGGCTCATGCCCATGATGGCACCGTTCATGTAGATGTTTTCGCGGCCGGTCATCTCGGGGTGGAATCCGGTGCCCACTTCGAGGAGGCTCGCGATGCGGCCCCGTGCGCGGATGGTGTCCCCCTCGAGGACCATGCGCACTAAGGCAACGAAGTTGCCAAGTGCTGTCCGCCCGGTGGTGGGGGCGGTCACGCGGCTCAGCAACTTGAGGAGCGTGCTCTTGCCGGCGCCGTTCCTGCCGATGATTCCCACGACGTCGCCCTGTTCCACCTTGAAGTTGATGTCCTTCAGGGCCCACACGTATTCGCTTGCGCCCTTGTGCGCGCGGTCGTTGACTTCGCCCACCTTGAGGTAGGGGTCCTCGCGGCGCAGAACCTTGGTCTGCCAGAACCTGTTGAGGTCGTGGCTGAGCGTCCCGGTGCTCACTAGCCCCAGGCGGTACTGCTTGCTGATGTTCTCGAAAACCCTATGAGCGAGTGTCACGGCCAAGCTTGCTTGGACATGACCGAGCGATGAGGGTTTCTGCAACTCGATGGCGGTCATCTTGTTGAGTAATATAGATTAAAAGGGACTGCCGGGAACTTGATTTTGAAAAAATGCGCGAAAAACGCGCATTTTTTGCTGTCCCGGCAGGTCCCTTATAAAATTGGTATTGCGAAGATTTACCTTGATTTTTGTAAAAACGTATTTTTTATTACGAAATACGTGATTTTTGTTGAAAATTTTGTATATTATAGTATGCAACTGGTGATTTTTTATGAAAAACAGCAAAATTCGCATACTATCCCTTTCCATTGAACATCTAAAGAATGTCCAGTATGGAAGTTTTGACTTTCAGCAAGATGTTTTACCTGCGAAGGCTTTTGATCAGTCGTCCGTTATTGGCTTCTATGGGCAGAACGGGTCCGGCAAGACTACCGTGATCCAGGCGTTGGGTCTGTTCAAACAGATTGCTATGGGGCAACCCCTGTGGACCGATATGGAAAAGTGCATAAATCTCGATAGCAACAAGGCAACCATATCTATAAAATTTTTAATAAAGTTCGACGACGGAAAATCCTATCACGTCCTTTATTCAGGCACTATTGCGAAGAGAGCTACTTACAAGGTAGGTTGCGCGTTTGCTGCGGAGAAACTTTCTGTCGCGTCAGAAGTTGCAGGGAAAATCCCTGGACGGATGACGAATTTATTCTCGTACGAATTGAATTTTGATGACAAACCAAACTTTACGCCGAAAGCTCGCTACGACAGCATTGTAAAAGGTCAGGAGAAAAAGATCCAGGCGTCTGTTGCAATGAGAATTTCCCAGGAGAAAAAAACGTCCTTGTTGTTTTCGCCAGATTTCTTTGCTTTGCTGAAAGATTCGGAAGAAACGGAAATGATTGAGATTGTGCAGGCTATCAATAGTTACGCAAATTTTAATCTTTTTACGATAACGGGGGTGCATTCTGGTCTTATTAGTATGGATGCCGTGATACCTCTGTCCGTAAAGTACCGGCATAAGGATGCTACCGCCATAGGCGATATCCCTATCGGACAACAGGGACCAATAACGGTAAACGAGCAAATTTTTGATTTGACCGAAAGCGTGTTGGCGTCGATGGCGGATGTCCTTGGCGCCTTGGTCCCGGGTTTATCTATTGAGCCGATGATATACGGAAGGGAGCTTATGAACGATGGCTCCATGGGTGTTCGATACGAACTGGTTTCTGTTCGTCAGGACAAACGGCTCCCGATTAGATATGAATCCGAAGGCGTTCGCAAGATTTTATCTGTTTTAAATCTTATCATCGCCATGTATAACAATGATTCTTTTTGTGTGGCAATAGATGAACTTGATGCGGGGGTTTTCGAAGTACTGCTTGGAGATTTGCTGAAGGTCATAATGGAAAGCGGGAAGGGGCAGCTTGTGTTCACTTCGCACAATCTGCGTCCGCTAGAAATTTTGGACAAACAGAACATTGTTTTCACGACGACCAATCCCGAAAACAGGTACATCCATTTGAAGAATATTCGCCCGACGAATAATCTTAGGGATTGCTACATTCGTGCGCTAAATATTGGCGGGCAAGATGAGCCCCTGGCTACAGAAACGAAATTCCATCTTATTCGTCGCGCATTGAGAAATTCTGGGGTTAAGGATGGCTAACATTAAGAAAAAGGTATTGCTGTTCTTGGTTGAAGGAATTTCGGATGAGATTTCTTTTGAAGGCTTGTGGGAATCATTTTTTGAGAATAATGAGGTGCGGGTCTACGTCCTTCGCTGCGATATTACCACGCAAGATTTTTCATCGCCAGCAACCATCTTGTCAAAACTCAAGCAACCCATAGATAGGTTTCTTAATTCGACAAAATTAAAGAAGGATGATATTCAGAAAATAGTGCATCTTATAGATACGGATGGTGCGTTTGTCCCTGAAAGTTGCGTAGAACAAAAAAGTGGCGACGAGCAGATTTGTTACACAGACGAAAAAATATTGACATCGAATCCTGATGGGATCAAGCAGCGAAATGCTCGAAAGACGGCTGTGGTGAAAAGATTGTTTTCAACTACACAAATTTATAAGGGAATCCCGTACGAGATCTATTACTTGTCGCGAAACTTGGAACACGTTTTGCATAACAAGGCCGAAAGTTTGTCTGATGCCGAAAAGAAAGATTTGTCAAATAAGTTTGACGAAATGTATGCGGGGCGTCTTTCTGACTTTCTCGCTTTTATAAGCAGTTCAGATTTTGCGGTGAAGATGGATTATAGGGATTCCTGGAATTTTATCATGGAATCAACAAATTCGTTGCATCGCCATAGCAACATTCATTTGCTGTTTGAACACTGAAAATAGAGATGCTCAAAGACGAACTTTGGGCAATTTTTTGTAGTTGCTTTTAGGGTAGTTTTTCCTGATTTCGTGTTAGGCGGCGATTTTGTACCGCGGCAACCCGGCCCCGGCTTGCCGGGGAAACGCCCTAAGATTTTAATAAAAATTGTGGTGGTCGTTGACTTGACGCCGTAGGCGTCAAAACCTGTTGAGGTCGTGGCTGAGCGTCCCGGTGCTCACTAGCCCCAGGCGGTACTGCTTGCTGATGTTCTCGAAAACCCTATGAGCGAGCGTCGCGACCACGCTTGCGTGGGCATGACCGAGCGATGAGGGTTTCTGCAACTCGATGGCGGTAGTCATTATGTAAGTAATATAGATTATCAGCGTGTCGCGGGGTGTGATGCAGGCCAAAAATGCGCGAAATTGCGGCATTCGAGGCCCGGTGAAAAAAATCGGAAACCTATTGACAATGATGCCCTAAAAAATTATATTAGTGCTCAAGTGAGTAGATGGTGCTTGCGAAAACCGTTTGAAGACCCGCAATTTCAAGCTTGTTTGCGGGAAGGAGTGAAAGATGAAGGAAACGGATATATTGACGTTTATACTAATATCTTGTATATTTGTTAGTATGATTGTCAATAACAAAGAAAAGATACTAATGGACCTTCTCTTGGAAAAGGGAGGGCGGATTACAGCGAAAGAGGCTTCTCTTGCCGGTATCCATAGAATGTTTCTGAAACAGCTTGCCGATGCCGGGCAAATCGTAAGGGCTGCGCGAGGGGTGTATCAGTTGGCAACAGTCCAAGAAGATGAACTCCTGGACTTGCAACATCGCTGCCCGACGGGCATCTTTTCATGCGAAACAGCTTTGTTTCTGCATTCTCTGATTGAACGCGCTCCGTTTGTGTGGACGATGACATTTAAGGGGTTTTACCATTCGCCCTCTTTAGCGAAAAATGGAATTGTGGTTAAGCATTCATCGAAAAATCTTTATCCTCTTGAAATTGTAGAAGTCAAGACGCCTTTGGGCAATCTTGTTCGCACCTATTCTGCCGAAAGAACCTTGTGCGAAATCATGACGGCCAAAGTTGCGGCCGATATCCAAACAATAACCTATGCAATTAAAACGTACGTCGGCCGTAAAGAAAAGAATATTCCGAAACTGATGCAACTTGCAAAGACTTTTCATGTAGAAAAAAAACTCAGAGCGTATTTAGAGGTGCTGCTGTGATATGAGAAAAAAAACTTTGAATCGCTAAGGAGATGCTGGATTTGACGGAGATTTCTCGGCTCTTTGAGCCCCTTTAATTATACCGAATTTGGTACAATAAAAAATTGCCTTTCCTCAATGGAATCGATCGGAGAGAATAAATTGCTGAAATTAACCTGTGCAAAAAATGCACAGGTTCGTATGGAGGGCAGATGGGCAACTAGTTCCATTTGGGAACTGGTTCGAATCAGCAATTTGCATTTTTTGCAAATTGCTTGAGAGTAATTCAGTGTGTAAGGAATCCTTACTAACTTAGAAAGCGGACCGGTTTGTTGTTTTTAACGACAAAATTTCACAAATAGAGGCTTTGAAAAATTGAGTCTAACAACGGATTGTTTAAACAATTCTTGGGGGACTTCTTGAGGGACATCTTGAGGGACAGGTCGCCAAATAATCTGCCCTTCGGGATGCCGTCCACCACTAATATTCCGGGTTCTGGCCACGGCCGAGCGATATGGCCGAATTTGGCCAATTTTTGTCTTTAAGTATTGACAATGACGTGTTCCGGAATTATATTTAATGGTGAACAAATGTTCTAGTGCTCAAAATTTCAAAAAAACGCCGCGGTTTCATGCTTGTCCGCAGGGAGGTGATGATGAAGAAAAGTCCTGTAAATGGTTGCTTTACCCCCCAAAAGAATATATATTTATTTGAAAAGTTGTTAAACTTAACAAAAATTGTTGATTTTGACGATAAAATGAATATATCGGAATGGATACATAGTAGAGAAATCCGTGGCAAGGCGACTTTCTCGATTGACGACGTAAAGGGCGCTTTTGCGGAACGCCCTTCCAAGAGCATAAATACGGAATTGTCGCGTCAGGTGTCTCGAGGCCGAGTGCAATCTGTTTATCGCGGATTCTATGTCATTGTTCCGGTCCAGTATCAGCTGAAGGGAGTGGTTCCTCCCGCATATTATGTTGACGGCCTTATGGATTATGTCGGCAAACCCTATTATATGGGATTGTTGTCTGCGGCGGCCTTGCACGGGGCTACACACCAGCGGGCTATGAAGACGCAAGTAATGACCGTCGTGCCGCGAATCAAGGCGTCTGGCAAGAATTCCCTGCTCGATTGGAACTACCGACAAGAGATTCCTGAAACGTTTGTTATGAAAAAGAATGCTGAGATAGGAACGCTGCGCTTTTCGGGGCCGGAGTTGACCGCAGTAGATCTTGTGCAGTTTGCGTCACATGTTGGCGGTTATCAGCGTGTGGCCACGGTGCTGGCAGAACTCATGGATTCTGTGGACATGGGGAGGGTCGGCGAACTCTTGCCGTTCACAACTGTTGCGACCGTTCAGCGACTAGGCTACTTGCTTGAATGTGTGCTTTCGCGGCAAGACCAAGCCGATGCACTATTTCAGGTCTTGAAGATGCAAGGTTTCTGGAATAGCATCTTGTTGAACAACGACCAAGACAGGCGGGAAGAGGCTCCGGCAAACCGCTGGCATGTAAACGGCAATATCGACATCGAGGTGGACGACCTATGATAGATCGGGCTTCGATAATGGCTTGGGCTGAACATGCCCCGTGGACAGACCCTGCGATGGTTGAACAGGACCTGATTATTTGTCGTGCTCTTGTGGATATTTTCAGTGACGATTTTTTGAAAAATGAATTGGCGTTTCGAGGAGGGACGGCTTTACATAAACTTTATTTGCAACCGCAGCCTCGCTATAGTGAAGATATCGACTTGGTGCAAATAAATCCGGGACCGATAAAGCCTATTCTTTTTCGGCTTGGCGAGGTTCTAGACTGGATGCCGGATCGGGTTACGAAACCCAAGCGCTATAACAATACGGTGCTTTTTCGGATGGAATCCGAGGTCCCTCCGGTTCTGCCGATTCGTTTGAAAATAGAAATAAATTGCTTTGAGCATTTCAATATTCTTGGCTTACGCAACATGCCGTTCAGTGTGGATAGTAATTGGTTTAGAGGCGACTGCGAAATTACGACTTATGCGTTTGAAGAATTGCTCGGAACGAAACTCCGCGCCCTGTACCAGCGCAAGAAGGGGCGCGATTTGTTTGACCTGCAGGCCGCGCTCGATAAGGGTTCTGTAGATGTACAAAAAGTTATGGAGTGCTACAATCGGTATATGGATTTTTCTGTAGAAAAGCCGCCTAGCTACAAGCAATTCATGCAGAACATGGAACTGAAAATGCAGGACCCTGAATTTCTGGGCGATACCGAACTGCTACTGCGGCCCGATGCGGACAAATTTGAGCCGGAACGTGCTTTCAAGATGGTTCAGGAAATTTTTATAGAAAGACTTCCCGGTCGGAGACGGTGATGTCTCTTAGAAAAGAGGTTGTCAAGGAATATTTGACAACCTCTCGGCACGGAGCAATTCTTGGGAAAATCAGTATGTAAGAAATCCTTACTAACTGAAAATGGCGAAGGCCGCGGGCATGCCTTACCAGACGCTCATCAATTCCATCATCCACCGTTACGTGACGGGCGGCATCGTGTTCAAAGTCGCGGTGTAAAAAGGTGAAATTCCTTGAAAAATCGCCCATTTTTTAGCAATATCGCGCACTATTGGCGTTTTTTCACAAAATAAAGAACTTCGTGGTTTTATTGAAAAGTGCCAAAAAGTATTGCCAAAAGCGATTGAAAAGTGTGTATTTTTATAGTAAAAAGTGATTGAAAAATGCTGTACCGGAAGATTCAAAGGCGACGTGATTCAATCGATGATGGAAAACAAAAGTTTCTGCAATAACGGATGTCAAGTTCCCGTTGATTGAGTCTTCGACCAAGAACTTGCTGAAACTATATCTCAACGATGTCCCCAGCATTAATCTTGGGGCGGTTTATGAAACTGTCGTTGCACAAGAACTGAAGGCTCATGGGAAGAAACTCTTTTATTACGATAATCGGCACAAGGGCGAAGTGGACTTCTTGATAGACGATTTTGATTCGCTGTCCGTTGTCCCGATAGAGGTGAAGTCTGGCAGGGATTATAGGATTCATAGCGCTATTGATAATTTGCTTGCCGCAAATGAGAACGCAAAAGGAATCGTGCTGTCCAATAGCTCCAAGGTGGTGCAGAAAGGTTCGGTGCTGTATTTGCCGATATATTTTGTGATGTTCCTTTAAAGGGGTCGAATTCGACCCTTTTGGGGTTAAACCCCTAGAATCACCGACTCTTTTTTACATTTATAACTATCATAAAAAGCGTTTTTATCGCTATTTTTTACGATAATCATTCTTTTTGTGATAATTATTGTGTATATTTATAATCATGTGGAACGAAATGACGACACCCTCTATTTTGAGGGAAATGGGAGCAAGACTCAAGGAATACCGTCTGCGGAAGGGCTTGATGCAATCTGAACTGGCGGAGTCCGCTGGTGTTGGCGTCGGCACAATTGCCAAGATGGAACGCGGGGGTGCCGTGTCTGTACAAATCCTATTGAGCGTGCTGCGTTCTCTTGGCTTGCTCGAAAATCTAGAGCAGTTCCTGCCGGAACCTCCCGTGAGCCCACTCCTGTTGCGCAGGCTGCAGGACGGCAAGATCCAGCGTATCAAACGGAGCAAGGCCAAATGAGCGAACTTGTCGTAAACGTGCACTTGTGGGGCTCGCCTGTCGGTGCGCTTTCGTGGGATGCGTCGCGGGGTATCGCCTATTTCGAATATGAGCCAGCCTTTGTCCGCAATCCGTTGCCGGTATCCCCTATAAAGATGCCCGTGACGAAGGGCGTTTTCTCTTTTGCCGAGAATAGGAATGACTGCTTTCGCGGGCTCCCCGGGCTTATTGCGGATTCGCTCCCGGATAGGTTCGGCGACCAGATTATTTCGGAATGGTTCCAGACCATGGGCCGTCCGCTAGAGACGGTGACACCGCTGGAACGCCTGTGCTATGTCGGCAAGCGTTCTATGGGCGCCTTGGAGTTTGAACCCAGCTTGCCGACACCAGGGCTTGACGAATCCACGGAAATACTTGTGGATAATCTCGTAAAGCTGGCCGAGAGCGTTTTTCGGGACCGCGAAAAATTTAGGGAAAAACTTGTGCAGCAGGACAAGACTTTGTACGACATCCTGCGAGTCGGCACTTCTGCCGGAGGAGCAAAGCCAAAGGCGATTATTGCGTACAACGAATCTACGGGCGAAGTGCGCAGTGGCCAGGTTCCTGCGCCAAAAGGGTTCGGCTATTGGCTGCTCAAGTTCGACGGCGTAAGCTACCGCGAACACGACAGCATCACCGAAATTCCTCGCGGGATAGGGAACGTCGAATACGCGTACTACAAGATGGCGCTACGGGCCGGAATCCGCATGAGCGAAAGCCGCATTCTAGAAGATAGCAGCGGTTGCCACTTTGTGACCAGACGTTTCGACCGCACGGACGAAGGTTCCAAACTGCACATGCAGACGCTTGCCGCCTTGACTCACCTGGACCGTGACGCTCGCCATTCCTACGAGGACGCTTTTGCCGCTATGCGCAAACTCGGGCTCGACGCCAAGGCCGACGAGGAAGTGTTCCGCTACATGGTTTTCAACGTTTTGGCAAAGAACAATGACGACCACACCAAGAACATATCTTTCCTGATGGACGAATACGGAACCTGGAAATTGGCACCCGCATACGATCTGTGCTATGCCAACAACCTACGGAGCCGCTGGATAAATCGCCACCAGATGTCCGTGAACATGAAACAGGAAAATATCACGCGCGACGATCTCAAGGCGGTAGCGGAACGCATCGGAATCCGCAAGTACGCGGGAATTATAGACCAAGTCGAAAACGCGGTCGCTTGTTGGAACGAGATTGCGAAGGACTGCGGTGTTCGCGAGAACCATCGCGAAGAGATTGCGCGGGAATTGCTTACACCGTATCCATGAACGTTCTCTGTATCTTGTTGAACACGACAACGCCGAGTGCGAGGATGAAGGCGGCGAAGCCAGCGGTGTAGCCGAGGGCTGCCCAGCTGAATTCGCCCACGCCGAGCATGCCGAACTTGAACGTTTCCATGATGCTGGTGAGCGGGTTCGCCTGCATGAGCATTTTGAGGCGCGGGTTCTCGATGGTACTGAGCGGGTAGATTACGGGCGTTGCGTACATCCAAAGCTGCACGATAAAGCTCAGTAAAAACGTGAGGTCGCGGTACTTGGTGGTGAGGCTGCTGAACAGCACGCCGAATCCGAGGGCGAGCGCAGCGATGAGCAGTATGAGCACCGGCGTGAGCAGTGCGTATAAATTAGGATGCACAGGCGCGTCCGTAAAAATCAGGTAGTACGCAAATACCAGGAAAAATAGCCCCATCTGGATGCTGAGTCGCACGAGGTTGCTCGTGACGGTGGCGAGCGGCACCACGAGGCGCGGAAAATACACCTTGCCGAACATGTTCGCGTTTTCGATGAAGGTTTTGCTCGTCTGGTTCAGGCATTCCGAAAAATAGGTCCACAGGCAAATGCCTGCGAGGTAAAAGAGCGGCTGCGGCAATCCGTCTGTCGATATTTTTGCAATGCCGCCGAACACGACCATGAACATGACGGTGGTCATGATGGGTTGAATGAAAAACCACAGCGGGCCGAGAATAGTTTGTTTGTACCAAGTGACAATGTCGCGCTTGACGAACATACGGTACAAATCGCGGTACTGCCAGATTTCGCCGAAGTCTACCGAGAGCAGGCTCGATTTCGGCTTGATGACTGTGGTCCATTCGCTTGTCTGTGCCGCGGCCATTTGCTTTCCCTAGAACGTCCGCTCGCGCACCACGTATTGCGGCGATTGGTTGATGCTGATGTAGATGCGGCCCACGTATTCGCCGATAAGCCCGAGCAATAGCATGATCATGCCACCCACAAACAGCAGGGTGGCGAGCATGCTTGTGTAACCTACGGGAATTTCGGGATTGAGGAATTTCTGGTAAACGACGTAGAGGCCTGCGACAAAGCCGACGAGGGCGCAGATAACGCCGATAAAGGTAGCGGCACGTAGCGGCTTGACGGAGAATGCGGTAAAGCCGTTAATCCATAGCCCGATTAGGCCTGCGATGGTGTAGCCCGATTCGCCTTCGATGCGGCGGCGGTGACCGACGGCGACGTTCCCCAGGTTCTTGGTCGCTCGGAACACGAGCCCGCTGATATAGGCGAAGGGGTGGGGGTAGCGCACGATTTCATCGACGATGAACTTGCGCATAATGAAGAAACTGGTGGTGCGAAGCGTCTTGGGCTGGCCGATAATCGCTTCGGCCATTTTCTTGTTGACCCACGTGCCAAAGCGGCGGAAGAGGTGCTGTGCGGAGTGTTCGTAGTAGCCGTAAACAACGTCGTAGCCTTCTTCTAGTTTGTCTACAAGCTTGAAACTTTCGCTGGCGGGGGTCTGTCCGTCGTCATCGAGGCTGATGATGTAGTCGCCGGTGGCCTGCCCGTAGCCTGCCATAAGGGCGCAATGTTGCCCGAAGTTTTTCGCAAGGCAAATTCCCTTGATGTGGCTGTCGTTTGCGGCGAGGCGCTTGATGACTTGCCATACGCCGTCGGGGCTGCAGTCGTTCACCAGCACGATTTCGTAGTCGGTGCCGGGGCGCGTCGCGACGGTATCGCGGATTTCTTGCACCACGGTCTCGATGGTGTTTTCGCTGCGGTAACAGGGAATTACGAATGAGAGTTTCATCTAAAACCTCTGCTGGACGGATTCCCACTTGTTACTTTGTGCGGACTTCGCGGCGGCCTGCATCATGGCGAGGCCTTCGAGCGAGGTCTTGATGCCGCAAACGTACTGGCTTGTAAAGCTTCCGGTTTCAAAGTATTGCTTGAGACAGTCGGCGATGTCCTTGTAGTAGTTTGCGAAGGCTTCGATAAAGCCTGCGGGGTGGCCCGCCTTGAAGCGGTTGTAGCGCTGCTGGTTCGCAATTTTCACGTCGCCGGTGCGGTCGCGCAGGCTCACGTTGCCGCGCAGGTCGCAGGTCTTGAGCGTCTCGGGTTCCAGCTGGAACCATTCGGCGCTGCCCTCGCTGCCGTACACGCGGATGCGCAGCCCGTTGCGGTTGCCGAGCGCCGTCTTGCTGAACCATACCTGGGCGCGCATGTTGTTCGTGTACTGCGCCAAGGCGCCCACGTTGTCCACGATTTGCGGGAAGAGCCCGAAGGTGGCCTGGTCAGCGACGATGCGTTCAGGGCGCTCGCCGGTCAAAAAGAAAATCATGTTGTGCAGATGGCTCCCGAGGTCCAAGGAAATCTTGGGAATCACGGTATCCTTGAGGCGCCAGGCCTGTGGCTTGGGCGGCTCGTTGTGGGAGCCCAAGCGCATGAAGCCTTCTTGCGGCATTTCTACCTGCACCTGCTGGATTTTGCCGAGCTTTCCGTCGGCGATAAACTGCTTGAGTTCGCGCACCATCGGGTAGCCGGTGTAGTTGTACGTGGTGCAGAAGAAACCTTTCGTGTCGGTGACGGCCTTCGCGATGGCTTCGCCTTCCGCGACGCTCGTGGCGAGGGACTTCTCGCAAATCACGGGGAACCCTGCGTTCAGCGCGTCGATCACGATGTCCTTGTGATAGTCTGTCGGTGCGAGCACAACGACTGCGTCGAGCTTGCCCTTTTCGGCTTGCAAGAGTTCGCGGTAGTTTGCGTAGGTGCGGTCGGCAACGACGCCCCAGGTGCGTGCTGTTTCGCTGTTCGTTTCGGCGTGGGTGCTGAATGCGCCCGCTACGAGCTCGAAGTGCCCGTCCATCTGGCTTGCCGCCTTGTGGACTTCGCCGATGGCCGAGTTGATACCGCCACCGATAAACGCAATCTGGTAAGGTTCCTTTTTCATGCTTTTAATATAATTCATTCCACCACGATATGTGCAAGATTCGTCATGCGGGCGATCTTGTTTTCCATCTCTTCGGGGCTCCGGAACTTGAAGAACACGATTCCCGCCTTGTAGGTGAGCCTGTCGGCGATGCGTTCGCCGGGCTTGTACCACAGGAATTTTTCGACGATGTTGCCTTGAATTTCGGGCGCAAAAGTGACGTCGCGGACAGTGCTGCCGTTTGCGATGTCGGGCCCTGCCATTATGCAGTGGCGCAGCCAGTAACCTTGCGTAGGCACGTCGGCAATGCCGGAAATGTCCTCGCCGGTTTCGGCCATCACGATGAATTTCGGGTAGTCGATGCTTGTCGCGTACTTCACGAACTTGATGTATAAATCTCCGGGCGGGCGGCGACAGATTTCGATGATGACGGGCGTGCCGTCAGGTTTCTCGATGTATTGGATATGCAGAATGCCATCGACCAGGTTAAGTTCGCGCGCGATGCGTTCGCTGTAGTCGCGGAGTTTCGCGAGAGTCTCGCTGCCCGATGTGCTCGGCGAGTTTGCTCCGCTCACTAGGTACTTGTTGACAAAGTATTGCTCGTTGTCCGAGAAGGCGAATGCGACCTTGCCTTTCACCAGCATGGCGGAAAATCCGTGGTTTGAACCTTGCACGAATTCTTCGGCTACGATGTGGTCTTGCCGTGTGCGGCAGCAGGCATCCTTGTAGGCTTCACGTGCTTCTTCGGGGGTGCTTGCACGGTGGATTCCCTTGCCACCGGTGAGGTCGACCGGCTTGACGATGATGGGGAAGGTGAGGTTCGCGATGGCTGCGTCGAAGTTGGCGCAATTATCGGCCGCAAAATCCGTGCCGGTGACGGGAACAGTAATTGCACGCGGGGTCGGAATGCCGAGTCGCGTGGCAAGGGCGCGGTACTTGTCCTTGTGGTGAATTTCAAGGCTTGTCGTGTAACTGTCGTGGCCGGGCAATCCGAGTTTTTCACAGACGTAGACGGTGCTGAGCAGCGCAAAATCGTTGCATCCGGAACAGACCGCCTGCACGTCCTCGCTCTTGGCGAGTTTAAACATCGCATCTTTGTCGCTGAAATCCGCGAATACCGTCTTGTCGGCGTAGGGGTGACCGAGGCCGTCGCGGTTGTTGCCCGTGGTTATCACGTACCAGCCCAGCGCCTGCGCGGCCTGGATTAGCGGAATTTCTGCGTGGCTGCCCCCGAGGAGCAGCATTTTCTTTTTGAAACTCATGGTATGGACAATATATCTTTTTTACGCCTGAAAAATATATATTTTCTGCATCATGAAGATCCCCTTCAACAAGCCGCCTTTCGTGGGGCTAGAACTTGACTACGTGAAACAGGCCGTCGAGAGCGGCCGTATTTGCGGTGACGGTACCTACAACCTGCTGTGCCACGAGTGGCTCGAGAAACACACCGGCACGGCGAAGGCGCTCCTTACCACGAGCTGCACGCATGCGCTCGAGATGTCGGCCAGGCTCTGCGACATCGGGCCCGGCGACGAGGTGATTATGCCCTCGTTCACGTTTGTCTCCACTGCCGACGCGTTTGTTTCGCAGGGAGCCAAGTGCGTGTTCGTGGACATCCGCCCCGATACGATGAACCTGGACGAGAACCTGGTCGAGGCGGCTATTACCGAGAAGACGAAGGCGATTGTGCCGGTGCACTACGCGGGCGTGGCCTGCGAGATGGACAAGATAAACGAGATTGCGAAACGCCATAATTTGTTCGTGGTGGAAGATGCCGCGCAGGGCATGATGGCCACCTACAAGGGCAAGGCGCTTGGTACGCTCGGGGACTTCGGCTGCTACAGCTACCACGAAACCAAGAACTACAGCATGGGCGAGGGCGGCGCGTTACTGATAAACGATAAAAAGTTCTGCGACCGTGCCGAGATTATCCGCGAGAAGGGTACAAACCGCTGCCAGTTCCACAGGGGCGAAGTCGACAAGTATACCTGGGTGGAACTCGGGTCGAGTTACCTGCCGAGCGAGCTCAATGCCGCATACCTCTATGCGGAACTGGAATGCGCCGACGAGATTTACGACAACCGCATGGCGAGCTGGAATATGTACCGCGAACTGCTTGCGCCGCTTGCCGCGAAGGGCCTGTTCGAACTGCCGTACATTCCGGAACACTGCACGCACAACGCGCACATGTTCTACCTGAAGGTCGAAGACCTGCAGACGCGAACGGCGCTCCTCAAGCACCTGGTCTACAACGGTATCCTCGCGGTGTTCCACTACGTGCCGCTGCATAGTTCGCCTGCGGGTCAGCGCTATGGCCGTTTTGCCGGCGAAGACAAGTTCACCACCCGCGAAAGCAATCGCCTGCTGCGTTTGCCCATGTTCTACGGCCTAAAAATCGAAGACATTGAATTTGTCTGCAAGAAAGTCGCGGAATTCTTCGGCGTTCAATTATAGGACTCTGTTTGTTGTAATCGCAAATAGTGAAATTACTATTACAGCACGGTTCTGCCTTCACCGCGGCCAAACTTGCTTGGACATAAAGGGGCTGCCGGGAGGGCTGTTCAAAAAATTGTCGCGAACCTATTGACAATGATGCCCTGAGAAATTATATTTAGTGCACAAGTGAGTAGACGATACTCGCGAAAAAAAATTGAAGACCCGCAATTTCAAGCCTGTTTGCGGGGAGGAGTGAATGATGAATGAAAAAGAGGCGTTGCTTGTCAAGAAGCCTAGAATTCCCCTTATAAGACCTGCTCAAGTCGCGGATGTAACATCATTCGCGGGGCAAAAAAGATTGAATTAAACTTGACAGGGATTTGTAAATTATGTATATTATAAATATAGAGATGAAGGTGCGGTTTGATACGGAGAAAGCTCTCGTGGTCAAGCAGAAGCATAACATCGATATGGAATCAGTAAGGCAAGAAATCCTTGCGGGCCGGTTTATCACTAGGATGGTTAATAACCAAACAGAACATAAGGGTCAAAGGATGTTTCTTGTTCTTGTTGATGGGTATGTTCATTGCGTTCCGTTTATTGAGGAAAACGATGGAACATATTTTCTCAAAACAGCTTTCAAAAGCCGTTTGTATCAGAGGAGGTTAGAAAATGGCGAACTCGAAATTTATAGATGAGCCGATTGATGACGAAGAACGCGCTTTGATGGAAGCGGTGGAAAATGACGAAACAGTTCCGCTTTCGCACGAGGAGGAAGAACGGATTCGGGCTGACATTATGTCTGCTTCGGCGAAGAACATCACTATTCGTATGCAGCTTGATGACCTGAATGGCATCAAGAAAATGGCAAAGGCTGCTGGCATGCCGTACCAGACGCTCATCAATTCCATCATCCACCGTTACGTGACGGGTGGTATCGTATTCAAGGTCGCGGTGTAGGTTAATCACCACTTGCTATCGATTTCTTTCAAAAATTTCTTGTCGTTTCCGTGAAAGCATGTTTCGTAAAAATCGGGTTCGTTTTTCTTTAGCCAGCGTACTTTTTCCTTCATTCCCTTTCGAATGTGCGAAATGTCAAGATGTGAATATTTCTCAATGGCGTGGGCGATATCTAGGATGTCGGGCCCGCAAAAACATGCGTCGTAATTGACATAGTCTATGAAACCAAATCGGTCTTCTTCAACCTTCAGTTTTTCTTTGTAAGAAATAAAGACGTAATCGTCCTTGAACAGATGGTTTAGCTTCGCCATTTTGTATTGGATATCGACAACGCCCGATGTCTTGAGGAAACCCGTCATATACCAAAGCGTGCGACTATGAATTTTTATGTAGTCTTCGGGCAGGTCCTCTGCTACGATTTTTGTCGGATAGCGTCCGTGTGAGTACAGGAATTTATTCTCGGTGTCCAGGATTTTCCGAAATCCTTTCCCGAATTTGCCATATGTGTAGATGAATGAATTGATGCGCGGCTTCCTTCCCATAATTTGCTCCTTTGCTTTTTTTGCACTAGCAAGAATAAATCTATACTCGGCGTAATCCTGCTGTCAAGGGCTCGGACTTTCCTGTTTTTTTTTATAAAAAATAATGTACCTATTGCATTTATTAAAATTTTAATGTATATTATAGGTGTGGTAAAATGATGAGGTGGTAGGTGCAAGTAGTATATGCAGACAAAGAATTAGCTCGCTGCGCGGGCGACAGGGCCTATGCTGTGCGAAAGTTGGGGCAACGACGGGCGGATGTTTATTCGGTAAGAATAGACGCCTTGCTTCGAGCTGTTGATTTGGATTCATTGAAATATGTGGCGGGGCGTTTTCATGAATTGGTTGGCGACCGTGCGGGGCAATGGGCGTGCGATTTAGATCATCCGTATCGGCTTATATTCAAGCCGGTTTTAAATAGTGACGGGAATATCGTCGGATTGATTGTGGAACAAACTGTTTCTATCTTAGAAATTGTAGATTATCATAAGTAGGAGCTCTTATGCAGGTTTTTAGATGTGACGAATTGGCTGTTGTGGTGCCTCCTGGGCGGCATCTTGCTGAAAAACTTGAAGAAATGGGCCTAGATGCGAATGACTTGGCTGCTCGCATGGGTTACACGCCCAAGGCGGTGAATGATATTTTGCAAGGCAATTGCCGCATTATGCCGGAAGTCGCAATTATGTTGGAGATGGTTACAGAAATCCCAGCTTCGTTTTGGCTGCGTAGCCAAATTGCTTATGATGAATACCTTTCACGCGAACGAGTCAAGGCTTCGCTTTCGGACCAGCCTCTCTGGAGAAAGTCTTTTCCCGAAGAACTTGGCGTGCGCGACTGGGTACGGCGCGGTAAAAACGAGGCTGACGACAAATCGGGCCTTTCGCTCCTCAAGTTCTTCGCGGTGGCGTCTCCGCAGGCGTGGGACAGTTACTACAAGGATGCCCGCCTGAAGGTCGCCTTCCGCATTTCGCTCGCCGATGTCAAGGACCCGTATGCCATGTCGGCATGGATTCGTCGGGGCGAAATCCTTTCGGACCAGGACCCGATGGAAAAGCTGGGGCAGCCCGCGGTCCGCAAGAACCTGAAGGCGGCGCTCCCCGAAATCATCGCATTTGCGGCGGCCAACAAGGTTCGCCCGAAGAGCAAGAAGCGCATTACCTACTGGACGCCCGAGGCGGAAGTGGTTGACGACTGCATGACTGGCCTGCAGGCGCTGTGCCGCAAAATCGGTATCCGCGTGCTGTTTGTGCAGAACTTCAAGAGTTCGCCGGTTCACGGGATGTACCGCTGGTACAAGGACGTTCCCCTAATCCAGCTGCACGACCGCTTCGAGAAGCGCGCGACGATGTGGTTCACGTTCTTCCACGAGCTGGCGCACGTGCTTTACCACGGCAAGAAGGGGATTTGTCTGCAAAACATCGAAATCACGCACAACTATCCCGAAAAAGAGGACGAGGCGAACGCCTTCGCACAAAAATGCATGGTGGATGCGGGCTTTAAGGTATAGTGGCACGGCAACGCTTCCAAATGTGCTCCGTTTTGCCTATTTTGGGCGTTGTCCATGGACAACTTGTAAATAAAAACATCGTTCCCTGCCAGCTTTTTTGACATATATTATGTTAGATTAATGCTGTATGGCATAGTTTTCTTAACGTGAGGATGTTATGGAAAAACGCTGGTTTGGAATTCTTGTAACGCTCCCCCTGTTATCGGGAGGCTCTTTCGCTTTGGCGGCAGACTACGTCCCCCCCGCAACGGCGGTCTCGAAAATCAACAGCTACCGCGGCTATTCGGAACTGACCTCGGCCGCTTCCGGCATGGATATCGACCAGTACACCTACAACATGACCACGTGGCAAATCAGCAACGGCGGTTTTTACAAGGCGATGGCCGACAAGTACAAGAGTGCATACACCGGCGGGCAAAAGTCGGAATGGCGCTCCAAGGACGGCGGCGACCTCGGCACCATCGACAACAACGCGACTATCCAGGAAATGCGCCTGCTGGCGGTGCGCTACAAGGAAACAACGAACAGTAATTACAAGGCGACCTTCAAGTCGAGCTTCAACAAGGCATTGAACTTTATCCTCACCATGCAACGTTCCACGGGAGGCCTCCCGCAGGTTTGGCCCAAGCGCGGCAACTACAGCGACCACGTGACGCTCAACGACAACGCGATGGTGCGCGCGATGGTCACGATGATGGATATCGCGAACAGGACTTCGCCCTTCGACAGCGACATCATCGACGATGCGACCCGGAACAAGATGAAGTCCGCCCTCGACAAGGCTGTCGACTACCTGCTCAAGGCGCAGATTGTGAACAACGGAAACTTGACGGTATGGTGCGCCCAGCACGACACGGCAAACTATGCGCCGCGCCCCGCACGCGCCTACGAACTGGAATCCAAGTCGGGCAGCGAATCCGCCGGCGTGGTATGGTTCCTGATGAACTGGCCCGAACAAACCGAAGCCATCCAGAAGGCGGTCAAGGGCGCAATCGCCTGGTACAAGAAGACCCGCGTCGTGGGGCTCTACTTCAATAAGAAGGCGGGGACTTTCGAGCAGCGCGACGGAAACGTGCTGTGGTACCGCTTCTACGAGGTGAACAACGACAACTACTTCTTCTGCGACCGCGACGGCGCAAGCACCAAGACGCAGGACTTCACCAAGATTAGCGAGGAACGCCGCACGGGTTACCAGTGGGCAGGCGACTACGGTTCCGCCCTGCTGAGCGCAGAATCGGCATACCTCGCGGCACTCGAAAAGCTGCAGGGAACCTACGTGGAACCGCCCCCGCCGGCGGCCATGTGCGGGAGCGATTCCTGCAAGGTGTTTATCGACGGCGTGAACTTTGTTGAAATCGACGGCGTGAAGGAATCGAGCAACACGGGATTCGTGGGCGAAGGCTACGCGAACGTAGCCAACGCGACGGGAAGTTTCGTGACCTACGGCGTGACGGCAAAAGCCGAGGGCAAGTACACGCTCTATATCAGCTTTGCGAACGGCGGGAGCGCAGAACGCGGGTTCAGCGTTACTGCAGACGACAGGACGCTCATCGAAAGCGGGAACATGGAATCGACCGGCGGCTGGACCACCTGGAAAACGCAATCCGTCGAGGTGGAACTGCCCGCGGGCTACAGCGAACTCAAGTTCACGAGCCTCTCGAAAGACGGCATGGCGAATATCGATTACATCGGCTGGATGAACGAGGACCTGCTCGTGGGCAAGGTCGATGTGGGCGATACCAGCACGACTCCGGGCGACACCACGGAGTTTATTGGGAAGCGCGACATGCGCCGCTCCGCAGTCGGGGCTCCCGCGGACCGCTACTTCGTGGACTTCGGCACCCACGGCAACAGCGCGGGCGTGTACCTTAGGCGCGGCAACGGCAAGGTGTTCCGAGTAAACGGCGTGGCGAGGTAATCATGAACAGGTTTGCAGTTTGCACATTCCTCGCTCTTGCGGTGAGCGCATCCGCAGTCGAAAAAAAGAAAATCGATTTCGTGGTCGGTGTCGATGGCGATTTCAAGGCGGCTGTTGCTGCTGCCAGCAAGTCGGGCGCATCTGCCAGCAACCGCTTCGTCATCTTCGTGCCCGATGGCGAATACGACATCACCAAGCTTACGGGCGACAGCCACGGGAAATCGACCGTGAGCGCCTCGTACCTCTCGATTATCGGGCAGAGCCTCGAAAAGACGATCATCGCGAACACGACCGACACCGAGGGCATAAGCCTCACGGCGACAATATACTTCCCGAAAAACAACGAGATGTACATGCAGGACATCACCCTGCAGAACAAGGGCACATACAACTCCGGCAACGCGGCGCGCCAGGTGGCCCTGCAGCAGAACGAGGGCGACAAGTTTATCTACAAGAACGTGCGCCTTTTAAGCGGTCAGGATACCTACTACACCAAGAAGGGCCGCACCTACTGGGAAGGCGGCGAAATCGACGGCACGGTGGACTTCATCTGCGGTGGCGGCGACGTGTTCTTCGAAGGCACCAAGCTCGTGATGACACGAAACGGCGGCTACATCACTGCATCGCAAAATCCGGGTGACTGGGGCTACGTCTTCAACAACGCGACCATCACGGTAAGCAACAACAGTTTCAACGGCACTTTCTACCTGGGGCGTTCCTGGGGCCACGCAAAGACGGTCTTCCTGAACACAAAAATGATTGCGCAGCCCAAGGGCGAAGGCTGGGGGCCCGACATGAATTCCGCCCCGCAGGTTTTTGGCGAATACAACAGCAAGGACGGCAACGGCAACGCTGTGAACACGAGCCAGCGCAAGACGTATTTCAATGGCGGCAAGGACGCCTCGACCGCGACCACGCTCAAGACGGTGTGGAACGCAAGCGATGCCGCGAAGTACACGCTCCAAAACGTGCTCAAGGGTAGCGACAACTGGGATCCGACCAAGTTGACCGCGCAGGTGAACGCTCCGAAAATTGCGCAGGAAGGCGCCGAAATTACATGGGCCGACGATAACAACGCACGCGCATGGGTTATTTTCGTGAACGGCAAGTACAAGGCCAACGTGATTACTCCGAGCTTCTCGCTCGAAGGCATCGCGGTGGGCTCGAAGATTACGGTGCGTGCGGCCAACAGCATGGGCGGTCTCGGCGCATACTCCAACGAAGTCATGACTATTGACGCGAACGCCACCTACTACAAGGTGACGCTTGGCGACGCCATCGGTGGCAAGGTCAGCACAAACCTCAGCGGCGACAAGGTCATGGAAGGCAAGACGGCGACATTCACCGCCACTCCCAACTCCGGCTGGAAATTCGCCGGCTGGAGCGGCAAGAGCGCCGCGGGTATCGACGCGAGCAAACCGCAGGCAAGCATTACCGCTGCAGGCGACATCGAACTTACGCCCTCGTTCATCGGCGATGGCTCGGGCAAGTTCCAGGCCGAAGAGGGCGTTATCGAGAATGCCGTCAACGAGAGTAGCAACGCGGGTTTCGCGGGTGCGGGCTACGTGAACTTCGGCACGGGAACATCGAGCGTGAAGGTGCCGGTTTATGCTGACGGGGCCGGCGAATACAAACTTACCCTGACATACGCGAACGGGAGCAATGCGGCCCGCAGCCTTTCCATCAAGGGCGATGCGAGCGAATCGCAGGAGGTCGAATTCGCGACGACCGGCAACTGGACCACCTACGTGACGAAGGACGTTTCCATCATGCTGCCGTTTGGCGCTAGCACCATCACATTCGCGACCGTGGGCGGAAACGACGGCCCGAACCTCGACCAGCTGGAACTGACCGCAGTGAACGTGACGAAGCCCGACACCTCCGACACGACGACAGCAATCGGTGGACTCGCTAGCGGCCTCGCGGAGCCGCGCCTGGAATACTCGCCCGCAACCCGCGTGCAGGTTTTCAGTGCGACCGGCAAGCTGGTGCGTGAAAGCATCGGCCGCGCGGCAATCAGCACGAGCGGCCTCCCCCGCGGGATATACATCGTAAAGGTGCGCGCCGGCTCCCGCAACATGCAAAAAGCAATCCGAATTGAGTGATTTCCCTGAAAATGGGGATTAAATGGTCAAAGAAACTTCATTTAATCCCCAAAAATGTCAAAATCGACTTATTCCCCGAACACGAGCTTTATGTACAACTTAAATAGAGTCTCGCCCCAGAGGTACATGAAGGGTGCGGCCACCGCGAGGAACGGCCCGAAGGGAATCTGTCCCGAGGTTTCGGCGGCATCCTGGCCAGCGGCATTGCGACGAGCGGCAATCTTGCCGTAGGGGACCATCACGACGATGCCGAGGATCGCGGCCACGATTAGCGTCTCGACCGCGCCCGTCACGCCCATCAGTGCGCCGTAGCCCGCGAGGAGCTTTACGTCGCCGAAGCCCATGGCTTCCTTCTTCAGAAGTTTCGTCGCGCACCAACCCACCAGGTAGAGTCCGCCGCCCGCGACCACCGCCCCGACCAGGCTCTGGAGCGGAGCGACACCGCCGGGGATAATCGAAATCAAAAGGCCAGCGACAATCCCGCCCACCGAGATGGAATCGGGAATCAGTTTGTACTTGCAGTCGACCGCACATACCGGGTACGCCCCGAGCAAAAGCCAAAACATCGCAAATGCCGACGCCCACACCGCGGGTTCAGTGACCGGCGCCGTGAAAAAAGAGGCCGATACCGGCACACCGCCCACTACCGCGACGGCAGCAAACAGCGCAATCGCACCCAGCAAGCCGCACAGCGCCTCCCCAATCGGGTAGATGACGCTGATGGGCTGGTGGCAGCAGGCGCTCTTCCCGCGTAGCCATAGCCACCCCACGATAGGCAGGTTGTAGCGGATGGGGATGTGCTTCTTGCACAGCGGACAGTGGCTCGGCGGGTTGATGAGCGAAATCCCGCGGGGCATGCGGTAAACAATCACGTTGTAGAAGCTCCCGACGCACGCGCCGAAGGCAAAAAACACCAAAAGCCAGTACCAGAGGGGGATTTCTTCCATAAAAGCCTCAAAAACCTACATAGTAGAATATATAAACAAAGATAGGCGTTTGTTTTTTCGAATTAAAAAGATAAATTTAAAAATGCAGGACGCCCCCATAGGCGCCCCGTTATTTCGTGTCTAATGAGGAATCCGATATGCGATTGAGAAATTCTTGCCTGATTCTAGCCTTGGCGGCATGCCTTGTGGCCCTATTCGCCTGTTCAAGGGAATCTTCCATTGTGGAAAACGTCCGGCTCAGGAACAACCATTCCATCGTATTCGCCTTTGATCACCCCTTCGAGAATGCCGAAGCTTTCGCGGATTCTATTACGACGATGACCCTCCCGGCCGATTCCGTCGCGGACACGATTACGGTGACGGTCGGCGATTCCGTCTACTTTATGGGATTCCTGCCTCTCTACGCCGACAAGATTTACAGGTTCGAATGGATCTTTGGCGACAGCGTCGTCACGAGCGAGAACACCGTGGCGCAAAGTTGGGCCTACGATAGCGCCGGCGTCTATTTCCCCATTTTCCGCGCGATTGACGGTAACAACGCCATAGATACGGCGGGTATCCACAGGAGGCCGCTCTATGTCCGTGTCATCGATACGCCTCCCATGCTCTACGTCCCGCGCGATACGGTGAAGGCGCGTCACAAGAAGGCCGCGAATTTCAATATCTGGGCGGCCGATTCCTTCGGCACCGTGGTCGAAGTCAAGGTCGATATCGATGGCCCGGGCAAGGATTCCGCCAAGGTCTGGGATACAAAGAAGGTCAAGGGGAGCGACAGCCTCGCCATCTCGATTCCCTACAAGAAGGATTACGTCGACTCGCTCGGGAACCAGACGGTCTATGTCATCGCGGTGGACGACGACGGCAACGAGACCCTCGATACGGTCTACCTGCATTTCAACCAGTTGCCCACGATTGAACTGTTGCAGCCGCTGGACGGCGGCCGCTTCAGCAGCAAGGAACGTTTCGCCTTCTACTACCGCGCCGAAGACCAGGACAACCCGGGCTCGCTCCGTTACTACATCCGCGTGGCGAAGAGCCCCGACGGACGCAACCCGCCCATCTTTACCGACCCCGAGGAATACCTTGTCGCACGCGATATCGCCGAGAAGAGCTTCGAGATTGTCGATACGACAGGCAAGAACCTGATTGGCCTCTCCGGCATCCTCTACTGGGATGTCTGGGTGACCGACGGCTACGATACGGTTGTCGCGAAGCATGTCGACGACGGCGGGAAGTCGAGACCGTGGAAGTTCTTCCTCGGGAACCTCGACAATACGAACGGAAACTTCAACGGCTATGCGAAATACCAGAGCTGGCACCATCATTCGGGAATCCGCATCGCCATGGAAGATACGCTCGGGAACTTCTTCTACGGTACCACGAAGGAGAGCGGCTACTACAGCATGAACGTCCCCCCGGGATCTTATGACGTCTACGCCATCGATACCACGAACTACAGGTTCGACCGCGCAAGCCTCAAGGACAGGATTGTCATCGCCGACGATACCACCGAACTCCCGACGCTTACGCTCAAGGATACGGCGGCGCCCGTCATCGTCTTCAATAAGAAACTGGATACTATCCGCGTGCGCGACTACCAGTTCGCGTTCAGGCTCTACGACTTCGGTTCGCAGGTCGATTCCGCGAAAGCCTGGCTTGACGGGGTGGAAACCGAGGCGTCTTACTTTACGGTGAACAGCTGGACGAAGAATGTCGAAAACCTTGCGGACGGGGAACATTCCCTCGCTCTCGTGGTCAAGGATAGCGCGGGGCTAGTCTCGGATACGACCAAGCTGAACTTTATGGTCCGCGCTTCGAATATAACGCTTACGGTGGATGACAAGGCGACTTCGATGATCAACCTCCTCCATTCGTTCACGTTCAAGGCGAAGGTCGAAAACGCCCTCCCGATGCCGGATAGCGTCACGTGGGAATCGAATGTCGAAAACGCGTCGGTATTCCGTACCGAGATTGACGACAGCGTGGCGACCTTGGTCCTTGACAAGACGATGCTGCCGGGTGACATCCGTATAGGGGCCTTCTACGAAATGGTGGCAAGGACGGATGACGGAGTCGTTACGAACAAGGTGCGCTTCGGCTTCTTCAATGACGGCCCTGTCGTCTATTTCGAATCCCCGACGAACGATACAAACGTTTCCGTGAACGATGTCATCTCCTATAAGCTTTTTGCGGATGGCAACAACAGCGATTCCGGAGACAAGTTCTTTACGCTCAGCTGGATTTGCGCCGGCGGCACTCCGTGCCCGACGGACGACCGTCTGGAAGGCGATATTTCGTGGTCGGCTCCCGGAACCAAGAAACTTATCGTGAAAATCGAGAATTCCGCACTCGTACAGCGAGCGGATACGCTGCTTGTGAACGTAATCCCCGATCCGCCTACAATCCAGGTGACGTCGGAATCCATGGACAATCGCCACAAGATCAATTCGTCTGTGGAACTCAGGGTGAACGCAAGCGACAGGTTCGGGACCATCGCGAAGATCGAATGGGGCTGCTCCAACGGAACCATAGTCGCCTTCGACTACGACACCACTTTTGCGACCCCGCAGCAGTCGCTCTCGAATCTTCCCATTTCCGTCCAGATGCCGGGAATCGCGTCCGAAAACTACAAGTGCATTGTCAGGGCGACCGACGACGACGGCGAAACGGCCAACGATACGGCATACTTCAGGGTGCTGCTGGATCTCCCGTACGTCTCGCTCAACATCACGAACCAGACGCTCACCATCAAGGACCAGGTGCAGCTTGGATTCGTTGCGATGGATACCCTCGGTGAAATTGTGGGCTACGAATTGGCCTGCGACAGTGTCCGCGCGAACCTGAAAAACGGCTGGACGAGTTTTGCAAAGAATACGACCCCGACCGTCACGATGCCGCCCGAGGCGTGCAACTGGTACTGCGCCATCCGCGTCACCGACGACGACAATAACCAGGCGAGCGATACGGCGGTATTCAATGTGCTGCAGGACCCGCCGACAGTCCAGGTGCTGGGCAATTACACCGTCACCATCAAGGATACTCTCGGGCTCGACGCCATGGCGAGCGACCTTTATGGGCGAATCGTGCTCTACGAATGGGGATGCGGTTCTGCCGATGCGCAGAATATCGGGTTCACCTACTCCAGCGCGACTTCCCCGCAGTATTCGGCCTCCATGCCTGCTACGGCCCAGAACGGCTACAAGTGCATTATCCGCGTTACCGACGACGACGGCAATACCTCGCGCGATACGACCCTGATCGATATCATCCTTGCGCCTCCGACCGTTGTTGTCGCAAACGAGTCGGCTGTCGTCCGCGAGGGCTACAACATCGTGCTGGGCGCCACGGCCTACGACTATCCCGACTTCCCGGGCTTCATCGAGAAGCGGGAATGGAGCTGCGGGACGCCTTCCGAAATCGCGAATAACTGGAAGACTGTTTCTCAGTACGATACGGTCTGGAAGGCACCCGCCGCGACGGCGACCTTCTACTGTGTTGCGCGCGCCACGGACAACGATGGAAACATGGCGATGGATACGATGAGGATCCAGTATTCTACCGAGCTTCCCGTCATTTCCGTGAAGGACGAGGAAATCTACGTGACGGCGGGCGACCTCTTTGAACTCAATGCCACGGTCAACAACGTTTGGCAGGGCATCAGCTGGTTCACCTGGGAATGCTTCGACCAGAAAAAGGATACTTCGCTCGAAGCGAACGTCACGCGGTATGATTACTACAAGAACGGGTCCAGTTTCTATGATTTCCGGCCCGGCGAATACACGGTGGACGGCAGGGACCTGTACTGCGTCGTCAGCGCCGAGGAATCGAGTACCAAGGCGGTGTTTAGCGATACGACCTTTGTCCGTATCATCAAGCAGTCGCCCGTGGGCGTGATTACCGCGGCCGATACGGTGTATCTCTGGAGCGGCGACGAATCCTTCGATAGCGGTGAATCCTACTACTTCTACGATACTTCGTGGGGCGGCAAGAAATCGACACTCGGTACGATCGGCGACGAGAACCATCAGGACTTCTGGTGGAGCTTCAGCAATGTCGATGGCAACTACTACCAGGGCAACCATGACGGTTCTCTCGATACCAATATCGCCGAATTCAACTCCGCGTTCATCCGCAGTTCCAGGGAAAATTCGCTCACCATCTGCCTCGACTACCGCGATAGCACGTCGGCGCATCCGAACCAGGCGTTCTTCTCCAGACACCGTGCCGAAGAAGTCTGCCGCAAGGTCTACTTCCGCAAGGCATGGCGGAATCTCGCCACGAGCGATACGGTTCTCGAGACGAGCAAGATGACGACTCCGCCGGTTATTGCCGTGGCGGGCGCAAAACCTGTCGTGGCCTACCTCTCCGGCGCGAAGGCGGTCACGACGAAGTATCTCGACGGAAGCACCTGGAAATCCATCAGTACGGCCGGAATTTCAGTTGCAGATTCCATCGTTTCCCTCAAGCTCAAGTCTGGCGGGAGCGACCTCTATCTCGCGGTCCTCACAAGCGCGGGTAACCTCTCCGTCTACAGGTCTGCGAACGGAACTTCGACCTGGGCCTCCGTGGGCGATGCCATCGAAGAGGCCTCCATCATGGCGCTCGATTGCCATCCCACTTCCGGGTACCCGCTCGTAAGCTACCTCAAGACAACTACGAATGCAACGATGTACAGCCGCTGGGACGGCTCTGCATGGGTCACGGCCGACGTAAGCGTCCCCACATACCGGACGTTCACGACTTCGAATTGCCGCACGGAACACCGCAGGACCGTCTGCGATACCACATACACGAACCATCCGCTGAAGATGCGCGAACAGCAGGTCGCCTATATGCAGAACGGCATGCTCGCGTTCGTCTTTGTCGATACGACGTCGGCTTACCAGGCCTACTACACCTTGTACGGCAGTGATTACGCCTTGAAGAAGAATTCCGAGAAGATCGAACAGAACATGAACGGAATCAACCTCGTGGCCGATGGGAACACGCTCTATCTGGGATTCCTGAACCGCAATACCGAATCGTACGGACCTTACGTGTACAAGGGAAGCGCAAACACATCCTCCATCACATGGAACAAGTCGGGAGTGTTCGGACAATCCATCCACGAAGGCATCTTGGCATACCATATCAAGCTTGCCGCCTTCGACAATAAGCTTTACGCGATTATCGACGACAAGGGCAAACCCTCGCTCGCGCAGAGCCACGTGTTCTACCTCGACGGAAGCACGTGGAAGCTCATGGGCGAAAACGAGTTGCCCTACTTCAAGACTGTATTCTACAACAGCAAGCACTACTATCTCCGCGGCTCGGTTCCCGATATCGCAGTTGCAAGCGACGGAAAGGTCTTCATTTCCATGCTGGCCTGGGAAAATGCGGGCGGTAGAGGTGTCAACTTCGGCCCCATCGTCATGAAGTATGTGGCCGATTCATGGACGGTTCATTGATGAATATCGAAATAGCAGCAATCTGCGATGCCGCCACCGCGAACGGAATCGGCGGCAGGCTCAATATCCTCGGGGCGTTCGACAGGGCGTTCCCTCCGCAGTTCCCCTTTGTCATTCCGCAGTGTGCGGCGGCTTTCCGCATCCGCTACCAGCGTTCCGAGGCGGGAATCCACAACCTGAAGCTTTCCATCGAGGACGTGTGCGGGCACCCGATAGTGCCCGTCATGGAATCGAAGATTCCATTCGAGCCCGTCGCCGACGGTCTCGACACGGCCGCGATAAACCTTGTCCTCAACATGCAGCGCCTTCAGATTGCGCGCCCCGACAAGTATATCGTGCGCCTCCTTATCGATGACGAAGAAATTTCCTATCTCCCGCTCTACATTCTCGAAGACCCGAGGGCGCGCAGGGCGGCAGAATCCGGCGGCGAAATCAAGAACTGATGCGGCGTATCCTTTCCATCTTCCCGGCTCTTGCGCTAGGGCTTTATGCCTGTAGCGGTATCAACGACAGCTGGGAAGTCAAGGGCGGCGGCTACATTAAGTACAAAATAAATGGCGAGAAAAGCAGGACTGTCGAGCTTGCTCCCGATGACGTGGAAATCCCCTTCATCCATAATAGCCATCACTATCTGTTTCTAAGGACGCAGATCGAAGAGAGCGCTGACGGTGACCAGTTTTCCATCATGGTCAATTCGCCGGTCCTCGGGGATAACCACCCCGTACAGGGGCAGTATTCCTGGTTCGTTGCCGAAAATTCCGAAAAGGGAAGCATCGACGCGGGGCGCAGCACGCTTCACTTTGACCAGAAGGACGATTCCACCTGGACCGCCAACCTCGACCTCTATGCGGTAGATTGCCGCGGCGGCCATTGCGAGGATTCGCTCCCTGCATTGCACATTACGGGGCGGTTGCGTTACTGGATTCCCAAGGAAGATCGCTGACTCCTCGAAAAAACACGAATTTCGGCAATATGTCGCGAGAATTGTGCGCCTTTATCCCTTGACAAACTCAATGCAAGTTTCTACTATTGGGCTACCTTAATGGTCGATTAGCTCAGTTGGTTAGAGCGCTACCCTGACACGGTAGAGGTCGCTGGTCCGAGTCCTGCATCGCACACCATTTTATCAAGTCCCACCCGGTGGGACTTTTTTTGTGTCGCGGGAATGATATCTTTGGGCAACTACCTGCGTTTTTTGGGACATGCGAGACAGTCGCGCGGTGCGCGGTGTCACCCTTGCGGTGGGGGAACGTCGCTCCATTCGGGCTGCTCGTTGGCGACTTTGGTGAGCTGCTCGATTTTCTTTTCGGCCTCGGCAAGCTTGGCGTTGCACTGCTTGCACAGCTTGGTGCCCCGCTCGAAGGCCGCCATGCTCTCCTCCAGGGAAAGCTCGCCGCTCTCCAGTTTCGCGACAATCGCCTCCAGCTGCTGGAGCGCCACCTCGAATTTCAGTTCTTCTTCTGCCATAAGTTATTTGACTTCTAAGTTGATGGTGCCTTTGGAAAGCAATGCGGTGACCGCCTGGCCGGGATGAGTGTCCTGGGGGGCACGGATGGCGCGCTGGTCGGCGTCCAGCAGGATGCTGTAGCCACGCTGGAGCACGCCCTTGGGGTCGAGGGCGCTGAGCGGCAGCGCGAGGTTTTTCAGGCGTGCCTGACGGTCGGCGATGGCGCGCGCGATGGCGGTGGGGAGGCGCCGACGCAATTCGTCGAGGCGCAGCCGGAGTTCGCGGGCGCGTCGGGGGGGGGCGTTGGCGAGGCGCAGCTGCGCGTTGTCGAGCCGCTGGGCCTGCTGATGGTAGAGGTCCTGGGGACGCTGGAGGTATGCGCAGCTGGCGGCGCGGGTGAAGCGCAGTCGCGCGGTGTCCAGCAGATGGCGCATGGCGCGCGGGAGCCGCTGGGCGAAGGTATCCAGGGCGGTGGCCATTTGGAGGGCGCTTTCGGTGACCGCGTTGGCGGCCTGGGTCGGGGTGATGACCGAGACATCCGCGACATAGTCGAGCATGGTGACGTCAATCTGATGGCCGACGGCGCTGACGACGGGGATGGCCGAGTCGGCGACGGTGCGGGCCAGCGTTTCGTCGTTGAACTCCCAGAGGTCCTCCATGGAGCCGCCGCCGCGGGTGATCACGATGACGTCGCATGCCTGCCAGGCATTCAGGCACTTCACGGCAGAGGCGACCTTGAGGGCGGTGCCCTGGCCCTGCATTGGCGAGGGCACGATGCGCACATGGAGGTTGGGCACGCGCGAATAGGCGGTCTTCAGGAAGTCCTGCAGCGCCGCGCCGCTGGGACTGGTGATGACCGCGATGACCTGCGGACGCAGCGGCAGCGGCTTTTTGCGTTCGCGGGCGAAGAGCCCCTCGGCGTCCAGGCGCTTGCGGGTCTCCAGGTAGCGCTGCATCAGCCCGCCCTGGGTGTTGGAGGGACGCAGGTCACGCGCGACGAACTGGTAGGTGCCCGCCGTCACGTAGAGGTCCAGGTTGCCCCACAGCAGCACGCAGTCTCCCGCCGTCAGGCGCAGCGGTGCGACTTTCCGTGCACCGCCGAAAAAGGCGAAGCTGATGGAGTTCCCCAGCTCGTCCTTGAGCACGCCATAGACATGGCCGCTGGCGTTCAGTTGGATGCGGCCCAGCTCTCCGCACAACCAGATGGTGTCGCCCAGATGCGTCTTGACCACATTCTGGGCGTAGCGATTCAGTTCGCCGACGGTCCAGGCAAAATTGGGGTCATGAGGCATCATTACAATTCGTAATTATGCGGCGGCGGCCCGTGGCCGCTCGCCGCCGTTTTTCCGCTGGCGCGGATGGCAATGCGCAAACTGTGCGTCGTCGGGCCGTAGGCCGTTCGCCGCCGGAGTTGTGGGTTGGTGATAATAGATTATAACTCCTGGACCTCGACGCCGTCGTCATCGTCATCGTCGTCGTCATCATCGCCGTCATCGGTGTCGGCCGTGAGGGTGTTGACTGCCTGCACGATGGTTGCAATGTCCTGCTGGGTCAGGGCGAGGGTGAGGGAGAGCGTCTTGCCATCCTGGGTGGTGGCGATGGTGTCGAGGAAGGCGACTTCCTGTCCGTTGGTCAGCGACGGTGCCATGGCCTTGGCCTGCGGCAGATAAGCGTCCACCATCGCCTTGATGCTGCCGGCGATTTCGGGGGTGAGGAAGTTGCCAACCAGCTTGACGTTGATGGCACTGCCGGCCGGCGCGGCGGAGAGGTTGAGGTTCTCCACGGGGGGGACGAAGCAGGCGCGCTGGGGTCTGCGCTCGGTG
>ODAI010029150.1_pt1 | contig 191204 bp, 156 predicted proteins | sample 1539321 | NCBI WGS metagenome assembly ODAI01 (sample SAMN02144231, study PRJEB22623) | gut metagenome | biome: sheep rumen | host: Ovis aries | place: New Zealand | reverse complement strand
GCGTCGGCGTTTTTATCGACGGGCATATATGGCTCGTCGCTAATGAAAAAGCGGTGTTTTTTCCCGCTTTTCCATTGCATCGGGGTACGGGAGCCTGTGCGCGAGAAGCCGCCCTCTTTGCTGACCAAATCCGCCTGATACCTCATTCCCAGCTCGTCGCCGTAGTACAAAAACGGCACGCCGGGCATTGTGAAAATAAAGGCGTTCACAAGCTTGATTGCCTGCTTGTCAAGGTATGCTGTTACGCGCGGCATATCGTGGTTGTTCGTCATGAAGCTGATGTAGCCGTTGTCCTTCGTCTGGTTATAGCGCGGAAGGTACTCGTCCAAAAACGCTTTGAGGTTGCCCCTGCCGTTTTTGTTGAACACCGCTTCATCGCCCCAGTTGCCTGCGCGGAACAGCCTGCAATAGCCGTTGCCAACGTGGTCGAGGTAAAAGTCCATATGAAAGCCGCCGTCGTTAATTGCGCGCTGAGGCCAGCACCACTCTGCCACCATAGCCGCCTCGGGGTACTCTTTATCGAGCATTTCTCTTACGCCGCGCCAGATTTTGGCTGTGGCGGTTTTTTCGTCGTCATTTTTCACCAGCGAATCCGCCATATCAACGCGGAAGCCGTCGGCTCCCTTGTCGAGCCAAAAGCGCATAATGTCCTTAATCGCCTCGGCGGTTTTAAGGCAGTCGGGATGGTCGCAGGGCAGCTGCCATTCGGGATGGGTGATGTGGTTAAAGCCGTAGTTCAGCGCAGGCTGTGAGCTGAAATAATTGACCATATAGTTGCCGTTGCGCTCGCAGATTCCGCACATCATACGGTATTCGGGCGGAGCGTCCCAGACGTTGTTTGTGAAGATATAGCGGTTTGAATACTCGTTTTTCTCAGCCTTTTTCGCCTGCAAAAACCACTCGTTGGTGTCGGACGTATGACCGGGCACGAGGTCGAGCAAAATTTTGATTCCGCGCGCGTGAGCCTGCTCGAACAGCTCAACCAAATCCTCGTTTGTGCCGTAGCGCGGAGCTACGCGCTTGTAATCGCGGACGTCGTAGCCTGCGTCCATAAACGGAGAATCGTAGACAGGATTGAGCCAAATCGCGTTACAGCCGAGGTTCTTTACATAGTCGAGCTTTTGAATAATACCCTGCAAATCACCGATACCGTCGCCGTTGCTGTCGTAAAAGCTCTGGGGATAAATCTCATAAAATACTGCGTCGTTAAGCCAGTTCGGCATAAAATCACCCTTTCAACTTTGTTAATTGATAATTGATAGTTGATAATGGATAATAAATGGCGGGATACACCCGCACCCGATTTAAAGTAGTGCAGAGCGCTTGGCAAAGCAAAATTCGCACCATATTGATTCAATCGGGAACAAAACATTTTTAAAACACAAACCTATCCACCCGACCGAAATTATCCATTATCCATTTTCAATTTTCCATTCTTAATATATCATTTTTAGCTGTTTTTGGCAATATAATTCCCAATAAAAATCACTTGCGAAAATGTATTTTTCGGCATACTATGGAATTGGATATATTATTTTCGGAGGGGAACGCTTTGACTGTTAACAAGCTGAGTAATAACCGCGTGCTGATTGTGCTGTGCGAGCAGGATATTGAGGAGATTAAGGGAATTGATTTTGACGACGGAGCGTCGCGCTCGCGTGTAATCGGGCTTACGCGCAGGGCGTGCAGAAGCTCTGGGATTGAGACAGGCGGAAAGCGCGTGAACATTGAGGCTCTGCCGCTTGAAAAGAGCTGTTATCTGCTCGTGACCGTCGATTCGCGAAAGCGCTACAGGGTTAAAAGGGCAGGCTCGGGGCTGTGCTGTAAAATCGAGGACAGCTCCGCGTTTTTGAGCGCCGTGGAGCACCTTTACAGATTAAACATTAGGTGCGGAAAAAACTCCGCCTACAAAAAAGACGGAGCTTACTTTTTGATATTCGATTATCCGTCCGTTCCGAAAAAGCTCAAGCTGCTGTTGTCGGAGTTCGGGCAGTGGCAGAGCGGAAAATTTTCCGCCGCGAGGGTTAAGGAATTTGCCGAGCCTATCTGCGAGCGTAACGCGGTGGAGATTATAGGGAGAAGACTTGTATAGGTATAGGCTTTAAATGGATTGAAACGTTTGTTGTTTAATGTAGGGGCGACCATTGGTCGCCCGCATTAGCCGAGCTGTCCTATCATACCGATTTGTTTTAGGAAAAATTCGTTTCCTATCAGCGGGCGTGCAATGTGATTCCCCTATCAGGGGAAATGTCACGAAGTGACAAAAGGGTTGCCGTTGTGCTAAGAACGCCCCTACAACTGTAAAGGAAATGTTGGCGGTATTTCCCGGGCGGACACATGGGTCCGCCCCTACGGTGCTATTGAATGTTTGGTTTTAATTAAAATGTTGGCAATATCTGCAACGTTTGCCCCCTCCGCCGCCTTAAGGCGGCACCTCCCCCGTAGCTTACGCGACGGGGGAGGCTTTAAATTTTTAAACAAACGTATCCGCTTATTTTATTAAACTCTCAACTCTAAACTCTAAACTCTAAACTCTCATTATTGCAGCCAAACAATATCCGTATCGGTTGCGAGATTGTCAATTCCGTACAGGGCAACGACCTGTTCGGGATTTTCTTTTTTAATCAAATCCGACACGCTCTGCTTGTAGTAGCGCAAATCGACCAGCACTACCTTGCTGTAATTCTCCGCCAAAAACGGCGCCAAGCTGTGGCTGAAGCTGTCCTTGATTACGACGATTGTGCCGTTCTTCGCGTTTTTGTTCTGAATTTCCGTTAGGGCGTGGTTGCCGTCGAGGAAAACAGGATACTTGTCGTCCTCGTCGATGTGGTTGTAGAAAAACATCGAGCCGTAGTGGTTGTCCTTGCCGTCCTCGGAAATTTTCACGGTTATGTTTTTGTCCGTGTTTTCCTGATTGTCGTACACTGTAATGCTGTCGGGCTTTGTCAGCCAGTAACCGCTTGTGGAGTAAGTTGTGCCGTAAAATCCGCCGTAGGCAGTCTTTGCGAAGCTGTCCTTGTCCGCAGGCTGAACGCCGAGCTTTTCGCAGAGCTTTACATAGCCCTCATAAGCGCCGTCGGTCGTCCAGTGGTGGTCGGTGCGGTAGTAGAGCTGTACGCCCTCGGCATACTTCTGCTTAAATGTCTCGCGCAAATCGACGAAGTTTACGCCGCTTTCACCGAGAGTTTTCGCGGTTTCGGCAAAATAGGTATCGTCGTTGTAGCTATCGTGAATGAGCGGAAGCTTGTCGGCCGCGATGTAGCCGGTTGACGGAGCGAGCATAACCGTCATCGGCACATCTCCGATTTTCTCCTTGAACTCTGCAAGGACGCGGATGTTCTTTCTGACATAGTTTTCCTTATCGACAGGGACGTTAATCAGGTAGCCGTCGGCGCTGTTGTAAACGCCGTTCCTGCCGTTAAGTCCAATTCCGAGGTTGTAGTAAGAATTCAGACCTACCCACATATTTCTCTGCGGAAAATGGTCGGCAAAGTAGGTCTCGAATTTTTCACTGAACTCTCCGCTGAGGACGGTATCGACGCTTGTTTCGGGGAACTGCTGAAGGTATCGTTTTTCCGATGAGCTGTAGTCCGCCTTGGGGTTCACCACAAACCAAATCGCAAGTCCGAAAATGAAGGCGACAAAGAGCACCGCCGGAGCAAAGCGGAGCTTTCCGCTTTTAAGGTTCGGCTTAGGCTCGGAATCGAGGTAAAGCTTTTCCGACGAATCCATCGGATTTTTATATATTTTAGTTGATGTATCCATGCTCTCACCTTAGTGATTATGTATTTATTGTAGGGGCGTGCATTGGTCGCCCCTACAGATTAAAATCTAAAATAAAGGAAGGGATTGTAGCTCTGGTCTACAAGGCTTGCCGTGCTGATTACGAGGACTACCGCTACAAAGAGCGTCTCCGCAATCCAGATATACTTTTTGTTCGCAACCTTAGCGTAGAGCCTTGCTGCGAGAGGAGTGCTGGCAATTCCTGCCGCAACGAGGAGCGGAAGGTAACTGAGCGTGAGGTTTAATGAGCTCTCGCTAAACGCGCCGTTCGAGACGTTGAACAAATCGCCCATAAAGGTAAAGAGCTGGTTAACGTCGGTGAAGTAGAACAATCCCCAGCCGATAAGCACGATTATTATGGTGTAGAGGTGCTGTACAAAGGACGGAAGCTTGTCCAAAAAGCGCTTTAGCAGGAACTTTTCGATTATCAGCAAAATGCCGTAGTACAAGCCCCAGAATATGAAGTTGTACGAAGCGCCGTGCCACAGACCTGTCAGTCCCCAGACAATCAGGAGGTTGACAATTTGTCTCGGCACGCCCTTGCGGTTACCGCCGAGCGGAATGTAAACGTATTCTTTGAACCAAGTTGACAACGATATATGCCATCTGTGCCAAAAGTCGGTGATTGAGGTTGAAATGTAGGGGTAATTGAAGTTTTTGAGGAACTCAAAGCCGAACATATTGCCCAGACCGCATGCCATATCGGAGTATCCCGAAAAATCAAAGTAAATCTGGAACGCATAGCCTAAAATTCCCACCCACGTGCCGAGCACGCCGTTTTTGTCGGTATGCGCGAACATTTCGGTTGTAAGCATACCCATTTGATTGGCAATCAGCACCTTTTTGCCCAAGCCGATTGCAAACAGCTTAACGCCCTTTGTGAAGCGGTCGAGCGTTTCACAGCGGTGCTCAAGCTGATAGGCGACGTCGCGGTAGCGGACAATCGGGCCTGCGATAAGCTGAGGGAACAGCGCAACGTAGGTTCCGAAGTTGATAAAGCTCTTTGACACCGGAGCGTCGTCGCGGTAGACGTCGATTACGTAGCTCATAGTCTGGAAGGTGTAAAAGCTTATGCCAATCGGCAGGCTGATTTGCAGGTCGGGGATATTGAGGAACGGCAGCATATTGAGCGTTTCCGCAATCATTCCCGTGTACTTAAACACCGCCAAAATGCCGATGTCGAGCACGATTGTGAGGATTAAAAACAGCTTCTTTTTTCGCTTATCCTGCCTGAATTTGTCGACCAAAAATCCGCCGAGGTAGTTGAAGAAGATGTTGAACACCATCAGCAAAACGAGCGTTGGCTCTCCCCAACCGTAAAAGACAAGGTTGATTGCGAACAAAAACAGGTTGCGGAATTTGCGTGGAGTTATGTAGTATATTAAAAGCGTTATTACCAGATAGGCAAATAAAAACACGAGGCTTGAAAAAACCAAGTCATACCCTCCCGAATATTTTTTACATCAAAGTTGCATACAGAATTATTTTAACTTAATAATAAGGTTAAGTCAAGGGGGTAGATATAAGAGTTGAGAGTTTAATTCGTTTAGCGGAAACGTTTGATTGTAGTTTAAATCGGAGCGGAGCGACCCTTAATTTTCCATTTTCCATTATCAATTTTCAATTTCAAAAAAAGAGCCTGTTTCAAGCGGTTGCCTGAAACAGACTCTGTGTTAATTATTGATTTTTACTGTCTGAAACAATTACCAAGAGGTTACAACATAATGACCGAGGTCATTCTTTGTGCCGTCCATCCAGTAGCCTGCTACAGAGAAGTCTGTGATGTCCTCTGTCTGAGCGCCCTTGCCGTTACTTAGGATAACGCCTGTAGCGCCTGCGGGTACGTGGCAGATGAACTGAGTCTCGCCGTAATCGTTTGTCTGTGTCTCTGCCTGGGCAGATCCGGGCCATGCGCCGTTAAGCTCATTTCCGTCGTCGTCCCACGCGTAAACATACGCTGTGCCCCAACCGAAGTTATCGGTGAGCAGGAAGGTCTGCTCCTCATAATCGGTAGGCTCGGGGTCGGTGGGCTCGGGATCTGTGGGCTGAACCGGGGCTGTTGTAGGAACAACAATGGGAGCGCCGCCGTCTACATAAGTGCCTGTAAGATACAGATACTCATCAAACTCCGCAGCGTACTTCTGAATAAGAGTAGCGTCAAATACAGTTACTCTGCCGTCGCCGTTGCAGTCCGCAGCAAGCTTTTGCTTTGATGAATCAAGCGTTGTAATCTCGGCAGCTACCTGCTGTACAACGGTTGCGTCAGCTACCGTGATTAAGCCGTCAAAGTTAACGTCGCCTATCAAAATCTTGCCTGTGGGATCCGGCTCGGTTGTGGGCTGGGGATCTGTGGGCTTGGGCTCGGTTGTCGGCTGAGGATCAGTCGGGATAGGCTCGGTTGTCGGCTGCGGATCGGGATCGTCGCCGCCGATTTTGCCGTAGAGATATACTACGTTGAAGGTTCCGGGCTGATAGTTACCGCTTGCGTTCATCGGAGCGATAACGTCTGTTCTGCCCGAAATCGGAGTTGTTGTGTAAGAGGTTGTGCTTGTTGTCTTTGTCTTTTCGGTAACAACGTCGGCAGCAAGCTTCTGACCTGTCTTGAGGTCGATGTGGCTTACAATCATCTTTGAGTTAAAGGTTGCAGCCTTGTTCTGAATCCAAACCTCGCCTGCCGCGAAGTAGCCGGGTTCGCCCTGTCCGGGCTCCTGAGTAACCGCGCCTGTGGTGCTGGTCGGGTGGAACATTACGTAAGCCGCCGGAGCGTTAACTGTTCCTACGAACCAGCCGCTGCCCTCAGAGGTCATCTTGGGAGCGACATTCCACTCGCCGTTAGGAGCAGTGCCGTCGTCGCAGTAAGCGTAAAGCCTTACGTCTGACCAGTTGTTTGAATTGTAGTAGTGAACCTTTGTGGTTGAACCGAACTTTTTGAATGTAAAGGTGATGTTGATGTCATCGCCTGTGAAGGTTCCCTTGATGTTTGCGGGGAACTTGGTTGTGTCGAGCTCGTAACCCTGGATCGTGGGAATAGCTACGTCGTAGGTATCTCCGCCGCGGAGCTTCTTCTTGGTAGAATCCTTGATAGAAGTGCCGCTCTCGTCAACAAAGTTTACGTTGAGGTAACCTGAGATGATACCTGCGTTGCTGTACTTATAGGTTACGGTTGTGTTGGTGTTGGCAGCGATTGTGCCTGAGGTGTTGCCCTCTGAACCGGTGAGGTTATAGTCGAACAGAAGTGTTGAGTCGGGCAGAGTGTGATACTTGTTGCCTGCTCTGTACTTAGCTGTGCTTGTCTTGAGGGTGTTGCCCTTGTCGTCAACGTGGTTGATTGTGAGCGTACCGAACTGCTCAGTAACCTTGAGGTTGTTGAAGGTTGAAGCCTCAACAAGGATAGCCGCTGACTTTGCGGGGATTGAATAGCTGCTGGAGTTAACAGTGCCGAGGCTGGTAAGACCTGCCTGCTTATCCTTGGCAACGATTACCCAGCTGCTTGCGCCGAGGTTAGAGATTGTGTAAGCCGCTGTGCCGCCGTTTACGAGAACGCACATCTTGCCCCACTGACCTGAGGTATTGTTGGAGTATGTATATGCCACAACGTTACCCGATGATGACGGGAAGGTCGGGGTTGAGAAGTTTGCGCCCTTTAACGGAGCGTAGTTCTTACGGATTTGGAGAAGTCCCTTATAGTACTGGGCGAGGTTGCTAAAGGTGCTTACACGGCTCCAGTCAATCTGGTTAACCGAGTCGGCGGATTTGTAGCTGTTCTTGTCGCCCTTCTTTGTACGTCCGAACTCAGAGCCCGCCGTCATAAACGGAATACCCTGCGAGGTCATAAGCAGAGCCATAACCTCACGCACCTGAGTACGGTATTTTTCTGTTGAGCTTTCGCTTGTCACGTTGTAGCTTGAAGAACCGTTACTCCTGAGGATCTTATCCCAGAGAATCAGGTTATCGTGAGCGTCGGCGTATGCGATTGTCTGTGACGGAGCCTGAGCAGAGAAGCTCTTGCCCTTAACGCCGTTTACGATTTTAGAAGCGTTTGCTTCGGTATTACCCTGTACAAAGCCCTTGCCTGTACCGTCGGTGTCGCCCTTGATAGCGTCGCGGTAGGTGTCGTTAAACATACCGACTCTTGCGTTGAGCGACGAAGCCCTTGCCTGAGTTGCGGGAGTCGGGCAGGGTGATGTGCCGCCTGTCCAGGGCTCGCCGTACATAAGAATCTTCTGGCTTACCTGGTCGAGGTTTGTACGGATAGCGTTCATTGTTGTTACGTCGTGAAGACCCATAAGGTCAAAACGGAAACCGTCGATATGATACTCGTCTACCCAGTAACGGCAGGATTCAACCATAAACTTTCTGTACATCAGCTTATCGGAAGCTGTCTCGTTGCCGCAGCCCGAACCGTTTGAATAAGCGGTTGAGGAGCTCATTCTGTAGTAGTATCCGGGAGCGGTCTTGTTAAAGCTGGAAGCAGTTGAATAGGTGTGGTTGTAAACAACGTCCATTACAACCGAGATGCCTCTGTCGTGCAGAGCCTGAATCATCTGCTTGAACTCTTTAATTCTTACGTTACCGTCGTATGGGTTGGAAGAATAAGAACCCTCGGGAACGTTGTAGTTCTGAGGATCGTAGCCCCAGTTGCGGTTTGTTGAGGAAGAGCCTGCGTCCTCGTCTACGGACTCAAAGTCGTAAACAGGCTGAAGCTGAACGCAGTTGATACCCTGCTCAACAAGGTAGTCAACGCAGGTTGAAATGCCGTTTGCGTCGCCGTTAAGCTTTGTGCCGCCCTCGGCAAACGCGAGGTATTTACCCATATTGTCCTCGCTTACGCCTGCGTTCTGCGCGATTGAGAAGTCGCGAACGTGAACCTCCCAAACAACGGCTTCCTGAGCGGCGTTGAAGAACACGTGGTTATCGTTGTTCCAGTCGTCGGGGTCGGTAGAATCAAGGTCAACAACCATTGAACGCTTACCGTTAACGCCGGTTGCCTTTGAATATACGTCCTGTGTTTCGTTTGTTGCACCCTTTACGGTAACAATGTAGGTGTAGTACTGGTTTTTGTGATCGCCGGTGAGGGTTGTAGACCAAACGCCCGTGGTGGTGTTTTTGGTCATAGCGTACTCACCGATTACACCTGCTCCGGACTCGTTGTCAGAGCCGGTTTTGTAGAGCTTAACCTTTACCGATGTGGCTTCGGGAGACCATGTTTTGAAGGTGGTCGAAGCAGGAGTATAGGTAGCTCCGAGGTCTTTTTCGTTGTACGCTTTATTAGCCTGGGTTTCGAGGTAGTTTTGGTTGCTGTACGCACCGACTTCCTCTGAGCTGTCCGAAGCGGCGGAAACAGCCACTACTGCGGAGCTCATAACCATCAGGGCAGAGAGTACTAACGAAAGCGTCTTTTTGAATTTCACTTTTTCATCAACTCCTATATCTTACCAATTTCATTAAATAAAGCGTTCCTAATGAAATCAGCAAAAATTTCATACAAATTGCCCAGTATGATAATTATATTTTATCAAATTATCACAAGATTATATTTCTAATATAGAAATATGTTAAATGCCTATAATACAAACTTTGCACCTCGTTTTTGGTTAATGTGTATAGTTTTGGATTTTTCCATTTTTCGGTGCGGTTCATTGTTGATAATTGTTTAAGGTTTTGAGTTAAAATATATTAGGCTGGTATTATTTTATTTTGTTCTTTTATATTGACATAAAAGAAATATGGTGATATTATTGTATGTGCAGTTTTTTCACAAAGAGCGTGATTGATTTGGAATACAGGCTAAGTAAAAGCCAAGGCAAATATCAAAATTCCTATGACATCGAAATTTCAGACAATAAAAAAATCGTCAGAAAAATCCCTGATATGGGCGGCGACGGCGAAAATCTCGGCAAGCTGGTTGATTTACTCAACGAGCTGCAGCCCGAGCCGTCACAGCTTGACTACATAATCGAGGATTATCTGACATTTTTTGACGTTTAGGCTTTATTACCGCATTAAATTGTGATAAAATATACGCGGTGATAAAAATGATTTGTAATTTATGTCCGCGAAAATGCGGCGCGGTGCGTACCGAGAATAACGGCGAAGGCTTTTGCAAGCTCGGAACACTTCCGGTTGTGGCAAGGGTTGCCCCCCACTACGGCGAGGAGCCGTGCATTAGCGGTACAAAGGGCAGCGGTACGGTGTTTTTTTCGGGCTGTACAATGCGGTGCAAATTTTGCCAGAACTATGAGATTTCCGCGACGCAAAAGGGCGTTACCCTCACCGTAAATCAGCTTGCGAAGTGCTACGAGGAGCTTGAAAAGCTCGGTGTTCACAACATAAATCTGGTGACAGCCGACCACTTTGCACCTGCCGTGGCGGAAAGTCTGAAAATATACAAGCCGAGCGTGCCCGTGGTTTATAACTGCAGCGGCTACACCTCACCGAAAATTCTTGATATGTTGTCGGGACTGGTGGACATTTACCTGCCCGATTTTAAATACAGCGACGACAGGCTCGCGGTAAAGCTGTCGTCTGCTCCGAATTACGTCAACACCGCCCTCGCCGCGATTAAGGAAATGATTTTCCAGGTCGGTGAACCGGAATTTGACGACGACGGGATTATGAAAAGCGGAGTTATCGTGAGGCAGCTGATCCTCCCTGCCCACACGAGGAACAGCATTGAGGTGCTGAACATACTAAAGCGCGAGTTTGACAGCCAAATCCTTGTCAGCCTGATGTGCCAATACGTTCCGTGGGGCGAGGTCAAAAACGATCCGAAGCTCGGGCGGAAAATTACAAAAAGAGAATATGAAAAGGTAAAGCGCGTGCTGTTCGACCTTGAACTCGACGGCTTTACCCAAGATTTGTCCTCCGCGACAGAGGAATATATTCCGGATTGGGAGGTTGATTAATTGATAATTGAAAATTGATAATGGAAAATTAATGGCGGGACACCCGCACCCGATTTAAAGTAATGCAGAGCGTTTGGAAAAGCTAAATTCGCACCATATTAATTCAGTCGGGAATTAAACGTTTCGGACAATCTAACCTATCTTCCCGACCGAAATTATCAATTATCAACTATCAATTATCAATTTCTCATACTCACTATTCTTCAAACTAAAGCTCTCCTCTATCCCCTTTGTTATGTACGCCTTTTTGCCGGCGGTGAGGATTATGAAGTCCATATCGCCGCACTTATTTTTAATAAATTCCGACGCGTTTTGAGCGCCCATTACGAACAGGGCGGTTGATAGCGCGTCGTTTTTTGTGCCGTCGGGCGAGATTACCGTCACCGAGGTCACGCCGTTGTCGGCAGGACAGCCTGTTTTAGGGTTGATAATATGGCAGTAACGCTTGCCGCCACTCTCAAAGTAGCGCTCGTAGTTGCCCGAGGTCACCACGGTTTTGTCGGCGCACTCCAAAACTCCCATATAATTTTCATTGTTTTCGGGGTCGGTAATGCCTACCTTCCAGTTTTCGCCGTTCGGCTTTTTTCCGTAGGCAAGGACGGTTCCGCCGAGGTTCAAAATAGCCGATTTGACGCCCGATTTGCTCAGAATTTCCCTTGACTTATCGGCGGCATAGCCCTTGGCGACAGCTCCCAAATCGAGATTCATACCGTTTGGAACTACGGCAGTATCGCCGTTTACGGTGATTTTTTTGTAATCGACGTTTTTAAGCAGGCTGTCGAGCTCGCTTTGAGTCGGGATTTTATAATTTTTGTCGATAAAGCCCCACTTTTCCACGACAGGATATACGGTGATGTCGAGGCTGCCGTCGGTAAAACCGCACAGCTCGACCGACCTTTTGATAAGCTCTGCCGATTCACCGTCAAGCTCGAGACTGCCGCTTTTATTTAATTTATAAATCTCGCTTTCGGGGTTTACGGACGACAGTTTTTTGTCGAGGCTTTCAATCTCAGCCTTGATATCATTAACGGTTTGGCGGTCTCCGTAAACCTCCGCCTGCATATAGGTGTCCATGGCAAAAAAGCTCTCGCCTTCCTTATTCTGAGACGGAGCGCAGGCGGACAATATTAAAATTATTATAGCCGTAAAAATCAGGGTGAGTTTTTTCATAAATTCCTCAATCACAAAAGGGCGCGGTTAAGCGCCCTTTATTTTATTATACTTTTTTCCAAATTGACGGTGCAAAGAGGATGATAATCGGGAAAATCTCAAGCCTTCCGGCGAGCATATCGAACATCATAACAAACTTTGAGAAGTGAGTAAACGTCGCGTAGTTGCCCACGGGACCTACCAGCGACATACCCGGACCGGTGTTGTTGAGAGTCGCGGCGATTGAGGTGAAGCTTGTGACAAAGTCCTTGCCCTCAATCGACACAAGCAGAAAGCTTCCGATAAAAATCATCAGGTAGAGCACGAGGAACACCGAGGTGGTGCGCATAATGTTGTGGTCTACCGCCTTGCCGTCCATCTTTACAGCGCGGACGTTGCGCGGATGAATAAGGAGCTTGACCTCCTTTTTTGCTTCCTTTGCGAGCAGAACGATTCGCGAAACCTTGAAGCCGCCGCCCGTACTGCCTGCCATCGCTCCGATGAAGGTGATAATCAGAATAATCGCCTTTGAGAGCATCGGCCAGTCGTTTACGTCACCGATACCGAAGCCGGTGGTGGTGATGATTGACGAGACGTAGAAAAAGCTCTGGTGGAACGCCTCGTGAACGTCGTGATAACGCGGAATGATGTTAATTCCGATAATTACCGTCGAAAGAATGATAATTCCGAGGTAAAACCACAACTCGGTGATTTTGAAAGCCTGCTTGAACTTGCGCGCGATAAGCAGGATGTAGAATGAAAAGTTAACGCCGAAAAGCATCATAAACACGGCGATAACCGTCTGCAGATAATAGCTGTGGTACGCCGCCATATTTGTATTTCTTACGCCGAAGCCGCCTGTGCCGGCGGTTGCGAAGCTGGTGTTGATAGCGTCGAAAAACTCCATTCCGCCGCAGAGCAGGAGTATGCACTCGAGCGCGGTAAGTCCGAAGTAAATTCCGTAGAGCAGCGCGGCGTAGGTGCGCATATGCGGCACAGCCTTGCCGATAATCGGGCCGGGGCTTTCAGCCTTCATCAAAAAGATGTTCTGCTGACCGCCGAGCTTGGGGATAAGCGCGAGCAAAAAGACGATTACGCCCATGCCTCCCAGCCAGTTCATAAGGCTTCGCCACATCAGCATACCGTGGCTGAGCTTTTCAACCTCGGTCAAAATTGTCGCACCGGTGGTGGTAAAGCCCGATACGGTCTCAAAGAGAGCGTCGGTAAAGCTCGGGATTTCTCCGCTGAGCCAAAACGGCAGACAGCCTACGAGTGAGAGCAAAATCCAGCTCAGAGCCGTGGCGGAAAAGCCTGCCTTTTGGTACAAAACCATATTCTTTTGCTTTTTGAATTTTACGCAGAAAACGCCGACCGCGGCGCTTACCGCTCCGGTAATCAAAAAGTACAGTCCCTCGTGCTCGCGGTAGATAAAGGACGTGAGCGTACAGACCTGCATCGCTACGCCCTCGACAATCAAAACCCAGCCGAGGATATATACAATAATTCGTTTATTCATAAATTAACGCCTGCTCAAAATATCGTCAAGGTCGCTTAAACCCTTGTGCTTTGTTACAACAACCACCCTGTCGTCGGGCATAATGCAGTCCGTGCCGGCAGGCAGGATAATCTTGCCCCTTCTGCCGATGCAGATAATCTGCAAATCGTCCTTTAGGTTGAGCTGGGCAAGCGGAATAGCCGCCACCTTTGTAGACGATTTCGCCTTGAACTCAAGCGCCTCTACCCTGTCCTCGCTGAGCCTGTAGAGGGTTTCTACGTTGCTGCCCATTGAGTTTTGCATTGCTCTGATGTAACGCGCGATGTATTCGCCGGCAATGCTCTTGGGGTTTATAACATACTGAAGATCCATTCGCTCGACAATGCTGTTGAACGAGGTGTTGTTCACCTTGGTGATTACCTTTGCCTTTGAAACGCTGTTGATGTACATTGAGGCGAGGATATTTTCCTCGTCGTAGTCCATCAGGGCTACTACGCCGTCAGCGTGCTCAATGCCTTCGCTCATAAGCAAATCCTGATCCATACAGTCGCCGTTGATGATTGTGGCGTCGTGGAGCGAATAGGCGAGCTCCTCGCAGCGTTCGGGATTTTTCTCAATAATCTTGACGTTCGCGCCGCCCTTTAGCAGCTTTTGAGCGAGGTAATAAGAAATTCTGCCGCCGCCCAAGATTACTACGTCGCGGCATCTGCCGATTGAGATGTTGGCTTTCTTAAAGAATTTAGTCGCGATGTCGGGCTTTGCGACCACGCTAACCTTGTCGCCTGCCTGAATGATAAAATCGCCGTTCGGGATAAATACTTCCTTGCCGCGCTCGACGGTGCAAATTCGAACCTTGCCCTTTTGAATGTCGATTTTGCTGACAGCCTTGCCTGCAATCGGCGAGGTCTCGGGAACGTAAACCTTGATTAAGTCAGCCGCGCCCTTTGAAAAGCTGTCGATTTCGAGAGCTCCCGAATACCTGAGCAGTCTGCTGATTTCGATAGCCGCGGTGAGCTCGGGGTTAATCGACATCGAAAGTCCCAAAGCTTCCTTAACCCTGAAAAGGTCGTTGGTGTACTCGGGGTTTCTTACTCTGGCGATTGTGTTTTTAGCGCCTGAGTTTTTCGCCAAAAGGCAGGTATACAGGTTAACCTCGTCGCGCGCCGTAGCGGCGATTACCAAATCCGCCGATGATACCTCGGCCTCTGCCAAGGTCTCGTAAATTGCGCCGTTGCCTTCGATTCCCATTGCGTCAATGGAATCCGCAAGCCTCCTTACGGCAAATTTGTTAGTATCGACCACTCTGATTTGGTGTCCCTCGGAATTAAGCTCGGTAGCGATGGATGTGCCGACTTTTCCGCAACCGACAATAATTATCTTCATACTAAACCCTCTTATATTTACGGATTAAACTTAGTTTCCGTTTTAACGTAACGTCATAATACACCTTTTGTCACTAAAAATCAATATATAACGAAATTTTTTTGATAAAAACCACTGTTTGTACTTTCATAAAGCAAAATAATATGGTAGAATAAAATTGAAAATGGAAAATTGAGAATGGAAAATTTCGGTCGAGTGGACAGGTTGGCTTTCCCGAAACGTTTTGTGCCCGAATGAATTAATATGGATCGAAATTAACTTTTCCTAAAGCTCTGCAATATTATAAATTGGAGCGGAGCGACCATTCACTAAACTCTAAACTCTAAACACTAAACTCTAAAACAAAAGGAGTTGTTTTTATGAAACGCATGGACTACATAAACTGGGATGAATATTTTATGGGCGTGGCGCTGCTCGCCGCAAAGCGCAGTAAGGATCCCAACACTCAGGTCGGCGCTTGCATTGTCGACGACAACAATATTATTCTTTCGACAGGCTACAACGGCTTTCCGTACGGCTGTTCCGACGATGTTTTTTCATGGGAGCGCGAGGGCGACGACACAAAGTACAACTACGTTGTTCACGCCGAGCTAAACGCGATTTTGAACGCGAGAGGAAAAAACCTTAAAGGCGCAAAGCTGTATGTTGATTTGTTCCCCTGCAACGAGTGCGCCAAGGCGATTATCCAGTCGGGAATCGCTGAGATTGTGTACCTTTACGACAAGTACGCAGACACTCCTGCAACTGTCGCCTCAAAGAAAATGCTGCAGTCGGCAGGCGTTAAGCTGACTGTTTTCAAGACCGATAAAAAAGAAATTACGCTGGACTTTGAAAGATGAGCGAAACGGACAACAGATTAAAACGGCAGTTTGAGTTCTGCCTTGAAGTGGACAAGGAAAAGCGGATTAAGCGCCGCACACTGCTCAGCGACGGCAAAACCGCGGAAAATGACGCGGAGCACGCATGGCACGCCGCGCTGATGTGCGTGCTGCTCAGCGAATACGCGAATGAGAAAATCGACGTGCTTAAAACCGTGACGATGATTTTGATCCACGACATTGTTGAAATTGACGCAGGCGACACCTACGCCTACGACGACAACGCAAAGCTCAGCCAGCGTGAGCGTGAGCTAAAGGCTGCGGACAGGATTTTTAATATTCTGCCCGATGACCAAGCAAAAAAGTTCAGGGCGCTGTGGGACGAGTTTGAAGCCGGAGAAACTCCCGAATCTAAGTTTGCCCATACGATGGACAATATTCAGCCTGCAATGCTCAATAATTCGACAGGCGGCAAGGTCTGGGCTGAGAACAAAATCAGGCTCAGCCAAATTCTGAAGCGAAACGAAATCACCCCCGAGGGCTCGGAAAAACTGTGGGACTATTCGCTGAATAATTTTATTATGCCCAATGTTGAGGGGAATAAGATAATTGATAATTGAAAGTTGATAATGGATAATTTCAGTCGTTTTACGTTTGGTTATGATTGTAGGGGCAGATCTGTATGTCCGACCGTGAAAAATGAATTATAAATCAAATATTGTGTTCCTGCCCCACGGGAGACCGCGAGGGTCTCCCCTACAACTGTAAAGGAAGGGTTGGCGGTATTGGAAATGTCTGCCCCCTCCGTCACGGCATAAATGCCGTGCCACCTTTTTCTGGCGAAAACGGCAACCCCTTTGTCACTTCGTGACATTTCCCCTAACAGGGGAATTTCCCGTAGCTTACGCGACGGTGGAGGCTTTAAATTGCATAACAAAAAACGCTTCCGAAAAAAACGGAAGCGTTTTTTTATAGCTTGCGAAGCAAATTTAGCTACAGCGTAAGCTGTAATTTAGCTCGCGAAGGCGAATTTAGCTGCCGCAAAGCGGCAATTTAGCTCGCGCGTCAGCGCGAACTATTCGTATTCGCAAACGCTTGCCCATGAGAGCAGGAGCTCTCTTTCCTCGGGCTTGCCCTTTACGGACTGTGAAGCCGCTACAATCGGCATCCAGCGGTCTACGTACTGGCGCGCTGTGTCGGTCTTTTCGCAGAAGAGCTTTAGGTACTTTTCACCGAGCTCCTTTTTGTCCTTTAGAACAAAGGTGAGGTAGGTTCTCGCGGCGTCGGCAGCGCCGTTGCCCTGGGTGGCGTGCGACCAGTCAAGAATGTACGGTGTGCCGTCCTCCGCGATGATGATGTTGGACGGAGTAAAGTCGCCGTGACAAACCTTGTTGTGATCCTTCATCGAAGCGAGTCTTGTGTGAAGCTCGTAACGTGTTGTCGCGTCGAGGTCGGTCTGGCTGATTTTATCCTGCATTTTGTCCTTAATTCTCTTGAGGAGCGGACATTTTTTGCCGAGAATTTCAACCTGAATGTCAACGAACTGATTGAGGTACTCGTCAATCTTATCGGGGTTTTCATTCATAAGCTGTTCAAGGGTTTTGCCCTCGATGTAGTCCGAAATAATAGCCCACTTGCCGTCGATTTTCTTAACCTCCTCAATCTTGGGGATGTTAAGGCCTGTTTCTTCAACTCTCGCCTGGTTGAGCGCCTCGTTGAGGATGTCGGACTTGGGGAAGGACTCGTCAAAAACCTTAACCGCGAGGTTGCCGTCCCTGTAAATTACTTTATTTTTTCTCTCCGCGAGAATATTGTCAAATTTCATTTTAAAACCCCCTTATAATCAAACGGCGTCTTTGTTGTTGCCGTAGTAAGCGTTAAGGTACATCTGCTTGATTTCGCTCATAAGCGGATATCTCGGGTTAGCGCCTGTGCACTGGTCGTCAAACGCCTGCTCGGTCATATCGTCGAGAGTTTTGAGGAAGTATTCCTCGTCAACGCCGTAGTCGGCGATTGTCTCCTTGATTCCTACCCTTGCCTTGAGCTCGTTGATACCCTTGATGAGGTTCTCAACGCTCTCCTTGTCGTTCTTGCCGGCAAAGCCGAGGAACTGAGCGACCTCGGCGTAACGCGCGAGGGTGTGGGGATGGTCGTACTGCGAGAATGTGCCCATCTTGGTGGGAACCTCGGACGAGTTGAAGCGGATAACCTGCTCGAGCATAAGGGCGTTCGCGATGCCGTGCGCGATGTGGTGGAACGCGCCGAGCTTGTGAGCCATTGAGTGGCATACGCCGAGGAAGGCGTTGGCAAATGCCATACCTGCCATTGTTGCGGCGTGAGCAACCTTTTCACGCGCGAAGGGCTCGTTCTGTCCGTTGTCGTAGCATGCAGGCAGGTACTCAAAGATAACCTTTAACGCCTTGAGAGCCAGACCGTCGGTGAAGTCGGTAGCCATTACCGAAGCGTAAGCCTCGAGCGCATGTGATACCGCATCGATACCCGAAGCGGCTGTAAGTCCCTTGGGGCCGCTCATCATATTATCGGCGTCAACGATAGCCATATTCGGCATAAGCTCGTAATCCGCGAGCGGATACTTGATGCCTGTATCCTGGTCGGTGATAACCGCGAAGGGAGTAACCTCCGAGCCTGTGCCCGAGGATGTCGGGATAGCTACGAAATAAGCCTTTTCGCCCATCTTGGGGAAGGTGTAAATTCTCTTGCGGATATCCACAAAGCGCATTGCCATATCTATGAAGTCCGCCTCGGGATGCTCGTAGAGTACCCACATAATCTTTGCGGCGTCCATTGCCGAACCGCCGCCGAGCGCGATGATAACGTCGGGCTCAAACTTTGTCATAGCCTCGGCGCCGCTCTGTGCTGATTTGAGCGACGGGTCGGGCTCAACGTCGGAAAATACTGTGTAAGTAATGCCCATTTCGTCGAGCTTGTCGGTGATGGGCTTGGTGTAGCCGTTTTTATAAAGGAAGCTGTCGGTTACGACGAAGGCGCGTTTTTTGCCCATAACGTCACCGAGCTCCTGAAGGGCAACCGGCATACAGCCCTTTTTGATATATACCTTTTCGGGCGCTCTGAACCAAAGCATATTCTCTCTCCTCTCGGCAACGGTCTTGATGTTCAACAGGTGCTTAACTCCTACGTTCTCGCTTACCGAGTTGCCGCCCCAAGAGCCGCAGCCCAGTGTGAGCGACGGGAGAAGCTTGAAGTTGTAAAGGTCGCCGATTCCGCCCTGTGATGACGGAGTGTTTACGAGAATACGGCAGGGTTTCATACGCGCCGCGAATTTGTCAATCTTTTCTCTCTCGTTAACCGCGTCTATGTAGAGCGATGAAGTGTGGCCGTAGCCGCCGTCGGCAATAAGCTGTTCAGCCTTCTCGATAGCCTCGTCAAAATCCTTTGCCTTGTACATAGCGAGTACGGGCGAGAGCTTTTCGTGAGCGAATTCCTCGCTGATATCGACAGATTCAACCTCACCGATGAGGATTTTTGTGTTTTCGGGAACCTCAACGCCTGCGAGAGCCGCGATTCTAACAGGCTTTTGACCTACTATTCTCGCGTTGAGAGCGCCGTTGATGATGATGGTCTTTCTGACCTTTTCGGTCTCCTCGGGGGTGAGGAAATAGCAGCCTCTCGCCTTGAACTCCTTTTTAACCTTGGCGTAGACCTTTCTGGTCGCGATAACGCTCTGCTCGGAAGCGCAGATCATACCGTTATCGAAGGTCTTTGAGTGGATAATCGAGTTAACCGCGAGCAGAATGTCCGCAGAGTCGTCGATAATAGCCGGGGTATTGCCGGCGCCTACACCGAGAGCAGGCTTGCCGCTTGAATAAGCCGCCTTTACCATGCCCGGGCCGCCTGTCGCGAGGATAATGTCAGCCTCCTGCATGAGCATATTTGTGAGCTCGAGCGACGGAACGTCAATCCAGCTGATGATGTCCTCGGGAGCGCCTGCCGCAACAGCCGCCTCAAGAACGATTTTAGCCGCCTCGATTGTGCTCTTTTTTGCGCGGGGATGGGGGCTGATGATTATACCGTTTCTGGTCTTTAAGCTGATTAAGGTTTTAAAAATCGCGGTTGAGGTGGGGTTGGTTGTGGGGATAACCGCGGCGATAACGCCGATAGGCTCGGCAATCTTCATTGTGCCGTAAACCTTGTCCTCCTCAATTACTCCGCAGGTTTTGGTGTTTCTGTAGGTATTGTAGATATACTCCGAGGCAAAGTGGTTTTTGATTACCTTGTCCTCGACAACGCCCATGCCGGTCTCCTCAACCGCCATCTTAGCAAGCGGAATTCTTGCCTGATTGGCTGCTGTTGCCGCGGCAAGGAAAATTTTGTCTACCTGCTCCTGAGTGTACGTTGCGAACTTCTTTTGAGCCTCTCTTACGCGGCTAAGCGCCTTTTCAAAGCTCTTTGCACTCTGTACGACAGGGTACTTTTTGTCGCTCATAAAAATCTCCCTTTCTTGATTTATGCTGATTAACGATTATAAAGCAAAACCACCGAACAGCTCGGTAATAAAGGCTGTCCGGTGATTATTTACTAAGCTGTGTTAAATTTACTTATCTTTTAAGCTCTTCAACCTTGATGTTGTACTTCTGGGCGTAGCTGAGAGCATATGAACCGCTGTAAGCCTTGATTACCATATCCTGGGGGCACTCCTTGAAGCAGTCCTTGGGGATTTTGGTGATGGTTACGGGGATTGTTACCTCTTTAAGAGATCCGCACTGGAAGAAGCAGAACTGTGGAAGCTCTGAGAGTGTGTTGCTCTCGGGGATTGTAACTTTCGTAAGGCCTGTTGCGCAGAATGCGTATGAGCCAATCTCCTTAAGAGTTGCGGGAAGCTCAATGCTCTGCAGAGCCTGGCAGTTAAAGAAAGCGTTAATGCCGAGAACCTTGAGGTTCTTGGAGAGCGTTGCGCTCTTTAACTTTTTGTTGCCCGAAAAAGCATAGTCCTGAATTTCGGTTACTGAGTCGGGAATTACAACCTCTTCAACGTCTCTTGCGTTGAATACGCTGTGGCCGATGATTGAAATCTTATAGCCCTGGAACTCGGCAGGAATTTCAACCTTTCCGCCCTTGCCGTAATATCTTGTGAGCATAAGCTCCTTGGAGTTGATGATATAATAACCGAAGGTGTCGTCCTTGAGGTCGGGTTCGGTTGTGGGAACAACGTAGCCGGGGCCGCTGCTCTTGCTGGTCTGGTTGTTTGACTTGTCCTTATTGCAGCCGCATCCACCAAATGTGATTGCCGCTGTAACGCACATTAAGCACGCGAGAAGCGCACATATAATTTTCTTCATTTTAAGCATCCTTCCTTTTCCTTTTTGCTAAATCAAATCGATTATACATGTCGATTACTCCTATTCTAACATTTTAACGGAATAATTGCAATGAGTTTTTATAATTTTCTGTATTATTATTTATGTACGCGCGTGCGCGTATACATTATATATAGGATTTTTCCGTGAACTCTGGTGGTTTTTTGCGGAAAAATTTATTTTTCGTTTCCTGAAAATTACAATTTTACAGGAAAAATATTACAATTTTCCGAATTCTGTAACCAATTCATTCAAAATAGTTCGATTACGGAAATAAATGTTGGTCAACGTGCCTGAATTTCCCTCGAAATGAAAAAATAAGGGGTCAAAGGGTTGATTTTTTGAAACAAAGGTGATATAATTATTACAAATTTGTTAACAAGTGGTTCGTTGGCTGTAACTTTTAGCCGCGTTCCGTACAATATGCTTGTTACTTTTGGAGGTAATAATAATGCACAGGTTAAAGAAACTGGTTGCTGTCACCTTATGTATCCTCGTAATCACGAGCGTTTGCATCTTCGGCAGCAGCGTAACCGCGGGAGCGAGCGGCACAGGCGCAGGTCTTGCCGAGTATGCGCTCAACGCGTACAACGAAGGCTGGGCATATTCATGGGGCGGTACTTCCCCCGGAGCGGTTGACTGCTCGGGACTTATCTACTCATATTGCGGCGGCGAGCGTATCGCCATGATTGAAACCTGCACAGAGCAGGGTTCGGTTGACGCAGGTATCCCCAGAATCCACGGTCTCGGTCTTTGGAGACCCGGCCACGTAGGCGTATACATTGAGAACAATATGGAAGTTGACGCCAGAGGCGATGAGTGGGGCGTATGCTACGACGAAATCGGCGGCTGGAACTCTTGGACATATTGGTTCAAGCTTGCGGCGGTTAGCTATCCTACAACAGGTTGGGAGAAGTTCAACGGTAACTACTACTACTATGAGGACGGCCAGTATATTGTAAACACATCAAGAACAATCGACGGTACTACATACTACTTCGATTCTAACGGACATTCGAGCACAACTCCTGCAAATATGGACTCCACAGCTTCGGATACTCCGTCATCGGATGATTCATCATCAAAGTCCGAGACTCCCTCAACCTGGAGCAACGGATCTTCCGGTGAAGAGGTAGAGAAGATTCAGTCACGTCTTAAGGAGCTCGGCTTCTACGACGGTCCTATCGACGGCGAGTTCGGTAACGCTACCGAGCAGGCTTACCGTGCCTTTCAGGAGGCGGCAGGCGTAACCGTTGACGGTATCGCAGGCTCAGACAGAGACGTTCTTTATTCGGACGACGCTCCCCACGCCAAGAAGGCTGAGGAAGCAACTCAGCCCACAGAGGAAGCTACACAGCCCACCGAGCCTGAAGAAAAAGCTCCTGTAATCATCGCTCAGAACGGTGATTTCAGCGAGGAAGTTATCAACATTCAGCAGAAGCTGCTCGACCTCGGATACTTCGGAATGCAGCCCACAGGCTTCTACGGAGATATCACAGAGGAAGCAATCAAGGCGTTCCAGACACAGAACGGTCTTGAGGCTACAGGTATTCTCGACGACGCTACATACGCTCTGCTCTTCAGCGACAAGGCTGCGGCTAACCCCACACCCGTTGTTAATGTTGACGAGCAGCAGGAGGCTGCGGTAAGCGCAGGCTCAGGACCGAACCAGATTACATCAGGTTCGCTCACACCCACAAGCCTTATTGTTTCTAACGAGACAAACCAGACCTACGCTAACACAGCTTCTAACGTTGCCGAAAAGACTAACAAGGTAACTGAGCAGGCTCTTGCAAGCTCGGCATCTGTTATCCCCTCTTTTGCGGCTCAGGTTAAGAGAACAGCCAACATCTGGATTTGGTTCGTACTCGTAGCGGTTATCCTCGGCGCGGTAGCATTCTTCATGCTCAAGCGCGACAAAAAGCAGACTCGCTATCAGAAGTACGTAGCCAAGAAGAAAAAGACTTCCATGAGGGCACAGTTAAATACCAAATGGTAAGCCGGGTTGCCAATTAAATATGGATAAACTATTACAGGGTTCGGATTTTTTCCGAGCCCTGTTTTTTTCAGGCGGACAAATTGTCCGCACCTTCTTTCCTTGTGAATTGTAGGGGCGGACTAAAATGTCCGCCCGTGGGCGACCGCAAGGTGATTCCCCTGTTAGGGGAAATGTCGCAAAGCGACAAAAGGTAATTCCCTTTTTAAGGGAAATGTCGCGTAGCGACAAAAGGATTGCCGACGTGCTAAGGTTGCCGTTGTGCTAAGAACGCCCCTACAATCATCTACATAAGCCACAGCTTAACATACGCGAGGATTGGTGAGGATACGGGCAGAACCTTTATGCCGAGCTCGCTGTACCTCTGCTTGCTCTCGTAATTAAAGCCGTCCTCTGAACCCGTCAGGCAGACGGGGATTTTTTTATTTTCGGCTTCGCGGCAGAAGTTTTCAAGCTCCGCGCCGTCGGTGCGGATTGTGCCCGAATGGTAGCTGTCGAGCAAGACAGCCTTGCAGTCGTCCGTCAGCGGCGGATATTTCATTCCCGGGTAGGGGCGGATATACAGCACGGTTTTATTGAGCGGCTTATCGGGCATTACCGCGAACTCGTCCGCGGTCTCGGAGTATGCAGGATTTTTGACGAACACGCCGTTTTTTACATAGCCGTAGGGCTGATTTTTCAGGCTGAACAAATCATCCGAGTACGGCAGGTGCGGCAGCGCGCGGCTTGCGCGGTGAATATTCGCGCAAGGATCGCTGTCGTTTTTGTAGGCGATGAACACTCCCCTGCCCTGCCCCGATTTGATGAAGCTTACGGCGGCGCAAAAGTTTTCAAAACCGTTTGAGCGGCGGTGGTTAAGCGGATAATTTGCCGAGACGAGCACGACGGGCGTTTCGCAAAGACCGAGTTTGAGCGACAAAAACGCGCCTGTATACTGCAAAGTGTCAGTGCCGTGGCAGACGATTACGCCGTCATATTTTGAAAGGTCGTGCGCTGAAACGCAGCTCCATAGAGTATTAAGATTTTCGGCGCAGAGGTTTTCACTCAGAATACTGTACGGCATTTCGGCGGTAAAATCCACCGTGCCGTCGGTTTCCCTGTACATATCGAGCAGCAAAAAGCCGTTGTCTTTATCGGGTGAAAGCACGCCGCCTTTGCTTGAACACGCGATTGTGCCGCCTGTGAACAGCGTTAAAATTTTCATATAGCACCTCCGCAAAATCATAAATTAGTGTAGCCCGGGTTTCGAAAAATAAACAAAAGTTGAGAGTCAGGTTACATTAAACTCTAAACTCTCAACTCTCAACTCTAAACTCTAAAATCAAACTCTTAACTCTCGTTAAGGTCATTCATAACCATTCCGGTAATCATTTTGGGATAGAAATAGGTCGACTTCTGCGGCATTTTTTCGCCTGCGGCGGCAACGTCGCGGATTTCCGTAACCCTGGTCGGGTTGAGGATAAACGAGCACTGGAACTCGCCCTTATCGACCTTCATAATCGCCTCTTCAAAGAACTTGGTGTAGGTCAGGTTTATCTGATTTGCCATGTTCTCCTTGTCGATACCCATTGTTTTTTCGAGAATTAGCGAGTGGAGCACGCTTACGTCGAGCTGCTGCGACGCCTCGCTTAAATCCGGCAGAACCTTTGCCATAACCTCGATGTCCTTGAGCACGAGCAGATACCACTCGCCCTTGCCGCAGTAAAAGCCGAACGCCTTTTTGCCCTGCTTATATTGCTTTGCGAGCTCGGAATTGATGTTGCCCACGCTGGTGAATTTTTTGATGTCAAAGTACTCCTCGCAGCCCTTAAGAACCTCGTCCTTGTCAAAGCTTTCAAGGTCGCGCACCATACGGTGAGTCGGGAAAACTACAAGTCCCGGGTGCTGCATATCCACAAGGTACATCATCTGGTAATCCTGAGGGTCGCCCTCCTTTGAAATGCCGTTTTCGCGGCAGTAGTTGCGGTAATTGAGGGCGGTTTCGTAGCGGTGATGACCGTCGGCAATGTAGAGCTTGCGGTCTGCAAAGTCGTTAACGAGCTTTTCGATTACCTTTTCGTCGGTGATTATCCACAGCTTGTGGGTTACGTGGTCGTTATCAGTGAATTTTTGGTCGGGCTTGCGGTCGGACAGGCGGTCGATTGTCTTTAGCGTGGTGTGCTCCTCGTCCATATAAAGCGCGTAAATCTGGCTGAAATTGCAGTTTGTCGCCTTCATAAGATTGAAGCGGTCTGCCTTTGCCTTTGAGAGCGTGAACTCGTGCGGCAAAATAACGCCCTTTGAAAACTCCTCGACCTTTACGCGGACGATGATTCCCTTTACGCTTGAACGCTTGTTATAGGCGTTGAACTCCTCCTCGTAGATATACACAGCCGGCTTAATCTCGTGAACGAGAACTCCGGTGTTCCTCCACATATCAAGCACCTCGCCTGCGGTTTTGTAGACGTCCTCGCCCTCCTTGGGAAGCTCGAGCCTGATTACGTTGTACTCGTTTTGGGCGATATAGCCGAGGCGCTCTTCCTCGCTGATGATGTCATACGGAGGACAGCACAGCTCTCCGATTTTACCGGCGAGAAAGGTGTTGTACCTCATACCCCTAAACGGTTTGATTTCTGCCATAAAAATTACCCCTTTTTATGCGTGTGACGGCAGTTTTACGCTTTCCTAAGGCTATGCCGTCAGGCGCTTATTATATTATAGTCCGTTTGCCTCTGCTCCGTGAACAGCCTGCTGATATGTATAGCCCTTGAAAATGAGCTGGTCTACGATTTCTTCCTTGGTCATAACTCCGCCTGCAATCAGCTTTTTTGCTTCGTCTGCCGCCATACCGTTCCAGTCAGCTCCGCAGTTGTTCGCGGCGTACTCGGCGTCGCCTGTGGAATAGCCGTCCTGCTGGAGCTTGTCGATAAGCGAGGTGTAGGTGTAGTTTCCTGTTTCAACATACTTTTTTGCCGCGGTTATTACGTCATCGTTCTGTCCGGACTCCTGCGACTGAGCTGCCGCCTGTGCGCCTACTGCCGCCTGCTCGCCTGTAAAGCCCTCGGACTCGAGCTTTTCAACAAGATTGTCGTAGCTTGTAACGCCGTTTGCGGCGAGAGCCTTTGCACGCTTTACCGCCTGCTCGCTCCAATCCGCTCCGCAGTTATCGGCGCCGTACTTGGCGTCCTCGTCGGCGTAGCCCATATACACCAAATCATTGTAAAGTCCCTGATAAGAGTAGTTTGCCTTTTCGAGGAACTTCTTGGCGTCGGCTACCGCCGCCTCCTTTGCGGAAGCGTATGAAGGATTTATGTCGTCGGTTGTCTCCGCAACGGTTTCGCTTTGAGCTTTGGTTGTGGTCTGAGTAGCCGCCGCGGTTGTTGCCGGAGCGGTTGTGCTCTCCTCAGTCTGACTGCTTTCTCCGCCCTTGCAGGCGCAGAAAACAACGCAGAGCATTGCGCATAGAGATATAAGTACAAGCTTTTTCATAACAAAAACTCCTTTACTTCTGAATTGAAGGCAAAGTGCATTGCCTTAACCCTTATTATACTAAATTTCGGCAGTAAAAATCAATATTTTTCCGAATATTTATGCGTTCAGGTGGCAAATATTTTTTTATTGTGCTATAATTACATTGATTTTTTTGAAAGAGTGAGAATATGAGAGATATTTACCCCGATTTTTACAGGGAATTTAAGTGCATTGCAAACCGCTGTGAGGACAGTTGCTGCAAGGACTGGGACATTGACGTTGACAGCGAGACCGAGAAGTTTTACAACACGGTGAACAATCCGCTGGGCGATAAAATCCGCAGCCTTACCTACACCGATGAATACGGCGAGAGGGTTTTTAAGTCAAATAACGGCAGGTGTCCGTTTTGGAACGACGATATGCTCTGCGATATTTACATAGGACTCGGCGAGGAGCACCTCAGCCGCACCTGCGCGAATTTTCCGCGCGTTAAGATTGATTTCGGTGATTTCAGGGAGAATATTTTGTCCTTTGCCTGCCCCGAGGCGGCGAGGTTTATGCTGAAAAGCGACAGAACTTCCTACGCGGATTTCGGCGGAGATTACGAGCTTGAAAGCAGCGAATACGACGAGGACAATATGAGCTTTTTGCTAAAGGCGAGAAACCGCTCGGTAGGGCTTTTGACGAACGCTGACGAGCCGTTTGCCTACCGCTTGGCGGACTGCCTTGAATTTAACGCTCAGGTGCAGAGCCTGCTCGACGGAAAAGAGCCCTCTCCCCTTGCCGGCGGAAATGCCGACGGCACAACGGCGTTTATCTTCGATATGCACAAACGCTTTGAGATTATGAGCGATACTTGGAAGCAGGCGCTTGACGACACCGCGGAGCGTGCGGATGAGCTGAAAATCAGCGAAGATTTTGAGCGTGATTTTGAGAAGTTCGCGCTGTACTACATCTACCGCTACTACCTTGAAGCCGTAAACTCGAACGACGTTATGTACTCGGTAAAGCGGATTGTCTGCGCGTACTTTGTAACGGGTAAAATGGACGCGCTGTTTGCCGAACAGGGCTATCCGCTCAGCCGTATGAGGATTTTGCAGAGGTATTCTAAGGAAGTTGAGCACTCCTACGACAACACCGAGACGCTCAATGCGGAATTTGACAAGGACAGTCGCTTTGAGGCGGAGAATTTGATTGCGCTGCTGGAAAATGAGGTTAGGTAATACAGGGATTGCCCTCTTCCCCAGACAAGCAATATCGTAAACTTAAGAAATGACTGCATACTTTTCCTTGACATTGTAGGGGCGTTCTTAGCACAACGGCAACCCTTTTGTCGCTTTGCGACATTTCCCCTAACAGGGGAATCACCTGCGTGTGCGCCCGAGGGCGTTCATTCAAAATTTGATATCCTATCAAGTCTCTCTACGTGAACAAAACGTAATGTTCTCACGGGCGGACACGCGGGTCCGCCCCTACGGTGTTAATCAAGGGTTTTCATTATATTTTCAAAACGAGGTAATCAAAAAAGTCGCCTCCCCCAAAGCTGACGCGTTGGGGGAGGCTAAAAAAGGCTGACTTTTTTCATCAAGTCAGCCTTTTTTTATTTACTTGTCAGCTTTCCGTAGCCGTAGATGTATGAATTGTCGAGCGCGTACTCGTATTTTGTGACGTAGGAATTTGCCATCCATTCGCCCGAATAACTGCTCGGTACGGCGGCGTTGCCCTCGATTGTGGTGACGTAACCGTCCTCAACGCCGACGACAATTCCGATGTGTGAGCGGAAGTTCGCCCTGCCGAAGATTATCAAATCGCCCATGACGGGGGTGTAGTTTTCCTTGACCGAGAATTTGCCCATACCGGTGAGGTTATCGCACCATACGCCGACGTTCGCGGAATAGCCGATTTCGCTGAGGATATATCCGCCCTGCTTTAGAACCCAGCCCGAGAAGATTGCGCACCATTCGTCGAGCTTGCCCTTGTTAATCTCGTTGCAGTACTTATATCCCTTTTGTCCCTGCTCACCGAGACCGATGTTTACGCAGTTGAAGGCTCTGGGGTTGATTTTGATTTGGTTTGAATACGCACCTGCGGCGTTATCGTAGACCTTGTGCCACTCGGTTTCCCTGTGAACTCCGCACACGCGGTAGCACGAGGTGTGCTCATAAACCGCGCCTGTGTCGGTGTACTCGGTCTGATTGCCAAGGGCGATATAGCCCTTTTTGCCGGTGGTCTCGTTGATTTTTTCAATTACGTAATAGTCGGCGCCTGCCGCGGCTGTCCACCTGAGGTAAACCGCCTTGCCGGAGGTTCTTACCGAAACGAGCGCGGTTTGCGGCGTAAAGGTTATGCTCTTTACATCCGAGAACGGACTTTGTCCGCCGCTTCTGCCGGTGTAGCGGAGCTGTAAAAAGTACAGCTTGCCGGGGTTGGGGCTGTTTACAAGGTAAGTATTTGCGCTTGTGTTTGCCGACGACCATCTGCTGTCGGAGGCTTCCTTGTAATAGAGCGTGTATGATGACGCATTGTCGATTTTATCCCACTGCGCCAAAATTCCCGAAGGTGTGTTGCTCATAGTCAACTCGGGCTTTGTGAAGGTTTCGCCCACCGCGGTATTCGACCAAAAGCCGTAAACGTCGGCGGCGGAAATCGCCCTTACCTGATAGGAGCAGAACTTGCCCTGAGGGATGCTTTTATCGGTGTAGCTTGTGCCGTTTACAAAGATATATTCGTAGCTCGAAGCGTTTGAAGGCCTGCGCGCGATTTGGTACTTCGCCGCACCGTTAACGCTGTTCCAGCTGACCGTTACGGAGTTTGAAGCGGAGTTATAAGCCGCGGCGTTCATCTTGGGCGGCTCGATATAGACAAGGCTTTTCGCCTTGGAGAACTTGCCATCCTTGCCGCTAATGCTGTCGCTGTAGAGCTGGAAGTAGTAAAGCTGTCCTGCTTCGAGCCCTGTGAAGGTGTAGCTGAGATTGTTTGTCACAACCCTTGTCCACGAGGTATCCGAGGGCTTTTTGCAGTAAACAAAGTACCTTGCGGTGTTCTTGACCGCGTCCCAGCTTACCTTTATTCCGTTTGAAGCGTTTGAGAGCGTGATTGCCGGCCAGACGGAAATTTTTGCCGAGCTGCTTGTTGACCACCAGCCGTAGGCTGTGCCGCTGCTTTGGGTAGCGTACATCGCGCGGATTTGATAGCGGTAGGTGTTGCCGTCCTGTACGTCCTTATCAACAAACGAGTTTGTCTGAATGTCGATGTATTCGTAGTCGGAAGCGCCGGTTTTCATCTTCGCGATACGGTAGCGGTTAGCGCCCTTTACCGCGCTCCAATTGAGCTTTAAGGTTTTGTCGGTTTCAAATGTGTTTGAAACGGCGTTAAGCTTGGGAACAGAGATAAATGTCATTCCCCTCGGGCTTGAAAAAGCCGATTTTGTGCCGTCCTTAAACGTTGTCTGAACCTGAAAATAATACTGCTTGCCGGAGTCTATTCCGCCGAAAACATACTCGTTTTTGTCGGTGGTGTATCTTTGCCAATTATTCTTGCCTGCCTCAGTTCCGCAGACCAAATACTCCTTGGCGTTGTCGGGCTCAGCCCATTCGAGCTTAATTCCGTCGGCGGTGTTTGAAAGCCTTACGTCGGGGGCGCTTACCGCACCGAGAGCTTCGCCGTCCTTTTCGGGCAGAGCTTCGGAAGGCTCTGTTTCTTCCGCCGTTTCTGTAACAGGCTGTGTTTCCTCTGTAACGGGAGCGGTTGCTTCCGCTGTTGTTTCCTCAGTTTCAGCCTGAACCGCCGTTGTCACCTCGGAAGGCTGTACCTCGGCAGCTTCGTCCGCCTGAGCCGCGAAAACGGGCAGTGCAGATGACGAAAGAATCAGCAGCGAGCACAAAACGGCTGTTGCCGCGCCGAATATTCCTTTACGCTTTTTATGTTGCATTATATTACTCCTTTGGGAATTTGTTACCTTTTTGTAATATAATACCTCAAAAAGGGGTGTTTAGTCAAGTGTTTTGAAACCTTTTTGTCATAATTTGGGTTATTAGGGGGTAATAGCAGGGGTATTTTGTGGTATTTTTTATGCGAGAGTATACAAATGCCGTCCGATAAAAAACATAATCATAAGTCAGCATAAAAAAGCAGGGTTCGGTCAAGACCGAACCCTACAATTGTTTTGATTATGTTTTTTATAAATTATCTTGCGAAACCGTTGCCGCCGAAGCCGTTCTGTGCGTCGGGAGCCTGACCGCCCATCTGACCGCCCATGCCGCCTCGGCCGCCCATTCCGCCGCCGCCCATCATGGACTGGGGAATTGAGTTGACCTCTTGGCCGTTGATGATGATTGTGCCGCCGTTGTAGGTTGCTGTGCCGTCGTAGTCAAACGATGACATCTGGGCTGTGATGTCGATTGTACCGCCGTTTACGGTGATGTTGCCGTTGCAATCAATCGCGTCGGTGTCACCCTGACCCATAACGATTGTCAGCTTGCCGCCGTTAATCTCGATGTTCGGAGTGCCGATGGACTTGCTCTTTTGAGCGCCGTTGATGCCGTCGTCGGAGGCGGAAATTTCAATCGTGCCGTCGTTAATCTGGATCGAGGTAGCCTCAAAGCCCTCTGCCGCGGTGAGCTTGAATGTGCCGCCGTCAATCTGCAGATAGGTAGTCGCCTGAACCGCGTCGCTCTTGGCGTTGATTGTGAACGTGCCGCCGTGGATATAAACATATCCCTTGGTGTCGTCGTCGCTGTTCTCGCTGTGAAGGCCGTCCTTTGAGGAGTTGATTGTGAGAGTGCCGTCGTAGACCGCGATTGAGTCGTTAGCCTCAATGCTGTCGAGCGCGGAAGTGATGTTATAGGTTCCGCCTGTCACCTTTACATCGTCCTTACCGGTTACGCCGTTGCCCTGCGCTGAGTTGATTGTGAGGGCGGCTGTGCCGTTGAGTACGAGGTCGTCCTTTGAGAAGATAACCGCGTCGGTATTGGTGTCGCCGTCCGCTGTGAACGCGCCTGTTACGGAAAGTGTGCTGTCGGCGCTTGTGGTGACAAAGCACTTGTCGGCAGATACAACGTAAATTGCCGGAGTGCTGTCGTTAGTAATGCTTACGCCGTCGAGCACGAGCTGAACCTTTGCTGTGTCGTCAGCCTCAACCCTGATTGTGCAGTTTTTGGCTGTGCCTTTGATTACATAAACGCCTTCCTCAGTTATTTTCAAGGTTTGACCGTCGGAAACCTCGAGGGTTTTTGCCGATGAAGTGTCGGCGGTCTGGGTAAGGTCGCGTTTTGTGAATATATTTGTTGTGTCGATTATTCCTTTTTCATATCCCGAGAAGGTGACTTCCCCGCTGTCTGAGCTTGATGAGCTGTCTGACTTTGAGGATGAATCTGCCGATACCGAAGAACCGGAAGTTACGCTTGACGCGCTTGATGAGCTTGACGAGCTCTGACCTGCGTTGCCGGTACATGCCGCGAAGGAAGAAATGATGAGTGCTGAAATAATAATTACCAAAGATTTTTTTAACATAACAGTAACCTCCTTTAAGTTTATGCGCTGATTATAGGGCGGTAAACTTAAACGAACCTTAAAAATCTTAAATATTTTAAATTTTTTATTTCATCTTATTGTAGACCTTATCTACCGAGGCGATAATGCTGTCGATTACCTCCGCACCGTCAAAGGTGCTGACATAGCCCTGAATTGCCTGAGCCTTTGAGTAGAGCACCTTTGCGCCGCGGTAGACGAAAATACGCGCCTCGCGCTTGCCGTTTTTGGCTTCCTGAATTGTATTCGCGCCTGCGGAGTTGCCGTCGAGGGCGACTACCACCGATGGTCTGCGCTTGAAAATTTCGTATGCAAAGCTTTTGTAAAGTCCCATTCCCGTTGGCTCTATCGAAACGCGAATACCCACGTTTGCGCGTTTAAGCCTTGAAGCCTCGGCAGGGGTAATTCGCGTGGGAACAATGGCGTAAATTTCAAACCTTTCGCCTGCAAGCTCCGCAAGCTCACGCTCATAAACCGTAAGGCGGTTGCCGATTACAAAGCAAACCTTGTCGGGGTCAAGCCTTTCGGTCAGCAGCCTTACAAGCTCCTTGAGCTTGGGCTTAGTCCGCGTTGAGCGGCTGCGGCTGTTGAAGCTTCCTCCGAGCAGGATAACGGGCACTTTGTCCGTCGGAATTTCGCGAATCTGCTCCTTTAGGGCGGCTTCGCTGTCGAGCTTTTGGGGTGAAATTATGATTTCGCTCTCGTCCTGCGCAGTCTGCTCAATCCTTTTATTTAGGAATTCTTCTATATCTTCTCCGTTTAACAGCGCGTTGAAGCTCTCGGCTTTTTTATTGAACACGTCAAGGCTTTTGGTTAACACGCGGTTTTCGCTCTCGCGCATTTTGAGCATATCGTCATAGCTTAAATCGAGCAGCCTTTCGAGCGCGAGCTGTTCGTCGATTGAGTCAGTGCCGTAAATCGCGCCGCCGTCAGTGCCCTGAACGCAGCTTACTCCACCCCTGAGGTACTGCTTTAACGGGTGGTTTGCAAGGGCGGTTAGGTTGTTAAGGCGGACGTTTGAGGTTAGCTGGAATTCGAGCACGGCGCGGCTCTCGCGCAAATCCTCAATAAGCTGCTTGCCCTTGGGCGAGTTGAGGTTCGCGGTGTAAAGTCCGTGACCGATTCTAAGATACGGCATTTTTTGTCCTTCTGAAAGCGACTCCTTAACGCAGGCAAGGCTGTTTGCGACGTTGTCGCGCAGGCTGTCGTTTTCTCCTGCGTGAATTCTGATTACAAAGCCGTCGTTTTCAGCCGCGATCGAGACGAGCTCACGCAGTACAGGCTTTAGCTCGCGAATGTCGTTAATCTCCTCTCCGATGATGTCGCTGCCTGCAACGTACGGGTCAGGGGCGATCGCCCTGATAACCCGAAGCTGGCGCTGAACGTCCTCAAAAAGCTTTGCCCTGTCCCTGACGATTGTGAGCGGAATACGGCGGATTGAAGCGAGGAAGCGGATAACAACGCCTGTTTCGCGTGTGATTAAGGGCATTACGCGGTGAACGCTTGCGAGCATTTTTGCGGCGGCTTCATGCTTGACGAGGGTAGTGTCAGAGATTTCGAGATACTTTACGCCGCGGCTTTTACTGCTGCGCGCAATCCACAAAAGTTTATTTTCAAACAGCCCAAAACCGCGGTAGTCGGGGCTTTTTCCGTCGGCAATCATTCTGCCGACCGCCGAGGCTATGTCGGAATCGGGGATGTTCCTGAACATTTTAAGCGGAATTTGATTTTCGGACGGCGTGCCCTTTGTGAACACATAGCGGTACAGATAGACCTTTTCGAGGTTTGTAAACACAGCCTGTCCGTCCTTTAGAATGGTGAGCGACGCGCGGATTTTCGGGATATTATACGCGGCGTTTTCGAGGTTATTAAGGATTAAATCCGCGAAGTTTATAAAGGTGTTGTCGTCGATTTTGCGCGTGTGGTACTTGCCCTTAAGCGGACTGTCGGCGTACTTTTCCGCGACGGATTTCCTTTGCTCCTTCAGCATTTCGAGCTGGATATCGGTGCACCTGAGCTTTAGCTTTTTTATATAGTAGAGCGGATATTTTATCTGGTGGTAAATTCCGAGGGCAATCAGCAAATCGGCGTCGAGGTTTGCGTTCATATGGGTGTGAAGGTCGGTTCGGAACTTGCACTCGCGGCGGATATAGGTTTTTACGAGCGTTTTTTTGTGGTCAAGGCGGTAGTCCTTTGTCTGGCTCATCAGGGTTTTGGAAATCGCCGGAATATACGCCTTTCGCTCAATTTCGCCGTCGGGATAGATGTTTGCGACCTTGGTATCGGCAAGGCGGAAAACATATACCTCGCGGTTGCGCTCATCAATATAGCAGGGCACTTCTCCCCTGATTATCTTTAAGCCGTCGTCGTCTGTGCTGAGCTTTAAATTGCAGAGGTTCGCAAGGTTTGTTATTAAGTTTCCCTTAGCATGGTTTGGAGTGCGCAGAACGTAAAAAAGTCCGCTTTGCTCCATACTCAGCTCAACTATTATGTCCTTTTCCTTATCGAGATAAAATTTTCCGAAATACGCCATTTTCTCACCCTGTTTTTATTATTTAATTTATGATACAACATCGGCGCGGTTTTTGCAATACGCTTTGTTGACAAAAAGTCCGCTGATGCTATAATTAAATTATATTGTTATGAAAGAGGATAGAGATGTCTGTTAAATACAACACCGTGATTATCGGCGCGGGACCGTGCGGCTCTGCCTGCGGAATAACCCTGCAGCGGCGCGGCATAAGCAACTGCATAATTGACAAGGCGGTTTTTCCGCGCAGGAAAACCTGCGCAGGGCTTGTCACCGGCAAGACCTTCCGCCTGATTAACAAGCTGTTCGGTGAGAAAGATACCGACAGTCTGTTCTGCGACAGCGCTTCGCAAATCAGGCTTTTAAGAGGTAATGACGAGCTTGTAAGCGCTCCGCTTAAAAATCCCGTGCGCCTTGTCAAGCGGTTTGACTTTGACAACGCTTTGGTTCAGCGGTACAAAAGCCTCGGCGGGGCGATTTTTGAGGGCGAAACGGTCAGGAGAATTGACTACGCCGCGAATAAAATTCACCTAAAAAGCGGAAAGACGGTTGAATACAAATACCTTGTTTTTGCCGACGGCGCGCTTAGTATGAGCCGCAAAAAGCTCGGGCTTAAAAAGGATAAGCTCGCGTTTGGAATTGAGGCGTACATCCCGAAGGAAAAGCTAAATACCGAAAGCATTGACATTTACTTTGAGTACATTGACGGCGGATATATCTGGGTATTTCCGCACGGCGATACCGTCTGCGCAGGAGCGGTCAACCAGTATAAAAAAGAGGTTGACTATAAAGAAATTCTCGCGGATTTTCTGCTCGATATGGATGTTAATCCCGATGAAGTAAAGTACGTAGGAGCGTTCTTGCCCTACGGAGAAGTTGTAATTCAAAGCAAGCTGCCGCAAAACGTTCTGCTTGCAGGTGATTCGGCAGGCTTTGCCGACCCAATCTCGGGCGAAGGGCTGTATATGGCGTTGCAGTCGGGAATTTCCGCGGCGCAGGCTATGCAAAGTAAGAGCCCGAAAAGCGTTTATCTTGACAGCGTTAAGCCATTAAAACGCGCCGTGACCGACGGCAAAAGGGCTCAAAAGCTGTTTTACTCCAAGCCGATATTCAGTAAAATGCTGGACAAGGCAAAGGGTAAGCAGAAATTTGTCAGCTTTTACTTTGACAACGCCGTTGAGGAATACAACTACGAATACCGTCAGCTTCTTAAGCTGTACAAGGACTACAAGAGCATTAAATAAACAATGACCGTCTGCAACAATCTGCAAACGGTCATTTTATTATCCTTTAATTTTACATTCGAAGGTAATTACGCCGTCCTTCCACGAGACGTTTATGCTTCCGTTGTACTTTGAAACAATACCCTCAGCGATGGACAGTCCGATTCCGTAGCCGCCCTTGTCGATGTTGTGGCTTTCGTCCTTGCGGTAGAAACGGTCGAAAAATTTGCTGTAGTCAACTCCGCCGCCCTCGGCGTAGTTGTTCGACACGGCAAGGCGGATTCCCTTGCCCTTTTGGACGAGCTTAACGGTCACTGTGCCGTTTTCGTCGCAGTATTTAACCGCGTTGTCGGTGAGTATTACGGCGAGCTGGGTGAGCAGGTCGGGGTTCATCTTAAGCGACACGCCGTCAGCGATTTCCTGCGCAAGCTTAATGCCGTTTTTCTCGGCAACCGACGAAAAATCATCAACCGCCTTTTTGACGGTTTCGGAAGCGTCGATTACAGAGAGCTCCTTTTTGTCCTCCTGCTCCTCGGCTTTTGCCACAAGCACAAGGTCATTGATAAGCCCGGTCATACGGTCAACCTGGTTCATTGTCGACCGGTTCCACTCGTCCTCGCCGTGCATCATCATCTCCAGCTCGGTGTTGGCGCGGATTACCGCGAGCGGTGTTTTCAGCTCGTGACCTGCGTTTGTAATAAACCGCTTTTGCTGTTCGGCGGCTTCGATTTCAGGTCTGATAACCCTTCCCGAAATAAGCCTGAACACAATCAGCGCGAGGATTGAACCGAGCAGCGTAATCGCCACGAGAATACTGCCGATTCGGCGGACGTTTGCGAACTGTCCGCTGACGTCGACAAAAATTACCAGCGTGTTGTTGCCGACCTTCTTTTTCTGATACATCATTCCGTCGTAATTGCCGCTGTCATCACTGCTTTTAAGCGCATTGTCGGCAATCTTTACCGCCTGGGTATCGTCGACCATCGCCATATGCTTTGATACAACCTTAACAGGCTGGTTGTCGGAATTGTATGTCACGGAAAAGTATCGGATTGAGTAGATAAACTCGGTCGAGCTAAAGCCGGTATTTAACAAATCCTGAGCCGCCTGAATAAAAAAGTTCCTGTCCTCGGGGCGGATTTCCTTCATCAATTCCTCTTTATCTGCGTTGTCGTCGACGGTTATTTCGCCGTCATGCTCATAGAGGTAGGTGAAAGTGTAAGAAATTTGGCGCAGGGTTGTCACAACGTTCACCGAATAGATAATCAGGAACATAACCACCATTACGCCGACAAACGACACCGTTGCCGTCAAGATGAATTTGTGCCTGAGTTTTTTTATTGATCTCTCGTTCATAAAAACGCTCCTATTTCAGCATAAAGCCAGTTTCCAAATCGCCGTTAATCTCAACATTCGCGGCAATCGCCTTTAGCTTGCGCTTTAGGTACGAAACATAAAGCCACGCAGTGTCGGGGTCGGCGTCGGGCTCACGGCTCCAAACGTTGCTGAGAATAAATTCAGCCGTCAAGCTTCTGCCTGTGTTGCGCATTAAAAGCTGCATAAGCTCGAACTCCTTGACCGAGAGTCTTACGCTGTTTTTGGCGGAGAGCTCAAAGGTCTGCGCCTTTAATGTTACGTCGTTATAGGTGACGTCGCCTTCCTCATACTCGTTTTTGCGGCGCGTAAGGGCGCGTACTCTTGCGAGCAGCTCCTTCATTGCGAACGGCTTTGTCAGGTAGTCGTCAGCCCCTGCGTCAAGTCCTGCAACGCGGTCGTCAACCTCAGCCTTTGCGGTGAGCATGAGCACAGGCGTTACAATCTTTTTTTCTCTGACCTCTTTAAGCGCCTCGATACCGTCCTTTTTGGGCATCATTATGTCGAATATAAGGCAGTCGTAGCTGTCGTTATTTACAAACTCCAGCGCTTCTTCGCCGTCAAACGCGGCGTCAACGTCATAGCCCTCGTGCTCCAAAACGGCGCACAGAACTTTATTTAAATCCTTGGTGTCCTCTGCGAGAAGTATTTTCATCAGTTATCTCCTTCTAAAATCATATCGCGGATGGTCTGCATTGAAAGGTCGGTTGAGGCGAGCTCGTCCGCGCAGCGCTTTAGCTCCTCTTCAATCAGCTTTTGCCTTGCGCCTATTTTCTTTTTATATTTCAAATGGTGCTCCAGCGCCGCCCAAGTGTCCATTGAAATTGTGCGGAGCTGAATTTCGGCGTGATACTTGCCGCCGACGCGCAAAATCATATGATAGCTGCGGTAGCCGTTCGGCTTGGCGGTATTGATGTAGTCTTTTTCTTCAATAATCTCGTACCTGCCTGAATTAACTATGTAGTCGCGGATAGTGAAAACGTCGTCCACAAACGCGCAGACGATTCTTACGCCGACCGCGTCATATATTTTTTCAAGCGCGGATTCGGTGGTTACGGGCAGATTCTTTCTCACGCACTTTTCGCGCATACTGTCCTCTGACTTGATTCTGCCGAGACAGTGCTCCACGGGGTCAATCCCGAGCTGAGACTTCATCTCCTCGCGGATTTCCGATACCTGAAGCAGAATACTGTTGAGCAGCTTTTCAAGCTCAGGCTTGTGTTCGCCGTAAATACTAACATTGTTTTCCATATTATCACCGTCATAAAATAATCTAATGATATCTTACCAAAAAACGCACAATTAGACAAGTAAAATTTTTATTATTATTGAAATAAGCGCAGACGTAGTGTATTATTAAGTATAAGGAGTGTTGGAAAATGATTGAGGAAAAAATTTTTGAGCTTTATTTGCCCTACCCCGATAAGGATGACAGGCGCGTTCGCGTGTATGTTCCCGAGCACGAGGAAGGCGAAAAGCTGCCTGTGATATATATGACCGACGGTCAGAATTTGTTTGATGAAAAAACCGCGACCTGGGGCTGCTGGCATACGCGAGAGGCGGTAAGAGCGGAGCGTAAGCTGAGCGGAAAAGCCGCGATTATCGTGGGAATTCACAACGACAACAAATGGCGCGACAACGAGCTTACGCCTAAATCTATCGGCGAGGTTTCTCCCGAAGAGATGCCGGACTTTACCGCGCCCGAGGGCGAGATTTTCGACGGCTTTGTAATTAACACCGTTATGCCTGCCGTTGAAGGGCATTTCCCGGTTAAGAAAGGCAGAAAAAACACCGCGTTTTGCGGAAGCTCCTCGGGAGGTTTACAGTCGTTTTTTACTGCGGTCAGCCACTGCGATAAGTTCAGCTATGCAGGCGTATTCTCCCCCGCGTTTTTGCTGTATTCCGCGGACGATATGCGCCGCTGGATTTACGAGAGCTTAAAGCCCGAAATGCCGTTCCTTTATATTTATACGGGCGCAGGCGACGAGCTGGAGCAGGATATTTTTGAGAGCGTGGAGCAGACCTACGATATTTTGACCGAGTGCTATCCGCCCGATATGATGGCCGAGATTGTTCTGCCCGAAGAAAAGCACCACGAAAGCGCGTGGGAGCCGATTTTCAGAGATTTTTTGCATACATTTTTGAATAGATAAAAGAAACCGTCAACCTTTGACTTGCTCGGGTTGACGGTGTTTTTGTGTTAAATTTCGGGCTTGAACGACGGCATAACCTCGAGCTTAAACAAATTCAGCTCATGCTTGCGGTCAATCAGCGCCTTGTGCTCCTGATTTTCGATTACGCCCTCGCGGATGTAACGGTCAAGCTCGGCGTAGGTAAAGCCGAGGTTGTCCTCGTCGGTCTTTCCGCAAAGTCCGTCGGACGGCGCTTTGTCAATAAGCGCGTCGGGAAGTCCGAGCAGTCTGCCGATTTGCTTCATCTCGGCAACGGTAATGCCCGAGCATGGACTGAAATCGCCTACGGAATCGCCGTAGCGCGTTGAGTAACCCACCCAGTCCTCGGAGAGATTGCAGGTGTTGGCAACTCTGCCGTTGTTACTCTGCGACACCGCGTAGAGCGTTGACATCCTGATTCTCGGCTGGAGATTAACACGGCTCTGCTCCGAGAGCTCAAAAGGGATTGCCGCGGTTAAGCCGTCAACCGCGTCCTTGATGTTGATGATGTAATGCTTGATTTGAAGCGTGTCGACAAGCAGCTTTGCCATGTCGATATCGCTCTGCTCGCCGCACGGCATGAGCACGCCGATTACGCGGTCTTTGCCGAGCGCTTCAACGCACAGCGCCGCGACAATCGAACTGTCCTTTCCGCCTGAAATTCCGACAACCGCGTTGCAGCCCTTTCCGCTCTTTTCAAAAAAGTCGCGAATCCACTGCACGCAATCGTTTTTTACCTTTTCCGCGTTAAAATTGTACATAGTTTTCTCCTTTACAAAATGTCTATCTGACAGCTTTTCATCGTGTCGAGCGCTGATTTGTGAGCCTGCGGCGTTACGCCTGCGCAACAGCTTGAATCAACCGCAATGGGCGCTTCGGGGAAGTTCGCCTTTAAGAGCAGGGCGTTGCTGACAACGCAAATGTCCGTGCAAAGTCCGATTAGCTCAATTTCGAATTCCTCGCCGTTTGCTTCCTTTTCAATGAGCCCCGGCAAATCGACCGAGCCGAAGGTGGGCTTTTCTACCGCGATATAATCCCTGCCGTCGAGCGCCTTTTGAATATCCTCGTTCAACTGCCAGCCGTCCGTGCCCTTTACGCAGTGCGTTACGGGCAGCTTTTTGCCCTCGGCTGTGCTCAGATAATTTTCAGAGTGGGTGTCGAAGGTGACGAAGATTTTTCCGTCAAAATTTTTTATCTTTTTTACGGCGTTCGGGACAATCGCCTGCGCTTCATTTGTGCCGAGAGCGCCGTCGACAAAGTCCTTTTGCAAATCTACCGCAACTAAAAACCGTTTCATATTAATCACGCTTTCTTTTTTATTTGATAATAATATATTGTGGGCGACAAGTCAAGGGTTTTCGACGGTTGATTTTTGCGCAGATGGGTGATATACTTGGTGAGGTGATATGTATGAAATATATGTTTTTGTCCATAGCCGCGCTTGCCGTGGTTTTCGGGCTGACCTTTTTAATCGCGGGCTTAATAAGGCGGAAATTAAAGAAAAAACCGCGCATGGCGGTGCACGTAATTATCTGCGTTTTAATCTCATTTGCGGTTATGCTTGCAGGCGGATTTATCTTCCTGAACATCCATTATTCTGCCGAGGAAAGGGCGGTTGAAGCCTTTTCAACTCAGGGCAGCGTGAAGGTTAAGGAGATTGACGGCGGATATTTTATCGACGGAAAGGGAGATAAAACCGCGCTGATTTTTTACCCCGGAGCGAAGGTTGACAGCGAAGCGTATATGCCGCTGATGGAAAAAATCGCGGACGGCGGAGTTGACTGCTTTTTGCTGAAAATGCCGATGCGCATTGCGATTTTGAACTCAAACGCCGCGGATAAAATCATTGAAAATTACAACTACGACAAGTGGATTTTGTCGGGACACTCGATGGGCGGTATGATTGCGGCAAGCTACTGCGCTGAGCATGAAAATGTTGACGGCGCGGCGCTCCTTGCGGCGTACCCGATTAAGAAAATCCCCGACGGCAAGGCGGTTTTGTCGGTCTACGGAACCGAGGACAAGGTGCTCGACAGTGAGGCATACAAAAAAGCCGCTGAGCTTTTCCCCAAGGACTTTACCGAGGTCGTTATCGAGGGCGGCAATCACGCAGGGTTCGGCAATTACGGCGAGCAAAGCGGCGACGGAAAGGCAGCAATTTCGAGCGAGGAACAGCAAAAGCAAACCGCTTCGGCAATTATAGAATTTGCGGAAAAGCTTAAATAAAAATGTAGGGTTTGGTCTCGACCAAACCGCTGATTAAGCACTAAATGTTTTATGCTTATCCACGGTTCAGTCAGCTTTGCATGGGCGTTGTTACCCAAATCAAGATTTGGACAACACCTCAAAGACTGAACCCTACAATACAATGTGTTAAAAAACAAGGGATTGGTTTCAAACTAAAAATAGTTTTGAGCCAATCCCTTTTTCATTTAAAAAATATCAGGAAGTGATTTCCTCTTCCTTTTTGTCGAGCAGACACTCAACAAGAACTGCCTTTTGAGCGTGAAGGCGGTTCTCGGCTTCCTCGAAGATTTCATCTGCGTGAGCCTCGAATACATCCGCTGTAATTTCCTCTCCGCGGTGCGCAGGCAGGCAGTGGAGCACCATACAGCCCTCGTTTGTTACGGTCATAAGCTCCTCGTTGACCTGATAGCCCTCAAAGGCAGCCTCGCGGATTTTCTTCTCCTCTTCCTGACCCATGGACGCCCAAACGTCGGTGAGAACAACGTCGGCGTTCTTTGCCGCTTCCTTGGGGTCAGTTACGATTTCGAACTTATCGCCAAAGCTCTTGCCGAACTCGAGGATATGCTCGGGCGGCATATAGCCCTCGGGGCAGGCGGCTGAAAAGCTCATACCTGTGCGCAGTGCGCCGACGATGAGCGAATTCATCATATTGTTTCCGTCGCCGATAAAGCACATCTTTAAGCCCTCAAGCTTGCCCTTGAACTCGCGGATTGTCATAAGGTCTGCGAGAACCTGGCAGGGATGGCAGTAGTCGGTAAGGCCGTTGATAATCGGGATTGAGCCGTACTCTGCGAGGGCTTCAACCTCGCTCTGCTCAAAGGTGCGGATCATAATCGCGTCGATAAAGCGCGACAGTACGCGCGCGGTGTCCTGAACAGGCTCTCCCCTGCCGATTTGCAGATCGTTTGACGACAGGAACAGCGGATAACCGCCGAGCTGTGTCATACCCACCTCAAAGGAAACGCGTGTACGTGTGCTCGATTTTTCAAAAATCATTCCGAGGGTTTTACCTTTTAAGTGCTTGTGCTCAATGCCGTGCTTTTGCTCGTATTTGAGCTGGTCGGCGAGGTTAAGGCAGTGCATGATTTCCTCGGTCGTCCAGTCCTCGAGCTTTAGTAAATGCTTCATATCAGTCTATCTCCTTCAATGTTTTTTCAAGTATCTGTACCGCCTCGTCAAGCTCTGCCTGCGTGATTGTAAGCGGAGGCAGCATTCTGAGCAGGTTTTTGGCGGTGATTATCAAAAGTCCGTTTTCTACGCATTTTGCGGCTACGTCATGGGCGTCGGCTTCAATTTCAATGCCGACCATAAGTCCCATTCTGCGGACATTTTTTACTTCTTTAATCTGTCTGAGCTTGGCTTCAAGGTACTCGCCCTTTTCCTCTACCGAGCTCAAAAACTTTTCGTCGGCTACGGTGTCGACAACGTAATTTGCGCCTGCGCAGACTACGGGATTCGCGCCGAAGGTACTGCCGTGGCTTGAAGGTCCCATAACATCCTTCAGCTTATCGGCGCAAAGGCAAACGCCTATCGGAAGTCCGCCGCCGAGCCCCTTTGCCGATGTAACCAAGTCGGGTAAAATTTCGAAATTTTGGAAGGCGTAGAACTTGCCTGTTCTGCCGATTCCCGTCTGAACCTCGTCGCAAATCATAAGAATATCGCGCTCGGCGCAGAATTCAGCAAGCTGTTTTACGTAGACTTTATCGAGGATATTTACTCCGCCCTCGCCCTGGATAACCTCAAACATAACCGCGCAGGTTTTGTCTGATACGGCGTCCTTGAGCGCGTCAATATCGTTCGCTGTCACAAACTTAAAGCCGTCCGTAAACGGAAAGAAAAAGTTGTGGAACACGTCCTGACCTGTGGCGGAGAGGGTTGTCACGGTTCTGCCGTGGAAGGAATCGCGCAGGGTGATAATCTCGTTGCGGTCTGCGCCGTACTTGTCAAAGCTGTACTTTCTCGCGATTTTAATTGCGATTTCGTTAGCCTCTGCTCCGCTGTTGCCGAAGCAGACCTTTGACATTCCCGAGAATTTGCAGAGCTTTTCAGCGAGGTTTGAAGCCTGCTCGCTGTAAAAGTAGTTTGACATATGCTGGATTGTGCCTGCCTGGGCGGACACCGCCTTTACCCAGCCGTCGTCGCAATAGCCGAGGCTGTTTACGCCGATACCCGAGCTTACGTCGATGTAGCGCTTGCCGTTTTCGTCAAACGCAACCGCGCCCTTGCCGCTTTTCAGCGCAACGTCGTACCTGCCGTAGGTGTGCATTATATATTTTAAGTCTTTTTCCTTGGTGTTCATAGTGGTCACTTTTCCTTATTGTTAAATGAAAATACAAAAACATCGTCGCGCTTTTCAAAGCCGAAATCGCTCCAAAACTTTTGCCCTGCCTCGTTTGTTTGATAGCAGAAAATATGTGTTTTGTCGATACCGTCGGCGGCGATTTTTTCAACCGCCTTTTCGGCAAGCTTATGCCCGATATGCCTTCTTCTGTACTCAGGCAGAACCGCCATATGGTGGATAAATCCGCGTCTGCCGTCGTGCCCTGCGAGGACTGTGCCGACGATTTTTCCGTCAATTACCGCGACTTGGCTCATACCGCTGTTGCGGCTTAAATAGCGCTCGATTTGACTTTTTTCATCTGCCTGAGACAACGCGCGTTTTGAGGTTATCTGCCACATCGCGAAAACCTCGTCGTAATCGGCAATTGTCATTGGACGAATTTCCATATACCTTTTCCCTTTGATTTTAGAGTTGATAGAACATTGTGCCGATACCCTCGTCGCTGAACAGCTCGAGCAGGATTGAGTGCTCGATTCTGCCGTCGATGATATGAGCGCGGTTAACGCCGTTGCGAACAGCCTCAACGCAGCAGTCGATTTTGGGAATCATACCGCCCTTAATAATGCCGTCGCGCTTTAGCATGGGAACTTCGCTGACGTTTACCACGGGGATGAGCGAATTTTCATCGTCAACATCCCTGAGAAGTCCGCGGATGTCGGTCATTAAAATCAGCTTTTTCGCGCGGAGCTTTGCGGCAATCTGAGCCGCTGCGAGGTCGGCGTTGATGTTGTAAACCTTGCCGTCGTAGCCGCCTGCAACAGTCGCGACAATCGGGATATAGCCGTCCTTCATCGCCATTCTAAGCGGCTCGGGATTGACCTCGCGGATTTCGCCTACATATCCCAAGTCGTGAGCCGAGGCGAGCTTGTCAGCCATTAAAAGTCTGCCGTCAAGTCCGCACATTCCCAGCGCCTTTCCGCCGTGGTGCTCAAGGTGCTGAACAAGGCTTTTGTTGACCTTGCCTGCCAGAACCATCTGAACGATTTCGATAGTCTCGTCGTCGGTAACTCTCATTCCGTCCTTGAAAACGCTCTCCTTGCCGACCGCGTCGAGCATTGAGTTAATCTCCGGTCCGCCGCCGTGAACCAGCACAACGCTGATTCCGACAAGCTGCATAAGCACAAGGTCGCTCATTACGGCGGATTTAAGCTCCTCGTTGAGCATGGCGTTGCCGCCGTACTTAACGACGATTGTCTCGCCGACGAATTTTTTTATGTAAGGCATTGCCTGTATTAAAACTTTTGCACGATTGGCATTATCCATTTGTTAGTCCTCTATTCATAAGTTTTGTGTCATACAATTTTCAACTTTCCACTTTCAATTTTCAACTATTACGTCCTGTAGTCCCCATTTATTTTTACATAATCGTAAGTTAAATCACAGCCGTAGGCTTCGGCTGTTCCTGCTCCGTCAGCGAGGTTGATTATGATGTCGATTTCGCTTTCGAGGAGGATTTTCTTTGCCTTGTCCTCGTCAAATGACAATCCAAAGCCGTCCTTGCAGACTAAAATCTCGCCCTTGGCGGATTTGTATGATACGTCGATTTTCTTGGGATTAACCTCGGCTCCGCTGTAGCCTATGGCGCAGAGAATTCTTCCGCAGTTTGCGTCCGCGCCAAACATAGCAGCCTTTACAAGGCTTGAACAGATTACGCTTTTGGCGATTGTCCTTGCGGCAGCTTCATCCTTCGCGCCGTCAACCTTGCAGATTACGAGCTTTGTCGCTCCCTCGCCGTCTGCGGCAAGCATTTTCGCTACCTTTTTAAAGCCTGCGGTGAGAGCCTCGGTGAATTTATAATAATCGTCGTTTTTTTCGGTGATTTCGGTGTTTCCGGCAAGCCCCGAAGCCATTACCGCAAGGGTGTCGTTGGTCGAGGTGTCGCCGTCCACGCTTACCATATTATAGCTCACATCGGCAGCTTCGACAAGTGCGGATTTTAACATTTCCGCCGAAATTGCCGCGTCGGTGGTAACAAACGACAGGGTTGTGCCCATATTGATGTGTATCATTCCGCTGCCCTTGGCGATTCCGCCGATTGTGACGGTTTTGCCGTCGAGGGTGAGCTGAACCGCCCACTCCTTTTTGACGGTGTCGGTGGTCATAATCGCCTCGGCGGCGTTTGTTCCGCCGTCGCGGCTGAGAATACCCTTAAGCTTTTCAACACCCTTTTGTATCGGCTCAATCGGGAGCGGCATACCGATTACACCAGTTGAGGCGACGATAACGTCGTCCTCGGCAACTCCGAGAGCAACGGCTGCAAGCCGGCACATAGCCTCTGCCTTATCATAGCCGTCGGGATTGCAGGCGTTGGCGTTGCCCGAGTTGACGATAACCGCCTGAGCCTTGCCGTTTGCAAGGTGCTTTTGGGTAACGTATATTGTATCTGACTTAACCAGATTTTTTGTGAAGATTGCGGCGGCGCTGCACTGCTTTTCGCAGTAAATCATCGCAAGGTCGCGTTTGCCGTTTTTAACGCCCTCAATGGGCTCGTCGGCAATACCTGCCGCGGCGTTTGTGTACGCCTTAACTCCTGCCGAAACTCCGTTGGCGGTGAAGCCGAGCGGTGAGGTAACATTGCCGTCTATAAATTTATAATCAGTCATAAAAACTTTTCCTTACTCTGTACTTTTGACGCGCCGTTAATAAAGCTTTACCGAATATGAAACCTCAAAAAAGGCGCACCGGATGCAACTTCAAGTTGCTTAAAACGCAGGCGGTACTATAACCAGCCCTGTTTTTTCATCAATTCCGAAAATGATGTTCATATTCTGAATTGCCTGGCCTGCCGCGCCCTTGACCATATTGTCGATTGCCGCGCAGGCTACAAGCTTATTCGCGCGCTCGTCGTGGTGAATTGAAATATCACAGAAATTTGAATAGCGCACGTTGTGAATATCGGCGCACTTGCCGTCGTCGAGAAGTCTTACAAAAAACTCATCCTTGTAGTAGTCCTCGTAGGCTTTTCTGATTTGCTCAAAGGTCACGCCTTCCTTAATGTCGGCGTAAACCGTCGCCAAAATTCCCCTGTTGACAGGCAGAAGGTGCGGTACAAAGGTGATTGTAACGTCCTCGCCGCTGAGACGCGATAAGGTCTGCTCAATCTCGGGAGTGTGGCGGTGAGAAGCGACCTTGTAGGCGTGGAAGCCCTCGTTAAGCTCGGGGAAATGGTTGCCCTGAGTAGGCTTTCTTCCGGCACCTGTTACGCCGCTCTTGCAGTCGCAGATAATTCCCTTTGTGCTGATTAAGCCGTTCACGATTGCAGGTGCGATTGCAAGCGGAGAGCAGGTTGTGTAACAGCCGGGGTTGGCGATTAGCTTTTTGCCCTTAATCTGCTTTCTGAAAAACTCGGGCAGACCGTAAACGCTCTGCTTGTGGAGCTCTTTATCAAGAAAGGTTCCGCCGTACCATTCGGTGTACTCGTCCTCGCTCTCGAGACGGAAATCCGCTCCGAGGTCGATAAACGCCTTGCCTGCCTTTATACATTTTTCAGCGAGCTCCTGAGAAAGTCCGTGCGGCAAAGCGGCAAAGATTACGTCGCTCTTTTCAACCACAGCGTCCTGATTTTCACACACCATATCGTTTAAGAATTTGTAGGACGGGTAAACGTCGCTTAATTTTTGTCCCTCGAACGAAACCGAGCTGATAGCCGCGATTTCCGCCTTGGGATGAGCGTAAAGAAGCCTTACAAGCTCCGCGCCTGCATAACCCGTAGCGCCTACGATTCCTGCTTTTATCATATATATCAATCCTTTTGCATTATAATTTTTCCGCGATTTCCTTTACGCGCTGTGCCTGGGCTTTTACCAATTCGGGGGCGGGGCCGCCGAAGGCTGTGCGCTGTGAAACGCAGTATTCAAGCGAGATTGCCTTGTAAACGTCCTCGGTAAAGACGTCGCAAACCGCCTTGTACTCCTCAATTGGGAGACTCTCTAAATCCGTACCGAGCTCAATGCACCTTGCGACGAGCTCGCCCGTCGCCTTGTAAGCGTCGCGGAACGGCACGCCGTTTTTGGTCAGCCAGTCAGCGCAGTCGGTGGCGTTGATAAAGCCGCCTGCCGCCGCCTTGCGCATATTCTGCGGAATTACGCGCATTGTGTCGAGCATCGGGGTGAAGGCTGTCAGGCACATTTTTACGGTGTCAACCGCGTCAAAAATCGCCTCTTTGTCCTCCTGCATATCCTTGTTGTACGCCAACGCTATGCCCTTCATCACGGTCAAGAGCGTCATTGTATCTCCGAACACGCGGCCGCTTTTTCCGCGGACGAGTTCTGCGATATCGGGGTTCTTTTTCTGCGGCATAATCGACGAGCCTGTTGAGAATGCGTCGTCGAGCTCGACAAACTTAAACTCCCAGCTGCACCACATAATAATTTCCTCTGAAAAACGGCTGAGGTGCACCATAATTATCGAGAGCACGGAAGCAAACTCAATGCAGTAGTCGCGGTCCGAAACTCCGTCGAGCGAGTTGTTTGTTATTCTGTCAAAACCGAGAAGATCGGCTGTGATGGTTCTGTCAATGGGGTAGGTTGTGCCTGCGAGAGCGCACGAACCGAGCGGCATTTCGTCCATTCTTTTAAGGCAGTCCTGTAAACGAGAAACGTCCCTTAACAGCATTTCGCCGTAAGCGAGAAGATGATGACCGAAGGTGATGGGCTGCGCCCTCTGCAAATGGGTGTAGCCGGGCATTACGGTGTCGCTGTATTTTTCAGCCTTGTCCGCGATAACCTTTATAAGGTCAACCACGAGGTTCTTAACGTTGACAACCTCTTTTTTGAGGTAGAGCTTAACGTCAACGGCAACCTGGTCGTTACGGCTTCTTGAAGTGTGGAGACGCTTGCCGTTGTCACCGATTCGCTTTGTCAGCTCTCCCTCGATAAAGGTGTGGATGTCCTCGGCTTCCATATCAATTTTCAGCTTTCCGCTGTCGATATCGGCAAGGATTCCGTTAAGGCCTTTTATGATATCCTCAGCGCTTTCCTCGCTGATGATTCCGCACTTGCCGAGCATTGTCGCGTGGGCGATACTGCCCTCGATATCCTCGCGGTACATACGGCTGTCAAACGGAATTGAACTGTTGAAGTCGTTTGTTGTTTTTGATAATTCCTTTTTAAATCTGCCTTTCCAAAGCTGCATTTTTCTACCTCAAATTATTTATTTTCATTGTTTTTGTCTTGTTTTATGCCCAAAATCCCCAGCAATACAATCAATGCAATAAATTCAGCAACAGTAACAAGTATAAGTATTAATAAAGTTAAAATTTGATTTTCTATATTTAAGGAAGTCAAGCGTGTCATGAGATTTCCATTGAAAAACATCCACATTAGTATTATTGTTACAGTTAACGTTAGACAAAAAATAACAATAAGAGCAATTATGAATTTTTTTAATAAATGGCGGCTATTCTTCTCAGTTACCACAATAAACGCACATCCTTATAAAAACACTTTATGGGCAGGGGTATTTCACCCTGCCCGGAAATGTATTTCATTTGTAGGGGCGTGCATTGCACGCCCGCGGGCGACCAATGTGATTCCCCTGTTAGGGGAAATGTCGCGGAGCGACAAAAGGGTTGCCGACGTGCTAAGGTCGCCCCTACAATCATTATCAAACTCTTATTTAATAAGTCCTTTTTTCGCGCGAACCTTGATGGGAAGTCCGAAGAGGTTGATGAAGCCTGCGCTGTCGTTCTGATCATAAACCTCGTCCTCGTCGAAGGTCGCGATTTCTTCATCATAGAGCGAATAGGGGCTTGTAACGCCTGCGTCGATGATGTTGCCCTTGTAGAGCTTGAGCTTAACCTCGCCGGTTACATACTCCTGAGTGCTGTCAACAAACGCCGACATAGCCTCGCGCAGAGGTGTGTACCACTTGCCGTCGTAAACCAAATCGGCAAAGGTGTTTGCAAGGTTCTTTTTGTAGTGAAGGGTGTCCTTGTCAAGGCAGATTTCCTCGAGCTTATCGTGAGCGGCGTAGAGGATTGTTCCGCCGGGGGTCTCGTAAACGCCGCGCGCCTTCATACCTACAAGGCGGTTTTCTACGATGTCGGTGATACCAACGCCGTTGCGTCCGCCGATTTCGTTGAGCTTTTCAATCAGCTCTACCGAGCCTACAGCCTCGCCGTTGAGCTTAACGGGAATACCCTTTTCAAAGCTCAGTGTTACGTACTCGGGCTTATCGGGAGCCTGCTCGGGTGATACGCCCATCTCGAGGAAGCCCTCTTTGTTATACATCGGCTCGTTTGCCGGATCTTCAAGGTCAAGTCCCTCGTGGCTGAGGTGCCAGAGGTTTTTATCCTTGGAGTAGTTTGTCTCACGGTTGATTTTGAGCGGAATGTTCTTAGCCTCGGCGTAAGCGATTTCCTCCTCACGCGACTTGAATTCCCATGTCCTCCAAGGAGCGATAATCTTCATATCGGGAGCGTAAGCCTTGATTGCGAGCTCAAAACGAACCTGGTCGTTACCCTTACCTGTGCAACCGTGGCAGATAGCGTCAGCGCCCTCAGCCTTGGCGATTTCTACAAGCCTTTTTGCGATAATCGGACGCGCGAAGGATGTACCGAGAAGGTACTTGCCCTCGTAAACCGCGCCGGCCTTAACTGTCGGGAAAATGTATTCCTCAACAAATTCTTTGTTCAAATCCTCGATGTAGAGCTTTGAAGCGCCTGTTTTGATAGCCTTTTCCTCGAGGCCGTCAAGCTCTGTGCCCTGACCTACGTTGCCCGAAACCGCGATAACCTCGCAGTTGTCGTAATTTTCCTTGAGCCAGGGGATGATGATGGACGTGTCAAGACCGCCCGAATATGCTAAAACTACCTTTTTGATTTTATTGTCAGCCATTTTGATTCCTCCGTAAAATGTAATCTGTTTTATTGTCTGCCCTCGACGGCTCCGCGCCTTGGGGGTTTCTTTGGTTCTATTACATTATACTACTTGTTTTGAAAAAATCAAGTCCTTTTTGAATATTTATGCAAATTTGAGCAGTTGCACAAATTTTGTCCGATATTCGCCTTAAATTAGCTTATTACGCATAATAAAAGGCGTGATTACAGGCGATTTCGCTGTTTTTTCAGGTTGTTTTTATTTTGAGACGCGAAAATAATTATTCATTTATGCGTTTAAATATACATTATTTTGAATATTCAGCGGCTGATATTGAATATTTTTCGAATTTCTGATATAATTTACAACATATAAATGTTTAAAGGAGTTTTGTTTATGTCTGAATTTAAGAGAATTTCACCCGAGGAAATTAATGACAATCCGTTTAAGCTTATCGGCAAGGACTGGGGACTTGTCACAGGCGGCACAAAGGACGGCTTTAACACAATGACAATCAGTTGGGGCGGCATAGGCGTTATGTGGAACAAGCCCGTTGCGTTTACGTTTATCCGTCCACAGAGATACACCTACGAGTTTTTGGAGAAGGACGATATTTTTACAATCAGCTTTTACGACGAAAGCTACCGCAAGGCGCTGAGCCTTTGCGGAAGCAAGAGCGGCCGCGACATCAACAAGCCTGCCGAAGCCGGACTTACCCCGGCGTTTACCGAGGAAGGCGCTCCCTACTTTGAGCAGGCAAGGCTTGTGCTTGTGTGCAAAAAGCTTTACGCTCAGGATTTGGTCGATGAATTTGTCACTGAGCGCGGCGCGGTAAAGGGCTTTTACGGAACCGACGACTGGCACAGAATGTATGTCAGCGAAATTATCGGCGTTTTGAAAAAATAAACGCCTCATTATAAAAGTTGATTTATTTTTAATTTTGTGATATAATGTAATTTCAGAGTAAATCAAAGCATCGCGAAAGGAAGTGAAGTTATGGATAACATCACTTGGAACTACTCCGATAACACCCCTGTTATCGACGGTCTTACCCACAAAATGGAGGAGCACTCCGTTATTGACACCGATTTGTACAGCAAGTACAACGTAAAACGCGGTCTGCGTGACCTTGACGGAAAGGGCGTTTTGACCGGACTTACCGACATCTCTACAATCAAGCAGAACAAGCTGGTTGACGGCAAGCTTGTTCCCTGTGACGGAGAGCTCTACTACAGAGGCTACAATGTAAAAGACATAGTTCACGGAATTACAGCCGACAACCGTTTCGGCTTTGAGGAGGTTGTGTACCTGCTTTTGTTCGGTGAGATGCCGACTATCGACGAGCTTAAGAACTTTAGGTCGCTGCTTGTTCAGTACAGAACCCTTCCCCAGCACTTTGTACGCGACGTAATTTTGAAAGCTCCGAGCGAAGATATGATGAACTCCATAGCGCGAAGCGTTCTCACCCTGTTTTGCTACGATAAAAACCCGAACGACACCTCGCTTAACAATGTTATGAGGCAGTCAATTCAGCTTATTTCGGTATTCCCGATGCTGACGGTTTACGGCTATCACGCGTTTAACCACTATCTGCGCGACAAGAGCCTTTACATCCACCTGCCCGAGCCCTCGATGTCTACCGCTGAGGTCATTCTGTCACTTCTCAGACCTGACAGAAAGTACACCGACCTTGAAGCAAAGGTGCTTGATATGGCGCTTATTCTTCATATGGAGCACGGCGGCGGTAACAACTCGACCTTTACAACCCACGTTGTTACTTCGTCGGGTACGGACACCTACTCCGCTATCGCGGCGGCGCTTTCGTCGCTGAAAGGTCCCAAGCACGGCGGCGCTAACGTTAAGGTTTACGAGATGTTTGAGGATATGAAGGAGAACCTCACCGACTGGAGCGATAACGAACAGATTGAAAGATACCTTGAAAAGCTGCTCGACAAGCAGGCGTTTGACCGCAAGGGACTTATCTACGGTATGGGACACGCGGTTTACACAATCTCCGACCCCAGACAGAAGATTTTGAAGGGCGCGGTTCAGAAGCTTGCCGATGTTGAGGGCTTCACCGAGGAATTCAAGCTTTATGAGCGCGTTGAAAAGCTCGCTCCCGAGGTTATCGGCAGAAAGAGAAAGATTTACAAGGGCGTTGCCTCAAACGTAGACTTCTACAGCGGCTTGCTCTACAGCATGCTCGATATTCCGTGCGAGCTGTACACTCCGCTTTTTGCGACGGCGCGTATTGCCGGCTGGAGCGCTCACAGGCTTGAGGAGCTTGTAAACTCAGGCAAAATTATCCGACCGGCGTATATGAGTATTTCTCACGAGAAGAAATACAAGAGCATTTCGGAAAGATAATCTAATCTATATAAATAAAATTGTAGGGTTTGGTCTTGACCAAACCGCGAAAACAGCCATTTTCGGCACTCAGCTCGCGGTTCGGTCAAGACCGAACCCTACGGGTATATAAGGAATAAAAGTTTTGAATGGACGATTAAAATGATTATTGTTAAACGGCAAATTCAGCTCCACCACGCCGTCAGCGCTATCGGCGGATTTTGGGGCGGATACACGATTTTTAACCATCTGGATATTTTTGCGAACGCACAGACGGGCAACCTGATTAAGCTTGTGCTGAGCGTATGCAGTTTTCAGCTTGACGCGGTTTTGTATATGCTGTCGTACTTTTTGATTTATATTACGGGCAATGCGTTTTACGCCGTCGCTCGGCAGAAGCTGGGCGTGAGTATGAAGATTGTCAGCTTTATTGTATCCGCCTTGGCTATTGTAATGGTCGGGGTTTTGAACTTTACGAATAACAGCTTTCTCGCGGTTATGCCGATTTTCTTTGCCGCACCGGTTCAGTGGAACGCCTTTAAAACGGCAGGCGGAAACTCGAGCTCGACAACATTCTCGTCAAACAACGTCCGTCAGGCGGTTATTCAGCTTACTCAGCACTTTATGAACAAGGATAAAAAGTCGCTGAGAAACGCGCGCTTTTACTGGGCTACCCTGATGTTTTTCCATATCGGCGTTGCGGCGAGCTGTCTGCTGAGCCTTGCCTTAGGAGCGCAGAGCATATGGTTCTGCTTTGTTCCGCTGGGAATTGCGGTGGTGTTCTACTACCGCTATGAGGAAGCGAAAATTAATGCGTTTAAATAGAGTTTAGAGTTTAATGTTTAGAATTTAATTATTAAAACCTCCCCAAGCGATGGGGAGGTTTTAAATCTTTATTCAAACGTTTCCAATACATTAACTAAACTCTTAACTCTAAACTCTGAACTCTCAACTCTATTCCTTGAGCTTATTTAACTTTTCAATCTGCTTTGCGCGTTTGTAGCGGTAGAGGATATTATCCGCCCACTCGCGGTCGATTTTGATAAAGCCCTTCAGCTTTTTATCCTTAATCGCAAAGCGGTCTACAATCTCCTTTGACTTGCCGTAGATTTCGAGCCTTGCGGTCTGAACATACGGCGTTCTGTCCTCGCCTGTAAAATACGTAAAGCCCATCGTGTTGCTCTCGCGGTCGTACATTGAGAGATAACCTTCGTCAACGGTAACACCGCCGAGCTTTTTGGACACGGTTTGGCTGATTGCCACCTTTGTAAGCTCAACCGCCATATCGTCAAGGCGCGACTCAAAAATAAAAATCTTCTCCTTGAAGGAATTGAAGTCCGAGGTCACGCGCTTGCTGATATTTCTCAGGTTATTGTACTTTGCCTCGAGCTCCTTGTCGCAGAGCTGGAAGCGCTCAATTTTCGGAATGAGATATACCATAAAGCGGTTTTTCATATCATTGTAAAGGATTGGGTACGTAAGTCTTGCGCTGTAGCCGCATGACGGACAGCTCCACGCGAAGAGCTCGCCGTCGAGCACCTTTGAACGGAAGTCCTTGTTAACCGTCACGTTAACGCTTGTGTATATTTCAGCCTTGCTCATCTCGCCGCACATCGGGCAGACAACGGCTTTATTTACCTTTCCTTCGGGCATATTAACACCTCTTTCATATCAATTATATCAATTAGTCAGGATTTTAACAAGTAAATTTCAAAAAAATATTGATTTTATTCTGAATTTCTGTCATAATAATAGCAACGGCAACGTGACGTTGCATCCAATCCGCCTATCATAGCGTTTGCATAAATTTTTTAAGCTGCGCAACGGCGGTGTTGAAATGGAACTCATAAATTTTACTGTATTTAAGGAGAGATAACTATGACAGTATTAGATACATTAAAAACCACGCTTGACACCGCGGTAGATTCTTTATCAACAGTTGCTCAGACCTTTGTTGAGAGAAACAGAACAAAGGCGAAGCTTAACCGTCTCAGAATGGTTATGAAAAACGAGAGCGAGCTTATGAACCGCGCGTACATCGCTTTGGGCAAGGAGTACTACGAAATCCTCAAAAAGGGCGACGCCGCTCCTACCGAAAAGCAGGCAAATCTGCTTGAGGTCATCGACAGAAGCAAGGCGAAGATTGCCAAGGCGAGAAACTGCTACAGAGAAATCCTCGAGAGCGAGAACGAATTTATTTTTGCTTCTCCTGCGGACAAAAAAGAGGTTAAGAGCGAGGATGTTATCGACATCACCGTAGCGTGCTCAAACGAGAGCGACTACAACTCGAGCCCCTTCTCACAGGCAAAGGAAGAGGTAAAGGAAACCGTTGCCGAGGTTAAGGAGCAGGCTGAGGATAAGCTCGACGAGGTTAAAGAGGGCGTTTCCGAAAAGGTCGAGGACATCAAGGAAGCCGCAGCCGAGAAAAAGGACGAGGTTGTAAAGAAGGCAAAGTCAACCAAAAAGCGTGCCCGCAAGGCGGTTAAGGACGCTGTTGACGAGGAGTTCCCCGAGGACGAGTTGTTCTAAAAACGCACGACTGAGCGGACAATATGAATTATTTTAGGGCGGTCATTGACCGCCCTTTTTTGTTCGCCGTTTATTCGGCAAAAAATAAGGCCGCCGCAATGCGGCAGCCTTGTAAGCAAAATTTGTGTGCTCGGAAATTAGCAGAAGAATACGTCCATTTCCATTGGTTCGCCGTCAGCTACGAAGTAAGCCTTGCTCTCTTCGGGCTTGAGGTAAACTTCGATTTCCTTAGCGTCCTTGCCGTAAGTAGCCTTAACGTTGTTGATAACGTCAGCAACAGCAACCTGTACGCCGGCATACTCTACAAAGAAATCAACCTTAGCTTCAACGGGCTTCTTGGGAGCTGTCTTTTTGGGAGCAGCCTTCTTAGCGGGAGCCTTCTTAGCAGGAGCTTTCTTAGCAGTAGCTGTCTTCTCTTCCTTAGCCTCAGCAGCCTTAGTTGTCTTAGCAGCTGTCTTCTTTGTTGTCTTTGCAGCTGTCTTAGTTTCCTTCTCAGCAGCCGCTGTCTTCTTTGTTGTTTCTTTTTCAGCTGTTTTAGCAGCTGCCTTTTTTGTAGTTGCCATCAAAAATCCTTCTTTCATATGTTTGTTATGTTATTTTTGATTTGGTTGTATTTTTGCCATTGGTATTATTATACATACACCTAAAATAATTGTCAATAAACACAAATTATTTTTGTCGGTTAGTACATATTTTCACAAAATTAAAATTTCAGTTGGTTAATTTTCACAATATATTTTTGCTTATTTTGTAGATAATACCGCCTTGACATCGCAAAACCGCTGATTTTACCTCGGTTTTCCAAAATTTATTATAATATTAATTTGCCCTTAGGACAAGATAAAATTCATAATTAATTACACTTTTTTGTCATTACGGTGTTGATTATAAAACGAAAGTATGTTAAAATTATAACAATAGTCATAATTCGACATTTTATGATGGAATAGTACGGGGTTGAAGCTTTGTTTTTAACGAATTTTTTATCAATCGGACAACAGGTGCTCGTTCTTTTTATTTTAATATCAATCGGCTTTTTGTGCGGTAAAAAAGGAATTATCAACGACAACGCCGCCAAAAAAATGACGGACATCGTGCTCTACGTCGTTACGCCGTGCATAATGATTTCGGCGTTTCAGAAGGAATTCTCCGCCGACACGCTGATAAGCGTGCTGATTGCCGCGGCTGCGGCGCTGATTATCCTTGTGCTTTCAACCGTAATCGCAAGGCTGATTATCCGCGACAAGGACATAAGCCGTAAAAAGGTTTTGCAGTTTTCGGTTATATTTTCAAACTGCGGTTTTATGTCGCTTCCGCTTCAAAAGGAGCTTTTGGGAGAGCAAGGCTGGTTTTACGGCTCGATTTTCGTTGCCGTGTTCAACATCTTCGTATGGTCGTACGGTCTGTTCGATATGAGCGGCGACAAAAAACAGCTTTCGATAAAAAAGCTTGTTTTTAACCCGGGCATTATGGGCGCGGTTGTCGCGATAATTTTGTTTGTGTGCAGGATTACACTGCCCGACATTATCTCGCAGCCGGTCACGCACCTCGCGAACCTCAACACTCCCGTGCCGATGCTGATTATCGGCTATTACCTTTCCAACGCAAAGTTCAAGGACGCTTTTACCGACAAGGGCTCTTACCTTGCGCTTGCGCTAAGGCTGATTGCAATTCCTCTTGCCGTTACCTTTGCTATGGCGGCGCTCGGACTTGACAAGACGATGATTATCGCCTTTGTAATCGCCTGCTCCGCGCCGACTGCCGCGACTACCACTATGTTCGCCGCAAAGTTTAACCGCGATGTTGAGCTTTCGGTCGGGGTTGTGGCGTCGTCAACAATTCTGTCAATTATCACCATGCCGCTGATTGTGTCGCTGGCGTGGACGGTTATTTTTTAACAGGGGGTTAGAAGTATGGCGCGAAGCTCTATGCAAAAGCAAAAACTGCTTTATCTCCAAAAAATAATGCTTGAAAAAACCGATGAAAACCACGGACTGACTATCAATGAGATTAAAGACGAGCTCGAGAGCTACGGCATTAAGGCTGAGCGAAAAAGCCTGTACGACGATATCGAGATTTTGCAGAGCTTCGGGCTGGACATCTGCACTGTCCGCACAAATACGGTTAAATACTACATCGGCAACCGCGACTTTCAAATCCCCGAGCTTAAGCTTTTGGTTGACGCAATTCAGAGCTCCAAATTCATCACACGCAAAAAGAGCCTTGAGCTGATTGAAAAGCTCGGCCACCTTGTAAGCGAGAACGAGAGCAGTCAGCTCAGGCGTGAGGTTTACGTTACCAACCGCGTTAAGACCGTCAACGAGCACATCTACTACAACGTCGACAAAATTCACAACGCGATTTCCGAAAACAAGAAAATCAGCTTTCAGTATTTTAAGTGGGAGCTCGACACGACAAACGGCAATAAGATTGTAAAGACCGCGCGTAAAAACGGCGAAGCATACCGCGTGTCGCCGTGGGCGCTGTGCTGGGACGACGAGAACTACTACCTCATCGCCTATGACAGCGAGGCGGAAATTATCAAGCACTACCGCGTTGACAAGATGGAGCGCATCCGCCTGCTTAAGGACGAGCGCGACGGAAGCGAGCTTTACAAGGACTTTAATCCTGCGCGTTACGCCAAAAGCGTGTTCTCAATGTTCGGCGGCGAGGAGTGCGAGGTTAAGTTACTTGTCGACAACAATTTTATCGGTGTTATTGTGGACAGGTTCGGTTCAGACTTGTTTATTGTCAAGCACGACGAACACAGTTTTACCGTAAACGTGAATGTTATGCTTAGTCCGCAGTTTTACGCATGGGTGTTCGGACTGGGCGGCGGAGTGCGTATTTTGGCTCCGGAAAGGGCAATTTTAGAGTTTAAGGATAAAATATTGCAATTCAATTTATAAATTATTGTCTACTTCAATCTTTCCGACAAAATATCACGCTATAGGCAATAAATCATTGACAAAATGGCACATTTATGATAAAATATATATGTACAAATAAAGCTGAGTGTGCGCATTTCCTAACTCAGAATAACAATATAATATCGGGGGATTTCTATGAGTATTAAGATTTCACACGCAACCTCTGTCTCCAATTCAGCGTTCAGAGTAGTGTGCGGAGAAATGATGCTCGACAGCAGCATTGTTTCTCATCACGAGGCTCTGTTTGGTACCCTGAAGTCGGGTACTGCCGTTGTTCAAGTTGCAGACAGCACCTACACCCTGCGCAAGGGCGATATTTATTTTGTGGCACCAAATGTAAAGTACAGTTTCAGCGATTACGGCGACGCCTCTATAGAGGTTGTTACACTTAACTTTGCCAATCCCGCGGCTGTTACACAGGATTATATGCCTCAAAGCATCATCCGTGCGCTGATTAACGGCAACTGCACTCCTTTCGCGATTGTTCAGCCTGAATCTGAGATTTATCCCAAGATGGTCGAGCGTATCCGCGATATCAAGTATGCCGAAACCGAAAAGTTCGAGTATTTCCAGCTTAAGGTTTACTCGGATATGTACGATGTGTTCTTTATGCTTTTCTCACAAAAGTATGTGAAGATTATCGACGTAGAGAACAAAAGCAAAAAGTACCGCGCTTTGATAAGAGTTACCAACTACATTGACGAGCATTACACCGAGGGTATTTCCCTTGACGAGGTTGCAGGACAGACAGGTATCAGCCGTTACTATGTATCGCACCTGTTTAAGGAGCTTATGAACACAACCTTTGTCGGTTATGTTAACGAGCTCAGGCTTAACCGCGCGGCTATGCTACTTGTTACAACCGACAGACCTATCATTGAGATTGCGTCAATTTCGGGCTTTAACAACCTTTCAAACTTTAACCGCGCATTCAAAATGCACTTCGGCAAAACGCCGTCTGCCTACAGAAAGGCGTAACTTTTCAAACGCAGAGCCGCTCGATGAGCGGCTCTTTTTTTGTGTATAATTTGTCGTTGCACTTGATTGATTATTTATTTTGTGATATAATTATCTTTACGCAAATTATTACTATAAAGGTGAATTAAATTTGAAGGATATACTAATTAAAGCGTTAGGTTTTGTAACCAAGCACAAAAAAGCCTTTATGATTGGCGGAGTTGTGCTGGTTGTCGTTGCGGTTTCGGTGCTGTCGGTTTTCAGGTTCGGCGCTCCGTCAAACGACGGCGAGATTACGGAATCGAACATCAACCCCAGTGCCGAGAGCATTGAGCAGGCTACGGGCACTACCCCTGTAAGCACGACAGCCGCGGCTGCTACGGCGGCTGCTACTCAGGCGGCGACTACCGCTCCTGCGACTAAAAAACCGAATACTCAGGCGACGACGATGGAACCGCCCGTTCCGTTTGCGACGGCGGCAGTTCCGGCTGAGCCTGCGGATTATCAGGCACAGTGGGACGCAGGGTATCTGTTGGCGATTGACAACCCCGACACATCTTACGTGACCACTACCGTTACCCTGACCGACGCGGACAGGGATTTGCTCGAAAGGCTCTGCATGGGCGAGTTCGGAAGCGGCGGCTTTATCGGCGCGGCGCTGATTGCCCAGTCGGTTAAGGACGCGATGTGCTTTGACGGCTACACGAGCGTCGCCGACGTTATCAAGTATTATCACTACGACGGCAGAACCGACGTCGGCACTAACGAAGCGTGCAGGCAGGCTGTCAGGTATATTTTTGACGACAATCACGACGCGGTTCAGCACAGGCTGCTGTATATGTACAATCCATATTTGTGTACAAGCTCTTTCCACGAGAGCCAGCGGTTTATTCTCAGCTATCAGGGCGTTAGATTTTTTGACAGATAACCAATACTAATATTCACTAAAATCAAGAAAACCTCAAAGGCGATCACCTTTGAGGTTTTTGTTTTATAATACTTATTATTGCTCTGCGCTTGTGTTGAGGAGTGTCTGTGCAGGGTCTGTTGCTACTTCGTCAGCCTTTTTTTCGGCGTCCTTCTTCTCCTGCTCAAGCTTTTTCTTCTGCTCTTCGAGCTGCTTTTGCTGCTTTTCAAGCTCTGCTTTCTTTGCTTCAAATGCCTTCTTCTCGGCTTCCTCTGCCTTCTTTGCTTCTTCGGCTTTCTTTGCAGCTTCTGCCTTTTTAGCCTCTTCCGCCTTCTTCAGCTCCTCAGCCTTCTTAGCCTCCTCGGCTTTTTTCTGCTCGGCAAGCTTTTTCTCTGCGGTTTCCTTCTCGATTTTCAACTGCTTTGCTGTCTCAATAGCCTTGTCAGCCCGGAGTTTTGCAGCCGCAGCTGTCTTTAATGTGTCGGAAGCCGCTGTCTTTGCCTTGTTTACGTTGCCGATTGAGTTGAATACAACGAAGCCGGCCGTGATTGCCGAAGCCGCCGCGATACTCGCCATTACAATTGCGACTACCTTAGCCTTTGCGCTCTTCTTTTTTACAGGGGGCTTAATGTGCTGAGGCTGAGTGTGGAACTCGGTGTAGTTATCGTTGTAAGCGTTTTCATTCTGAGCCTTGATAATGCCTGCGTTTCTCTCGTAGCCTGTGGTGCTGCTTAGGTTAACAAATGTTCTTGTCTTGCCGAGGTCGTCGTAATTTGGTGTGTTGCCGGTATTTGCGAAGTGTCTGCCGTCGTTGTTGTTGTAGTTGTGGTTTGTCATTGTCATTTTCTCCTTTTTATTTAGAAATTTGTCAAGGCTTGTTTTTTATTTGATGTTTCCGCTCTTTTTGACCCGCCGTTGCACATCGCTAAATTTTTATATGCATTTTCCAAAGGCGGATTTAATGAAACATCATGTTTCCCTTGACTGTGGCTATATAATAACACACCGACTATAACAACACCCTGACAAAAAACAGGGTATTTTAAACTTTTTAAAAAAATTAAAACAAAAAAGACGGCCTCCGAAGAAGCCGTCTATATTATTGTTAAGATTATTTGAGGTAAGTACCGTTTGTGCCGATTTTTCCGCTAATGCCCTTAAAGCCTGAAGCGCAGCAAACGTAAACTCTCATATTACCCTTGCCGACCGAAGGTGAGGTGAGCGTGCCGTTTGTTACGGTTTTTACGTCGCCTGTTACAGCGTCGATATACTTGCCGTTCGGGATGTTCTTGAATGTAGCTCCGCCGGAGATTGCAACACATGCAAGGCTGTCAACACCGCCCTTGGTGTAGCGGCGAACATACGCCATATTGCCAACCGACGCGTACTGACCCATCTGGAGAGCCGGCACGGCGCGTCTGATCTGGTTGAGCTGCTGCAGGTGCTTTGCAAGGGGCTTGTTAAGCGTAGTCGCCACGTTGCCGCTTGCGCCTGTGTATTTGCCGAAATCGGTAGCTGTTACGTTACCGGTGATGTTATTGCCGAAGTAAGCGCGTCCGGTCTGCTCGAGGGGCTTGCCGGGGCCAACGTCGATTTCAACGTCGTTCTTGAACTGAATCTCCGAGCCGTAGAAAATGCAGGGGATTCCGCGGAAGGTAAACATAAGGTCCATATTCTCCGCCCAAGCCTGCTCGCCGCCCTTATAGCGGTATTTTTCCTGACCGTCGGGACCGTAGTCGTGGGAATCAACATACATTACATTGTAGGTTGAGTCGTTGAAGAATCTATCCTCGTCAAGAGCCGCAGCGTAAGCAGTTGAAGCGTTCTCAAAGCTCCAGTGCATCTTAAAGTCGATAACGCCTGTGCCGTTTGACTTGGAGTAGTCGGGAGTATGATATGTATTTCCGCTGCCGAGGAAAGCGTTCGAGGAAGTCGGAGCGCCCTGCTCGTTATTGTGAGCCTCAAAGTGCTTTACGGAATTGGTGAGATTAGCCTGCCAGTTGGTGGTTGACCAGTTGTTTTTCCACGCGCTTTCGGTCTCCGCCCAGCCGTAGAATGCAGGGGAGTCGGACTGAATACCGTGGTTCCATGTGTCGCGGACACGCGCGCAAACCTCGCCGAAGATAAAGAAGTTATCAATGCCCTTATATACGGGGAAATAAGCGTTATTGAGCGTCCAGCGGTTGATGTGCTTTTCGGTATCAAGACGGAACGCGTCAACGCCCATATCGACATACTGCATATAGCACGAGTTCAGATAATCCGCAACCTTCTGGTTTTCGGTGTTAACGTCAACGCAGTCGCCCGCCATCTGACCGGTCTGCTCACTGGGCTGCTCATAATCCATTCCGGCAGAGTGGTGATAATTAAACGCGGTGTCCAGTTTATCGGTCTTCATGCAGTTGAGCCTTGCAGCGTACTCAGCGTCGGGATTGTTAAGTGTGCTATAATTCGGAGTGCTCTTTGCAAGCGGTCCGTCGGGATTGACCTTCATACAATCAAGGCTGCCGAGGTCCTGAATAGAATCGTACTGCTTGTCAAACATATGACAGAGCTTGTTCTCACCGAAGTTACCGGTGTGATTCCATACAACGTCCTGAACAATCTTCATGCCCTTTGCGTGAACGGCGTCAATCAGCGCCTGAAAATCCGCTCCGCTGCTCTCGTAACGGGGATCTACCTTTGAGAAGTCAAAGGCGTGGTAGCCGTGATAGTCGTAGCCGGAGGCGTTCTCTACAACCGGAGTAACCCAAATTGCCGAAAAACCGAGCGCCTTGATATAATCGAGCTTGTCGATAAGGCCCTTGAAGTCGCCCCTCCAAGCAGGGTCGGAGTCGGGGTTATTTGCCTTTTTATCCTCCCAGCAATGCACGTTGTTGCCGGTGTCGCCGTCATAAAAACGGGTTGTAATTACAAAGTAAATCGAATCGCCGCGCAAATCGGTTCTGTTAATCGGATCAACCTGAGAGGGGTCGTGGTTATACCAGCGTTTGTCCTTGTACCACCATTCGCCGGTGGTTCTTGTGAGCTCGTCGGACTGAACTCCGTTAGTTACAAACAAAAAGTTAATCTTTGTAACGTTAGAAAAAGTGTACTTGTAGTACTTATTGCCCTCGGAGGTCATCGCGGGACCGGGGTAATTAGTCACTTTGTTCTGAGGCAGCGCGTTCCAGTAGTAAATTGTAGGCGTGCCGCTTTCGCAGTAATAGTGAAGGGTGATTCCGCCTGCGGAAACCTCACTGTCAGCGTCGGGAGCAACTTCGGCAGAATTTACCGAAATCACGCCTATTGTACAAATTACGCACAAAGTCAAAACAAGAGCAAGTATTTTTTTGAATTTCGACATAGATACTCCTCCTTATAAAAGACTATACAATAATATTATAAATGAAGCGCAATCTTTGTTTATTCTTTTATAGAATTATGTCCTATCTCTACTGCCAAAGATTTACCCTTTAAATTAGGCAATTTAACTAAAGGAACAGCGCAAAAGAAAAACGCGGACAAAGCAGTCCGCGTTAAAATTATAAAACATATTTTTCAATCGTCTTGGCAACGCCGTCGTCATCATTCGACTCGCAGATATACGCGGCGATTTTTTTGACCTCGTCCTCGCCGTTTTCCATAGCCACGCCCATTCCGGCGTAACCGATCATCGTCATATCGTTGTAGTGATCTCCGAAGGCGATTAACTCCTCGCGCTGAATACCGATTTGCGGCAAAAGCTGAGCGAGCATTGCGCCCTTTGAGACGCCGAACGGCATAATCTCCAGAAAATACGGAGCGCTCTTGTAGATATCGAGCAGGCCGTCGTAGCGCTTTTTAAGAAGAACCTGGCAGGCGTCGAGCACATCGGGCTCGCCCGCGACGAGAATTTTGTTGATGTCAAACTTTATTGCCGACACAAAGTCGTCAACCACAACCATATCGGTCTTGAGCACATCGCGCTCGATATAGGTGTAGTCGTTCACCTTGTTGTTGGCATAGATTTTTTTGTCGTCCCATGACATTACGGTTACGTTGTAGTCGGAAAGAACGTTCACGATGTCACTTAAATATTCAAGCGGAAAGTTCCTGCTGACTATCGTCCTGCCGGTGGCACATTCGATAATCTTGCCACCGTTAAAGGACATTATGTAGCCGCCGTAATGAGCGAGCATTAAATCCTCCGCAATCGGATAAACTCCGATGGGGTGCCGTCCCGAGGTAATAATTACCTTTTTTCCCTTTTTTTGAGCCTCAAGCAGGGCGTAACGGTTGCGCGGAGAAACTTCCTTTTTAGAGTTTGTGAGTGTACCGTCAAGGTCAACCGCGATTAATTTGTAATCCATAAAATCACCAATTATCGTTATTCACACAATCAACAGCGCATTTCACGCTATATATAGTATAACACAACCTTGTGAAAAATGCAAATTTTGTATTATAGTTGCCTTGCCTGATATATTTTGAGGTCAACGTGGTTTTCGACCACCTCTACTCCTTCCTGTTCGAGCAAGTCCTTTTGAACGTTAACACCGCCGAAAACGAAGGCGTCAGCGAGCCTGCCCTTGGAATTTACCACCCTGTGGCAGGGGATTTCACCGAACGCGGGATTTTTATGCAGCGCGTTGCCGACAGCCCTTGCCGCGCCGCCGTTGCCTGCCGCCGCGGCAACCTGCCCGTAGGTTGCGACCTTTCCGCGCGGAATCCGCTTGACCGTGGAGTAGACTTTTTCTGAAAAGCTAAGTTCGTTAATCTTCTGTTTTGCTTTCTGTTTCATCGTTTTTGATTTCTTTTGCCTTTTTATCGGCGTCCTCTTTTTGAATACGCTCGATTATTTCCGAGATGTTTTCTGTTTCTCCATCATCATGATGTCCTGTCAGTATTCTAACGATATTGATTACCTCATCGAAGAATATTATCAACAAAACGGCTATAAATGTTATTAGTCCCCACTGCGACAGGAAAAAAGAGTATAATTTCGCCAAAAAATTAATTTTTGTTACATAGACAGATTTTACCGTATCAGCCCGGATAGGAGAATCCGCGACTTCGTTGGCATCGCCCTTTGTTTGAAGCATCATAGTTCCGTTCTCGTTATACGGAGCTTTGATAACCCTGTGAGTTACCAAGTGGTTATCAAACTGGGCGCCGCCCTGAAAGGTGATTATATCGCCTTGCTTCACCTCGCTTATATCACTGATTTCTTTATCGACAATAACATCCTCAACCTTTAGCTCAGGCTCCATACTTCCGGAAGATATTCTGTGAAATGTGTATCCGAATAAAGAGGGTGTTCCGCCGTTTATTCTTGAAACCAAGAATGTAATCATCGCTATTGCTAAAGCGATGATTATAAGCCAGCAAATTGCGTTAATTATACCCTTTATTATTCGGTATGATTTACTAACTCTGCCCTGAATCTGTTCCGGCAACTTTGAAATAATCTTCTCTGAAAGCTTCATAATATTACTCCGATAATTATTCTTACAAAACCATTATAACAAAAAAAGGGTTGTAAAAACAACCCTTTTTTAGATTCAATTTGTTTTATCTCTTTTACAAGCCCACGTAAACTTCATCAATCGTATAAGTAAGCGCATTTGTTGTGGAATTATTCATAACATACCAGTAAACCTTGACAACATTTTTATCGTTTTCTGTTGAGCCGGGAATTTTTATATTCCTTACAATGGGTACGTCGTTGAAAACATAGTTAGCCGCTGAGGTTACCTTTACGGTTGTTTCAACCTGCTGCGAGTCAGAATATGAACCGCCTACAGACTTGGTGTATAGTTTAGCCTCGCCTGCACCTTTCGGAGTGATAACGCCAGTAGTTTTGTTAACTGTAAATACATTTGTATCGCCGGAATAATATTCCAGCGTGCCGATATAGTTTGCGGTATAATCGTCTCTGAGGGGGATATTGGTCGTATTGCTTAGAGCCGCGTCAAATGTGTTACCCACCGCAACATAAATAGTATCATAATAATGATTAATACAATTACCTGTGACTGAGTATGGCGGTGTGTGAACCGTAGTATTACCGTTGGTAACAGTGTTGGTAAGCTGATACACCTTGCTCTGTAATTGAGACTGACCGTCACCATGCAAGTCCCATAATGTCTGGGTACGCTTCTTCCAGTGGTCAGCAGTTAAATCTTCGACTTTCTTATTCTCAGCCCAGTTTTCACAAGCGAAAAATGCATGAGTTGCAGTCTTTGGGATATCTACGTAATAGTTATAATAATTATATTTTTCGCCGCAATAAGTCATCTTATAATAAGTGCCGTTGGAGCCTGTAGAATCAAGGCTTTCAATACCCGTATTCGTATCCTCGTTCCAGCATATGTAAAAATCTGTGCCCGACCAACCGTCAGGAGCAGTTTTCGGCTTTTGGAAATAAATACGCATCGAATCCTGATTATAATATGTTTTTCGGGCAGCAAGTGCGGAATAGTCACGGTAGCTGCGAGTCGGGTCGTTTACGCCGAGAGCGAGAGTGCCGTTGTTTGATGTAGGAATAGACAGCGTTCTCGCGTAGAGCGAAACATTTTGATCTGAGCCCGAACTGTTTGTAATAGTTGTGCAGAAATACTTTCTGTGGTATGTGGCGATTCCTGAGCCGCTTAAGCTTGAGGAAGTGTCTGTATAAGAGTCCGGGCTGGTAATTCCGGTAGAAGAACTCTTGGTAGAGATTGTAACGCTCTTTCCGTTATAAGCGGTGTATGCGTTTTTGCTTTGCAACAACATTTTTTCGCCGGAAAGATTTTGAGGACGGGTGAACCACGAAAACGTCGGAACACTTATACTTGTTACAATAATCATAATTGCAAGAGCTAATGCAAGAATAATTTTTGACTTTTTCATTGGTTCACCTCCTATTTAATCTTTAATACAATGACCATGTTGTGGTAGAACCATCCCACGCTCCGTCAGGAACGGTAAAGCAGTTCTTATCAGACGGAATTGTCAAATCTCCAGACTGATTCCATTTATTACTCCAATTATTGGTTGTATTGCCGCCATTCATTCTTGCGAATATGACATTTGGATATGTAGCGGGAATTGTTACCTTGTAGTATCCGCTTCCGGCAGAAGTCATGCTATACCAATTATCTCCATTACCATATGCATAGGCAGCAAATCTTGCACTAGATTGAGTCCAATTAGAATTAGGTTCGAGATACAATTCACGGCTAACAAATGCCCAAGACAATGTCTTATTAACTGAATTCCACGTAAATGTAACGGTTGTACCCTTACATGCATCGACTTTCCATTTGTTACCATTAATGCCTGCCGGAGTAGTATCTGTAAGACTTGTATCAGCAGCCGTTCCACTGCCTGCTCCTGATGATGCAGGATGATAAGCATTTGTTCCATCATATATTGTTATCCACTGGTCGCTTCCACCGGTAAACTTATATGTGTAAGTATAAACGCCATTGGAACCTGCCGTAAAGTGATGCGTCGTATCACTAACATCGCTGCCGTTAATATAGCCTGTCAGGTAAATATCCAATTGTTCAAATTTAGCATAATAAGTTACATCCGCATCACCCATTGTAAAGGTATAAGAGGCGTTTGTACTTGCAGCCGTACCTGTTCCGCTAGAGTTAGTGTACCATCCTACAAACTTATAACCACTTGCCGGATTTGCCTTAATAGTAACAGAAGAATTGTACTTAACTCCGGTTTTCTCAACAGATGTAGCGGCTGTTTCGCTTCCGTACTGTACCGTACTGCCGGTTGAACCGATTGTGTTGAGATTTACAGTATGCGTATTCGTCGTAAAGCGAGCATAATAGGTTGTATTACTATTAAGCGTAACAGGTGAGGTTGCCGTTGTACTACCGGTTTGTGTTGTGTAGAAACCGGCAAAGGTATATCCTGTTGCCGCGCTTGCAGAGAAGGTTACGCTTGAACCCTTATCAACAGTGACAGTTTTTGATGTAGCTGTATTTCCGGTAGTAGAACCGTTTATTGTAATTGTACCTGCCGCAGCTGTTGAGGATGTACTGCCGTCCACTGTTCTGTAAATAGTAAGTGTACAAGTCTCCTTAAACTTAGCGTAATAAGTAACCTCTGCCGCAGTCGCAGGTGCGTCTGTTGTATATGTTGCGCTTGTGGATAGAGCTGTGCCTGTCCCCTCTTCATTATCATACCAACCGACAAAGGCATAATTTGTTTTTGCCGAGGCTACAAGCTTTATCTTCTTACCCGGCCAAGCATGAACGGTATCCGTGTGTTTCTGACTGCTGCTGTTGGTTTGCTCCATCACATGTGTGGATGTAGTAGTACCTATATATGTTGTAGCAGATAAAGTACCCCATGTGGAGCTTTGGTCTGTAACATAATCAAGCTTGATTGTTGCAGGATCATGCCAGCTGCCGGTACTCTTGCTGTTCGAACCTCCATTTAGCGTTTCAATTATGTAGGTTGGATCTACAGGATCATTTGGAATCGAAGTGTCAGCTGTTTGATTCATGTAACCATTTGTATTGGCTGTACTACCGCTAGTAAACGGCCAATCATTTTCGTTATATATTCCCGGTTCAACTGTACATCCAGAAACAGCGCGTACAAATGTAGTTTTTTTATAGGTACCGTTATAATCGAAGGAATAGTGCTCGTCGTTTTCATCTAAATCAAGTTTATATAAGCGTGCTTTGTTGTCATTAGGAGCGTCCCAACACCACGCATAATAGGTTGGGCTATCTGTATCCCAAGTAGGAGTGGGAATAAGAGTAACATGACGGGGTGTAAGCGATGAAGTAATGCCAAGATTGCTAATTGATATTGCCTGTGACATAACGTTTGTAAGGTCAGTATTTGCACCGGTTTTTTTCTGCAGCCAAACATTAATTGTAACAATCTTTGTTTCGTTCGCGCCCACGGCAAAAAGACGGGCTGTTGAGCTTTTTCCTTTTATGTGGTCAGCATAAGGCTTTACAGAAGTTGCGCCTGTAGCGCCTGAGGTAGAGTTAACAACCGCTGTTGTGCTGGCGCTGTTTGAAAAGATTTCCGTAACAGGACTTTCTGTGCTGCCCTCGGATTGAGAGGTGACAGAAACTCGAATATCGTCTCCCAATGCAGAGAAAGTCGGAACCTGATCAAAGAAGAAATCCGCGTTTGTATCGGCCCTTACCTTAAAAGATACACTGAGGTACGCAGTGTTTTTATCACTTACATTGCCTTTTCTGTAGGTAAATCCAGAAGCTAAATTTGCCTTTGGGAAAAACAAAGTTCTTCCATCCGCGCTTGACGCCGGAGCAAGGTGCATATCGCCTGACTGCTTAAAGTACTTGCCGATATCTATTGTGCCCTTTCCTTCGCCAATCATCGCTTCGGTAAAGACATAGGTGTCTACAGTGCCATCGTTTCCTGCGTTCGTGATTTTAATTGAGGAAACCGTCTCTACCCATGCGTATGTGGCTACAACCAAAAGCAAGATTATTTCAACGAGGATTACAACTGAAATTAACATGCTTTTCTTTTTGCCGCCGCGCATAATCGCGGATTTCAGTTTGTTGAAAACACTATTCAATTGTAACACCTCCTTGAATAAATATAATTATGATGTTAAATTAGGTGTAAGAGTGTCGTTGCTTTGCTGTGTATACACAACATTCACACTACGCGAAACTGTAAATATAGAATTTACTGTCAAATTCGTTGTTGCTCCGCTTTGATGCTTCAAATAAAATCCGGTAATTTCATCGCCGTTATTCAGAGTAAAGTGCTGCTCAAAATGAGTACTGGAATGGCTTGAAAAACTGTAGTCTCCGCCGGAAGAAGTAGTAAAGTGCAGTACCGAGCCGCCGTTAACGTTGCTTTCAATCCATGATTTTGCATCTACAACTACGCCTACATCATAAGTGGCTGCTGAGCCACCTCCGCCGCTTGATTCGCCTCCGCCACCGGAACTACCTCCGCCGGAACCGCCGGTGTAATTCCAGTAACCTACACACGGAGCGAGACGTTGTGGAGTACTGTCAGTTACACTGTATCCGTTGCCGTGAACAGCAGTGTATACCAAAGCGTTAGTATATGTATTTGTACTGCTGTCCCAAGTTTGACGTGTTGTCTGTAAATCTTGGCTTCCTGTTCTGTACCAATTATTCGGAATACTTGACGCGCCAATCCAAGTGGAGATACTTTCCGTTGTGTGCCAAGCGTTATAAATGGTTCCCTGTGTTGAACCGTTGCTTTTTGATAAACGGTAGAAGGATATGTTTGTTACTGCTTTCTTTGGAATCTTTGCAGTCCAAGTATATTGAGCAGTATTATTCATAATTACAGTCTTCCAGCGTTTGGGTTTCTCGTCGGAGAACGGATCCTCATATGAACAGGCAATAATGGGATCGTCGTTACTTACCCAGTGAGCCTGACCGCCGGTGTTATCCGGTTGTGAATCATCATAGAATGTAACAGTTTCCATATCGGCGAAGTTACTCTCGATATCAATATCTACAGATATTTTTTTGCCGATATATTTGTCACACTCAGGTAAAGAACCCTCGAGCCAAATTACAAGAGTTACGTTTAAGGTTTGACCACCGGGGATAACAAAGAGCGGAGTGTTGCCGTAATAATAGGACTGGAAGGAATTCCAGTTATAATCCGGATAAGAAGCCTCGGTAGTAGGCACGCCGTTATCATCTACCCTTGAAACTACCCCGGGAGAGTTGTCAACATAATCAACAACCTGTGCGGACGGGTCGATAACAACAGGGGATGTTCCGCTGTCTGCAATAAAAGCCATACGAATAGGACAAGTATGATGAGGAATAGTTTGCGTGTCAAGCTTACCGTCATTGTCACCGTCGCTTACCGTAAGTTGGTCATGATAAACAGCGTTAACATCGGAGTCGTGAGGAGTATCTGCTTCCTCTACTTTAATCTCATAACTTTTAATGTATACAGGTGTATTGCCCGATGTACCTTTCAGCTCAAAGTCCTTGTAGATATAATGTCCCTTCATATCAGAGTTATTATCATAAAGACCGCCTGTTTCGTTACCAATAATTCTGTCTCCGGCATTTCCCTCGCGGAAAAACATTTCAGCTGTATTTCCGGTGAATGATTTGTCAAGAGGGAAGTAGATGTTTCTGCCATCCAAGCTTGAAGCTTCATCAAGTGTAAAAGCAGGAATTGTAATTTTATTTGCGCTATACTTATCTTTATTAATACGCAATGAGGAAGCAGACTGGAACTCTAATAAGTTTGAGCCTGTTTCCGCGACATTAAGCTTAGTGAACCATGCGAAGCAGAATGTCAGGCCAAGCAACAGCACCAAGAACAGCGTAACATATGATTTTGTTAGTTTTTTGTTTGCTTTTCCCAAGCTTTTTGTTACGGAAGAAACCGCCTTGAGAAATTTATTGCTTTTCGTGACAATCCACCTCCATTCCTTTGCTTATTATTGCAGTTTTTATTTTGAATTTATAAAACTAATTCATTTCATAATTGAGTGAAAATCTGAATTTGCCGCCTACAAACGCAAGGCGTGCCTCGGCGTCTTCACCCTCAATCCAAAGATTTACACGAACGCGTCCGTAATAATAACCATCGTTACCATTTTGGTTAAGCGTAACTAATACCCTATCACTATCTTCATTTGATACAGGATTTTCCCCGACAAACAATTTGCCCTCTGATGTAGAAGTAGTTATTACGTTGCGAACGCTCTTTGAAGCGTAGTACGCATGGGTATTTGTGCCCTCACCTGAGCGCAAATCGAGCTCACTGCCGTTATAATAAACAGCGCCTTTGTTGCTGTAACCGGTAACTCCTGTATATAACTTATCTTCAAGACCGTTATAATATACGTATGGACCGGGAATCCATAGTATTTGACGCGTGGCAGCATTTACAAAGGACATACGAACCGCGCCGATTGCCGCGTCTTTTACGCTATCATTATTTGCCGGATCACTATAGGGACTATTGCTGCTGCTCTTTACTGTATCTGTATTCGGTGATATGAAAGAGTCGGTTTTTAGCGAAACAGAGTGATCAGTTGACTGGGTGCGGAAGTATATATCATACGACATATACTCGTCATTTGCCGTTGCAGGGTCAAAGTCTTGATCTGTATCAATATACGCAACGTTATCAAACTGCATCAGCTTTGGAACCTTAAAGGTTTTTCCGTCGCTAGTGACCTCGCAGAGAAACAAACCTTCCAAGAACTTAAACTCCTGATCTGAAATATCAAATGTAGCGCCGTCATGACTGTCATGCCATTTAGTCCTTCTATAGCCGACGTCACCTTCAGATAAATTATCAGCTTTGTTGTCAGTATCGTTTTTCGCTAAACGGGTATTAATCGCAGTATATTGATCCGAATCGGACGGAGGCATAATATAAAATTCAAGTCCGTCATCAACCTGTGTTTTGGCGTTAATTCCGTCTGCCCTTGCGGTTGTGTTTTGTGTAAACCATGACATAACACCGATGAACGCAGCAACCGCGAGGACGGCTAAAACTATTAAATTTTTAGCAATCATTTTCCAAGTCTTACGACTTAGCTCTTGGCTCTTCTTCATTGCAAACCTCGGTGTTTATATCTGAGTTTTTATTTTGTGTAATAAATTGATACCAAGCCGGTTGATTTCAGCGACTTGTTTTGAGAAACAGAAACGTTTTGCGCGCCTGCTTCTTTAATCTTTGCCGCTATGTCATCAGCTACGGTTTTATCAACGCCTGAATATGTAACCACAACAGGCTCGGTTGATGCTGCCGGTAAATTTTCAATTATATCGGCTGCCGCAACGCCTAAGTTAGTTTCTTTTTTGTAGAGCTTTATCGGCTTTAATTCCGAACCGTTGCATGAGCTTAAAGAAACTCCCTTTCTATTCGACGAAACAGCAAGTGAACGAATCGACTTGGCTTTGCCGGTTAATACAGAGGAGATATTCGGTTCGCCCGAAGCTGCGAGCTGACCTGCCATCATGGCGATAACTCCGATACTGCCGAAAGAATAGTCGCGCTTAATCAAATCCGCGCTGCCCTTAAGAGCGTTAAATTTCGATTTAGCGGTATTGGTTTTTTCGTTAGCTTTCTTCTCTGCTTTTTTAATGTCGTCTTTAGCCTGCTTGCGAATGCTTTTGGCTTTTTCTTCATAGCGCTTTTCAGCTGATTTTTCAGCCGCGTCAACGCGCTTATCAGCAGACTTTTGAAGCTTTTTAATCTCTGCGGCATGCTTAGCCGAAGCCGCCTCGGTTGCCTGGGTATTTGATTTTTTGATTTTGTCAATTTGCGACTCAAATTGCTTTTGCTGGTCGGATATTGCCTTATCCTTCGCCTGATTAACTTCCGCAATTTCCTTTTTATGAGCCGCGTCAGCGTCGTCAATAATTTTCTGCATGGATTTTGTTGTGTTTTCAACATCATCCTTGTGAGCTTGCTTTTCATCGGCGAGCTCCGCGGTGAGCTTTGCAACATTTCCGCTGAGAGATTCAATCTGAGCAGCCTGGTCGGCGATTGTCGCGTCACGCTGTTCAAGTGTTGAGGTAAGCTCTGAAATCTGAGACTTGGCTGTGGAGATTTCGCCCTCCAGAGCGGCGATTGCCGCGAGCTGGGTTGCGATTGTAGCCTCGTGAGCCTTGATTGTCTCTTTCTGCTGAGCGTTTTCTGCCTCTAAGTCGGCAACTCTCGCTTCTAACTGTGCCTTGGTGTTTTCAAGCTCGGCAACATATTTTTCGAGTTCCTCGATACGAGCTTTTTGCTGAGCGACGATTTCTTCGAGCTCGGCGATACGCGCCTTTTGCTCCTCGATAATCTGCTCGAGTTCGGCGATTTTGGCTTCGAGCTCTGCCTTGATTCTCTCGAGCTCTGCAACCTTGGCTTCGAGTTCGGCAACCTGAGCTTCAAGCTCTGCTACGCGGGCTTCAAGCTCTGCGACCTTTGCCTCGAGTTCAGCGATACGCTCCTTAGCCTTGATGAGCTCTGCCTTAACCTGCTGGAGTTCTTTTTCGAGCTCTTTAATTCTATCCTCCAAAGCCTTGATAGAGCTTTTGAGGGATTCAATCGTCTTGTCGCGCTTTTCAATTTCGCGCTTTAAGGCGGCGATTTCCGCCTTTTGGTCACGGATGATTTTCTCGCGTTCGCGAATTTCCTGAAGTCTGAGCTTCATTTCCTCCTCGCGAACCTTCTGAATTCTCTCCTCAATCTCGGAGTCGCCGGCTTTTCCGCGTCCGGTTTTATTCTCCTGATACCTCTCCTCGAGCATTCTTTTGAGCGCGGGGTTGGTGGAGATTGAAAGCATAAAGTGCTGGAAGCCCTGAGAAATATAAACAGCCTCCTGAACTTCCTTGTCCATTTTACCGGAAAACTCTTTACCGATAATTTCATATCCGGGTTTATTGTAAGCGCCAAGATATGTGAATAAGTCAAGAGCCGCCTTGTAGTTGGGATTCTTGGTCATAAGGTTTGTGCGGTTGATAGGCGGCTTAACGCGGATGCACTTTTTAAGCGCCTGCATCATATCGGTATTAAGGAATGAATTGAGCTTTTCACGGATACGGCGAACACGGTCGAAGTCCGAAAGCTTTTCGTAATCCTTAACGTCGAGGTCGTCTGCCTTGGCGTCCTTAACCTCGTTGGAGTACTCCATTTTGAAGGTAACATGCTGGTTGTTAAGAACGAGGTCGCGCTCCATTTCAACCTTATTGAACGTATCCGTCGGCGCATCCATCATTTTACGGTACTTATCGGATACGAAGTTCATAGCATTTTCAATCAGAGTTATCAAGAAGCGGTTTTCATAGGTTTCAAAGCTGTCCTCACGCTCGATTGTGAGCACTCTGTTTGGAGTAACCTTACCTGTTTCATCAATGTTATCTATAAAATTTGTATGCTGAATCAGGTGTTTAACAGAATCTTTGTTTATAATTTTAGCTTTATCAATGCGATAAATCTCGTTATTTTCTATAATAAATCTACGCTGTTCATCTATTGCCTTTTCAATATAAGGAAGCGTATCCTCAATCTCGGTTACCCACTCCATATCAATAACCTTTTCATGGAGCTTACCGGAAAGCACGTCGTTTCCTTTATCGTTATCCTCCATATTCGAGGTTAGATAATTGGCGGTAAAGTCTGTGGCGAGGTGTTTTTGCATATACTTGTAGGAACGATAGTACTGATCAAAATTTTCCAAAACAGCTTCACCTCTTTTTATCTGTCATAATTCCGTAAATGCCTATTGGGACGTCAAATAATTAATATATGACATCCCGATAAAGCAATACTATGTAATTAAACAAGCTTTTTGAGCATACGGAGGTAGCTCTTGCACTCGCCCATATTCTCTTCACCGAACAGCTCATCCATATATGCAATCAGGCCGTCAATTTCATCGCGGATATACGAAAGGTTGAGCGCCTCAAACTTACGCAGTACCTTACGCGCAAGGATGTAATCAAGGCCGTCAATTTCAGTTCCGCCGGTTCCTACGTATGCAGGAACATAGTCCTTGATCTGCTTCATAATACGGTTACCGAAAGCTACACGGAAGTGAGCGATGATATAATCGTCTATGAGAGCAAGCTTGCTGAGTGTATCGGCTGATACGGGGTTGTCTGCCTTTGCCTTATTAAGAATAGCCTCAAAGTGCTTATAGTTAATAACAACAGGCGGTGTGTCGGGCGCTTCAAAGGCAACGCCCTTGTTGTCGATGTTGATAGGCATAGCACGGTCGTATACCTTATCGGTAACGGCGAAGGTAGAGTCGTCGTTGTTGATGGTACCGCAGTACCACATATTGGGAGGCAAGGTGAATTTGCCGTTTTTGAACTGCTTAGGATCGTTCTTCCACTGGCTGGGAACGAGATCAACTACCCACTCATCGCGGCGGGGCATTTCAAGAATAGAGAGCATCTCTGCAAAGTAGTACTCAACACGCGCGATGTTCATCTCATCGAGGATTACAAGGTAAACGTTCTCGTTGAAGTTAGCCTCGTACATTGCGCGGAGAAGCTCGGTTTCGTTATATTTCTTGGTAAATTCGTTGAAGTAACCGAACAGCTCGGAACGGTCACGCCAAGAAGGCTGTACCGGGCAGATAACCGAGGGGTTGCTTACATACTTACCGAAGGCGTAAGCAAGTGAAGTTTTACCTGTACCGGAAATACCCTGGAGTACGATAAGTCTTGTTGAAGCGAAGGCTGCAACAAAGCGTCTGATCATAGCGATGTCATAGTACAGACCGAGACGCGAGCAGGCAAACAGACGGAAACGATCGCAGAACTCGGGAAGTGTGATATCGTTATCGTACTCAGGCGGCTGATAATCCGCCCAAAGCTCGTCGAGCTGTGTGAGCTTGAGGAAACGAACTCCGCCGGTATCGCCGTCGGCTTCTGCTTCTTCGCCCTGGTTGAGGGTTTCGATTTCTTCGCCTGTGAGCTCGGAAATTTCGTTCGGGTTGAGGCCGATTTGCGAAACCTTCATAGAGAGAATCTTATCTTTCTCGAGATTAAGGCGCATAACCTCGCGGTTTAATGCCTGAACCTCTTTAACAAGTGAATCCGCGTCTTTTCTTCTGCGGCGTGACTTGATAGACTTTTTTACGGCGACGACAATAAGCCAAACGATTAAACCCATAAGTGCCGCAAGCAAAATAATGGCAATAATCGCAATAACCCAAGCAAGTCCGCCCAACTCGCCTGTAAAGTCGTTAATAATTTCTACATATTTCGGGAAGTTAAACATTCCCGCGATTCCATTGAACAAGCCCGTTATAATTGACCAAAATGAGCCAAAGAACTGGCCGAGAAACTGAAACAGAAAATCAAATACTGTATCCACGGCGCATCGTCTCCTTAAAAAAATCTATTACGCCAAAGGCGCTGCGTTCGAAAATGAACGTCTTTTTTGCTTTACATTAACCGGCATTTGCAGGGTCGGGTCCTGACCAAATCGAGGAAAGCCCTGATTAATTACAGATTACGATTTGGTCACGACCAAACCCTACAAAACGATTAGTAAAGATTTTTGATGTTTTACTAATTGTTTGGAACTTTTTTACGCTGTTCCGTTGCGTGTATAAAAACGGTTGCTGATTAGTTGCTTTGTCCGTGTAACTCATATTTCTTTCCGGCGCGCTGCCGGAAAGAAATATTACCGTTACTTAAGTGCACCCAATGTGCTTAGGGACAAATTTGTTTTGTTATGCCTTATCACCCAAATCGGAGCCGTCGCCCTCGGCAGGTGTTTGTACCTCGGGTTCGGTATCCTGAGCAGCTTTTTGCTTTGCGAGATATTCTTCAATCGCGCGCTGTTTTTGCTCTTCTGTGAGCTCGGAATTAGCAACCGCTTCCTCCGCCGCTTCAACCGCCTTAGCTTTGTTATAGGCGATTATGTTCATGATTACTCTTACGGCTTCATAAACGAAGAAGATAATCATCGGAAGCAAAATAACAAGGAAGAATCCGAGCTGGGTTCTGATAAAGCTAAAGAATGCTCCAACCCCGCCGATTTTGTTGCCGGTGTACTTGGCAAGGATCTGACCGGAAGTTTTTAATTCTTCGTCCGGCACGGGATTAGTGTTTTTGTTATCGCCCTGTGTTTTGTAGTAGGAGATACCACTGTCTTTATCTTTTGTAACTTCAACAATCCGGTGGGTATTGAGTCTATCTTCGCCGTCTATTTTTTGATAGAAGGTTACAATATCTCCAACCTCGTAATCATCATAAGCCTTGTCTGTGCGGCTCTCACAAAAGATAAGGTCGTTAACCATCAATGTATCTTCCATTGAGTTAGATACTACAGTAATCGGAGCGATACCGAAAAGATTGGGGATTCCTGAACTTTTTGATGTAAGCGACATTATAACAACAAGTATTGATACAACAAATATTATTGCAACTATAATGTCTATAAATATATTAAATATTTTTTTTACAACTTTTTTCATGTTCAGGAATCTCCAATCACTAACTTAACGTTTTATTGTTTTGCTTTTTTCAAAATTATGACTGACCTGTTGTACCAGTAATTGCGAAAGAAAGGTTAGGTAATGTTTGAGGATTGATATCCTTACAATCTGTATCCTGTCCTTCGTACCATACATATAGTCTGTAATAAACCTCAGCACCAGCAGCCATTGTACCAACATTAACAGTAAGGGTATTGTTGGTTGTGATAGCTGTTTCAGAAGCAGCGCTTGCTGATGCGGCAGGATAATAAGCCTCTGTATCATTGCCGAATACAGTACCAGCGGCACCAAATGTACCGGTTACAACATGACTATCGTTGGAAGGAACAAGCGCAATTTTAACATAGTTATTAATTGTGCCTTGAATTGTAATTGTTACACCAGTTGCAGCTGACTGACCAGCATTCTGGATGTTTAATTCTTCCATAAATACATAGTTTTCTATACCTAAATTGTCAATTGAAGGTGTTGAAAGAGCTACAAAGTTTGTTCCTGTTTTCTTCTGGAAGTTATCCTTTGCACCAGCTTCTGCTGTAAACCAAGAGTTACCATCTGAAGAAGAAGCAGGCTTCATCGCAGCATTTGTGTAATTATAGCTGAAACCATCTACCCATGTGTGATTCCAACGTGAAATCTTCAGGTCGGAAGCTTTTACAGTTGAAACGTTAATTTTGTCTGCTGTTGTTGATGTACTTGTGGTGAACCATGCGAATGTCGCGGTTCCCAGTGCGAGCATTGCTACAAGAAGCATTGCTACTGATGAGATTAATAATCTCTTTCTTGATTTTGCTTTCATTGAGAAATTCCTCCTAGATTAAATTTTTGTCCCTAAAACACCATAGGGAATTATTAATATTTCAGCGCCGGAGCGCTTAATACCGATAAAATAATTACTGCGCCGGCTTTGTGTCGGTTCCGATACCCTGGCCTTCGTTGTAGTTCTTGGTATCCTCAACATACTTGCCGTCGTTATAATAATCGCCGAACGGGCTCTGGGTTGCGCCTTCGTCGTCAACCTGGAAAAGCATCCTCATGCGGACAAAGCCGTCGCGGATTTCGTCAACACACTGGGGATCCTCGCCCTCGATCCATATTACGATTGTGTACTTGTCTACCGCGCCTACTTCAAAGTCCTCTGTGCGGGTACGGTAAACGGTTTTGTCGTCGATAAACTTAACTGAGTTCGGCTCTGCCTTTTCACGGTCGTCATACTGACCTTTTGCGAAAATTGACTTTTCACCGTTCTTGTAAATCATTACGCGGCACGCCTCGTCAGCGGATTTTGCCACGCCGGTTATATCGAGCACCGCGTCATACGGAAAAGCTTCCTCGCCGTCGTTGCGCACATAAAACGTATACGCTACGTAATTATCACCGTTGTGCTCGCCGTCCTTTGAGGTATCAAGGTCAACCGGCAGCCAGTTGTATGTAATGTTGGTAACATCAAGCGCCTGCTTTGCCGACAGCGATACGGATTTATTTTCAAAATCCTTTGTCTCGCTTAAGGAAATTCCCTTTGCAACAGCAGGGCGGTCAATTTCGATTACCAAATCACCCCATTTTGTTACGAGCATTGAGATTATGAATATAATCGCGAGCATCGCGGTTACCGCTCCGAGAATTATGCCCAGAATTCTTCTGCGTTTTTTTAGCTTTACAATGTCCTCGGCATCGGTCCTGACATGATATTTACGCACGGAAGGATGCGCGGTTTGTTTATCGTTTAGTTTACTTAACTCCTCAGGAGTTATTGGCTGTTCACTTTTCGTTTTCTTTTTACCGAACAATTTGCATCACTCCTAAGCAGTTTTATGCCGATTTTATTTACGAAATCGGAACGTTGTTATCGTCTGTACCTACAAAGCTCATCTGAACCTTGAGGTCGGCTTCCTGAACATCGTCGTCGCACTGGGGATCCTCGCCGTCAACCCAAAGACGCATTGTTACTTTCTTGGGCGTTAACTCATCAAGATGGAATAGACGTGTGCTGTTTGTATAAGTCATAGTACCCGAGGGCAAATCAAAGGTTGAAAGTCCGTTGATTGTGCCGCCCTTGTTCGGCTCGTAAACCGCTGTGCCGTTTGTTTCCGTTGTGTAGCTGACGCGTGTGCAAGCTACAACCTCGTTTTGAGGAGAAGGAGAATCCGACGTAACCTTTGTTCCGCTGTCACGCTGATCGTCGGCATCCTCGGTTGTGAGGTGTACCCACATGGGCTCGGTAGCTATAAAGTAGCAATCAAACTCCAAAAATGATTTATTGTTGCGCTGACGTTCAACTCCGTTTTTGCTAACCATACGTACTCCGTTCGATGTTGTAACCGGGTCGAGCTTTATATCAGCTAACTTTGTGTTATCTCCTGCGAGAAATTCATCAATCATCTCGTTTGTGATTACCTTGCCGTATTTGCTTAAATCCTTGCCGTAGTCGTGCATGGCAACTTTTAGCTGAGCCGCAACGCTTATGTGAACATCAAGAGTGTCTACTCCGGCAAAGGTATTGATTGTAAACCAAGCAACTGTCGAGGTAGTCATTGACAACAAAGTTAAAATCGCGATAAAAACAATGAGCCTCTTTCTGCTTTTTGCGCTGATTTTCTCAGTGTTAATTTTTTCCATTTTTTTCTTGAAAAAGCCCATCGTCAGCACTCCTTTATTGCAATTATATACAAATATCTATACTTATTTTACTCTTATTTTATTAATAAATCAATTATTATTCCATTTTTTTTAAAAAATTGTCGATATTCACAAAGATATCACATTCTTTTTGTGCATATTAATTGCATTAAGGATAAAATATGAATACAATTTTGTGAATATAATTATTGTTTTATTATTGTTAAGCAAAATATCTTACAAACTTATAATATAATCTATGTTTATTTTCGGTATTTTAATACTAAAAAGTGCTGTCGCATTAATATCGCGACAGCACATTCATCAATTTTGTTTTTGTACTATTTTATACTCGTCATAGAGCTGAAAATAGCTGCAGCCCTTGACGCTTTGGGTAAGAAACCTTGCCATCTCGTCCTCGTCGAGGCTCACGGAGCAGTAATCGCCGAGCTCCTCGTCCGCGACAAAGTGGGCGCACATCTCGCACATATCCGCCATAAGTCCACCTTAGTTATACTTATTATACATAAACGCCTTGTAGTTATCGAGCTGTTCGATAACCTCCTCCTCGGTATTGGCTACGGTGTAGATTTTGTTGACCTCATCCGACATAAAATTCTTTTCGACCGAGGCTTTCATCATCGCCAAAAGCTCGTCATAATATCCCTTGTAATTATAAATTATAATCGGCTTTGAATGCCTGCCGAGCTGTTTGAGGGTAAGCACCTCGAAGAATTCCTCAAATGTGCCGATTCCGCCGGCACAGATTATGAACGCGTCGGAGTTATCCTCCATAATTCCCTTGCGTTCGCGCATTGTCTCGGTAAAAATCAATTCGTCGGCGTAGTCGGCAAGCACGTCCAGTTCCTGAAAAAATGACGGGCTGACGCCGATAATCCTGCCTCCTGCCGCCTTTGCTCCGCGCGAAACCGCGCCCATTACTCCGTAGCGGCCTGCTCCGAACAAAACCGTCTTGCCTTTTTTTGCAAGCGTCTGTCCGAGGTGTTCAGCCGAATCAAGAAATTCCTTGTCTATGCTCTCGCTTGAAGAGCCGAACACGCAAATTGTCTGCATAAATATCCTCCAAACTGTTTTTGCTTAAATTATCAGTAGTTCCTGATAAGCGAGATAACCTTGCCGAGCAAAATAACCTCGTCAACGATAATCGGTTCGTAATCGTCGTTTTCGGGCTGTAATCTGTAATGACCGTTTTCCTTATAAAAGCGCTTGACCGTGGCGCTGTCCTCGACGAGGGCAACGACAATCTCTCCGTTTTCTGCAACGGGAGTGCGGTTGACAATTACGATGTCGTCGTTCAAAATGCCGGCGTTAATCATACTCTCGCCCTGAATTCTGAGCGCAAAAAGCTCTTTTCCGCGCTTTAGCTTTTCGGGAACGGGCACATAACATTCTATGTCCTCAACCGCCAAAATAGGATTGCCTGCGGCAACCTTTCCGAGCACGGGAACGCTTACGCTTTTTTCCTCGCCTGTAATCTGTATGCACCTGTTAACGCCGTGCTCACGCACGATATAGCCCTTGTCCTCAAGGTGCTTTAGGTGGTAGTGGACGGTTGACGTGGAGCTTAGTCCCGTGTTTTCGCAAATCTCGCGAACCGAGGGAACCCTTCCGTTTTCGGAGCACTCCTTTAGGTATTCAAAAATCTTGATTTGACTTTTGCTGAGCTGTTTCATATCGGCACACCCCTCATATCAAGGCAACACCGCGCAGTTTACGGTGCACGCCTTAGTTTAAACCTTTTCAATAGTATTGTACCACATAGCTTCGGAAAAATCAAACATTTGTTCACGGTTTTTGCAACTTTTTTCAAAAAAATTTAGGAAAATTTATTTCAGTATATATTCAGCTCAATTTCACACAGTTTTCATATTTATGTTGTTTAATATAGCTGTACTCAAAAGACGGAACCGCAACCGTCGAGTATTGTTCTACCCTCCTCAACACGGGTGAGTTCAAAACCCGTGATTGTACCCCTCATTTTTTACAGACAGAAAACGCCCGAATCTCCTCGGGCGTTTTCATTTATTTTAAATCGTTTATTTTAAATCGTTTCATAAGTTTGGATTAATTCGAAACTTTGTGTCTCGACTTATAGGTATCAGCGAAACTCACACCGGCAAATTCTTCTTTATACGTTTGATGTTATTCAAACTGTTCTCGACTTATAGGTATCAGTAAAAACTTACGTTGGTAAATTCTTCTTTATACGTTTGATGATATTCAAGCTGTTCTCGACTTATAGGTATCAGTAAAAACTTACGTTGGTAAATTCCTCTTTATACGTTTGATGTTATTCAAGCTGTTCTCGACTTATAGGTATCAGTAAAAACTTACGTTGGCAAATTCCTCTTTATACGTTTGATGTTATTCAAACTGTTCTCGACTTATAGGTATCAGTAAAAACTTACGTTGGCAAATTCTTCTTTATACGTTTGATGTTATTCAAGCTGTTCTCGACTTATAGGTATCAGCGAAAACTTACGCCGGCAAATTCTTCTTTATACGTTTGATGTTATTCAAACTGTTCTCGACATATAATTTTCAGCAAGTCTCCGCTATTCTTATCACATCTTCCAGACCATCGGCGATGTCAAAAAGCAGAGGTTTAATCTCGTCCGACGGTTGGTCGAGGTCGGGAACCATCACCGTTTTACAGCCTGCCGCGTTTGCCGAGCGAATTCCGTTTGGCGAATCCTCGAGCGCTATGCAGTCCTTCGGCGCAAGCTTCAGCTTTTCCGCAGCATACAAATATATATCGGGCGCGGGCTTGCCGTGCTCTACCATCCTTGCGCTGCAAACCTCGTCAAAATACTTTAACAATCCCACCATATCAAGGTACTTTTTTGCCCTGTCGACCGGAGTCGCGGTTGCCAGGGCTGTTTTTATGCCTTTTTCCTTTAAATAGCGCAAAAGCGTTTCCGCTCCGGACTTAGCTTCAATTCCGTTTTTCTCGACAAAGCTGTCCATCAGCTCAACGCGCTTATTACGAACCTTATCGTAATCGAAATCCTCTCCGAAAAATCCCTGCAAGCGTTCAATCGCATACGGTCTTGCCATTGAGCGGATACTCAGCGCGTGAAACTTTTGCATGGGATAGCCGTAAAAATTGCCTGCCTCGCACCAAAAGCGCACATACAGCTTTTCGCTGTCGAGTATCACGCCGTCCATATCTGAAATTACGCCTTTAATCATCTTCCCTGCTCCTTTTATTATAATTAACGAGGAAAATTCCAAGTGAAATCAGTGCTAAAGCCAAAAATGTTTCTATTCTCAAAATGTCCTCGCGGAGAACTACTCCCGACAAAACCGTACCGAACACCGGAACGAGCAAATTGAAAACCGAGATTTTGCCTGCCGGATGGTACTTCAACAGCGCTGTCCAAATCGTGAACGCCGCCGCCGAGACAAACGCCAGCCAGAGCAAAATCAGAACTCCGTTTCCTTTCGCAAGGTTCAGTCCGCCGCCCATTATCAGTCCTGCGGCGAGCAAAACGAGCGACCCTGCGATAAGCTGAAACGCCGTGAGCCTTACGGGGTCAACCCTTCCTGCGGATTTTTTTGCAATGATATTTCCGAACGCCGCGCAAACGGTCGAGCAGAAAATCATCACGTCACCGAAAAGCGTTCCTCCCCCGCCGAAGCCGAAGTTATTGATTGCCAAAACTCCTGCAAAGCCGAGCGCACAGCCCAAAATTTTTACAACCGTAATCTTCTCCTTAAAGAACAGCGCCGCCAAGCCTACAGTTATAAACGACGCGCAGGCGGTGATTATCGAGGTCGACGTGCCGCTGGTGAAGCCGATACCTATATATGTAAAAAGGTACTGCGCCGCTGTCTGGACAAGTCCCAGTTTTATGACCGGCAACAGCTCGTCCTTTTTGATAAGCGTCATCCTGCGTTCTTTGAAACAGCAGAAAATATACACCATTATTCCGGCTATCAAAAACCGCGCTCCGGCAAAGACGAGCTTTGTTCCGATGTCGCCGTCCGCCACCTCAAACTCGGCGTAGCCGAGCTTTATAAACGGAAAAGCCGTGCCCCACAGCAGTGTGCAGAACACCGCGGCGGCATAGGCGAATAATCTGTTTTTAAGCAGCTTTTCTATCATAAAAATCCTTCTCTAATTACAACTTATACATATAATAACATAAACCGCAAACACATTTCAATATAATTTTATTCTCCGAAAACTTTGTTATAAAATTGTCAAATCTACATTATGCACAAAGAAAACCGAATTTTTATATAAATAAATCGTCACGACTATGCACACAAAAAACCGGTTACATACTTGAAAAAATATGCCAAAATGTTATAATTATAATGAATTAATTTGCGGCAATTTTCGCAAAGAATTTAGAAAGGAAGTTTTGAAATGAGAAAGAGATTTATTTCTGTACTTCTGTGTATTGCTCTTTTGGCAACAATGACAGCGTTTACAATTCCCGCAAACGCCGCTGTCGACGAGAGCGAAACCGCAGGGTACAACAGAACCTCGCCGCTTGACGGCGCTGACGACTTTACATGGGACAACGCTTCCGTGTATTTCCTACTCACCGACCGTTTCTACAACGGAAACACTTCAAACGACCATTCCTACGGCAGAGCCACCGACTCGAGCGGTAAGGCAATTTCCGGCTGGAACACCAACCCCGGTACGTTCCACGGCGGCGACTTTGCCGGAATCACAAAGAAGATTAACGAGGGTTACTTTGACAACCTCGGCGTAAACGCCATCTGGATTTCAGCTCCTTACGAGCAGATTCACGGCTACGTTACCCCCGGCGAAGGACAGGATTTTGCCCACTATTCATACCACGGCTACTATGTTCTTGACTACACCGAGACCGACGCTAACTTCGGTACAAAGGCTGAGTTCAAGACAATGGTAGACACAGCGCATCAGCACGGTATCCGCGTTGTTATGGATATCGTTATGAACCACGCCGGCTACAACACAATCAAGGATATGCTCCAGTACAACTTCGGTACCTTTAAGGACAAATCCGCGGCTCAGTCGTATCTTTACAAGATTAACGGCGTTAACGGCCTGCACGACTACATCAACTACGATGAATCCGCCTCCGACTGGGGCAGATGGTGGGGCTCAGGCTGGGTTAGAAGCGGCCTTCCCGGATATTCAATGGGCGGCGGCGGAGACATCGAGATGTGCCTTGCCGGACTTCCCGACTTTAAGACAGAGTCTACAAGCCCTGTTTCGATTCCCACCTTCCTCAAAACAAAGTGGCAGGGCGAGGGCACTTACAACACAAAGCTCAGCAAATACGGCAGCTCCGACACCGTATCTAACTACCTTGTAAAGTGGCTTTCCGAGTGGGTATCAACCTACGGCGTTGACGGCTTCCGCTGCGACACCGCAAAGCACGTTGAGGACGCTTCTTGGAAGAAGCTTAAGACAAGCTGCGTATCGGCTCTTAAGACCTGGCGTCAGAACAATCCCAACAGCCCGGGAGCTAACTGGGACGAGGACTTCTGGATGACCGGCGAAGCATGGGGACACGGCCTCGGCTACAGCCACTACTACAGCGACGGCGGCTTTGACTCGATGATTAACTTCTCGTTCTCAGGCGCAGGCGTTAACGGTGTTGAGGGTATCAACGGAGTTTATCAGAACTACGCTTCAACAATCAACAAGCAGAAGGGCTTTAACGCTCTTACATACATCTCCTCGCACGACTCTAACCTTGCGAGAAGCAACCTAATTTATCAGGGCTCGGCGTTCCAGCTTATGCCCGGCGCGATTCAGATTTTCTACGGCGATGAAAGTAACCGTCCGCTTGTATCCGGTATGGGCTTTGACGGCGACGGCGGCAGCGGACATTCGCTGAGAAGCGATATGAACTGGAACTCGCTCGACTCCAAGGTGCTCGCTCACTGGCAGAAGGTCGGCAAGTTCAGAAGCAACCACGTTGCGGTAGGCGCAGGCGACCATCAGCAGATTACCGCCTACAACTCCTCAACCGGATATACATTCTCGAGAAGCTACGACGACGGTATGACCTCGGACGGCGTTATCTGCACAATCGGCGCTCCGGCTAACAAGTCTATTGCCGTTGACGTTTCATCAATCTGGCAGAACGGCAAGACCGTTACAAACGCTTACGACGGCACAACGGCTGTTGTAACTAACGGCAAGGCTACCTTTAACTCAGGCGCTAACGGCACAATCCTTATTGAAGGTCCTATGCCCACAATCAGCATGAGCCTTAAGGGCGACTACTCCTTCTACGATTCAGAGGAAGTTACCGTTTCTCTCCGCGGTGCCGACTACGCTATGGTTTCCGTAAACGGCGGCACGGCGTTCAGGGTTGTTGACGGACAGAAATTCTCTATCGGCGACGGAATTGACCTCGGCGAGGTATTCACGGTAACTATGACCGCGACAAACTCGACCGAAACAATCACAAAGCCGTTTAACTTCAAGAAAAAAGACCCCAATGCGGTAGTAAAAATTTACTTTGACAACACAAAGTACAAATGGAGCCCTGTTACAGCGTATGTTTACACCGAGGATTCATCCGGCAATGTTGTCAGCAACGCTGACTGGCCGGGCGTAAATATGGATTACGACAAGAGCACAGGCCTCTATGTATATGAATTACCCGACAATCTCGAAAACGGACTGGTAATCTTCAGCAGCAACGGCAACAATCAATACCCCGGCGCACAGCAGAAAGGTCTTGAGATTCAGGAGACAAACAAGCTATTCTCTTACGGAGAAAAATGGACGGATTACAACGGAGAAACAGCCGATCCCGACCAGACAGATCCGCCGGCTGACACCTACAACGTTTACTTTGACAACAGCAGTAACAACTTCTCCAATCCCTACATCTATTACTGGCGTTCAAAGACCGATAACGGCGAGGACACATGGCCGGGTATTCCGATGAAGAAATACATGGACAATGTTTACATGGCCACCATCCCCACCGATCACGATATGTGTATCTTCAGCGATAACGGCGGCAACCAGACATTTAACCAAACCATTCCCGGCGCGGATTACATCTACCGCAACGGCGCGTGGGAAAAATACTCCGACGCGGAGGTTACTCCGACTCAGCCCTCAACAAAAATCCTTGTCGGCGACGCTAACTTTGACGGCATTATCTCGGTTTCCGACGCTACTCTGGTTCAGAAATGCGCCGCCGAGCTGACTACCTTTAACGCAAAGGAAAAACTTGCAGGCGACTGCAACGGCGACAAAATTATCTCCGTAGCCGACGCTACGCTGATTCAGAAATACGCCGCTGAGTTCAACGAGGACTTGAAGCTCACAGGCACATACGTAAACGCGTAAACAATCATAAGCAAAAACGGGCTGACGAAAGGTCAGCCCTTTGTGTTATATGAGTTTTTCGAGGTCGGGGAAAACGCTTAGTGTGCGTTTTAAAATCCCCTGCATATAGGCGATGGCTATGCCGTAGTTTGTGAACGGCACGGCGCTGTCCTGTGCAAATTTTCGGCGGTACTGAACCTCTTTTTCATTTAGCATACAGCCGCCGCAGTGGATTATCAGCTGGTAGGGCGACAAATCCTCGGGGAAGCCCTTGCCCGACGCGGTTTCTATTATAATGTCCTTTTGCGTGCGCTGCTTGAGCCAGCGAGGAATTTTTACCGTGCCGATGTCTTCGCACTGGCGGTGGTGAGTGCAGCCCTCGGCGATTAATACCTTGTCGCCGTCTTGCAGCCTGTCAATCGCCGCCGCGCCCCTTACTGCGGTTTCGAGAAAGCCCTTGTACCGCGCCATTAAAATTGAAAACGAGGTCAGGCGGATTTCATCAGGAACGATATCCTTTACCTTATGGAACACCTGGCTGTCGGTTATCACAAGCGACGGCTTAGTGCCAAGACTTTTGAGAGTTGCTTCGAGCTCGGTATCGCGCACCATGATGGCTGTTGCGCCTGTGTCGAGCAGGTCGCGGATCGTCTGCTGTTGGGGAAGAATTAATCTGCCCTTTGGAGCGGCAGTGTCGATTGGAATTACCAAAACCGCAAGGTCGCCTTCGTTTACCAAGTCTGAGCAAATCACGCGCGTGTTTTCGGTTTTTCCGAGGCGCGCGATTGTCTCTTTTAAAAGGTTTATATTTATATTTTCGACCGCGCTGACAGAAATTCCGTCGGCATAGGTTTTGTCCGTCAAATCGCACTTGTTGTAGGCGATTACAAAGGGGATTTGCTTTGACTTAAACAGGTTGATAAGCTCGTCGTCCGCGGCGGTTTTGCCGACGGTTCCGTCGATAATCAGCACCGCGACGTCAACGCGGTTTAGCACCTGCTTTGTGCGCTTAACGCGCTGCTCGCCGAGTGCTCCTTCGTCGTCAAAGCCGGGCGTGTCGATTATCACGACAGGGCCCATGGGAAGGAGCTCCATTGTCTTTGTCACGGGGTCGGTGGTTGTGCCCTTTACGTCGGACACAACCGAGATTTGCTGGTTTGTTACGGCGTTTACAACGCTCGATTTGCCGGCGTTGCGCCTGCCGAAAAAGCCGATGTGTATCCGCTCGGATACCGGCGTTGAGTTAAGGCTCATTTTAAACTCCACAAATATAATATATATCAGAAACGGAAGTCGCGCTTGCCGTCCTTTTTAATCTCCTCAATATATTCCCTCGCGATGTTGCGAACCTTCTCCTTGGGAATGTTGAGGAGTTCTTTTTCTATGATTTTCTCGCCGATTTCGCGCGTTTCGGGGCTCGCATAGTCCATAAGATACTCCTCGAGCGTCATAAGCGCGTTGGGGTGGCAGCAGTTTTGGATTTGTCCGCTCTTGCACAGCGCCATGAAGCGGTCGCCTGTTCTGCCCTCGCGGTAGCAGGCGGTGCAGAAGGACGGAATATAGCCGAGCTCCATAAGCCACCTTACTACCTCGTCAAGAGAACGGCGGTCGGAGACATCGAACTGTGCTGAGTTTTCGTCCTCGTCCTCTTCCTCTACGTAACCGCCAACACTGGTGCGTGAGCCGCCGCTGATTTGCGAAATTCCGAGGCGGAGAGCCTTTTCGCGTACGCTCTTGGACTCTCTGGTTGAGATAATCATACCCGTGTACGGCACGGCGATGCGGATAATCGCGATGATTTTCGCGAAGGTTTCATCGTCAATTCCGTTGTCGAATTCGTCGGGGTCAATGTCGTCAGCCGCCTTGATTCTCGGCACGCTGATTGTGTGAGGACCTACGCCGTGAACAGCCTCGAGGTGCTCTGCGTGCATGAGAAGTCCTGCGAGCTCGTAGCGGTAAAGCTCAAGTCCGAAGAGTACGCCCAAGCCTACGTCGTCAATGCCGCCCTCCATAGCGCGATCCATCGCCTCGGTGTGGTAATCGTAGTTGTGCTTCGGGCCTGTGGGATGAAGCTCCTCGTAGCTCTTTTTATTGTATGTCTCCTGGAACAGGATATATGTGCCGATTCCGGCGTCGTGGAGCTTTTTGTAGTTCTCGACGGTGGTAGCGGCGATGTTTACGTTAACACGGCGGATCGCGCCGTTTTTGTGCTTGATTGAGTATATAGTGTCAATGCACTCGAGGATGTACTCAATCGGGTTGTTGACCGGATCCTCGCCTGCCTCAATCGCAAGGCGCTTATGTCCCATATCCTGAAGCGCGATAACCTCAGCCTTAACCTCTTCCTGAGTCAGCTTTTTGCGGCAGATGTGCTTGTTCTTAAGGTGGTAGGGGCAGTAAACGCAGCCGTTTACGCAGTAGTTCGAAAGGTAGAGCGGCGCGAACATTACAATACGGTCGCCGTAAAAGTCCTTTTTAATCTGCTCGGCAAGGGCGTAAATTTCCTTGATTTTTTCCTCGTTATCGCAGGCAAGAAGCACGCTTGCCTCGCGGTGGGTAATGCCCTTGCGGAGCTTTGCCTTTTCGATAATTTCATCGACAAGGGCGAGGTTGTCCTTGTTTTCGTCGGCGTACTTTAATGTGTCGAGGATTTCGCCGTCGTTGATAAATTCCTCTGCCTTTAGTGATTTTGGATTGTAGATTGCCATTTTTATTCTCCTTATATGCTTGATTATTTGTAGTCACCGCGGTCGGTGACGATGTTGTATCCAATAGATTTCATTCTGAGCGACAGACAGCGTATACACTCCGCCGCCTCGTCTCCGGTGCAGATTTTGTTGTCGTAGAGCGAGTAGTCCGCCCTGTGCTCCGAGGGCGAGAGGTTCGGCATTACGACGTTCGCGCCGTGCAAAATTCCGAGCTCTCTGCCGTTATGAGCGATTGTTCCGAGGGCGGTTGTCGCCGGCAGCAAAATTTTTGGGTTCATAAGCCGTATGAGTGAGAGCAAGGTCAGCGTTAATCGCAAGCTGCCCTGAGGCTTATCCGCAAACTGCGTGTCGTGGTGCGGAACAAACGGCCCTATTCCGCACATCTGCGGTTTGAGCTTGGCGATAAACAGCAGGTCGTTTGCCAAATCCTCATACGTCTGGAACGGTGAGCCCACCATAAATCCCGCGCCTGTCTGAAAGCCTATTTCCTTTAACTCATAGAGAGATTTAATGCGGTTTTCGTAGCTCATTTCGGGCGGATGAAGCTTTTTGTAGTGCCCGGGATTTGCGGTTTCGTGCCGCAGAAGGTATCTGTCCGCGCCTGCTTCAAAAAGTTTTTTAAAGCTCTCTTTTCCGCGTTCACCGAGGGAGAGTGTTACCGCGCAGTCGGGGTAATTTTTCTTTATCTCGCTGACGATTTTGCACATCCGCTCGTCGGTGTAGTACGGGTCATCGCCGCCCTGCAAAACAAAGGTTCTGAACCCGAGCCCGTAGCCCGTTTTGCAGCAGTCCAAAATTTGTTCCTCGCTCAGTCGGTAACGCACGGCGTTTTTGTTTGAGCGGCGGATTCCGCAGTAATAGCAGTCGTTTTTGCAGTAACTTGACAGCTCGATAAGTCCGCGGATATATATGCTCTTGCCAAAGCTTTGAAGCGCGGTTTTCTGCGCCTTTTTGCGCAGAACTTCAAGCTCGTCGTCGGTTATATTTTCGAGCAAAAACGTGAGCTCCTCTTTTGAGGCGGTTTTTTGCTTTTCGATTTTTTCTATTATGCTTGTTACTTCCATATTACACTTTTGAATACGCCGTTTTGGCGGTTGCGCCTTCAAGCCTGCCGAGCTTGCCCGAGACGTTGTTTATTATGTTTACGGGAGCGTCGATTACAACGCTGATGATGTTTATGTTTTTCTCTCTGTAGGGTATTCCCATTCTGCCGATGATATATTCGGAGGCTGAGTGGAGAATGCCGTTAATTTCGTTTACGCACTGAGGTTGTTCAACGATAATGCTGATTACCGCAACGCGGTTTTCGGTTGTGTTTTCCATAGTTATCTTTCCTATTTTAAAAGTAAAAGCGGCGCCAAAATGACGCCGCAAAATAAACACAGTAAGGGCATTAGCCCTTTTGGTGTTATCTTCGGAGTCAAGTCAAATGAGTTTCCCCGTCAGGAACAGATTATTTAATTTAGAACGAGCCGCTGCTGCCGTGAGAGGAGCTTCCGCCCGAGGATGAATTGTTAGATGAAGATTGGATGGTAGTGTAGGTAGTGTGCTTGCTGACAAACACATCCTGACTGTCAAGCAAAGTCATCTGACTGTTTTTGTTGAGGTCGTATGTGCCGCTCTTGCCATTGTACTTATATCTTCCGACATTGACAGCGACAAAGATAATCGCGATAATAACGCCTGCGACTCCGCCGATCCAGCCGAACTTTTTGAGCGACTGAAGGATTTTCGGCTCGTTGCTCTTTTCGGTTGGAGTTTGAACGACGTTGTTATATGTTCCATTACCCGAAACGCCTGCGGTTACATACTCCTGAACCTTGGCAACGTAAAGCTTTGCCGCTTGGTAGTTATCGCCTGAGTTAAGGGCAGGCTTAAGCGTAGACTTAAGCGCGTCCATTCTGGCGTCGTCAAAGTACTTTTCCGAGTTGCCGTAGGTGAGTATTACCCTGTTGTTTGACTTGGTGTCAAACACGAGCATTACGCCGTCGGGCTGATATTTAGAGTCGGAATCGTGATACTTATTATAATAGGTATCCATCTCCGACGAATCAATGTTCTTGTCGTCGGTGTGGACGGCCACCTGAAAGCCTGCCTGCTTGCCTGCGGCTTCGGCCGAGGTGCAGAGGTCTGCAAACTGTTCGGATGTAAAAATGTTTGAGTCGTCGGTAACGGCGTAATTAATTGAATAGCTGTTCTGAGCGAATACCGGCATAACCGATATTGTCAGAACCATCACAACGCAGATAACCGCCGAAAACCGTTTGGAAAGCTGTTTAATCATAAGAACAACATACCTCCCAACGTAGCTAATGCAAAGATTACCACAGCGATAACCGCCGCAATACCGATCACCTTGCCAAGCGCGATAGGAAGCTTGCCGTAGGTTTTGCCTGTCTGGCCGTTGATGGCGAAGGGCAAAAGCTGTCCGTTAAACTTGTAGGTGACAATCCATACGGGCAAAAGGGTGTAGCGCCAGTCCTGCTTAAAGGTCTCGTCGTTGTAATTTTCAATCGAAATGCCCGAGTAGCCGTTCATTGTGTTTTCGAGCAGGGTTGTCGCGTACTCGTCCATTCGCCGGGCGATTACGTCGGTCAAATCCTGCTTTTCAATATCCCTTTTCTCAGCCTGGAAGCCCGAAAGGTAGCTCATTGCGAACGGTCTTTGCTTGCTTAAATCAAAGGGGTGAACGCAGGAGAGCATTTCCTGCTTTGTCTTTTGCGACACCTTGATGTCCGCCTTAACACTGTTTCCCTCGGTAATTTTGAGGGCGTTTTCGGCAACATTCTGAATTAAAATATCGCCGGTTCTGTAAAGGCGGTAGGTGCTGGTCTCGGTATATCTGCGGTTGCCGGACGTCCATGTTCTTTCGGTCTGGCCGGTGGCGGTTACGCTTGAGCGCATTTGCTCGTCAACGTACCAGTAGGGGAAGTAAACGCCCTGCATTTTTTCAAACTGTTTGGACGACGTAAAGCCCTTCGGCAAAAACCACTTCTTTTTGCACATATTCAAAAAGACGTCGGTTGCCTTCTTTTTGTCAACTGCGAAGGGAATTACGGTGTCGGGCTTGAACTCGCCCGAAAGTCTGCCGCCCAGAACAACCGGGTTTTGGCAGTACACGCAGTGGGTAGCCGCTGTTGAGGCTGTTGTGATAATCTCAGCACCGCAGCTGGGACAGGAGTATGACACCGGATAATCGTCGCCCTCAAAGCCCTGCTTCTCGGCCTCCGCCTTTTGCTTGGCGGCGTACTCTACGTCGCGTTCGTCCTTGGTAGTCTGCTGTTCACGCTCGGAATATCTCTGCTGAACCTCCTGCTCGGTAAAGTCAGAGAAGCAGTACTCACAGCTGAACATCTGTTTTTCGGGATTAAACTGCAGCGGTCCGCCGCACTTTGGACATTTATAATTTAATGTAGCCATAATATTCTCCGTTGGAGAGCTAAATTACGGCTGCCGCCGTAGCTAAATTGCCGCTTTGCGGCAGCTAAATTATTTCGCTTTGCTCAATAGCTAAATTATCTCGCTGCGCTCGATAGCTAAATTTTTCGGTAAACCGAAAAGCTTAGTTAAAGAATAGCTCGCGCAAGCGAATTTAGCTACGGCGTAAGCCGTAATTTAGCTTGCCGAAGGCAAATTTAGCTCGCCGTAAGGCGAATTTAGCTCATTAGCTAAATTACTCTGCTTTTGTTCCGCACTCGGGGCAGAATTTTGTTGTAGGTGAAAGCTCCGCGCCGCAGTTTGTGCAGAAGCGCTTTTTGGGAGCTTCTGGCTTAGCCTTGCCGCACTCTGAGCAGAACTTGCCCTGGTTTGTTGCACCGCATTCGCATGTCCAGCCGCCCTGTGCCGGAGCCGCCTGCTGCTGAGGCTGCTGGGGCTGTTGCTGCTGAGGCTGAGCGTACTGCTGCTGGTTGCCGTACTGGGGATTTTGCATATAGTTGCCCATTACGCCTGCGCCCATGTTCTGAGCCATGTTCATACCCATAAAGCCGATAGCCGCGCCGCCGGGGTTGTTGCCGGCGCCGCTGATACCTTCTCCGACGCTCTTTGCCATGTATGCCTGCTGGTTTGCGGCGTCCTTGAGGTAGCTGACCTGAGACGCCATCTTGCTGCGCTCGGTAACAATCTTCTGGCTTTCTTCGTCGTAAGCCGGGGGCTGCATGCCTACCGAAGTAACCTGGAAGCCTCTGAGCTGGTTCCAGTCCTCGTCGAGGGCGTCAGCCATGTACTTGCCCATTTCCTTTGTCTTTGAAGCGATGTGGCTTACGCGGAAGCCGTCTGCCGAATACTGGTTAAACGCAGTGCCGAGCTCTGACACGAACTCATCATTGAACTGCTGAATATCAGGCATTGCGAAGGTGAATTTTTGGTTGTTGGTGATAACCTCTCTCGGGATTACCTCCATATAGAACTTGAACGGGTCGGTGATTTTGATTGAGTATGTACCGTGCAGGCGCATAAACAGCTCTGACTCGTAGAAGTTGTCGAAATACTGAACGGGGTTCTGTGTGCCAAACTTAATTCCTCTGATTTCCTGCAGGTTGAGGAAGAAAACTCTCTGCGAGGTTGAGGAAATTCCGCCGTACTTGATACGGCTGAAGCTCTCCTTGATGGAGTCGCCAAACTGGCCGTTAAAGAGTGAGGGAAGCGCGCTGTTGTCAACCTTGTAGTAACCGGCTGTTGCAGTGTAGTCAACAATTTTGCCGCCGTCAACCAAAATCATAAACTGGTTGTCGAGAACATGAATGATTGAACCGTTTGAAACGAGGTTTTCGCCGCCCTTTTTGTTCTGGCTTCTGCCCTTTTGGTCAACCGCCTGGCCGGGAACAATAACGTCGTTATTGCCCATCGGGGCGGATTCGATGACTTCAAGCCATGTATCGGCAAGAGCGCCTGTTACCGCGTTTATCGCAGCCTTAATAATACCCATAATAAAAACTCCTTTATTGGTTATTTGAGGGTTATGCTTCCCCTCTATTATTTACAATATTATAATAATATATTGCAAGTAAAATTGCAATGATTTTTACAAATTTTGTATACCGTTAAAATCAATACGGCTTGCTTGTTACCTTTTCCTCCTTGACGTACTCAAAGCTCCACGAACGGACGTTGATTTCGCGGATACCCGTTCCGCAGTACTCGCAGAACTTGTTACCGAGGTTTGTTACGGGAGCGCCGCAGTTGGGGCAGTTTATGCCGAGAGCGGTGGCGTTGTAGCTTGACATCTTCGCAACATCCTGAGCGTAAACAAGCGCAACGTCATAAACCGTCTGGCGTTTTTTCTCCTCAGAGCCCGAGACAATCTTGCCCTGCTCATTCCGCGTAACATCATAATGACCTACCGAGGTGTTAAAGAGTATAGTGACAGTCTTGCCGTCCTTTTCGTATCTTGCGATTTCGGTCTGGTGGATTGTGACGTCACTGATTTTGCGCGTCAGCTGATTTGCTTCAAGATTTCTGATAATGCCGAGCGTTGTGTTCTTCATCGAGTCGGAGCAGTCGGAGGTAAGCTTTGAAACGTCCCTCGCGGTAATTGCCGCGAAGTAGCTTTTTAGCACGCCCTCTACCCTGCCGACGAAAACCTCGTAGTCAAATTCGGGAAAATCCTTTTGAATTTGCGGCAGGTAAATATCCGTCATTCCGTGGATTGCGCGCGCGGACTCGGAAGATTTTTCAATCTCCTTTGCCGCCTTTACGATGTCGCTTGTGCCGAAGGCTTCCCGTGAAAATCGGCGCACCTTGCCGCGGATATACAAAAATATGACGAGTATAACGACCGCCAAAATCGCGATAATCGCGAGCGGTACTATGAACGAATAAAGTGCGGATGACATATTATTCTCCTTGTTCGGTCTCGTTCACTGAGATTCCGAGAACATCGAGGCTCTCCTGATCTACAGGCGACGGACAAGCCGACATGAGCTCGCTGGCGTTTTGAACCTTGGGGAAGGCGGTTACATCGCGGAGGTTGTCAGCCTTACACATAAGCATTGTAATTCGGTCAAGACCGATTCCCATTCCGCCGTGCGGCGGAGCGCCGTATTTGTAGGCTTCTACGAGGAAACCGAACTTTGCTTCAATCTCCTCGTCGGTGAGCTTGAGCGCTCGGAACATCTTTTGCTGAAGCTCGTAGTCTGTGATACGCATTGAACCGCTCGAAAGCTCTACGCCGTTGAGAGTGAGGTCGAACGCCTTGGCGATAACCTTTGAGGGATCGGTATCGAGGTACTGAATACACTCCTCCTTGGGCATTGTAAAGGGGTGGTGCATCGCAATCCACTCGCCTGTTTCCTCGTCCTTTTCAAAGAACGGGAAGTCAACAATCCAGAGGAACTTAAACTCGTCGGGAATGATGTCGAGCCTTTTGGCAATTTTAAGTCTGAGCGCGCCGAGGGTTGAGAGCACCGTGCTGTTTTTGTCAGCGACAATCAAGATTACGTCGCCCTTTTCAGCGCCGAGACGCTCATAAATCGCGCCGAGCTCGTCCTCGGTCATAAATTTCTTAAACGAAGCGTTCGGCTCGTCTACCCAGCGCACATAGGCAAGTCCCCTCGCACCGATTCCCCTGACGTACTCGGTGAGCTTGTCAATCTCTTTTCTGGTGTAGACCGAGGCGGCGTTTTTGGCGACAATCGCGCGTACCGAACCGCCGTTTTCAATCGCTGAGGTGAACACGCCGAAGCCGCAGTCCTTAACCAAATCCGAGATATCCTGAATCTTCATATCAAAGCGGATATCCGGCTTGTCTGAGCCGTAGTTTTCAACGGCTTCCTTATATGTCATACGCTCAAAGGGAGTTTTGAGCTCCTGACCTAAAACTTCCTTGAAAAGTCTTTTGAACAAGCCTTCGTTGATTTCGAGGATATCCTCAACATCGACAAACGAAAGCTCCATATCTATCTGTGTAAATTCGGGCTGACGGTCGGCGCGCAAGTCCTCGTCGCGGAAGCAGCGCGCAAGCTGAATGTAGCGGTCAAAGCCCGATACCATCAAAAGCTGCTTGTAAATCTGCGGCGACTGCGGAAGCGCGTAGAACTTGCCGTTATGAATACGCGAAGGCACAAGGTAGTCGCGGGCTCCCTCGGGGGTTGACTTAATCATCATCGGGGTTTCAATCTCGACAAAGCCGTTTTCGGCAAAGTAATCGCGAGCGGTTTTTGCGATTTTGCTGCGCGTAATAAGGTTGTTGAGCAGCGGTCTGCGGCGCAAATCAAGGTAACGGTATTTAAGCCTGAGTTCCTCGTTGGTGTTTGTGTTGTCGACAATCTCAAACGGAGGCGTCTGCGCCTTTGAGAGTACGCGGAGGTCGTCTACCGCAATCTCAATCTCTCCTGTGGGGATTTCCATATTTTTAGAGCTTCTCTCGCAGACCTTGCCCTTTGCGGCGAGCACAAACTCGCTGCGGCAGGCAAACGCCTTATCAAAAATCTCCTTGTCTGTTTCGTCGTTGAATGCGAGCTGTACAATGCCTGTGCGGTCGCGCAAATCAATAAAAATAAGCTGTCCCAAATCGCGGCAGCGCTGAACCCAGCCGCATACGGTAACCTCTTTTCCGACGTCGGAAATTCTGAGGTCTCCGCAGTAATTTGTACGCTTTAAGCCTGTCATATATTCTGCCATTTTGATTACCCCTTATCTATATAATACTCGTTAGTTAAGCACGCTATTATACCATTCATCCGCAATCGGATTTTTCACTACTTTACCGTTAGCAGTATAAGAAGCAACAATATATTTTACTTTCTGAACATCACCAATATATGTTTCAAAAACCTGTTCTACCTTCTCTCCGGGCTGAGCCTCTGCGGAAACGCCAATCTTTTGAATATATAAATCCTCTTTATTAAGATGTGTAGTTTCCATTCCTATAGGCAACACCTTGGCTGTTCCATCGTTAGAATAACCAATAATATAAGCATCTACACTCATTATAGCTTGGCTTGTATTATTTTCTACTGTAACCTTTATCGCGTCGTCCCCTACATTAGAACGAGCCATAGGAGGTAAATCAGGGTTCAAAAAGTATTTTGGAACAAATTCTACTCCACTGATTTTTACATCAAATGTATCCTTAGCTTCAATTTTGTTTAATGCCTCTATATTAATTGACAGTTTATTCGATTTATTACTCTCTGCTGATGTTTCCGTTTCGTTTGCAGTTGTTGTAGATATTTCTGATTCCTTTACGGTTGTTTCTGCTGTATTCGATTCAGTTGAACCCTGCTTGTCCTGTTGCTGACCACACGCTGTAATAATTATCATCATGGCAAGCATTAGAGTGATTGTAAGTATTTTCTTCATTTTGTTTTTCCTCCTTAGATAATTTGCAGTTGGATTTGAAAAAATTATTTTAAATTATAATTATAAATTATATGCTGTTTCGTCTGTCAGCGACAGCACCGAGAACTTCTCGGCAAAGCTGTCGTCAAGCGCAAGCTCGGTCTGCTCGCCTGTCTCCATATTCTTCACCTTTGCTTTATTTTCATTTAGCTCGTTGTCGCCCAAAACAAGCGAATACTTAGCGCCGATTTTGTCGGCGTACTTCATCTGAGCGCGCAGACCTCTGCCAACAACGTCAGTCTCGGCAATCAGTCCGCACTCGCGCACGCGCCTTAACAGCTCGAACGCCTTAACCTTGGCGTCGTCGCCCATTGTGGCGATGTACAGCGCGCATTTATCGTCGTCGGGAATGGCAATTCCCTGAGCGTCCATAACCATCAAAAGTCTTTCGAGCCCCATCGCGAAGCCCAAGGACGGCATATGCTTTCCGCCGAGCTCCTCGATCAGTCCGTCGTAACGTCCGCCGCCGCAGACAGTGCCCTGAGCGCCGATACAGTCGGTGACAAACTCAAAAACGGTCTTGGTGTAGTAGTCAAGTCCACGGACGATTTTGGGATTTACGGTGTACTCAACGCCTGCGCTGTCGAGGTATCTTTTAACCTCGGAAAAGTGGTTTTCGCACTCCTCGCAGAGGTAGTCGGTAATCTTCGGCGCGTCCTTTGCAAGCTCCTGATCCTGAGGACTTTTGCAGTCGAGCAGGCGCATGGGGTTCTTTTCAAGGCGCGAAAGACAGGTGTCGCACAGCCTGTCCTTAAACTGACCGAAATACTCCCTTAAAGCCTGATTGTACTTTGCCCTGCACTCGGGGCAGCCGATTGAATTGAGCTCCAAATGAATTTGGTCGAGCCCGAGCCTGTCGAGCACCGACTGAGCCGCGCAGATTAACTCCGCGTCTGCCGCAGGTGACTGAGTGCCGTACTCCTCAAGTCCGAACTGGTGGAACTCCCTAAGTCTGCCTGCCTGCGGTTTTTCGTAGCGGTAGCAGGACACAAAATAGCTCGCCTTAATCGGCAGGCCTTCGTTGTCAAGCGCGTGCTCAAGCACCGCCCTTGCCGCGCCTGCCGTACCCTCGGGACGGAGCGTTACGCTCTCGCCGCCCTTGGTGGTGAAGGTGTACATCTCCTTTTGAACAACGTCGGTTGTCTGTCCCACTCCGCGCGCGAACAGCTCGGTGTGCTCAAACACCGGTGTGCGGATTTCCTTAAAGCCGTACACCTTGGATTCCTCGCGCATTATTTTTTCTATAAACTGCCAGCGGTAGCTTTGCTTCGGCAAAACATCCTCTGTGCCCTTGATTTTTTTCGTTATCAGTGCCATATATTCCTCCGTGTTGTTTTACTCAATTTACTCCATAAAAACAGCTTATATACACAATAATCGGGCAGCGTTACGCCACCCGATATTAAACAAAATTAAGCATAGCAAATAAACCCTGCCAAAAGGGATCATTTAAGAATATTTCTCCAGTCGAGATCGCCGCGCTCAAGACCGTGGATAAGAACCTCGGCAGTCGCGATATTGGTAGCAACGGGGATGTTGTGCATATCGCAGAGCCTGAGCATATTCATATCGTTCGGCTCGTTGGGCTTGGGGCTGAGCGGATCTCTGAAAAACAGGAGCATATCAATCTCGTTGCAGGAGATGCGAGCCGCAATCTGCTGGCTGCCGCCCTGCGAGCCTGCAAGGAATTTTTGGATTGTCAGGCCTGTTGCCTCAGACACCATCTTGCCGGTAGTGCCGGTAGCGCACAGGTTGTTGCGGCTGAGCACGCCGCAGTAAGCGATGCAGAACTGCACCATAAGTTCCTTTTTCTCGTCATGTGCTATTAGCGCTATATTCATATCCAAATTCCTCCAAATCGTTAAAATTAACTTCTAAATCATACCCTTTAGTTCAAGCGGAACCAAGCTTCCCTGAAGCCTGCTTGAAAGACGGTCAAACGCCGAAAAATGATAGCCGAAATCTATACCTGCCGCGCCGCGCTGCATTACAACCGAAATGTTGAGATCGAACGGAACAACAGCGATAAGCTGGGTTTGCGCCGCGTCGATTACCGCGTCAAGGTCGGGATAAAAGCCGAGCTTTTTGAACAGCTTTTTGTCAAAGCGGTTGATAACCAGACGGCTTTGCGTTACCCCGAGAGCGTCGAGCTTGTTCCTAACCTTGACCGCACCCCTTACGCTAGTGGGCTCGGCGTTGGCGACAACCAGCGCTCTGTCCGCGGGAGCGGCGGCGGTTACAAAGCCCGAGCCGATTCCGGCGGGCGAATCTATTATTACATAATCAAAATTATCCTTTACGGCGTCGACAAGCTGGGTAAATACCGACGGGCTCAGCTCGTTTTCAGCGTCGAACGGCGCCGCCATAAGATACAGATTTTCGTTGTGTTTGCTTTTATATACAGCCTCGCCAAAGGAGCAGTTACCGCAAACTGCGTCGGAAGCGTCAAACAAAATTTCCTGCTCGATATCGAGCATAATGTCAAGTCCACGCATTCCGCAGTCGCAGTCAATAAGCAGAACCTTTTTGCCCTGTTTTACCAAAGCGACGGATAAGCATATGCATACCGTAGACTTTCCGGTACCGCCTTTGCCCGAAGCAACAACGATTACATTATTCATAATTACAATACCTCTTGTCTATTCTATCACAAATTACTTGAAAGGGCAACAAATCTGTTTGATTTTATCAAACAAAATTTACGTTATTATTTTAGGCATAGTGTATAATTTTTGAGTTAAAATTGTATGTTTTCGACTTTTTTTACAAAATCTATTAAAAATTTTACTTAAAATAGCCGTCAAGCAGGTCTTTTGCGACCTGCATGGCATACTTTCCCTTAACGCCGTTTTCGATTACAACAGCAACGGCGACCTCGGGCTTTTCAAACGGCGCGTAGCAGATAAACACCGCGTGGTCGGAGCCTGAATTTTCCGCAGTGCCGGTTTTTGCGGCGACAGCGGTTTTATAGTCACCGAAAACCGAGTACGCCGTGCCCTCGGGGTTGCTTGCAACCTCGCGCATAGCTTTTTGGACGATTTTAAGATTTTTTTCGGAAAAACTTGAGCTTTCCGCGGTTTCGGGCTTTGTGAAATCCGCAATGATTTTTGAGTTGTCGGCGCTTGTGATTTTGCCGACCAAGTGAGTTTTTAAGCGCGTGCCGTCATTAGCGAGCGTTGCGGTATAAGCGGCTAATTGGAGCGGAGTAAAGGCGTTGTCGGACTGACCGATTGCGGCTCGCGGAGTGTTGCCCGGCTGCCAGTCGTCGTCATTCCGGCCAGCCAAAGCTCCGCCTGATTCGCCGGTTTCGAGCCCGGTTTTTACGCCGAGACCGAGCTTTTCGGCGCAGGAGCAGATGTTCTTTATTCCTGCTCTGCGGCCTGCCTCCGCGTAGAACCAGTTGCAGGAATGTGCCGTCGCGGAATAGATGTCCTGCATGCCGTGGTAGTGCATACACTCGACAATGTTTGAGGGATAGTAATCGTAGAATTTGTCGCAGAAAAATTGTGTGCTTTCGTCTATCGCGCCGTTCTCTAAAGCCGCAAGCGCAACGCAGGGCTTGAACACCGAACCGCAGGCAAATTCTCCGTCGAACGCGCGGTTGAACATGGGCGAATTTTCATCGTTTGCAAGGCTCGAATAATAATCGCCGTACAGGCTGTATTTGTTCAAATCGTAGGTCGGGTAACTCGCCGCCGCGAGCACGGAAAAATCCTTGACCGACAGCATAACGGCAGCGCCTGCGGAGCAGTCCTCTCCGCGGCCTTTTTCGGAGTAAATCTCCGACTCCGCTTTTCCCTCAGCCTTTGCCGCCTGAACGTTTTCCGCAAGGCTTTCCGCCGCGGTTTTTTGAAGCTTGCTGTCGAGCGTAAGCCAAATATTACTTCCCCTTTCCGCAGACTGTTTGAGCTCCTCGGAGACCGCGCTTCCGCCGTCAAAAAGCACGAGCTTTTCTCCGCTTTTTCCGCGGAGCTCGGTTTCGAATTTCGCTTCAATTCCGAACTTGCCTGTCTTATCGTTCAGCGCGTAATCTCCGCTTTCGTACTCGTCCGCCGTGACCGCGCCAAGCGCGCCTAAAATATGCGGTGCAAGGCTCGGGCTTTCGGCGGTTCTTACAAGGTACGGCTCAACGCTTGCGCCGTTTATTTTCTGCAAATTCTCGGCAACCGCGCCTGCCGATTCGCTCTTGATATTGTCAGCGAAAATATATGTTTCTCCGTCGGGAACAGCGTCGGGAATGTCGCTGTGATACGCTAATTTCAGCTTGTCAAAAATGCTGATTAGGGTTGGAAAAACCGACTTTTCCTCTCCGTCAAGTTCCGTTCCTCTGACGACAACCCTGTAGCGAGTTTGGTTGACAATCAAGCCTTTTCCGTCCTTATCAAAAATCTGTCCTCGAACAGGCTCGGACTTAATCTCCTCTGCGCCGTCAGCATATGCCTGTCCGCGGTAGTTTTCCGAATTAATAAGCTGCCAGTCAACGAGCCTTGCCGTAAACGCCGCGAAGATTATCAGGGTGATTATCACGCAGAATGTATATACATTTATGTGCTTTTTCATCGTCAGCCTCCGAGTATCAAACGGTTCAAAAAGTAAAGCGGTACGGCGGCGGTAAAGGTGAGCACAATTTTTGAAAGTCCGTGGTACAAATACAAAACCGCGCTGTCCGCAAAGCCGTATGTAAAGACGTTTACCGCATACCTCGCGGTTATCGTGACAACGGACGCACTGAAAATCAGCAGCAGCGCGGAGTAAAAATTCGGGTTTAGTTTTTTGCTCAAAAGCTCGGGAATCGCGTATCCGCAAAGTGAAAGTGCGATTGCGTAAAAACCGATTCCTCCGCTTGAAAATATATCCGCCAACGCTCCGCACAACGCGCCACAAATCACCGAGGTCGGGGTGTCCGCGCAGGCGGAAACCGACAACGCCGCCGCTGCGAGCAAAAGCGGTCTGCCTCCGAAAGTTTCGGGCATCAGTCCGGCGTAATTATATAATGCCGCGATTAATAAAAGCTCGGTTGCAAGCAGGATTCTCCGCGGCACCGCACCCTTGGTTTTAGTCACGCAAAGTCACCTCTCCCCTGCCCGAAAAGTCAGTTACCACCATGGTGCTTGTAACCTTCGAAATATCCTCATACGGCTCGACCACCGCATACGGCGTCGCGTCAAAGCCGCTGTACTCCACGCTTTTCACCTTGCCGACAGCTAAGCCCTTCGGATAAATTCCGCCTGTGCCCTGAGTGGTGATTATATCGCCCTCTTTAATGCTGTTGTCCTCGGTCAGCATTGTCAGCGCCGTGCGGTTTTTAAGGCTGAGCTCTGCCGTTCCGCTGACAACTCCCCTGTCGGCAGTGCGGCTGTCATATGCGCCGATTTTAAGCTTAGGCGAAAGTATCGTTGTGACAACGGCGCTGTACTGCTCCGCCCTTGAAACCTGACCGATTAATCCATTTTCGGTTATCACAGGATTGCCCTCACTCACGCCGTCGGCAGTTCCTGCGCCGATGGTGAAGGAATAAAAATCATCATCCGCGTCGCGCGCGATTACCTCGGCAGGCTTTAATGTTAAATCGGGCTTTTGCTTTGAGATATTAAAATACTTTAAAAGCCTTTCGTTTTCGCGCTGTAAATCGAGATAATCAATAAGCTCGGCTCTGAGCTCCTCATTCTCCTTTTTAAGCCGCGTAAGCTCGTCGTTTTCCGCTGAATCGGGAGTGGATTTCGCAGAAGCCGTAAGGCTTGAAATTCCGAGCGGCACAAGGTTGAAAATTCCTGAGATATAACCTGTTTTTCCCTGCGCAAAAACACCCGTCACCGTCACGGTGATGAGTGTGATAATCAAAAATTTTAAGCTGTTGCCTTTGCCCCTCATACGGCGCGTAACCTCTTGCGCCTCGAGGATTTTAAAAGGCGTTTTCCTGCGCCGTTTACAACGCAGTCGAGCGGATTTTGCGCGATATTCACGGGCATTCCCGTCTGCTGCATTATCAGCAGGTCGATTCCCCGCAGAAGCGCGCCGCCGCCCGTGAGCACAATTCCTCGGTCGATGATGTCCGCCGAGAGCTCGGGCGGAGTTTTTTCGAGCGTTGTTCTGACCGCGCCGACGATTACCGAGAGCGGCTCGCTCAAAGCCGTGCGGATTTCCTCGGCGGTTACGGTGATGTCCTTGGGCAGACCGTCGACGAGGTTGCGCCCTTTAACCGTCATTGATTCCTCGACCTCACAGGGGAAAGCCGAGCCGATTTTTATTTTAATTTCCTCGGCGGTTCGCTCGCCTATTAGCAGGTTATATTTATTCTTTATGTGGCTCTGTATCGCTTCGTCAAGCTTGTCGCCTGCAACCCTTACCGAGCAGGCTGTAACGATGTCACCGAGGGAGATTACCGCGACCTCGCTTGTACCGCCGCCGATGTCCGCAACCAGACTTCCCGAGGGCTCGTCCACAGGCAAATCCGCGCCGATTGCCGCCGCCATCGGTTCTTCAATCAGGCTGACGGGCGGCTTTGCGCCTGCCTGATACGCCGCGTCCTCAACCGCCTTGCGCTCAACCTCCGTCACTCCGGTCGGCAGGCAAATCACCACCCTTTGGCGGCTGAAAAATCCCGGCCGAACAGAGCTTTTTATAAAGTGGCGTATCATCTTGGCGGTTATCATATAGTCGGCAATTACGCCGTCCTTGAGCGGTCTGACCGCGACTATCGAGCCGGGCGTTCTGCCTATCATTTCCTTTGCGCGGCTGCCGACCGCGAGCACCTCGTCGGTGCGTGTATCGACCGCCACAACGGACGGTTCGCGCAAAATAATACCCTTGCCTTTTAAGCAGACAAGGGTGTTGGCTGTTCCGAGGTCAATTCCGATGTCCTTTGAAAACGAAAGCATTTTTAACTTCCTTTCATTTTAAGTATGAGTATATAATACTACATCGGAATTATTAAATTTGTCGAAACCTGTATAGGCAATATGCGCGTCTCAATTGTGCGGAGTTGCCTAAATTATTTTCTTCCGCTTGAACCAAAGCCGCCTTCGCCGCGAGCGGTGTCGGAAAGCTCGTCAACCTCCGTGATGTCGGGAGTGAGCACAGGTGCGATTACCATCTGCGCTACGCGCTCGAACGGCTCGATTACATACGGCTTGTCCGAAACGTTGCAAAGTCCCACGCAGACCTCGCCGCGGTAGTCGCTGTCGATTACGCCGACGCCGTTTGACAGGCAAATTCCGTGCTTAACGCCGAGTCCGCTTCTGGCGTACAGAAACGCCGCGCAGGTGTTGTCGGGCAGTTCAATCGCGATTCCTGTCGGAATTACGGTGAGCTGACCGGGAGCGAGGGTTACGCTCTCGGCAATGCAGGCGTAAAGGTCCATTCCTGCCGAGCCGTTTGTCGCTCTTTGTGGGATTTTGGCGTTTTCTTTGAGCTTTTTAATTTTGAGTTCCATATTCATCTTCCTTCATTTCTTGCAAATTTTTGCATAATCACTTCATTTTGAATTTTATTATTCCAAACTGAAATTATCTTTTAGAAAATAAAACTCCGTCAAATTTCAAAATAAGAAAATTGGAATTTTCTTCTAAAAAATTAAAAGTATTTTTCACATGTTGCACATATCATTCCACACCGCGTTTGTATAAACCGCGGGTGAATTTATCGTTTAACATCGAAATGCGGTTAAAATCTGGTATTCTTTCCACGTTTTCCACATAGTTTTCCACAGTAAAACGGAGAATGTTAAAATTTGTGGACAGGGTTCTAAATTCCTGCGGAGCAATATAAAGCGGCACGCAGTTGAGCACCTCGGTGCAGTTTCCGTCACATTTCAGATAAAAACTTTTGCCTTTTCTGTCCGTCATTTTTGACTGATTTTTGCAGGATTTACAGCTTATGCCGTCGCCCTTGACAGGACAGCTTCGGCAAAGCATAAGCGGCAGGTGGCCGTAGGTGATAATTCCCCTTTTGATATTGCCGCCGAGGCGGTTAATACGGCTAAACGTCAGCTCAAAGCTGAGTTCAACATCGCTTATTCCGTACTCCTCAGCCCAAAGCAGGTCGTAGGTATTCACAAGGTTAAGTCCATAGCCGCCGTGTAGAGTAAAGCCGAGGTTTTTCGCGGTGTGGAGCGCGCCGATATTATGGCAGAGCGCGTCGGTTACGCCGATTTCCTTAACCCTTTGGAGCTGGGCTTCAATCTGCTTTTCCCTGTCGAACATTCCTCTCGGGACTTCGACGGCGACGTTATACCCCTCGTTTTTGAGGCGTTGGATTTCCCTAACATCGGAGAAAAGCGGAACAAAAACAAGCTCGCAGTCCTTAAACGCAGGGCTGATTTTTGTACCCCGAACGGACGCCCTTGTAAAATTTTCGCTCTTATTGTACGGCGTAAAATCGCCGCTTATATCTACGTCATTTATTTGATAATTATGAACGTTTTTTCTGAGCCTGTCGAGCTCGTCGGTGCACTCCCTGCGCATAGCGTTCAAGGCAGATATCGGGAGCGAAATGTTATCGTCAAGCGTTAGCTTAATATCCCCGACCGAGTACGCTGTCAAGCCTGTCTTTTTAAGCTGGGTAAAACATTTTTCGGCACTCAAAGCGACGTTTTTAGCCTGCTCGCAGATTACGTCCGCGGTGCTCTCCGCCGTGTTAATGCCGTCTGACATTTTAAGAACCGGTTGCTTACCCAAACGCGCGGTAAACTCCGCGGTGACGGCGATATTCTGCGCCTCGTTTTTGTACTTGGCGCGGATTTTTGAAAGCAGCTTTTCGTCGGCGGAAACAACGTCATCCTTGGTGCGCGTGCCGAACATTCCCCTGCCGATTTTGCCTGTATAATATCCGTCGGTAAAGCCTGTGCGCGAAAATACCGCACGCAAAAGCTCGGCGGTTTCATCGGTGACAAAGCCCAAATCGCACTGTTCCCTGCATGCCGTAACGGCGGCGCTTACATACTCGGGGCGCTTCATTCTGCCCTCGATTTTTGCCGAGGCAACGCCGATTTCCTCAAGCTCGTTTAGGTACGGAATTATGCTGTTGTCCTTTAGACTGAGCGCGTATTTGCCCTTGCCGCCCGACACCGTAAAAGGCAGACGGCAGGTCTGGGCGCAGGCTCCGCGGTTTCCGCTTCGCGAGCCGAGCATCGCGGAAAAATAGCATTGACCGCTCACGCACATACACAATGCTCCGTGGACAAAAACCTCGAGCTCAACGGGGATTTCCGCCGCTTTTTTTATCTCGTCACGGCTCATCTCGCGCGCCAATACAACGCGCTTGAAGCCCTGCTCATACAGCGCCTTTACACCCGACGCGGTGTGAACACTCATCTGGGTTGAAGCGTGAAGCGCCAAGTCCGGCGCTATCCTTTGGGCAAGCCTTGCAACGCCCATATTTTGCACGATAAGTGCGTCGACGTCCGCCTTTGCGGCTTCGGTAATTGCCTGTTTAAGCTGCTTGAACTCGTCGTCGAAAACTATAGTATTTATTGTAAGATAAAATTTAACGCCGTGAATGTGGCAGTATTCCACGGCGCTGCAGAGCTGTTCAAAATCAAAATTTTGAGCTGAGGCACGCGCCGAAAAGCTTTTTCCGCCCGCATAAACGGCGTCTGCACCCGAACGAACGGCTGCAATTACGCTATCGTAACCGCCCGCCGGGGCTAAGATTTCTATTTTTTCCATTTTATTTCTTGTTTTTGTCGTCGTCAAAAAGCGAGCCCTGGCGCATGGGAACATAGCCCATTATTTTCTCGTTCTTTTTCTCGTTGACTGCTTTTTCAAACTTCTTTTCATTCTCGTATTTTTTGTCGGACTTTTTGGATTCGCCGCTCCTTTTGAGCCTGTCGTTCTCCTTGGTGAGAGAAGCAAGCTGATCCTCGAGCGCCTTTACGCGCTTAACCAGGGCGGTGTTCTCGTTGATAGCGTCGGTCAGCTTTTCGCGGTACTCCACAACCTGACGGTTCAAATCGTTATTCTTCTTGATGAACTGATCCGCCTTTTGAACCAAATCCTTGTTGCGCTTAACCGCCTTGTTTTTGTCGTCGCAAAAGTCCATCGCCGCCAAAATCGCGCAGTCGCGGACGTCAAGCTGCTGTGCCGAACGCGAGGCGTTCAATATCGCGGCTGACACGTCGTTTGCAACCTTTTTGACATATTCCTCGCTTTCTGTGGTGATAACCACATAACTTCTGCCCTCAAGCAGTACGCTGATTCTCTTTTTTTCCATAACCGCACCTCTGTTATTTCAAAATTCATCTTTATTTTATCATATTTTTAGTTAAACCTCAATAGCACCTTTTTAATATTCGGCGCAGATATTATTACAATTATATAACCATTTTGCAAACGGTTGAAAAAAGTGACGATTTGTGGTAAAATAAGATAATTATTGATGATTTACGGAGTGAAATTATGCCTATTTCCTTTGATTCTCAAAAAGTTTTCTACCGCACGCCGTTCGGCGCGGTTGAACAGGGTACTTCGGTTCATTTCAGAATCCTCGTGCCCAAGCAGGAGCATTCAAAAATTATTGAGCTCTGCGTTAAGTATGATTTTGACTACAACTGGGAATATATTAAGCTGATTTGGTGCGGCAAATTTGACGACGCCACCGAGATTTGGGAGGGCGACTTTGCCCCCGACAGAATGGGATTGTATTGGTATTGCTTCAGGCTTTCTACTCCCAACGGAAACCGCTACCTCGTTCCGAGCGATCCGTTTGAAAAGAGCAAAATTCAGGATCACCCCGAGCGAAGCTGGCAGCTCACCTGCTATAAAAAGGGCTTTGATACGCCCAAGTGGCCTGTCGGCGGCGTAATGTATCAGATTTTCCCCGACCGCTTCAATTTCAGCGGCGAGGAAAAGAAGCTTGAACGCACCGACTTTACAAGGAACAAGGACTGGTATGCTACTCCTGTTTGGCAGCCCAACGAGCACGGCGAGATTACAAACTCGGACTTCTTTATGGGCGACCTAAAGGGTATCACCCAAAAGCTCGACTACCTTGAGCATTTGGGCGTAAGCTGTATTTACCTCAACCCAATCGGTGAGGCTTACTCAAACCACCGTTACGACACGGGCGATTACTCAAAAATAGACCCGATACTCGGCACTGAGGACGACTTTAAGGAGCTGTGCGCTGAGGCTAAAAAACGCGGAATCCACGTTATCAACGACGGCGTGTTCTCGCACACCGGCTCGGACAGCGTTTACTTTAACCGCTCGGGACGCTACGGCGACGGCGGCGCTTACCGCGACAAAAACTCGCCTTACTACAGCTGGTACAAATTCAACGAGTGGCCGGACAACTACAACAGCTGGTGGGGCTTTTACACCCTGCCCGAGGTTATCGAGACCTCGCCGGCGTTCAACGAATACATTAACGGCGAAAACGGAATTATCCGCAAATATATGCGCCTTGGCAACTCGGGCTGGAGACTTGACGTTGCCGACGAGCTTCCCGATGAATTTATGGAGAACCTCAGAAAATCCGTCAAGGCGGAAAATCCCGAGGCGATTATCATCGGTGAGGTTTGGGAGGACGCGAGCAATAAGGAAAGCTACGGAGCAAGAAGGAAATTTTTGCTCGGTGAACAGCTTGACTCGGTTATGAACTACGTGTTCAGAGGAGCAATCCTCGACTTCTGCCGCGGTCAGGAAGCGCGTTACACCATGGCGGCGATTATGAGCGTAATCGAAAACTATCCGCGTCCGGTGCTCAGAGTTCTGATGAACTCGCTGTCTACCCACGACACCGAACGCGCACTGACGGTTATCGCCGGCGAGCCGCTCAACGGCAGAGACAGATACTGGCAGGCTAACACCCACCTCAGCCGTGAGCAGAGAGAACGCGGCGTTAAGCTCTTGAAGATTGCCGCCGCTATGCAGTACACCCTGCCGGGCTTCCCCTGCGTTTATTACGGCGACGAGGCAGGCCTTGAGGGCTACCGCGATCCGTTCAACCGCGCCTGCTACCCTTGGGGCAGAGAGGACAAGGAGCTTGTAGAGTGGCACTCAAAGCTCGGTAAGCTCAGAGAGAGCTGCTCGGCGCTTTGGGACGGCGAATTTATTGACGCCTACGCGTACGGCAGAAGGCTTGCGTACATTCGCCACGACAAGGAAACCGCGCTTTACTGCACGTTTAATATGTATGACGAGGAAGTTGTTATCGATCCGCCGCCGGGCTACACAAACGCCCGCGTACTGTTCGGTTCGAGATACGAAAATCAGAAGCTTTACGTTAAGCCTTTGAGCTGCGAGTTCTTACTCGTAGACTTGAAATAAAAATTTACACGGAGCTGTCGGCTGACAACTCCGTGTTTTGTTTTGGGTATTAGAATGTATTAACTGTAATCTTCAAGAAGCTTGATATTGTAGGATTCTACCGAGCTGAAATCATTTATAGTAAATGACGGGTCGGGATAGTACCACGCCTTTGACATATAGTAGCTCTTAAGTGACGAGTCTTTAAATACATATCCGTTTCTCGCGTAAATCTCATTGATAGCGTCCTGCGCAAAGCTGCTTGAAACCGGGCTTCCCACCATTCCGCTGAGAGTGTTTTGAATCTCGGCGCGGCTAAGCTGTCTTGACGAGGATTCAGGGAATACGAAATCCGACGACCTGTAAACATAATTCGGATTGAGGTGGCCGTAAACGTATGTGTAGGCCTGACCGCCTGAGGAATCGTTACTGCTCTCTGTCTTTTTCTTGCCGCCGGTTACGGTAACAGTGCACTTTGCCTCAACACCGTTATCCGCCTTGCAGATAATATTTGTAACGCCCTCGCTCGCACCGGTAACAAGACCGTTGTCGTTAACAACGGCTATCGCGCCGTTTTCCGCTGACCAACTGAGCTTTGTGTTGGTGGCGTCGGCAGGGGTAACCGTTGCCTTTAGCTGTACGGTTTTGCCGGCTTCAACCGAAACCGCCTGGTTGTTGAGGGTGATGTCCTTGACCTCTTTGGCGTTTACGGTCACGTTGCAGGTCGCAGAATTTCCGGATTCGCTCGCGGCGGTTACAACCGCCGAGCCAGCCGCCTTTGCCTTGACCGTGCCTGCTTCAACTGTAACAATGTTTTCGTCGCTGCTCGACCATGTGAGCTTTTTATTCGCGCTCTCGGGCACAACAGAGATTACCTTTGAATCGCCAACGGTAAGAGTGAGCTCCTTGCTGTTCATCTCAAAGCCCTGCTGCTGGAAAAATCCACAACCCGAAAAAACCGCTATAAGCATTGAAGCGATGATTATTAAAGAAAGTGTTTTTTTCATAAAATCCCCTCATTTGTTATAAATTACAACAAAGCGCGGCAAAACGCGCTTATAGTTCCATAATTATAACATAAAACAACAAACTTTTCAATAGTTCTTTGTTGTTTTTAGTCGAATTTGCCTACAACAGAACGTAATACCGGAAAAAGAAACAAACCCTCCGAATGATCGGAAGGTTTGAGAAGCAATTTTATTTCGGAGAATTTCATTAAAGTTTTTGACCGCAGCCGGAGCAGAAGTTGTCAACTCCCAAAGCAACGGGCTTTCCGCAGTTCGGACACGGACTCAGTTTCGGAGCCGGTTTCGGCGCGGGCTGAGCAACAGGCTGCTCATAAACGGGCGAGCCGTCGGGATTGATAGCGTAAAGCTCGTTGTGACGCAGAGGACCCTTGCATCTCGGACAATATACAAATCCATCGGGGTACCAAGGTCTGAAATCAAGCTGATAGTCGGTGTATCTTACCAATGCTCTGCAATGGTAACAAGTTTGCTGATAAGTTAATCCGCTGTGCCAAAGCGCTCGTTTAAATGCCATTTTAAAGCCTCCTTATAAAAACATTCTACCACAAACAAAAAGATATTTCAATATAAAGCAACGTGATGTTGTATCCAATTCGCGCAACTGATCTTTGTTTTGAACCGCAAAAACAATTCCCGCGTTTGAAGCCGGGAAAAAAACAAGTCTCTCCATACGAAAAGCCTTGATAAAGTCGATAACATAAAATTATCTTTTTGAGAACGCTCCAATGACAGCCGCAGTGGTCAAAAAGAAACAGACCTCCCGATTTCTCGAAAGGTCTGATAAATAACCAAAATATATGATTATCTCTTTGAAAACTGTAGGAGCGTTAAGAAAACAGTGCGGTGCACTGTTTTCAGCTCCGCCGCAGGCAGCTATGCCGACGAGGACGCCTCAGTGGTCAAAAAGAAACAAGGCTCTCCAAAACGGAAAGCCTTGGAAAAGATACATACGTAATAATTATCTCTTTGAGAACTGTAGGAGCGTTAAGAAAACAGTGCTGTGCACTGTTTTTAGCTCCGCCGCAGGCAGCTGTGCTGCCGAGGACGCCTCAGTGGGCAAAAAGGAACAGACCTTCCGATTTCTCGAAAGGTCTGATAAATAACCAAAATATATGATTATCTCTTACTAAACTGAGGCGCTCTACGTGCTCCCTTGAGACCGTATTTCTTACGCTCTTTCATTCTCGGGTCACGAGTGAGGAAGCCAGCCTTCTTAAGAGCAGGACGGAGTGCGTCGCTGTCATACTGAAGGAGTGCTCTTGAGATACCGTGACGGATTGCGCCAGCCTGACCTGTTACGCCGCCGCCTGAAACACGGCATACTACGTCAAACTTCTCGTCAGTCTCTGTAAGCGCGAGAGGCTGTCTAACGATGAGTTTGAGGGTTTCAAGACCGAAATAATCGTCGATATCGCGGTCATTGATTGTGATTTTACCTGTGCCCTGGTACAGTCTTACACGGGCAACAGAGCTTTTTCTTCTGCCTGTACCGTAAAAATAAGGTGCCTTATCGTACATTAATTTCCGCCTCCTTCTTAAGCATCTAACATCTCGGGCTTCTGAGCCTGATGGTTGTGTTCCGCACCCTCAAAGAGTCTGAGTCTGAGGAGAGCGTTTCTACCGAGAGTGTTCTTGGGAAGCATACCCTTAACAGCAAGCTCCATAGCCTTTGTAGGTCTGGTTGCCATAAGAGTATCGTAACGTGTTTCTTTAAGATGGCCGATATAGCCTGTGTGGCGCTGCCACTTTTTCTGAGTGAGCTTGTTGCCTGTGAGAACAGCGTCCTTGCAGTTGATGATGATTACATGATCGCCGCAGTCTACGTTGGGTGTAAATGTGGGCTTATGCTTACCTCTGAGGAGAGTTGCAGCCTGAGTTGCTACTCTACCGAGGGGCTTGCCAGCCGCGTCAATTACATACCAGCTGCGCTCAACTTCGCTTTTCTTAGCTAAATATGTTGACATAATTTTTCCTCCTAACATTTTTCGTGCTTTATGATTATAGTATAAACCGGCGGCAAAGTCAACACTTTTTCTAAAATTTTTAATTTAGCTCCATACAACCTCTTGTATTCTTCGATTTACTCGTTTTTACTCTTAAATGCTCACAAGCGATTTTTAAGAATTTTCACGATAAATTCACACAAGCGATATAAAACTGACATATTAGGGTTGTATTATAAAACCACAACAAAGGAAGGAGGTGTTCCGATGGGAAGAAAAAAGCCGTGTGTATTGGCGTGTGTTACAAGCCAGTTTGAATGCGACAGAATTATTAAGACGGCAGAGCATATCGCAAATGAGGAAGATTGCGAGCTCAGGGTATTGAGCGTGCTGAAGCCGACGTCCGATTACAGCGAAATCGGCGGTGAAATTGAATATCTTTACAAGGTCGCAAGAGAATCCGGAGCGGATATGACCGTTCTGTTCCACGACAACGCACCGTACGCCTGCGCTGATTTTGTAAACAAAAACAACGTACAGAGGATTGTAACCGGCATGCACGACGGCGGAAACGAGAGTTTTCTTGTGATGTTTAACAGATTCGCTCCGATGGTATCAATCACCATGGTAGCTAAAGATAATACGGCGTACAGCATGGACGTATGCAAAGCAGCAGTACGTTAAACCGGAAGGTATATTTACATAGATTTTAACTTAAATAACCAATTACTTTTAGTTGTTCATTTTCTCTTTTTTATAAATAATCTCTCTAAAAACAGCCCCGAAGCGATGAGCTTCGGGGTTTGTTTTGCTTTGTTTTTATGTTGTGTGATTTAAAATGTGAATTTTCTTCACTTTTAAACTTTCTTCTTGAATTTCTCCCCTTCGATTACAAATCAAACATTTCTGTTTAATAATTAAACTTCTAAAGTAATGACTAAAATTTATCTAGCAAATTAAGAGCATAGTGTTTTTATCGTGATAATAAAAACACTATCCCCACAAATATGATATTTATGCAGAAAAATCAATTATTAAGCTTTTAATTGTTGGCACTTTAATAATAGCATAAAAGTTGTTTTCCTGCAATCCAAAAATCGCTGCCGATATTTGGCTATATTAGACAAAACAACCCCGGCTTAAATCATGCTGTGACTTAAACCGGGGTATATTTATTTGATTAATGGTTTGATTTTTTCTATGCTCTGAGCCAAGTCGCCGCAGAGGAAGGTTATCATCGGCTTAATCTCCTCTGTCGGGGGGATGTAGTCGGGAACCATAACCGTGACCATTCCCGCGGCGTAGGCGGACTTTATTCCGTTTATGCTGTCCTCATACGCAAGGCAATTTTCGGGCTTTGCGCCGAGGCGCTCTGCCGCCGTGAGGAAAACCTCGGGATGGGGCTTACCGTTTTTAACGTCGTTGCCGCAGACGAGGGTATCGAAGTATTTTAAGGTGTTTGAAATTTCGAGATTGAACCGGGCGGTTTCGTGTGAGGTTGAGGTCGCCAGAGCGATTTTTATATCCCTCTCCTTCAAAAATTCAAGCAGTTCGATTAAGCCCTTTTTCACGGGAATTCCCTCTGCCTTTACGCGCTCTATGTACATATCGTGGCACTTATCGGCGTACTCCCAGTACGGAAAATCATCTCCGAAGCGGTCAAAGTAAATCCGCTGAACCTCCAGCTTGCGCTTGCCGACGGTCTGCTTAAAAAAGTCAAGATTGTAGTCGTAGCCCAGCCCATCCATCATTTTTTGCCAGTTTTCGTAGACCAAACGCTCGGTGTCGAACATCAGCCCGTCCATATCAAATACCGCTGCGGTTATCATAATATCACCCAATTCATCTCCGGAATTTACACCATATTATATAACAACTTCCTGTTTTTTGCAAGCGATAAGGTTTAGCTTCCGTTTGCAAACAAGGCGTTATCGGAAAGTCCGCCCCCTCAGTCATTTTGCAGGCAAAATGACAGCTCCCCCAAAGCTTTCGCGTTGGAGGAGCCTTTAAATTTAGTTTATTAACTTATCTTGCGATTAGTCAAGCTCTGAGAGCTGCTTGAGGTGAGCGTACTTCTTCTCAGCGCCTGCCTCAGCCTCGGCAAAGAGCTTCTCTGCTCTTTCGGGGAAGGAACGTGTAAGTGCGTTGTAACGAACCTCGCCCATAATGAAGTCGCGGTAAGAAGCTGTAGGAGCCTTGCTGTCGAGCTGGAAGGGATTCTTGCCCTCGTCAGCGAGTCTGGGATCGTAACGGAAGAGGTTCCAGTAGCCTGCCTCAACAGCCTTCTTCTCCTCGAGCTGTGCGATGCCCATGCCGCCCTTGATACCGTGGTTGATACAGGGAGCGTAGCAGATTACGATTGACGGGCCGTTGTAGCTTTCAGCCTCAACCATAGCCTTGAGAACCTGGTTGTTGTCAGCGCCCATAGCAACCTGAGCTGTGTATACATAACCGTAGCTCATTGCGATAGCAGCGAGGTCTTTCTTCTTAACAGCCTTACCTGCAGCTGCGAACTGAGCAACTGAGCCGATAGGTGTAGCCTTAGATGACTGACCGCCTGTGTTTGAGTAAACCTCTGTATCGAATACGAGGATGTTTACGTTCTCGCCTGAAGCGATTACGTGGTCGAGACCGCCGAAGCCGATATCATAAGCCCAGCCGTCGCCGCCGAAGATCCACATTGACTTCTTAGCAAGCTCGTCCTTGTCAACGAGAGTCTTCTTAGCAAGCTCGCCAACCTTAGCGTCGTCAACGTTCTTCTCGAGCTCAGCGATAAGAGCGTCTGTAGCTGCGCGTGAAGCTGTGGAATCTGTGATTGTATCGAGATACTCCTGAGCCGCAGCCTTAAGAGCCTCGTTGTCTGTTGTATCCTTAATCTCGGTTACATAACCTGCGAGTCTGTCGCGGATTGCGTTCTGACCGAGTGCCATACCGAGACCGAACTCAGCGTTGTCCTCGAACAGTGAGTTCTGCCAAGCAGGACCGTAGCCCTTCTTGTTGGTGGTGTAAGGTGTGGCAGGAGCTGACGCACCCCAGATTGAAGAACAACCTGTAGCGTTAGCGATGAACATTCTGTCACCGAAGAGCTGGGTTACAAGCTTAGCGTAAGGAGTCTCGCCGCAGCCTGCGCATGCGCCTGAGAACTCGAGGAGGGGCTGCTTGAACTGGCTGCCCTTAACGGTTGTGAACTTAAACTTATCTGCAACTTCGGGCTTCTCATCAATTGTGAGAGCGTAATCGAAGATAGCCTGCTTAGGTCTCTGAGAATCGATGGGCTTCATAACGAGAGCCTTCTCGCCCTTCTTGCCCGGGCATACCTGAGCGCAAGCGCCGCAGCCTGTGCAGTCGAGGGTAGAAACGGTCATAGCGAACTTGAGTTCCTTAAGACCGATCATCGGGATAGCGTCTGTTCCCTCGGGAGCAGCAGCAACTTCTGCGTCTGTCATGGGAACGGGACGGATTACAGCGTGCGGACATACGATAGCGCAGCGGTTACACTGAATACAGTTCTGAGGCTGCCACTCGGGAACGTCTACCGCGATACCTCTCTTCTCGAATGCGGAAGAACCGTTCGGGCATGTACCGTCGATGTGATCCTTAAATGCAGAAACGGGAAGCTTGTTACCCTTGTAAGCGTTAACGGGCTTAAGAATGCCGTTTACGTACTCTACGAGAGCGCCTGTGCCGTCTACTGTGTCGAGGAGGTTTTCGTCAGCAGCGTTAGCCCAATCCGCAGGGATTTCTACCTTCTTAACGTCCTCCATACCGCGGTCGATAGCTGCGTAGTTCATGTCTACGATAGCCTGGCCCTTCTTCATATAGGACTTCTTAGCGGCGTCCTTCATATACTGCTTAGCTTCCTCAGCAGGGATGATGTCTGCAATCTTGAAGAATGCTGACTGCAATACTGTGTTAACACGTCCGCCGAGACCGATTTCCTTACCGATCTTGATAGCGTCGATTGTGTAGAAGTTAATCTTTCTCTCAGCGAGGATTCTCTTCATCTGGCCGGGGAGACGCTTTGTGAGCTCGTCAACGTCCCAAGCGCAGTTGAGCAAGAATGAACCGCCCTCTTTGAGGTCCTCAACGATTTCGTACTTGTCAACGTATGAGGGGTTGTGGCATGCAACGAAGTCAGCCTTTGAGATGTAGTATGTTGACTTAATCGGTGTGTTACCGAAACGCAGGTGGGAAACTGTAAGACCGCCTGACTTCTTTGAGTCGTAAGCGAAGTAGCCCTGAGCGTACATGTCGGTGTGGTCACCGATGATTTTGATTGAGTTCTTGTTAGCGCCTACAGTACCGTCAGCACCGAGTCCCCAGAACTTACAGCTGTGTGTGCCTGCGGGAGTGGTGTCGGGATTCTCAACTACGGGGAGCGAGAGGTTTGTGAGGTCGTCAACAATGCCGATTGTGAAGCGCTTCTTGGGAGCGTCGCTCTCAGCGTTTCTGTAAACAGCGATGATGTCGCCGGGTGTTGTATCCTTGGAACCGAGGCCGTATCTGCCTGCGAATACCTTTACGCCTGCAAACTCTGAATCGTTAAGAGCAGCGAGAACGTCGAGGAACAGAGGCTCACCGATTGAACCGGGCTCTTTTGTTCTGTCGAGAACAGAAACAGTCTTAACGGTCTTGGGAAGCTCTGAAGTCATGTATGAGCCAACGAACGGACGGTAAAGTCTAACCTTTAAGAGACCTACCTTCTCGCCTGCGGCGTTGAGGTAATCTACAACTTCCTCTGCGCAGTCGCATACAGAACCCATAGCAACGATTACGTGCTCAGCGTCAGCTGCGCCGTAGTAGTTGAAGGGCTTGTAGTCTGTGCCGATCTTCTCGTTAACCTTGTTCATATACTCTACAACAACCTCGGGAACAGCGTCGTAGTAGCAGTTACAAGCTTCTCTTGCCTGGAAGAAGATATCGTCGTTCTGAGCTGTACCTCTTGTTACGGGGTGCTCAGGGTTAAGTGAACGGCGACGGAACTCCTCAACAGCGTCCCAATCGAGCATATCTGCGAGGTCTGCGTAATCCCACTCCTCAATCTTCTGAATCTCGTGAGAGGTACGGAAGCCGTCAAAGAAGTGAAGGAAGGGAACTCTGCCCTTGATAGCTGCAAGGTGAGCAACAGCACCGAGGTCCATACACTCCTGAGGGTTGTTGGAGCAGAGCATTGCGTAGCCTGTCTGACGGCAGGCATAGATGTCTGAGTGATCGCCGAAAATAGAAAGCGCGTGGCTTGTGAGTGCACGAGCCGAAACGTGAATTACGCTCGGGAGCAGCTCGCCTGCCATTTTGTACATGTTAGGAATCATAAGGAGCAGGCCCTGTGACGCTGTGTAAGTAGTTGTGAGCGCGCCTGCTGCAAGTGAGCCGTGAACAGCGCCTGCCGCGCCGCCCTCTGACTGCATTTCAGTTACCTGAACTTCTCTTCCGAAAAGGTTTTTCTGGCCTGCTGCCGAGAACTTGTCGGTGAGGTCAGCCATTACGGAAGAAGGGGTGATCGGATAGATAGCAGCAACATCTGTAAACGCGTAGGAAACGTGAGCGACAGCGCTGTTACCATCCATGGTTTTCATTTTTCTTGCCATTGGAATACATCCTCCTTTAAAATCACGCGGCATAGGAAACATACCGCAATGTGTATGGATATACACACTTTGTTATCTTAAATATTATCACTTTTTACCGAATTTGTAAAGGGCTTTAAGCGCGTTTTTAAACATTTCTGTAACTATTTTCTGTTTTTAGGGAATATATTTTCGCTGCTATACCTAAATATGATTAACAATGACAAGCGAATAGCATAAAAAGCAGGTTTTTATGTTTTTTCGGCGTTGCACGCCCCTACAACTGTAAAAGAAATGTTGGCGGTATTTCCCGGGCGGACACATGGGTCCGCCCCTACGGTGTAATTGAATGTTTGGTTTTAATTGAAATGTTGGCAATATCTTCAACGTCTGCCCCCTCCGCCGCCTTAGGGCGGCACCTCCCCCGAAACAAAGTGTCGGGGGAGGCTTTAAAAGATTAAACTCTAAACTCTCAACTCTAAACTCTAAAAAAGGGCTGCAACGTTTCCGTCAGCAGCCCAATGTTAATTATAAAAATTTATCCGATAATGGAGTTGATGAGTCCGCCCTTTTGAATGATGTTCTGGATGAACTCGGGGAAGGGCTCAGCCTGGTAGGTCTTGCCTGTGGTTTCGTCGGTGATAACGCCGGTGTTGAAGTCCACCGAAACGGTGTCGCCTTCCTTAATCTCACGCGCCGCCTCGTCGCACTCGAGAATCGGAAGTCCGATGTTGATTGAGTTGCGGTAGAAGATACGCGCGAAGGTTGAGGCGATTACGCAGGATATTCCGCTCGCCTTGATAGCGATGGGAGCGTGCTCACGGGATGAACCGCAGCCGAAGTTCTTTTCGGCTACCATGATGTCGCCCTCTTTTACTTTATTGACAAACTGGGCGTCGATATCCTCCATGCAGTGTGAAGCCAGCTCCTTGTGCGAAGCGGTGTTGAGGTATCTTGCCGGGATGATAACGTCGGTGTCTACGTTGTCGCCGAATTTATGTACTGTGCCTTTTGCGTTCATAATAAATTACCCTCCTTAAACCTTTTCGGGATCGGTGATGTAGCCCTTTACGGCGCTTGCCGCTGCGGTTGCAGGGCTTGCAAGGTAAACCTCGCTGTCAACGTGTCCCATTCTGCCTACAAAGTTGCGGTTTGTGGTAGAGATTGCCTTCTCGCCTGCCGCGAGAATTCCCATATGACCGCCGAGGCACGGACCGCAGGTTGGTGTTGAAACAACCGCGCCTGCCTTTACAAATATATCGAACAAGCCCTCGTGCATAGCCTGGAGCCAGATTTTCTGGGTTCCGGGGATAATTATGCAGCGAACGCCCTTGGCTACCTTTTTGCCCTTGAAGATTTCAGCGGCAGCTCTGAGGTCGGAAATTCTGCCGTTTGTGCAGGAGCCGATTACGCACTGGTCGATTTTAACCTCGGTCTCACCGATTTCGTCAACGGTCTTAGTGTTTTCGGGAAGGTGGGGGAAGGCTACCGTCGGTCTGATTTCGCTCAAATCAATGGTGTATTCCTCGTCGTACTCCGCGTCCTCGTCGGCTGTATACTCAACGGGAGTGCCCTGGTATCTGCCGTCGCAGTACTCGCGTGTGATTTCGTCAACCGGGAAAATTCCGTTCTTCGCGCCGGCTTCAATCGCCATATTTGCGATGCAGAGACGGTCGTCGATGTTGAGGTGCTTAACGCCCTCGCCGCAAAATTCCATCGACTTGTAAAGCGCGCCGTCAACGCCGATCATTCCGATGATGTGCAGGATAACATCCTTGCCGCTTACGCAGTCCTGAGGCTTGCCTACGAGGTTAAACTTGATTGCCGAGGGAACCTTGAACCACGCCTTGCCGCTGATCATTCCTGCCGCCATATCGGTTGAGCCAACGCCGGTCGAGAAAGCTCCCAATGCGCCGTATGTACAGGTGTGCGAGTCCGCGCCGATGCACAGGCATCCGGGACCTACAAGGCCTTTTTCGGGAAGGAGCGCGTGCTCAATGCCCATCATTCCCACGTCCATAAAGTTTTTGATATCGTACTTGTTCGCAAAGTTCCTTGTCTGCTTAACAAGCGTAGCCGCCTTTATATCCTTGTTCGGCGTAAAGTGGTCCATAATCATCGCGATTTTTGTGTTGTCAAAAACCGCTGTTGCGCCGTTTTCCTCAAACACATTGATTGCCACCGGAGAGGTTACGTCGTTACCGAGCACCATATCCAGCTTGGCGTTGATAAGCTGACCTGCCTTTACCTCGTCGAGTCCTGCGTGAGCCGCGAGGATTTTCTGAGACATAGTCATACCCATAGTCTATCACTCCTGTTTTATAAATTGTACGTCTTTCAGTATACTATATAATTTTTATATATTCAAGTCTAATTGAGAATGTCGTTTAACGCGCCTACAACCCTGGTAATGTCAGACTTGCGCGAGTGTCCCTCTGCCCTGCCGTTGAGCACCGCGAGATACCTGCTGTCCGCCGAGGGATAGAACTCCAAAGTATCGGTTGAGTTGTCGTCGGAATAGGTGTAGGTGATTTTCATTTCGGGGCTTCCCGAGGGGGTCTCGGTCTTTGCGTCGGCAAGCTCGATTAGTCCTGCGTCGTCAAATAGGGGTGAGAATTTCTCGGTCTGAATTTCGTTTCCGTTGTAGTAAACGACGGTGGTTGTGGACTCGGTTTCAGAGCCCTGGTCGTCGGTGGTAAGGACGGTTTTTGAGCTTAAATCAAAGCTGTATTCCTTGCCGCCGTAGGTGACTGTCATATTCGAAAGCGCGGTCATCTTCGGGTTGAGCGCATACTCGCTGATAAGCTTTTCGTACGATGTGTTAACCCAAGCGACCTTTTCCGCCTTGATTGTGTACACAACGTTTCCGCCGCTGACCATAAGATTAACCGTTCCTTCACCGTTGGGCTTTGAAGCGAGCAGCTCAACCGTCGCGTCGGAATACGCCGCCTTTACGTGCGCGTAGGGCTCGGAGAGTCCCGCGGAAGAAAGCTGGGATTGTGAGGGGTTAACATACACAACGCTGTCTGCGAAAAGTCCGCGGATTCCACCGGTGATAAGGCTCGATTCCTTTTCGTTTGCATAGCACTCGATTGGAGCGGTCATCTTATATGAAGCGCTGACCTTTTCGGAATTGTTCGGAACAAGCTCGATTGTCTCGGAGAAGTTTGCTCCGTTAATTTCAACCGACTTGGGCTGGCTGGTTTCGGTGTCGGAAGCCGCGTCGTTGATGGTTAGGCTGATAAGGTCGGTCAGTCCGAAATCAAACGCCGCCATTGTTTCCTCGTCAGCAAGGTAAATGTCCTCGCCGTCACCGAATTTCACGTAAGTTCCTGCCTCCTGCGGAGCGTTGTTGCCGACGGTGATTACCGCCTTGGTATTGTCGATATAGGTTACGGTTGCAACCGCTCTGGGAGCATCAAAGCCGTAGTCGGCTGAGTTTTTGCCGTCGTCCTTGCCTGCAACCTGCGAGAACGATACCGCAGCCGCTGCCGAGGCGATTTGGTCGGGAATTCCGCCCTGGAGCTTAAACTTTTCGTAACCCTTAACGGTGTAGACCGTCGCCTGACCTTCGGGGGTATTTGACAAAACGTCAACCGTGCCCTTTTTATTTTCGAGGTGGATTTGGCTTATCTGGGCAGGGTAGTATTCAATGAGCTTTCCGCTGCCGTTTTGCTCGACCTCGCCGCTGCTGTTTCTTTGAACGGCTGCCTGGTGATAACCCTTTGAGTCGGTCGATACCGAAATTTGAGCCTCGTCAACGCTTGCGGCGTCGGTGTCGGTTTGTCCGCCCTTGGGCAGAAAAATCAGCAGAAGCATTATTCCGACAAGCACAACCGCCGCGGCAATTACAGCGAAAAGTACCTTTTTGTTTTTCATTATTTATTCCTCCTGCGCAGCCATGTTACAAGTCCGATTACGAGAATTACGACAGGAATTACGATTACAAATACCACGAACATAACCGCCGCAGTTCCGGCGTCGGTAACGCCGAGCTCGGTGTTGTTAAGCGACTTGCTCTCGATTGTTACGCTGTCGTCGCTTTTCTTGCCGACGGTATTGAAGATATTTACGAGGAACGCGGAGTTGTTGAAGCTGTTGATTGACAGGAACTGCTGGCTGAATATTTTATCAGAGCCGAAAACTATCACCCTTGACTCGGCGTCGTTGCCGCTCTTAACGCTCTCGGCGGCTACCGAAATCGTCTTGCCTGTGACAGCGTCGCTGTACTTCCAGTCCTCGGGCGGATTATAGGGCATAATGCCTGCCTTGTCGGTGGTATTGAGCAGCGAATGAGCCATGGCTTCGTCTGTCACGGTAATTCCGCGCGACTGCAGGGTAACAACCGGAACATCGGGATTTTTGAGCTTATCCTTGTAATATTCGGTATAGTCGGTGATAAACGCGAACTCCGACACGCCGTTGAGCAGATGATCCTGGCTGGTTTCAAACACATAGCCGTCGCTGAGCTGGAGCTTCCACTCCTCTAAGAAAGCGTTGAGGTTCGGGGTGTTTGTGTTCTGCGAGCTCGGAACGTAGAGCAGGTTTTTGCCGTACTTTCCGCCGTTTTCAAGCCAGTCGGATAGCTTTTTAACCGCCGTGTCGTCGAGGTCGACCGACGGAGCGTAAAGTACAACAAACTGCGCGTCCTTGTCGATGTCCGCAGTCAAAAGAGTAATCTCGTTAACCTGATAAGCGTTGTTGTTGAGCAGGGTTGTGATTGCGGAGTAGTCCGCCTCCTGGTTGCCCTTGAGAACGTCGACAATGATTTTGTTTTCGGTCGTTACGTTGAGCACCGCGGTAATAACCGCCTGCTCTATCTTTGTTCCGGTAAAGTTGTAGTAGCCGTAGGTTGAGTAAGATTGCTCGTCATACTCAAAGCAGTCCTCAAGCGTAAGCGCCTTGTACTGTTCGCCGCACACAACGAGCGCGATATTCTTGCTTGACGTCCAGTCAACGTTTGTATATTTTTGAGTAAAGGACGGGTTAGACGCTGTGTCCACATACTCTATTTTCAGCTTGCCGTTTGAGCTGCTCTCGATTTTTTCGAGCAGGTTTTTAGCCTGAACAAAGTACTCGCCGTTTTTAATAAAGCCGTCCTCGGTCGAGAGAATGTAAACGGTTACGTCCTTGTCGAGGTGCGACATATAGTCTACGGTGTCATCGTTAAGCGCGTAGGCGTTGTTTGCGGTTAAGTCGAGCTTTAGCTCAGGGAAACGCTCAACGAGCAAGCCTACGATGATGTTAATTACAATTACAATCGCGACCGTACCGAGCACTATGCCCGTCGCAACCGCGCCGTAGCGCGCCTTGCGCGATTTAAGGAATGTCTTAAGGCCGCGTTTTTCGGTTGATTTAGTATTTTTATCCATTTCGCGACCTCCTTAGCTCCAGCGTCTTTTTTCAAGCACGCGCACCGTAAAGAACAAGAACAGCGCGGTCACGCTCAAAAAGAACACAACGTCAACTATGCTGAGTATGCCGTAGGTAAAGTTTTCGTAGTAGCTCAGGAAGTTGATTTTGTTAAGAATATTTTTAATCCAGTCAACCTGAATTAGGCTGATAAGGTAGTTTGTCATACTGATAACAAGGCCTACGCCCATGCCGATTACCGCGGCAACTACCATACTCTCGGTCATAACCGAAATAAACACATTTATCGCAATCAGTGAGCCGCCCAAAAGCAGAATTCCGATAAAGGTGCAGAGAATTACCGACCATTCGGGTGACGCGAAGAACGAGATTACAACCGCGTACACAAGGAAAATGCAGCAGCAGATTGCGTAAAGGCAAAACGCGCCTAAAAACTTGCCAAGCACAATCTCTGTCAGGCTTGTAGGAGCGGTCAGCAGAGCCTGGTCGGACTTTTGCTTTTTCTCCTCGGCAAAGGTTTTCATTGTGATAATCGGGATTAAGAACAGAATTATGTAGAACATATTTCCGTAAACGTACGACAGACTTGACGAGTTTGCCGAAATGCAGTAAAAGTTGAAGAACAAGCCTGAGAAGAAGAAGTAAACCGCCATTACAACATACGCGGTTGCCGAGCTGAAATACGCGCCGAGCTCGCGCTTTAATATTGCACCCATTACGCGTTACCTCCTCTGTCAGAATCCTGTGTAAGCTTAAGGAACATATCCTCGAGCGTTTCGTCGCCCGACTGCATCTCCATAATCGGAGCGTCGAGGCGAACCATCGCGCTGAAAACATCCTTGCGGATGTCCTCGTCCTTGGAGTAGGACACGCTGTACTTTACAAGTCCGCCGGCAAAGCTTCGTACCTTTTCAACCTTGGTAACGCCGGGGATTTTCTTTAGCTCGTCACTAACATCAGATGATTCGCTCGCGACGGTAATCAGGAGCTTTTTCTTGCCCGAAAGCGACTGCGAGAGCTCGTCGGTCTTGCCGTCGGCGACAATCTTTCCGTTAGAAATTACGATCACCCTGTCGCAGGTAGCCGAAACCTCTGAAAGCACGTGGGATGAAAAAATAACCGTGTGCTTTTTGCCGAGACTTCTGATTAACTTTCTGAACTCAATAATCTGCTTGGGGTCGAGTCCAACGGTGGGCTCGTCCAGAATAAGCACCGGCGGATTGCCGATAAGCGCCTGGGCAAAGCCTACGCGCTGGCGGTAGCCCTTTGACAGATTTTTGATAATTCTTACGCCCATGTCCGACAGACCTACAAGGCGCATAACCTCGTCGACGTGCTCCTTTTTGGGGAGCTTTACCTTTTTTAAGTCAAACATAAACTCAAGGTATTTTCTCACCGTCATATCGGGGTAGAGCGGCGGAATTTCGGGCAGGTAGCCGATTTTTGCCTTTGTCTTTTTCGGCTCCTCCAAAATCTCGCTTCCGTCGACCGTGACGGTTCCCGAGGTTGAGGAAATATAGCCGGTGATTATATTCATAGTTGTCGATTTTCCGGCGCCGTTCGGGCCGAGAAAGCCCAAGACCTCTCCGGAATCAACGCTGAAGCTGATATCGTCGACCGCCTTTAGGTCGCCGTACCGCTTAGTAAGGTTTTTGACCTCAATCATGTGCTTCACTCCTTAAAAATCCTATTTTAGACCATATTAATATTATCACAAAATTATATTTTTGGATAGAGAATTTTGTAATTTTTCATTTTTTTATCACAAAAGAGGATAATTATCCGCCTGTCGGGCAGATTAAAATTAAAAACGGGGTGATTAAATGCAATTTGTTTGGGCGTTTTTAATCGGCGGTCTGATTTGCGTAATAGGTCAGATTTTGATTGACAAAACAAACCTTACTCCTGCGAGGATTTTGACAGCGTTTGTGGTCGCCGGAGTTGTTCTCGGAGCGCTTGGGCTGTACCAGCCGCTAATCGACTTTGCCGGAGAAGGCGCGGCTGTGCCGATAAGCGGCTTCGGCAACCTGATGGCAGGCGGAATGAGGGACGCGCTTAAAGATGACGGCGCTCTCGGAATTTTGACAGGTGCTTTGAAAAGCTCCGCGGCAGGTATCGGCGCGGCGATATTTTTCAGCCTGATTGCGGCGTTTGTGGGAAAATCCAAGGATAAAAACTAATACTAATACCCAATAAAAAGCAGACAATCTTTGCGGTCTATTTTCTGCAATACAGCGTTGTCGTCCTTGCAAGGCGCCTCCGTTGTATGGGTGCGGTGCCCAAAATCAAAGATTTTGACCGCACCTCAAGCCTTGCCGCGTCCTTCGCCTTGTCTTGCGAAAAATATCCTCGCAAAATATTAGTCTGCTTTCTATCAGGAATTAGTATAAAAACACGCCGTAACAAAATCCTGTTACGGCGCGATTTTTCGCTCTTATTTTACTCCTGTTTTTCTGCAAAAACCATTCATACAGCAGTTTTCGCACTTAGGCGTTCGCGCTTGGCAGACGGCTCTTCCGTGGAGCACAAGGCGGTGGCAAAAATCGTTGCTCTCCTCGGGAGGCAGGAGCTTTTTAAGCTCAAGCTCAATCTTTTTCTGGTCGGTCAGCTTGTGAAGCCCGAGTCTTGTTGTAATGCGGATACAGTGGGTATCGACCACCACGGCAGGCTTGCCGTAGACGTCGCCGCAGATTAGGTTCGCGGTTTTTCTGCCCACGCCCGGGAGCTTTGTGAGGTCATCGATATTGTCGGGCACAACTCCGCCGAAATTATCGCGGAGCATTATGCACATATTGACAATGTCCTTTGACTTTGTCTTGTAAAGTCCGCAGCTTTTGATGTATTCCGCAACGTCCGAAACCTCGGCTTCAGCGAGTTCATCGATGGTTTGGTAGCGCTCAAACAGCGCAGGAGTAACCATATTAACCCTCGCGTCGGTACACTGAGCCGAAAGGCGCGTTGCAATTAACAATTCGTGCGGTTTTTTATATGTAAGCGAGCATATCGCGTCGGGGTACTCCTCCTTGAGAGCCTCGACCGCGTTAAGCGCAATCTCTTTTTTCGTCATAATATCGCCCCTTTGCAAATAGTTTAACATATTCCGAAGGCTATTGCAATTACTTAAAAAAATTGTTAGAATAAGTAAAAGGAAGTGGGAGATTGTATGTATAAGAATTACATTTTCGATTTATACGGAACTTTAATTGATATAAACACCGACGAGTGGAGCGCTCAGCTTTGGAAAAAAACTGCTATCCTTTACGGCTACAAGGGAGCGCACTACACCTACCGCGAGCTTCAAAGGGAGTATGGCAGGCTGATTGACAAGGAGAAAAAGGCGGTTCACCGCCGTCATCCCGAATATAAGGTTATCGACATTAAGCTCGACAAGGTTTTCCGCGCGCTTTACACTCAAAAAGGAGTAAAGCCGAGTAAGAACGATATTCAATTTATCGCTTCGGCTTTCCGCTGTTTCTCGACAAAATATATCAAGCTGTACGACGGCGTTATTGATTTGCTCGACACACTGAAAGCTAAGGGAAAGAAGATTTATCTGCTCTCAAACGCCCAGCGTTGTTTCACCGAAAACGAGCTTAATATGCTCGGGCTGACGGAGTATTTTGACGGAATTTGCATAAGCTCGGACGAGGAATGTTCAAAGCCCGACAGAAATTACTATCAAATTCTGTTTGACCGCTACGGACTTAAAAAACACGAGTCGATTATGATTGGCAACGACTGGCAGTCGGACATCGGCGGCGCGGCGGACTTCGGCATTGACAGTCTGTACATTCACCAGAGCATTTCGCCTGTGATTGAGGGCAAGCTGCGGAGCACCTACACCGTTATGGACGGCGATGTGTTTAAGATTAAAAAATTGACGGTTAAATAATATGCTTCACCCCGGAAATAATGTTTTCGGGGTGATTTTAATTTCGAAAGTCATTGACACACGTGTTAATACGTGCTATAATGTTAGTAACAAGTAATTTGAGGTGCTGTTTTATGCCTATGACGCCGAGAGAAATGATTAAACTTCTCACACAAAACGGTTTCGTTGAAATCAACTCGGTAGGTTCTCACCGAAAAATGTTTAATCCTGAAACCAAACGTACAACCGTAGTTCCCTTTCACAACAAATCAATGAGCAAGGGACTTGAGCAGGCAATACTTAAGCAAGCAGGCTTAAAAGACAAAAAGGAGTGATTTTATGAACAAAAGGTTTTACCCTGCTATCTTCACTCAGGAAGATAATAATTTCTGGGTTTATTTTCCGGATTTACCCGGATGTTTTACAGAGGGCTCCTCAATGGCGGAAGCATATGAAATGGCGCAGGAAGCTATGGGACTGTATATGGAAAACAACAGCGGCGAGTTTGATTTTCCGGAGCCGAGCGATATTAAAACAATTATTCCAAAAGAAAATGAATATCCTATTTTGGTAGAATTTGATCCTGTTGAATATTTAAAACGCAAAAGCACAAAATCAGTAAAGAAAACCCTTACAATCCCCGAATGGTTAAATGTCCTTGCGGAAAAAAACAACATTAATTTCTCTCAAATTCTTCAAAATGCCCTCAAAGAACAACTAAACGTATCATAAACTCATTCACCCCGGGAATAATATTTCCGGGGTGATTTTTTTGAAAAAGAAAAAGCAGACTAAAAATTCAAAACGCCATAGCGCAACCGATTCTTCGGATATTGTAGAAGAACTAAACGCGGTTTCCGCCATGGATTTTACAGGGTTGATTCCGGCAAATCCGGACTTTTACAGCGAAGAAAACTACGAGGAAATTATGCCGCAGGGGTTCCCGCAAAACAACGTGGAATAATTTAAAAGCAAAAGGCGCTCCCAAAACGGGAGCGCCGAAGCTTTGCGTAAAATTACTTGTGGCTAACGTGCCAGATTTCGTTTGCGTATTCGAGGATAGCTCTGTCTGATGAGAACTTGCCTGCGTTAGCAACGTTGAGGAGGCACTTCTTGCCGAATTCCTTGCGGTCAGCATAATCTGCATTCGCGCGAATCTTGGTCTCGATATAATCGGGAAGATCCTGGATAAGGAAGTAGTGGTCGGGATCGTGCCAGTGAGTACCCTTTGTAAGAGCGTGGTGAAGCTCACGGAAGCTGCCCTCACCCTGAGCGCCGTCGTCGTCAAATGTGCCATCGATAAGGGTGTTGATAACTCTCTTGAGCTCGGGATTCTGCTCGAGCAGACCTGCGGGATCGTAGCCCTCTTCCTTAATTTTGTCGAGGTCCTCAACTCTTGCGCCGAAGATGTACTCGTTCTCTACGCCTGCGCACTCGGCGATCTCGATGTTAGCGCCGTCCCATGTTCCGAGGGTAACCGCACCGTTGAGCATAAACTTCATGTTACCTGTACCGGAAGCTTCTAAACCTGCTGTTGATGTCTGCTCTGAGATATCAGCGGCAACAACAATCTTCTCAGCGTAAGATACGTTGTAGTTGGAGATGAAGTAAACCTGCAGCTTGTCCTTTGTATCGGGATCGTTGTTAACGAGGTTTGCAATCTCGGTGATGTACTTGATGATAGCCTTAGCTCTTGCGTAGCCGGGAGCTGCCTTCGCGCCGAAGATAAAGGTTGTGGGAGTCCAGTTGGGGAGTTTGCCTTCCTTAATGCGGAAGTAAATAGCCATAATCGAGAAAGCGTTGAGAAGCTGTCTCTTGTACTCGTGGAGTCTCTTAACCTGAACGTCGAAGATGGTGTCGGGGTTAATGTCAAAGCCGTCCATCTTCTTGATGTAAGCCGCGAGCTGCTCCTTCTTCTTAGCCTTAATCTTGTTGAACCTGTTGATGGTTCTTCCGTCGAGGCAACCGTTCAAAACGCCGAGCTTTGAAAGGTCTGTGAGCCACTCGTCGGAGCCTACCTTGTCGGTAATAAGCTCAGAGAGCTCGGGGTTGCAAAGACCGAGCCAACGGCGCTGTGTAATACCGTTTGTCTTGTTAAGGAATCTCTCGGGATAAACCTGATACCACTCTTTAAGAAGGTCTTTCTTAAGGATTTTGGTATGGAGCTCGGCAACGCCGTTTACGTATGTGCCGGCATATGTCGCGAGTCTTGCCATATGAACCGCGTTTCCGTCGATAATACGCATCTTTGCGCGCATCTCGTTGTTAATTCCCTTTGCGATAAGCTCTTCCTGGCACTTGTTCGCGATAAGGCAGATGATGTCATAAATCTCGGGGATAACCTGAGTCATCAAGTCCGCGCTCCACTTCTCGAGAGCCTCGGAAAGTACGGTGTGGTTTGTGTATGAGCAGGTCTTGCGGGCAATCTCAAACGCCTCGTCAAAGCCCATACCCTCGAGCTCAAGAAGTCTTACAAGCTCGGGTACGCAGGATACGGGATGGGTATCGTTAAGCTGAATAGCGTTCTCCTCGGCAAAGTGGCTGAAGTCTGTGCCGTGCTTTGCCTTGTAGCGGCGCATGATGTCCTGAAGAGAAGCCGAGCAGAAGAAATACTGCTGCTTAAGTCTTAATACCTTGCCCTCATACTTGTTATCGTTAGGATAAAGAACCTTAGAGATATTCTCGGCATCGTTCTTCTCCTTAACAGCTCTGTCATACTCTGTGTTATTGAACGCTGTAAAGTCAAACTCGTTAACAGCCTCTGCCTGCCAAAGGCGGAGAGTGTTGATGTTGTCGGTCTTGCAGCCGATTACAGCCATATCGTAGGGAACAGCCTTAACTGTCTGGTCTTTAAACGAAACGGTTACAGCCTCGTCCTCTCTGCGAACGCACCAAGGGTCTTTAAAGCGCTGCCAGTTGTCGGCAACCTCTACCTGATAGCCGTCCTTGATAAGCTGCTTAAAGAGGCCGTACTTATAGCGGATTCCGTAGCCGTCAAGGGGAACCTCCTGAGTAGCCGCAGAATCAAGATAGCAGGCAGCGAGACGTCCGAGTCCGCCGTTACCCAAAGCGGCGTCGTCGATTTCCTCGAACACATTGATGTCGATTCCCTTTTTCTTGAGAAGCTTTGTAACCTCGTCAAGAATACCGAGGCAGTAGAGGTTGTTGTACATCATTCTGCCCATGAGGAACTCTGCGGAGAAGTAGTAAGCTCTTCTCTCGCTGTTGTGCTTAGCTTTGCTCTTTGCCCAGTTGGGAGCGATTTCTCCCATTACAACCTTACCGAGAGCCAGATGAAGCTCGGAAGGAGTAAGCTCCTCTACCTTTTTACAGTAGGCTTCCTGAGCGGTAATCTCAAGTTTTTCCATAATGTTACCCATTGTTTTTAGTCCTCCATTCGTCCTGTTCTTTCAGACAATGTTTTTAATTTTTCCGCAAGCTCGTCTGTTAAGACAGTCTTATCGAGTCTCCAGGTCCAGTTGCCGCCGAGGGTTGACGGTGTGTTCATTCTGGCTTCCTTGCCGAGACCTAAGATATCCTGCATCGGAACAACAGCCATGTCTGCCTTGCTCTCGTAAGCGGTGCGGATAAGTCCCCAGTTAAACGGCTCGTCGTCGGGCATTTTGCAGTATTCTCTTGCGTAGGCTACGTCGCTCGGTTTAGCGGTTTCGAGCCAGCCCATAACGGTGTCGTTGTCGTGGGTACCTGTGTAAACAACACAGTTGTTTGTGTATTTATGCGGCAGGTAGTCATTTTCCTCGCCGCTGTCAAAGGCAAATTCAAGAACCTTCATGCCCGGGTAGCCTGTCTGCTCCATGAGCTCGGTAACGTCGGGTGTAAGAGTTCCCAAATCCTCCGCGACGATTTCAAATTCGCCGCACGCCTCTTCCATCATTTTAAAGAACTTAATCCTCGGTCCTACAACCCACTCGCCGTTGATGGCGTTCTCTGCGGGGTAGGGGATTGAGTAGTAGCTTGCAAACGCGCGGAAGTGGTCGATTCTTGTGATGTCGTAAAGCTTTGAAGCCGCCTTTATGCGCTCGAACCACCACTCGTAGTCGGTCTGCTCAAGATAATCCCAGTCGTAGAGCGGATTGCCCCAAAGCTGGCCTGTCGCTGAGAAATAATCGGGCGGACAGCCTGCTACCGCGATGGGATCGCCGTCGTCATAGAGCTGGAAAATTTCGGGATTTGCCCAGGTGTCGGCGCTGTCCATTGCAACGTAAATCGGCATATCGCCCAAAATCTTGATACCCAAGCCGTTTACATAAGCGCGGAAGCTGTCCCACTGCTCGTAGAACTTAAACTGAACAAATTTCCAGAAGTTAATGTCTTCTCTGAGCTTGCGCTCGTAGCGGCGGATTGCCCTTTCGTCGCGCATTTTGATGTCCTCGGGCCACTCGGTCCAGGATACCATGTCAAAGCTCTTTTTAACAGCCATGTAAAGTGCGTAGTTTTTAAGCCACTTGCTGTTTTTGCGCTTAAAGGAACGGAACGCCCTTTGATCGCGGGTTTTGAAATTGTCAAAAGCGATTTTCAAAACCTCAAATCTGCTGTTGTAAATCTTCTCATAATCAACTTCAGCGTCGTTGTCGCCCCAATCAAAGCTCTCAATCTGCTTTTTGGTAACCAAGCCCTCGCTGACGAGGGTGTCAAGGTCGATTAAGTAGGGGTTTCCGGCGTAAGTTGAAAATGACTGATACGGCGAATCGCCGTAGCTTGTCGGGCCAACGGGAAGAATCTGCCAAACCTTCTGTCCGGACGCTTTCAAAAAGTCCGCGAACTGGCGAGCCTCTTTGCCGATGGTGCCGATGCCGTAGGGTGACGGAAGCGAAGTTATAGATAAAAGTATTCCTGCGCTCCTTGCCATAAAATCAACTCCAATCTAACGGATATTTAGTTTTTCCATAAGCATTGTGCAAAATAGCACCAATTACCCATAGTATCAAATTAATCTTACCACAAATCTGCTGATTTTTCAAGTGTTTTTCATTATTTCTATCGTTAATATTTTACAAAAAGTTCCGGTGGGCACTCTCGTCCGACTTTGAAAGGCGAGAACGTAAAGCAATATTTCTGTAACGACACGATTAATACTATTCTCTGATAGAAAGTAGACAACTTTCTATCAGAGAGAAAACGCTTGCCGCGTTTTCCAATTGCGCAAAAGCACAATTGCCGTCTTATACAATCTTGACGCGCCTACGGCGCTATTAAAAAGTAGAAAGTCTACTTTTTAATGAAGATTGGTATAAAACGCAGGTGTTTCCTTTTCGGCAAAAAACTCCGGCGTTCCCTGACAATCAGAAAACGCCGGTTTTGGCTTATATTTTATTGTGCGCAGGTTTATATCAGAAGGATGAGCCGCCGCCTCCGCCGCAGCCGCCTCCGCCGCCTCCTCCGCCTCCTCCGCCGCCGCAGCCGCCTCCGCCGCTGCTGACGTGGGTTTCTACAACAACAGTTTCGGTTCTCACCAAAACAAGCTGAGCAGGGGTTGTCATAAGCGTGCCGTGACCGACGGTCTCGGGAGCTTCAACCGACTTTCTGAGCGGATTAAAGCGCTTTGAGAACGCAATGCTGAGCGCCAAAATCACACCTACCATAAGCGAAATTACAGCAAAGCTTACGTACTTCATCGGCTCTGCGATTGCCTCTCCCCTTGCGGTCGAGTACATCTGCGAGTAAGCTTCCTCCGCGAATTTATCGTAATCCTTCGCGGTAGCGTATTTGCTTGCGTTATCGGTAATCGAGCGCGCCTTTGAGTCGGTTATCATCTTATACATATCGCCGTAGGACTGTATGTTAATCTTTCTGATTCTCATATTTATCGCGAGAATGCTCGCGCTGTCGTAGCCGTAACATTCAAGGCGCTTTTTCCTCGCCTGCTCAAGTCCGTCGCTTGTGTAAACGTTGGTTGACCAGAAAATCGCGTGGCCGTACTCGGTGAGCGGCGCCATTTCTTCGACAAGCTCAAGCTTTTCCTCGGCTGTAAGCAGATTTACGTCATCCATAATAAGCACCTGATAGCCCGTGTCGGGGTTGGTGTACTGAGCGGTTGAAACGCTTTTTGAAGCGCTTGCCGCGTTTGCGCAAAGAACCGAAGCGCCGAGCAGTACCGCCGCGGTAAGAAGGAGAGCGAAAGCTTTTTTAAACTTAGTCATTGTCATAGCGCGCTCCTTTCTTTTTAAACTGCGGCAGCGGTCTTTTTGCCACCTTGGTTTGAAAGGCGATGTGGTACAGCGCAAGTCCGAAAAGCTCGAGCGCCAGTACAACGCACGCAGCGTATGAAATAATATTATAGGCAGGGTCAATATACACGATAAGCGCCGACAAAGCTATGCTCACGAGCATTACGACCTTAAGCCAGATTACGCGGTTCAAAAACCACTTTGCCTCCTGCGTAACCCTCTGCCTGAGCTGAGAAACGTTATCTACCTTCATCTTCTTTATCTTGCTCGAGGTCGCGTATTGTGAAAAATTGGCAAGCAATATGAAAAAAAGTCCGCCGATCAAGCCTGCAATTCCGAAGAACCGCATATCTCCGTCGTACGAGCCGTCGGAGGCTATCATAATAATAGAAATAAACGCTACTACCGTTGCGATTTTATGAAGCGACCTCTGAATTGCCGTGCCCTTTGCCTCACCGATTACGGTTAGGTTTTTGTCTACGGTAAAGTTAAACGACCTCTGCATAAAGTACATTCCGGTTAACGCGAGAAGCGCGCAGAGTGCTAAAGTCATATTCGCCTTAATCGACGGCAGAACCGTCATAGCGGCGTAGATCAGTCCGAAAACGATTGCCGAAATTCCCAGCGCCGCGATTAAAATTCTGAGCGGACTGAGCGGCAAATCCGCCGACACCTTGCCGGTCTGTCCGTTAACGGCGGCGTAGGTTATGCTGTCGCCGTTGCGGTTGCTCATAAACCACACGGGGTTCATTGTCCTTGAAACCGAGCTGATTTCGGCAGGGATTTTGTTCTTCGCAGATGACATTGTGAGCTTGTTTTTCCTCAACGTCATATCAATCGCCGGAGATTTTGTGTACACCGTCTCAGCGTCGGTCATAATCTCCTTTTTGATCTCATTGTCGTACTCGTGGGGATCGACGTTGCCGGTCTCGGCGTAAAATCCACTGAGGTACGCCGGAGCGAATTCAACCGCTCCTTCGGGCTTGAACGGCGCGAGGCTCTCGCTCAAATCGTCGTCAAAGGTCGCTGACGCGTCGTGCGAAAAGCCGTCGAGCGCATAGTCGGTATTGCTGCGGATATCGTAGTGATAAATGTGATATGTATTGCCCTTGTAGTGCTCTCTTGGGGAAACGCCCCTGATACTGAACGGACCGTTAACCTTCGCGCGGTAGTTCCAGTAGGGCATATAAATTCCCCTGAAGCCCTCCGCGTCGGGATTGCGGTACTTTCCGCCGATAAACGGATTTTTACGCACCTGATTTTTGTACAGCTCACGGCACTGCTCCTTGGTAATTTTAAAGGGCACAACCGTGTCGGGCTTCCACTCCTTGCGGATTTTGTCAAAAATCATCGACGCTCCTCCGCAGTACTGGCAAAAACCGATTGCGTCGTTTTTGTCGGTGGTGACAAGCTCCGCTCCGCACGACGGACAGCTGTAAACAAAGCTGTCAAAGTACGGCTGGGTTTTTGCGTCGTCCCGCGTGCTGTTGTCCGTGATTTGCTTGGGATCAAAGCGGTTATGGCAGTAATCGCACGCCATTTGCTGGCTTTCGATTTCAAACCTTAAGCCTGCTCCGCAGGTTGGACAGGGTATCATAGCCTAACCTCCTATTTATTTTCTACAGATTTACTTTTTTACAGAATAACACTCCGACAACACCTGAAACAGCGCCGCGTCGCTCGCGAGCTTCCTGATGTAGTCGCGTGAATTTACAATATTATTTGTGCCGCCGAGCATAAGCTTTACTGCGTAGGCGTTTTCCGCTGTGCAAACGCCCATAAACACAAGTCCGACAGGCTTTTCGGCAGTGCCGCCGGTAGGTCCGGCAATTCCCGTAAGGCTTACGGCGATATCCGCGCCCGAGAGCTTTTTAACACCCTCTGCCATTTGGATCGCGGTTTCGGCAGACACCGCGCCGAGTACCGCCAAGGTCTCTGCGCTTACGCCGAGGACTTTTTCCTTAATGCCGTTTGAGTAACTGCAAATTCCGCACTCAAACACCTCGCTTGAACCGCTCACGCGCGTTATGCGTTCGCTGACAAGTCCGCCTGTACAGCTTTCGGCTGTGGCTACCTTTATGTTTTTTTCTCTCAGCTTTTGAACAACGTCGATATGGAACGTGTCCTGATTAAGGTTGTTTTTGCGTAAAAGCTGAATTATATCTACATCTGTCAATGTTACCAAAATTATCACCTCATTTTTATTTTACCACTAACCGCCGTTTATTGCAATTCTTTTTAATTTGTATTATACTGTTTTATAATATTTATTGATGAGGTGCTGTTATGGCGGCTTGGTTTTTTACGGAAGAAGAAATTGAAACTTCAAAATACATTATAACAGGCGAGAACGCAAAGCATATCCGCGTTTTGCGGATGAAAAGCGGTGAGGAGCTCACGCTTGTAACGCCGTGCGGAGTTCAGCACAACTGCGTTATCGAAAGCGTTAACCAAAATCTTGTAGAGGTTGACATTAAAGAGAGTATGCCTTGCCAAAACGAGCCTGACGTTTTTGTAACTCTGTATCAGGCGCTGCCGAAGGGTGACAAGATGGATTTTATCGTCCAAAAGTGCGTTGAGCTCGGCGTAAGCCGTATCGTTCCCGTTATGACCGCGCGGTGCGTGTCACGTCCCGATGAGAAGTCGTTAAAAAAGAAAATCTCGCGCTGGCAGAAAATCGCCTTGCAGGCGGCTCAGCAGAGCAGGCGCGGTATTATCCCCGAGGTTTGCCGGTGTATTAGCCTAAAACAGGCGGCAGAGCAGTCCGCTGAAAACGACAAAAATATATTTTTCTACGAGCTCGGCGGAGAGTCCGTAAAGAATATCCTAACTGAAAAACCAAAGACAATCGGTATGTTTATCGGCAGTGAGGGCGGCTTTGAAGAAACCGAGGCGGAGCTTGTATTATCCCACGGCGCGACAGCCGCGACGCTCGGCAAAAGAATACTCCGCGCCGAGACCGCGCCGCTGGCGGCGTTATCTATTATTATGTATCAGACCGACAACTTTAGCTGACAGCTATTGACAACAGCGCTTTAATGCGCTAAAATGGTAGTTAGACTATTTTTAAGGGGAATAAAAATGAAGCTTACAGGTGCAGAAATTATTTGCGAATGTCTTTTGGAGCAGGGGGTAGACACCGTTTTCGGTTATCCGGGCGGTGCGGCTCTTAATACATACGACGCTCTGTATAAGTACAGCGACAAAATCACACACATTCTTACCGCTCACGAGCAGGGCGCGTCCCACGCGGCTGACGGTTACGCGCGTTCAACCGGCAAAACCGGCGTGGTGCTGACCACCTCAGGCCCCGGCGCGACAAACATTGTAACCGGAATCGCGACCGCGAACATCGACTCAATCCCTATCGTGGCGATTACCGCGAACGTTACCACCGACCAGCTGGGCAGAGACAGCTTTCAGGAGGTTGACATTGTTGACATTGTCAAGCCGATTACAAAGGACAGCTGGCTTGTCGAGACAATCGAGGATTTAGCTCCGTCAATCCGCAGGGCTTTCGCTCTCGCAAAGAACGGCAGAAAAGGTCCGGTTCTGATTGACGTTCCCAAGGACATCACGGCTCAGACCACCGAATACACTCCCGAGCCCAAGGCTCACAAAGAGCTGATTGAAATTCAAAATCCCGACAGTATCCGCAGGGTTCAGGAGCTTATCAGAAACGCCAAGCGCCCGATGATTTACGCCGGCGGCGGAATTATCAGCGCGAACGCCTGCAAGGAGCTTCAGGAATTTGCAAGGCTGATTGACGCACCCGTTTGCTGCTCGCTGATGGGGCTCGGCACAATTCCCGCGAGCGATCCGCTCTGTATCGGCAACATTGGTATGCACGGCGGCTACGAAACGGGTATGATTACCGCCGAGTGCGATTTGATGATTTCCTGCGCGGCGCGTTTTTCGGACAGAGTTGCCGGCGACAGAGAGAAGTTCGGCAATCAGGCAAAGATTGTTCAGCTTGAAATTGACGACAAGGAGATTAACAAGAACGTCAAGGTTGACGAGTATATCTTAGGCGATGTAAGGGCGAGCCTTTCGGCGCTTGTTATCGGACTTGAACAGCAAAGCCACCCCGACTGGCTCAGCCAGATTGAGGTTTGGAAGCATAAATTTGACGACGTTAAGCCCTACGAGGACGAGTTCCCCCAGGCTCACGATGTTATTTACGCGGTTAACGACCTTAAAAAGCCCGAGGACATCATCGCTACAGACGTTGGACAGCATCAGATGTGGGTTGCCCAGTACGCTAAAATCGAACGCGAAAGAACCCTGCTGACCTCAGGCGGTATGGGCACAATGGGCTTTGGTATGGGCGCGGCTATCGGCGCGCAGGTTGCTCACCCCGAAAGGCGCGTGTTCCTGTTCACGGGCGACGGCAGCTTCCATATGAACCTAAACGAGCTTGTCACGATGAAATCGTACAACCTGCCTGTTATTGTTCTTGTTATGAACAACCGCGTGCTCGGCATGGTTAGGCAGTGGCAAAAGCTGTTCTACGGCAGCCGTTTTTCGCAGACCGATCCGCACAGAGCTACGGATTTTGTTAAGCTTGCGAACGCGTTCGGAGTTGAGGGTATGCGCATTACACGCGACGAGGAGATTATGCCCACGCTTGAAAAGGCAATCGCACTCAACGCTCCGGTTGTAATTGACGTTCAAATCAGCCCTGACGAAAACGTACTCCCGATGATTCCGCCCGGAAAAACCGTTGACGACATCGTAACCTCAATGTAGCGGGGTCGCCCCCGCGGGCAAAGCCGCCTTTTTAAAGGTTTGATTTTTTCTTTAGGTTTGATTAACGGCGGGTTCAGAAATTTGATTTATACAAAACGTTTCAAATTCAATAAACAAAGCAAATATAAAACAAAACTGTCATTCTGAGTTTGTTCTCAAAATGACAGTTTTTATTTTGTTAATTAAAATACATATGGCTTACTGAGCTCAAAATCCTTTAAAACATTCTTAATTTCGGGCTCGGCTTCCGTTGCCGCGTTAATGTAGATTACGCTGTACTCGTTGAGCGAAATATAGGCGTAATGGTTGTTTGTAGTCTCGGTATAGAACATATTAAATTCTAAATCCTGCGACGTGTAGCGCGTTGTCATTCTCGGCTGAGAACGGATCTCGTTTAAGAATCTTCCGGCGGTCTCCCTTGCGGAGAACAAACCGTAGTTTTGTGAATACTCGTCAAATTCAAGGTAAGTAATCTCAAACGAATTATCCTTCGGCTTAGCTGTATAGCATTTGGAGATATACAGCTCCTCCCTGCCCTTGATTGTATCCTCAACCGTCAGTCCGTGCTCCTCCATATAAGTCACAAACTGCTCTGACTTTACCCTGTCGTGCTGGAAATTATAGATAACCGAGGCGTTATAAATCGCAAAATTCATAACCACAAAAATAACTATGGCTGCTCCTCCGGCGATTATCATTCGCTTCGCCTTGATTTTGCGAACCGTAAACACAACACCCAATACGGTCGCTGCGAGCACTACCAAAAACGGAATTATAAACACGGTAAATCTTACAAACTGATTTTCGGTCAATATCGTTGTGACAAGCCCGAATATAAGCGTTATATAGAACGGCGTAAAAAACGATGCGGTAAAGAAAAAATCTCTGGAAACCCTAACCGCACAGCGCTTTACTTTACCCATTCCGGTCGGTGTTTTTGACAGCCTTCTGTCAAGGTAATTCTTTGCGGATTTCAACAGCTTTGAGAGCTCCTCCGGATTTTCAAGCTCACTTTTATCAACGCAGAACCTCGCCTTGTTCTGCATTTTAAAGATAAAATATCCGTCGGTTTCCACAAGCTGCTTTATATTGGTATAAAACAGGCTGAGCGGTTCCGCGCCCTCCTCAGCGATTACAAGGTGATCGTAGAAAAAGTTAAGCGTACAGGCGTGTTTTTTGCCGAACTCCACCGCCTTGCGCGTGTGGACAAAGCTGATAATTGTCAGCACTCCGCCTGCCGCGGCGCACAAAACAGCCGGCAATATATTCTCCCACACATTAAATATGATGCCCGAAAATTTTGCGAGAACCTCGGACGTGAGCGAGAATATATTGTGCTCAATAAACGTCATTACGGCGGACATTCCCAAAAACAGCAACGCCATTGAGACAAGCACGATTACCGCCGTTGAATACTCATAACGCATAGCGGTTTTTATCGACTTTTTATCCGTCAGCGTTTTCGCCTGCGCCATCGGCTGGGGAATACTCTCGGTCTCGGGCTTGCCCAAAAGCGCGTCCACGGTTGTGTCGAATATCTCGCTGATTTTTATAAGCAGGTCAACCGACGGCATTGTTCTGTCGTTTTCCCACTGGCTTACGCTCTGCCGCGTTACGTAAAGCTGATTTGCGAGCGCGTCCTGCGACAAGCCTTTTTCTTTTCTTAAGCTCTGCAGCTTTTTGCCGAACGTCATTTAAACAGCCCCTCTTTGTCGTAATACTCCTTATCGGAAAGGTCGTCCTTTTCTTCCAAATTGTACTCGCTGCTCTTGAACATACCCTCGCCGAAGCGGTAGCTTGTGTTCATTGAGCGTACAATCCCTATGCCCAAAATGATTACAATGATGATGAGCGGAATTAAAAGCCAGCCCATATACTCACCTCCCGTGTTTGTTGAGCCAAGTATATAATACCTTACCGAAAAAGTAAAGAAAGTATCGCTTTACATCAGTATTTATCGGACAAAACGGCATTATAAAATTGTTTTTCCATATGGATTTTTTATTACTGAGCCAAAATTTCCTCGAGCATATCGCCCGCGTCCTTGCACAAATCGGCGCAGGTAAGCCTTGTTTTTATCCTTATTCCGAGCAGCTCGCGGCATACGAGCGAGCCGTTTTTCTCCCTGAACCTCTCGGCAAACTGCCTGAACGCGCCGTTGGCCGCAGCTTTGTTTTTGCCCTTGGCAAGTCCGATTACCATATTCGCGCCCGTAACCGTTCCGCAGGTTTCCCTTAGTCCGCCCATTCCGGCGCCGAAAGACGCGGCAATCATCATCGCGGTTTCCCTGTCCATTCCGTAGTCCTCGCAAAACGCCAAAAGCACCGCCTGAGCGCAGTTGCAGCCGTTCTGAAAATTATTTTTAGCAATATCGCCCTTTGTCATAAAATCATTCCTTTTTATTAATTTATTAGATTATATCATTTGTATACTCGGCGGTCAACAAAATTATCCTATATAATTTTGTTGTTTTTTGTTGACAAAAACCGCAATTTAATTGTATAATGGCACCAAGTATTTGACAATACAGAACAAACAAAAAAGGAGGATATATATGAAAAAACTGTTTACAAAAGCAGTTGCCGCTTTTTTAGCCGCCGCTATTGTTCTTCCGGCAGGAACCGCAGCCGCTTTTGCAGAAACCACAGACAAATCCGGTGAACCTAACTATTACCTCGGTTCGTTCTACTACCGTCCGGGCGAGGGTGAAATTTACGGTTTGTCAGACAGCATTGACTACTATGCATATTCAGACGACTATTTCACAAAGAGCAGCAAGGATTATGACGCTCACCTCTCAACGCTCAGTATGTCGCTTGCGGAGGCTTCCGTAAGCAGTACCCGCGAGCCGTTCACACCCGAGGGTTATATGAAGAAAAACCGCGACGTTATCGCGTTTTTGGAGGATATCGGTTTTTCGGATATTTCCATTAACGAGGATTACAAAATCAAGCCCACAAAGGACACCATAGGCATTGCCTGCGCCCACAAAAAGATTGTTCAGGACGGCAAGGAGTACACCATGCTCACAATCGTTCCGCGCAGCGCAGGCTACGAAATGGAATGGGGCGACAACTTTGTTCTCGGCGCAGAGGGTGACGCAAAGGGCTTTGACCGTTCGTCGGACAAGTGCCTTGAATTCGCCAAAAACTACGTTGAGGAAAACAACATTTCAGGCGACATCAAGGTTTGGGCAGCCGGCTACAGCCGAGGCGCAGCTATTACAAACCTGAACGCCAAAAAGCTTATTGACAATCCCAAGGAATATTTGGGAGAAAGCATTGAGCTTGCTCCCGAAAACCTTTACGCCTACACCTTCGGTACTCCTTATGCAGCCGACACGGCTCAGGATCCCCATAACGAGAAGTACGCCGGAATTTTTAACATTTACCAGACAAGCGAGCTCGCTTCTATGATGGCTCCTGCCAGGATGGGCTTTGACCGCTACGGCACAAGCACCATGATTAAGGATATGGACAAGTACGACGATATGCTTGCCAACCTCAGCACCTGCAACCCCGGAATTTACGAGGAATTTATCACAACAACATCATCAGAGCACTTTATGCCCAAAAAGCTCGGCTTCACTGACGGTTCAATCGGCATGGTTGACGACCCCGACTCTTATATTCCCTCGGACGCGTCAACTTACCTTTCAGGCCTCGGCGCTTATCTTACCAAGATTACCGGCGGCAGAGAAGGCTATGCCGAAAAATACGAGGAGGCGTTCTCTGACTTTATCGGCTACGTCCGTTCGCTTGACGGCGACGAGACTTCCGCGTTCGGCTCGGGACTTATGGGCAGCGACAGCGCGATTGACGCGGTAGTCGCGATGTACGCTTACTTTATGAAACAAAAGTATAAAACCGAAATTAACGCCACCAACGAGGCGCTCACAGCAAAAGCTCAGGAGCTTGCTGTGGTCACAAAAAGCGCCCTTGCGGAAACCGAAAGCAAAGACGGCAGTGAGGAAGTCGGAATTGACGCCGGACAGATTGCCGGTCTCGCGATAAAGCTCGGAAAATATATGCTTATGGACGCTGACGACATCAGACCTATTGCCGCGAACTACCTCTGCGACGCGGTCTACGACGGTATGACCGCCGCAAACGCTTCTCAGTATCTTGTTGACAAAATTGCCAACCCCAAGGCGGCTTACTCACTTACCTTCACCCTGTCTCACCTTGTATTCGGCAACATCTGGCAGAGCAGCGAGGTAAGACCTCTGCTTATCAACAACGAGCAGATGAAAAACGCGGCTACTCTTGTCAGCAACATTACAAAGCTAATGTACGACCACACCAATGAGGTGTATATGTCATGGCTCAGACTTGACGACAGCATTTTTGCCGATTATAAAGCTCTAACCCCCGACCGGACTAACGGCTACCGCAGAGTTTACTTTGACGCTGAAAACCCCGAAGCTCTCGACGGCACAATCCTCAACAGCAAAGGTCAGACCGTAGGCGTTATTGAGGACGGCGCTCTTGTTGAGAGCACCGACAAGTGGGTAGGCTTTACCACCACCGACGACGGCGGATTCCTGCGTATTCCGATGGATGCGGATTACTCCGTTGTGTTCAAAAACTTCAGCGGTACAATCGGCGCGGCTGTAAAGGAATACGACGTTTACACAGCGGTTGCCAATGATGTATTCAACGGCGCTGCAGAGAACGTTGAAAACGCTACCGTTACCCTTTCACTTCCCCAGCCCGACCGCGATTACGAAATCCCCACCGAAGTTCAGTACACCCTTTCGGTTCACGAGGATAAGGGCGGCGACGTTCTTTACGGCGACGCAAACGGCGACGGCAATGTTGACATTCTCGACGCGGCTGCTATCCAACAGGCTGCTAACGAAAGAATTACCCTCACCGAGGATCAGGCGCTTGCCGCCGACGTAAACGGCGACGGCGTTGTTGATATTCTCGACTCGGCTCTTATTCAAAAGTACGCCGCAGGCAAAATTGACAAATTCCCTGTTGAAAACGAATAATATAATAACTGTTCAGGCTCTCCTGTTTTCGGGAGAGCCTTTTTTCGGCAAAAGTAACTATCAACGTAATTTTATGCTTGTACAATACGCGATTTTATGGTAGAATTATATGTTAGTAGTATTTTATAAGAAAAAGGTGATGAAAATTGTCTTTTCCGCAGGATAAAATCCGCAATTTCAGCATTATAGCTCACATCGACCACGGCAAAAGCACGCTTGCCGACAGAATATTGGAGCAGACAAATTCCGTATCGGCGCGCGATATGGAGGCTCAGCTGCTTGACGATATGGAGCTTGAACGCGAACGCGGCATTACAATAAAGGCACGCGCCGTAAGCGTTGTTTACAGCGCAGACGACGGCGAAAAATATCTTTTTAACCTAATCGACACCCCAGGTCATGTCGACTTTAACTATGAGGTCTCGCGTTCGCTTGCAGCATGTGAGGGCGCGATACTCGTTGTTGACGCTTCTCAGGGCATTGAGGCGCAGACGCTTGCCAACACATATCTCGCGGTTGACAGCGGACTTGAAATTGTACCGGTAATCAACAAAATTGATTTGCCCAGCGCCGATCCCGAGAGGGTTATCACTGAGATTGAGGACATTATCGGAATTCCTGCCGAGGACGCTCCGCAAATTTCGGCAAAGGCAGGAATTAACATTCACGCCGTGCTTGAAAAAATCGTCAGCGATATTCCGGCTCCCACGGGCGATATTAACGCCCCGCTGCGCGCGCTGATTTTCGACAGCTACTACGACAGCTACAAGGGCGTTATTATTTACGTAAGGCTCAAGGAAGGTCAAATTCACCCCGGCGACGAATTTAAGCTGATGGCGACAGGCAGTGTGTTCAACGTCGTTGAGTGCGGACTTATGCACGCTACCCAGTTTGAAAAGACCGACGGTCTTTATGCAGGCGAGGTTGGCTACATCTGCGGTTCAATCAAAACCCTTGCCGACGCAAAGGTGGGCGATACGGTAACGCTTGCCAATAACCCTGCGGCAGAACCGCTGCCCGGCTACCGCGAGGCTCAGCCGATGGTATTCTGCGGAATTTACCCTGTTGACGGCGCAAAGTACGGCGACCTTAAAGACGCCCTCGAAAAGCTGCAGCTCAACGACGCGGCGCTCTCCTTTGATCCCGAGACCTCGGTTGCGTTAGGCTTCGGCTTCCGCTGCGGCTTCCTCGGACTTCTGCACATGGAGATTATTCAGGAACGCCTTGAACGCGAGTATATGCTCGACCTTATCACCACCGCGCCGAGCGTAATTTACAGAATTACCAAGACCGACGGCACGGTTGAGCTGATTGACAACCCGACCAACTACCCCGATCCGTCGCTTATTCAAATGGCGGAAGAGCCCGTTACCGACGCGCATATTTACACCCCGAAGGAGTATGTCGGCAACATTATGGAGCTATGCCAAGACAGGCGCGGAACGTTTATTGATATGCAGTACATCGACGCTGACCGCGTTGATTTGCACTACATTCTCCCCCTCGCGGAGATTATTTACGACTTCTTTGACACGCTCAAGTCGCGCACACGCGGCTACGCTTCGTTTGACTACGAGCTTAAGGAGTATGTTCCCAGTGAATTAGTAAAGCTCGACATCATGCTCAACGGCGAGGTTGTTGACGCGCTGTCGTTTATTATTCACAAAGACAAGGCTTATCCGCGCGCGAGGAAAATGGCGGAAAAGCTAAAGGAGAAAATCCCCAGACAGCTCTTTGAAGTGCCGATTCAGGCTTGTATCGGCGGCAAGATTATCGCGCGTGAGACAGTAAAGGCTATGCGCAAGGACGTACTTGCCAAGTGCTACGGCGGCGACATCAGCCGAAAGAAAAAGCTGCTTGAAAAGCAGAAGGAAGGCAAAAAGCGTATGCGCCAGCTCGGCACCGTAGAGGTTCCGCAGGAAGCGTTTATGGCTGTGCTTAAATTAGACACCGATTAGCGAGTCGCCTCGCAGGCAATTCCGCCTTTTTAAAACGTAAATTTATTCATAAGTTTTATTAACGGCGGGTCTGAACGGAGTATAAATAATTAACGTTTAAATCAAACGTTTCTTTAATACAATCATTAAAGCGAATATACAATAAGGAATGATAAAAATGTCAAAAGGAAGATTCGGTATTCACGGCGGACAGTTTGTTCCCGAAGCGCTGATGAATGCCGTAAACGAATTTGAAGAGGCTTATTTTAAGTACAAGGACGATCCCGAGTTCGTCGCTGAGCTCGACTTTCTCATGCGCGAGTACGCAGGCAGACCGTCGCGCCTTTACTATGCCGAGAAGATGACAAAAGACCTCGGCGGTGCGAAGATTTACCTAAAGCGCGAGGATTTAAACCACACAGGCTCGCACAAGCTCAACAACTGCCTCGGTCAGTGCCTGCTTGCAAAAAAGATGGGCAAGACAAGGGTAATCGCTGAGACCGGCGCAGGTCAGCACGGCGTTGCAACCGCTACGGTTGCGGCTCTGCTCGGACTTGAATGTGAGATTTTCATGGGCAAGGAGGACACAATCCGCCAGGCTCTTAACGTGTACAGAATGAAGCTGCTCGGCGCAAAGGTCAACGCCGTCGAGACCGGCACAATGACGCTTAAGGACGCGGTTAACGCCGCAATGCGCGAGTGGTGCAACCGCGTGAGCGACACCCACTACGTTCTCGGCTCGGTTATGGGACCGTACCCCTTCCCCACCGTTGTGCGCGATTTCCAGAGCGTAATCGGCAAAGAGATTAAGGCTCAGCTTATGGAAAAGGAAGGCAGACTTCCCGACGTTGTTATGGCTTGCGTAGGCGGCGGCAGCAACGCCATGGGCGCTTTTTATGAGTTTATAGAGGACAAAAGCGTTCAGCTTATCGGCTGCGAGGCGGCAGGCTTGGGCGTTGACAATCCCAAAAATGCCGCGACTATGGCGAACGGAACCCTCGGAATTTTCCACGGTATGAAGTCGTACTTCTGCCAGGACGAGTACGGACAGATTGCTCCGGTTTACTCAATTTCGGCAGGTCTTGACTACCCCGGAATCGGCCCCGAGCACGCTAATCTTTCCGACACAGGCAGGGCAAGCTATGTTCCCGTTACCGACGAGGAGGCTGTAAGCGCGTTTGAGTACCTCTCGCGCGTTGAGGGCATTATTCCGGCGATTGAAAGCTCGCACGCCGTTGCGCACTGCATTAAGCTTGCGCCGACTCTTGACAAGGACAAAATTATCGTAGTTAACCTCTCCGGCAGAGGCGACAAGGACGTTGCGGCTATCGCGCGTTACAGAGGGGAGGATCTTTATGAGTGATATTAAAAAGGCATTTGAAAACGGCAAGGCGGTAATTCCGTTTGTTACGGCAGGCGATCCCGACCTTGCGACCACTGAAAAGCTGCTTGTTGAAATGAGCAAGAACGGAGCGGATTTAATTCAAATCGGAATCCCCTTCTCCGATCCGATTGCCGAGGGCGTTGAAATTCAGGAAGCGGACATTCGCGCGCTGGCAGGCGGCACAACCACCGACAAAATCTTTGATATGGTTAAGCGCGTTCGCGCAGAGGTTAGCTGTCCGCTGGCGATTATGACATATATGAACCCGATTTTTGTTTACGGAACAGACCGCTTTATGGCAAAGTGCGCCGAGTGCGGAATTGAGGCGGTTATTGTGCCCGACGTTCCGTTTGAGGAAAAGGCGGAGCTCAGCGAGCACTGCGACAACCACGGTATCGCGCTTATCTCGCTGATTGCCCCGACCTCTCAGGACAGGGTGAGAATGATTGCAAAGGAAGCGCAGGGCTTTATCTTCTGTATTCCGGCGACCGGCGTTACCGGAGTTAAGGGCGAGATTATCGCAGGCTTGGAGGAAACCATGCGCGTTGTAAGGGAGGTCTGCGACACCCCGTGCGCAATCGGAATCGGCAATCCGAGCGTAGAGGAAGCCGCCGAGGCGGCAAAGGCTTCCGACGGCGTAATTATTGGCGCGCAGGTCGTAAGCATTGTTGCAAAATACGGCAAGGACAGCATTGAGCCTGTTATAGACTACATCAAAAGCATTAAAGACGCGGTTAAATAATTTGAGGAAGTTACTATGAGCGAAATTGCAGAGCTTCAAAGGTTGATTGACAACAGCAACAAAATAGTTTTCTTCGGCGGAGCAGGCGTGAGCACCGAGAGCGGTATCCCCGACTTTCGAAGCGTTGACGGACTGTACAACCAAAAGTATGATTATCCGCCCGAGGAGATTTTGAGCCACACGTTTTTTGAGAAGAACACAGAGGAATTTTACCGCTTTTACCGCGACAAAATGCTCTGCCTTGACAAAAAGCCGAACAAGGCTCACCTAAAGCTTGCAGAGCTTGAAAAAGCAGGCAAGCTCAGCGCGGTTGTCACCCAGAACATTGACGGTCTGCACCAGGCGGCAGGCAGCAAAAGAGTTTACGAGCTGCACGGAAGCGTGCTGCGCAACTACTGCCGTAAGTGCCGCAAATTTTACACCGCAGAATATATTAAAAAATCCGAAGGCGTACCCAAGTGCGAATGCGGCGGCGTGATTAAGCCCGACGTTGTGCTGTACGAGGAAGGTCTCGACGACAGCGTGGTATCAGGCGCGCTCAACGCGATTATGCAGGCTGATTTGCTGATTATCGCAGGAACAAGCCTGACGGTTTACCCTGCGGCTGGGTTTATCCGCTACTTCCGCGGAGACAAAATCGTGCTGATAAACCGCGACTCAACTCCGTTCGACTCTCAGGCGGACTTGGTTTTCCACGACAAAGTCGGAGAGCTGCTGGGAAAGCTAAATGTGCCTTCGGCACGCTAAATTTGCTTCGCGAGCTAAATTGCGCTTTGCGCAGCTAAATGCTGCTTTCGCAGCGCTAAAGGAAAAGCTGTCATCTGAATGAATGGCAGCTTTTATAGTTTTAAAATACCGCTTGCGTTAAAAAAATTACCGTTCGGCGCAAATCGCTGGACTTTATTTTTAGCGGTGATATACTGTAACCATCGGAGGTGGTTTACTTGAAATTTGAACTTAATGTAAATCCGGATATAGACGAAGCGGTACGCGCCGATGTTCACAGGCGTTCGGATTTTACCGAAAGGCTTGAACAGCTTGTCATGGAGTATAACGGCGACGACAGCATTACCGCCTACGCCGACGGCGAAATAAAAGTATTAAGCTTTAGCGAGCTCGAGTGTGTTACCGTGATTGACGGCAAAACATACGCTATCGACCTGCACGGCAAGCAATATAAAATTCGGTACAGGCTGTATGAGGCGGCTGAGCTTTTACCCTCGTCGTTTATAAAAATCAACAAATCGACCATCGCCAACAAGAAAAGAATTGAACGTTTTTCGGCGGCGTTCAACGGCTCGGTAAACGTGATTTTTAAGAGCGGCTATACCGACTATGTTTCACGGCGTTGCTTTGCCGAAATAAAAAAGGAGTTGAGAAAATGAAACAGTTTATAAAAGAATTTTTGCACAGAGGCGCGTTGTTCTGCGGACTCGGTCCGGTGATTATGGCTATTGTTTACATCTTTTTGTCCGCGTCCGGCGTGGTAGAAACCGTCGCCGTCAGCACATTGATCCGCGAGATTTTCACATCAACACTGATGGCGTTTATCGCCGCCGGAATTTCCGCGGTTTACGCCGTTGACAGGCTCGCGCTTCCGGTTGCAGGTCTTATTCAGGGCTCGGTACTGCTGCTCGATTATCTGCTTATTTACCTGCTCAACGGCTGGCTTAAACCCGAAGCGCATATAATATTACTTTTTATCGTTATTTTCATAGCGGTGTTCGCGGCGATTTGGTTTATCATTTACAAGGTTACCCAAAGGCAGATTTCACGGTTAAATAAAGAAATTATTAACAACTAAAACAAAAAAGCTGTCGTCCGTTTGGATGACAGCTTTCTTAATTTATCGGATTTCAAAATTAAATTGTGCCGAAAATTCTGTCGCCGGCGTCGCCCAGACCCGGGCAGATGTAGGCGTTTTCGTTGAGCTCGCGGTCGAGGTTTCCGACGTAAAGCTGAATGTCGGGGTGAGCCTTCATCAGCGCTTCAACACCCTCAGGAGCAGCGATGATTGACATAAACTTAATCTTTCTGCCGCCGCGCTCCTTGATAAGGCTTACCGCGTCGATAGCCGAGCCGCCTGTCGCGAGCATAGGATCTACAACGACGATTGTACGCTGGTCGATGTTCTCGGGAAGCTTGCAGTAATACTCAACGGGCTTGTGGGTTTCGGGATCCCGATAAAGACCGATGTGGCCGATTTTCGCAGGGGGTACAAGCGCCAAAATTCCGTTAACCATTCCGAGACCTGCTCTGAGGACGGGCACAACAGCTAAGTTCTTACCGTTGATTACAGGCGACATTGTGTCCTCGATCGGGGTTGAAATGCTGATTTCGGTAGTCTGGAGATCCGACAGAGCCTCGTAGCCCATAAGGATTGCAATTTCCTCAACGACACGGCGAAACTCGTTTGTTCCGGTGCTTTTTTTGCGGAGAATTGAAATTTTATGCTTAATAAGCGGATGAGTCATATATGATACTGACATTTTGAATTTCCTTTCTGTTTCCTTGTTATTTTAAAAATTCTACTATTTTTTCAAACTGCATTGAGTGCGACGCCTTTACAAGCACGGTGTCGCCTTCTTTTATAATTTTGGGAAGGGCTTTTATGAGCTCTTCCTTTGTTTCGTACCATTTGCCGTCAGCGCCGTCCGCAAGCGACTTTGCGAGCGGTCCTGCTGCGAGCACAACGTCGATACCGATTTGCTTTGCGTAAGCGCCTGTGTCAAAATGGAGCTGCAGCTCGTCTGTGCCGAGCTCCTTCATATCGCCCAGAACCGCGACGGTTCTGCCATTGAAGTTTTTGAGCGTTTCAAGCGACGCCTTAACCGACGTTGGGTTGGCGTTGTAGCAGTCGTCGATAATTCTGATTTTGCCGTTGTTAATCACATTTGCTCTGCTGCCAACGGTTTTGTAAGCCTCAACGCCGTTTTTAATCTGCTCATCACTTAAGCCGAGCAGCTTGCCTGCGGCAGCCGCCGCAAGAGCGTTTGACACCATATATGTGCCGATTGCAGGAATTATAACGTCAAGCTTTGTATCTCCGAAGCAAAGCTTACAGCTTACGCCGCCCTCGCCGTTGTTCTCGATATCCTCGGCGTAGTACTCGTTTTTGCTGTCAATTCCAAAGAAAACAGGCTTTTTGCCATTGACGTCCGTAATTGTTGAAAGCTTGTCGTCGTCGCCGTTTAGGATAAATTCAGCGCCGTCGCGGGCGTATTTGAACATTTCGGTTTTTGCCTTCATAACGCCGTCGCGGTCACCGAGATTTTCAAGGTGGCAGCAGCCGATAATCGTCAAAACGCAGATTGTGGGCTGAGCAACGCGAGACAGCCTTGTCATCTCGCCGAAGTCCGAAATTCCCATCTCGATAACCGCCGCCTGCGCTTCCTCGGGCATTGAGAGGATTGTGAGCGGTACTCCGAGCTCATTGTTGAGGTTACCCTGTGTTTTGTGGGTTTTGAACTTCTGCGATAAAACTGCATAGAGCATTTCCTTTGTAGAGGTCTTGCCCACGCTGCCCGAAACTCCGACAACAGGAATATCGAACTTTTCGCGGTAAGCCTTGGCGATATCCTTGACCGCGTTCAGGGTTGAGTCAACCAAAATGTACGGCTTTTTCGGGTTTTCGGGAGCTTTTTCGCAGATTGCGCAGACCGCTCCGCTGTCGTAGCATTTTTCGATAAAATCGTGTCCGTCGACGCGTTCGCCCTTAATCGCGAGGAACAGCGAGCCGTCCTTAACCGCGCGGCTGTCGCGCTCAACGGAGGTTATCGCGGTGTTTTTCAGGGCTTCTTCGCCCACGTATTTTCCGCCGCAGGAAGCGGCGATTTCCGCAAGTGTAAAATTTTTCATAGTGTTACTCTCCAATGGAGTTATCAGTCTTTTTTGCGTATCTTTCAAGCGAGATTTCGATAATCTTCTCGCACAAATCGGCGTAGCTCATACCCTCGGCAAGAGCCTCCTGCGGCAGCAGGCTTGTGGGCGTCATACCGGGCAGAGTGTTCGCTTCAAGGCAGTAGGGGTTGCCGAATTTATCGAGGATAAAATCCACACGCGCGTAGCTGCTCAGGTGCAAAGCGTCGTAGGTTGCAACCGCCGCGTCGCGCATCGCCTTGTCCTCAGCCTCTGTGATGTCGGCAGGGCAAACCTCTTTTGCCGCGCCTGCCTGATACTTTGTTCTGTAGTCGTAAAAGCCGCCCTCGGGGATAATCTCAATCGGCGGAAGGGCTCTGCCGCCCAAAAGTCCGACGGAGAATTCTCTGCCGACAACGTACTGCTCAACGACGATCTCTGTTTCGCCGTAGCAGAAAGCATCCTTAACCGACTGAGTGTAATCGGACGGAGTGTGTACAATGGTAATTCCCACGCTTGAACCGCCCGAGCAGGGCTTTACAACGCAGGGAAAAATATTCCATTTCATGGCTTCCTCGGGAGAATTGAAAATCTCTCCTCTGGGGGTAAGAACCTTGTTTTGAATAAGTACGCTTTTGGTAAGTCCCTTGTTCATGGCAAGTGCCGAACCGAGATAGCCCGAGCCCGTGTACCTGATACCAAGCAAATCAAACGCCGCCTGAATTTGTCCGTTCTCTCCCTCGCCGCCGTGGAGCGCGAGGAAGGTGATATCGGCAAAGCTGCAAATGTCAACAACATTTTCGCCCAAATAGCGGTCGGATTTATCGCGGCGGTTCTCCTTAATCTCGTCAATATCGGAGATTGTCTCGCCAACCTTAATTCCGTCGGTAAAGCTGTAGTTTTGCTCAAACAGCTCGTCAACATCCAAAATGTCCTTTTCATAGCCTGTGAATACGTCGAGCAAAACGACCTGATGGCCTTTTTCTCTGAGTGCGGAGGCAACCAAAAGTCCCGACGAAATTGAAACGTCGCGTTCGGTGCTCAGTCCTCCTGCAAGAACGACTATTCTCATAAATATCCTCTCCTTATTCACCGATAATCTTAATCAGCGCGTGCTTGCTGCGTTTGCCGTCAAGCTCATAATAAAAAATCTGTTCCCAAGTGCCGAAGTCAAGCTTGCCGTTTGTCACGGCGCACACAACCTCTCTGCCCATTACGGTGCGCTTGAGGTGAGCGTCGGCGTTGTCCTCAAAGCCGTTGTGAGCGTACTGGCTGTAGGGTTTTTCGGGAGCGAGCTTTTCAAGCCAGCGCTCGTAGTCGCTGTGAAGTCCGCTCTCGTCGTCGTTGATAAAAACCGACGCGGTGATGTTCATTGCGTTAACCAGCACAAGACCTTCCTTGATTCCGCTTTCGTCAATCGCCTTTTGAACATCCTCGGTAATGCGCACGATTTTGCGCCTTGCCGGAATATTAAACCACAATTCCTTGCGATAGCTTTTCATAATTTACCTCTAAAACATAAATCCGTTGTAGCCCCATAGAGCGACTTCCTCAAACTTTACGTAACAGCAGTCGGGCGAAACGCCTGCTTCTTCATCAAGAATTTCGCAAATCCGCTGAGTCAGCTTTGTGTAACTGTCCTTGTCGGATTTTCCGAAGATTTTGACCTCTACCATAGCAATTCCACAGTCGGTATCGCGGTGGAACATCATAGATATTCCGTCCTCAACCGCCAGCATAAGGTAACGGTCGCTTTTGCCCGGGATAAGGCTGATTGCGTCGCTGAGCTTATTTTCAATTTCCTGCTTTTTCTGAGCAGAAACGCTCTTATTTGTCTTAACGTTGATAAACGGCATATGTACACCTCTTAATCTATATTAACATTTAACTTTTATTATAATATTTTTGCGGTGTGTTTGCAAGCTATTTGGCGTATTTTTTAGGCTCGGTCTCATAAACATTGTTGCCTCTGCTGTCAATCGCCACAATGCATGGAAAATCCTCTACCGTGTAGCGCCTGATTGCCTCAGTCCCCAAATCTTCATAGCACAAAAGCTCCTCGCTTTTTATGCTCTTGGCAATAAGCGCCGCCGCTCCGCCGATAGCCGCGAAGTAAACGCAGTTGTTCTTGACAATTGAGTCGATTACCGCCTGATTACGCGCTCCCTTGCCTATCATTCCTTTAAGCCCCAAGTCGAGCAGGGCAGGAGCGTATTTGTCCATACGGTAGCTCGATGTCGGGCCTGCGGGACCTACGGCAAAGCCGGGCTTTGCAGGCGCAGGACCTACGTAATAGATTAGCTCTCCCTTGATGTCAACGGGCAGCTCCCCGCCCTTTTCAATCAGTTCAAAAAGCCTTTTGTGGGCGGCGTCTCTGCCTGTAATAATTGTGCCTGTCAGCAGAACGCTGTCGCCTGCGTTCAGGCTCTTTATATCCTCGTCCGTAATCGGAAGATTAATTTTTTTAGTCACAGCTTTACCCCCTTAAATTTCAGCGCTCGCGTGACGCGCCGCGTGACAGCAGATGTTAACCGCTACGGGCATTCCTGCGATGTGCGTGGGCGAGGTCTCGATATTTACGCCGATTGCGGTTGTGTTTCCGCCCAAGCCTGCAGGACCGAAGCCCATTTTGTTGATTTCAGCGAGAAGCTCGCGCTCCATTTCGGCGTAACGCTCATCTGTATTTTCGGTATTTATCGGGCGGAAGGTCGCCTTTTTCGCAAGCTGAGCCGCGCGTTCAAAAGTTCCGCCGATTCCCACGCCGACAACAATCGGAGGACAGGGGTTAGGGCCTGCCGCTCTCACGGTGTCGAGGATAAACTGCTTTACGCCCTCTACGCCGTACGACGGAGTGAGCATTTTTATCGCGGACATATTTTCGCTACCGAAGCCCTTACCGCCTGCGGTGATTTTTATTTTATCTCCGCTGACGATTTTTGTGTGGATAATCGCAGGGGTATTGTCCTTTGTATTTACGCGGTCAAAAACCGGATCGCTTACCACGCTTTTGCGCAGGTAGCCGTCGCGGTACGCCTGACGGACGCCCTCGTTAACCGCCTCGTCAAAGCTTCCGTCCTCGACAAAAACCTTGTCGCCGTACTCGACAAAAAGCACCGCCATTCCGGTATCCTGACAAAGCGGAATTTCCTCCTTTGCCGCCAAAATATCATTCTCTATAATCTGGTCGAGCACGCTTTTGCCGACAGGCGACTGCTCATTTTCCTTTGCGGTTTTAAGCGCTGATAAAATATCGTCACCGATGAAATAATTGCAGTCCATAAACAGCTTTTTAACCGCCGAGATAATCTCGCTACAGGTTACTTTTCTCGCTTCCATATTATACTCCCTTTTAATTTAAATTATCATACCGTTCTATTATAAAACTTTTTTAAGGGTATTTCAATATCAAATAATTTATGATATACTATAAAAAACACCGAAAGCACATATATTCGTCACATTTGGGGTGTATGGTTACAATAGGAGGGATATGTATGCCTAAAATTTTAGTTGTTGACGACGAATTCAGAATAAGACAGATTATACGCAAATACGCCGAGTTTGAGGGCTACGAGGTTGACGAGGCTGTCGACGGTATGCAGGCGATTGAGGTGTGCCGCAAGAACACCTACGACCTGATTATTATGGACGTTATGATGCCCGAGCTCGACGGTTTTTCGGCGTGCAGAGAAATCAGAAAGTTCTGCAAAACTCCGATTATTATGCTCTCGGCACGCGGCGAGGAGTACGACAAAATCCACGGCTTTGAGCTTGGCTCGGACGACTACGTTGTAAAGCCGTTTTCGCCAAAGGAGCTTATGATGCGCGTTGCGGCGGTTATTAAGCGCTCGAGCGCAGGCGCTGCCGAAAAGGAACGCGACGTTTACACCTACAAGGGACTTGTAATTGACTTCTCCGCGAGAATTGTCACCGTTGACGGTCAGCGCGTAGAGATGACGCCGAAGGAATATGAACTGCTGTTCTATATGGTTCGCAACAAAGGCCTTGCCCTGACAAGAGAAAGCCTTATCAGTGAGGTTTGGGGCTACGACTTTTTCGGAGATGAAAGAACCCTTGACACTCACATCAAGCTGCTGAGGAAAAGCCTCGGTGATTACAGCAAATGTATAGTTACCTTGCGAGGGGTGGGTTACAGGTTTGAGGAAATATAACAGAAAGTATTGGCCGCTGCACATAAAGCTGCTGGGTTACTTTTTACTGTTCGGCGCAATCATTTTGGTTGTACTGTGGGTTTTCCAGTCGTTTTTGCTCAAGCCCTACTACACCGCCTCAAAAACGCGAAACGTTGAGCAGAGCGCAACGCGGATTTCGCAGTCCATTGAACAGAACAAAAACGTCTGGACGACAATTGACAACGTAGCGAGCAGCAATTCGCTCTCGGTTTATGTTTACGACTCGGGCGCAGGGCTGTTAAAAAGTCTGTACCAGTGCACCTATGATGTACCTGCAAACGAGCTGCTCATTGAGGAGCACGAGATTTACTCCTACTACCGCAACGCCAAAAACAACGGCGGTTCATATATTTCGATCGATACAAACAGCGTGTCGGATATCGCCCGGCGCAAGCTCGATATGCTCAGGCAGGCGTTCTCAGGCGCGACAGGGGACAGCGCAAACGCGGACGTTCACTACCGCGCGCAAACCGAGGCTTCGTCCGAAAGCCTTGTATGCGCCAACGTAATAACGCGCGACGACGGCAGCGAGCGGTTTTTGCTGATTACGTCGTCGATTACTCCGCTGAGCAATACGATTGACATTATGCGCGGTCAGCTCACATGGGTTACATTTGTGTTTGTTGTTCTGTCGATTATCTTCTCGCTCTACGCGAGCCATAGAATTGCAAAGCCGATTTCAAAGACAAACAGCGCGGCTAAGGAGCTCGCGAAAAAGAACTACGAGGTTGACTTTAACGCACGCGGTTATCTTGAGGTTGAGGAGCTTAACGAGACGCTTAACTACGCCAAGACCGAGCTCGCCGCTACCGAAAAGCTCCAGCGCGAGCTTATCGCGAATATCTCTCACGACCTGAGAACTCCGCTGACGATGATTACCGGCTACGGCGAGGTTATGCGCGATTTACCGGGTGAAAATACGCCTGAGAATATACAGATTATTATTGACGAGGCGACGAGGCTCTCCACCCTTGTAAACGATTTGCTCGACCTGTCAAAGCTCCAGTCGGGAGCGTTACAGGCTGAGAAAAAGACCTTCTGCCTGACCGACAGCATTAGCGCGATTTTCGCGAGATATTCAAAGCTTGTCGAGCAGGACGGCTACAACATTATCTTTGAGCCGAAGGAAAACGTTTACATCAACGCCGACGAGCTGAGGATTTCACAGGTAATTTACAACCTTGTCAACAACGCCGTTAACCATGTCGGTGAGGACAAGACCGTTATTGTCAGCCAAACCGTTAAATCGGGCAAGGTTCGGGTTGAAGTTACCGACCACGGCGAGGGTATTCCTGCCGACAAGCTCGAGTATATCTGGGACAGATATTACAAGGTCGACAAGGAGCACAAACGCGGAGTTATCGGCTCGGGACTCGGACTTTCAATCGTCAAGAGCATTTTGGACGCTCACAACGCACACTACGGCGTGCGCAGTACCCCCGGCAAGGGAAGTACGTTCTGGTTTGAAACCGAGGTTGAATCCGTTAAGAAAATCAAAAAGGACGAATAAAATTAACTGCCGTTCCGCAAAATCGCGGAATGGCAGTTTTTGTTTTATATTTTTAAAATTTCTTGTCGAATAGTGTTGTTTTTACTTCTCATATGATGTATAATTAGTATATATATGTACTAAAATGGAGGAGCAGGCTTATGCGCGGTCGCGGAAAGAACAGTTTACAAGACGTCGATATGTTCGGTGACGACATATACAGCAGTCAAAACCGTGCCGAAAAAGCTAAGGGCAAAAGCAAAAAACGCGTGCCGAAAAGCACACGCACAAAAGCCCGTGAAAAACGGATGCGCCTGCTCAGAAACCGTGCGGTTCTGATTATCGCAGGCGTTGTAATTCTCGCTCTGCTCGTGGTTTTGTTCACCGTGATGTTCAAGGGCTGCGGAAACTCACCGAGCAAGGTCGTCAACGTTTCAACCGAGACAAAGTTCAAGCAGGAAGCGCGGAAAGCCACTCCGTCGGAGGCAACGCCGAACGGCGGTTCAAGCTCAGGCGGCGAGAGCAAAAAGAGCGCGTCCTCATTTAAAACCCCGAATATCACCGACGACAACAGTCCTGCCGAGGTTTACGGCGAATGCTGCGTTTGGAACAGCACCGGATTTTTGAGATTTGTGCCCGACCAGGGAAGCGCAGAGGCTTACGCCTCGGCTGTCAACAGCCTTGCCGAGCAAGCTCCGTCGGTTAACTTCTACAATATGGTTGTGCCGAGCAGCACCGAGCTGTGCCTGCCCGACAGACTTAAAACGGGCGACTTCACGACATCATCTCAGGCTGAGTTTATCACCTCGGTTAACAATGCGCTTAGCGATAAAGTAAAATCTGTCAACGCTTACGATTCTTTGGTTGACCACAACAACGATTACATATACTATAAATCGGACGACAACTGGACAGACCTCGGCGCATACTACGGCTACGACGCGTTTGCCAAGGCAACCGGACAAACTCCGCTTGACCTTGCAAACTGCGAGGACAAGACGATTGAGGGCTTCTACGGAAGCTACTCGCTCTACACCGCCGTTCCCGGCGAGGATACGGTTCATTACCGCGTTCTTCCGTACGAAGCGCCTATGGACGTAACAGACCAAAACGGCGTGTCGTATACAAACCCGAGCCCATATTACGAGGCGGCAACCTCGGGCTCATTCACCTACGGTGTATTCCTCGTGGGCGACAATCCGCTGTCGGTAATCCGTTCAAGCTCTCCGGCGGCTCAAAAGGACAAAAAGCTTTTGGTTGTCAAGGAGGACTACGGCGACGCTATTGCACCCTACCTCAGCTACAACTACGGCGAGGTTCATGTTATCGACTATCGTTATTTTGACAGTATGGGAATGAAATTCTCTGACTACTGCTCGCAAAACGGAATTACAGACGTACTTGTTATCAACGACGTCAAGAGCGCCGGTTCACAAACGCAAATCGGCTCGTTATCAGCCATTTAATTTTCAGAAAGGAGGCGGCAGAAATGATTGCGGAAAATGTTAAGATTTCTATTTTCGGAAATATCAGCGACAACCTGTATTCGGCTCGAGTGAGCACGGACGGTTCGGCTTCGACAAAAAGCGCATACTTTGTTACGCGCAAGGGCGCTGACGAATATTTTGACGGAATCGTTGTGGCTGTCGCTGAATTTGAAGGGCTTACCGAGGAGCGTATGATTGTCGCGCGTTACGGCGATATTTACTACGAGCCTGAGCTCAGACGGATACTTTCAAAATTAAAAAATATTAAGCTGAAATCAATCCGCTGTCTTTACGAAAAATCCTGCGGAGCGATTATTTTCTACAAGACCAAGCAGAACACAAAAATCCTGCTTGTTAAGAACAACAACGGCAGGTACTGGAGCTTTCCGAAAGGACATATCGAGGAAGGCGAAACCGAGCAGGAAACCGCCATCCGCGAGATTAAGGAGGAGACCGGTCTCGACGTTACAATCACCCCGGGCTTCCGCGAAATCAGCGAGTACTGCCCGTTCGGCAAAATCCGCAAGAGGGTTGTATTCTTCCTCGCCAGAGCGTTCACCGACAACGTTGTTATTCAGGAGGAGGAAATCGACAGCTACATCTGGGTTGACCTTCAGCAGGCACGCAAGATGTGCACCTACGACAACGATTTGAGAATTATCGAAAAGGCAGAGCTTACAATCCACCTGATGAAACCGTAAAATTATAATAATTAAGCCGCTCCGGTTGTCGGAGCGGCTTTTGTGTTTGTTGTTTTGATTTAAAAACTCGAAAAACAATTTGCAGGTAAAAATACCGCGTTTAGTTGACAGGCGGTTTTTAATCTTCCAAAGCTGAGCGCGGTTTTTTGAGCAAACGACGCGATTTGTTGTGAATTCTTTTTTGCGTTACTGCATCCCGCGCTGTTTGAAAGCTTTGCAATGGCCTCGTCAATTGATTCAGCCTGACCTGACAACAAAGCTTTTTGAATAACAAAAATATTTGCAGGATTTGTATACTCCGCTTTAACCGGGCAGTTATTGTAATTGAGATAATTCAAATACAATTCATCGGAAAGCTCAAAATATCTGTTTGAGAAAAACTTTAAGTTGTTTTGATAGCTGTTGTCTCGTGATTTATCTACAACAAGCAGCACAATTCCGGCTACAAGCGAAAGAATCCCTAAATATAAAAACATTATAAAAAGCACTGAGGACGGCGCAAAAAGAGCTAAGCCTCCCAGTGTATTGGTATAAGCGCGGAAATTATTTCTGCTGCTCAATATGATTCCGGTTATACCGATACCTAAAATCACCAAAAACACTACCGCGCCGATCAGAAGAAGAACACGGCTTAGTTTTTTCTGTATATCCGATCTTCCGCCCCTCAGAACATTCAGCTTTGCCGTAATCTTATCAAATTCTTGGTATTTATTCGCGTTCTGAGAAAAGTAGTTAAGAACGTTTTTTATTTCATTTATCGAAGCTGTGTGCTTATCATTTTGTATGTTTTGGGATTTGTTGTACAGAGGAGGATTTTTAATCCCGGAATCAGACGAGACTATAATATTCTCAGCTCCGCAATAAGGGCAAAACTTTGCCCCCTCCAAAAGTTGTTTTCCGCAGTTATAACAGAACATTCGCATACCTCCTTTTTTTAATTATATTCCGATTACATATTGCTGTCAACGCAAACGCATTACTTTTATAAATTTATCTTGCAATAAATTCCTTTATGTTGTAAAATTAAAATATAATAACTTTTATATTAAGGAGGATACTATGTCTAAGGAATATAAAATCAGAACAAAAAACAAAAACGTGTTCCTGCGCGTCAGAAAAGGACACTTTGCCACAATGCACAGCCACATCAACTACTACATCGACGTTACAACCCAAAAGACAAGACTTTCGGAGGCGAGCGCCGTTGCGAAAGAGATGGTATCCGCCTACCGCGCGAGGACGATTGTTGACACAATCCTCTGCCTTGACGGCACCGAGGTTATCGGCGCTTGCGTTGCCGAGGAGCTTACAAGGGACGACTTTATTAACCTCAACGCCCACCAGACGATTTACGTCATTTCGCCCGAGTTTATCGGCGGAGGTCAGATGATTTTCCGCGACAACCTTGTGCCGATGCTCGCAAACAAGCACGTGCTGATTTTGGCAGCTTCGGTGACAACCGGCAAAAGCGCGCTTGCGGCGATTGACGCAATTAACTACTACGGCGGTCACATTGTGGGAATTTCGTCGATTTTCGCGACGGTTAACGAGTGCGACGGCCACCCGGTTCACTCTATCTTTAATCCGCACGATTTGGGAGATTACCAGAGCTTTAAGCCCCACCAGTGCCCGATTTGCCAAAGAGGCGAGAAAATTGAGGCGCTTGTTAACAGCTACGGATACTCCGCACTGTGATAATATTAATAAATTTGGGGTTTGCTATTGACAAACCCCATTTTTTAATATATAATAACAAATGCTGATTTCAGCGAATATGGCGGAATAGCTCAGCTGGCTAGAGCATTCGGTTCATACCCGAAGTGTCGTAGGTTCAAGTCCTATTTCCGCTACCATTCGGCCCGGTGGTCAAGCGGTTAAGACACCGCCCTTTCACGGCGGTAACACGAGTTCGATTCTCGTCCGGGTCACCACCAGCCCCTTACATTTTGTGAGGGGCTTAGTTAATACTCAAAACCGCCGGCGTGGTGGAATAGGCAGACACAAGGGACTTAAAATCCCTCGGACTAATACTCCGTACCGGTTCAAGTCCGGTCGCCGGCACCAAAAGAGACAGTTTTCGAACTGTCTCTTTTCTTTTGCTTTCTTTACTCAAAACGCCTAAAATAGGCTTGATTCCTTGCTTTTTAACACTTTCATAGTTAAATCAAGAAAAGTTGAAATCAGATAAAAAAAGATAAATTACTGTCAATTTTACTGTCAATCATAAGCTCAATATTGTGATTAACACTGTATTAATCACATTGTCAGTAAAAGAAATACTACAAAAAACACTTCTAACACTAAACTCATTTATAAAAAAGCCCTTGATACGGAACAAATATCAAGGGCTTTGATTTAATTTTTTAGAAAATCTTTAAAATCTCCCAAATAATTATACGTATTATAATTAAACACGTTCTTTTCTTCGAGAAGATCAATGCAAGCTATTTTCTCATCTCTTTCAGGCTTGCTTGCTGCAGGTGAATCGAGAACAATCTTAATAAGTTTGTCTCGCAGATTACCATCGTATAAAGTATAGTTACATACGTTTAAAACAAATTCTGTATTCTTTAGATCCAAATCACACGCAATACAGAACTTTATCGCGTCAAAAAACGGAATGCTAGTATACTTCTTTTTGTTTTTAAACTTACGCAATTTAGTGTCACTAACACCCATGCGATTAGCAATCTTGTTCCAACTCAAACCGCTCTTATCTTTAATATCAACAAGTAAATCCCCTGGAAAACCCGAGTATTTCGGCATGATTGTTGTATGTTTAACTTGCAGACTGGTTTCTCCCTGCTTCTGTAAATAATCTATTATGTTTTCTGTTAACATAATATCCAAATGAAAAGATGCCGGCAAAATTTAATATCTTATCCATTTTATTACCTCCTTTAGAATAATAGAATTGAATAATTGACAAAACATTTTTAACGTCGTGTTGTCAACGACGGCTGATTTTAGCTTCAGCGGAGCTTGTTTAAAATATATTATTAGTTTTCATACTACATTGAATTTTACGCTTTTTAATGATATTTATTCTAATCTTTTAATTTGTTTTCGTTTTCTAAAATAGCCACCGGCTAACAATAATAGAAAATGAAATTTAAAATTCAAGGAGCAAGATTTGATAAATTTTGCTCTGTTTTTTGAAATTTATAAAATTACGCAACGAAAAAATGCAAGATTAACATCTTGCATTTTACTTATTAAAAAATTCATTTTTCTTCTTAAAACAGGCACACCGCTCCGGTGACGTAATTTATAGCGACGCGCCCGTCGTAATTTCTTAATAATTGCAGGATTTTACTTCCTGCTCATCTTACAGCAGTTAGCTGCTTTGCTTAAAACTAACACTATTATTATAATAACACAAAGTTATATTAAAGTAAAATTACAAAATTGTAAACATTATTGACGTTTAGTAACTTAGCCAATTCAACTTGTAGCTCGTAATAAAATAAATATGTTAACCCTTATTTTTCAGCGTTTTTAATGCGCACTTATACAGGGAACAGTCGTTCTAAGCATCTCAACGGAGAGGAACGCAACCCAATACCTACTGTATTGGTTTCAACAACAGCCATCAGCGAGGCTGAAGATATATGCGTAGCAACATTTTTCGATGGTACTATGCTATCTTTTTACGTTGACCAGACAACCTCAGTTTGAGGATTAAGATTTATTATCGGTCGCTCTTTCGAGCTTGTTATTATTATATCACCTTTTTCCATATTAATCAAAGTTTATTATACACAAAGAGTCTGTAAAATTTTACTAATTATTCATCACATTTTTATTTACAGAGGTATTATTTGTAAATTATGACAATAGAACGCTGTTTTATTAACAAAAGCTCGGGCAAAATGCTCGAGCTTTTATTGTGATTGGAATAATCAAATATCTTTATACTTTTTTCTTGAATTCCGTTATCTTTCCTGTAGCAAATTTTTGGATTTCAGCCGCGTCGAGCACATCAACGTTACCGTCTCCGTTTACGTCGGCAGCAACAAGCTGTTCCGACTCAAGTTCAACCTTACCCGAAGCGTGCTTTTGAATTTCAGCCGCATCGAGGACGTCTATGGTGTTGTCGCCGTTAGCGTCGCCGGTTTTGAATTGTTCTTCTTTAGTGATCTTTTTAAATGCAATGTGATTATTCTTGGCATATTCTTGACCTTTACTTCCTTCATATCCGAATATAATAAAGCCGTCTATTTTTTTAGTAGAATCAAAACCAAATGATTGATAACCAATTTTCGTCACGCTGTCAGGAATGGTAATGCACTTCAAGTTTATACAATCAGAAAAAGCATACTTACCAACACTTGTCACACTATCAGAAATAGTTACATTTATCAATGCTGTACAACGATAAAACGCCAAATCACCAATACTTGTTACGCTATCAGGAATAGTTACATTTACCAACGCTGTACAACCATAAAACGCCCAATCATCAATAATTATCACACTGTTGGGAATAACAACGTCAGTCAAGCAAGTACAGCCAAGAAATGTTTTATTGCCGATAATTGTTACACCGTCAGGGATATCTACACTAGTCAAGCTGGCACACCCATAAAACGCTTCATTCCCAATGTACTTCACGCTTTTCGGAATAACCAGACTTGTTATTCCTGTACAAGATTTAAATGCGCTGCTTCCTATAGTAGCCACACTGTCAGAAATGGTTATATTTGTCAAGCCGGTGCAATAGGAAAACGTATAATCGCCGATACTCGTTACGCTGCTGGGAATGTCAATGTTTTTCAAACCGGTGCAGTAGGAAAACGCAGAATTACCGATACTCGTAACACTGTCAGGAATCACTACGCTTATCAAATTTGTACATCCCTTAAATGCATTAGTGTCGATACTCGTAACACTGTTGGGAACGTCTACGCTTTTTAATCCAGTACAACCCTCAAACACAGAATAGCCAATACTTGTAACACTATCGGAAATGTAAATACTTGTTAATCCAGTACAGTTGTAAAATGCTTTCGCACTAATATTTGTCACATTGTCGGGTATTTTTAGGCTTGTCAAGCCGTTGCAGCCATAAAACGCTCCTGAACCAATATTTATCACGCTGTCTGGCATTGATAAACTTGTTAAATTTGTGCAATTGGTAAACGCAGATCCTGCAATACCCTTTGTTTGATAGTTAAGTGAAATGCTTGTGTTTTGAGGCATAGTTCCCTTATATTTGTAAGCAACTTTACCTGCATAAACCAATCCGTCAGGGTGACTGTTATACCACATTGTATCTCCAAAAGCAGAGCTACCAATACTCGTCACACTGTCAGGAATAACAATGCTTGCCAATTCTGCGCAACTATTAAACGCAAAGTCACCAATACTTGTCACACTATCAGGGATTGAAACACTTTTTAAACTGGTACACCCATAAAACGCTGAGCTACTAATGCTTGTCACGCTATCAGGGATTGAAGCACTTTTTAAACTGGTACACCCATAAAACGCTGAGCTACCAATGCTTGTCACGCTATCAGGAATTGTTAAATTTGTTAAGTTGGAACAGTTTCCAAATGCTTCTATACCAATAGTCATAACGCTGTCAGGGATGGAAACACTTATCAATCTTTTACAACCATAAAATGCAAATTCACTGATGTTTGTCACGCCATTTTTTATCTCTATGCAAACGATATCTGCACCCCACGGTGCATTCGTAAAATAATTATCGTTAATATATGTTTCGTCATAATTATTCATTGCTCCGCTGCCACTAATGTTTAGTGTTCCATAGCCGTCACGATACCAAAAGCAATCGCCTGATATACCTATTGCTGCAGGACAACCATCAAACGAATTTTCTGAGACTGTTGTCCTTATACTCCCGCCAATAATATAATTCAAACCTGAGCAACCAGAAAACGAATAATCACCTATACTCATTACGCTGTCGGGAATTGAAATACTTGTCAAGCCAGTGCAATTTTTAAATGCATAAATTCCTATATTTTGCATACTTTCTGGTATAGTTATGTTTGTTAAATTTTTACAGTAAGAAAACGCGTAATCGGCAATTCCTTTTGTTCCATCTTTAATTACAATAGACGTATTCTCTGGCATAGTACCTTTGTAGTCATAAATAGTATTACCAGAATATACCAAACCGTCAGGTTGGTTTATATACCACGTTGTTTCTTCAAAAGCAAAACCACCAATACTTGTCACACTGTCAGGAATTGAAACATTTTCTAATCTGGAGCAATATTCAAAAGCACCATTACCAATACTTGTCACTCCATCAGGAATAATTACACTTGTTAAACTAGTGCAATATTCAAACGAACATATTCCTATATTCTTCATACTGTTTGATATAATAACATTTGTCAAGCCGCGACAGCAAGAAAAAGCACCATCACCAATTCCTTTTGTCCCGTTTTTTATTTCAATAGATGTGTTTTCAGGCATACTTCCTTTATAATCGTATACACACTTACCGGCATAAACTAAACCATCAGGTTGATTGTTATACCATGCTGTATTTTCAAATGCATCGAAACCTATACTTGTCACGTTATTAGAAAAAGTTATGTTTGTTAAAGCCTCGCAGTAATTAAATGCTTTTGCTCCAATTCTCGTCACGCTGTCTGGGATTGTCACGCTTATCAATCCGGCGCAGTTGGAAAACGCCCAATCTCCGATACTTGTCACGCTATCGGGGATGGATACGCTTGTCAAACCAGTATAGCCGCAAAACGCAGAATCGCTGACATTTGTTACACCATTTTCTATAATAATGCTTTTGATATTCGCTCCCGACGGCATGGGTATATAATCACCCATCTCGCCGTTGCCGTTAATTGTGAGCGTACCGTTATCGTCAAGCGTCCAAGTGCAATCACCTGTTATACCACCTGACGCGCCGACTGCTTCATCATCATTTTCAAATGAAGCCGCGATTGATGTTTCATCGTCAGCTTCGGCAGCCGATACTGCAAACGGCACGGAGCCAATAACCGATGTTATCAGTGACACCGAAAGTAAAATGCTGATAAACTTTTTCATAACATGTCCTCCTCAGAAAAACAAAAAATGCGCGACTCATATGAAACAAGCCACGCATGAAAAACGCACTGCTCCGTATTGCTGCGACACAATCTCAATACATGCTTCAACACAAACAAGTATGACTAAAGGAGCATGCATTTTTACCTGATTTAAAAGCAAAAATGCACACTTTAGTTTGTGTTGAAAAAATGAAATTATGTCGCACTTTAATAATATCACATATTACGAATTAACGCAATCCAAAAATACATTGTCGTTTTTGTCAAATATGTACATACAAAGTAGCAAATCAGCCGATAAGATGATTACATCCTATCGGCTGACATCGTTATTCAGTAAATAATCTCACTTTTAATTTTCATCGATTTCACCTTGTGCTGATGTGGTTAATTCCATCATTTTTCGTTCATAATCGACTCCGTCGATTTCTTCATTGGCATACTGACGCATTAGCTCGTCAATCTGTTTTTTCAGTTCTTCTCTTGTCATTTTTTATCCTTCCGATTAAATCGTTTGTATCAATAACGAACTCTTGATTTTGCTGACTTTTTAAAATCCTTTTATTCGTTCTTAATTCGTTTGGAGTATTCTTCTTTAGTCTCATCAGTATATAGATATTTTTCGACGGTGGATGCTCGTACTTTTCCTTTGTTAACATCATTCAACGTATCTCTTGCAACATCCTCGCCAAACATATCAACTAGCTTACAGTATGTTACTGCGTCAAGTTTATTTTTACCCACTAAGATACCTCCTTAATTATATGGATTTCTAAAATCTTCTTCTGACTCATAAATGTCATCAGAGGAAATACTGTTCTTATGACCACACTCAGTACATTTCCACACATAATGATGATCATCGAACCCAAGCTGGTCATTCAAATAAGCATTACAACGGTCACAATACCAATCAATGTCGGGAAATCTTTCGCTCATACATCACTTCTCCTTTCGTAATGTGATATCCTTAAAAGTCACACCTTGACAATTGTATGTCTTAGTGAGTTTTAACTGTTCAATGAACAGAATTGTTGCTATTCTTTCACGAGGGTTCATAACGATGCCTCCTTACTTCTTTTTAGTGAGTTTAATTGACGCTGCAATAAATTACATCAAACATCTATGATACGATATTGCAGCGCCAAAAGCCACACTCAATTACTTGTGTTTCATATCATAAATTGCTCCACAAGCGTTGATACCTATCGGCACAATAATTTCTATTGATGCATAAATTATAGTCAACACTAATTCTCCTCCGGCAATCCCTTTACCACCGGATGCAATCGAGCCGCCTCCATACCACGCCTTGAGAGCGCTGTCTCTTGCTATCCCATAGGTATCTCTAATTAAAACTTGAGTGGAACAACGCCCGAATTTGGTTACTAATTTATTCATAACATTTACTGTTATATCAGCAGTTACTTTCCCTGAACATTGTGCAATATGTCGGAGAAAATCACCCCAAGATATTTCTTTAGCAACCCTTTTAGCATTAACAATCCAGCTATCATTATTTTTTTCTGTTTCTGATTTTAAATTTGCATTTTCAATGCTTTGTTCTGTTTTTAACAATAGCAAACCTCCTTATTAATTTTTTATTATTCATAGATGTTCTTCTTTTTTATGTCACTTATTATATCATAAGTTGTTTTATAAATTTAGCTTTAATATATCCAAATAGATTCATATATTTGGCTAAAAAGCAAAAATAAAGCGCCATAACCTACTCAAGGCTATGACGCAGTGCAATTATTCCACGGATTCGTATAGTTTATCATATAGCTCACGGTTGATTTTACCCTCCGAGAGTTTCTTTTCTGCCCATATTTTTAAAGCGTTGACCGTTACTGAGATGTTGTCTAATTCCTTTTGAATGGCTATAAAATCTGGAATCTCGCTGTCCTCTATCCTTCCATCCACCGAAATCTCAATCAGACGCTCTCTCCCCTTTTGCAATGAATTTAGAGAATTAAGAATCTCCAAGACTATTTGAGATAAATCAGACTCAATCTTAACTTCTGGAACATATTTTTTCCCAATGTCACATTCGTTTGTACAAAAATAGTTACAAAGGGCAGGCTGTCCATAAACCTCAGACATCTTTCTAACTTCATCAGGCTGTGCTTGTGACTTTCCGCTTTCGATTTTTACGATTCTGTCCGCAGATATGTATTCCAATCTTTTTTCCGCTTCCTCGCGTGACCATCCAAGTTCTTCACGAAGGACTTGATAAATGTTCTTATTTGTCTTTGTAGATTTACGTCCCATCTTATATGCCTCCAAAAGATTATGTTATATATTATATCACATAATAAATAAAACGTAAATTAAATTTATTTTAAATATACCGCACATAATGTTCGCGTTTTACATTGTTTTTATAAAGGTTAACTATGTATGCTTTTCTAAGGACCAGTATTTAAGCCCCAAAGAGCGCGAACAATTTGTTTAGGACAAATCAACTTTTTTGATGTATCCTTAAAGCACAATAATGTTATTGAATATTTCGAAAGGAGGAAAACTCGATATGAGACAGATTGTTTGTAAAAACGATATCTACGTACGGAACACAAAGCGGTATGTTATATCAGCGTCAAAACGCGGTTCATATCTTGATGTTGGAATTAATCTCAAGAATACCATACCACGATTTTCCGATGTACTTAATGATTTTAAAACCCTGTTGAGTGCAATCGAAAAGGATAGCTGTATTATACCAAACACTACAAATCCCTCAAAGCGTTATCGAAGATTTGCATTTTGGAGTTCTGCTCCAGAACGCTATGTAGGATTTACAGTTTACTTGCCCTACTATAACAAGCAAAATCTCTATGAAAGTGTAAGCTATCATTTAGGTGAAGCATTCTGTGATTTTGAGAAGTAACTAAATTCAAAACAACGCAGCTGATGTTCTGTTTGTATGCTTAACATCAGTTGCGTTGTTTATTTAGTATTAACCCTAATGTGAACTCCATTAAAGCAATATTGCTATTTTATTAAGGTTTTTCCATAAATAAAAAAACGAACATAATGTTCTTGTTTTAACGCAATTTAGAGTAATTTAATATCATTTTAAGATAACGTTTTACTGAGAACCCAGAAAACAAGCCAAAAAAGGTGCGAACAATTTGTTTAGGACAAATCCTTATTTTTGATGTATCCTTAATCCACAATAACGTTGTTGAATATTATGAAAGGATGAAAACCATGTTGAATCTCAACGAACTTATCATTGACCCGCGTTCCGTCGGCAAGAAGTTATTCCTTGTGGCTGTTAAGCCTGCGTATAACTACGTCAACGGTCACCGTGCAAGCGACGAAGTTGTCGGTTTCAAATACGAAATCGCAATGCCCGAGCATCACATGGAGAAAATCAATGTGAGAATTGATGGCGACTGTCAAATGAAGGAACCTGATTCTTTTCAGGAAGTCGCGCTCGAAGGGCTAACACTCAGTCTGTATTGGACGCCCAATGGTCATCAGGTCAAGGCGACTGCAAACAAGATTCGTCCGGTTGCGAATAAGTGATTGGGTGAATACCGCTGAAGCGGCGAGCAGCCCCTCAAGGGCTGCCGTCGGGTCGGCGGCGCTAAAGTTAGTATTACCTTTAGCGCAAATGTCGCGAAAAAACAAAAGTGGTATTTTTATCACACAAAAGGAGGAGCGACTACTATGAGTAAAGACACTCAAAGCAGAGCTTATCAAATTACGATTAACAATCCCGATGAAAAGGGATATGATGATGATAAAATAAACACTATCATCGCAAAAAGCAAAGTTATGTTTGCGTGCTATGCTCGCGAAATTGGTGAACAGGGAACGCCCCATGTTCATATTTATGTGCTATTCCCTTCTCCGAGAAGATTTTCTACTATTAAGAAAAAGTATCCCGGTGCTCATATTGAGCGAACTTTCGGCTCAATACAAGATAATATCGACTATATTAAGAAGGAAGGCAAGTTTGCAGAAACAAACAAAGCTGAGACTTCAATAGAAGGTTCTTATCGGGAGTTCGGTGCTGTTCCAAATAATCTTACACTTGGATTATCTGATATGGAACAGGTCGTTGAACTCCTTGAGCAAGGGTATTCTGTTGTCGAGATTATTGAAGCGTTTCCAAAATATGCTTTCAAAGTCAACTCAATAGAAGCAGTTAAGCAAGCTTTTCTCGCGGAAAAATACCGCGAAACCATGCGAACTGTAGAGGTCACATACAAATTCGGTTCGACCGGTACGGGCAAAACCAGAAGCATCTACAAAGACTATGCTCCTGAAGATATTTGTCGTATCACTTCTTACGGCAAGAATGGTGTTAAGTTTGATTCTTACAAAAGCGAAGATGTACTTGTATTTGAGGAATACGCCAGTCAGATTCCTATTGAGGAATTTCTTGTTTATCTCGATATCTATCCACTTATGCTCCCAGCTCGTTATTCGGACAAAACTGCTTGTTATACCAAGGTAATTATAACTTCAAACTTACCTTTGAGCTCGCAGTATATAATGGAACAGCATAGCAAGCCTGAAACTTATGCAGCTCTTTTAAGGCGAATTAACTTTGTCGAAGAGTACAAATCTAACGGTACTGTAACAAAAACCAAACTTAATAATGTTGTAAGGTTAGACGGTGACGATGATGACTAATAGCGAATACAAACGAAAGCTTTTCAACAACACCTTCAGGCAGATTTTGCTTTGTTACTTTATTCGCGGTATCAAAAGCACTGTCCGTTCTATCCCTAAAATAACATCTGTATTTATGATTGTAGCGGTATTTGTTGTAACATTGTTTCAACAGAACAATAATCATAAAACAGAAACAATATTTGTGGGATTGAACAAGCTCACCCAGTTTTCATCTATCTTTTTGATTATCGTTTTATTTGCCTCAGCGTTTATCATTATGATGATACTCTTTGGTAAACCAAAATGCGCTCGACGGTATCACAATGATTTTCATCGTTGCGGTATGGTTAACAGCGCTGGTGAGTCACCCGCATTAATTGAACGAACAAAAAGACGAAATTCGAGGATAGAAAAGCTGGTATTCTTTTCAAAAGGACTACCCTTATCCTTATGGAATGATAATAAAGAGAAAATCGAATCATCACTGAATCTATCCATAGACAGCATTGAGCAAGGAAGGGACAAACACCATTTTGTAGTATACGCTATTGATGGTTGTTATGTTCTCCCCGAAAGGATTGACTGGAATCCTGCATTGATTAGCAACAAAAATTCTGTGTTAGTTCTCGGTGAGAGTTTAGCAAATACTGTTGAGGTGGATTTATCAAAGATTCCGCATTTGCTTTTAGCCGGCTCTACGGGTTCAGGTAAGACAGTTCTACTAAGGCTCATACTAATGCAGTGTGCTTTGAAAGGATTTGAGGTATATATTGCCGACTTTAAAGGCGGCGTTGACTTTAACAAATCTTGGAGACGTCATACACGTATTATAACAGAGTCCGATGATTTAACCCTCTGTTTGAATGAGCTTGTAGAAGAATTACACAGAAGAAAAAGACTATTTGCTGAATTGGATTGCACTAATATTGACGAATACAACAAACGTTTTGGCAAGCAAATACAAAGAATCATATTCGGCTGTGATGAAGTTGCTGAACTGTTGGACAAAACCGGACTTGACAAAAAAGAGAAAAATACAATAGCACTTTATGAGGCAAGTATAGCGACTATCGCGAGACTTGGCAGAGCATTTGGCATACACCTAATCCTTGCAACACAGCGTCCTGACGCAAATATTATCAATGGACAAATCAAGAATAATGTTGATTTCCGCGCTTGCGGCAGAGCTGATAATGTTTTGTCACAGATTATACTTGATAAGGGTGATGCGAGTGACCTAATCAGCAAAACTGCTCAAGGCAGATTTTTGACAAATTCAGATGTGCTGTTTCAAGCATATTATTTCGACGATTCGAAAGGATGGTAGTTATGAACGAAACTCTGAAATTCTTAAACACAAAAGACGTTGCAAAAGCGCTTGGATGTTCTTTACCCACAGCACGAAGTATTATGCTAAGAGCTGAATTTCCACTTGTTATGGTTGGACGTGCAATGAAGGTTTCTGAAAAGGCTTTTGAAGAATGGAGTAAAAAACGTCACATTTAACTTCAAATAGCATTGACACTAAACTTATTATTATGATATTATTAATACAATAAATGAGTTTAGTGTCTTTGCTTTGGAAAGGATGGGTTATTATTAAAACCAAAGACACAAAATCTAAAAAAATAAAACTTCCGCATGGCGATGGTTCAATTTTTTATGTCTCAAGACGTCATAGTTACGCTGGTGAGGTTACACTTACAATTGATGGCAAAAAGACGCGCAAAACTGTATATGGAAAAACAGAAAAGATTGTGAAGAACAAACTCAGAGAACTGCAGATTCAGGCTCTTGCTGGAAATCTTCATAATAAAAACAATCAAAAGCCTATAACAATCTTCGACCTTGCAGACAAGATGATTGAAGAACAGCTTGCGCTGAACGAAATCAGGCAATCAACTTATGAACGTAAGAAAGCCACTTTGAAAATGCTCGATGATATTTCAGACAGGCAAATTCAAACTGTTTCAGAAGATGATATCAAGGAGTTTTTTGCAAATCATCTTTATTATTCACAGTCCTGCATTAACAAGATGTACCAATTACTCGGTTGGGTTTTTCAAAAATCAATTCGTAAAAAGCTTATTAACGAAAACCCGTTGACAGATATCAAACGACCAAAATCAACACAAAAGAAAGTTCCCGTCAGAGCTTTGACTATCAATGAACAAGTCAAACTCTTAAAAGTCCTGAAGTCCGAAGACATTCATTACAGCGAGATAATGTTACTCTCAATGTTCACAGGCATTCGAGCCGGTGAGTGCTGTGCTCTCAAGGTGGAAGATATTGATTTTGTTGAACACACCATAAGCGTTAGCAAAACAGTAACAAGGGGCACTAACGGTAGAACTGAGATTGGTGACACCAAAACTTATGCAAGCACACGGACGGTGTTTGTAAATGACGAAATAATTGATTTTCTCAGTGATTGTGTTGGAGAAAAAATCAATGGTTTAATTTTTAAATCGCGTAACGGTAAATTAGTAACCACTAATCAGGTTAACTACTCTTACTCTAACGCTTTACGTGACTATGGGATTATTGATGATTCGATTTACGGCAAAGTTGACTTGCATTCGTTGAGACACACATTTGCAACGCGCTGTATTGAATCAGGTATGCCAGCAAAGGTTTTGCAAAAAATTCTCGGACACACCGACATCAGCATTACACTCAATACATATTGCTCCGTATTTGAGAAATACCGTAATGAACACCTCGCCGTAGCGGATGAGTATATGAAAACAAACAACCTCGCAATCGCATAGAAAAAATGACGAAATACTGTCAATTTTGCTGTCAGCCCTTGAAAAGCCACTGTTTAAGCCACTTTTCAAGGTCGCCGGCACCATAAAACAGAGATACCCACTGGGTATCTCTGTTTTATTTTACCTTCGCGTGGCGACCGGACTTGAAGACGAGCGAAAAGAAAACAGTCCGGTGGACTGTTTTCCGCGAGAGAGCCACGCATACTTATAGCTAAACACACGCCGCATAAAACGAGCTGTAACGCTTCCCCACCGCCAAACATAGGTCACCGGCACCCATCACAGCGACCGGACTTGAAGGTGACGAGAACGACCGCCGCCGGGGGCGGATGAAGGGAGTTCGAGGAAGCGCAGAAACAGGGAGTTCAAGGAAGTGGCTTTAGCCGCAACGCTGAACGACCATGTTTCAAACGGAGAGCGAAAAGAAAACAGTCCGGTGGACTGTTTTCCGCGAGAGAGCCACGCATACTTATAGCTAAACACACGCCGCATAAAACGAGCTGTAACACTTCCCCACCGCCAAACATAGGTCACCGGCACCCATCACGGCGACCGGACTTGAAGGTGACTGTGCCTAATGCAGTATAGACAAACTCAAACTTTTCTGCTATGATTAGGTTAATCTAACTTTTAGGAGAAATTGATATGAAGCTTATGCCTGCTCTGCCCGAGAGTATTTTTGATATTTGTTATCTTGTTTTCGCAATTGTCAGCGGTATTCTGCTGCTTAAAAAGTCAAAAGGCAGAAAGTACGTCCGAATTTTCGGAATAATGACCTTGCTGCTCGGCTGCGGCGACGCGTTTCACCTTATACCGAGAGTGCTGAATTACTGGACTGACGGCGACTATACCGCCGCGCTCGGTATCGGCAAGCTGGTCACATCAATCACAATGACGCTGTTTTATATTCTGATTGAATACGCTCGCCGCGACAGGTACAAAATCGCCGGCGAAAAAGGCGTGTTGGCAAGCGTTTGGATACTCGGTATAATTCGAATAGCGCTTTGCTGTTTTCCGCAAAACGGATGGACAAGCGCTGAGCCGTCGCTGCTGTGGGGAATTCTCCGCAATATCCCCTTTGCGCTGCTCGGTATTTTAACGGTAGTGCTGTGGCTTAGAAGCGCAAAAAACGACAAGCCGCTGAAGCTGATGTGGCTTGCGGTAACGCTGAGCTTTTTGTTCTACATTCCGGTTGTGCTTTTTGCGCAGACAATGCCAATGATCGGAATGTTAATGCTCCCGAAAACCTGCATGTACGTCTGGATGATTGTGATGTTCAAAAAGGCAGGCAAATAAATTTATATTACAATACCCCTGACAAGCGTTTGCCGCTGTGTCAGGGGTTGATTTTTACTTGTTTTCTTCGTTTTGATTTGCCGCGCGTGACTCCTGAATTCGCTTGATTTCGCTTTCCATGATATCACCGAAGCTCTTTTCGTCGAGCTCGAGAGTTTCCTCGGCAACGGTAGATTTATCCGCGAAGGCGTCGAAAACCGCCTGCTTTTCTGCAAGCATTTCCATAATCTTTTCGTCTACAGTGTCCTCGCACAAAAGGCGGTAAACAAGCACATTGCGCGCCTGTCCCATACGGTACGCGCGCGAGATCGCCTGATTTTCAATCGAGGGCTTGAACTGCGGCTCACAGAGAATAATCACGCTTGCAGACTGAATGTTAAGTCCTGTGCCGCCCGACTGAATTTGCGCGGCGAGCACCGCGCCCGGCTGTGCTTTGTCGAACTCGTCGACCATCTCCTGGCGACGCTGCGGCGGTACCGAGCCGTTAATCGGGCCGACGCACTTGTCACCCAACATACCGCGCACCTTCTCGATGGTATCGAGGAAGAACGAAAAAACAATTACCTTTCTTCCCTCCGCCTCGGCTTCCTCCAAAAGCTCCTTCATACGGTTTGCCTTGCTCGACAGCGACACATCGTCCACATTCCAGCTTACGCGCCTTGCGCCTGCAAAGTTTTTGGAGAGCACGGCGTCCTCGTAGCGCTGAACCTCCTCGCCTGAGAGCGTGCACCATTCCTCGGTCTCTGTCTTGTCGGGAAGCTCGGTAAGCACGTCCTCGCGCTTTCTGCGGTAATACACGGGCGCTACCGCCTCGCGGAACTGCGGAGCGGACGACATAAACGCCATGCGCTTTATCTGCGTTGCGACGTCGGGGTTTAACACCTCGATAAGCGAAATCATCTCGTCAACCTTGTTCTCGATTGCCGTACCTGTCATAAACAGAATTTTCTCAGCCTTTTGGCAGAGCTTTCTGACGTTGACCGTGCGCTGCGCGTCGCGGTTTTTGATGTAATGCGCCTCGTCAACGACCATATAGTTGTATTTAAAATTATCGTCAAGTATGATCGCGCCTGTGGTTTCGTAGGTGGTGACCGCAACTCCGCCTTCCTCAATCCACTTTGAAACAGAAGCACTGCGTGAGCTGCCGTGCACCATAATCACGCTCAAATCGCTGTGCTTGTTAATCTCTCTGCACCAGTTTGAGAGCACGCTCGCAGGGCACACAACAACAAAATGCGTCGCGCCTTCGTTGCGAAGCGAAACCATCGCGGCGATAGCCTGGACGGTTTTTCCCAAGCCCATCTCGTCACCGAGCAAAACCCGCTGTTGGTGAATTGCGTACTTAACGCCCCACTCCTGATATCTTCTTAACTCGCAGCGCAGACCTTCGAGGTTGAGCGGCTGCTGCTGAATTTCGTGCGCCAAATCCTCCGGCAGTCCGTAAACGCTGCCGCTGCTGCCGATGCGCTCAGGGCAGACTTCCTCAAGCACGTTCCAAAACCGGACTGTGTCTCTTTCAAACCGCGCCCACGCCTCGTTTGTCGATACCTGAAAATTGCCGCGGATATTATTCGACAACTGCTTTAGGTTTGCGGCGTAGTCGCTCTTTTGCAAACGCACAAGATACTGATACGCCTGCGTTACCTCGGCTTTTTGGTTAGAGTTGTAAAACAGCCAGCGCACTCCGCTGCCGACGTTTATAATCGAATTTTCCGCCGCGTCGGTTTTGGGCTTGAAGGTTTCCTGCAGCTTATAGTAATCTCGCAGGCTGTCTTTGCGCAGAATATACGCCGAAATCTCCTGAACCAATGCGGTTGAGTCGGGGTTTTTATCGTCGGCGCTCAGCTTGATTTTTACGGTATTTGCCGACTCGTATAGATATTCGTTAAGCTTTGTTTTAATCTCACGCGCACCATCGGCGCTGATACCCTTAACCGCCTCAAGTTTCGAGGGCGCGGCGGCGTAGATATCCGCCAAGGTCTCATAGCCGCAATCGCGAAGGGTTTTTACGCGGATTCCGCCCTTGCCGCGGTTGAGTTCCTCTACGGGCACGCCCTTTAATATGCTCATAATATCGCGTGCAGCAACGCGGTTCGCGGCGTTTCTGATATTTTCTTTGCTCTGCTCAATAGCCTGTTCTGCCGAAAGGAACGGCTGCAGCAGGCTGCGGTGACCTTCAATTGCCGCCGATAACTCGTGAACCAAATTGCCCTGCATAAGCTCGGGCGCCATGTGCGCGAACGCTTCTCCGAACGCCGCGCGGTTGTTTTGGAACTCCTGCCAAGCCGCGTTTGCAGGGATGTTTTTTATTTGAGTAGTCTGAGCGTACAGAGCCGAGATATTTTTCGCCTCTATGCTCCTCAGGAATCCCTCAGCCGCGCGGTATGCCTGCACCGTCTCCTCCTTTGTCTTTGAGGAAGAAAACATCCAGCGCAGTCCGCTGCTGCCTGCCGAAAGGCTCTGCCGCATGGAATTAATCATATTGTCATTTTTCTGCGCCGTGGTGCTAATCTGCTGTGCTATGGGACTGAGCTTCATCCACATACTTATATCGTTAATTATCCGCTCAGCTCCGCGCAGGCTTTCGGGAGCGTCCGTGCCGCGATTAAGTTCGTCGCGCACAAAGTTATCAAACGCGCGGTAGCCTATCATCTGCCGCGTCTGCGACTGCGCGTCCTGACGGTACTGCTCGGGAAGATTAACAATCTCCCTTTGCATATTCTGCAAAGCGTTAAGCTGAATAATTATTTGTTTAGCGTCGTTGGAAGTAAAATCTCTCGCCATAATACCCCTCCTGATTTTATACTTATACTATACCGCATTTGACGGTCAAAAGGCAAGTGTTTTGTTACGGTAATTGCATATATTGCCCGAAGTTGTTAAACTGCACAGTTTATTAAAAAATATTTATTCATTTCAGCAGTTGCCTTTATGCCGCCGTTTGTGTTACCATATTATATACAATTTTTCAGGAGGGTTTATAATGAAAAAGCTTTTTGCCGCAGTAGCGTTTATTATTGCAGCAGTATTGGCTGTACCGCCTGTTTCGGCGGCGGAAATCCCCGACGAAGTGTTGGGAGTGTATTCCGTAATCACTGACAAGGACGGCAGTGAACAGATTGCCGGAGCTCCCGACGTTGACCGCGTTAAGGAATCGCAGGAATATGACCTTTACGTCGGCAGCAAGGAGGCTTTGAGCGTAGGCGCCTCGGGCAGCTCAGACAAACGCTTTCACGTGGAGTTTATGCTCCCCGGCACTACTAAGCAAGTGTACCTGACAGGACTTTGCGCCGAGAATGTTGATGATATTCAACAGGCAATACTTGCAAACTACATTGATAATCAACCGTTCGACTTTGAGGATTTAAATTTTATTGACGCCGAAAAGCTTAAGCCCGAACAAAGCGACACCTACCTTTGCTGGGCGGCGTCCTGCGCCAATATGCTCACCTACACCGGCTGGGCGCAAAAGGCAGGCTTTAAGAACGAGGATGAGGTTTTTGACCTTTACAACAAATCGTTCAGCAACAACGGCGGCTTTCAGTACAACGGTCTGGCGTGGTTCTTTAACGGCGTGGCGCTCAGCAACAACAGCGGCTACTACAGCACGAAAATCCTAAATTACCCGAATTCAGGCGCTTATTTTAAAAACTACGCCTACGATATGGTTTGCGATTACGAGGATATAAAGGGCGTTACGCAGCTTAACCATATGGAGGAACGGCTTAAAGAGGGCTGTGCGGTTTCGCCGGGAATCGGAATCGCCTATGACGGAGAAGTCGGCGGCGGTCACGCGATTACCCTTTGGGGATTTATGACTGATACCTCGCTCGAAAAAAACAACATCAACCGTTTTCTTCAGGTGTTTATCACCGACTCCGACTCTGATATGACAGAGCCCTATGACCGTACTCTTTCGGACAACGTAATGAATATGAAGCCCGTTTACGCGGACGGCAACGGTCAGCTCTGGTTTGATTACGACGAGCATACCTCGGCGGTATTTCAGGATTTCGCCTACCTGCTTCCCTACAAAAGCAGCGTTCCGCGCGAGAGAGAAATTGTAACTATGCGCGACAAGACAAAATACCCCGACCTCGGGTTTGGTCACGTTACGCTCTCCGAGACTAAATACGAGCAGGAGCAGGTCCTCTTGCACGAGAGCGGAACAAAGCTTTACTTTGGCTTGGAGGTTTCTAATGCGTCCGACAGAGACTACCGTGCGGCTATTAATGTCAGCCGTAATATAGTCAACGAAAAAGGCAAGACGGTTCTTAACGACAGCGTTAATCTTGCCAGGACCAGACTTAACTACGCCGAAAGAACGGAGATGTATTATTCCGAGCTTTCAAAGCTGCCCGCGGGCGATTATAAAATCACCTTGAAGGTCAACGAAAACCGTCCCGTAACAGAGGCTTACTACTACAACAACACCTACACGCTCAATTTCAAAATGCGAGACAGCTACATCTTGGGCGACAGCAATAAGGACAAAAAAATCACCATTGGCGACGTCACAAAAATCCAGCAGATACTTGCCGGTATAGACGCTGATGACAAGGCGGCGGAACGCGGAAACATCATCGACGGTGAGCTCGATGTTAACGACGCTACTCTCCTGCAAAAATATATCGCGAATTTTGACGTTGACGCGCCCATCGGAGAAAAACGTTTGCACACTGTAATTTAACTAAATTTAATTCCGATACGCAAAAAGCCCGGACATTCGTTTTGTCCGAGCTTTATTTTTTAATATGCTACCGAGCCGTATCCTACGATGTACGAGCTGTTAAGGCTGTATGATTTTTCCGTCACGCGCGAGTTAAAGTATTCCTCGCCTGTCGCGTTGCCTTCGCTGGTGTAGACTATGCCGTTCTTAACGCCGGTTACAATTCCGACGTGCGTTCTGAAATCAGGTCTGCCGAAAATGATAATATCTCCGGCTTTCGGCGTGTATTTTCCTCTGTCGTGCCACAGCTTTTTCGCCTTGAGGTTATCCGCCCAAACGCCGACATTGACGTGCCAGCCGTACTTGCCGAGGTCAACCCTTGCCTCGCGCAACAGCCAGCCTGCGTACATTGCGCACCACTGGTCGGGCTTCCACATGGCTTTCCAGTATTTGTCGCCTTTGTTTCCATACTGCATATGCGCCAGCTCGACAATCTTTTGCTGTGCCAGCTTTTTGGGAACGTAATGCACCGGAACATACGATGACCATACACCCTGAGAATTGCCGTTCAACGCCCTGACCTGATAATAATACGGTCCTATCGCGGAGGTTCCGTTATCCTCAAAATATGTATTTGAGCCGGTGTAAATACGCTGGCTTTTATTGTTATAAAACCTTACCAGTTCGTATTTATCCGCTCCGGAAACCTTGTTCCAGTGGATGTTGAACCTGTCGTGTTGGCTGTAATTAACGCCGTAGGTCGGAGCTTCAAGCCTTGTAACGCTTTTTACGCTCGACACCGTGTAATCGTTATTCGGGAAAACCGCGTGTATCTCAACGTCAAATACAACGCCTGATTTCGGGTTTGATATATTCCAGTATGTGTTCGCGGTCGGCTTAGGAGCGCATACCCACTTGTCCGATAAAGACGTTTTATACCAGAGGTAATACATTCTCGCCCCGGGAGCGCTTGTCCAGTTGATGTTGATGAAGGTACTGAAATTTCTTAACGCTCCGACCGACGGAGTAGGCAGTCTTTTGGTTACGGGAGAATAATATCCCGGGTTTTCTTTGTCGGCAACCGCCCTGATTTGGAAATAGTATGTGGATTGCGGATTGATATTTTTTAAGGTGTGCGACGTTCCGTTTACAATAACGCTGTGCCAGCCTGTGCCTGCCTGCAAATAAAACAGCTCGTAATTCCGCGCTTCGCTCACTTCATCCCAAGTCAGCGAAACTGTGCTGTCATTAGTCTTTGCAGACAAGTTCTTCGGTGACGGCAGTTTTTGTGTTGCCGCTCTTTTGTTAACCGATGAATAATATCCCGGGTAACCGTTTTTGTCGAGCGCTCTTATCTGAAAAAAGTATGTGTAGTACGGGCTTACGTCCGTGAAGGTATGCGCCGTGCTCTCGACAATTACGCTGTGCCAGCCTGTTCCGGCTTGCTGATAGAACAGCTCGTATTTATCCGCGTCGTCAACTTCATCCCAAGTTATCCTGACGGTGTCATCAACCGTGTTTGTCTTGAAATTATGCGGAGAAGTGAGCAGAGCCTTCGCCTGCCTTGTTTTTACGGACGAAAAATAGCCGTAATTTTTTTCGGCGTCAATCGCCCTGATTTGAAAAAAGTAAGTGTCGTAAGGACTGACATCTGTAAACGTGTGCTTAGTACCCTCTACAACAACACTCTGCCACATTGTCCCTTCCTTTTGAAAGAACAGCTCGTAACTGCTTGCGTTATCGACCTCACCCCAAGTTATCTCCACAGTGTTGTCAACCGTGTTGAGTGTAAAATTAGCAGGTGACGGCAGCTTTGCAGCCGCTGACGGGCTGATCATCCCTGCAACTAACAGGCACAAAACGGCTGAGACCGTCACAAGCAATAATGAAATGCGCTTATTTATTTTAATTCCCCCTCGGTCAGTTAAAAATTCCCAATACATATAATACCACAAATCCGTCAATCCTGATATCCAAACTTTTCCTGCATTATTTGTATAATTTGTTTAAATAAATTTTAAGAAAAAAACCGTTAACTTGTAAAATTTTCTCCCGTTTTCTTTAGTCAATTATTCTCCTTGAAGGGAAAATATGAGCATCTGCGGTGTTATTGCGTGATAAAAAACAGCCCTCTGCGATTAAACAGAGAGCCTAACAAATAAAATCCTTAGTATGTGTGGTTTTAAAAAATATTTCGCCTGATAATTGGCTTTATTGTTTTGGGGGTTTATCTGGGGGGATAACTCGTGTTAGTTTCCTTTCTTTATCTTTTCTTAACTCTACTCCAACTTTACTATGCTGTCAATTAGAAATCGCACAAACAAGCCGTTTTCGAGCACTTTGAGTTAAGTTAGCAAAAATAAAAGGTGGTTTAGATAAACCACCTTGTTTGGTTGCGGGAGCCGGATTTGAACCAACGACCTTCGGGTTATGAGCCCGACGAGCTACCGAACTGCTCTATCCCGCGATATATTCTGTTGTCTACAGCTTATATATAATACCACGCCGCAGGCGTTTTGTCAAGGGGTTTTTGGCTTTTTGCACTCCCTTTACGCTTTCAATGTATTATATGCGGAATTTACCGCAAAATATTACCGTCACGCAAAATTTATGACAGTTGCAATTTGTCTGCATAGTTGATATAATAATAGGTAAGCTCATTTGCTGAAAAAAGGAGGATTTACTCATGTGTAACAAAAAACCGTATTACATCACCACAGCGATTGCCTATACCTCGCGCAAGCCGCACATAGGCAACAGCTATGAGATTGTTCTGACCGACGCTATCGCGCGTTACAAGCGAATGCTCGGCTACGACGTGTTCTTCCAGACGGGAACCGACGAGCACGGTCAGAAGATAGAGATGTACGCCCAGGCTGAGGGCTGTACTCCGAAGGAATATGTTGACAAGGTTGCCGGCGAAATCCGCGAGATTTGCGATATCCTCAACACTTCCTACGACAAATTCATCCGCACCACCGACCCGGATCACGAGCGTGTAATTCAAAAGATTTTCAAAAAGCTCTACAATCAGGGCGATATTTACAAGGGAAGCTACGAGGGCTTATACTGCACTCCGTGCGAGAGCTTTTGGACAGAGAGCCAGCTTGTAGACGGCAAGTGCCCCGACTGCGGCAGAGAGGTTAAGCCGATGAAGGAGGAAGCATACTTCCTCAAGCTTTCAAAGTATCAAAAACAACTCGAGGAATACATCGAGCAAAATCCCGACTTTATTTACCCAGAGAGCCGCAAAAAGGAAATGCTCAACAACTTTATCAAGCCCGGACTTCAGGATCTCTGCGTATCGCGCACGAGCTTTAAGTGGGGAATTCCCGTTGACTTCGATCCCGAACACGTTGTGTATGTTTGGATTGACGCGCTCTCGAACTATATCACCGGTATCGGCTACGACCCCGACGGAAGCTCGGAGCAGTACAAAAAGTACTGGCCTGCCGACGCGCACATCATCGGCAAGGACATTGTGCGCTTCCACACCATTTACTGGCCGATTATGCTCATGGCGCTCGGTGAGCCGCTTCCGAAGCAGGTTTACGGCCATCCGTGGCTGCTGTTCGGTGAGGATAAGATGAGCAAGAGCCGCGGCAATGTTATCTACGCGGACGAGCTCGTTAAGCTTATCGGCGTTGACGCCGTTCGTTACTACCTGCTCAGCGAAATGCCGTTCGCAAACGACGGTTCCATCACCTACGATACGATTATTGAGCGCTATAACTCTGACCTTGCAAACACCCTCGGCAACCTTGTCAACCGCACGGTTGCGATGAACAACAAGTATTTCGGCGGAACGGTTCAAGAGCCTGTAGCGGCAGAGCCGCTCGACGACGAGCTTAAGCAGTTCTGCCTTGACACCGTTAAAAAGGTTGACGACGCGATAAATATTTTCCATATGAGCGACGCGGTAGAAGCGGTTATCAACCTCGCGAAGCGCTGCAACAAATATATCGACGAGACCGCTCCGTGGGCGCTTGCCAAGGATGAAGCAAACAAGCCGCGCCTCGGCACGGTTCTGTATAATCTGCTCGAGAGCATCCGCTATATCGCGGTACTGATTGAGCCGTTTATGCCCGACACAAACAAGGCGATTCTTAAGCAAATCAACTGCGACTGCGCTGATTACGAAAGCCTTAAGGAATTCGGCGCGTACAAAGCAGGAACTCAGCTTGACAAGGCTGTTCCGCTGTTCGCGAGAATTGACGCAAAGCAGTTTGAGGAAGAGTTAACCAAAATGCAGCAGGCTAACGCCGCAAAGGAGCAGAGCATCGAGGAAGTTGAGGAGAAGCTCGATTTGGAAAGTATTCCGAAAATCGGCATTGACGACTTCGACAAGTGTGATATCCGCGTAGGCGATGTCATCGCGTGCGAGAAGGTCAAGAAGTCCAAAAAGCTCCTCAAGTTTACAATCTTCGACGGCACAGGCGAGCGCACAATTGTAAGCGGAATCGCCATGCACTATCAGCCCGATGAGCTTGTCGGCAAGAAAATTCTCTTTGTCTCAAACCTCAAGCCCGTTAAGCTTTGCGGAGTTGAGAGCCACGGTATGATTCTCTCCGCCGTACAGGAGACTGCCGACGGCGAAAAGCTGCAGGTTGTGACAATTGAAGGTATGCCTGCCGGCTCGCAGATTTGCTGATATGAATTACAGTAATATTTTTGACGTTCACGCCCACTATGATGACGGTTGGTTCGACGACGACCGCGACGAGCTTCTTAAATCGCTTCCGCAAAAGGGCGTTTGCGGAGTTGTCAACAACGCAGTGGACTTAAAGTCGGCAAAAGAAATTCTAAAGCTCTGCGATAAGTACGATTACTTTTACGCCGCGGTGGGTTTTCATCCCGAGAACCTCGAGGATATGCCCGACGATTACCTCGACCAAATTGCCGAGCTGACAAAGCTTGAAAAGGTTGTCGCAATCGGGGAAACCGGACTGGACTATCACTGGGATATTCCGAAGGATTTGCAAAAGCGTGTTTTTGAGGAGCAAATCAAACTCTCGCTCGATTTGAAAATGCCTCTCGTTGTTCACGACCGCGAAGCGCACGGAGATACGTTCGATTTTCTCAGAAAGTACAAGCCGAACGCGCTTGTACACTGCTTTTCGGGAAGCGTCGAGCTAATGCGCGAGGCGGTAAAACTGGGCTGTTATATTAGCCTCGGCGGAGTTGTTACCTTCAAAAACGCGCGGCACAGCGTTCACGTCGCGGCGGAAATTCCGATTGACAGACTTCTGCTCGAAACCGACGCTCCGTATATGGCGCCTGTTCCGTTCAGGGGCAAACGCTGCGACAGTTCAATGATAATTTTTGCCGCGGAAAAAATCGCTTCGCTCAGAAATATGGGCGTTCAGGAGCTTCTCGACATCACCGCGGAAAACGCAAAAAGATTTTACAATATCAATGATAAATAATATGGGTTGGCTTAAGCAAAAGCCAACCCTTTGTTTTTATTTTGTGTTTTCTGCTGTAAATATAATTGTATAGAAACAAAAATACTTGTCTGATACATACCACTTTATTTGAGGTATGTACCAAAACCTTTCATCATCCGAAAGGTCGTCGGGATACGGAGAAATCATAGCTTCTATGCCTTCTGTTTCAATTTTTTCATCGGTCATATCATCCGCGAATACGAGAAGGTCTGTTTCGTTAAACGCCGGTATTTCTTCATCCTTAAATTCAACCGTAAGCGCTGTGCCGTCAAGCCTCCATGTTCCTCTCATTGTATGGGTTGCAAAATTTCCATCAACCGCATTATCCATATCCATCGCCCATGTTCCGTCCTCTTTGAACTCGAGCAGCCATTCATAGTCCAGTTTCATATAATCGCTCTGTTCGTGAGCCGAGTAACGCCATTTATGCGAGGTAAGCATTTTACTTAAATCCTTTTTTTCGTCCTGTTTCTTTGCTTGATATGTATATACTTTTGAAAACGCACCCCAATTTCCGTATTTATCCAAAGCCCTGACCTGGAAATAATATGTGTTACCGTTTTGCAGGTGTGTATAACTATAATTGTAAAATCCCTCTATATCATTAATTATATCGTGAGTCCAATAACCGTCGCCTGCCTTCTGAGTATACAGATAATACTTCTCGCAGGGAAGCGCATATGACCAGATAACGCTTGTATACCCTTCCTCACGCGGATCCTGTGAAACACTTTCAAAAACCGGTTTAACATGAGCAAATCCTATAGTTATGTACCGCGCCTCCGACCATTGTCCGGCAATGTTACCGTTCATCGGGCAAACCTGAACCGCGTAGGTCTCCTCAGGCGTCGGGTTCGGAACATTATAATATGTGCTCTTAACGGTACGGTAATTCCACGCTTTATCGGAAAGCCGCTTAAAGGCTAATTTGTAGTGAGAAACACCCTTGATTTTGTTCCAATTTATATTGAGCTTGGAACGCATATCATTAAGGCTTGTAACTGTCGGTCTGTAGAGGGTTGTAACAGCCTTGGTACTACTCCACGGACCATAGGTTTTCCCACTGCCGAGCATATTTACAGGCCTTACCTGATAATAGTAGATCGTTCCACTTACAACATTTTTATCATTGTAATATTGACCGCTGAAATAGCTGACGTCGGTGTAGGTGTAGCTTTTATCACCGAGCTTTTTCCTCGCAATTTGGTAATAACTGCAAGAGCCGTTTTTAGACCAAGTCAGCGAAACCGAAGCGTCTTTATTATACGAAATGCTCGTTACCGATACTCTTGAAAGCGCGCTTACACTTATTGTTGAAGCACCGACAATCATTACACTGAGAGTCAAAACAAGCGCAAGTAAGACCGCTAAGATTTTTTTGGATTTTTTCATACAAATTACCTCCTTTGAAAATGATTTTTCTTGGCACTTTTATCATAACATAATTAGTACATTTTCGCAATCCAAAAATACTATTTCATATTTGGCAATTATGCACAACACAAAACTGTCATCCTATGCGAAAGCAAAGAATGACAGTTTATATCAGTATTATTTAGCCCTCAAAAAGCTCCGGGTGCATGCGGCTGTAGTGGAAAATATATTGCTGGGCGATTCCGGCGTACTCACCGAAGTCGTTCGCGCTCATTCCGGGGAACAGCTTTTCCATCGCGCGCTTCATCCATACGTCAACCGGAAACGCCTCTACCCTGTGCATTCCGAAAAGCAACGTGCAATCGGCAACCTTTACGCCCACGCCGGTTATCTTCATCAGCTCGGCGCGCGCGGCTTCATAATCCGCGGTTTTGCAGAGCTCCAAATCGACCTCGCCCGAAGCGACCTTTTTTGCTGAGTCAATTATGTATCTGTTCCTAAAGCCTGCCCTGAGCGGAGCTAAATCGTCAGGCGTAAGCTCTGCGAGCCTTTCAGCGGTCGGGAAGGTATAAACGCCTTCATCAATCTCATCACCGAAGCTCTCGCACAACCTCGCGACAATCCCTTTGATACGCTTGATGTTGTTGTTCTGCGAGATTATGAACGTGCACAGCGCCTCATAAGGCTCTTGGCGGAGAATTCTTATACCCGGAGCGTACCGCGCGGCATCCTCTAAAACCGGGTGAAGCTTGCTGATATCACCGCGGATTTTTCCGTAATCAAGCTCCAAATCAAAATAATCACGCCAGATTTTTTCGTCCTCGGGCGCGGCGTTTTTTATTATCATATCCGTGCCGTCAAGGCTTATATTCACATAATTTCCGAAAGCAACTCCCGAAAACGAGCCGTCGTTCTGCTTTTCCCATCTAAAGCTCTGTCCGCAGTCGAGCGTTTGCTCCAAATCGAGGTCACGGACGTTTGGAATTATAATAGAGCTCATAAAATCATGTTTCACAAAAATCTCCCCTTTAAAAATAAGTATACCATATTATCGCAAAATATGGTATACTTATTTTGTAATAGAATATAACTCGGAGCGAAGCGACCTAAACTTATTCCTTATTACCTATTACTTATTCCTTAAAAACGGAGGTTTAAATATGAAGGAAACCATTGTTACCATACCGATTAACGACCTTTTTGCTCCTAAGTGCGGCTGTCCCGCGTGCAGAATGGAGAGTATGCTCGAAAAGCAGTACGTCGGATTTGTAACCGGCGACGCTATGATGGAGCCGAATATCAGAATTGAAACGAACAAAAAAGGCTTTTGCCGCCGTCATTTTCTACAAATGTCGCAGACCGGACAAAAGCTTCCGAACGCGCTGATTTTGGAAACCCACCTTCAGGAGATTACCGACAAATATATGCCGAAAAAGACAAACTCAAAGCCCGACAAAAAGGCGCTTGCTTCAATCGGAAATGTGCTGAATTCCTGCTACGTTTGCGATAGGATTGAAAGCGATATGTACCACCTGATGGCGACGGTTTTTATCGAGTGGGTTAAGGGCGGCGAGTTCCGCAAGCTGTACAAGGATCAGCCGTTTATCTGCCTTAAGCACTACAAATTCATAATGGAAGCGGCTATGGCAAAGGGCGGTATTCCGTCAAAGTATCTCGCGGAATTTCACGCCGACACCGCCGAGCTAACCAAGAATTATCTTGCTTCGCTAAAGAACGATATTTCGCACATCATCTCGATGTACGACTACCGCAACCGCGGCGGCGACTGGGGAACTTCGGTTGACGCGGTTGAGAGGAGCATTGACTTCCTTACAGGCGCGGATTTTGCGGAAAACAACGATGAATAACTGCAAAGAGGCTGACTTTGATGTCAGCCTCTGTTTATTTTAAAATAATATCAATTAATTCTGCAATTCCATCGTCGTCATTCGAGCTCACAATCAAATCAGCATTATTTTTACAGTTGTCGCAGGCGTTTTTCACCGCAACTCCCAAGCCTGCCTCAATAATCATATCAACATCATTATCCGCGTTACCAGCCGCGGCGGTATTTTCAAGCGGAACATTAAGCGTATCGCAGATGAACCTCAAAGCGTTTGCTTTAGTAGCCAGTCCGTCCATAATCTCTACAAAGTGAGTTGACGACGAGGTAACATAAACATCGGGAACAGATTTTTCAATCATATTCCAAATAGACTTTCTCAGCTCGCCGTCCGTGCTGACAAACTCTATGCTGTCAAGCCTGTTCCTGTTCTTATAAATATATCCGCGCATATCGTCCGAACATCCGCGAGAGTTGCGGACATAATCGACATAAGCCGCCGAACAGCCATATTTTTGAGGGTTGTCATAATAACGCTTGTCGGTACAGGTTTCTCCTTCAAGAAAAGCTTCCCAAATCAAATCATAATCTTTTGTCAATTCAAGAATTTCCAAAACAGATTTCTCTTTGAGCTGAACCGATTTAATTCGATTTCTTTTGTTATCATAAATTCCTGCGCCGTTGGATGTAATGAAATACTTGAACGCATTCATATTCAATATATAATCGGGCATAGAACCGTAAGGTCTGCCGCTCGCCGCGACAATGATAATTCCGTTCTCCGCGGCGCGCTCGATTGCCTTCTTTACAACAGCCGAAAGTGAATTATTTGATTTTAATGCCGTTCCATCAAGGTCAAGCGCGAGTAATTTAATATTATTCATATCATCACCAAAAATAATAAAAGCACTACCTTTCGATAGTGCTTCTGTTAAAGGGCAAATACCCTGAAAACTGAACAAAGAAGAGATAAGAAGGAAAGTAGTAAATACTGACTTTAGACCAAAGTATTCTTTTGCTGCTTGATTATTGTCATGCCTCGTTACGCTTCGCTTTTCCGTAAATAACTCCCACTCGTCTAATCTGTTCCATTGACTTTGTCAATTCCACAGCTTAGTCCTCGCAGTTCGTTATTCCCGGGCTCAGCGTCTCGGCACTTCTTGTGGTCAAGCCCTCGACCTATTAGTACTGCCAAGCTGAACATGTCACCATGCTTACACACGCAGCCTATCAACCTC